>WBZM01000043.1_pt2 | contig 224251 bp, 206 predicted proteins | sample 5204271 | NCBI WGS metagenome assembly WBZM01 (sample SAMN12344346, study PRJNA552823) | activated sludge metagenome | biome: Activated sludge suspended growth; feature: Nitrification reactor; material: Wastewater; isolation source: activated sludge from nitrification reactor of wastewater... | reverse complement strand
GATGAACCACTTGAACAGCACGACGCAGCAGAACGCCTCGGCCTCCGAGGAACTCTCGGCCACCGCCGAGGAACTCTCGGGTCAGGCGGCTTCGCTGCAGGAAATGATCCGGTTCTTCCAGCTACCGGACACGGCGACCGGTGACCGGCCGGCATCCCGCGCCGCCGATGACGGGATCCTTCATCCGCGGGGCGCCACGAGCGCGACACAGCCCAGTGCGATGTCGGGCATCGGGTCCCGCCACCGTGGCGGCGCCGGCGCCTGGCGCTCCCCCGACCGCAGCTCCGCCGGCGCGGAGTTCGACGAAGGGGCGTTCTCACGATTCTGACCCGCCGCGTGCCACTGAATCATCGATGGAATCCTCCATGCTTTCTAAGCGAAGTTTCGACGCGATCAGCAACCTCTTCCATGAAGTCTCCGGCATCCGGCTGACCGAGGCCAAGCGCGCCCTGGTCACCGGCCGGCTGAGCAAGCTCGCCCATGCCGCCGGGGCGACGAACCTGGACACCTATGTGGCCGATCTGCTGGCCGGCCGCTACCCGGACGACATGGGCAAGGTGATCGATCGCCTGACCACGAACGAAACCTACTTCTTCCGCGAACCCAAGCATTTCGAGTTCGTCGCGTCGTACCTCGCCCGCCGGTCGCGGTCGGCGGGCGAACTGCGGGTCTGGAGCGCGGCCAGTTCCTCGGGCGAGGAGGCATACAGCCTCGCGATGCTGCTGGCCGACAAGATGGGCCCGCAGGGTTGGCAGATCATCGGCACCGACCTGTCGACCGAGATGGTCGCCACCGCGCGGCGCGGCCTTTACACGATGGAGCGGGCGCGCAACGTGTCCAAGGACTACCTGCGCCGGTTCTGCCTGAAGGGCCACGGTGAGCACGAGGGGCACCTGCTGGTGTCGCGCGACCTTCGACAACGGGTCCACTTCGAGTGCGCGAACCTGACCCAGACGCTGCCGGAGATCGGCGAGTTCGAGCTGGTGTTCCTGCGCAACGTGCTGATCTATTTCGACACGCCGGGCAAGGCGGACATCGTGCGCCGCGTGATGGGCCGTCTTCGCCGAGACGGCTTCCTGTTCACGGGCCACGCCGAGTCGATCGGCAACCTGGGCCTGTCCCTGAAATCCATCGCTCCGGCCGTCTACGCGCATGCTTGACAAACGACGTACCGGCCTGGTCAAGGCGCAACGCGGCCAGGACCTGAACCTGTTGGCCGGCCAGCTGTATTTCGGCGGCGAGGCCAGCGTGGTCCGCACGCTGCTGGGTTCGTGCGTGGGCATCACGCTGTGGAACCCGAAACGACGGCTCGGTGGCATGTGCCACTTCCTGCTGCCCCAGCGCGCGCCCGACCCCAATGGGGGGCTCGACGGTCGATTCGGCGAGGAGGCGGTGCAGATGCTGGTGGAGGCGCTGTTGCGCCAGGGCACCAAGCCATCGGACTACGAAGCGAACCTGTTCGGTGGGGCCGACGCGCTGCCGGACAACGCGAAGGTCAAGACGAACATCGGGGAGCGCAACATCGCCAAGGGGTGGGAGCTGATCGACCACCACGGGTTCCGGCTGGTCGACGTGGACGTCGGCGATCGGGTGCCCCGAACCGTGCAATTGAACATGGCCGACGGCAAGGTCTCGATGCGCCGCGGCACGATGATCGGAGGGAAGTGAGATGGCGGTGAAGGCATTCGTGGTCGATGACTCGGCCGTGGTCCGCAAGCACCTCACCGACGCGCTGGCGTCCGGCGGGATCGAAGTCGTCGGATCGGCGGCCGACCCGCTGTTCGCGTGGCCGAAGATGCAGTCGAGCTGGCCCGACGTGATCGTGCTGGACGTCGAGATGCCGCGGATGGACGGGATCACCTTCCTGAAGAAGGTGATGTCCGAGCGGCCCACGCCGGTCGTGATGTGCTCCACGCTCACCGAGAAGGGCTGCGAGACCACGATGCAGGCGCTGGCCGCCGGTGCGGTCGGGTTCGTCACCAAGCCCAAGATCGGCCTGAAGAACTTTCTCGAGGACCGCAGCAACGGACTGGTGGAGGCGGTGCGAGCCGCCGCCCGCGCCAACCTGAAGGCGATTCCCGCGGCGTTCGCGAAGGCCGGGCAGCGGGCCGCACCGGCCACCGCGCCCCGCGCGCCGATGGCTGGCGCAGGCGCGATGGCCGAGACCACCGATCGGGTGGTGGCGATCGGCATCTCGACCGGCGGCGTGCAGTCGATCGAGGTCGTGCTGCGTCAGCTCGATCGCACGGCGCCGGGCATCGTGATGGTGCAACACATGCCGGAACGCTTCACCGCGTCCTTCGCCGCCCGCCTGAACTCGATCTGCGAGGTCGAGGTGCTCGAGGCCAAGGACGGCGACCGCGTGATCAACGGCCGTGTGCTGATCGCCCCGGGCGGCAAGCACATGACCCTCAAGCGCAGCGGCGCGCAGTACGTCGTCGAGGTGCGCGACGGTCCGCTGATCAATCACCACCGCCCCTCCGTGGACGTGCTGTTTCGCAGCGTCGCCGCGTGCGCCGGACGCAATGCGATCGGCCTGATCATGACCGGCATGGGCGATGACGGCGCTCGGGGGCTGCGCGAGATGCACGACGCCGGCGCGTTCACCGGCGCCCAGGACGAGGCGACCTGCGTGGTCTTCGGCATGCCGGCCGAGGCGATCAAGGCGGGCGCCGCCGACGATGTCGTGGCGCTGCCCGACATCGCGAACTGGATCCGCCACTCGGCCGCCCGGCCGCTGCGCCGGGTCTGACGGGACGGTCGGCGGCCCGCGCCGCCACCGTGCGCCCGAGGTCGCCACGCCCGTCGCTGGCGGCCGATGGCACTTCACGGCATCATCGGTGCCCCGCGACGCATCGGGCGTCCAGGAGCGGCGATGGACAAGGCCAAGGCCCAGCAATTCATGCAGAAGGTGGTCGGCGACGTCGGCACGGCGATGGCGTCGGCGCTGGTGTTGGTCGGCGTGCGCGTCGGCCTGTTTCGGGCGATGGCCGGCGCCGGTCCGATGTCCGCCGCGCAACTGGCGCAACGCAGCCAGGTGGGCGAACGCCACCTCGCCGAATGGCTGGCGGCGATGGCGGGCGCCGGCTACCTGGTGTACCACCCGCAGACCGATGCCTTCGAGCTGCCGGCCGAGCATGCGCTGTACCTCGCCAATCCCGCCGCCGAGACCTTCCTGGGGGGCCTGTTCGAGGGTCTTCCGCCGCTGATGGGCATGGCGCCGCGACTGGCCAGCGCCTTCCAGCGCGGAGACGGCATCTCGTTTGCCGAATTCGGCGCCAGCCTGCCGGTGGCGCTCGAGCAGATGAACCGGGTGGTCTACGAGAACCGCCTGGTGCAGGCCTGGCTGCCCCACCTGCCCCAGACGGTGGCGCGGTTGGCGGCGGGTGGGCGCGCGGTGGACGTCGGCTGTGGCACCGGCGTGGTCCCGATCCTGCTGGCCAAGGCGTATCCGGACGCCACGATCGAGGGCATCGATCGGGACGCCCGGTCGATCGAGATCGCGCGAGGTTACGCCGAGCAGCAGGGCGTGGCCGATCGGGTGCGCTTCATCAACGACGGCGCGCAGGCCCTCGGGGCCGACGGCGCCTACGACCTGGTGACCACCTTCGACGTCATCCACGACCTGCCCGATCCGGTCGGGGTGCTGTCCCGGATTCGGACCAGCCTCGCGCCCGAGGGGGTGTTCCTGATGGTCGAACCGGCGGTCGAGGACCGGTTGCAGGACAACCTGGCCAATCCCTTCGCCCGCCTGCTCTACGCGATCAGCTGCCTGCACTGCGTGCCCCAGTCGCTCGCCCAGGGCGGGCCGGGCCTGGGCGCCTGCTGGGGACCGGCGCGCGCGCGCGCGCTGGCCGAAGAGGCCGGCTTCCGAGGGTTCGAACGCCTGCCGGTGCGCAGTCCCGTGATGGCCTTCTATGCGCTGCGCGCCTGATCCGTGAGAGATTCGATGACGACCACCACCACGACCACCACCACCCCACGCCCCCGCGAGATCGACGAACTGCCCAGCCCCCGTGGGGTGCCGGTGATCGGCAATCTGCTGCAGATCCGGCCCGAGAGCATGCACCGCACCCTCGAGCAGTGGGCGCGCGAACTCGGCCCGGTCTACCGCTTCCGCGTCGGCCGATCCCGTGCCGTGGTGATTGGCGATCACGAGGCCTTCGGTGCGGCCCTGCGCGACCGTCCGGAAGGGTTTCGCCGCCCGCCGCAGAGCGCCGAACTGGTGCGCGAGATGGGCTTTCAGGTCGGGGTGTTCAGCGCGAACGGGGAATCCTGGAAGCGCCAGCGTCGCCTGGTGATGGCGGGCTTCGACCCGCGACACCTGAAGGCGTACTTCCCGTCGCTGGTGAAGGTGGCGCGCCGGCTCGACGGTCGCTGGCGGCAGGCCGCGCGCGAGAACCGCGCGATCGACCTGCAGGCCGATCTGATGCGCTTCACCGTCGACGCGATCGCCGGCCTGGCGTTCGGGGCGGACGTCAACACGCTGGAATCGGAGGCCGACGTCATCCAGCGGCACATCGATCAGATCTTCCCGATCCTCTGGAAGCGGCTGCTCTCGCCGGTGCCGGTGTGGCGCTACCTGAAGCGGGAGGCGGACCGTCGGCTCGACGAGAGCGTGGTGGAGGTCAAGCGGGCGATCGACCAGTTCATCGCGCAGGCACGCGAGCGCCTGGCGGCCGATCCGCTCCGACGCGAACACCCGGTCAACCTGCTCGAGGCGATGATCGTCGCGGCGGACCAGGCCGACAGCGGGGTGACCGACGACGACGTGCGCGGCAATGTCCTCACGCTGCTGCTGGCCGGTGAGGACACCACCGCCAACACGCTGGCCTGGACGCTGGACCTGCTCTGGCGCCACCCGGCGACGCTGCAGCGGGCCGTGGAGCAGGCGCGACGGCTCGTGCCCAGCCCGGACAGTCTCTCGCTGGAGGTGCTCGGCGAGCTCGACTATCTCGAGGCCTGCGCCCACGAGGCGATGCGCCTGAAGCCGGTCGCACCGATGCTCGCGCTCGACTGCCTGCGCGAAACCGTGGTCGCGGGGGTGCGCATCGTGCCCGGCACCCGGATGTTCGGGATCCTGCGGCATGACGGCACGGACGCGCGTTACTTCGAGGATCCGGAGGCCTTCCGGCCCGAGCGCTGGCTCGTCGACGGCGGCCCGGGCCAGATGGCCGCGTCCTCCAAGCGGGTGTCGATGCCTTTCGGCGCCGGTCCCCGGGTGTGTCCGGGCCGACACCTCGCGCTGCTCGAGATGAAGCTCGCCCTGGCGACCCTGCTCAGCGGGTTCGACATCACCGAACTCGATTGTGGACAACCCGGGGCCACCCCCGAATGCCTCGCGTTCACGATGGCACCGGTCGGCCTGAAAATGCGGCTTCGCGAACACAACCTGTAGGGAGTTCTTGTCACTCTTTCAGGGGATGAGCGCTTTGATAGACTGACCGCGCCGACCTTGCCATCGTGTCGGCGGGGGGAGCGCGAGGCTTCCGCTTGGCGGAACGGGCTAGAACGGGGAAGGCACGGTGCTTGCGCGGGTATGGACTGAATCGCTGGCGGCGATCCGCCAACTCGGCCGAGAGCTGGGCAGCGGCGATTCCTACCTCCCCACCCCCCAGATCCACACGCTGCTGCGCGAGACGCTGGGCCTGCTCAGCCTGATCGCCGTCGCCGGCAGTTCGCTGATCGGCGCGATCGGCGGCGCGGTCAGCCCCACCACGCTCGCCCTCGGTTTCGGCGCGGGCGCTTTGCTGCTCGGCCTGCGCCTGCTCGTCGGGCGGGTGTCGGACAACACCATCGCGGGCATCTTCCTCGTCGGCAGCCTCGGCGCCGCCGCGGTGCTCGGGCTGGCGGTGCGCACCCCGCAGAGCGTCCACCTGTTGCTGGTCGGCCTGCCGATGGTGTTCACCACCTTCGTGTTCGGCGCCCGACTGGGCCCTTGGTACATCGCGGGCGTCGGCGCGATCGCGCTCGGTCTGGCCGCGTCGCAAGGCCGCGGGGGCCCGGTGGTCGCGCTCGACCCGTGGGGCCAGGCGGTGCTGATGATCATCATCCTGGTGATCCTGTACGTGCTGGCGGTGACCTTGCGACGGCATGTCGCGCGCACGCACCGCGAAGCCAGCGAATCACTCGCCCGGCAGGCGCGGGCCGAAGGGGCGGCGCAGGTCCAGGCCCGGCTGGAACTCGCGCTGCGCGCGGGGCGGTTCGGGGTCTGGGAGTTCGATGCGCCGCGTGATTGCCTGTCGTTCGATGCCCGCGCGGCCGAGCTGCTGGGCCTGCCGGCCACCGCCACGGAGCTCGGTGTGGACGAGTGGCGCCAATGCCTGTTGCCCGACGACCGCGATCCCACCGTCGAGCGGGTGCGGCAGTGGATGCGCGAGGGGGGGCACCTGCGGGTTCGTTATCGGGTCCGTCATCCCGACGGTGAGGTGCGCTGGCTCAGCGCCGAGACCGGGGTGGGCGACGAGCCCACCGCCGCCGCGCGGCGGGTGGTCGGGATGCTCTCCGATGTCACCGACGACATGCGGCTGCGCGAGCGCATGGAGGATGCGCTGCGTCGCTCGGAAGAGGCGATCTCGCTGGTCAGGGGGTACTTCTTCGACGTCGACCTGCGCTCGGGCCGGCTGACGCGCGATCGACGGGCCGGACAGCTGCTCGGCTTGCCCGCCGAGGACCGGATGTCGGACCAGTACTACGGCACGCTGATGGCCCGTCTGGATCCCGCCGAACGGAATCGACTCGCGGACGTGGTCCGGCAGGCGATGAACAGCGACGCGGACCGGTTCGACATCGAGGTGCCGATCCGGGAGGCACCGGAGCCCCGCTACCTGCGGGTGCTCGGGCGCATCGAACGCGACGCCGCCGGCAAGGCGCGGCGCATCGTCGGGATGTCGGTCGACGTCACCGAGGATCGGGCCAGCCACGAGCGGCTGCGCGAGGCGAACGATCGGCTCGGTCTGGCGCTGTCGGGCGCCCACGCGTCGGTCTGGACCTTCGATGCCTCCAGCGACACCGAGGCCTGGGATGAGCGGGGGGTGTCCCTGTATGGCCGCGACCCTTCCCGGATCGGCCGGCGCGAGGCGCTCGCGATCGACGCCGATCGGCCGGGCCTGCGCCAGGAGATCGAACGCCTGCGCGCCGATCCCGAGGTGCGCTCGGTGATGCTCGAGTATCGGATCGAACATCCCGCCGTCGGCATCCGCTGGGTGCGCTGCATCGGGCGCGTCGATCGGGATGCCGCGGGGGCCTGCGTGGGGGCCGCCGGCATCGATCTGGACGTCACCGCCGAGCGCACGGCCACCGAGGCGATCGAGCAGGCCCGTCGTGCGGCAGAGGACGCGAGCCAGGCCAAGAGCGCGTTCCTCGCGAACATGAGCCATGAGATCCGCACGCCGATGAACGCGATCATCGGCATGACCGGCCTGGCGCATCGCGCGCAGACGCTGGCGCAGGCGAGTTCGTACTCCGCGCAGGCGCATTCGGCCGCGCGCAGCCTGCTCACGGTGCTCAACGACGTGCTCGATCTCTCCAAGATCGAGGCGGGCCGCCTGGACGTCGAGTCGGTGCGCTTCTCGCTCGAGCAGGTGCTCGGTCCGGTGATCGATGTCGTGTCCTTCAATGCGGCGCAACAAGGCCTCGAGCTGATGCTCGACGTCGATGCGGGGACACGGTCCCACTACGTGGGCGATCCGGCGCGCATCGGCCAGGTGCTGCTGAACCTGGCCAGCAATGCGGTCAAGTTCACCGCGAAGGGCTTCGTTCGGGTTCGCGTGACGCACACCGCGACCGGCCGTCTGCGGTTCGAGGTCAGCGACTCCGGCCCGGGCATGGCCGAGAGCGCGCAACGCCAGATCTTCGAACCCTTCGTGCAGGGCGATGCGAGCACCAGCCGGCGTTTCGGAGGCACCGGCCTGGGTCTGACGATCAGTCGCCGACTGATCGACCTGATGCGCGGCGAGATCGGCGTGCAGTCCTCGCCGGGCAAGGGTTCCACCTTCTGGTTCGAGTTGCCTCAGCCGTTGGCCCTGGCCGAGCCGTCGATCTGGGGGGAGGGCAGCCAGCCGACCGGCTCGGCCGCGCTGCTGCACCGCGACCCCATGGTCGCCCGCTGTCTGGTCGATCAGCTTCGGCACGCGGGCGCGCAAGCGGTCGCGGTCGAGGATGTGGCGACCTTGTCCGAGTGGCTGCAGGGGCAACCATCGCAGTCTCGACCCCTCGTGGTGCTCGATCATCGCTGGCTGGGTGGCGAGGCCGAGCCGGCCCTCGCGCGACTGCGCCATCTGCCGTGCGCGCCGCGACTCGTGCTGCTCGGGCGCCGGCTCTCCAGCCTGCCCACCGGCGAGGTGGCCGTGCTCGAGCCGGTGCTGCCCAGCCAATGGCGGGAACTGCTGCGCCCGCTCGCCGATCGCACGCCGGCCGACGCGGCCGTCGATGCCTCGGGCCCGCGCCCCGCGCCGGTGCCGCCCGGCTCGCTGGCGGGTGTCGACGTGCTGCTGGTCGAGGACAACGACCTGAACCGGGCGCTGGTGCTCGCGATCCTCGCCGACACGGGGGCGCGGGTGCGCATCGCCGAGAACGGGGTCCAGGCACTGGAGGCGATCGGGCAGGCGTGGCCGGACGTGGTGCTGATGGACATCCACATGCCGGTGATGGACGGTTACGCCGCGACCGCGGCGATCCGGGCGCTGGGCCCGCGGGGCAGGGAGCTGCCGATCCTCGCGACCACCGCCGACGCCTTGGTCGGCGATCGGGATCGCGCCCTGCGCGCGGGTATGAACGATCACCTCGTCAAGCCGATCGATCCGGCCGCGCTGCTGGCCACGCTGATGCGCTGGACCCATGCCGAGCGCGCGTCATCCGGCGAGGGCGTACCGGCGGGCCTGCCGGAACGGGCGACGGCCCAGGATCGGCCGGCGGACGCATCCGGCGCGACCGCCCCCGCGCAGGCGGCACCGGAGCGTCCGGCCCCACCGATGCCAGCCGCGTCGTCCGCCTGGGAGGGGCTGGCACTGATCGACACGACCGAGGGCTTGAAGGGCTGTCTCGGGCGCACCACCTTGTTCGAGCAGGGTCTGAAGATCTTCCTGGACGTCTACGGCCCGAAGGCGGCCGAACTGCGTTCGAGCCCACCCGAGGCGGACACGGGCGAGACCGGACCGTGGCGCCGGCTGGCGCATACGCTCAAGGGCAGCGTGCGTTCGCTCGGAATGATGCGCCTGGCCAGCGAGGCCGCCCGCCTCGACGCGGAGCTCAGAGCGGGAGAGCCCTGGAACGAGGCGCGCCGCGACGCGCTGCTCTCGGCCCTGGACGCCACGCTCGCGGAGGCTCGCGAGCTGCGTGGGCGCCTGGCCGGCTCGGCCGAGCCGGTTGCCGAGCCTCAGTCGCGGAACCGGTAGTGGTCCCGGTTGAGGACCGCGGCGATCGCGGTCACCTCGTCCGGAAACAGCGCCAGACCCAGGTCGGTGTTGCAGTACTCCACCATGCCGCGCAGCAGGCCCGGGGTGTTGATCCGGCCTTGCGGCCGGTAGATGGCGCTTCCGTCCCCGCCGACCCGTCGGATGTGGCAGGCATCGCACCGATGCTCGGTGATCAGCTTCTGCCCGAGGGCGAGATCGGCGTCCTTGAAGATCCCGCCCGCCTGGGCGATGCCCGTCACCGGTGTGGCCAACGCCACGACCAGCGCGAGCCTGGCGAGCGTCGCGGGGCGCCCTTCGGACCCGCGCCGATCGGCGTCGGGGTCGGCGCGCCGGCGGCGGATCATGGCGCGACCCGCAGCACGATGCGCCCCACCGCGCGGCGCTCGGCGATCGCCCGAAACCCATCGAGGGCGGCCTCGAAGGGGAGCTCCTGGCCGATGTGCGGCACGAGCACGCCCTCGCTGGCCAGGCGGTCGATCGCCTTCACGTTCTCGGCGCCCAGGGCGGGGAAGCGACGGCCGTATTCGCCCGCGCGCACCCCCAGCAGCGAGATCCCGCGGATCAGCACCTGGTTCAGCGAGATCTGCGGGATGCGGCCGTCGGCGAAGCCCACCACCAGCAGGCGTCCGCCCCAGGCGAGGCAGCGCACCGAGGCGTCGAACAGGTCGCCTCCGACCGGGTCGTACACCACGTGCACACCGCGGTCATCGGTGAGGTCGCGCACCCGATCGCGAAGTCCGGCGGCGCCGCCGATCGCGGAGAGATCGATGATCTCGTGGGCGCCGGCCGCCTTCGCCGCCGCCAGCTTGAGCGCGTTCGAGCCGGTGGCGATCACCCGGGCGCCGAGGTGCACGCCCAGGCGCACCGCGGCCAGGCCCACCCCCCCGCTGGCGCCGTGTACCAGCAGTGTCTCGCCCGCGCGAAGCTCGGCCCGGCGCACCAGCGACACGTAGGCGGTGATCGCCTGCGAGGTGAAGGCCGCCGCCTGAGGCACGGTGAGTCCGGCCGGGATCTCGCGGACCTGGGCGGCTCGCACGATGCGTTCCCGCGCGATCGCCCCTTCCTTGCCCCCGGCGATCACGCGCAGGCCGGGGCGCCACGGCGCCGGCACGTCGGCGCCCACCTCGAGGATCTCGGCGCACGATTCCATCCCGGGCACGTACGGCAGCTGGGGCTTGTGCTGATACAGGCCGCGGGTCATCAGCAGGTCGGGATAGCCCAGCGCCACCGCGAGCACCCGAACCCGGATCTCGTCGAGCGCGCGCCGGCTCAGCGCCTCGAACGCCAGCCCGGAGAGGTCGTCGGTGAAGCGCCGGCACACGAGTGCCTGATAGGTGTCCCCGACCCCGACAGCGCCGGGACTCGCCGGGGTGGTCGGCACGACCGGCACCGGCGCGCTCATCCGTTGCCCGCCTGTTCGGCGAGCACCTTGCGCGCGATGCGAAAGGCGTCCAGCGCCGCGGGCGCGCCGCAATACACCGCGGTGTGCAGCAGGATCTCCTTGATCTCGTCGCGGGTCACGCCATTGCGCAGCGCGCCACGCAGGTGGATCTCCAGTTCGTGCGGGCGATTGAGCGCGGTGATCATCGCGAGGTTCAGCATGCTGCGGGTCTTGAAATCGAGGCCCGGTCGCGCCCAGGAGGCGCCCCAGGCGTGTTCGGTCAGGTAGTCCTGCAGGTCGCGGGTGAAGTCGTCCGCGTCGCGGTAGGCCTTCTCGACATAGGCCTCGCCCAGCACCTGGCTGCGCGCGGCGTAGCCCTTCTTCCAGGCATCGCTTCGGTCATCGTGGCTCATCGGGGTCTCGCTCTCGTGGGGAATGCGGCCGGGACCGCGGGTCACTCGGCGTCGGCGCGGGTGAAGCCCGCCAGCCGACCGCCGTCGATGATGATCGATTGGCCGGTCATGAACGCGCCCGAGGGGCTGGCCAGCAGCACCGCGGCACCGGCGATTTCGTCGGGCTCGCCGATGCGGGCCAGCGGCGTGTAGGCCACCGTCTTCTTCAGCAGGCCCGGGGTCTCCCACAGGTGGCGTGCGAAGTCGGTCTTGATCAGGCCCGGCGCGATGCAGTTGGCGCGCACGTTGCTGTGCCCCCACTCGACCGCGATGTTGCGGGCGAGTTGCAGGTCGGCCGCCTTGGACAGCGCGTAGACGCCGAGCCGGTCGTTGCCCTGGAACCCGCCGAGCGAGGAGACGATGATGATCGCGCCATCGCGCCGCGCGGCCATCTGCGGCGCGACCATGTTGCACAGCCAGAAGTTGCTGCGCACGTTGCTGTTCATGATCCGGTCGTACACCTCGTCGGTGACCTCGGTGGACGGACCGTAGAACGGATTGACCGCCGCGTTGCAGACCAGGATGTCGATGTGGCCCCAGGTGTCGTTGGCCAGCTTGACCATCGCCGCGAGCTCCTCCTTGCGCGCGATGTGGCAGCTCGTCGCGATCGCCTCGCCCCCGCGCGCCTTGATGCCCTGCACGACCTCCTGGCAGGCGTCGAGCTTGCGGCTGGACACGACCACCTTCGCGCCGTGCTCGGCCATGCGTTCGGCGATCGCGCGTCCGATGCCCTTGCTCGCGCCGGTGATCACGGCGACCTTGCCGGTGAGGTCGAACAGCGGGGAACGGGCGGGTGGGGTCGTGCTCATTCGGGAGTCTCCTGGGAGGCGGCGACGGTCGCGACGTCGCGATGGGGCCGCGGCTCAGTCCGCGGTGCTGCGGGGATGATAGCGGTGGGCCCGGGTGCGCGCCCGGGCCGGCACGGCCCGGCGTTCCGCTCGGGACGCTTCGCCTCGCGGGCGGCCGCTATACTGGGCCGTCGCGGCCCTGCGCCGTGTGTGCATCGTGCGAGGGACGTCGATGAGTTTTCCGAGTCGCTGGCTGTCGGGCCTGGTCGCGGCCGTCTGGTTCGGCTGGGCGGGCGCGCAGGAACTGCCCCGGGCCGAGCCCGAGACGGTCGGTTTGTCGGCCGAGCGGCTCGAGCGGGTGGGTCGCTGGCTGCAGGCCGAGATCGACGCGCGCAAGATCCCGGGGGCCGTGCTGCTGGTCGCCCGTCGCGGCAAGGTGGCCTATTTCGAAGCCTTCGGCCGTCGCGACCCGCAGGCCGACGCGCCGATGGCGCGCGATTCGATCTTCCGCATCTATTCGATGACCAAGCCGCTCGTGTCGGTGGCCGCGATGATCCTCGTCGAGGAAGGCCGCCTGTCCCTGGACGATCCGGTGTCGCGGTACGTGCCGGAGTTCGCGTCGGTCACGGTGGGGGTGGAGCGCGGCACGCCGGCTGGCAAGGTGCTCGATCGCGTCCCGCCGGGCCGGCCGATCACGGTGCACGACCTGCTGCGGCACACCTCGGGCCTCACCTACGGGTTCTTCGGCGAATCGCTGGTCAAGCAGGCCTACCGACAGGCGCGGCTCGATCCCGACGCCGAGGCCTCGCCGGCGCAGTTCGCGCGCCAGGCCGCCGGCCTGCCGCTGCATCACCAGCCGGGCACCACCTGGGACTACGGCGTCTCCACCGATGTCCTGGGGCGGGTGGTCGAGGTGGTCGGGGGCATGCCCTTGTCGCAGTTCCTGCGCAACCGGATCCTCGACCCGCTGGGCATGAAGGACACCGCGTTCTACCTGCCCGAACCGCCCCGCGCGGCGCGCCTGGCCGAACCCTGGCCCGACGACCGGGTGATCGGGGTCGATCTGACGATCAGCCAGCCCAAGCGACCGAGGGCGGCCGAGTCCGGCGGCGGCGGCCTGGTGTCCACCGCCACCGATTACGCCCGATTCCTCGCGATGCTGCGCCAGGGCGGCGAGCTCGACGGTCGCCGCATCCTGGGCCCGCAGACGATCGCGTACATGACCGCCGACCACCTGGGCACCGCGATCGCGCGCACGCCGCTGTATCTGCCAGGGCCGGGCTACGGCTTCGGGTTGGGCTTCGCGGTGCGTCTGGCCGCGGGGGAGGCCCCGGCGGCGGGCTCGCCCGGGGAGTACTACTGGGGCGGCGCCGGCGGCACCTACTTTTGGGTCGATCCGAAGGCCGACCTGTTCGTCGTCTTCATGATGCAATCGCCGCGTCAGCGCACCGCGTATCGACCGATCCTGCGCAACATGATCTATGCCGCCATCGAGCGCTGAGGCGGTGATGGTGCTGCCGCCCGGCGGTGCCATCACCGACGTGGCCGGCGTGCGCGTGGGCCACTTCACCGACCCGCGCCGACCCACCGGCTGCACCGTGGTGCTGACGACCGATGGCGCGGTGGCGGGCGTGGATGTGCGCGGCGCGGCGCCCGGCACCCGCGAAACCGATCTGCTGGCGCCCACCAATCTCGTCGAGCAGGTCCACGCGGTGGTCCTGGCCGGTGGCAGCGCGTTCGGTCTGGCCTGCGCGAACGGGGTGGTCGACTGGCTCGAGGCGAAGGGCATCGGTTTCCCGGCCGGCCCCGCCAGGGTGCCGATCGTGCCCGCGGCGATCCTCTTCGACCTGGGCGTGGGCGACGCCCGCATCCGCCCCGACGCGGCGGCGGGCTTCGCGGCCTGCGAGGTCGCCGGTACGCAGCCGCCGGCCCAGGGCTCGGTGGGCGCCGGCGCCGGCGCCACGGTGGGCAAGCTGCACGGCCTGGATCGCGCGATGCGCGGCGGGGTGGGCACGGCCTCGGCGCGGGTCGGGGGCATCACCGTGGGCGCGATCGTCGCAGTCAACGCGGTGGGCGACGTGCTCGATCCCACGACCGGACGCCTGGTCGCGGGCTTGCGCAGCGCCGACGGCCGGCGGCTGGTGGGCACGATGCCCTCGCTGCTGGCCGGCGACATGCCCGCGGGCCTGCAGGCGGGCATGGCCACCACCATCGGCTGCGTGGCGACCGATGCCCGACTCACCAAGGCGCAGGCCCAGAAGGTCGCGCAGATGGCGCACGACGGGCTGGCCCGGACGATCGATCCGGTGCACACGATGTTCGATGGCGACACGGTCTTCGCGCTGGCCACCGGACGCAGCGCGCGCGAGGGCAATCCGTCGGCGATCGGCGCGATCGCGGCGGCGGTGATGGCCAGCGCGGTGCTGCAGGCGGTGCGCTCGGCCGATACCCTGCGCCTGCCCGGTGGACCGACGATTCCGGCGGTCCGCGACTTCTCCCCCCTTTCTCATGTTCCAGGAATATCTCCATGACCGCGTTGCACGAACTGAGCGCCGCCGACCTGTCGATGGCGTACGCCCGGCGCGAACTCTCCCCCGTCGAGGTGACCCGTCACGTGCTGGCGCGGATCGAGGCCGCCGAGCCGCGGCTGAACGCGATGTACCGCATCCACACGCAGGCCGCGATGCAGGCGGCCGGCGCCGCCGAGGAGCGCTGGGCGCGGGGCACGCCGCTGTCCGCGCTGGACGGGGTGCCGATCACGCTGAAGGAGAATCTGTACACCCGAGGCGATCCCGCGCCGATCGGCACGGCGGTGGGCGACCTCACGCCAAAGACCGCCGACGCGCCGCCCTCGGCGCGGGTGCGCGAGGCGGGCTGCGTGATCCTGGGCAAGACGACGATGCCGGACTTCGGCATGCTGTCCTCGGGCATGTCCTCGATCCACGGCACCACCCGCAACCCGTGGAACACCGAGTGCAATCCGTCGGGCTCGTCCTCCGGTGCGGGCGCCGCGGGGGCGGCGGGTTACGGACCGCTGCACGTCGGCACCGACATCGGCGGCTCCATCCGCCTGCCCGCGGCGCACTGCGGGCTGTTCGGGCTCAAGCCCAGCCTGGGGCGCATCCCGATCGATCCCCCCTATCTGGGCCGGGTGGCCGGGCCGATGACGCGCACCGTGCGCGATGCGGCGATGCTGCTGTCGGTGCTCGAACGCCCCGATGTGCGCGACTTCATGAGCCTGCCCTATCAGCCGCGCGATCACGCGGGTGCGCTCGAGGGCCTGTCGGTGCGCGGGCTGCGCATCGGCGTGCTCACCGACATGGGCACCGGATTGCCGGTCGAGCCCGCGGTGCGCGAGGCGGTGCAAGCGGCCGCGCAGGCGCTGGCGGGTGCGGGCGCGGTGGTCGAGCCCGCCCCGGCCTTCACCAGTGCCGCGATGCTCGATGGCATCTGCCGCTTTTTCGAAGCCCGCTCGCACAACGACCTCGCCGCGATGAGCGACGAGCAGCGCGCCCGGATCCTGCCCTTCATCGTGCGCTGGTGCACCTGGCGCGCGGGGAGCTTCACCGGACGCGACGTGATGAACGCCTATGGCCAGGTGATGTCGATGCGCGAGGCGGCGGTGCGGGCGGTGGCGGGCTTCAACTTCGTGCTCTCGCCGACCTCGCCGGTGGTGTGCTATCCGGCGCAGCAGGAGAGCCCGGGCAACGACGCGACGAACGCGTTGTCGCACATCGCCTTCACGGTGGCCTACAACATGAGCGAGCAGCCGGCGGCGTCGATCAACTGGTGCCACGATCCGCGCGGCATGCCGATCGGCGTGCAGATCGCCGGCCAGCGTTTCGACGACCTCGGGGTGCTGCGGCTGGCCCGCGTGATCGAGCAACTCCGGCCGGCCCAGGCACCCTGGCCGTCGGTCTGACCCCTCGCGCGGCCCGCCGGCGCACCGCCCGCCCGGTGCGGCCGCCCGGCCCGGCGCGCCCGCCGGGCCCCGCGGTCAGAACAGGTGGATCGCGTTCGGTGCGAACAGACCGAGCAGGCTGAACACCACCCCGACCACCCCCAGACCACCGGCCAGCCAGGCCAGTGCGGCGATGCCGGTGATGATCGTGGCCGACGCGAGCACGATCGCGATCTGCACCGCGCCGCTGGCCACCTCGTACTGGTGGTACGCCGCCATCGCGCGGTCGCGCCGGGCTTCGGCGGTCTTGGCGCGCTGCATCAGTTCCTTGCGGCCCTCGCCGGTCTCGGGTTCCGAGTCGTAGCGGGCCGCGGTCTTGCGCCAGGCCTCGATCTGCGCCTTGGTGGCGTCGGCCGACGTCGCGGGCGCCGACAGGCTGGCCGCCTCGGCGGCGGTGCGCAGTGTCGTCATCCGGACGGTCTTGGCCTGATAGAAGTTCCACAGGTTCGAGGCTTCGATGTTCGCGCTCAGCGCGGTGGTCTGCGAGGCCTTGCCCAAGGTCTCGGCGAAGGCCAGCACCAGCGCCAGGGTGGCGATCAGCAGGGCGATGCCCTTGTGGGACGGGTCGACGTGGCCAGCGGCTCCGGACATGGTTCAGCACTCCTCCAGGAATTCTTCGCGATGAAGGCCGATCGCCTCCTGGACCGGGCGGTCCGAGAAGCTGAAGGCGACGACCTCCGACTCGGTCTGCCACTCGAGCGTGAACCAGGTGGGCACGACGAAGTGGTCCTTCGGGCCGACGGCGAATCGTTCGACGATGTCGCCCCGGCGCACGATCGCGGTGCCCCGTCCTTCGACCACCGAATACACCGTGCCGTCGGTGCTCCGGTGCGGGCGGCCACGGAATCCGGCCGGCAGCCACTGCAGGAAGGTGCCCATCGTGGGCATCGCCCAGCCACCATCCAGCGGATTGCTGTAGCGCAGGCGGATACCCACCCACGGGTCGGTCTCGGTGTCGCGGGCCAGGCGTGCCAGGGCGTCGCGCGAGCGCTCGTAGGGGTAGTTGAAGATCGGCGAGGTGCGTACCGCGCGGGCCGGGCCCACGGGCAGCAGGTTGTTCGCGTAGCGCGCCTGGCTGACCCCGGCCGGGCGTGTCACCGCCTGCACCGCCTGGGGCAGGTTCTCGGCGAAGGTGGTGCCGAACAACCGAAGGATCGGGATGTCCAGGCCGTCGAGCCAGACCACCGGCGCGGCGCCGTCGTTGCCGCCCTCGTGGCCATGGTCGTGCCAGGTCCACGACGGTGTGATGATGAAGTCGCCCGGGTGCATCACGGTGCGTTCGCCATCCACGGCGGTGTAGGCGCCGCTGCCGTGCACGATGAAGCGCAGCGCCGACTGCGTGTGCCGGTGGCTGGGCGCGACCTCGCCGGGCAGGATCAATTGGAGCCCGGCATACAGGCTGGGCGTGATCACCGATTGGCCGCGCAGCCCCGGGTTCTCCAGGATCAGCACGCGGCGGATCGCCTCCTCGGCGGTGATCAGCCGGCCGCTGGCCATCACGTGGGGATGGACCCGGGCCCAGGGCCAGTGCGCGGGCAGGGCGCTGATCGCCGGCTCGGCGGGCACCAGCGCGTGCAGCACCTCCCACAGCGGGGTCAGGTTCGCCGGGGCGATCTCTCGATAGAACTGTTCGCGCAGGCTGTGCGGCGGGGCGTCGGGTCGGGTGTCGCTCATCGGGGCCTCGGAGGACAGGTCGGCGGGGCGGGCTTCGGCCGTGTCGGGCGCATTGTAGGGTGAGTCGGCCGTCTCGCCCCGTGGCGTGGCGTCGCGACCGTTCGTCGGAGTGACTGAGGCGCGCAAGCGACGATGCCTCGCCGTTGGTGGCCGCTCACGCCGCCCTTCGTCCGCGCCGCGCCGGGACACCCTCGTGTGCGGTCAAGATGTTCCGACAACTCACAACACAACGACCACCCAGGAACCCGATCATGGACACGCCTCTGCCCGATGTGCTTCACCACCACGGCCGACGCTTCGCGCTGGTCGACCGTCCGCTCGATGCGTACTTCGACCTGATCGGCGAACGGCCTCGCCTGAGTCAACCGACCGCGTCGCTGGATGTCGCCTACCGGGCGCGCTGGGCGATCGAGGACGGCTGGTTCTACCTGATCGCGCTGGAGGGCCGCTGGCACGATGGCGCGCCCTTGCGCCTGCACCAGTTGTTCCCGTTCGCCGGGCCCAAGGTGTTCGCCGCCTGGATGAGCGGCACCTTGCACGGCTTCAAGATCGAGACCACGTCATTGCCCGATCTCGAGTCGCCCACGCTGCGTCGCTACCCCGACGTGGTGTTGACCCTGCACTGCGGGCGCGTCGCCTCGGCCGCGAACCCGCCGATCGACACCCGGGTTCAGGGGGCGCGTCGCCTCGGGCTGGTCCACAGCCGCCAGGCGGCGATCGCCGCCAGCGCCGAGCAGACCGCGCACGAGAACATGACGACCGTGTAACTGCCGGTCCGATCGAAGGCCGCGCCAGCGAGCACCGGCCCGGCCAGGTTGCCGAAGGCGGCGGCGGTGTACAGCGTGCCCAGGATGGCCGACACCGCGCGCCCGCCGAACAGATCCATGCACAGCGGCGGCAGCAGCGAGACGATGCCGCCATAGAACAGCCCGAACGCGATCGCGAAGGCCGCGAGCAGCGCGTAACCCGGGGCCACGTACCACAGCGCGTACGACGCCCCGAGCATCGCCTGGGTGATCACCAGCGTGCGCATGCGCCCGAGCCGATCGGCGAGCCAGCCGATGCCGAACCGGCCGATCAGGCTGCCGATGCCGATCAGACCCACCAGGGCGACCGCCTCGGCCGCGCCGACGCCGATGTCGCGGGCATGCGCCGAGAGGTGGGCGAACGGGGTGAACATCGAGACGCCGCCCAGCGCGGTCGAGGCGTAGAGCCACCAGAAGTCGCGGGTGGCCAGCGCCTCGCGAAGGCTCAGGCCGGTCAGCGCGGTGGTGGCGCCGGCGCCATCGGCGGGCAGCGGCTCGCCATCGGGCGTGGTGCCGCGGCGCGCCGGGTCGCGTTCCAGCAGCAGGGTGGCCGCCAGGCCGACGATCCCGACACCGAGCGCCAGCAGGCGCATCCCGTCGCGCCAGCCCCAGCCCGCGATCAGCGTGCTGGCCAGCACCGGGATCGCGAGCGTGCCGGCGCCGATCCCCGCGCTGGCGATGCCCGAGGCCAGGCCGCGGTGTCGTCGGAACCAGGGCTGCACCGAGCCGATCGAGGGGGTGTACACGAGCGCGATGCCCAAGCCCACGCCCAGCCCGTAGAAGAGGTAGACACCGAGCAGGCTCTGGGCGTGGCTCGCGCCCAGCAGGCCGCCCACCAGCACGCACATCCCGATGGAGGTGGTGACCCTCGGGCCGAAGCGATCGGACAGGGCGCCGCCGAGCGCGCCCAGCACGAAGTAGGTCAGTCCCGACAGCCCGAACACGAGCGAGACATCGGCTCGCTGCGCCGAGAACTCACGAGCGAACGCATCGAAGAAGGCGGCGAACGAGTACGAGGTGCCGAAGATGACGCCCAGGGCCACGAAGGTCGCCCAGACGACCACCCACCCGTAGAACAGGCGAGGCTTCATGCGGTCCAGTGCCTGGGCGCGCCGACCGGGGCACTCAGCCCGCGACATCCGCGAAGCGGATGCCGGCCCGGCGGCGCATCGCGTCGAAGATCGCCTGGCCGAGATTTCCGTTCAATTGCATCGGCCGGCACTGATCGGGGATCGCCTGCAGCACGGCGGGGTCGATCGCGCGGTTCGGTCCTCGGATCGCGTCGGACGCCCATTGAACGTCGCAGGCCCGCTGCAGGGTCCAGAGCAGATAGAAGGCCGCGGGCACGCTCGGCCCGACCGCCAGGAGGCCGTGATTGCGCAGGATCAGCACGTCCTTGTCGCCCAGGCTGGCGGCGATCCGAGGCGCCTCGCCGGGGTCGGTGGTGACGCCTTCGAAGTCGTGGTAGCCGATCCGCCCATGCAACTGGGCGCTGTAGAAGTTGTCATGGCGCAGGCCGTCCTCCTTGCAGGCGACGGCCATCCCGGTGGTGGTGTGCGTGTGCATCACGCAGTGCGCATCGGGGCGCGCGCGGTGGACGATGCCGTGGATCACGAAGCCCGCCGGGTTGACCGGGTGCGGCACCGGGTCCAGGGGGCGGCCGTCGATGTCGAGCGCCACCAGATTGCGGGCGGTGACCTCCTGGTAGTGCAGGCCGAATGGATTGATCAGGTAGGCCGGCGTGCCGTCGGCCGCCGCGATGCGCAGCGTGACGTGATTGAAGATCAGCTCCGACCAGCCCATCCAGTCGAACAGCCGGTAGCAGGCCGCGAGCTCGAGGCGGGCGCGCCAGTGCGCGGGGTCGATGCCGCCTGGCGGCTCGGGCAGGGGATCCTGGGCGGGCGTCATGCCCGCATCTTGTCGGCCGTCCGCGGGCGCGTCAAACCGCGGCGGCGGCCCGCACCGGCGTGTCCGGGAGGGCCAGGGGCGGGCCTACCGGCGGCCCCGGGCGAGACCTCGCGCCGGCATCGCCTCGCCGGCGACGTCTCGGCTGGTGCTCAGTGCACCAGGCTCTTCGGATCGCACAAGGAGCGCACGGTCCAGTCGAGCACTCGAACCGACTTGGCCTGGGCGGTGAGTTCTTCGGCCTGCGATTCGAGCAGGTCGGCCCGATCGGACAGGCTCAACCCGCTGCATTCGGTTTCCAGCAGCTCTTCGTGCTCGGCAAGGGTGGTCATGGCGATCGGACTCCGCGGTTCGGACACCCTCATCGTCGACTGGAAGCCGGGCGCCATCAGGCGCGCGCCGACCGCCCTCGGTGCAGGACCGACGGACGGTGGCGGGGTGGTGTGAACAGTCGCGGCGACGCCGCGTGCGCAGGCGTGCCGACGCTCAGGCGGCGTTCAGGCCACCCAGGCGAAAGAGGCGGTCGATCGACCAACTCTGCACGCCGGGCTCGTCGGCGAACGGCCGTGGCGGGTTGTCCGGAGACAGGACGCGGGCGAACACCGCTTCGGGCAGGGCATAGAGGCCTTGCGCGTTGCACTCGCATTCGGTGAGGTCGGCGGGTTCGGTGATCGGGCTCATGGCGGTCCTGGGTGCGGGGTGTTGACCGGTGTTCCGGGGCGTTCGTGGCGCCCCTGGCGCAGTGAACCAAGCGTCTCACGCCGCGCGCTCGCGCGCCATCCGACTGAAGGTGCATTCACGTGACGCTTGTCACGGTCCGGCACCGCCGATCGGCGCAGTGACGCGAGCGGATTGCCGCGGCGCTACGCCCTTCGACTTAGCCGGGCGCGCCCGGGTGTCGCCGATGCCCGACGCGATCCCCGGAGGTCCATCATCGCGCTGCCCGGCGGCGAGACGGCGGGCACGCGGTGGGCGCGGTCCGCCGGATCCCTTACCATCGACAGTCTGTTCCCCTCCAACCCCTCAGGAGCATTCCCATGGCTGAAGCCTATATCGTCGCCGCCGCCCGCACCGCTGGTGGCCGCAAGGGGGGCAAGGTCGCCGGCTGGCACCCTGCCGACCTCGCCGCCCAGGTCCTCAACGAGCTCGTCGACCGCACCCGCATCGACCCGGCCGCCATCGACGACGTGATCATGGGCTGCGTCGGCCAGGCCGGTGAACAGGCGGTGAACGTCGCCCGTGGCGCGATCCTCGCCTCGCGCCTGCCCGAGAGCGTGCCCGGCACCTCGGTCGACCGTCAGTGCGGCTCCTCCCAGCAGGCACTGCACTTCGCGGCGCAGGCGGTGATGTCCGGCGCGATGGACATCGTGATCGCCGCGGGCGTCGAGAGCATGACGCGCGTGCCGATGGGCCTGCCCTCGAGCCTCGCCGCCAAGAACGGCTTCGGCACCTACATGAGCCCGGCGCAGCAGGCACGTTATCCCGGCATCCAGTTCAGCCAGTTCATGGGCGCCGAGATGCTGGCCAAGAAGCACGACCTGTCCAAGGACGTGCTGGACGCCTACGCGTTCCAGAGCCACCAGCGCGCGGCCGCGGCGACCAAGTCGGGCGCGTTCAAGGCCGAGATCGTCCCGGTGGCGGTCAAGCTGGCCGACGGCACGCCCACCGCCGAGATGCACACGGTCGACGAGGGCATCCGATTCGACGCGACGCTGGACGGCATCCGCGGCGTGAAGCTGCTGGCCGAGGACGGCCGCCTCACCGCGGCCACCGCCAGTCAGATCTGTGACGGCGCCTCCGGCGTGATGGTCGTCAACGAGCGCGGGCTGAAGACGCTGGGGGTCAAGCCCCTGGCCCGGGTGCACCACATGACGGTGATCGGCGGCGACCCGGTGATCATGCTCGAGGCCCCGCTGCCGGCGACGATGCACGCCTTGAAGAAGGCCGGCATGACGATCGACGACATCGATCTCTTCGAGGTCAACGAGGCCTTCGCCTCGGTGCCGGTGTCCTGGCTGAAATACACCGGCGCCGATCCCGCGCGGCTGAACGTCAACGGCGGCGCGATCGCCCTGGGCCATCCGCTGGGCGGCTCGGGCACGAAGCTGATGACCACGCTGCTGCACGCGCTGCAGCAGCGCGGCAAGCGCTACGGTCTCCAGACGATGTGCGAAGGCGGCGGGCTGGCCAACGTGACCATCGTCGAGCGGCTCTGAGCCGCGAGACCGAGCCCGGCTGACACGCCCTGAGCCCCGCGCGGCCTCAGCGGCCGCGCAGCAGGGCGTCGGTCTCGACGAAGTGCAGGTCGTCGCCGTCGACGCAGGCGTACAGCGTCATCGCCGACACCTGCTCCAGGCAGTCGTGCAGCCGTCGGGCCTGGCCGGCCGGCGGTTGCCCCGGTCCCAGGTGCAGCCGCACCAGCTGCATCTGCAGGCTGTTGGGCTGGCGCGGGTTGGCCCGCAGCAGCACCGCGTCGATCAGGCCCGGGCGCTCGTCGGGCCCCAGCGAATCGTTCGGAAACGCGATCTGCCAGCCGTGCTCGGCCGCCCATTCGGAGAGCCGTTCTTCGGCCGCGTCGCGCGGGTCGGCGGGCGGGTCTTCCGGGTGGCCGTGCCCGTTGCCGCCGGGGTGTCGTGGGTCGCTCATCGGGCGTGTGCTCGCAGGGGGCGGAAGAACGCGCGAACCTCGTCGGTCAGCGCGTCGGGTTGCTCCATCGCGGCGAAGTGGCCGCCACGGGGCATCGGGGTCCAGCGTTGCAGGTTGTACGTGGCCTGCGCCATCGAGCGTGGCGGGCGCAGGATCTCGCGGGGAAACGCGCAGTAGCCGGTGGGCACGCTGATCCGGTGGCCGGGCGGAATGGGCCAGGGCCCGTGCGCCCGGGCGTAGTACGGCCAGAACGACGAACCGATCGCGCCGGTGAACCAGTACAGGCTGATGTTGGCCAGCAGTTCGTCGCGATCGAACACCGACAGCGGATCGCCCTCGCAATCGCTCCACGCGCGGAACTTCTCGAGAATCCACGCGGCCAGGCCCGCCGGCGAGTCGGTCAAGCCGAAGGCCAGCGTCTGCGGGCGCGTGCCCTGGATCGCCTGGTAGCCGGTCTCCTCGCGCAGGAAGGTCGCGAGCTCCTCGAGGTAGCGGCGCTCCTCGGGGGTGGGGTCGGGTGGTGGGGTCGGATCCCGGCGCAGCGCGAGCAGGTTCAGGTGCAGGCCGATCAGCCGGTCCGGGTGGGCCACCGCCAGGCGCGATCCGACGAACGCGCCCCAGTCGCCGCCCTGGACACCGAAGCGCTCGTGACCGAGGACGTTCACCATCAGCTCGGCATAGGCCTCGGCGATCGTCTCCACGCCCCAGCGGGCCTGGCCGGGCCGGAAGGACAGGCCGAAGCCGGGCAACGACGGCGCGATCACGGTGAAGGCATCGGCCGGATCGCCGCCGAAGCGTGTCGGATCGGTGAGTCGGGGGATCAGCTTCAGGAACTCGAACACCGAGCCCGGCCAGCCGTGCGAGAGCAGCAGGGGCATTGGCGCGGGGCCACGGCCCGGCACGTGCAGGTAGTGCAGGTCGATCCCGCCGATGTCCACCTGGAACTGCGGGAAGGCGTTGAGCGCCGCCTCCTGGGCGCGCCAGTCGAAGCCGGTGCGCCAGTAGTCGACCATCTCACGCACGAACGCGACGCTGCTGCCATAGGCCCAGGGGTCGCCGGGGATCTGGTCGGGCCAGCGGGTGTGGGCCAGGCGCTCGCGCAGCGCGTCGATCTCGTCGGGCGGAATCGAGAGCCGGAACGCGCGCGGTTGGCCCCGAGCCCGGGGGGCGGCGGGCGTGTCGGTCGAGGAAGTGAAGGCGGCGGTCATCGGCCGTGCCCCTCACTCGGCGGTGATGCGCGCCTCGCGCACCACGCGTCCCCATCGCGCCTCTTCGGCCTTCACATAGCGCTCGAGTTCCTCGGGCGGACCCGAGGCCGGGTTCAGTCCCTCCTCCTCGATGCGCTTGCGGAAGGCCTCCGAGCGCATCGCGGCGCGCACAGCCCCGTGCAGGCGCTGGATCGCCTCGGCGGGTGTGCCGCTGGGGGCGAACAGGCCGTACCAGGCCTCGGCCTGATAGCCCTGGGCACCGGCCTGAGCCAACGCAGGCAGATCGGGAAAGGGCGCGAAGCGGGTGGTGGACGTGACGGCCAGCGCGCGCAGGCGGCCTGCCCGAATGTGCGGCACGACGCTCGCCGGCGTGGTGATCATCAGGTCGATCTGCCCGCCGATCAGGTCGGTGAGGGCGGGCGCGCTGCCTTTGTAAGGCACGTGGGTGATGTCGACGCGGGCGTGCAGCTTGAGCAACTCGCCCGCCAGGTGCGCCGACGAGCCATTGCCGAAGGAGCCAAAGGTGAGGCGGCCCGGCTGGGCGCGCGCCTCGGAGAGCAGATCCTCGACGGTGCGCGCGGCTCGTGCGGCGTTCACCACCAGCAGGTTCGGCGTGCGGCCGATCAGCGCCACGGGGGCGAACGCGTTCGCGGGGTAGGGCAGCCGCGGCAGCAGGCTCGGGTTGACCGCGTGCGAGAAGGTGGCCATCAGCAGCGTGTGACCGTCGGCCGCGCTGCGGGCGACGTGTTCGGTGCCGATCACCGTGCCGGCACCCGGTCGGTTTTCGATCACCACCGGTTGGCCGAGTTCCTGGCGCATCGCCTCGGCCAGGGCCCGCGTGATCACGTCGGTGCCGCCCCCGGGCGGGAAGGGCACCACGATGCGCACCGGGCGATCGGGAAACGCGGCGCGCGCGGGCAGCGGCAGGGCGGCGCCCAGACCGAGTGCGAGCAGCCGTCGGCGGGTGGTTCGGACGCGCGGCGGGCTGGCGGGCGGGCGAAGGACAGCGAAGCGGGTCATCGGCGGCAGCGGTGAGCGAAGACAGCGCACGACTGTATCGCAGGCGCGTGCAACGGGGGCGCGTCGGGCGCCCCGGTGAGGACCGTGGTGACGCGTGAGGGCGCACGCCCGGCCCGCACGGAACGGGCCGATCCCGGGGAGCGGTGCCGACACGAAGCCGACCCGCGGGCTAAGATCGCGCCACCATGCCCCGAACCTTCTTCCTTCGCGCCGATCGCGACACCGTCCGCGCGGCCAGGCCACGCGCCAGGCGCGCACCGTCGACCCTGCGCGCCTGGCTGCTGGCCTGCCTGGCCGGTGCGCCGCTGTGGGTGTTCGCGCAGACCGGCGGTCCCGACGGTTCCGGTGAACGCAGCGGCGCCGGCGAGCCCCAGCGCCTGGACACGGTCGTGATCCGCGCCGACCGCAGCCTCGAGGAGCGCTTCGCGTCCACCGGCTCGCGGGTGACCGTCACGCGCAACGACATCGAGCTGATGGGCGCCGACACGATCGCCGACGTGCTGCGCCAGTTGCCCGGTGTGCAGACCTCGGGGGCGGCCAGCGGCAATGTCGAGATCCGGATGCGGGGCATGGACCGCAGCGCCACCCAGATCCTGATCGACGGACAGCGGATCGGCAGTGGTCGCGCATCGGCGCAACTGCCCTTCGACCAGCTGCCCGCCGACATGATCGAGCGCATCGAGGTGCTGCGATCGCCCTCGGCCGAATACAGCGGCGCCACCGGCGGCACGATCAACATCGTGATGCGCGAGGCGATGGTGCGACGCGAGCGCAACATCCGCTTCACCGACCAGCACGCGTTCGGTCGCGACGCGCTGCAGGGCTTCTTCAGCAGCACCGGCCCCTTGAACGAGCCGCCGCCGCGCCGCGAGGGCGCCGCGGCCACCGAGCCGGTGCAACCCTACCTGCCCTGGAGCTACTTCATCGCGGTGGCCTCCAACAAGCGTCTGTGGGGCAACGACCTGCGGCGCCAGACCGACCAGGGCGGGGCGGACGCGTACAGCACGGTGTCCGACGAACGCCTGCGCGGTCACACGCAGGAGACCAGCCTGATGCCGCGGATCAACGCGCGGCTGAGCGCCCGCGACACGGTGATCCTGCGGGCGACGCTGCTCGGTGCGCAATCGGCGAGCCGGTTGCTCGCCGACAGCGCCGGGCTGAGCGCGGCCGGCACGGTGCTGGGCGGGCAGGTCGCCGAGATCGGCGATTCCGATCGTAGCCTACACCAGTTGCGCGCCGACTGGACCCACCGCTTCGACCGCAGCCGGATGGAGGCCCGCCTGTCCGGCGAGCGCACGCGCGAGACGATCGGCCGCGACCGACTGTCCAACAGCGTGTCGGGTGGTGTGCCGACCCTCACCGAAACCCTGTTCGCCGACCGTCGGCGCGAGCGCAGCCTGCAGGCCTCGGTGAAACTGACGGGCACCGAGGGCAGCCACGTCTGGATGGGGGGCGCCGAGCTCGAAGTGCGCCGCCTGGACGTCGGCAACGACGTCACCGTGGTGGGTGAACCCCTGCAGGCACGCCGCTACGAATCCTCGTTGGAACGGCGCGTGATCTGGGCCCAGAACGAGTGGGGTCTGCCGGGCCGCACCACGCTCACTGCGGGCCTTCGTGTCGAATCGCTGGTGCGCGAGAGCCGATACGACGGGTTGGAACAATCCGAGAGCCACATGCGGCTGCAACCCTCGCTGCACACCCGCACACCGATCAACGAGAACCTGCAGTTCCGGTTGAACCTGGCGCGCACCAGCCGAATCCCGGCGCTCACCGACGTGATCGACCGGGTGGTGCCCTCGTACGGCGTGAACTCGCCGACACGACCGGACACCGTCGGCAATCCGGCGCTGAAGGCCGAGTCGACCTTGAGCCTGGACGCGGGCGTCGAGCGGCGCCTCGCGCCCCGGGGCCAGGCCGGACTGAACCTGTTCGTGCGGGCGATCGACGACCTGATCATCCGTCGCACCACCGAAGTCAACGGCCGCTGGCAGGTTCGCCCCGAGAACCTCGGGCGCGCGCTGGTGTGGGGCCTGGAGGGCGACCTGAAGACCGATCTCGCCGCGCTGGGGGCGCCACTGTGGAACCTCAGCGTCAACGGCAGCCTGCTGAAGTCGCGGCTGCAGGACGATCTCGGCTACAGCGGGCGCATCCCGGGCCAGGCGCACTACCTGCTGACGATGAATCTCGCCCGGCCGATGCCGCGCGGCGGGGGCTTCTTCGGCGGCGGCTCGATCAGCCTGACCGGCGCCTCGGACATCGGCTCGAACACCTCGACCCGGGGGCGCGAGCACGCGTACGTGAGCCTGGATGCGTTCATCGGCCAGTTGGTCCCGGGACTGGGCTACTGGCGGCTGGGGGTCTCGAACCTGACGAACGCGCGCAAGAACCGCGAGCGCGTCGATGTCGATGCGCTCGGGGCGACGCGGGCGGAGTCCTCGGTGGAGCGCTACCAGACGCGCGTGTTCCTGTCGGTGGGCACGCGCTGGTGATGGCCCGCCGCGCGCGGGCGTCGACCCGCGCGGGCCGCGGCAAGCCTCAGGCGGTGGGCGGCTTCCATTCCTTCTTCAGGCGCTTGGCGATCGACCAGCGGTGCACCTCGGAGGGGCCGTCGTAGATCCGGAAGGCCCGGATGTCGCGGAAGATCTGCTGCACCGGCGTCTCGTCGGTGACGCCCATGCCGCCGAGCACCTGGACGCAGCGATCGGCCACGCGGTACAGCGCCTCGGACACCGACACCTTCGCCATGCTCGACTCGGCGGTGCCGGGGTGCCCCTGGTCGAGCACCCAGGCGCACCAGTCGATCATCAGCTCGGCCTGCTTCAGGTCGAGCTCGTTGTCGGCGAGCATGAAGCCCACGCCCTCGTGGTCGATCAGCGACTTGCCGAAGGCCTTGCGGCGGCAGGCGTAGTCGATCGCGATGTCGTGCGCGCGCTTGGCCGATCCCCACCAGCGCATGCAGTGCGTGAGCCGCGCGGGCGCCAGCCGGATCTGCGCGTAGCGAAAGCCCTGGTCGACCTCGCCGAGCACCTGTGACGCGGGCACGCGCACGTCCTTCAGCGTGATCACGCCGTGGCCACCGGGCATCGAGCGGTCGATCGTGCCCAGCGTGCGCTCGACGATGATGCCCGGGGTGTCCATGTCGGCCAGGAACATGGTGGCGCCGCCCGAAGTGCGCGCCATGATGATCGCCATGCCGGCACCCTCGGCGCCGGTGATGAGCCACTTGCGCCCGTTGATCACCCACTCGTCGCCGCGCAACTCGGCGGTGGTGGTCATCATGCCGGGGTCCGACCCCGCGCCATCGTCGGGCTCGGTCATCATGAACGCGGAGCGGATCTCGCCCGCCACCAGGCGACGCAGCCAGCGCTCGCGCTGGGCCGGTGTCATCACCTTCTGGAACAGGTGCATGTTGCCTTCGTCGGGCGCCATGCAATTCATCGCCACCGGGCCGAGCATCGAGTAGCCGCAGGCGCGCAGCACGGTGGCGGTCTCGCGGTGGGTAAGGCCGTAGCCGCCGAACTCGGGGTCGACCTGCGGGGCGAGCAGGCCGGCCTCGCGGGCCTTGGCCTGCAGTTCGCGACGCAGTTCGTCGGTGGGGCCGTGGTGATCGATGCGCGGGTCTTTCTCGTAGGGGATCACGACGTCGCGGATGAAACGCTGCGTGCGGGCCTCGAGTTCCCGTTCGCGGGTGCCTCGGGTCAGGTCGATCATGGGGTCGGTTCTCCGGATTCGATCGGCAGGTCGGCGCGGGCCGACCATTCGAGCAACGAGTTGTCGTACAGGGTCCAGTCGTCGTGGCCGAGCATCTCGAGCACGAACGCGGTGATGCTCGCGGCGATGCCGCCGCCGCAGTAGGTGATCGCGCGCTGGCCGGGCGTCACGCCGGCCTCTCGCAACATCGCGCGCAGGGTGTCGTCGGGCAGCAGGCGGTTGGTGGCGGGATCGATCATCGCGCGCGCCGGCGCGCTGACGCTGCCCGGGATTCGGCCGGGACGCCCGTAGTGGGTGCCGCCGCTGCCGAGCCACTGCTCGCGGCTCAGCGCGTTGATGACGCAGGCGCCGGGGTCGTCCAACGCGGCCAGCACCTGCTCCGCCTCGACGCGCCGGTGTCCCCGGCGCTGGCAACGGTAGGTCACCGGCGTGATCTCGGGAGGGCGATCCGTGAGCGGCAGGCCGGCCGCGCGCCAGGCCTCCAGGCCACCATCCAGCAGCGAGACCCGCTCGTGGCCGGCCGAGTGCAGCACGTACCAGACGCGGGTGACCGAACCCAGATAGCCCTCGCCGTAGAGCACCACGTGGTGCTCGGGCGAGATGCCCAGGCCGCCCAGGCAGGCCTCGATCTGCGCGTCCGAGGGCATCGTGTACGGGTAGGCGCCCGCGGGGTCGGAGAGATCGACCGCCATGTTCAGGTAGCGGGCGCCCGGCAGGTGCGCGCGCTGGTAGTTGGGCCATCCGCTCTCGACACGGGAGACACCGACCGGCTGGATGATCAGCTGGGCGCTGCAATCGATGAGGCGAATCGACGGGTCTTCGAGTCGCGCGTGCAGCCACGCGGGACTGACGAGCATCTGCTCGCGCCGGGAAGGGGGCACGGTGGGGTCCTCCAGAAAAGCGGGTGATCAGCCGCGGGGCACGACGACGTAGTCGCCTTCGGTGACTTGCACCGGCGCACGCAACCCCTCGGCGGCGGCCTTGGCACGGAAGGCGCGCGCCTGCGCCATCTGGTCGGGCGGCAACCAGGTGCGCTCGTGCCCCCACAGGCTGGGTCCGTGCTTCATCTCGACCGCTTGCCAGGTGGCCGGGTCGATCGCGCGACCGCCCCAGCCGTACTCGACCATGAAGTCGTCGGGTGTGCGCGCGTAGAACGAGGTCATGAAGTCGTTCGTGTGCCGGCCCAGCGTGGTGCCGATGCGCCCGGGGTCGGCCAGCGCGATGTCGTAGGCCTGGCCGACGTCGTCCAGGCCGAGCAGTTCCATCATCACGTGGTGCAGGCCTTGGCGGCCGGTCTCGATCAGGGCCAGGCTGTGGTGACGCGAGTTCAGGTGGAAGAAGCAGGCGCCGAAGGGCTCGGTGCAGTAGTCGCTGACCGCGAAGCCCAGCACCTGCTCGTAGAAGTGCCTGACGGGGTCGATCCGCGCGACGTGGAACACCACGTGTCCCATGCCCAGCGAACCGGTGCGAAAACCGCTGATCGGACGGCCCGACACGAAAGGCCGGCCATCGTTCAGCGGGCCGTGAAAGGCCTCCAGGCGGTGGCCGGCCGGGTCGCGAAACACGATCCCGTCGGTCACCGCGCGCGCCTGGCGCAGCGCGGCGTCCATTGGCGTGACGGCCACGCCCGCGGCCTCCAGGCGGGCGGCCAGCGACTGCAGCGCGGCCGAGTCGTGCACCTGCCAGCCGTAGTGGTTCTCGGCATCGGGGCGGCTGCTCACGCACAGGCGCTGCGCGTGGTCATCCATCCGAAAGCGCAGCTCGGATCCGCCCCGCTCGGCCAGTTGCAGCCCCAGCAGCGTGGTGCCGAAGCCCGCCCACTCGTCGAGGCGATCCGAGCGAACCCCGAGATATCCGAACGATTCGATCAGCATGCGCGTCTCCTGGACGGGGGCGGGTGGGCGGCGGCGCTCAGGCCGGCGTGAACAGCGGCACCGGTGGGCCGCCGTCGGTGGGCTTGAAGACGACCCGCACCTTCATGCCGATGCGCAGGGCATCGAGGTCGCAGTCGGCGAAGTTGGTCATCATCGTGACGCCCTCGTCGAGCGTCACGTAGCCGATCGCGAAGGCGGTCGGACCGGCGCGGCGGGTGACGCTGACGGTGTAGATGGTACCGGTGCCGGCGGCCGTCTTCCACTCGGTGCGGTCGCTGCCGCAGTGCGGGCAGATCGCGCGCGGGTACCAGTGGAACTGCTTGCAGTCGGTGCAGTACTTGACGAGCAGCCGCCCTTCGGCGGCGGCCTTCCAGAAGGGCTCGTTGTCCGGATAGACGACCGGCGCGGTCATCTTGCGATCCTGGTACATCGTGGGCATGTCGCTTACTCCCGTTCCATGATCAGGGTGCCGCTGCCGTGGCGGTTGCCGAGCAGGCCGCCGGTGCCGTGGGCCAGTGCCAGGCCGCAGTTGGGCACCTGCACCTTCGGGTGGGCCTCGCCGCGCAGCTGGCGCACCGCCTCGATCACCTTCGTGATGCCGCCCCGATTGGCCGGGTGGTTGTTGCACAGACCGCCGCCGTCGGTGTTGAAGGGCAGCTTGCCCACCCCGGAGATCAGGTTGCCGTCGGCGACGAACTTGCCACCTTCGCCCTTCTTGCAGAAGCCCAGGTCCTCGAGCTGCACCAGCACGGTGATCGTGAAGCTGTCGTAGATCGACGCGTACTGGATGTCGGCCGGCTTGACGCCCGCCTCGGCGAACGCGGCCGCGCCGGAACGCACCGCGCCGGAGTAGGTGAGGTCGATCTTGCCGCCATCCTGTCCCTTGACCGCCTCGCCGGCACCGATCAGCTTGACCAGCGGGCGCTTCAGGCTGCGCGCGATCTCGGGCTTGACCACCAGCAGCGCGCCGCCGCCGTCGCTGACCACGCAGCAGTCCATCCGGTGCAGCGGATCGGCGATCACCGGCGAATTCAGCACGTCCTGCACGGTGACCACGTCGCGCAGCATCGCGTGCGGGTTGTGCTGGGCGTGGTGCGAGGCGGCGACCTTGATCCAGGCGAGCTGCTCGCTGGTGGTGCCGAACTCGTACATGTGGCGCGCGGCCACCATCGCGTAGCTGTTGACGGTGACCTGGTAGTAGGGGCTCTCGAACGGCGCGTCGGGCACGTTCGGCAGCACCGCGCGGGGCAGTGTTCCGCTGTGCGACTCACTGCGCGGCCGCCCGGCGAGCGTGACCAGCGCGACGTCGCACTTGCCCGCCGCGATCGCCTGGGCGGCGTGCGAGACGTGCAGCAGATACGAGGAGCCCCCGACGTCGGTGGAGTCGACGTGACGCACCTTCAGGCCGAGGTAGTCGACCATCGCCAGGCCGCCCATGCCGGGGGCGTCGCCCGCGCAGAAGTAGCCGTCGACGTCGCGCAGGCTCAGGCCCGCGTCCTCGAGCGCGCCTTTGGCGCATTCGGCGTGCAACTGCGCCACGGTGAGGTTCTCGGCCTTGCGCGTGGGGTGCTCGAAGGCGCCCGCGATGTAGGCCTTGCCGCGAATGCTCATGCTGGTGGTTCTCCCGGATTGGACGGCCGGAAAGGGTCGACACGAGCGCCCGGCCGGCACGCTCCCGCGGGCCGAGCGGTGTCGGTTCTCGGCGGGGCATCGATCGGCAGGGATGCTAACACCCGGGCCTGCGCGCCCCGTTTCTCTGCGCGCAGTTTGGCGAGCCGAGGACGGCGTTCGGTGTCGAAACCGCTCGCTTCGGCCGCGCGACGGGGTCAGGCGACGAGAGGCGTCCGCGCTGCGGACGCCGGGCCGGGGGCCGCGCCCCGGGGGCGTTCAGGCCGGAACCGCGCGCGGCGAGGCCGCGGCTGCGCCCGCCGTGTCGGCGCGATCGGAGTCGTCCGTGCCACCGTCACTGAAGCGGGCGCGGATCTCGAGCACTTGCGGCCAGGACTCGAGCAGCGCGGTGACGCACGCCGGGTCGAAGTGTCGGCCGCTCTGCTCGATCAGGTACTCGCGCGCCTGCGCCAGCGGCCAGGCCCGTTTGTAGGGGCGCTCGGAGGTGAGGGCGTCGAACACGTCGGCGACCGCCACGATGCGCCCGACCAGCGGGATGTCCTCGCCGGCCAGGCCCAGCGGATAGCCGCTGCCGTCGAACTTCTCGTGATGGCTGCGCGCGATCACCGCGGCCATGCGCAGCAGCGGTGACGGGCTGTCGCGCAGGATCTCGTAGCCGATCGTCGCGTGCTGGCGCATCAGCGCCCATTCGTCCTCGGTCAGCCGGCCGGGCTTGAGCAGGATGTGGTCCGGCGTGGCGACCTTGCCGATGTCGTGCATCGGCGCGGCTTGCAGCAGCAGATCCAGGTCCTCGGCCGACAGCCCCACGCGCGCGCCGATCAGGCAGGCGAGGTGGGCCATCCGCAGGATGTGGCCGCCGGTCTCCGGATCGCGATACTCGGCCGCCCGGGACAGCCGCAGGATCGTGTCGCGCTCGCGTTCGACGATCTCTCGGGTGGCCTTGCGCACTTCCTCGGCCAGCCAGCTCGCCCGATCGGCCAGGCGGCGCTGCCCGCGGCGCAAGGCGAGCATGTTGCGTGTCCGGGCCAGGAACTCGACGCGGTCGATGGGTTTGGTGAGGAAATCGGTGGCCCCGAGGTTCAGCGCCTCGTAGCGGGTGTCGGATTCGTGGCTGGCGGTGATCATCAGCACCGGAACGTCGCTGCGTCCGGCATCGGCGCGGATCGCCCGCAGGAAGGCCAGCCCGTCCAGCCCGGGCATCATGTAGTCGAGCAGGATCAGGTCGGGATCGTGCGCCAGGCACCAGTCCAGGCCCTCGCGCGATTCGGTGAAGGCGATCGCGGTGGTCTCCGGCAGCTGGCGCACCAGCGCCTTGAGCAAGGCGACGTTGACGGCGTTGTCGTCGACGATGACGATGTTCACGTGCGGTTCCGTGGGGCGGGTGAAGCGCCTCGTCGGGCCGACGGCGCGCTCCCGGAGTATCGGCGCGAACACGGGCCGCTTGAGGGTGCCGGTCCCCGGGTGCACGCCCGGGTGGGCCCCCGGGCGCATCCGGGGGCCTGGCCGCGTGTCCGACCCGGCCGGGAGATCCGGGGGCGGTCCGGCCGAGGGGCGAGCGGGGCCGGTTCAGCCCGCGCGGCCGATGATCTGCGCGGTGGCGATCAGTTCGTCGAGCAGGGCCATCGACGCCTCGCCGGGCATCGTGAACGGATCGAGCACCGCCCGCTCCGAGTACTTCAGCAGCAACGAGGGGTTGATGCGGTCCAGCCGCACATGGCCCATCGTCCAGCCGGCGAAGCGGCGCTCGGAGACCTCGCGGTAGTGAAGCAGCATCACCTCGCGGTGGCGGGCGTCACGCACGATCGTGTTGTAGAGCTCGTTGACCGCGCCGCGGCCGCCCTCGAGCACCTGCATGAAGACGTCGCCGCCCTGGCACAGCACGCCGGTGATGCCCAGACGGGGGTTGTTGGCGCGCGACTGCTGCAGGATCGCGTCGGTGATGTCGCTGCCGTTGGCGGCGCGGCTCGCGTACAGGAGGTGGACTAGCATCGGTCGTCGCGCTCAGGCGCTCTTTCGGTTGAGCAGGGCCAGGAACTCTCGACGCAGGTTCGGGTCCTTCAGGAACGCCCCCCGCATCACGCTGTTGATCATCTTCGATTCATTGTCGCGCACGCCGCGCCAGTGCATGCAGAAGTGGTCGGCCTCCATCACGATCGCCAGTCCGTCGGGCTGCACGCGGGTCTGCAGCAGGTCGGCCAGACGGGCCACCGCCTCCTCCTGGATCTGCGGGCGGCTCATCACCCACTCGGAAAGGCGGGCGTACTTCGACAGCCCGATCAGGTTCGAGTGTTCGTTGGGCAGCACGCCGATCCAGACCTTGCCCATGATCGGGCAGAAATGGTGCGAGCAGGCGCTGCGGACGGTGATCGGACCGACGATCATCAGTTCGTTCAGTCGCTCGACGTTGGGGAACTCGGTGACCCCGGGCATCGGGTCGTAGCGGCCCCGGAAGACCTCGCGCAGGTACATCTTCGCGACCCGCGCCGCGGTCTCGCGGGTGTTGTGGTCGCTCTCGGTGTCGATCACCAGGCTCTCGAGCACGCCGAGCAGCTTGCCCTCGACCTCGGCTTGCAGGGCGTCGAGTTCGTCGTCCTCGATGAAGGCGGCGATGTTGTCGTTGGCGTGGAAGCGCTCGCGCGCGGCCTTGAGCCGCTCGCGGATCTTCTGGGAGACCGGCACGCCGAGATCGGTGTCGGCCGGGGTGGAGGAGGTGGCAGTCATGTGGGGTGGGTCACGGGCGGACCCGACACGATACCCGCCTGGCGCCGTCGATGCGACCGATGTCCTCACACACGCCCGGGTCGCGCCAGGGCCTGCGATGGGGGCGGCGCCCATCGGCCGACCGGTGGCGGTTCGCCCGGGGAGCCCCGCAAACCAGGCAGGAAACCCGACCTGATCGGGGGATGCCGCGGCGCGCTCGCGGGCTAGGGTGGATGCACACCCCCACCAAACCCCCGGACCGGCCTCGCCATGACCGAGGTGTCGAACCAAGCCGCCGAAACCGTCGCCGCGGGCGACGAGCCGATCGCGTCCGCCGTCGACGGCGCGCAGATCCGCCAGTGTGCGCAGCACGCGATGGCCACGCATCCGTTCTACCAGCGGATTGGCGAGAACCCGCACGCGCGCGACGCGCTGCTGGAGGCGATCGAGACGATCCCGATGCCCGAGCCATTGGCCGGTCCGCTCGCGCATGCCCGTGCGACGCGACCGCCGCTGTTCGATCACAGCGTGTCGACGGCCTTGCTCGCGGCCTGCCTGATGCGCGAGAGCGGCAATTTCGGTCGGGACGTGATGCTCGCCGCCGCCGCGGGGCTATACCACGACCTGGGCATGCTGCAGATCGACCCGGCGCTGCTCGAGCCCGGCAAGCCGTTGGTGGGTGAGTCGCGCAAGCTGCTGTACGCCCACCCCTTGATCGGCGCCAAGCGCATCGCGCAGTGCCGGGAACTCCCCGACGTGGTGGCGCGCGCGGTGCTCGAGCACCACGAGCGCCTCGACGGGTCGGGGTATCCGCGAAGCGTCTCCGGGGATGCGATCAGTCCGATGGGACGGGTCCTGTCGGTCGCCGAGGTGGTGACGGCGATGCTCGCGCAGGACCGGCCGTTTCCGTATCAGCGGGTCTCGCTGGCGTTGCGGATGAACCCGGGTCGCTACGACGAGTCCCTGGTGCGGCCGGTCCATCGGCTGCTGCGCGATCTCGTCTCGGATGAGGACGTCGATGCCACCGGCGACCGTGTCGAGGCGGCCCTGAACGCGCGGGCCGACCTGCTCGCACGCGGCCGGGAAATGATCGCCGCCCATGTCGGACACCCGGATCCGAAGGCGCGGGTGCTCCTGTCGGCGCTCGCCGGCCAGATCGCGACGATCGAGCGGATGCTCACGGACGCCGGCGTGCGGGCCTCGGGGCTCGACGATTTCGCCACCTTGGACACGCCGGACCCGACCCTGCGGGTCGAGTGGTGGGCGCTCTCGGAGGAACTGCGCTGGCAGCTGCGGCTGCTGGGGCTGCAGGTGCAACGGCGCTGGCAGGCCGCCGCGGCCGGTGAACTTCCCGTCGACCTCGCCGCCTGGATCGACGCGGTGATCCAGACCTGACGACGACCGGCCTCGCGGCGGGCCGGCGTCAGACGCAGCGTCCGCCGTCGACCTCGATGCACGCGCCGGTGATGAAGTCGGCCTCGTCGGAGGCCAGGTACAGGGCCGCGTTGGCGACGTCGCGGGGCTGGGAGAGCCGCCCCAGCGGGATCGAGCCCACGAACTGGGCGCGCCGCTCCGGGGTGTCCTCGCCCATGAACGTGGCCAGCAGCGGGGTGTCGCCCGCGACCGGGTTGATCACGTTGACGCGGATCTTGAACGGGGCGAGCTCGACGGCCATCGCGCGCGAGGCAGTGATCGCCGCGCCCTTGCTGCTGTTGTACCAGACCAGGCCCGGGCGCGGCCGCACGCCGGCGGTCGAGGCGATCGTGACGAACGCGCCGCCGCCGCGCTCCTTGAAGTAGGGCACGATGTGCCGGGCCGTCCAGTACAGGCTCTTGACGTTGACCCGGAACACGCGATCGAACTCGTCCTCGCTCACCGTGAGCAGCGACTGGTTGCGGTGCGACACGCCGGCGTTGTTGATCACGATGTCCAGCTGCCCGTAGGCGGCCAGACAGGCCTCGAACAGCGCCTTGACCTGGTCGCCGTTGGAGACGTCGGCGGCGGCGAAGCGGGCCTGGCCGCCCGCGCGGCGGATCGCCTCGGCCACCCGCTCGCCATGCTCGGCGTTCACGTCGTTGACGATGACCTTGGCGCCCTCGAGCGCGAAGCGTTCGGCGATGCCGGTGCCGAAACCGGAGCCGGCGCCGGTGACCAGCGCGACCTTGTTGGCGAGTCTCATGGGATGACCTTCCTGGAGCGGGTGGGAGCGAGACGCGGGGGCGGGCCCGGCCAGGGCGCGCCCCGCGGTGTCAGTCGTGGCGGATCGCGATCGTCTTGAGCGTGGTGAAGCCGTACAAGGCCTCGAACCCCTTCTCGCGGCCGTGGCCGCTGGCGCCGACGCCGCCGAAGGGCAGTTCGACGCCGCCGCCGGCGCCGTAGTTGTTGATGAAGACCTGGCCGGAGCGGATCGCGCGCGCCAGCCGCATCTGACGCCCGCCATCGCGGGTCCAGATGCCGGCGACCAGGCCGTACTCGGTGGCATTGGCCAGCGCGAGGGCCTGGTCCTCGTCGTCGAAGGCGCAGGTGACCAGCACCGGGCCGAAGATCTCCTCGCGAAAGAGCTTGTCGGTGCGGGGCACCTGCCCGAGCAGCACCGGGGCCTGGTAGAACCCGCTCTGCGGCGCGCTCTCGTGCACCGTGCCCTGGGCGACGAAGTCCAGCCCGCTGGTCTGCGCGTCCGAGAGGTAGTCCCACACCCGCTGCAGTTGGCGGCGCGACACCAGCGGGCCGAGGTCCAGATCGGCCTTGGCCGGACCGGCGACCAGCGCGGCGAAGCGCTCCGACAGTGCCTGCATCACCTCGTCGTGAATGCCCGATTGCAGCAGCACGCGGCTGCCCGCCGAGCAGGTCTGGCCGCCGTTCTGGATGATCGCGTTGACCAGCACCGGCAGCGCCGCCTTCAGGTCGGCGTCGTCGAACACGATCTGCGGCGACTTGCCGCCGAGCTCGAGCGTCACCGGGCAATGGTGCTCGGCCGCCGCCTGGGCGACCCGCTTGCCGGTGGCGGTGGAGCCGGTGAACGAGATGTGATCGATGCCCGGGTGTTCCGCGAGCGCCTGCCCCGCCTCGGCGCCCAGCCCGGTGACGATGTTCAGCGTGCCCGGTGGCAGACCGGCCTCGGCGGCGAGCTGGGCGATGCGCACCAGGCTCAGGCAGGCGTCCTCGGCCGGCTTGACCACGCAGGCATTGCCCACCGCCAGCGCGGCGCCCACCGAACGCCCGAAGATCTGCATCGGGTAGTTCCACGGGATGATGTGGCCAGTGACGCCGTGCGGCTCGCGCAGCGTGAAGACGGTGTAGCCCGTCTGATAGGGAATGGTCTGGCCGTGCAGCTTGTCGGCCGCGCCGGCGTAGTACTCGAAGTAGCGCGACAGCGCCTGCGCATCGGCCCGGCCCTGCTTGAGCGGCTTGCCCGTGTCGCGCGACTCGAGCTGGGCGAGTTCCTCGCGATGGCTGTCCACCAGGGAGGCCAGGCGCATCAGCAGCCGGGAGCGGTCGGCGGCGCTCAGCCGGCCCCAGGGGCCCTCGAACGCCCGGCGCGCGGCGCGCACCGCCCGATCGATGTCGCTGACGCCGCTTCGGGCGATGCTCGCGAAGGTCTCGCCAGAAGAGGGGTCGACGACCGGCAGGGTCTCGCCGCTGTCGGCGGCCTGCAGTTCGTTCTCGATGAAGTTCAGGTAGCGCTCGGGCGCTTGCAGCATGGACACTCCAGACAGGGCGGTCGGGAAGGAGGCGTCGGCGCGGGAGGCGATCCGCTGCGTGGGCCCGACGGGAGGGCGCATTATCCCGCGCGTTCGTCTGCCGCGCGACGCCGGGCATTGCTGCAATGCAGCATCCGATCCTATAATCGCAGGCTTCGCGGGTGCGCCCGCCCCCAGACCTCACGCGAGAACACCATGAACCTCGACCGAGTCGACTCCGGACGCGACGTGCCCAACGACGTCAACGTGATCATCGAGATCCCGATGGCCGCCGATCCGATCAAGTACGAGGTGGACAAGAAGACGGGCGCGCTGTTCGTCGACCGCTTCATGATGACCTCGATGCACTACCCCTGCAACTACGGCTACATCCCGCACACGATCGCCGACGATGGTGACCCGGTGGACGTGCTGGTGATCACGCCGTTTCCCGTGGCGGTGGGGGCGGTGATCCGCTGCCGGCCGCTGGGCGTGCTGAAGATGCAGGACGAGGCGGGCGGCGACTCCAAGCTGATCGCGGTCCCGGTCGATCGGATCCTGCCGATCTACAAGCACTGGCAGAAGGTGGACGATCTCGCCCCGGAGCGCCTGGCCACGATCCAGCACTTCTTCGAGCACTACAAGGACCTGGAAGCGGGCAAGTGGGTCAAGGTGCTCGGCTGGGGGGGGCCCGAGGAGGCGAAGGCCGAGATCCTGGCGGGCATCCAGGCCTACGAGAGCGCCAAGGACAAGCCCCACTTCTGATCGTCGCGGCTAGCCTGCCGTTCCCGGCGCCGCGCCGGCGAACGGGTTGCGCTCGCCGAGTTCGGACAGGTAGACCCCGATCATCGTTCCCTCGCGGGCGAGGAAGCGTTCGACCGCGTCGGCGAAGGCCGGCTCGCGCAGCCAGTGGGCCGATTGCGTGGGCACCGGCAGGAAGCCGCGCGCCATCTTGTGCTCGCCCTGCGCGCCGCCCTCGATCACCCGGGCGCCGGTCTCGATCGCCAGTTCGATCGCCTGGTAGTAGGCGCACTCGAAGTGCAGGCAGGGCACGTCTTCCATCGTGCCCCAGTAGCGGCCGTACAGGCGGGTGTCGTCGCGCATCAGCAGGCTGGTGGCCACCGGCTGGCCGTCTCGATCGGCGCGCACCAGCACCACGTTCCCGGGCATCGTGCGCCCGAGTGTCTGGAAGAAGGCCAGGTTCAGGTAGGGCGTGGAGCCGTGCGCCGCGTAGGTCGATTCGTAGCACTGGAAGAAGAATCGCCAGTCGGCCTCGGTGATCGCCGGGCCCGCCAGGCGGGTGATCCGGATGCCCTGTTCGGCCACCTTGCGCCGCTCGGCGCGGATCTTCTTGCGCTTGGGTTGCGAGAGCGCCGCGAGGAAGTCGTCGAAGTGGGCGAAGCCCTGGTTGTGCCAGTGGAACTGCACGCCCCGGCGCAGCATGAACCCGGCCGCGGTGAGCGCCTGGGCTTCGTCGTCGGTGGGAAAGAGCACGTGCAGCGACGACAGCTTCGATTGCCGCGCCTGGGCGAGCAGCGCCTGGGCCAGTGCCGCCCGCACCGCCGGATCGGCACACAACAGCCGTGGCCCGGCCACCGGCGTGAACGGCACCGCCACCAGGAGTTTCGGAAAGTACCGAAAGCCGTGCCGTTCGTAGGCATCGGCCCAGGCCCAGTCGAAGACGTATTCGCCCCAGGAGTGGCTCTTGCGGTACTGCGGGACCGCACCCACCAGGCGTTCGCCCGCCCACAGGGTGAGATGCGCCGGTGACCAGCCGGTGCCGGGGCCGACGCAACCGGTGGTCTCGAGTGCGCTCAGGAAGGCGTGTCGCACGAACGGCGGGGCGTGCTCGGGCAGCAGCGCATCCCATTGGGCGGGATCGACCGTCGCCAGATCGGGCAGCAGGTGCGTGCGATAATCGTCCGGTCTCGCCGGCATTGCATCCCCGTTCACTCTCCGACTCGATCCAGGCACCACAGCGCCATGACTGTTCTCATCGCGGCCGCGCAATTGAACCAGACGGTCGGCGATTTCGACGCGAATGCGCGCCGGATCGTCGAAGCCGCCCATCAGGCGTCCGCGCAGGGCGCGCACGTGCTGCTCACCCCCGAGCTCTCGGTGTCGGGCTACCCGCCCGAGGACCTGCTGCTGCGCGCGGCATTCTATGACAGCTGCCAGGCCGCACTGGACCGAATCCGCGCCGAATGTGCGGGTCTGGATCTGCACCTGATCGTCGGCGCGCCCCTGGTGCGCGACGGCCTGCGCCGCAATGCGGCGGTGGTGATGCACCGTGGCCGCGTCGTGGGGGAGTACTTCAAGCGCGAACTGCCCAACTACGACGTCTTCGACGAGCAGCGCTATTTCGAGCCGGGCGACGGCAGCCTGGTGTTCGAGGCCCAGGGCGTGCGCATCGGCGTCGTGGTCTGCGAGGACTTCTGGCTGCCCGCGGCGCCGCGCGCGTCCCAGGCCGCCGGCGCGCAGCTCATCCTCGCGCTGAACGCCTCGCCGTATCACCTGGACAAGCAGCACCTGCGCATCGACACCGTGCGCACCAACGTCTGCGCGCTGGGCCTGCCGATGCTCGCGGCCAACCTCGTGGGGGGACAGGACGAGCTCGTCTTCGATGGCCTGTCGTTCGCGCTGTCGCGCTCCGGCGAGGTCGTCGCGCAGGCCAAGGCCTTCGCCGAGGACCTGCTGCTGGTGGAGTTCGGCGGGGCGGGCGGGGCGCCGGTCGATGCCCTGCCGGCGCGCCGCGAACCGGCGCTCTCGCTGGAGGCGCAGGTCTATTCCGCGCTGGTGCTGGGCGTGCGCGACTACCTCGGCAAGAACGGTTTCCCCGGGGCGATCATCGGCCTGTCGGGGGGGGTGGATTCCGCGCTGGTGCTGGCGGTCGCGGTCGACGCGCTGGGTCCGGATCGTGTGCGCGCGGTGATGATGCCCTCGCCGTACACCGCCGACATCTCCTGGATCGACGCCCGCGACATGGCCGCGCGGCTGAAGGTGCGCTACGACGAACTGCCGATCGGGCCGGTCTTCGAGTCGTTCCTGGGCACGCTGGCCGAGGAGTTCAAGGGCCGCGCCCAGGACACCACCGAGGAGAACATCCAGGCGCGCATCCGGGGCACGTTGCTGATGGCGTTGTCCAACAAGTACGGCTCGATCGTGCTCACCACCGGCAACAAGAGCGAGATGGCGGTGGGCTATTGCACGCTGTACGGCGACATGGCGGGCGGCTTCGCGGTGATCAAGGACATCGCCAAGACCCTGGTCTATCGCCTGTGCGCCTACCGCAATGCCCTGGGCCCGGTGATTCCCGAACGCATCCTCACCCGTGCGCCCAGCGCCGAGCTGCGTCACGACCAGAAGGACCAGGATTCCCTGCCGCCCTACGACATCCTCGACGGCATCATGCAGATGTACATGGAGGACAACCGCAGCAGCGCGGAGATCCTCGCCGCGGGCTACCCGCGCGAGGCGGTCGACAAGGTGGTGCGCCTGATGCGCATCAACGAGTACAAGCGCCGTCAGGCGCCGGTCGGCATCCGCGTCACCCAGCGCGCCTTCGGACGCGACTGGCGCTATCCCATCACCTCGAAGTTCCGCGACTGAGGCGGGCTCGTCCCCGTCCGGCGCCGTTCACCAGGAGACACCGATGAAACGAATCACCGCGATCATCAAGCCCTTCAAGCTCGACGAGGTGCGCGAGGCGCTCGCCGAGGTCGGTGTCACCGGCCTGACCGTCACCGAGTGCAAGGGCTTCGGCCGCCAGAAGGGCCACACCGAGCTCTATCGGGGCGCCGAGTACGTCGTCGACTTCCTGCCAAAGGTGAAGATCGAGGTCATCGTCGGCGACGCCACGGTCGAGCGTGCGATCGAAGCGGTGTGCAAGGCCGCGCGCACCGGACGCATCGGCGACGGCAAGATCTTCGTCTCGGCGGTCGAAGAGGTGATCCGCATCCGCACCGGCGAGACCGGCGAAGCGGCGGTCTGATCCATGCGCGAACCGCCGGCCTTCGTCCTGGTGCATGGCGCCTGGCACGGGGGCTGGTGCTGGGCGCCGGTGGCCCGGCGCCTGCAGGCGGCAGGGCATCGGGTGTTCGCCCCCTCGCTCACCGGCCTGGCCGACCGTGCCCACCTGTTCGCCCGCTCGGTGAACCTCGCCACGCACGTGCAGGACATCACCGAGCTGATCGAATCCGAATCACTCGACGGCTGTGTGCTGGTGGGACACAGCTATGCGGGCAATGTGATCAGCGGTGTCGCCGATCACCTGCGCGAGCGGCTCGGGCACCTGGTCTACCTCGATGCGGTGGTGCCGGATCACCACGCCCCGCAATGGCGCTGGGCCGACTTCAACACCCCGGAAGACCGGGCGCGTCGCGAGGCGGCGATCGACGGTCCGGGCCTGGGGCTGTGCCTGCCGCCGCCGCCGGCCGAGTTCTTCGGCATCGCCGATCCGCAGACCCTCGAACTCGTGCGTGCCCGGATGACGCCAATGCCCGCGGGCACGTATCGCGATCCGATCGCCTTTCGCCGCGGGGGCTCCGACGGATTGCCGCGCACCTACATCGGTGTGACCGACCCGCCGTTCGCCTCGATGGCCCCGATGTACCGGATGGCCAGCACCGACCCCACCTGGCGTTGGCGCACGCTGGCCACCTGTCACGACGCGATGCTCACCGCGCCGGACGACCTGGTGCGGCTATTGCGTGAGGTGGCCTGAGTCCGCCACGGGCGTCGCGGTGCGCCGCCACAGCCGCCGGGCGCCGCGGATCAGCAGCCGAAGCATCAGCACCATCGCGATGGCGAACACCGTCACCACCCCGAGGAACACCACCGGGTGCTCCGCCACCAGCCACGCGCCGCCCACCACCAGGGCGTCCTCGGTGAGCGACAGCGCGATGTTCGAGAAGGGCTCCGGCGAGGTGTTCGCCACGGCGCGCGTGCCCGATTTGGCCAGGTGCGTGGTGGCGGTCAGCGAGCCACCGAGGAGCGCCGCCGCGGTGGCCACCGCCGTGCCGGAATCGCCGAACACCGCGGCCGCGAGCGCGGCCCCGGCCGGGATGCGGATCGCGGTGTGCAGGGTGTCCCACAGGCTGTCCAGCCAGGGGATCTTGTCGGCGAATCCTTCCACCACCGACATGAAGCCCGCGGTCCCGATCACCAGGGGGTTCTGCAGCACCTGCAGGTGCTCGGGCAGCGGAAACCCGCCGAAGCGGGCGGCCAGCCCGCAGATCAGCACCACCAGGTACAGGCGCAGGCCCGCGCCCCAGGCCAGCGCGGCGGCCAGGGCGAGGTCGGGCAGGTGGGGCAGCACGGTGTCGAGGTTCATCGCGGTGTTCGTCTCCCAGGCCGCTCGGTGGCGTGCGGGTGCAGTATGAACCCCGCCTGGCCCCCCGAGATCGTCAACGACGGTGAACCCGGGTGGGGCTCACCGCCGGTGGTGCCGTTCCCCGTCAACGCACCATTCCAGGTTCGCGCTGACCTGAGTCGGCTGGCCGAGCCGCCTCAGGCCGCGTCGGCCGTGCTGACTGGCGATGCGCAGTACCCGCGATACGCGCGGATCAAGCTCGCGCACCTGAACGACACGCGCCGGCCCCTGGTGCGCTGGGCCCCCGGGGTCTCACCGCTGCGCCAGCAGGCGGTGCTCGACGAGGCGATCGGGGCCCTCGCGGCGGCCGCGCCCGCGTTCCTCGATGCGCGCACGCCGGGGTGTATTCGGATGCGCCGGGCGGGGCTCGTGCTGTACCGGGCGGGGCAGGACTGGCGCGTGGACGCCGACCACCCGTCGGCCCGGCCGCTCGTGCCGGCGCTGGCCGCCCTGTCGCCGGGCGCGCGCGCGCTGGCGGCGGTGTCGCTGGGATTGCAGGAGGACCTCGCCCTGATGGGCTACCCCGAGGCGGGGGCGCCGTCCGCGTCGCTGGACGCGCTCGGCTTGTCGGTGGTGTTTCCCAGCGGCTGGGATCCGGCCGAGAAGCTCGGCCAGGGTCTGGGTGCGATCCACGGGCCGGTGGCCGATGGCGAGGCGCTGCGGCGTGCCTCGGCCAATCTCGCGCGCGCGATGGTGGAGAAGGGGCCGTTCGAGCGGCACGTCTGGACGCTGGCCGCCGACGCGGCGCTCGCGCGTTGGCCGGGCGACCCGCGCCCGGCCGCCGTGCCCCACGCCGACCCGGCCACGCTGTTCTTTCGCTGCGAGCGCCAGGTGACGGTGCCCTTGCCACGCGCCGGGGCGAGCCTGTTCCTGATCCGTGTCCACGTGGCGCCCCTGGGCGAGGTCTGCGCCGACCCCCAGCGGCGCTCGCGCCTGGTGGCCAGCCTGCGCTCGATGAGCGAGGCGGTGGTCGCGTACAAGGGCATCGCGGCGATTCGCGAGCAGGTGCTCGCGACCTGGGGGGAGGGCCGATGAGGCTGGGCGGTGTGTTGCTGGCGGCTGGCCACTCCAGCCGATTGGGCGGCCCGAACAAGCTCCTGTTGTCGGTGGACGGTGAGCCGCTGGTGCGGCGAACCGCGCGCACCCTGCTGGCCGCGGGCGTCTCGCCGCTCTGGGTGGTGCTCGGACACGAGGCCGGGCGTGTGGGCGCCTGGCTGGACGGCCTGCCGGTGGCCACGGTGCTCAACCCCGATCACCGCCAGGGCCAGCTCGGCTCGGTGCGGGTGGGCCTTCAGTCGCTGCCCGCCGCGGGGCTCGATGGCGTGCTGGTGTGCTTGTCCGATCTGCCGCTCCTGGCGGCGCAGCCGCTGCAGGCCTTCCTGGCCCGCTTCGCGCAACGGGGCGACGCGGGCGCGATGGTGCCGGTGCACGAGGGCCAGCCCGGTCACCCGGTGGTCTTCGAGACGGCGGTGCTGCCCGATCTCCTCACGCAGGCCGACGGCCCCAAGGGCTGGCTGCGGGCGAATCCCCGGCGGGTGCTTCGCGTGCCCGTCTCGCACCCGGGCTTCGTCACCGACCTGGACACGCCCGCCGACCTCGCCGCCCTGCGCGCCCGGGCAGATGCGCCGAGGATCGATACCCCGTGAGCGACACCGACGTCCTGGTGTTGGGCGCGGGCGCGGCGGGCCTTTTCTGCGCAGGGGTGGCCGCCCAGCGGGGCGCCTCGGTGGTGGTGCTCGATCACCGCGAGCCGATCGCCGAGAAGATCCGCATCTCCGGGGGCGGGCGCTGCAACTTCACGAACCTCGAGGGGGATCGGATCGACCGCTACCTCGGCGAGCAGCCGGGGTTCGCGCGTGGCGTCTTGCGCGGCTATCGCCCGAAGGACTTCATCGCGCTGGTGCGCCGCTACCGGATCGGCTTTCACGAGAAGCACCGCGGGCAGTTGTTCGGCGACGAATCGAGCGAGCGGATCATCGCGATGCTGCGCGCGGAGGCGCAAACGGGCGGCGTGCGCTGGCTGGTGCCCGTCACGGTCGACGGCTGGCGGGCCCTGGAGTCCGGCAGTCCCGGCGCGATGCGATTCGCGGTGCAGACCAGCGCGGGCGAGTGGCGCTGCCGCTCGCTGGTGGTGGCCACCGGCGGCCTGTCGATCCCCCCGCTGGGGGCCACCGACCTGGGCTACCGCATCGCGCGGTCGTTCGGTCACCGCATCGTCGAGCCGCGGCCGGCGCTCGTGCCGCTGACGGTGCAGGCCGAGGCGTGGCGCGCGTTCTCGGGCTTGTCGGGCGTGTCCTTGCCGGTGCGCATCCGGGTGTCGGGACGGTCGGATGCCCCGCGCTTCGACGAGGACCTGCTGTTCACCCACCGCGGCCTGTCCGGGCCCGCCGCGCTGCAGATCTCGAGCTACTGGCGACCGGGCGAGGCGCTGGCGATCGACCTCGCGCCCGACGACGAGACGCAGGGCGATCTGCTCGCCGTCCTGCGCTCGCGTCGCGAGCAGTCGCGCCAGCAACTGGGCAACGTGCTGGCCGAGCGATTGCCCCGTCGGCTGGTCACGCAGTGGCTCGAGGCGGCCGATCCGACCGGGCCGCGCCCGGCGGCCACCGCGCGCCTGGCCGAGCTCGGCAACCGGGAGCTGCAGCGCCTGGTCGACGGCCTGCGGGGCTGGTCGGTGAGTCCGTCGGGCACCGAGGGTTTCCGAAAGGCCGAGGTCACGGTGGGCGGTGTGGCCACCGAAGACCTGGAAGCGCGATCGCTGCAGTCGCGCCGCCAACCCGGGCTGCACTTCGCCGGCGAGGTGGTCGACATCACCGGATGGCTGGGCGGCTACAACTTCCAATGGGCGTGGTCGTCGGGGTTCGCGGTGGGGTGCGCGGTGAGCGCGTGACGGCGGGCCGTCCGCACGGATCCCCCGGAACGATGTCGGAAAATCTTACAGTCGGCGCGCACACGGACGAGACGCGTTGGCTAAGTGATTGATTGGTCGACGATTCGAGCGCCTGGCCTGGAATTTGCGTGACACATGTCACAACACGAAACCACCAGGAGAACTCGATGCGAACCTTTCTGAAGCGCGGCCTGGCCGCGGCGGCCCTCTGTCTGGGCGTCGGCGCCTTGGCCCCGGCCCAGGCGGCGACCACCACCTTCAACTTCACGGGCAATTGCATCGATTGCGCCCAGACGGCGGAGTCGGAGACCTACCCGGTCACCGCCACACTGGTCCTGGACAACTACACCAGCGGTCAGTCGATCAACTTCACGAATTTCGTCTCGTTCACGTACGCGACGACCAATCTTCAGCCGGGTTACACCGTACTGAACGGGAATTCCACCGGCATCGCGGTCGTGCCCGCGGCGAATACCTTCTATCTGTTTTCGATCTCCGGCGCGATCACACCGACTGTCAACGTGGACACCCTGGCGCTGAGCTTCTTTCCTCTGGTGGATGTCACGCCAGTCAATAGCATCAACACGCAGGTGACGTTCGACGAGGAAGAAACGCCGATCCAGGTGCTCAATGGAGGCTATTTCTATCTTAGCCAAGGGGGCGATTGGCAAACCTGCGCCCCGGTCGCCTCCAGCTGTGTCGCCCCCAAAGATTTCGGCGACCAGGGCCGCTTCACCAATGCCGCCGTCCCGGTCCCGGTCGTCGGTCCGCTCGGGCTGTTCCTGATCGGCGGTCTCGCGGCGCTGGGCCTGCGTCGGCGCGGCTGAGCCGGCATGCCGACAGCGCCCGGCGCAACGGCCGCGGCGCTCGTGACACGCGCGGGGCTCAGGCCCCGCGCAGCAGCACCAGCAGGGCCCCCGCGCCCCCGTCGTTGGGGCGGGCTTGGCAAAACGCCAGAACCTCCTCGCGCTGCACCAGCCAGCGCAGCACCTTGCCCTTGAGCACCGGCTCGCGCGCCACCGAGCCCAAGCCCTTGCCGTGGATCACGCGCAGGCAGCGGCGATGCCGCTTGAGCGCTTCGGCGAGAAACGCGGCGAGCGCGTCACGCGCCTCGTCCACCCGCATGCCGTGCAGGTCGATCTGACCCTGCACCGTCCACTGGCCCCGGCGCAGCCGCGTGACCACGTCGGCACCCACGCCCTCGCGGCGGTAGGAGAGCTCCGCATCGATCTCCAGCAGCCGCTCGATGTCGATCTCGTCGGACATCGACTGGGCGAGCGCCTGGCGTTCGTCGAGTTCGCGCTGGCGCGGCGTGGGCGGCGTGGGGCTCGGGGCCGGTTCGACCCGGTCGGGCCGCTTCAGCGGCACCGCATCGGCCATCGCCCGTCGGAACACCGAGGCCTCGCGCTCGCGACGCGCGGCTTCCTGCCGCTCGCGTTCCCGGGCCTGCGCCTGCGCGCGCGCCTGCGCCGCGATCGACTCGCGCAGCGCGGCGAGCTCGGTGAAGCTCTTCATCGCGGCCATGGCGACGGGCAGGGCGGTGGGCGCTGTCCGGCTCAGTGGCCTTCCTGGGCCTCGAGGTAGCGCTGGGCGTCCAGCGCCGCCATGCAGCCGGTGGCCGCGCTGGTGATCGCCTGGCGGTAGACGTGGTCCTGCACGTCGCCGGCGGCGAAGACGCCCGGCACGCTGGTGGCGGTGGCCTGGCCCTGCAACCCGCTGCGGGTGACGATGTAGCCGTTGGCCATGTCGAGCTGGCCTTCGAAGATGCTGGTGTTCGGGGTGTGGCCGATGGCCACGAACACGCCCTGCAGGGCGATGTCCTGCTTGGCGCCGCTGCGGGCGTCGCGCAGCCGCACGCCGGTGACCCCGGTGGCGTCGCCCAGCACCTCGTCGAGCTCGTGGTGCCACTGCACCTCGACGTTGCCGCCGCGGGTCTTCTCCATCAGCTTGTCGATCAGGATCGGCTCGGCGCGGAAGCGGTCGCGACGGTGCACCACCGTGACCTTGCGGGCGATGTTCGAGAGGTACAGCGCCTCCTCGACCGCGGTGTTGCCGCCGCCGATCACGCAGACGTCCTGGTTCTTGTAGAAGAAGCCGTCGCAGGTGGCGCAGGCCGACACGCCCTTGCCCATGAAGGCCTCCTCGGAGGGCAGACCCAGATAGCGGGCCGAGGCGCCGGTGGCGATGATCAGGGCGTCGGCGGTGTACTCGCCGGAGTCACCGATCAGGCGCACCGGCCGCTCGTCGAGCTTCGCGGTGTGGATGTGGTCGAACACCATCTGGGTGCCGAAACGCTCGGCGTGCGCCTGGAAGCGGGCCATCAGATCCGGCCCCTGCACGCCCTCGGCGTCGGCCGGCCAGTTGTCCACCTCGGTGGTGGTCATCAGCTGGCCGCCCTGGGCGATGCCGGTGATCAGCACCGGTTTCAGGTTGGCCCGAGCGGCGTACACCGCGGCGGTGTAACCGGCCGGTCCGGAGCCCAGGATCAGCAGTCGGTGGTGCGTGGGGGTGGGCATAAGGCCTCAATTCGTTGTGAAAAGCTCAAAAAATCATCAGCTTAGGCGCTTTACTTCACGCATGTTTTTGATCCGGCGCGCCCTTCGTGCAAAATTATAGGGACTCTGAACCTCCGAGGTTGGTATGGCGCACGAAGAAAACAAGGCGTTTTTGCGCCGGGTTCCCCTGTTCGCGGGCCTGACCGAGCCGCAGCTCGAGGCCTTGGCCGCGGGCAGCGCGCGCCGCAGCTACCCCAAGGGACGCACCATCGTCGCGGAGGGCGAGCCCTCCCAGTCGATGTACATCCTGCTGGCAGGGCGGGCCAAGGTGCAGCGCTCCGACTCCGAGGGGAAGGAGGTGATCCTCGCGGTGATCGGCTCCGGCGAGTTCTTCGGCGAGATGAGCCTGATCGATGACGCGCCGCGCTCGGCCAGCGTGATCACGCTGGAGCCCTGCGAGTTCATGGCGGTCAGCAAGGAGGCGTTCAAGGCGATGCTGGTGCAAAGCCCCGACGTCTGCATGGCCGTGATGCGCGGTCTGGTGCGCCGGCTGCGCGAGGCCGACAAGAAGATCGAGACGCTGGCGCTGCTGGATGTCTACGGCCGTGTCGCGCGCGTGCTGCTCGACTTCTCCGAGAACGTCGGTGGTGAGCGCATCGTGAAGAACAAGCTGCCCCGCCAGGAGATCGCCAAGATGATCGGCGCCTCCCGCGAGATGGTGTCGCGTGTGATGAAGGGCCTGGAGATCGACGGCTACATCGTGCCGATGCCCGAGGGCAAGCTCGTGCTGCGCGAGAAGCTCAGCAACTACATCAGCTGACGGACCCATCCGCATGAGCAGGGCAGCGAGCGCCGCGGGGGCGGGTTCCCGTCGCGGGCCGGGATGGTCTTTCGGCTTGCCCGAGCGCGCCGCGTGGCGGCTGCGCGAGGCGCGCTGGATCGGAGTGGTGGCGCTGGCGCTCTTTCTCGCCCTGATCCTCGTCACCTACGATCGCCACGACCCGGGCTGGTCGCACGCGGTGGTCGGTCGCCACATCCACAATGCCGGCGGGCGCATCGGCGCGTGGCTCGCCGACATCCTGCTCTACCTCTTCGGGCTGTCGGCCTACTGGCTCGTGGCGCTGGGCGCGGTCGCGATCGTGCGCGGATACCGGACGCTGCGGATGCCGCTCGCGTCGGCGGCGCCCTCGTCGGCCACGCGCGGCGCGCGCACGCGCCAGGCGGTGGTCGGGCAGGACGAGTCGGCCGAACGCGCGCGGTTCCCCTGGGAGGCGTGGCTGGGCTTCAGCGGCTTGCTGTTCGCCTCGTGCGCGCTGGAGGCCTCGCGGATGCACAGCCTGGAGGTCGAGCTGCCCCTGGCGCCTGGCGGGCTCTTCGGTCAGATCATCGGCGACCCCCTGATGGCGCAGCTCGGTGCGGTCGGCGGCACCCTGTTGCTGTTCGCGGTGATGGCGGTGGGCCTGAGTCTGTGGACCGGACTGTCGTGGCTGAACCTCGTCGAGACCGTGGGCACCGGCCTGGAGCTGACCTGGGTGCGGCTTCGCGAGGCGATGGCCGCGCGCCAGGACCGGCGCATCGGCGAGGTGGCCGCGGTCGAGCGCGAGGAGCAGGTCGAGGAGCTGCGTCGCATCATCGACGACGACCCGGAGCCGGTGCGCATCGAGGCGCCCGCGGTGCGCATCGAGCCCTCCGGCCGCGCCACGGCCGAGATGCAGGCGCCGTTGTTCGTCGACCTGCCCGCCGACACGCAGCTGCCCGCGCTGTCGCTGCTCGATCCCCCGCCGGTGGCTCAGGAGACCGTCTCGGCCGAGACCCTCGAATACACCTCGCGGCTGATCGAGAAGAAGCTCGCCGATTTCAACGTGGCGGCGCGCGTGGTCGCGGCCTACCCGGGCCCGGTGATCACCCGTTACGAGATCGAGCCCGCCACCGGGGTGAAGGGCAGCCAGATCGTCAACCTCTCGAAGGACCTGGCGCGCGCGCTGTCGCTGGTGTCGCTGCGGGTGGTCGAAACCATCCCCGGCAAGAACCTGATGGGGCTGGAACTGCCCAATCCGCGCCGCCAGGCCGTGCGGCTCTCGGAGATCCTCGGCTCGCAGGTGTATGCCGACAGCGCGTCGGCCGTCACGCTGGCGTTGGGCAAGGACATCGCGGGCCACCCGGTGTGTGCCGACCTGGCCCGCATGCCGCACCTGCTGGTGGCCGGCACCACCGGCTCGGGCAAGTCGGTGGGCATCAACGCGATGCTGCTGTCGCTGCTGTACAAGAGCGACCCGTCCGAGGTGCGGATGATCCTGATCGACCCCAAGATGCTGGAGATGAGCTCCTACGAGGGCATCCCGCACCTGCTGGCGCCGGTGGTCACCGACATGAAGCACGCGGGCAACGCGTTGAACTGGTGCGTGGCCGAGATGGAGCGCCGCTACCGGCTGCTCTCCAAGCTGGGCGTGCGCAACCTCTCCGGCTACAACGCGAAGATCGCCGACGCCGAGAAGCGCGAGACGCTGATCCCGAACCCGTTCTCGCTGACGCCGGACGCACCCGAGCCGTTGACCCGCCTGCCGCAGATCGTCGTCGTGATCGACGAGCTGGCCGACCTGATGATGGTGGTGGGCAAGAAGGTCGAAGAGCTGATCGCGCGCCTGGCGCAGAAGGCGCGTGCCGCCGGCATCCACCTGATCCTCGCCACGCAGCGGCCCTCGGTCGACGTGATCACCGGCCTGATCAAGGCGAACATCCCGACGCGGATCGCGTTCCAGGTCTCCTCGAAGATCGACTCGCGCACGATCCTCGACCAGATGGGCGCGGAGTCACTGCTCGGCCAGGGCGACATGCTCTACCTGATGCCGGGCGGCGGCGTGCCGATGCGGGTGCACGGCGCCTTCGTCAGCGACGACGAGGTGGCCAAGGTGGTCGCGCACTGGAAGTCGCTGGGCGAGCCGCAGTACATCGAGGGCGTGCTCGAGGGCGGGGTGCCCAGCGAGGCCGACACCGGCAGCGCGGTGGGCTTCGGCGGCCTGCAGCAGACGCTCTCGGAGGCCGGCATCGACGGCGAGGCCGATCCGATGTACGACCAGGCGGTGGCGGTGGTGCTCGAGCACAAACGGGCCTCGATCTCGCTGGTGCAGCGGCACCTGCGCATCGGCTACAACCGCGCCGCGCGGCTGCTCGAGCAGATGGAGAAGTCCGGCCTGGTGTCGGCGATGGCCACCAACGGCAATCGCGATATCCTCGTGCCGCGCCGCGACGACTGAGGCGGCGCGCGACGCGCCGGCCCGCCGGTTCTGCCCACCGGGCGGCCACGCCAACCGGCCTGGCGGCTGGTGCGTTGAGGGAGGACGCGGGGCACACGCCCCGCGCGGGTCGCAGGACACCCCATTCGGTCCGGTTTGCAGGAGCCTCGATGATCGGTTCTTTTGGCGCGTCCCGTCGCGCCGCCTGGCGCGGCCTGGCCGTTTCGGCGTTGGCGATCGCGGTCGCGCCGCGCGCCCTGGCGCAGTCCGTCGCGGCGCCCGCCGCCCCGGGCTCCGGGCAGGCGCAGTTGCGCGAATTCCTCTCGGGCACCAAGTCGGCCCGTGGCAGCTTCACCCAGCGGGCCCAGCGCGCCGGCGCCGGCATCGAGACGGCCTCCGGCGTGTTCGCGTTCCAGCGCCCCGGGCGATTTCGCTGGGAGGTGCGCAAGCCCTACGAGCAGCTGATGGTGGGCGACGGCGAGAAGCTCTACTTCCATGACAAGGACCTGAATCAGGTCACGGTGCGCAAGCTCGCCGATTCCCTGGGGGCGAGCCCGGCCGCCATCCTGTTCGGCTCGAACGACCTCGAGCGCAACTTCACGCTGAAGGATGACGGCACGCGCGACGGCCTGGACTGGGTCAATGCGCTGCCGCGCTCGAAGGAGGCCGGCTTCGATCGCATCGTGATCGGCTTTCGCGCCGGCCTGCCCGAGGCGATGGAGGTGCGCGACGCCTTCGGCCGCACCACCTGGTTCACCTTCAGCGGCTTCGAGCGCAATCCCCGCTTCGAGCCCGACACCTTCCGATTCCAGGTGCCCAAGGGCGCCGACGTGGTGGAGCAGTGACATGACGATGCCCCCGGCCCAGCCAGGCGACCGGCTCGACGCGATCGACACGCCAGCGCTGCTGATCGATCTCGATGCCTTCGAGGCCAACCTCGCCGCGGTGCACTCGACGGTGCTGGGCGCGGGCGTGGCGCTGCGCGCGCACGGCAAGGCGCACAAGAGCGTGGAGATCGCGCGCCGGCAGGTGGCCGCCGGTGCCGTCGGCGTGTGCTGCCAGAAGGTGGGCGAGGCCGAGGTGTTCGTCGCCGGCGGCATCCGCGACGTGCTGGTCAGCAACCAGGTGGTCGCGCCGGCCAAGCTCGCTCGCCTGGCGGCGCTGGCACGGCAGGCGACGGTGGGCGTGTGCGTCGATGCGATCGGCCCGGTGCGCGCGCTGGCGCAGGCGGCGCGCGAGGCCGGCAGCACGGTCGATGTCCTGATCGAGCTCGACGTGGGCATGGCCCGCTGCGGCGTCACCACCGACGACGAGGTGCTGGCGCTGGCGCGCGCGGTGGCCGAGGGCGCGCCACACCTGCGCCTGCGCGGCCTGCAGGCCTATCACGGGTCGGCGCAGCACCGCCGCTCGCCGCAGGCGCGCGCCGAGGCGATCGCGACGGCCGCGCAGAAGGCCGCCGCCGCACGCGATGCGCTGCGCGCGGCGGGGCATGCCTGCGAGGTCGTCACCGGCGCGGGCACCGGCACCTACCGCCACGAGGTGGCCTCCGGGGTCTACACCGAGGTGCAGACGGGCTCCTACGTGCTGATGGACGCGGACTACTTCGCCAACGAGCCCGATCCGGCCGATCCGCCGCTGCGCCCGGTGCTCACCGTCTGGTGCCAGGTGATCAGCGCGCGTCCCGGCCAGTGCGTGCTTGACGCGGGCCTGAAGGCCTTCGCGGTGGATTCCGGTCCGCCGCGCCCGCTGATCGAGGGCTGGCACGTGGCCTCGCTCTCCGACGAGCACCTGGTGCTGAGAACGAAACCGGGCGAGCCCGCCGCGCCGCTCGGAATCGGCGATCATGTGCGACTGGTTCCGGGGCATTGCGACCCCACCGTCAACCTGCACGACCACCTCGTGGCGTGCCGGGGTGATCGGGTCGAGGCGCTGTGGCGCGTCGACGCTCGGGGCGCCTTGTTCTAGGAGGCTTCGATGCCGAGGCGTGCGGGGGCCGGGCCCATCCTTCTCCAGGAATCCGCATGTCGAGCGCCCCCACCGTGTTCCATCCCCCGGCCGATGCCGACCCCGGGGCCGTCGCCCGGCGCGAGACCGCCACGATCGCGGTGGTGGGCATCGCCCACGGCACTTCGCACTTCTTTCACCTGACGCTGGCACCGCTGTTTCCCTGGCTCAAGGACGCCTTCGGGCTGAGCTACGCGCAGCTCGGCCTGCTGGTCACCGTGTTCTTCGTGATCTCGGCAGTGGGCCAGGCCTTGTCGGGCTTCCTGGTCGACCGGGTGGGGGCCTGGCCGGTGATGATGGCCGCGCTGGGCTGCTTCGTGCTGGCGGCGGTGGCGCTGTCGGCCGCCCAGGGCTATTCCGGGCTGATGCTGGGCGCGGTGCTGTGCGGCGTGGGCAACGCACCCTTCCACCCGGTGGACTACTCCATCCTGAATGCCCGCATCGGGCCCTCCCGCCTGGGCAAGGCCTACGCGATCCACGGCGTCAGCGGCAGCCTGGGTTGGGCGGCGGCGCCGGTGCTGCTGGCCGGCGTGGCGCAGGCGGTGGGCTGGCGCGCCGCGTTTCTCACGGCCGGCGTGGTGGCGCTGACGATGTTGTTCGTGATCTGGCGCCATCGGACGCTGCTCGACGGTGTGGGCGGCGAGGGCTCGGCCGCGCACGCGGCGCAGAGCGCGCCCGGCGCCGACACCTTCGGTTTCCTGCGCCTGCCGGCGGTGTGGATGAGCTTCGGCTTCTTCTTCGCCTGGGCGGCGGCGCTGGGCGGCGTGATCACCTTCGGGCCCGAGGCCGCGCGCCTGCTGCACGACGTGCCGCTGAGCTGGGTGGCCAGCTGCGTCACCGTCTACATGCTCGGCAGTGCCGCCGGCATGCTGATGGGGGGGTATCTGGTCACCGATCCGGATCGCGCCGACCGCATCGTGGCGATCTCGCTGGGCGTCTCGTCGGTGTTCGCGCTGCTGGTGGCGGGCACCGCGTGGCCCGCCTGGACGGTGCCGCCGCTGTTCGCGCTGATGGGCCTGGGGATGGGCCTGGCCGGCCCCTCGCGCGACCTGCTGGTGAAGCGCGCCACGCCACCCGGCGCCACGGGCCGTGTCTATGGCATGGTGTACTCGGGCCTGGACATCGGCATGTCGCTGGTGCCCACGGTGTTCGGCATGATGATGGACGCGAAGTGGCACGCCTCGGTGTGGTTGGGCATCGCCGCGTTCCAGGCGGTGCTGATCGGCAGCGCGCTGAACCTGGGGCGCCTCACCGGCCGCAAGGCCGCGGTGGCCGCGTGACGCCGAAGCCCGCCGACGAAGCGCCCCAAGGATCCTTGTCGCTCGATCTGGGCGCGTCCGAGCATGTCGCCTCGCGCGCCGGCCTGGCGCCGCTGGCCGCGGGCGCGCCGCTGGCCGAGCGCCTGCGCCCGCGGCACATCGACGAGGTGTTGGGCCAGGAACACCTGCTCGGCGAGGGCAAGCCGCTGCGGGTCGCGTTCGAGTCGCGCCGGCCCCACTCGATGATTCTCTGGGGCCCGCCGGGGGTGGGCAAGACCACGCTGGCGCGCCTGATGGCCGATGCCTTCGATGCGCACTTCATCGCCATCTCGGCGGTGCTGGGCGGGGTGAAGGAGATCCGTGACGCGGTGAGCCAGGCGCAGGCCGCGGCCGCGCAGGGCCGGCGCAGCATCGTGTTCGTCGACGAGGTGCACCGCTTCAACAAGGCGCAGCAGGACGCATTCCTGCCGCACGTGGAGAGCGGGCTCTTCGTGTTCGTGGGCGCCACCACCGAGAACCCGTCGTTCGAGGTGAACGGGGCCTTGCTCTCGCGGGCGCGGGTCTACGTGCTGAAGTCGGTGGATGCGCAGGCGCTCGGCCGGCTGTTCGACCGGGCGCTCGAACGCATGGCCCGCGACGAGCCGGACGCCGCCACGCCGGTGTTCGATCCGAACGCGCGCGATCGGCTGATCGCCTGGGCCGATGGGGATGCGCGCCGCCTGATCAACGCGGTGGAACTCGTCGTCGACTCGGCCCGAACGCAGCACGAAACGCGCGTGGACGAGGGCGTGCTCGAGCGCACGTTGTCGCAGAGCCTGCGCCGCTTCGACAACGCGGGCGACGCGTTCTACGACCAGATCTCGGCGCTGCACAAGTCGGTGCGCGGCTCTCACCCGAACGCGTCGCTGTACTGGCTGGTGCGCATGCTCGATGGCGGGGCCGACCCGCGCTACCTCGCGCGGCGGCTCGTGCGCATGGCGATCGAGGACATCGGCCTGGCCGATCCCCGCGCCTTGCGCCTGGCGCTGGACGCCGCCGAGGTCTACGAGCGGCTGGGTTCGCCCGAGGGCGAACTGGCCCTGGCACAGGCGGTGCTCTACCTGGCCTGCGCCGCGAAGTCGAACGCCGGCTACAACGCCTACAACCAGGCCCGCGAGTACGTGAAGGCACGCGGCTCGGACCCGGTGCCGGTGCACCTGCGCAACGCGCCCACCCGGCTGATGAAGGAGCTGGGCCACGGACACGCGTATCGCTATGCGCACGACGAACCCGAGGCCTACGCCGCGGGCGAGACCTACATGCCCGAGGGCGTGGCCGAGCCGGACTTCTACCAGCCCACCCCGCGCGGCCTGGAGGCACGGATCGGCGAGAAGCTCGCCTGGCTGCGCTCGCTGGACGAGGCGCCGCCCGGTTGAGCCGGGGCGACGTCCGCCGCACCATCGCCCGCGTCGCGTCGATCCCGGCCCCGCCATGCCCTGCGCCACGTCAACCCGTTTGTCGGAGCTCCGATGTCCTCACCCCTGATCGTCCCCGGCGAATTCGTCCACACCGGCTACACGCTGGATGCCCACGTCCTTACCGTCACGCTGAACCGGCCCGAGCGTCGCAATGCGCTGAACTGGCGCGCCTACGACGAGCTGGCCAGCGCCTTCGTGCACGCCCACCAGGACCCCGAGGTGCGCTGCGTGATCGTCACCGGCACCGACCCGGCCTTCTGCTCGGGCGATGACGTGGCCGAGGTGATGGCGGGCAAGGATGGCGGCATCGCCGATCGCAAGGCCTCGGTGATCCACAACCCGCCCACGCCGGCCGCGATGGCGGTGCTGGATTGCGGCAAGCCGGTGATCGCCGCCGTCAATGGCGCGGCGATCGGCTGGGGGGTGGAGCTCGCGCTGTTCGCCGACCTGCGTGTGGCCTCCGAGCGCGCGAAGTTCTCGGAGATGTTCGTCAAGCGCGGCCTGAGCTGCGACGTGGGCGGCTTCTACCGGCTGCCCGCGCTGGTGGGGCCGGAGAAGGCGGCCGAGCTGCTCTTCACCGGCGACCTGATCGACGCGGCCGAGGCGCTGCGCATCGGCCTGGTGGGGCGGGTGGTGCCGCACGAGGCGCTGCTCGACGAGGCGCGCGCGCTGGCGTCGCGCATCGCCGCCAACCCGCCGCTGGCGGTGCAGGCGCTCAAGACGGGGCTGCGCAAGACCGCCTACGGCAACCCGCACGAGATCGGCGGCTGGGCGATCGACACCATCCGGCGCCTGGCGCGCACCGAGGACCACCGCGAGGGCGTGGCCAGCTTCCTGGAGAAGCGCGCGCCCCGGTTCACCGGGCGCTGAGGCGCGCGACCCGCCTGCTACCATCGCGTCTTTGCCCTGAACCGGCCCGCGGCGCGGGCCGATCCCGCCATGCTCGACCCCCAACTGCTTCGCAAGGATCTCGACGCGGTCGCCGCCCGACTGGCCGATCGCGGTTTCACGCTGGACACTGCCTGGTTTCGTGCGCTCGAGGCCGAGCGCAAGGCCGCGCAGACCCGCTCCGAGGAGCTGCAGGGGCGTCGCAACAGCCTGTCCAAGCAGATTGGCGCGCTGAAGGGCAAGGGCGAGGACGCCAGCGGCCCGATGGCCGAGGTGGCGGCGATCGCCGAGGAACTCGCGCGCGCGGCGCAGACCAACGAGTCGGTGCAGGCGCGCCTGGCCGAGTGGCTGCTGACGGTGCCGAACCTGCCGCACGCCTCGGTGCCGGTGGGGCGCGACGAGAAGGACAACCGCGAGGTGCGTCGCTGGGGCGAACCGCGCGCGTTCGCCGGCGAGCCGCGCGACCATGTCGATGTCGGCGCGTCGCTGGGGCTGGACTTCGACACCGCGGCCAAGCTCTCGGGCGCGCGCTTCGCGCTGCTGCGCGGCGGCGTGGCCCGCCTGCACCGGGCGCTCGCCCAGTACATGCTGGACACCCATACCACCCGGCACGGCTACACCGAGTGCTACACCCCGTACATCGTGAACGCGGCCACGCTGCGCGGCACCGGGCAGCTGCCCAAGTTCGAGCAGGACCTGTTCGCGGTGAAGAAGGGCGGCCAGGAGGGCGATGCCGAGCCGCTGTACCTGATCCCCACCTCGGAGGTGTCGCTGACCAACATCGTGCGCGGCGAGATCCTCGCGGCCGACCAGCTGCCGATGAAGCTCACCGCGCACACGCCGTGCTTCCGCTCGGAGGCCGGCTCCTACGGGCGCGACACGCGCGGCATGATCCGCCAGCACCAGTTCGACAAGGTCGAGATGGTGCGCATCGAGCGCCCCGAGGACAGCGACGCGGCGCTCGAGCAGATGGTGAGCCACGCCGAGGCCATCCTGCAGGGGCTGGGACTGCCGTATCGGGTGATGCTGCTGTGCACCGGCGACATGGGCTTCGGCGCGGCCAAGACCTACGACCTGGAGGTCTGGCTGCCGGCGCAGAACACCTACCGCGAGATCTCCTCGTGCTCGAACTGCGAGGCCTTCCAGGCGCGCCGCCTGCAGGCGCGGTATCGCAATGCGCAGGGCAAGACCGAGCTCGTGCACACGCTCAATGGCTCGGGCCTGGCGGTGGGCCGCACGCTGGTCGCGGTGCTGGAGAACTACCAGCAGGACGACGGTTCGGTGGTGGTGCCCGAGGCGCTGCGGCCCTACATGGGCGGGCTGGCCCGGCTGACCGCGGGCTGAGGCACCCGGGTGGGTGAGGGGCGCCGGGCTATGGCGCCCGGCTTGTTTCATCCGGCCGGTGCTCTGTTATAATCATAGGCTTCGATCCCATCCCTTGACGCCAGCTGCAACGGTGTCAACGGCCTGAGCAGCACACCCGGAAAGGTGGCAGAGTGGTCGAATGCGCCGGACTCGAAATCCGGTGTACCGGTCTCCGGTACCGTGGGTTCGAATCCCACCCTTTCCGCCACAGCGAATCCGTCCATGCGCACGGACTTCGCCGCCCTCGAGAGTCACCCTGTTTCGCGGGGACACGCCCGAACAGCGCCGGCCAGCCGCTCGATGCCGTCCTCGATCTGCGCCGTCGTCAATCCGGCGTAGCCCAGGATCAGACCCGCGCAGCGCTCGCGGCGAAACCGTGTTCCCTCCGCATAGAGGGGGGAGACCGGCCACACGCCCACGCCGCGGGCCTTGGCCACGATCCCGCCTTCCGATCGCATGGGCAGGTCCTGGAGCCAGACGACCACGTGCAGACCCGAATCCGTGCCTTCGACCCGTGCCGCCTCGCCGAAGCGGGCCGCGATCGCCGCCACGAGCGCCGCGCGGCGACGCTCGTTCTCGCGACGCAGCCGACGCAGGTGGCGCTCGTACGCGCCGCCGCGCACGAGCGCGGCCAGCACGTCCTGCTCGATCACGGGCGCATGCCGGTCGCCCAGTTGCTTGGCGTGGCGAAAGACCGTCACCAAGGCGGAGGGCAACACCAGGTAGCCCAGGCGCAGCTCGGGCGAGAGGGTCTTGGAGAAGGTGCCGATGTAGACGACCCGACCGCGAGTGTCCAGGGACTGCAGCGGTTCGACGGGTTTCAGGCCATAGCGGAACTCGCTGTCGTAGTCGTCCTCGATGATCCACGACGCGTGATCCTGCGCCCAGGCGAGCAGGGCCTGGCGCCGGCCGATCGACATCACCGCGCCCAGCGGGAACTGGTGCGAGGGCGTGACGTAGGCGAGGGCGCTTCGGGCCCTGGGCAGGGCCGAGGTGATCAGGCCCTGGTCGTCGACCGGCGTCGCGAGGACCCGGGCGCCGATCGATTCGAAGGTGCGTCGCGCCATCAGGTAGCAAGGCTCCTCGAGCACGACGCGCTGGCCCGGGTCGACCAGCACCTTCGCGCAAAGCTCGATCGCTTGTTGGGCGCCTTGCACGATCAGGATCTGATCGGCCGTGCACGACAGCCCCCGTGCCCTCATCAGGTAGCCCCGCAGTTCGTCGCGCAGATCTGTCTCGCCCTGCGGCCAGCCAGAGTGCAGCGGACGCTGACGACGGAGCAGGATCTGGCTGTGGAGGCGGCGCCAGGCGTATGCCGGGAAATCGTCGCCGGCGATCGCGCCATACAGGAAATTGATGTCCTGACCTTCCGGCCGCGGTGGTGCCGTCCCGCGACGCCGGATGACACCCGTGCGCGCGTGCCAGGCCTTTCCAGAGTACCAGCGAAGCGGGAAGATGACGGCCTGCCGAGCCCGTGAATGGACGGGCGACGATCGACAAGGAACCCTCATGGCCGAATCGCCAACGCCCGCCCCGGCGAGCTACCCCGTCACCGAACGCAATCGCGTGAAGCGCCGCCACGACCGCGGACGCTACGACCACGAGACCGTCCACGCCCTGCTGGACGCCGCGGCGATGTGCCACGTCGCCTACGTGATCGACGGCCAGCCCTTCTGCACGCCCACGCTGTTCTGGCGGGAGGGCACCCGGCTGTACTGGCACGGCAGCAGCGCGAGCCGCATGCTGCGCGGCCTCGAAGCGGGCGAGCGCGCCTGCCTCACCGTGACCCACTTCGACAGCCTGGTGCTCGCCCGCAGCGCCTTCAACCACTCGGCCGACTACCGGTCGGTGATGGCCTTCGGCACGGCCCGTCTGCTGCAGGATCCGCAGGACAAGGCGCGAGCGCTGGTGATGATGGTCGATCGCCTGTTCCCCGAGCGGACCGCCGGCCTGCGGCCCACCACCGACCAGGAGCTGAAGGCGACCTCGGTGATCTGGATGGAGATCGAGGACGCGTCGGCCAAGATCCGCGCCCGCGGCGTGGTCGACGACGACGAGGACTACGCCTTGCCCGTGTACGCCGAGCGCATCCCGGTGAGCACCGTACTGGGCCCGCCCGAGCCTTGCCCGCGCCTGGCGCCCGGCGTCCAGCGCCCCTCCGGGCTCGCGGGCTACCGTGCCGGCCGGCGCCTGGAAGATGCGCTGTCCGAAGCCCATCGCCGCGTGTACGGCGCAGACGAGGACTGACGCGATGAGTGCCCAGGACAAGCCCACCCGTGTGACCCCCGCGCAGGCCGATGCCCTGCCCATGCCCCCGGGCCGGCTGAGCCAGCAGGTCCTGAACACGCCCGGTCTCGAAGCGCGCTGGTACCGCCCACCGAACCCGGACCCGCAAACCCCGCACGATCGCGACGAGGTGTATGTGGTGGTGGCGGGGCGGGGTGAGTTCGTCCGGGAGGCGACGCGCGTGAGCTTCGCGCCCGGCGATCTGCTGTTCGTCGCGAAGGGCGAGGTGCACCGCTTCGAGAACCACACGCCCGACACCGCCGTGTGGGTGATCTTCGGGCCCGGGGCGTAGGCGGGTGGCGGCGCGGGCTCGCGCCACGCTCCGACGTCGTCTTGGACGGTGGTGGGGGCGTTGATCGGTGGGCGACACATAACCGATCGGTTATGTCGTTCGAGCGAAATGTCAGTCGACGGGTGGCGTGAGCCGGTGTGAAGATGCCGTTCGTGTCGTGGCGCCCGACGCACGCGGGGAGCGTGCTCGACGGACCGACGAACACCGCGACGAGACTGAACCACCGATGACCACGCATCGCCCCGATCAGCCCCCCCGCGCCTGGCGCGGTGCGGACATGCGCGCCAATTCCGATTGGAAGATCCCGCTGACCCCCGCGCACAACCGGGAACTGCGCCAGGCGCTGGCTCACGCCCGTGCGAACGGGAAGGGGCTGGTCAATCTGAATTTCGAGGAGACAACACGATGCTGAAGTTCGGCTCGCCCCACGAGTTGGGGTCGGCACCCGCGGTCGTCCGTTCGTCGGTGCTGCGCACGCACCGCGTCGAGATCTGCACGCCGGCGATCGGCGCCGAGATCACGAACATCAACCTGGCCGATGTGCCCGATGATCCGGCGCTGGTGGCCGAGTTGCGCGCGCTGTGGCTCTCGCGACGGGTCCTGTTCTTTCGCGATCAGCACATCACGGCGCAGGAGCAGCAGCGCTTCGCCGCGGCCTTCGGCACGCTCGAGAAGCACCCGACCGCGCCGATGCACCCCGACGCGCCGCTGCTGCTGCCGCTGTATCGCAACCTCGATCCGAACAAGCCGAACATGATCGAGAAGTCCAGCCGCGAGAACATCTGGCACTCGGACCTCACCTTCAAGGCCGTGGGGCCGCGCGGCGCGATCCTGCGGTGCGAGCAGTGTCCCGACACGGGCGGCGACACGCTGTGGGCGAACATGGTGCTCGCCTACGAGCGGTTGCCGGACCAGGTGAAGCAGCGCATCGACGGCCTGTACGCGCGGCACAGCTTCGAGCATGTGTTCGCCGCGCAGTTGCGCCGGGAACGACGGCTGGAACTGGCTCAGGAGCAGCCGTCCACCGATCACCCGGTGGTCATGGCGCATCCGGAGACCGGCGAGAAGCTGCTCTTCGTCAATCAGGCCTTCACGACGCACTTCACGAACTTCTACAACTTCGATGACGTGCGCTACGGCCAGGACTTCGCGATCGAGGCCAACCTGCTGATGAACTACCTGCTCTCGCAGGCCGCCATTCCCGAGTACCAGGTGCGGCTCAAGTGGCGGCCCGGCACGGTGGCGATGTGGGACAACCTGCTGACGCAGCACTACGCGGTGGCCGATTATGGGCGCGAGCCGCGGCGGATGCTGCGCGCCACGCTGGCCGGCTGATGCCTTTCTGCCAGGATTCACGAACATGAAGATCGACGGTGCCTGTCTGTGTGGCGCGTACGCCTATGAGGCGGAGATCGATCCGTCGCGGGTGGTGGTCTGTCACTGCACCGATTGCCAGGTGAGCTCGGCCTCCGCCTATCGCTTCGGCGTCCTGGTGCCGAAGGAGGACTTCCACCCGCTGCGCGGCGCGCTCAAGGCCTTCGTGAAGACCGCCGAGAGCGGCAACCTGCGGGCATTGCACTTCTGTCCCGAATGCGGCACGGCCATCTATGGCGCGGACCCGGAGAACGCCACCCACTTTTCGCTGCGGCTGGGCACGGCCCGGCAACGCGCCGAACTCGCGCCCAAGACCCAGGTGTGGCGGCGATCGGCGTTGCCCTGGATCGGCAGCGTCGATGGGCTGCGGGCCCACGAGACACAGCCGGCCAAGCTGCGCCCGAAGGCCTGAGCCGCGCCGGGGGGGCCCCCGGGTGCCGGCCCGGTGCGATGGGCGCGAGCGGTGATCGATCGAGGTGCGGGCGCGTGGCGACCCGGGCTCACGCGCCCTTGACGTGGATGCGCCCCACCATGCCCGACTGATAGTGCCCCGCGATCAGGCAGGCGAATTCGAACTGGCCCGGGCGGTTGAATCGCCAGACGATCTCGCCGGTCTTGCCCGGTGCCACGTGCGCCATGTGGGGCTCGTCGTGCTCCATGTCCGGGAACTTCACCATCAGCTCGGCGTGCTTCGCGTTCTCCGCGGGCGTGCCGATCACGAACTCGTGCATCACCCGCCCGCGGTTGTGCACCCGAAAGCGCACGGTCTCGCCCAGCCGGATGTCGATGCGGTCCGGTGAAAACCGCATGTCGTCGCTCATCCGGACGTCGATGGTGCGCCGCACGGCCCGGACGTCACCCGCCACGCCCCACTCTTTCTGCTCCGCGCGGACCGGTCCGCGTTGCTTGGGATGGTCTTCGCTGCCGTGGGCGCGGGCGGCGCGACCCGGGCCCAGGCCGAGCGGGGAGGCGGTGACGGCGGCGAGGGCGAGGAGCTGGCGTCGGGTGGGCGTTGGCATCGGTGGCGCGAGTGGTCGGGTGACCGAGAGCATGACCCCGCGACGGCCGGTGTCAATCGTCACCCTGGGCGGGTCGGGGTCGGTGCGCGGTGACGCCCGCCGCATGTGACGTCCGGGCGTTCTTCCCCGAGAATGCGATCCACCCGTCACCCCCGTGCCCGCCCGCGCCCCGCTGGAGAACCCGGATGTCACCCACCGCCCTGTCACTGGATGCCGCCTCGATGCTGCGGCAGATCCGCGAGCTGGGGGCGATCGGCCTGGAGGCGCCGCCCGAGCCGACCCCGGGTGGGGACGCGCCCGCCGGGCCCGTCGGGCGCACCCGGATCGCGCTCACCGACGCGGACCGGGCGGGGCGCGATCAGCTGGTGCGCTGGATGCGCGAGCTGCGGATGTCGGTGCGCATCGACCAGATCGGCAATGTGTTCGGCGTGCTGCCGGGCGCCTCGCCCGAGGGTGACGCCCGGCCGCTGATGATCGGCTCGCACATCGACACGGTGCGTCACGCCGGCGCTCTCGATGGCTGCTATGGCGTGCTGGCCGGTCTGGCCGTGGTGCGGGCCCACCGGTGCGCGGACGTGACCCCGCGTCGCGCGATCGTGGTGGGCGCGTTCACGAACGAGGAGGGCGTGCGCTACCAGCCCGACATGATGGGCTCGCTGGTCGCGGCGGGCGGCCTGCCGGTTCAGGCGGCGCTGGACACGGTGGGCATCGATGGGACGCGATTGGGTGACGAGCTGGCACGCATCGGCTATGCCGGCGAGTGGCCGCCCGACAGTCTGCGTCCGGCCGAGTACCTGGAGCTGCACATCGAGCAAGGGCCGGTGCTCGAAGCCGAAGGCCTGTCGATCGGCGTGGTCGACAACCTGCAAGGCATCTCGTGGCAGCGCATCACCGTTCACGGGGTGGCCAACCACGCGGGCACCACGCCCACCCGGCTGCGCCACGACGCGGGGTACGCGGCGGCAGCGTGCATCGCCTTCCTGCGTGAGCAGGTGGTGGGCGCGGCACCGCAGACCACCCTGGCCACCACCGGATCGCTGCGACTGGAACCGGACGTGATCAACGTGATCGCACGCAAGGCCACGTTCACCGTGGACCTTCGCGACCCCGACGAACAACGCCTGAAGGCCGCCGAGCAGCGCCTGGCGGACTTCCTGGCGGTGCAGGCCGCGCGCGAGGGCGTGCGCATCGAGACCGAACGGCTCGCGCGCTTCGAACCGGTGGTGTTCGATGCCGGGCTGGTCGCGGCCATCGAGGCGGTGGTCGTGCGGCGGGGCCTGTCGTACCGCCGCATGACGTCCGGCGCGGGACACGACGCCCAGATGATGGCGCGGATCGCCCCGTCGGCGATGATCTTCGTGCCGAGCCGCGCCGGCATCAGTCACAACCCGCGCGAGCACACCGACGATGAACAGCTCGTGCTCGGCGCGCGGGTGCTGCTCGAGGTGGTGCAGGACCGCCTGGCCGCACACTGACCTTCCTTGACCCGCTGCGCATCGATCGCCACCTCATGCTGATCCTGAACCCTCACGCACGGCGCATGCCCTATCCCGCGGCGCTGGCGGCCGTGATGAACGTGGCCCGGGCGCGCGAGAGCCGGCAGTGGCTCGCCGCCTGGCCAGGGCTCACCCGTGGCGCAACACCGCTGATCGACCTGCCCGATGCCGCGGCGCGGCTGGGCATCGCGCGCCTGAGCCTCAAGGACGAGTCGGTGCGCTCGCCGCTGGGCAGCTTCAAAGCGCTGGGTGCGCCGATCGCGCTGGTGCGGCATCTGCTGCGACAGCACCCGACGTGGCAGCCTCTGGACATCCTGGCCGGGCGGCATGCGCGGGCGCTCGCGCATCACACCGTGATCAGCGCCACCGACGGCAACCACGGCCGGGGGCTCGCCGCAGCGGCGCGCGATGCCGGCTGCCGCTGCGTGATCGTGCTGCACGCCCAGGTGAGCGAGGAGCGCGAACACGCGATCGCCGACCTGGGCGCGCAGATCCGGCGCATCCCGGGCAACTACGACGACTCGGTGCAGGAGGCCGCGCGCCTGGCGGCCGAGCAGGTCTGGCAGGTGATCTCGGACACTTCCTACGAGGGCTACGAGGACATCCCGCGCGACGTGATGCAGGGCTACGGCACGATCGCCGACGAGGTGGTCGAGCAGACCGGCGGGCGCGCCGGCGAGCCCGGTGCGTTCACCCACGTGATGCTGCAGGGCGGGGTGGGTGGTCTGGCCGCTGGCGTGGCCAGCCATCTCTGGGAATGGCAGGGCGAACATCGGCCGCGCTTCATCGTGGTGGAGCCGACGCAGGCCGACTGCCTGCTGCAAAGCGCGAGGCAAGGGCGAGCGGCGCGCGCCAGCGGCAGCGTCGATTCGCTGATGGCCGGCCTGGCCTGCGGCGAGACCTCGCCCCTGGCCTGGCGCTTCCTGCAGCCCTGCGTGGATGTCTTCATGACGGTGGAGGACGATCTCGCGGTGGATGCGATGCGTTCGCTGGCACGAGGCAGTGCCCGCGACCTGCCGATCGTCGCGGGCGAGTCCGGCGTGGCCGGGCTGGCGGGCTTGGAGGTGCTGCGTGCGGACGCGGGGGCATCCACAATGGCGGGGCTGGACGCGGCCTCGCGGGTGCTGGTCATCAACACCGAGGGCGCCACCGCGCCGTCGGTGTACGCGCGGTGCGTCGGCGAAGACGCCGGGAGCGTTCGGCGGCGCCAGGCCGTCTGGCGGGCGGGCCCATGAGCGGTCCGACGCGCGGGCGCGGGTCCGGCGGCGTCCGGATCGAGCGCACCTGATGCGCCGGACCGCCCGTCTCACGGGTTCCGGAAGGCGGCGCCCGCGGCCGATCGTGCTGTCCCTTGTCAAGCGTGGCGTGGCTTGAAATGCTGTGGGATGTCCGGCCATCCCTGGCGGGACACCATCCCACCGGGAGTTCGGATCCCCTCGATGCAGGTCCTCCATTCGCCGCTTCACGCGGGTCATCACGTCAAGCAGTTCATCCGGCTGGGCCGGGTCGATCGACCGCGCGAGATTCCGGCGCGGGTCGAGCGCACGCTCGACGCCTTGCGCGAGGCCGGGCATCGGGTCGATGAATCGCCCTGGCACGGCCTGCGTCCGATCGCCGACGTGCACACGCCGGAGTACCTGCGCTTCCTCGAGACCGCGTGGACCGAATGGCGCCGCATCGAAGGCGCGGCCGAGGAGGTGCTGCCCTACGTGTTCCCGCTGCGCGGCATGACGGGCGGCTATCCCACCTCGGTGGTCGGGCGCGCCGGCTATCACCTGCACGACCTCTGGGTGCCGATCGGCGAGCACACCTGGCGCGCGGCCGCGGCCGCGGCCAACCTCGCGGCCGACGCCGCGCACCGTGTGCTCGAGGGCGAGCGGGCGGTCTTCGCGCTGTGCCGGCCCCCGGGGCACCATGCGTCGGCCGACATGGGCGGTGGCTCGTGCTTCCTGAACAATGCCGCGATCGCCGCCCAGTACCTGAGGCGCCGGATGCGCCGCGTGGCGATCGTCGATGTCGATGTCCACCACGGCAATGGCACACAGGCGATCTTCTACGGTCGCGACGACGTGCTGTTCGCCTCGCTGCACCGCGACCCGTCGGACTTCCATCCGTACTTCGTGGGCTACGCGCACGAGCGAGGCGAGGGCGCGGGCCTGGGGTACACCCTGAACCTGCCGTTGGCGCCGGGCGCCGGCGACGAGGTGGTGCTCGGCGCGCTGGACACGATCTGCGAGCGGTTGAGCACCTATGCGCCCGATGGCCTGGTGGTCTCGCTCGGGGTCGACGGCCACGAGCTCGACCCCAGCGCCGGCCTGGCGATCACCTACGACGGGTTTCGCCGGATCGGCGCCCGACTCGCCGCCCTGGGCCTGCCGATGGTGATCGTGCAGGAGGGCGGCTACAACATCGACACCATCGGCCGGTGCGTGAGCAGCGCACTGGCCGGCTTCGAACAAGGACTGCCGCGATGACCGACGACCCCGAACTGAGCGCGATCCGTGGCACCGCCTTCGTCGACGGCCGCTACGTGCCCCTGGCCGAGGCCTGCGTGCCCATCCTCGATCGCGGCTTCGTGCGCTCCGACGCCACCTACGACGTCGCGCACGTCTGGAAGGGCCGCTTCTTCCGGCTCGCCGATCACGTCGAGCGTTTCCAGGCCTCGATGGCGGGGTTGCGGATGACGTTGCCGTATTCGTCCGAGCAGATCGCCGGGATCATGACCGAGTGCGTGCGTCGTTCGGGTCTGCGCGATGCCTACGTCCAGGTGACCTGCACGCGCGGCCTGCCACCGGCGGGCACGCGCGATCCCCGGCTGTGCCGCAACCGTCTCTACGCTTTCGCCCAGCCCTGGGTGCGCATCGCCGACGAGACGCAGCAGCGCGAGGGCCTGCGGATGATCCTGTCGCGCACGCAACGCATTCCCTCGAGCGCGGTGGACCAGCGGATCAAGAACTTCCACTGGCTCGACCTCACGATGGGCATCTTCGAGGCCTACGAGCGCGGCGCCACCGTGCCGCTGCTGCCGGCGGCCGATGGCAGCGTCACCGAGGGGCCGGGCTTCAATGTGTTCGTGGTGCGCAACGGGGTGCTGGCCACGCCCGCGCACGGCATGTTCGAGGGCATCACGCGGCGCACCGTGATCGAGATCGCGCGCGAGATCGGCGTGCGCTGCGAGGTGCGTCCGGTGCTCGCGACCGAGGTGGCCAACGCCGACGAGATCTTCGTCAGCACCACCGCCGGCGGCATCACCGCGGTGACCGGGTACGAGGACCGACCGGTGGGCGATGGGCGCCCCGGCCCGGTGGCCGTGCGCTTTCACGAGCTGTACTGGCGACGCCACGACGACGACGCCTTCTCGACGGCGGTGGAGTACCTCGGCTGAGCCTCAGCGGACCAGGGTCATGCCGGCGTGCCTGGCCGCGCCGACGTCGAAGGTGAATGTCCTTTCGCACCCCGCCGCGGCGGCGCAGCGTTCGATCAGGCAATCGGCGAAATCGGCCTTGCCTCTTGCGAAGAGGCGCGTGGCGCGCAGGACCTGATCGGCACGATCGACGACGATCTGTCTCGCCTGCAGCAGGACGTCCAGGGCTTGTGCGGCCTGGGCGTTGGACAGTGCGTAGCAAGCGGTGAGCACCCAGACCAGTTCGACGACCGAGACCAGGCTGACGAACCCCGGCCGATCGGCCTGCAATGACTCGATCAGTGCGGTGGCCTGTGCGGCCTGCGCGGGGTCGTCCTGCATGATGTAGCGGACCAGGACGTTGGTATCCAGGCCGATCATCGGGCGCCAGCGCCCCGACGCGCGATTGCCGCGTTCATCTCCTCGATCGACACGACCGACGGGGGCTTGCCGAACATCCCCTTGAGTTCGGTGACCTGGCGCGTCGCTGCCACGAACTCGTAGCGGCCCGGCGCGATCTGCACGAACTCGACGCGATCGCCCGTGCCGACCTGCAAGGCATGGCGCACTTCTACCGGGATCGTGATTTGTCCTTTACTGGTGAGCGTGGCTGTGGCCATGAGTACCTCCTTGCCTTACCCTAATGTAAGGAATCCGAGGTGTCAATCAGCCCTCCGACCGAGGCGCGGCGGCCGAGTCCCATCGAACCATCGGTTGATCCGGCGTGTTGCGGCGGTGCGCGATCGGTCGACACCCGTGCCAGAGCCGATCGTCAACGCCTATTCGATAGATAAGAAGAATCACTTGGACGGCGTTGATAGACAGGGGAATACTCCCCATCGAGGCGCCGCCATGCCGGCGCTCTCCACGAACGCAGTCCGACACCGACAGGAGTACCGACATGAGCCACCCCGCCGACATCGCCCAGTGTCCCTTCCACGCCGCCGGAGGCGCCCGCGCCCAGCAGGGCGCACAGTCCAACGCGCACTGGTGGCCCCAGCAGGTCAACTTGTCCATCCTGCATCAGCACCCGCCGGCCTCCAACCCGATGGACCCGGGCTTCGACTACGCGAAAGCCTTCCAGTCGCTGGACTACTGGGGCCTGAAGAAGGACCTCGCCGCCCTGATGACCGACTCGCAGGAGTGGTGGCCGGCCGACTGGGGTCACTACGGCGGGCTGATGATCCGGATGGCCTGGCACGCGGCCGGCACCTATCGCACCGCGGATGGCCGCGGCGGCGCCAACACCGGCAATCAGCGCTTCGCGCCGCTGAACAGCTGGCCCGACAACGGCAACCTCGACAAGGCCCGTCGACTGCTGTGGCCGATCAAGAAGAAGTACGGCAACGCCATCTCCTGGGCCGACCTCTTCGTGCTCGCCGGCAACGTCGCGCTGGAGACGATGGGCTTCAAGACCTTCGGCTTCGGCGGCGGTCGCGCCGACATCTGGGCGCCCGAGGAGGACATCTACTGGGGCGCGGAGAAGACCTGGCTCGAGACCAGCGGTGGTCCCGACAGCCGCTACAGCGGCGATCGCGCGCTCGAGCAGCCGCTGGCCGCCGTGCAGATGGGCCTGATCTACGTGAACCCGCAAGGCCCCGATGGCAACCCCGATCCGCTGGCCTCGGCGCGGGACGTGCGTGAGACCTTCGCGCGGATGGCCATGGACGACGCGGAGACCGTGGCCCTGGTGGCCGGCGGCCACACCTTCGGCAAGATGCACGGCGCGGGCGACCCGGCGCTGGTGGGACCGGAGCCCGAGGCCGCGCCGCTGGAGGCGATGGGTTTCGGCTGGATCAATCGCCATGGCAGCGGCAAGGCCGGTGACACGACGACGAGCGGTTTCGAGGGCGCCTGGAAGCCCAACCCCACGCGCTGGGACATGGGCTACCTGACGATGCTCTTCAAGTACGAGTGGGAGCAGGTGAAGAGCCCGGCCGGCGCGATCCAGTGGCGCGCCAAGGACGTCGCGCCCGAGGACATGATCCCGGACGCGCACGACCCCAGCCGCCGTCACCCGCCGCAGATGACCACGGCCGATCTCGCGCTGCGATTCGATCCGGCCTACGAGAAGATCGCGCGGCACTTCCTCGCGAACCCCCCGGCGTTCGCGGACGCCTTCGCGCGGGCCTGGTTCAAGCTCACCCACCGCGACATGGGCCCGAAGGCGCTCTATCTCGGTCCGGAAGTGCCCCGCGAGGACCTGATCTGGCAGGACCCGCTGCCCGCGGTGGATCACCCGCTGATCGGTGACAAGGAGGTCGCGGCGCTGAAGGCCCAGGTGCTGGCCAGTGGCCTGTCGGTGGCCGAGCTGGTCTCCACCGCCTGGGCGAGCGCGGCCACGTTCCGTGGTTCGGATCGTCGGGGTGGGGCCAATGGCGCGCGCATCCGGCTCGCCCCGCAGAAGGACTGGGCGGTGAACCAGCCCGCGCAACTGGCCAAGGTGCTGGCGGTGCTCGAGGGCATCCAGGCGCGATTCAACGCGTCGGCCACCGGTGGCCAGCGGGTGTCGCTCGCCGACCTGATCGTGCTGGCCGGGGGCGCGGGCATCGAGGCCGCGGCGCGAGCCGCCGGGCAGGCGATCGAGGTGCCCTTCACCCCGGGGCGCACCGACGCCTCGGCGGCGCAAACCGATGCGGACTCCTTCGCGGTGCTCGAACCCGTCGCCGACGGCTTTCGCAACTACCGTCGGGCTGGCTCGCGGGTCTCGCCCGAGCACATGCTGGTGGACAAGGCGCAACTGCTGACGCTGTCGGCGCCGGAGATGACGGTCCTGGTGGGCGGGCTGCGGGTGCTGGGCGCGAACGTGGGCGGTGCGCGCGAGGGCGTGTTCACGCGGCGACCCGGCCAGTTGACCAACGACTTCTTCGTCAACCTGGTGGACATGGGCACCGCGTGGCGGCCCACCGGCGAGAACAGCTACGAGGGGCGGGACCGCCGGACCGGCGAGCTGCGCTGGACGGCCACGCGCGCCGACCTGGTCTTCGGTTCGAACTCGCAGTTGCGCGCGCTCGCCGAGGTGTACGCGCAGGACGACAACCAGGGCAAGTTCGTAAGTGACTTCGTCGCCGCTTGGACGAAGGTGATGAACCTGGACCGCTTCACCGCCCGCTGACGGGCGAGGGCCGCTGCCTCAGGCAGCGGCCTTCGGCAGCGCCACGCCGTTGACCCGGGTCTCGCCCAGCAGGTTGTCCACGGTGACATGGGTGTCGTACCAGGTCAGGCGCGGGCGCACGCCGAATCGGCTGGCGAGTTCGGCCAGTCGCGCCTCGGTGTACCAGGCCTCGGCCGCCTCCCGGCTCTCCCACAGGTAGACGCCGCCGGTGCCGGTCGCGCCGTTGAGGTAGTCCTTGCGGATCAGGCCCTTGGTGGCGAGGTCCCGGTAGGTGGGGGCGGAGGCGGTGCCGCCCTGGATCGCTTGCGCCTCGGTGCGCATGGGCAGGTCGAACTGGACGATCACGATGCACTGGGTCATGGCCGGGTCTCCTCGAGGGGTGGGTGCTACTCGGGCTTGATGTTGAAGCGGGTGATCAGATCGCGGGCGCGCGCGGTTTCCTTGCGGATGTGCTCGGCGAACTCCTCGGGCGTGGAGCCCACGAGTTCGTCGCCGACATCCTCGTATCGCTTGAACTCCGGCAGGCGGGTGATCCGCTGGATCTCCCGCGAGAGCCGATCGATGATCGGGCGCGGGGTGCCGGCACGCAGCAGCAGACCGGTCCAGCCGGCGCCTTCGAAATCCGGGTGGCCGATGTCGGCCATGCACGGCACGTCCGGCAGCAGCGCCGAGCGGCGTCCGCCCAGCACCATGATCACGCGCGCCTTGCCGCCGCGGTGGTGCGCCACCCAGTTCGCGAGGTTGTCCGCGGCCACCGCCAGGTGTCCGCCCAGCAGATCGGCGATCAGCGGGGCGGAGCCCTTGTACGCGATGGCCCGCATCTCGATGCCGGTTCGCGCGCTGGCCTGCTGCATCGCGATGTGGTGGGCGGCGCCCACGCCTGGTGTACCGAAGAGCACCGGCTGCCCCTTGGCCTGCGCCTGCAGGTCGGCGATCGTGCGCACCGGCGAGGCCGCGGGCACGACGATCGCGTTGGTCAGTCGGATGAACTGGGAGACGGGCGCGAACGCCTTCAGCGGATCTTCCGGCCATTGGTTGCCCGGGTACAGCGAGGGGCCGCTGGCGATCGTGGGCGAGGCCGAGAACAGCGTGTAGCCATCGGCCGGTTGCGCGAGGAATTGCTGCGTGCCGATCAGCGAATTGGCGCCGGCGCGGTTTTCCACCACCACGGCCTGGCCGAGCGCCTGCGCGAGCGGCGCCGCGTAGTCGCGCGCCATGCGGTCGGTGACGCCACCGGCCGCGTAGGGCACGATCCAGCGCAAGGGCTTGTTCGGGTAGCCGTCGGCGCCCTGGGCGCGGGCGGGGGAGGAAAGCCCCACCAGCATCGGCAGCGCCGCCCACGAGGCGGCGGCCAGGGTGGCGCGCCGGCGGGCGGGGTCGGTGCCCTTGGCCAGGGGAGTGACGTCGCAGGCCGCCGGGCGGGGCGCGCGGCGCGGTGGGCGCTTCGGGTGATCCAAGACGAACCTCCTCGGTGCGGCGACGGCCGGTCCAACGCAGCATAACCGTTCCGGTCCGATCCAGCGGGGCCGCGGCGCTCATATCGAGAGCGCCGGCGACCGCGCGTGCAAACTCGAAACTTCCAAGCGGGACGGACTGGCTTCAGAATCGAGCGCTTCGTCCTCCACCGCGTGGCCCCAGCATGTATCTGCCTGCCCATTTCGCCATCGCCGACGCCGCGGCGATGCACCGTGTCATCCGGGAGCACCCGCTCGGCATCCTGGTCACCAGCGCGGCCGACGGGCTCGACGCGAACCACATTCCCTTCGAGCTCGACCCGGGCGCCGGCACCCAAGGCGTGCTGAAGGCCCACGTGGCGCGCGCCAACCCGCTGTGGGGGCGCTGCCGCGGCGGGGCCGACGTGCTGGTGGTGTTCCGGGCCGAAGAGGGCTACATCTCGCCGAACTGGTACCCGAGCAAGCACGAGACGCACCGCCTGGTGCCCACCTGGAACTACCGGGTGGTGCACGCGCACGGACGGCTGACGGTGCACGACGAGGAGGCCTACGTGCGCGGCGTGGTCGCGCGCCTCACGCGGACCCACGAGGCGGGCGAGCCCCGGCCGTGGAAGATGGGCGACTCCGCGCCCGAGTACATCGACGGGATGCTCAAGGCCATCGTCGGCATCGAGGTGGCGATCACGCGGCTCGAGGGCAAGGCCAAGCTGAGCCAGAACCGCGAGACCCGCGATCGCCTCGGGGCGGCCGACACGCTCGCCGAGCGGGGCAACGCCCCCTTGGCCGACGCGATGCGTCAGGCCGGTTGAGCGGCCACGGCGATGCCGCTCACCTGGTCGGCCTACGCCGATGTCGTCACGCCCGAGGCGGGGCGCGCGGTGATCGTGCGGGTCTCGCACGACCCCACGGCCGATCGGGCCGAGATCTGGGTGCACGCCTTCGTCAACGGGCGGATGTTCGCGCACATGAGTGCGCACCCGTGTCCGGCGATCGGCTCGGCAGACACGGGCAACGCGCATTCCCGGGTGCAATGGGATCTCGCGGCGGGCCGCCTGAGTGCGGGGGTGCTGGCGGGCGAGACCGACCGCTGCGAGTTCGGCGAGGGCCCGATCCCATTGCGGGTCGACCTGCGCTGGGACACCGGTGGCCGTGCCGGCTCCAACCTGCGGGGTCGTGACGAGCGGCTCACGCGGGTGAGCGCGACACTGTCGCTGCAGGGCCGGGGCATCGACATCGAGGGCTGGGGCCACCAGCACACGCAGACGCAGGAGCAGCCGCGCTTCGCGGTGCCGTTCAGCTACCTGTCGCTGCGCGGGGACGGCGTCGGTGTGGTGGGTCTGCTGGCGGGGAAGCTGCGGCGTGGCTTCGGGACCCTGGGTGAGACCGAGCTGACCATCACCGACCTGCAACTCGATCCCCCGGCCGAGCGTCGCTCGCTCGTGGCGCGGCACCCGACCGGTGAACTCGTCGGCCGCTTCGAGCGCCGCTATCGCTACTGGATCCCGATGGGGGGACGCTGGCGTGATGGCTCGGTCGTGTCGGGCGAGCTGGGCGGACAGGCCGTCAGCGGCGTGATCAACGACTACGCCGGCCCAGCGGGCTGAACGCGCCCGATGGCGGGCGGCGTGGCGATCACTTCGTCTGCAGCGCCGCCCCGGCACCGGTGGCGATCGGGGCGCAGTCCTTGCGGCGCGCGCCATCGAGGAAGCCCGCGATCACCGGCAGGACGAGTGCCTCGGTGCGCGCCGAACCACCGGCGCCGGCGAAGTGCATGTGCGTGGCCTCCTGCACCACGAGCTGCCATTGGCACCCGCCAGGCAGGTTGGCGAATGGCGCCAGGCGCGTCTCCCAGGACTGCGCGCCGAGCGCGCCATCGCGCGTGCCGGTGATCGAGAGCACCGGCTTGCGGATGTTCTGCCAGGCATCCGGCGGGAAGATCGAGCCGGGTCCCTGCGGCGAGAGCGCGATGTACGCATCGAAGGCGTCGCTGCCGGTGAGACCGAGGCGGTTCTTCGCGCCGGCCTCGAGCAGGGTGGTGGCCGCGCCCATCGAGTGCCCCGCGAGGATCGTCTCCGGTCCGTCGCATCGGCCGCGCGCCCAGGTGCGTGCCGCGGCGATGTCCATGAAGCGGGCGACGTAGGCCGAGGGGCGGGCGACCAGCTCGGTGAGGCCCTCGACGACGCGGTGCGTCCGCACGTATTCGCGCAGCACCTCGCGGCCGCTCTCCGGGTGGTCCACCACCACCGCGAGGTACCCCAGGCCGGACAGCGCCTCGCCGAGGTAGCGATAGCCCTGTTCCGAGCCGCCGGCTCCGTGGGAGATCACCGCGACCCCGCGGCAGGCCGAGGCCTTGGGCGCGTAGGCGATCGCGGCGACCACGCGCTGGTCTTGCCGGGTGAGCGAGACGGTCTCCTGCGCGCGTGCGGGTGCCTGCGACTGAATCGCGACGGCGAGGGTGACGAGCAGCAGCGCCGCGACGCGAATGGCGCGCTTCGGACGGTGGTCCATGCGTCGGTTCCGTGGTGTCGGTGCGATCACGGCGATGGTCCTCGTCAACGGCCCACCAAGGCTCGCGCCTGCTGCCGGGCGCGCTGTGCCTCGGGCGCGAGCAGGTGCCCGGCCCGCTCGTTGGCCTGGATCGCGCGATCGACCGCGTCGAGGTAGGCCTCGGGGGTCGGGTAGCGCTCGCGCAGGCGTTGCGGGCTGAAGGCCTCGCTGGATCCATACAGGCGACACGATCCTGGGCCGGTGTTGTAGCCGGAGTTGGTGGCGCGCGGCACCTCGACCGCCGCCAGCCGCAAGCCCCCGCGCGCGATGCCCTCGGCATCGCGGGCCGCCACCGAGGGCGTGGCGGGAACAGCCGGCGCCGACCCGGCGGCGGGCGTCGCGGCGCGGCCGAGCTCGGTCAGGACGATCCGCTCGGCCGTGGGCGGCGCGACGCCGCGGCGCACCCAGCGTTCGAGCGCGTCGAACGCGGCGGGCATCACGTCGAAGGTGGGCACCTGGCTGAGCGCGGGGCGATCGCAACGCGGCTCGATCACTGGCAGGCCGTCGCGCACCAGGATCGGGTTGCGGATCGCGACGGTGGGAGTGCCCACGTGCGAGGCGCCGGTGATCTCCCAGGTGCGCAGCCAATCGGAATCCGGCTGGCGCGCGCGCCCCTCGCCCAGCAGTAACACGTCGTTCTCGGTGTTCAGCTTGAAGACCTTCGCGCTCTGGTCGGTGTGCAGCCGACCGCCGGTGCCCAGGTACAGGAAGTAGCCATCGAACAGCCGGTGCTGCGGGTGGACCGCGTTGAAATAGTTGACCAGTCGCCCCTCGGACTGCGAGGAGCCGATCGCGAGCATCGTGCGCGCGCGCGACAGTCCCGCGAGCGGGTCGATGTCCGAGGGTTCGGCCACCAGCCTCGCCCCTTGGGCGAAGACATCGTAGGACAGCGAATCGTCGGTCACCTGGCCGCCGTGGGTGAGATCCAGGCCCGCATAGCGCGTTGGCGACCAGGCGAGCAGGCCGGTGGCGGGCTGATGCACACCGACCCGTTGGGCCGAGATGCCCACGTACGCGTAGCCGGCCCGCATGAAGTGCTCGCTGGTCGCCTGCCAGATCGAGTCGTTGTTGTAGCCGGCCGTGACATTCAACCATTCGACGACGACGACACCGTTGAACCGGGTGGCGTCCAGCGGCCGGCGCACCAGCATCCGCGTGCGATAGGGGTGTCCCTGCGAGAGCACACGACCCGTGGCGGCGTCGGGCGGAATCTCGTAGCGCGTGGCCTGCCCCGAGAAGAAGTATTCGTGTTCGACGTAGCCGTGCGCCTGCAGGTCGATTGGCGAGGCGAGCTGCGGATAGTCGCGCGAGGCATGGCCGGCGGGCACGCGCGCCGGGACCGGCCCGTCGATCCGGGCCAATGCCACCGCCGAAGGCGGTCGGGCCGCCGAGAGGGGCCCGGGACCGGCGCAGCCGGCCAGCACGGACAGGATCGGCCAGGCGGCCAGCAGCAGAGGGCGGCGCCAGGCGGCGCGGGCGAGGCCGAGCATGAGCAGTCTCCACATCCGAGAGGGGTGGCCGATCCTACCGCCGCGCGCGTCGATGGCCACGCGGTGGGCACGCAAGTCGTGTCGAGGAAGGGCTCCGGTGCCGTCCGAGGCGTCGTGCGCGGCGGCCGGCGTGTCGATGCGCACGCCTCACGGTTTGACATCGGCGAAGCGGGCACTCCAGGATCGAAACGACCGGCCAGATCGTCGCTCGACCCCGCCGTTGCCCCATCCCAGGAGTCCATCGCATGACACCATCCACTCGCCGGCGCCTGCTGAGCGGCCTCGCGGCCGTCGCGGCGACCGGACCGTCGCGATCCGCGCTCGCGCAGACCCCCGTGGCCTCGGGCCTGCCCGCCGGCCCGGTGCGCATGCTGATCGGCTATCCGGTGGGGGGTGGCACCGATGTGCTGATCCGCGTCATCGCCGAGAAGCTGCGCGAGCGCATCGGCGCGAACGTGGTGATCGAGAACAAGCCGGGCGCCAGTGGCGTGCTGGCCGGGGTCGCGCTGAAGACGGCGCCGCCCGACGGCTCGGTGCTGATGTTCGCCCCCAGCGTCTCGACCGTGCAGCAGAAGGTGACCCGCAAGGTGATGCCCTTCGATCTCGAGAAGGACCTCTCGCCCGTGGCGCTGGCGGGCACTGTCGGGACGGTCTACGTGGTCTCGGCGTCGATCGGCGTGAACAGCCTGCCCGAGTACGTGCGCTGGCTCAAGGCGAACCCCAGGCGCGCGAACTTTGGCACCGCGGCAATGGGCAGCACGACCCACTTCTTCGGGGTGGAGCTCGGCCAGGCGCTGGGCGTGGCGCTCGAGCCGATCGCCTACAAGGGCACGGGGCCCCTGATGACCGACCTGGTGGCGGGGCACGTCCCCGCGGGCTGTGGCGGGCTGACGTCCTTCCTGCAACATCACCGCAGTGGGCAGGTGCGCATCCTGGCGCTGTCCTCACCCAAGCGGGCCAGCGCGGCACCGGATCTGCCCACCATCGTTGAACTGGGCTACCCCAACCTCGCGAGCGACGGCTTCTACGCGTTCTACGCGCCCGCGAACACACCCGCCGGCGTGATCAGCGCCTGGTATCGCGAGCTGAAGGCGGTGCTGGAGATGCCCGAGATCCGGCCCAAGCTGGTCAGCCTGGGCATGGAGGTGCAGACGGGCTCGCCCGCCGAACTGCTCGATTTCCAGCGCCGCTCGATCGTCTCGTTCACCGCCTCGATGAAGGCCGCCGGCTTCGAACCGGAGTGAACCCGCGAACGCGATACGATCGGCGCACTCACGCAAGGAGAACCACACCATGAGACGACGCACCCTGAAAGCGCTGGCCGCCGGCCTCGGCACCGCGATCGGCCTGCCCACCACCGCCCATGCCCAGGCCTCGGGCTACCCCAACAAGCCGATCCGCCTGATCGTGCCCTACGCGCCGGGCGGAGCCACCGACATCATCGGACGCACGGCGGCCGCCGAGCTCTCCAAGCTGCTGGGCCAGCCGATCGCGGTCGAGAACCGGGCCGGTGCGGGGGGCAACGTGGGCTCGGAACTGGTGGCGCGCGCCGCCCCCGATGGCTACACGATGGTGGTGTCCCCGAGCAGCCTGCACGGCATCACACCGTTCCTGTACTCCAAGCTCACCTACGATCCCAACAAGGACCTGACGCCGATCATCGTGCTGGCCTCGCTCGCCAACGTGCTGGTGGTGCACCCCTCGGTGAAGGCCAACTCGGTCGCCGAACTGATCGCGCTGGCCAAGGCGCAGCCGGGCAAGCTCAGCTACGCGTCCAGCGGCAGCGGCTCCACCATCCACCTCTCGGGCGAGATGTTCAAGCAGATGACGGGCGTGGACATGGTGCACGTGCCCTACAAGGGCAGCGGCCCGGCGGTCACCGACCTGATCGGTGGGCAGGTGCAACTGATGTTCGACAACATCCCCTCGGCGCTGCCGCACATCAAGGCGGGCAAGCTGCGGGCGCTGGCCACCACCGGCGCCAAACGCTGGCCCTCGTTGCCGGACCTGCCCACGATGATGGAATCGGGCTTGCCCAACTACGAGGCCTCGGCCTGGTTCGGCTTGGCGTTCCCGGCGGGCACGCCCAAGGAGATCATCGCGCGGGTGAACGCCGAGGCGCAGAAGGCCACCAAGTCGCCTGAGTTCGCCAAGCGCATCGAGGAACTGGGGTATCTGGTGGTGGGCGGCACGCCCGAGCAGATGGCCCGGATGATCCAGGACGAGGTGCGGCGCTGGGGCCCGGTGGTCAAGGCCTCGGGCGCGAAGGTGGACTGAAGCGGGGCGCGGGCCTCAATCGGCCTGCACCCCAGCCGTTCGGATCACGCCGGCCCAGAAGGCCGCTTCGGCCCGGATGAAGGGTGCGAAGGCCTCCGGCCCCATCGCTTGGTATCGCAGACCCTCGGCCTGCAGCTTCGCCTGTGTTTCGGGCAACCGCATCGCGCGGTCGACCTCGGCGGCCAGGCGCTGGGCCACGGCCGCGGGCGTGCCCGCGGGCGCCATCAGCCCGATCCAGTTGCGTGCGGCCACGCCCTTCACCCCGGCCTCTTCCAGCGTGGGCACCGAGGGCAGGGTGGGCGAGCGCTGCGAGCCCAGTGTGGCCAGCGCCGTGAGTCGACCGCCCCGGATGAAGGGCAGCGCGGTCTGCAGCGTGGCGAACGAGAGCTGCACCTGCCCGGCGACGAGGTCGGTCATCGCCGGGGCGTTGCCCTTGTAGGGCACGTGGACCAGATCGGTGCCGGTGACGCTCTTGAACACCTCGCCCACCAGGTGGCTGGTGGAGCCCGGACCCGCCGAGGCGTAGGACATCGCGTTCGGGCGCGCCTTGGCCTGCGCGATCAGCTCGCTCACGGTGCGAGGGGCGTTCGACGCGGGCACGACCAGCACGGTCTCGGCGTCGGCCACGAAGGCGATCGGCGAGAAGTCGCGCTGCGGGTCGTAAGCCAGCTTGCGGTACAGCGAGGGATTGATCGCGTGAGTGCCGATGGTGCCCATCAGCAGGGTGTGGCCGTCGCCCGGCGACTTGGCCACCGCCTCGGCGCCGATGATGCCGCCGGCGCCCGCGCGGTTTTCGACGACCACGCTCTGGCCCAGCGGACCGGCGAGCTCGGCGGCCAGCAGGCGCGACATCGCATCGGCATACCCGCCCGGCGGAAAGGGCACGACGATGCGCAGCGGGCGTTGCGGGAAGGCGCCGGGCGCCTGCGCGAAGGAAATGGGGCTGACGGCCGCCGCCAGGGGGAGCGACAGGAATCGCCGGCGGTCGGCGCGGCGGTTCATGTCGGACCCCGTCGGTGGATCGGACGCATCAGCGGCGCCGCTGCTGACGCCAGGTGAGGCCGACGAGCCCCAGGCCCAGCAGTGCGAGGGAGCCCGGGACGGGCGCGCCGCCCGGTGGCGGCGGGGGCGGCGGCGTCGATTCTTCGGTCAGGCCCGCGTAGGTGACGTGGCTCTGGGAGTAGTTGTAGAAGCCGAAGCGGCCATCGGGGAAGCTGCCGTTGATGTCGAACACCGTGCTGCCCGCGCCGAAGGTGCCGCCCGCGATGTCGATCTTGATCCGGCCGGTCTGGTACAGGATGGTGAAGTTGTAGGTGACCCCTTCAACCCAACCCTTGCCAACACCGAAGTCCGTGCCGAGAACGTCGAACTGCGCCGAGTCGGTGTGCCCCCAGAAGCCGGGTATGTAATCGGTGATCGTGCCGTTGACGCGGCTGACCGACAGGCCTTCCTGGGCGGTGGCGCCGGAGAAGGTCTGCGTGCCCTGCTTCCAATCGAACAACACGAAATTCATGTCGTTGCCGGTGGAGGCGGGGCCGGTGAAGCCCAGGACGAAGCCGATGAAATCGTCGTCACCCGATCCCGGCGCCACGCGGATCGTGCCCCGAACCGTGGTGTCGATCTGATTGGTGGGACTGACGAAGAAGGTGGGGTCCCCATTGACGGACTGGGTGACCGAGGCCCCCCCGGGCGCCACCGTCCAGGTGCCATTGCCCGTCGGACCGCGCTGGCTCCAGGCGGTGAGGTCGATCGGTATCGGTGCGGCGACGGCTGCCGAGACGCAGCCCGCCAACAGGGCGGCGGCCGCCCATCGGAGTGAGGTGTTCACAGTGTGCCTTTCGATGCGGAGTGGGTGGCGCGTGGGCTCGAGCGTGCAGCGACCTAGCGCGTCGGGCGGACCGGCTGGCATCGTGATGTGGAGGCATTTGCCGCTCGATGAAAAGAGTACTCCTCGCGCGGCGCGACTCCAACGGTGGCAATGCCCGAAGCGTTGGCGCAATGAGACGCCCCGCCGCGGTTGGCCGACACCTCGCCATCGGGGCGAACGACCAGGGCCCCGCACCCGCCACCCCCTCGGGCATCATGCACCCATGAGCGACGACGACCAGACCTCGATTCCCCCTTCTTTCATCGCCCTGTACCAGACCGGTGGGCGAGGTCGCCCGTCGGCCTCGCGCGCCGAGATCCAGTCGCGCCACGAGTTCTGCGAAGACCTCGCGCTGGCGATGGCCGAGCCCGCGAAGGCCACGCTGTTCGATCTCGGCATCACCGAGGCCGACGTGCTGGAGCGCTGTCACCGCGGCCTGCTCGAGCCGTCGGCCGGCGTGGCGCCGAACGAGGCGGGCTGGGTGGTGTGTCGCCTGGCCGAGCTGCTCGACTGGCCGATCCCGGCCCTGGGCGTGCCCACGAATCCGGGCTGAGCCGGCCGGGCGGGCCGTGGGTCGCCACGCTATGATCGGACCCGATCGTCCACTGGAGTGACCCGATGTTTTCCCGCCTGTTGTCCGCGAGCCGTCCGTTGGCTGGCGCGCTTGCCCTGTCGATGCTCGCCGCCGTGCCCGTGGGGGCCCAGACCGAGCCCTGGCCCGCCAAACCGGTGCGCATCATCGTGCCGGCCAATGCCGGCGGCGGCACCGCCGACCCCGTGTCTCGGGTCTTCGCCGAGGAGCTCACCAAGCTCCTCGGCCAGCGCGTGTTCGTCGAGAACCGCGGCGGCTCCAACGGCAACATCGGCGCGGCGCTCGCCGCGAAGGCGCCCAACGACGGCTACACCGTGCTCTTCTCCTGGGCCGGAACGCTCGCCACGAACATCTCGCTGTACAAGTCGTTGGCGTTCCACCCGGTGAACGATTTCGACCCGGTGGTGCTGATCGGGGGCGTCTCCAACGTGCTGGTGGTGAACAACCAGTTCCCGGCCAGCAACCTGAAGGAATTCACCGAGTTCGTGCGCGCCCGCCCGGGCAAGCTGAACTACGCGTCCTCGGGCAATGGCAGCTCGATGCACCTGGCCGCCGAGCTCTACAAGAAGCAGACGCGCACGTTCATGGTGCACGTGCCTTACAACAACGTCGGCCAGGCCACCACGGACCTCGTGTCCAACCAGGTGCAGCTGATGTTCCACCTGATCACTGGCGCGCAGGGCTCGATCAAGTCGGGACAGGTCAAGCCGATCGCGGTGCTCGCGCCGCAGCGCTCGCCGGTGCTGCCCGACGTGCCCACCATGAAGGAGCTCGGCCTGCCGATCGAATCGCAGACCTGGTTCGCGCTGCTCTTCCCGAAGGGAGCGCCGCCCGAGGCGATCCGCAAGCTCAACGAGGCGGTCAACAAGCTGCTCAACGAGCCCGCGGTGCGCAACAAGCTGACGGGCATGGGCCTGGAGCCCGCGGGCGGTTCGCCCGAGGTGCTCGCGCGCCACCTCACCGCCGAGATCCGCAAGTGGGCCGAGGTGGTGAAGTATTCGGGGGCGAGTGTCGAATGAGCGCATCGGCCCAGGCCGCACCGCCGGCCGGCCTGTCCGCGCTGGAGGCCCGGCTGCGCCAGGACCTGCAGTGGCTCGAGCTGCCCCCTAAGCCGTGGGTGGCGCCGCGTTGGCACGCGGGCGAGCCGATGGCCGACGTGGTGGTGATCGGCGGCGGCATGGCGGGGCTCGCCGCGGCGACCGCGATGCGCTGGCAGGGCATCGTGCCGCTGGTGCTCGACCGCGCGCCCGAGGGGTACGAAGGCCCCTGGGCCACCACCGCCCGCATGGAGACCCTGCGCTCGCCCAAGCAGCTCACCGGTCCGGCGCTCGGGTTGCCCTCGCTCACCTTCCGGGCCTGGTTCGAGGCGCAGTTCGGACTGCAGGCCTGGGAGGCGCTGGACAAGATCGATCGACTGCAGTGGATGGACTACCTGCGCTGGTACCGCCAGGTGCTCGGCGTCGAGGTGCACAACCAGCACGCGGTGGATCGCATCACGCCGTGTGCGGACGACCGGGTGGTGCTGGACGTGAACGGTCCGCTCGGCGCCCGGCAGGTGCACGCGCGCCGGGTGGTGCTGGCCACCGGCCGCGACGGGCTGGGCGCGGCCTGGGTGCCGCCCTGGGCGAACGCGCTGCCGCGCGCGCAGTGGGCGCACTCGTCCGACAAGATGGACTACGCCCGCCTGCGCGGCCTGCGGGTGGGCGTGATCGGCGTGGGGGCCTCGTCGATGGACAGCGCCGGTTGCGCGCTGGAGGCGGGCGCGGCCTCGGTGGACCTGCTCGCGCGACGCCCCGACATCCCCCGGGTGAACAAGGGCAAGGGCGCTGGCAGCCCGGGCATGACCCATGGGTATGTCGACCTGCCCGACGAGTGGAAATGGCGCATCCGCCACTACGTGAACGAGCAGCAGACGCCGCCCCCGCGCGGCAGCACGCTGCGGGTGTCGCGCCATGCGAACGCGCGTTTCCACGTCGGGTGCCCGGTGCTCGAGGCGCAATCGCGCGATGGCGCGTTGCACCTGCGCACGCCCAAGGGCACCTTCGTGTTCGACTTCGTGGTCTTCGCCACCGGCTTTCGCATCGACGTCGATGCGCGGCCCGAGTACGCGCCCTTCGCCAGCCACATCCGCCGCTGGGCCGACCGCTACCAGCCCCCGCCGGGCGTGGCCGACGACGAACTGGCGCAGTCCCCCGACCTCGGCCCGGCGTTCGAGTTCCGCGAGAAGACGCCCGGCGCCTGCCCCGGCCTGTCGCGCATCCACTGCTTCTGCTATCCGGCCACGATGTCCCACGGCACCGTGTCGGGCGACATCCCGGCGATTAGCGAGGGGGCGCGGCGCCTGGCGCAAGGCCTGACCAGCCTGCTGTTTCGCGAAGGCATCGAGACCCACTATCGACACCTCGTCGCCTACGACGAGCCCGAACTGCTCGGCGACGAGTGGACCCCGGCCGACGGACCCGTCGGCCACTGACCCGCAGGAGCATCCCCGTGAGTTCCTCCTCCTCCTCCCCGAAGGACCTGATCGACACGATGGTCGGGCTCTCGCCCGGCGACCCGGTGCACACGGTGCGTCATGGTCGCGACAAGGTGGCCGCGGCCACTCAGGCGAGCCACGAGGCCTTGTTCGATCCGAACCTGCCCGGGCTGTCGCTCACCGAGCGGCTGCTGGCGGCGCTCCTGGTGTGCCGGCTCACGCCGTCGGCGCCGCTGGCCGATCACTACGCGGGCCGGCTCGCCGAGCTGGGCACCGACCCGGCGCTCGTGGCCACCGTGCGCGAGGGCGATCCCGCGGGCCTGGCCGACGCCCGCCTGCGCGCGATCCTCGCGTTCACGCGCACGCTGGTGCTCGAACCGATCAAGGGCGATGAGGCCGCGCTGAAGCAACTGCCGGCCGCGGGGCTCTCGACACCGGCGGTGGTCACGCTGGCCCAGCTGATCGCCTATCTCTCGTACCAGACCCGCGTGGTCGCCGGCCTGGCCGCGATGCGCGCGGCGCCCCGAACCTGAGGAGCGAACCGCCATGAGCGACACCATCCGGATCAAGGGGTTCACCAACGAGACGCTCGAGTGGCGCGCCTGGCTCGACACCGTGCCGCTGGCGCAGGCCACGCCGCTGCAGATGGCGGTGCTCGAGGAGAGCCACCCGAAGGCGAAGGTCTCCGACTACTACCTGTTCCTGATCCACCAGCCGGAGATCCTTCGACAGCGTTCGCTGGCCTTCAACGCGATCATGTACGCCCCGGGGGGCCTGTCGCGCGCGGAGCGCGAACTCGCCTCCACCGTCGTGTCGCGGATCAACGGCTGCGTGTATTGCGCCTCGGTGCACGCGCAGCGTTTCGAGCAGATGGCCAAGCGCAACGACGTGATCGCGCAGGTCTTCGACGAACCGCGCGGCGCGGGCACCAGCGAACGCGAGCGCGCGATCGTCGACTTCTCCATCGCGCTGACCGAGTCGCCCGACGCGGTGTCGGGGCCGCACATCGAGCGGCTGCGCGCGGTGGGCTTGAGCGAGCCCGAGATCCTCGACCTGATCCACGCGGTGGCGATCTTCGCGTGGGCCAATCGGCTGATGCTCAACCTGGGCGAGCCGGTGTTCCCCGCCTGAGACGCGGCGGGCCGATGCCGGGGCCCGGGCGGGCCGCCGGCGGGCTCACTCGCGAACGATCAGGCCCTGCGGCGCCGTGCTCATGCCGGTCAGTTCGCGCGCGGTACTGCGCAGGCGCCAGGTGAGCAGCGCCTCGGCGCAGTGCAGCCGGGCCTCGCGAGACGTCGGGTCGCCGGCGATGTCGTGCAGGCAGTCGGGGTCGCGGCGCAGGTCGTAGAGCAGCGGGGGCAGCGCCGCGAAGTGCAGGTAGCAGTGTTCGCGCGTGCGCAGCGCGAGCATCCCGCAAAGATCCATCGGCAGGCCCAGCACCGACTGCGCATTGGGCAGCCAGCTGTCGCGGAAGTCGAAGCCCCAGTGGGCCGCGTCGCGCCAGTCGGCGGGGGTTTCGCCATGAATCAACCCGAGCAGCGACCGACCATCGCACTGGCGCGGCACGGGGCGCCCCAGCCAGCGCAGGATCGTGGGCATCACGTCCACCGCCTCGGTGAAGCGCTCCTCGAGCCGGCCCCGCGTGCCGTCGGCCGCGGCGTCCGGGTCGTGGACGATCAGCGGCACGTGGTAGGCCTGCTCGAAGGGGCTGTCCTTGCCCAGCATCCAGTGGTCGCCCAGCATCTCGCCGTGGTCGGCGGTGATCACCACCAGCGTGTGCTCGAGCAGGTCCCAGGCCCGCAATGCGTCCAGCAGCCGCCCCACCTGCGCGTCCACCTCCGAGACCATGCCGCGATAGGTGGCCCGGAGCTGCGCGAGGTGAGCGTCAGGCAATTCGGTGACCGGGCCGCCGCCCTGCGCGTAGAACGCGGTGGTGCGCTTGCCCCGCACGCAGGCGCCGACCAACGGGTGCACCGCGGCCTCGTCGTCGGCGCTGCGCGCGCGTCGCGGCGCGGGCATGTCGTCGGGGTGGTGGCGGTCATGGAACGGCGCGGCCGCGATGAAGGGCGGGTGAGGTCGGATGTAGGCCGCGTGCACGAACCAGGATTGTGTGCGGCGCACCGACAGGTAGGCGAGCAGTTCGTCGGTCAGGAAGGCGCTGATGCTGTGTTCGGCGGGAAACCGGGTGGGGGCGTGCGTGGGGCCGCGCGCGCCGGCCATCGGCGCCGGCTGGTAGAGGGCGTGCCGGTCGTCGGCAAAGGCGTGGCCGCGGCGCAGCAGCCAGGCCATCCAGGGCAGCGGGTGCTCGGTGAGGTGCAACTCGGGGGTGAAGCCGGGCAGCACCTGCTCGTAGCTGCGCAGCGCCGGGTCGTCGGGTGCGCGTTGGCGTGGATCGACCGCGGCATCGGTGTAGCCGAAGAGCGCGGGGTGGTAGCCGGCCATCCTGGCCTGCAGCGCCAGGTTCGTGAACCGGGCATCCAGCGGCGTGCCATTGCGCATCACGCCGTGATTGTGCTGGTACTGGCCGGTGAGCAGGCTGGCGCGCGCCGGCCCGCAAGGGGTGGCCTGCCCGTAGTGCCGGACGAAGCTCACGCCCCGGGCGGCGAGGCGATCGAGTGCCGGCGTGAGGCTGGGGTGGCCGATCGCGCGGCCGAAGGCGTCGGCTCGCCACTGGTCGAGCACGATCAGCAGCACGTTGCGCGGGCGGGTCGGGGTTTCGCGGGATGACATGTGCGCAGCATGCCTGCGGAGGGCCGCGCGCGCAGCCCCCGGTCGTCCCGAAACGCCCCCTGCCGGGCAGGGCGTCGGGGGAGGGCGCTGCTACCATTGGTCTCAGCACCCCGGCCGGTCGCGGACCCAGCGACCCGGCGATGTCGGGGCCACCGGAACCCCACCTTTCAGGAACCACACCATGAGTGAAGCGCTGATCATCGACGCCTGCCGCACCCCGCGCGGCATCGGCAAGCTGGGCAAGGGCGCCCTGTCCGACATGCACCCGCAGCACCTGGGCGCCGCGGTGCTCAAGGCCCTCGCCGAGCGCACCGGGATCAACACCGGCGATGTCGACGACATCATCTGGGGCACCAGTTCTCAGCGCGGCCCGCAAAGCGGCGACCTCGGGCGTATGTCCGCGCTGGATGCCGGCTACGACATCCGCTCCAGCGGTGTCACGCTCGACCGCTTCTGCGGTTCGGGCATCACCACCGTGAACCTGGCCGCCTCCACGATCATGTCCGGAATGGAAGACCTGGTGATCGCCGGCGGCACCGAGATGATGTCGATGCCGGGCCGTCGCTCGGCCGACGAGGGCCCGGCGCTGATGGACGCCGGCAACGTGCGCCTGCGCGCTTCGCACCCGCAGTCGCACCAGGGCGTGTGCGCCGATGCGGTCGCCTCGCTGGAGGGCATCAGCCGTCGCGACCTCGACGCGCTGGCGGTCGAGAGCCAGAAGCGCGCGGCCCACGCGATCGCCAACGGACACTTCAACAAGAGCCTGATCAAGGTCTTCAAGGCCGACGGCACGCTGGCGCTCGACCACGAGGAGTACCCGCGCCCGCAGACCACACTGGAGGGGCTGTCGCAGTTGAAGCCCGCGTTCCCCGCGCTGGCCGACACCCCGATCGACGACAAGGGCACCACCTTCCGCAGCCTGATCCTCGCGAAGTACCCTGACCTCACCATCACCCACGTGCACCACGCGGGCAACTCCTCGGGCGTGGTCGACGGCTCGGCGGCGCTGCTGCTGGCCTCGCCGCGCTACGCGAAGGCGCACGGCCTGAAGGCGCGCGCGAAGGTGGTCGCGATGGCCAACATGGGCGACTGCCCGACGCTGATGTTGAACGCCCCGGTGCCGGCTGCGCGCAAGGTGCTGGCCAAGGCAGGCCTCACCGTGGACGACATCGACCTCTGGGAAATCAACGAGGCCTTCGCGGTGGTGGCCGAGAAGTTCATTCGCGACCTGAAGCTGGACCGCGACAAGGTCAACGTGAACGGCGGCGCGATGGCGCTGGGCCACCCGATCGGCGCCACCGGCTCGATCCTGATCGGCACGATGATCGACGAGCTCGAGCGCCGCGATCTCAAGCGCGGCCTGGTCACGATGTGCGCGGCCGGCGGCATGGCTCCGGCGATCATCGTCGAGCGCGTCTGACCCGGTCGCCTCGGTGCGTCGTGGCCGGGTGCCGCGGCGCCCACCCCCGACGGGCCGCCTCGGCGGCCCGTTGTCGTTGACGGCGCGCGAATTCCGCCGCGTGTCCTGGTCCGGAGTGCTCGATGGCGCGCTGGTTGCCCGCCTACCTGCCCACGCTGATCCTGATCAACCTCACCGGCCACCTCGCGCTGTCCGGCGGGCGCCTGTCGGGTTCGATGTTCCTGTTGCGCAGTCCCGGCGGCGAGACGCTGGTGGGCGTCTTCATGGCGCTGTTCTCGGTGATCCCCGTGGTGAGCTCGCTGGCGATCGGCCGGTGGGTCGATCGGGCCGGATCGACCCGCGTGATGCGGGTCGGCATCGCCACGGTGCTCGCGGGCGCGTGGCTGCCGGTGGCGTTCCCGTCGGTGCCGCTGATCCTCGCGATGGCGGTCACCGTGGGCTTCGGCTTCAACGTCGTCACCGTGGCCGCGCAGCACAGCGTGGGCCACCTGGAGACCGGCTCGGACCCCGGCCGGCGCCTGGCGCACTTCGGCTGGTTCGCCCTGGGTCACTCGGCCTCGAGCGCACTGGGACCGTTCGTGGCCGGGCTGCTGATCGACCACGTCGGTTTTCGGGCGGCCTTCGGCGCCTTGGGCATGTGTTCGCTGGCGGCGGCCTTGCTGGTGTTCACGCGGGCGCGGGGTCTGCCGGGGCCGCGACGCGTGACCCCTGCCGCGGGCGCGGCCGAATCGGCGGCCGCCCGCCGTGTCACCGACCTGCTGGCCAGCGCCGAGATGCGGCGCATCTACTGGGTGAACATGGCCTTCGCCTCGGGCTGGGACCTCTTCTTCGTCGCGTTGCCGGTGGTCGGTCATCGCCTGGGCTACTCGGCCTCGGTGATCGGCACCGTGTTCTCGATGTTCGCGATCGGCACTTTTGCGGCGCGTGCCGCGATGCCCTGGCTGTCACGGCGGGTCAACGAGTGGCAGATCCTGCGCGTGGCGCTGGCGATGATGGTGAGCGTGTTCCTGCTGCTGCCCTGGATGCAGGTGGCGGTGCTGCTGATGCTGGCGGGCCTGGTGTTCGGGCTCGCGGTGGGCACCAGCCAGCCGAACATCCTGTCGCTGCTGCACACGGCCGCGCCCAGCGGGCGAGGCGGCGAGGCGGTGGGGCTGCGCTCGGTGCTCTCCAACGGCTGCTCGGTGGTGGTGCCGCTCACGTTCAGCGCGGTGGTGGCGCCGGTGGGTGTGGCCGGCCTGCTGATGGGGGGCGGGGTGCTGCTGGGCGGGGCCTTGTGGCCCGCCCACCGGGGTGCGCGGTCGCGCCGCCGGCGGGGCGCACACGGGGGGGAGTGAGCACGCCCCAGCGGGGCGTGAGTCGCTCAGGCCTGCGCCGGCCGCAGCATCTCGCGCAGCTTGAACTTCTGGATCTTGCCCGAGGGCGTGGCCGGCATCGCCTCGAGCACCTCCAGGCGCTCGGGCAGGTAGTGCGCCGCCACTTTCTGCTCCCTCAGGAAGGCCACCATGCCGGCGAGGTCCAGCGTCTGGCCAGGCTTGGTGACGACCACCGCGCAGGCGCGTTCGCCCAGGCGCTCGTCCGGGTAGGCCACGATCGCCACCTGGGCCACCGCGGGATGCCGGTACAGCAGCGCCTCGATCTCCACCACCGGGATGTTCTCGCCGCCGCGGATGATCACGTCCTTGCTGCGGCCGGTGATGCGCACATAGCCGCGCTCGTCGATGCGGGCGAGGTCGCCGGTGTCGAACCAGCCGTCGGCGTCGGTGCCGTTCAGGTGGGGCCGCTTCAGGTAGCCCCCGAAGTTCGAGCAGGCGCGCACCAGCAGGCTGCCCGACTGGCCCGCGGGCAGGGGCTCGCGGTGGCCGTCGACCACCTTGATCTCGACACCGGGCAGCGGACGCCCGTCGGTGTTCACCGGGCGCTCGTCGTCGTCGTCCAGGCGGGTGAGGGTCACCGCGCCGTTCTCGGACATGCCCCAGGCCGACACGATCTTCGCGCCGAGCGCCTGGCGGGCCTGCTCCACCAGCGGCCCGGGGATCGGCGCACCGGCGCACAGGAAGGTGCGCAGCGTGGGCACCGAGGTGTCACGCTCCTTGACGGTGCGCGCCAGGTCGGTGAGGAAGGGCGTCGAGGCCATCGTGAAACTGACCGACTCGGCGCGGATCAGTTCCACCGCCTTGACCGGCTCCCAGACATCCTGCAACACCACGCTCGCCCGCAGCATCACCGGCATCATCAGCCCGTACATGAAGCCGGTCTGGTGCGCCATCGGCGAGGCCATCAGGACCACGTCGCGCTCGCCCAGGCTCATCTCGCCCGCGTAGGGGACGATGTTCGACATCAGCGTGTTGGCCGAGTGCATCACCCCCTTGGGCTCGCCGGTGGTGCCCGAGGTGTAGATCAGCTGCATCACGGCGTCGGGACCGGGGCGCGAGCCCGCGAGGATGGCGGACGCATCGGCGTCGCGCTCCCAGGTCGGACCGCTGAGCAGGGCTTCGAAGCTGTTCGGCCCGTCGCCGTCGATCACCACCAGATGGCGCAGATCGGGCAGTGCCGGGCGCAGGCCCTCGAGCATCGCCTGGTAATCGAAGCCGCGGAAGCGCCGCGGCACGATCATCACCTTGGCCTCGCCGTGCTTGAGCATGAACGAGAGCTCGCGCTCGCGGAAGATCGGCATCAGCGGGTTCATCACCGCACCGATGCGCGAGCAGGCGAGGTACGTCAGCGTGAACTGCCACCAGTTGGGCAACTGCGCGGCGACGACGTCGTTGGGCCGCACGCCCAGGCGCCACAGGCCCACGGCGATCCGATCGGCCATCGTCGCCATCTCGCGGTAAGTGAAGCGGCGGGTCTCGCCGGACTCCACCCGCACCGCGGTCAGCGCGAGCTTGTCGGGGCATTGCGCCAGGCAGGCGTCGAGGTCCTGGTTGATCGTGCGATCGAGCCACAGGCCCTGCGCGATCATCGCGGCCCGCCGCGGGGCCAGCAACACGGCGTCGAATTCCATCGGAGTCTCCTCGTGATCATCGGACCGCCGACGGCGGCCCTGGGGTGTCGACAACGGATTCAGTTGGGCACGGCGTGCCGGCCGGCGCGGTCGCGGGCGACGATCGTCTTCATGATCTGCGCGGTGCCGTCGCCGATCTGGAAGCCCAGCACGTCGCGCAGGCGCTGCTCGATCGGGCCGCGGTCGTAGCCGCCGTGGCCGTGCATCAGCAGGCACTGGTGGATCGCGTCGTAGGCGAGCTTGGGGCCCCACCATTTGCACATCGCCGCCTCGGCGGTGTGCGGCAGACCCTTGTCCTTCAGCCAGAGGGTCTGCAGGCACAGCAGTCGCGCGCCCTGGATCTGGGTGTCGAAGTCGGCCAGGGGGTGCGAGACGCCCTGGAACGCGGACAGCGGTTTGCCGAAGGCCTCGCGCTGCGAGACGTAGTCCCAGGTCTCCTGCAGCGTGACGGCCGCCACCGCGAGCACCTGCAGGCCGATCAGCGCGCGCGAAAAATCGAAGCCCTGCATCACCTGCACGAAGCCCTGGCCCTCGTCGCCCAGGCGATGGTCCACCGGCACGCGCACGTTCTCGAAGAACAGCGAGCCGCGCCCGATCGCCCGCTGGCCATGGCAGTCGAATCGGCTGCGCGTGAGGCCCGGCGCATCGCCCGGCACCAGCACCGCCGAGACACCGCGCGCGCCCGACTCCACGCTGCCGGTGCGCGCGAAGACGACGATCGCGTCGGCTTGATCGGCCGCCGAGATGGAGGTCTTCTCGCCGTTGATCACGTACTCCCTGCCGATGCGCTCCATGCGCAGCCGAAGATTGGCCGCGTCCGAGCCGCCGCGCGGTTCGGTGAGCGCGATCGCCAGTAGCGCGCGGCCCCGGGTCAGCCGTTCGAGCCAGGGGCCCACCACCGCGGGCTGACCGTGCTCGGCCAGGATCTGCCCGTTCAACGAGGCCAGCAGGTTGATGTACGACAGGCTGAGGTCCGCCCGCGCGATCTCCTCGTGGATCACACCGGCGGCCAGGCAGCCCAGGCCCTGGCCGCCCACGCGCTCGGGCAGCTCGGGCGCGATGAAGCCGAGCTCGCCCATCTCGCGCATCAGCGTGCGGTCGAGCACCCGGGTGTCGTCGCGCTCGAGAAAGCCGGGCGCCACACGCTCGCGCGCGAAGCGGCGCGCCTGTTCGGCGATCGCGATCAGGTCGTCATCGAGGTAGGGATTCATGTCGGGTGGCGCGGCGGTCAGCCGTTCATCGTCAGGCCGCCGGACACGCTGAGCACCTGGCCGGTGATGAAGGCGGCCTCGTCGCTCGAGAAGAAGAGGATCGCGCCGGGGAGGTCGTCGGGCTGGCCGAGCCGGCCCAGGGGAATCGAGCGTTCGAACGCGGCCACGAGCTTCTCCGGGTTCGAGGCGCCCTGCTTGAAGCCGTCGAACAGCGCGGTGTCCGTCGGACCGGGGCAGACGACGTTGCAGGTGATGCCGTGGCGGGCGTGCTCGCGCGCGATGGTCTTGGAGAAGGCGACGATGCCGCCCTTGCACGCCGCGTAGACGGCCTCGCCGGACGAACCGACCCGCGCCGCATCGGACGACACGTTGACGATGCGCCCGGCGCGCCGCTCGACCATGCCCGGCAGCACCGCGTGGTGCAGGTGCAGCGGACCGAGCAGGTTGATCGCGATCAGCCGATCCCACTGGGCCGGCTCGGTCTTGGTGAACGGCAGGAACACGTCCCAGCCGGCGTTGTTGACCAGCACGTCGATCGGGCCGAGTTCTCGGGTGGTGGTGGCCACCGCCGCATCCACGTTGGCGCGGTCGGTGATGTCGCAGGTGAGCGCGATCGCCTGGCCGCCCGCGGCGCGAATCGCCTGCGCGGTCTGTTCGGCGCTCTCGCCGTTGCGGTCGAGCACGGCCACGCGGGCGCCCGCCTGGCCGAAGCGCCGGCAGGTGGCGCCCCCGATACCGCCGCCGCCGCCGGTGACGATCACGGTCTTGTCTTTCAAGCCTCGCATGGGGATCTCCTCGTGGTGGTGGCTGGCGTTGGGGTCATATATGTAAATATCTTTGCATATAATAAGACCTCTCTGAGCGATTGACAAGCGTTCGCTCAAGGCGACGGCGGTCGCCCGTTCCCAAATTACAAGGCAATGAAAGGCGAATCGCCATCGCCGGTCGAATCATTTCTGATCTGCCGAACTACGGAAATATGTTGCATAAACCGGTGACTCTTCGGTCAGGGGTTCACCGAATGATGCGCGATGATCGCGTGGCGGTGGTGGCCGGTGGGGGCGTTGGCCGTGTCAGCGCGACGGACCGAACAGCCGGGATGCCCGCATCGCGAGGCCGGACACCACGCTGCCGAACGCGTCGCCGATCACCACGGGCAGTGCGGGCCATTGCGAACGAATCAGCGCCTGCACCGCCGGGGCGCGCGCCGAGCCGCCCGTCACGTAGATGCGCTCGGGCGGCTCGAGCGCCTGTTCGGCCACCTGCCGCATCAGCCGCTCGACCCCCTGCAGCAGGCCGCGCAGTGCCTGCGCGAGTTGCGCCTGATGCACCGTGGCGTTGAGCCCCTCTTCCAGGCGCTCCAGCGCGACCCGGACCTCGTCCGACTCGGCCAGCGCCAGCTTCGCCTGTTCGGCCCGGGTCGTCAGCCACAGCGTCTGCTGGGTCTCGCGCAGCGTCTCGAGCCGGGCGAGACGGGCGGCCACCTCGGGCGCGCAACGCCGACGGGTGGCCGCCAGCGCCGGGCCGCTGCGAAAGAAGGCCTGTTGCGCGGGCAGGTTGAACACCGAGGCGGCGTCGGCGAACGGGGTGGGGGGTACCGGCAGGCCCGAGCGCTCCTGGTCGCCGCGGCCCATCACCGTCATCAGGCCGGCGAAGCTGAGCGCGGTGTCGACGTCGTTGCCGCCGATTCGATCGCCGCTCGAGGCCAGGATGTCGGCGCTGCGATCCGCCAAGGCGGCGCGGCCGGGCCCCAGGCGCGCGATCGTGCAGTCGGTGGTGCCGCCGCCCACGTCGACGATCAGCACCACCTGGTCGTGGTTCAGCGTGCGCTCGAAGTCGAAGGCGGCAGCCACTGGTTCGTATTCGAAGCGCACCTCCGCGAAGCCCGCCTGGTGCGCGGCCTCGGTCAACAGCGCGATCGCGCGCTCGTCGCCACGCGCCTGGTCCGCGGGGGAGCCGCCGCCGAAGTGCACCGGTCGTCCGATGCAGGCCTGGCGGACGTCCGCGCCGACCGTCGCACTGGCGAGTTCACGAAGATGCGTGAGCATCAGTTGCACCACCCGCTGGAAGCGGGCCCGGAACGCCGTTTCGATGTCGGCGGCGAGGAAGGACTTCGGTGATCGGAAGAAGAAGCCGTCGGGGTCCTCCAGGCTGGCGGCCAGCGCGGCGCGCCCGAAGCGCGGCGTGGCGCCCAATTGCAGCGCCTCCAGCAGGGTCTGACGCTGCATCGCTTCGTGCGCCTGCGCCATCGCGTCGCGCTCGAACTCGGCGCGCAGCCGGCGGCGCAGTGCGTCGTCCTCGCTGACGGAGGAATTCACGCGACGCGCGCGGCGCACCGCCTCGTTCAGCCAGGTATCGGTCGGGCTGGGGGGCGGCGGCAGAACCCGCGGCACTTGCACCAGCGAAGGCAAGGTGGCGTGTCCGTCCTCCAGTGCGATGGCCGTCGGCGCGCCATCGACCAGCCACGCGGCGAGGCAGTTCGAGGTGCCGAAGTCCAGGCCGATCGCGGGCGCGCCCGGGTGGGCGCGGGATCGGGCGGCGGCGGTGGTTCGCATCGGGGCTCGGGTGGGGGCGACGGGCCGCCATTGGACCCGATCCGCGCGCGCGAGGCCAGCGCCGGTGTGGCGTCAGCGCGCCGTGTCGATCAGCGGCAGCGTGCGGCTCGGTCGCGAGCTCTCGTGCAGCCGGGCGATCGCCAGCTGCACGCCCGCCTTGCAATAGAGCCGCCGGTTGGCCACGCTCTGCTCGATCGCCGCCAACGACGCGTCGTTCAGCTTGGCGCGGTATCGCGTGGCCAGGCTCTCGGCCAGGCCGAAGAGTCGGGCGTTCAGCGTCTCGCTGGCGAGGGTCGTCAGCCGGGCCGCGGTGCGGTCGGCGTCGCCCTTGAGCAGCCAGCCCATCGCCTCGTTGGCCTGCTGGGTCAGCTCGACGTGCTGACGTTCGACGACCGCCGTCAGTTCCTTCAAGTCGCCGAGTGCGGCCACCATCAAGTCGGTGGCGGCCTTCGAGATGCCGTGGCGACGGGCGATCGTTTCGACCCATTGCTCGGTCTCGGGCAGGCAGATCTCGCGGGTGCCTACCCGGTGATACATGGACAGGATCAGCAACGCGCACTCGACGTCGAAGCCCGGTTCCCGCAGCAGGGTCGCGGTCTCGCGCAGGCACTCGACCACGTCCGCGGGCTGGCGCCGCGGCAGCAGCGCGCACGTGCGCCCGACCAGCGCGAACACCCGCACCCGCAGGTCGTCGGGTGTCTTGGCCAGCGCGTTGTCCAGCGTGGCGGTGAGGCGGTCGATCTCCTTGGCCGGGGCGTTGCGCGCCGTGGCCAGCAGCACCAGTTGCGCGACGGTCAGCAGGTCGAACAGGCGCGAGCCGAAGCCGACCCGGAACGCCTTCGAGAGCATCAGTTCGGCCTCGTGGCGGTCGCCGATCAGGAAGGCCAGCGTGCCCATCTTCTGCAGCCGGGCGACATTGGCCGGGGTGGCCTCCACCGCGCGGCGCAGGGTCATCAGCGCCTTCTCGAGCGCGCCCTCGTCGAAGTAAAGGCGCGCGAGCATGTCGCAGGCTTCGGCGTAAGCGCCGTTCTCGGCCACCAGTTGCTCGAGGATCTCCCGGGAGACGGCCGGCTCGCCCCGGGCCTGTGCGATGTAGGCCTGGCCCAGGCGGGCCCACGGCGCCGGCCGGGAATTGAGCACCTGGGTGTAGTACGCCTGTGCCGCGTTGAGGTCGTCGTGGTGCAGCGCCAGCTCGGCGCCCACCCTCGCGGCCTCGATCCAGTACGCGCCCGTGCGTTCCACCATCGCCCGGCAGGCGGTGCCGGCGTGGTCGAGCCGGTTGCCCTCCATCAGGCGGTGGATCGGCGCCAGGGCGCGCTTGCGCGTCAGGGCCTTGGTCAGCCGCTCCTCCAGCGAGTAGGGCTTGAAGGGCTTGAGCAGGTAGTCGTCCGGCGCGTTTTCCACCACCTCGGCCACCCGTTCGTAGGTGGCTTCGCCGGTGACCATGAAGAACACCGAGTGGAACGGAATCATCCGCGTGGTGCGGATCTCGTCGAGCAGATCCTGCCCGCTGACGGCGCCGGTGAAGTTGTATTCGCAGAGGATCACGTCGAAGGCCTGGGTCTGCAGGTGCGTTCGCGCCAGACCGATGCTGGCGGCGAACTTGACGTGGTCGATCCCGATGTCGCGCAGCACGCTGGCCAGCGCGGTGCGCGAGATGGGGTTCTCGTCGATGACGAGCGCGGTCATCCCGGCGAAGGGGTGGCCGTGGCTGGGCGCCGAGGCGAAGGCGATCGGCGTGACGGGGGTCTGAGGAGTGCTCAAGACTTCGATCGGAGGGCCGGGATGAGCACCGATTCTCTCGGCCACGGGGGCGAGGCGTTTGGGCGAACAGCGGGGATTCAGGCGGGCAGTTGTGCGGCGGGCACGGGATCGGGAGCCGGCCCCATCCCTCTCAATAAGAAAAATAAAGCGCGGTAAAGATATTGATAAGGGTTTACAGAAAGACAATAGGCGGTGCCGCGCCATAAAAACCGCGCCCTCGGGCGCGGTTCGCCCCAGCCCCGGCGCTCAGGCCTGCTGGACGATCTTCGAATCGATCAGCCGTTTGACCTCGTCGGCCGGCAGGCCCAGCACCTGTTGCAGTGTCTCGGCCGTGTGCTCGCCCAGGCGCGGCGAGGGCGAACGCACCGCCCCCGGGGTCTTCGACAGGCGCACCGGCACCCCCACGATACGCACCGGGCCGGCGCGCGGGTGTTCCATCGGCACCAGCACGCCGCGTGCCTTCACCTGGGGATGGTCGATCAACTGCGCGATGTCGTTGATCGCCCCCACCGGAACACCCACCTTCAGCAGGATCGCCTCCCACTCCTCGAAGGGCTTGGTCAGGAAGACCTGCTGCAGGATGTCGATCAGCACGTCGCGGTTCTTCGTGCGCTCCTGGTTCGTGCGAAAGCGCGGGTCGTCGGTGAGGTCGGGCCGGCCGATCGCCGGGCAGAACACCTTCCACAGCTTCTCGCTGCCCACCGCCAGCGCCAGGTCGCGGCTTTGCGTGCGGAACGTCTGATAGGGCAGCAGCGCCTTGTAGGCCGTGCCCATCGGCTTGGGCAGTTCCTTGTCGGCCAGGAAGGCGGTGATCATCAGGTTCAGCAGCGACATCTGCCCCTCGAGCATCGAGACGTCGATGCGCTGGCCCTCGCCGGTCTTGTCCTTCACCCGCAGCGCCAGCAGGATGCCGAAGCCGGCGTACATGCCCGCGGTGAGGTCGGCGATCGACACGCCGCAGCGCACGCCGTGGCCGCCTTCTTCACCGGTGACGCTGATCATGCCGCTTTCGGCCTGCAGGATCAGGTCGAGCGCGGCCCGGTCGCGGTACGGCCCGTCCTGTCCGAACCCGGACACCGAGCAATAGACGATGCCGGGGTTGCGCTTCTTGGCTTGCTCGTAGCCCAGGCCGAGCTTCTCGAGGGCCCCGGGGCGGAAGTTCTCCAGCACCACGTCGGCCTTCTCCACCAGTTGGAAGAACAGCTCCTTGCCCTCGGCGCTCTTCAGGTCGATGGAGATGCCGCGCTTGTTGCGATGCAGGCCCACGAAGTAGGAGTTCTCTCCGCCGGGCAGGGGCGATCCCCAGGCACGGGCGATGTCGCCGCTGCCCGGGGTCTCGAGCTTGATCACGTGCGCGCCGAAGTCGGCGAGCATCGTCGAGCAGTGCGGGCCGGCGAGCGCGTGCGAGAGGTCGAGCACCAGAACGTCTTCGAGCGGCATTTTCATCGTGTGGTCATTCCTGTCAGGTTGGGCAGCCCACCAAGGCGCCCGCCGGGCGATCTTAACCGCCGTGGCCGGCCTGGCGTGGGCCCCGTCGGACGCTTTCGGCCGGCGGTTGCGGGCGGCCGTCTCGTTACTGCCCCGACGCCCGTTTCGTTTCGTGCGGCGCCTCCCGGCGGCGGCGTTCGGCGGGCGCGATCCTGACGCGATGACCTTTATCCCCGCCGAAGACCGCCGCGTGTCCCCCTGGCTCGCGGGCATCACCGCGCTGGAGGTGGTGGTGCTGGTGATCGCCGGAGGCGGGCTGCTGCTCGGCGTGGATGCGGTCCGGGCGATCTGGCCGTGGCCGCTCGCGCCCTTTCACGCGCGGTACCTCGGGGCGGTCTACACCGCGGCCCTGATCGCCGCCGCCTGGCAGGCGGGCCATCCGCGTTGGTCGCCGGCACGTCTGGTCACCACGATGATCTTCACGTTCACGCTGGCCGTCACGATCGGTTCGTGCCTGCACCTCGATCGTTTCGCGGCCTCGGATCCGTCGGCCTGGATCTGGTTCGTGCTGTACGTGGGGGTCTGCGCGAACGCGTTCGCGCACCTGTGGGCGTATCGGACCTGGCCGCGGCCGGGCGCGCCGGGCCTGCGCACTGAGCGTCCGGTGCTCGCTGCCCAGTGCCTGCTGCTCGGTGGCTATGGGCTGGCGATGCTCGTCTTCGGGTCGACGCTCGGGGTGGGCTGGCCCTGGCCGGTGGACACCTTCCACGCGCAGGTCTACAGCGCCGCTTACCTGACCCCGGCGGCGGGGGCCTGGGTGCTGCGCGAGTCGGCGAGCCGATCCGACTGGCGCACAATGGGCTGGACGCAGACCGCGTGGGGCGCGCTGCCGATCCTCGGCGTGGCCTGGGTCGATCTCACGGCGCGGCGCCTGGACTGGCAACGCCCGGCCACCCTGGCCTGGTTCGCCGGTCATGCGTTGATCGCGGCCCTGGGCCTGTGGATGCTGGCTCGCGCGCGCCATCGCGGCCTCGAGGATTGATCTATGATCCGCCGCTCGGCACGCGGGTCGGATCCCGATCCGACCCGCGAGCACCGCCCCCTTCAACGCTCTCCCCGAGGAACACGATGATCGACGACCGAGCCCTGGACCAGCTGTTTCGCACTGCGCGCACCGCGAACGGATTCGTCGACCGACCGGTCGCCGACGAGACCCTGCGCGCGCTGTACGACCTCGCGCGGATGGGGCCGACGGCGGCCAACGCCCAGCCGATGCGGGTGCTGTTCCTGCGCAGTGCCCAGGCCAAGGAACGGCTGCGCCCGGCGCTGTCGGCCGGCAACCTGGAGAAGACGATGGCCGCGCCGGTGTGCGCGATCGTCGCCTTCGACACGCGCTTTCACGAGCATCTGCCGGTGGTCTTCCCGCACAACCCGGCGGCCAAGAGCTGGTTCGATGGTGACGCCAACGCGACCGCGCGGATGACCTCCGCGTTTCGCAACGGCTCGATGCAGGGCGGCTACTTCATCCTGGCCGCGCGCGCGGTCGGGCTGGACTGCGGGCCGATGTCCGGCTTCGACAATGCCAAACTCGACGCGGCCTTCTTCCCGGATGGCCGGTTCAAGTCGAACTTCCTGTGCAACCTGGGTTACATCGACCCGAGCAAGACCTTCGCGCGCAGCCCCCGCCTGAGCTTCGAGGAAGCCTGCCAGGTGCTGTGAACGGTCCGGGCCCCGCGCCCGGCGGGGCTCAGATGTCCAGCAGGTGACAGGCCAGCCAGGCCGCGGCGATCGCGAGCGACCCCGGCGCCACGCGCACGGCGAAGCGCCAGCCGCCGCCCAGCGTCGCGGCCGCCAGCTTGCTCGCGAGATTCGCGGTGCCCGCCAGCAACAGGGGCAGGCGCGCCTCGCTCGCGGGCAAGGATCCCTGCTCGACCAGCGTGCCGATCGAGGCCAGGGCGGCGTGCACGTCCACCAGCCCGGCCAGGGTAGAGCCGCTGAGCGCGGCGCGGGTGCCGTAGTGCTGGCCCAGGGCGGCCACGCTGGCGGTCAGCGCGGTCAGCAGCGTGGCGAACACGAGGGAAGCGCGCAGGTCGAAGAGCCGCCGGTTCGAGGTGGCGCTCGCCTCTGCGTTCGGATCGGCGCGGCGCTGCCCCGAGCCCGGCCACGACAGCAGCGCCGCGCTGGCGATCGCCACCACGGCGCCCGCCACCAGCATCGGCCCGATCACCCGCAGCATGGCCGCGGACACCGCGGCAGCCACCAGCGCGAGTTGGATCATCGTGGCGAGGTTCGAGGCGAGCGCACCGGCCGCGCAGGCGCGCGACAGCGTCGGTCGCTCGCGCGCCTGCCCGCCCATCGCGGCGTGGGTGGCGGTGCTCGACACGAAGCCGGCCGCCAGACCGGAGATCAGCAGGCCGGTGCGCGCGCCGAACACCCGCAGCGCCACGTGCCCCATCGCCTGCAGCGCGAGCAGCAGCACCACCAGCCGCCACAACAGGCGTGGCTGGATCTGCGCGAGCCAGGGCAGGGGGCGATCGGGGATCAGCGGCAACACCACCAGCGCCGCGCCGGCGAGGATCAGGCCATCGCGCAGTTCGTGCTCGCTGATCACCTGCGTGGAGAAGCGGTGCAGGCGATGTCTTGCGGCCAGCAGGGCGGCCACGATCACCGCGCCGCCGCCGGCCAGCGCGGGCTGGATCACCGCGGTGACGCCGAGCAGGAAGGTGAGGAACAGCGCGATCTCGGTGGTGATGCCGGGGTCGGTGGAGCGCTGACGGGCATAGTGCACCGCGCTCAGCGCGACCAGCAGCAGCGCGCACGCCGCCACCAGCAGGGGCTGACCGATCGACTGCGCGATCGCGCCGGCCAGCGCCGCCACGGTGAAGGTGCGCACGCCCGCATAGGCGCGGCCGGCGCCCCGACCCTTGCGTCGTTCGCGCTCGATGCCGATCAGCAGACCGCAGCCCAGCGCCACGGCCAGTCCGATCCAGTCGGTTGGCCACTCTCCCATGGCCACAGTGTACGAGGCCGCCGTGCCCCCCGGCGCGATTGAGAATTGCCTTTGGCCGTCGCGACGCGATCGGTCATCATGGCCGAAGGTGAATCGTGACCATGCCGCCCGAACTCCGCGACGAACCCGGGCCGCCGTCGCGGCCCGGCGAACCGGTCTTCGTCGCGCGCGGCCTGACCAAGACCTATGGCAGCGGCGCCACCGCGGTGCACGCGCTGCGCGGCGTCGATCTGGCCGTGTGGCCGGGTGAATTCATCGTGCTGCTGGGTGCCTCCGGCAGCGGCAAGTCGACCCTGCTGAACATCCTGGGCGGCCTGGACCACGCCTCGTCGGGCGAGGCGCGCTGGCGCGATCACGACCTGACCACCGCCGATGACGAGGCGCTCACCCGCTATCGGCGCGAGCACGTCGGCTTCGTCTTCCAGTTCTACAACCTGATCCCCTCCCTGACCGCGCGCGAGAACGTGGCGCTGGTCACCGAGCTGGCCGAGGAGCCGATGCGCCCGGAGGACGCCCTGGGGCTGGTGGGGCTGGGCGAACGTATGGACCACTTCGTCGCGGAGCTCTCCGGCGGCGAGCAGCAGCGGGTCGCGATCGCGCGCGCGATCGCCAAGCGCCCGGACGTGCTGTTGTGCGACGAGCCCACCGGGGCGCTGGATTGCGCCACTGGCCTGCTGGTGCTGGCCGCGATCGAGAAGGTCAACCGCGAACTGGGCACCACGGTGATCGTGATCACGCACAACGCCCCGATCGCCTCGATCGCCGATCGGGTGATGCGCTTGGCCGACGGCCGGATCGCCGAGATCACCACCCATCCGGTGCGCGCGCCGGTCGAGTCGCTGCGATGGTGAGCGTCCTCTGGATCAAGCTGTGGCGCGACCTGCGGCTGGCCCGCGGGCAGGCGATCACGATCGCGCTGGTGGTGGCCTGTGGCGTGGCCGGCCTGGTGGGCGAGTTCTCCACGCTCGCGTCGCTGCGGGAATCGCGCGACCAGTACTACCGCGAGTCGCGCTTCGCCGACCTGTTCGCCGGGGTGCGTCGCGCACCGCTGGCGGTGCGCGGCGAGATCGAGGCGCTGCCCGGGGTGGGGGCGGTCAAGCTCGAGGTGGTCCACGACACCTTGCTCGCGCTGGACCGCGTCGAGCAGGCGGTCACGGCGCGTCTGGTGGGTCGGGGGCCCACCGAGGCCGACCAGGGCCTGAATGCGCTGACCCTGCGTGGCGGGCGCTGGCCGCGCGAGACCGGCGGCCTGGAGGCGGTGGTCAATGAGCGTTTCGCGCAGGCGCACGGCCTGCTGCCGGGCGCTCCCCTGCGGTTGCTGCTGAACGGGCGCCTGCAGGTGGCCACGCTGGTCGGCACCGTGATTTCGCCCGAGTACGTCTACGCCACGCGCGCGGGCGTGCCCGACGACCTCGGCTTCGCGGTGGTGTGGATCGACGCCGACCGGCTGGCCGCGGCCTACGACATGCAAGGCGCGTTCAACCGGGTGTCCGTGTCGCTCGATCCTCAGGCCGATGCCGCGACCGTGCGCGAGGCGCTCGAGTCGGTGCTGCGCCCGTACGGGGTGCTGGAAGCCGTGGGTCGCGACCGGCAGGTCTCGCACGCGATCGTCGACAACGAGTTGCGTCAGCTCAAGGTGTTCGGCACCGCGATGCCGGCGCTGTTCATGGCGGTGGCCATCTTCATCCTGAACGGCCTGATGGGCCGGCAGGTCGCGATGCAGCGGCCCCAGATCGCCACCCTGAAGGCGCTGGGCCGCGACGATCGGGCGATCGCGCTGCACTACCTCGGGTTCGCATGGAGCATCGCGCTGATCGGCGCGGTGGCCGGGGTCGTGGGCAGCGTCTGGCTCGGCGAGGCCATGCTCGGGCTCTATGCCGAGGTGTTCCGCTTCGCCCGCCTGGATTACCGCACCGACCCCTGGGTGCTGCTGGTGGGCGTGATGGTCGTTCTGGTCACCGCGGCGCTGGGCGCGGTGAGCGCGATCCGCCAGGTCCTGCGTCTGTCGCCGGCGCGCGCGATGCAGCCGCCGGCGCCGTCCAACTATCAACGCTCGCTGATCGAGCGCTGGCTCATGCTGGCCGGCGGCGGGCCGCGCGCGGCCATGATCGTGCGCGAGTTGGGGCTGCGTCCGTGGCGCACGGCGAGCACCGTGCTCGGTGTGGCGTTGGCCGTCGCGGTGCAGATCAGCGGCGTGTTCTGGGGCGACACCGTCGACCACTTGATCGACCTCCAATTTCGCCAGGCGCAACCCGCCGACGTGACGCTCGACTTCCAGCAGCACCGACCGCTGTCGGTGGTCACCGAACTGCAGCGCCTGCCCGGTGTGTTGCAGGCCGAGGTCAGCCGGATCGAGCCGGTGCGCGTGGTCTTCGGCGATCGCAGCGAGGACACACGCCTGGTGGGCCATCCCGGGCTGCCCCGGCTCATCCGGCTGATCGACCCGGTCCATGGCGCCGTCGATCCGCCGCCCGAGGGTGTGTCGATGACGCGCCTGCTCGCCGACAAGCTCGGGGTGCGCCGCGGCGACACGGTCGAGGTGACGTTTCGCTGGGGACGCCAGCGCCGGGTGGCGGTGACCGTGGTCGACGTCGCCGAGGCGGCGTTCGGCCAGGAGATGAGCGCCTCGCTCGTCGCCGTGGGCCGCTGGGCGGGCGATGGCGAGGCGGTGAATCGGGCCGCGGTGCGGCTCGACGCCTCGCGGGCCGCCGAGTTCCATCGCACGGTCAAGGCGCTGCCGATCGTCGCGGCGGTGGGCGACAAGGCGGCGCTGCTGCGCGGCTTCGAAGCGACCACGGCCGAGAGCCTGCGCTTCTTCACCGCGGTGATCACCGCGTTCGCGGTGGTGATGGCGGTCGGAATCACCTACAACTCGGCACGGATCGCGCTCTCCGAGCGTTCGTGGGAACTGGCCAGCCTGCGCGTGCTGGGCATGACCCGTTCCGAGGTGGCCGCGCTGCTGCAGGTGGAGCTCGCCTGCGTGCTCGGCCTGGGCGTGCCGCTGGGATGCGTGTTCGGCTGGGGGCTGGCCCACGGATTGATGCGGCTGATGCAGTCCGACCAGATCGCCTTTCCGGTGGTGATCGATCCGACCACCTATGCCGTGGCCGCGCTGGTGGTGATCGCGGCGGGAGCGGCCAGCGCGGTGATCGTGCGGCGACGGATCGATGCCTTGCATCTGGTGCAAGCGTTGAAAGTGAGGGAGTGATGGGGCAACGAGGAGGACGCTGGGGGCGCCGGATCACGCTGGTCGTCGCGGTGCTGGCCTTGGCCGCACTGGTGGCCTGGGCGATGCGCCCGCGCGGTCTGCCGGTGGACGTCGGCACGGCCTCGGTCGGCCCGTTCGAGCAGGTGATCCGCGAGGACGGGCGTTGGCAGGTGCGCCATCGCTACCTGGTCACCGCGCCGCTGGCGGCCGATCTGTCGCGCATCGACGCCAGGGTCGGCGACCCGGTGGCCGCCGGCCAGGTGATCGCGCGACTGTCGCCGGTGCGCTCGAGCCTGATCGACGAGCGCTCTCGCGGCGTGCTGGCCGAACGCGAAGGCGCGGCCGAGGCGAATCGCCTGGTCGCATTGGCCGAGGTCGAGCGGGTCGGCGCCGCGCTGAAACAGGCCCGCCTGGATGCCGAGCGCACCGACAAGCTCGCCGACGAACGCTTCGTCGCCGCCGCTGCCCGCGACAAGGCCCGGCTCGCGGTCAGCGAGCAGACGATGGCCCTGGAGGCGGCGCGCGAGCGGGTCCATCTCGCCGACCACGCCCTGGCCGAGTCACGCGCGGCGCGCCGTCGGGCGCTCGGCGGTCGAAGTGAGGGTGCCACCGAGTCCCCGGCCGTGTGGGCGATGAAATCGCCGGTGGCCGGGCGCATCCTGAAGATCCACCAGCCCAGCGGCGGGCCGCTGACGATCGGCCAGCCGATTCTGGAGATCGGCGACGTCCGCCAGCTCGAGGCGGTGGTCGATGTGCTGTCCGGCGACGCGCAGCGCCTGGTCGTCGGGGCGCCGGCGCGCCTGTCGCTGGGGGCCGGCCAGCCGGAACTGCCCGGGCGAGTCGATCGGATCGAGCCGGTGGCCTTCACCAAGGTCTCCTCGCTGGGCATCGAGGAGCAGCGCGTCAATGTCGTGATCGTGGCCGACCCGCTGCCCGAGGGTCTCACGCCTCCGGGCGACGGCTATCGGGTGGAGGCGAGCGTGCGCGTGCGCCACGAGGCGGCGGTACTGCGGGTGCCCACCGCGGCCTTGCTGCGCGACGGGGCCCGCTGGGCCGTGCTGCGACTGGACGGCGACCGGGTGCGGCGGGCGACGGTCACGGTGCGCGACCGAAACGCTGAACTCGCCTGGGTGCAGGACGGCGTGTCGGCGGGCGACCGGGTGGTGCTCTACCCGGGCGCGCCGCTGGCCGACGGCGACCGGGTCAGCGTGAACCGCTCGTCGGAACCGACTTCGGGTGCGCGCTGATCACGTGCCCGATCATCCAGGGTCGGGGCAGGGCGTCGTGGGCGCGTTTGACCTGGGCCAGCCGCTCGGCCAGCACCGCGGGCATCGGCGCGGTGCGTCGGGTGCGCATGTCGACGGTGGCCGAGACCGACTCGTGTGAGGCCGCCAGGTAGCCCTCGGTGCCGTGGTACATCTCTTGGTAGAAGTGCAGGCGCTTGTGGTCGAAGTCGAGCAGGCGCGCCTCGAAGCGCAGGGGGTCCCCCTCCTTCACCTCCCTCAGGAAGTTCAGGTGCGCCTCCAGCGCGAAGGTGGAGGTGCCGTGCTCGCGCCGGAAGGCCGGCGTCAGGCCCAGGAAGTGGAAGAACGGCTCGGCGGCGATGTCGAAGACCACGTGGTAGTAGCCCACGTTCATGTGGCCGTTGTTGTCGATCCAGGCCGGCAGGACCTGGGCGCGGGCGTCGTTGAAGGGGGTGGCGAGGTCGGCTTCGGGAAGGGGCATCGGGTGGTTTCCTGCGGGGTACGTCGGGTGCGCTCCGGGGTGACGGGCGGGCGGCGGCAGGCACGAGCACCCGCCGTCCGTCCCCGCCCCGGCGCCGGCCGCACGTCGGATCAAAGCATTCCGTCACAGTCTCCCGTGCGGGTCATCCCTTAGGATGCGAACCGTGAAACCGGCATTGCGATCATGACCGATCCGGCCCGCCCCGGCGTTCCGGAACCGCTGTTCGAGCGGGCTTTGGCCCGCTTGACGCAGACGCTCGACCTCACGTTGCGCGATGCGTTCGCCGACGTGGCCGACGATCTGGTCGATGCGGTGGGGGTCGAGCCCGACCCCGCCGAGCAGCGCGCGCTGCGCACCGCCGCCGATCTGCTGCGCGAGGAAAGCGCCGAGCGCGGGCGCCAGATCGGCCAGGCGCTGGCCGAGCGGGCCGAGCGCTGCCTGGACTACGCCAGCCGGGCCGATGACGAGAACCGCGCGCTGAGCCTGCTGCTCGAGGACGAGACGAGCCAGCAGATGCTGGTCAACGACCTAGCCCGCTCGGTGCGCCAGATCGTGGGCGCCGACTACCTCGCCTATGTCGACCGGATCCGGGCCTGGTGGCCCGGCCTGTGGCAGGACGACGACCTCAATCCGCTGGGCGCGCGCACGATCGCCTCCGCTGCGGTGCGCGGCTTTCACCTGCCCGACGCCACCAACGGGGCGCGCCAGCAGGTGCGTCGCGCGCTGCTGCGCCGGCTGCCGGCGGTGCTCGCGCTGGCGATCGAGGACCTGCTGCGCTGGTTCGGCGCCCAGGACGTCAGTGGCGCCGAGCAGCCCGCCGCCCGCGGGCGTGGAGCCGGCGGCCGACGGCCGCGCCAGGCCGACCCGGACGCCGAATCCGCCGGCTCGGTCGACGCCGCCGCGGACACCGAACCGAACGCCACCACGCGTGCGACGCCCGTCGCGGGCGATGCCGATGCGTCGGCCAGCGCGGCCCTGCCCGGACAACGCGCGCTCGAGAGCAGCGAGCGGGCGGCCGACGCCGCGCGCACGCTGGGCGTCTCGGCGCTCTCGCGCGGGGGGCCGGCGCCGCTGCCCGTGCTGCCCACCTTGCAGCCCGTGGTCGAGCTCGAACGCGATGCGGTCGCCTTCGCGCACGCGATCGGCGTGACGCCGTACGGCCGCGAGGCCCGGACCCGTTTCTTCGGCAATGCGCGGTCGCGGCTTCGCGATGCGCAGGTGCCCGCGGCGCAGCTCGCGGTGGTCGACCTGGTCTCCGCGATGTTCGACTACGTGATCGACGACACCCGCCTGCCCGATTCGGTCAAGCCGCTGGTCTGGCGCCTGCAGCAACCCACGCTCGCGCTCGCGCTGCTCGATCCCGCCTACCTGGGCGACGAACCCCGATCGCTGCGCCGGCTGATCGAGAACCTGGGCGCGATCGCCAACGCCTTCGCCGAGGACATCGGCCGCGGCGGCGAGCTGCACCGGCGTCTGGAGACCGTGGTGCGCGCCGTCGAGATCGTGGCGGGCGCGCTGCAGACCCGCTCCACCGTGATGGCCCGCCAGGTCGACCACGAATACTCGCGCGCCGCGCGCAATGTCACGCAGCTCATCGAGCGGCTGGTCCGTGATCGCAGCGAGCTCGAATCCACCAAGCACCAGCGCAACCGGCGCGACTACCGCCGACGCCCCTCGCGAGAGCGTGAGCAGGAGGTGACGGTTCGGCTGTCGGTGATGCTGGGAGAGCGCCTGGAGCGCCACCAGGTGCCCGAGTCGGTGCGCGAGTTCCTGCTCACGGTGTGGCTGCGCCAGCTGCGTACCGCGGCGCTGCGCGACGGCGAGGACAGCGGCGAGTTCAAGGTGGCGATGCAGGTGGTCGACGACCTCCTCTGGAGTCTGGACACCGGCACCGAGAGCGGCGCGCGACGCGAACTCGCGGTGCGCATCCCGCCGCTGATCCGACTGCTCACCCAGGGGGTGCGCGAGGTCGGCATCAAGGACGAGGAGCTCAAGCCCTTCTTCGACGAGCTGTTCCTGATCCACCTGCGAAAAATGCAGGGGGGCGACGACGACACCCCGCCGACCCGTCAGCGCAGCCGTCGCGGCCCGCGCACCCGGCCGGGCAACACCGGCCCGGCCACGCGCAGCGGCAACACCCGTCCGGCCCGCGCGGCGTCGGCGACCCCTGCGCCGTCGCGCCCGGCCGACGACCCGGCCGACGACCCGGCCGCCGCGCCCCGCGCCAGCGGCTCCCCGCCGCCTGAGGCCACCCGCACCGACGCCACCCGTGCCGAGCCCACCCGTGCCGACGCCGAGCTCGCGCGTGGTGCCGAGGAGGAGGCCGCCGCCGGCGCCCCGGGCCAGCGCCTGCTGGAGGTGCTCTCGTCGATCGACCTCGCCGACCTGCCGGCCGCGCCATCGGTGATCCCGATGATGGGCGCCGATCCGGTCGAGCGCCTGGTGCGCGGCCACTGGCTGCAGCTGATGACCCGTGACGGCGTGGCCTCCTTCGCCAAGGTGGCCTGGATCAACGAGCGCCGCACCGTGATCCTGCTGGTGCGCCACCCCGACCGGCGCGCGCTGTCGCTGCGCGCCGCCGAGCTGCGCGAGCGCTTCTCGCAGGGCCGCGCCTTCCTGATCGAGTGATCACCCGGGCCCGGACAGGACCCGCTTCTCATCCGCCGGAAACGTGACGATGTGATCGGCATCCAGACGGATGCCGATGCGCTCGCCGATCGCGTGGTTGTGGTGGCTGGGCACCAGCGCGAGCAGTTCCGCGCCGCTGGGCAGGCGCAACGTGTACAGGAACTGCGCGCCCCGGAACGCCTTGCGCACCACCTCCGCCTGCAGCGGGCTCGCGTCGTCGTGCACCACGTCGTCCGGGCGCAGAAGGATCGACACGTGGCCATCCGGGTTCGCGCTCGCGCCGGCCAGCGCCTGGTCGGTGCGCGCGCGGATCGGTAGCACGCCCAGCTCGAAGCGCACCTCCGCCAAGCCGTCGCGCTGGTGCAGCCGACCCGGCAGGAACGAGCCCATGCCGACGAAATCGGCCACCGCCCGGGTGTCGGGCCGGTGGTAGAGCCGGTAGGGCGCATCCCACTGCGCGATCGCGCCCGCCTGCATCACGCCCACCATGTCGGCCATCGCGAAGGCCTCGTACTGGTCGTGCGTGACGAGCAGCGCGGTGGTGCCCGCCTCGGAGAGGATGTCGCGCAGCTCCATCGCCAGACGCTCGCGCAGGTCCGGGTCCAGGTTGGAGAAGGGCTCGTCCAGCAGCAGCAGGCGCGGGGAGGGCGCCAGCGCGCGGGCCAGCGCCACGCGCTGCTGCTGGCCGCCGCTCAACTCGTGCGGATAGCGCGAGGCCTGCGAGGCCAGGCCCACCAGCGCGAGCATGCGGTCGACCCGGACCTGGCGCGTGGCGCGCTCGTGGCGCGGCCCGCGCAGCCCGAAGCCCACGTTCTCGGCCACGCTCAGGTGCGGAAAGAGCGCGTAGTCCTGGAACACGATGCCCACGCCGCGGTCCTCGGGTTCGACCCAGATGCCCGGACCGCTGAGCAGTTGATCGTCCAGGCGCACGATGCCCTGGGTGGGCCGCACGAAGCCGGCGATCGCGCGCAGCGCGGTGGTCTTGCCGCAGCCCGAGGGACCGAGCAGGCAGCCGATGCGCCCGTGGGGCAGCGAGAAGCTCAGGTCCGAGACCACGCGTTGCGGGCCGGCCGGGGTCTCGTAGACCACGGTGAGGCCCTCCACCGACAAGGCCAGCAGTGGCGTGCCGGTGCCCGTCGGTGGCGCGGACCGGGCGGCGGATGACGCGTGATCGGGGTCGGGTGAATGCATATAATTCTTGTTCACATCGATTCTAGCCGATCGCCATCGCCTCGCTCTCGACAACCGGTTCACCGGCCCCGCACCGCTTGCAGCGCACCTCGGCCACCACCCTGGGCGTGCTGGCCACCATCGGGGCGCTGATGACCGCGGCGCCCATCCTGGTGCTGATCTGGCTGGCCGCCTCGCCCGGGGGCGGCTGGGACACCGTGCTTCACCTGGCCTCCACCGTGCTGCCGCGCGCGGTGCTGCACTCGCTGGGCCTGGCCGCGGTGGTGCTCACGGTGGTGCTCGCGCTGGGGGTGGGGGCTGGCTGGCTGGTGGCGGCCTACGAGTTTCCCGGTCGGCGCTGGCTCTCGTGGGCGCTGGTGCTGCCGCTGTCGATGCCGGCCTTCGTGCTGGCCTATGCCTACACCGATTTCCTGGACACCTCCGGGCCGCTGCAGACCGCGCTGCGCGCGGCCACCGGCTGGCAGGTGCGCGAGTACGTCTTTCCGGACATCCGCTCGCTGCCCGGGGCGGGCCTGTGCCTGGGCCTGGCCTTGTACCCCTACGTCTACATGCTGGCGCGCGCCGCCTTCGCCGAGCGCTCGGCGTCGCTGTCCGACGCCGCCCGTTCACTCGGGCTCTCGGCGCGCGCCACCTGGTGGCGGGTGATCTGGCCGGTGGCCCGCCCCGCGGTGGCCGCGGGCTGCGCGCTGGTGCTGATGGAGACGCTGGCTGACTTCGGCACGGTGGCGTATTTCGGCGTGGACACGCTCACCGCGGGCATCTACCGCTCCTGGCAGGGCCTGGGCGACCGCGTGGCCGCCGCGCGCCTGGCGCTGGTGCTGCTGCTGATCGTCGGCCTGCTCGCCTGGACCGAGCGGCGCCAGCGCCAGCGCATGCGCTTTCACGCGCGTTCGCAGCGCCCCGCCGAGCGGGTGGCGCTGCGCGGCGCGCGCGCCTGGCGGGTCACGGCGCTGGCCCTGGTGCCGGTGACGCTGGGGTTCTTCCTGCCGGCGGCGCTGCTGGCGCGCGCCTGGTGGGCCGCGGGCATGCCCTGGGACGACCGCCTGCCGGCCTGGGTGATGAACTCGCTGCAACTGGCCCTGATGGCCACCGCGCTGATCCTCCCGGTGGCGCTGGTGACGGCCTACGCCGCGCGCCTGGTGGGCAGCCGCGCGGTGCGTGTCGCGGTGGCGCTGGCCTGCGCGGGTTACGCGCTGCCCGGCGTGGTGATCGGCGTGGGCCTGCTGGTGTGGGTGGGCCTGATCGATCGCGCCGCCGGCATGCTGCTGGTGGGGGGCACGGTGGCCTCGGTGGTCTATGCGTACGGGGTGCGCTTCTTCTCGATCGCGTACCAGGGCGTGGAGTCGGCGCTGGCGCGCATCAGCCCGGCGATGGACCAGAGCGCGCGCAGCCTGGGGGCGGCCCCGCTGGAGGTGCTCGCACGCGTGCACTGGCCGCTGCTGCGCCCCAGCCTGGCGGCCGCCGCGCTGCTGGTGGTGGTCGATGCGCTCAAGGAGCTGCCCGCCACGCTGGTGCTGCGCCCCTTCAACTTCGACACGCTCGCGGTCGCGGCCTACCACTTCGCGGCCGACGAACGCCTGGGCGAAGCGGCGCTGCCGGCGGTGGTGATCGTGCTGGCGGGGCTGGTGCCGGTGCTGCTGCTGTCGCGGGCCGCCGAACGGCAGGGCGCCCGCGCTGGCGATGCGTGATGGCTTGTGATATATTCATGGGCTTGCAGGCGCGTAGCTCAGCTGGTTAGAGCACCACCTTGACATGGTGGGGGTCGTTGGTTCGAGTCCAATCGCGCCTACCAATTGCCCGGGTCCCGGCCCCGCCGGGACCCCATCGCAAACAACGCCACGTTTTCAGCGCCAACCCTCAACCGCCATGGTTATGACACCGCTGACTACCTCCTTCACGGGGACCCCCCGCTAGGCTGGCGTTCGTCTGCACCCTGCAAGAAACGCGGCCCGGCCGCGTTTTTTTTCGCCTGTCGTTCCGCCGACACTGACTCGGAGACGCTCACGATGATCCACATCACCCTGCCCGACGGCTCGGTCCGAGAGTTCGAAGCCCCGCCCACCGTGGCCGATGTCGCCCGCTCGATCGGCGCCGGCCTGGCCAAGGCCGCCCTGGCCGGCCGCCTCGATGGCGAACTCGTGGACACCAGCACCGTGATCGATCGCGACGCCAGGCTGGCGATCGTCACCGACAAGGACGCCGACGGCCTGGAGATCCTGCGCCACTCCACCGCGCACCTGCTGGCCTATGCGGTGAAGGAGCTCTTCCCCGAGGCGCAGGTCACGATCGGCCCGGTGATCGACAACGGCTTCTACTACGACTTCTCGTACAAGCGCCCGTTCACCCCGGAAGACCTCGAGCGCATCGAGGCGCGCATGCGCGAGCTGGCCGCGCGCGACGAGCCGGTGAGCCGCGAGGTCTGGAAGCGCGACGACGCGGTGGCGTTCTTCCAGTCGATCGGCGAGCGCTATAAAGCCGAGATCATCGGCGCGATCCCGGCCGACCAAGCCATCTCGCTGTACCGCGAGGGGTCCTTCGTCGACCTGTGCCGCGGCCCGCACGTGCCCTCCACCGGGCGGCTGAAGGTGTTCAAGCTGATGAAGGTGGCCGGCGCCTACTGGCGCGGCGACCACCGCAACGAGATGCTGCAGCGGGTCTACGGCACCGCCTGGGCCAACCAGAAGGAGCAGGACGCCTACCTGCACATGCTCGAGGAAGCCGAGAAGCGCGACCACCGCAAGCTGGGCCGCGAGCTCGATCTCTTCCACATGCAGGAGGAGGCCCCGGGCCTGGTGTTCTGGCACCCCAAGGGCTGGACGGTCTGGCAGCAGGTGGAGCAGTACATGCGCCGCGTCTACCAGGACAGCGGCTACCAGGAGGTGAAGGGCCCGCAGATCCTCGATCGCAGCCTCTGGGAGCGCACCGGCCACTGGGAGAACTACCGCGAGAACATGTTCGTCACCGAGTCCGAGAACCGGGCCTACGCGCTCAAGCCGATGAACTGCCCGGGCCACGTGCAGATCTTCAAGTCGGACCTGCGCTCCTACCGCGAGCTGCCGCTGCGCTACGGCGAGTTCGGCCAGTGCCACCGCAACGAACCCTCGGGCGCGCTGCACGGCATCCTGCGGGTGCGCGGCTTCACGCAGGACGACGGCCACATCTTCTGCACCGAGGACCACATCCTGGACGAGTGCGCGCGCTTCACCGAGCAGCTGCGCCAGGTCTACGCCGACTTCGGCTTCACCGACATCCTCTACAAGGTGGCCACGCGCCCCGACAAGCGGGTGGGGTCCGACGAGCTCTGGGACAAGGCCGAGCACGCGGTGATGGAGTCGTTGCGCCGCTCGGGCTGCGAGTTCGTGATCTCGCCGGGCGACGGCGCCTTCTACGGGCCGAAGATCGAGTACACGCTGAAGGACGCGCTCGGGCGCCAGTGGCAGTGCGGCACGATGCAGGTCGACTTCAACACCGCCGAGCGCCTGGGGGCCGAGTACGTCACCGAGGACAACGGCCGTCGCGCCCCGGTGATGCTGCACCGGGCCATCGTGGGCTCGCTCGAGCGCTTCATCGGCATCCTGATCGAGAACCACGCCGGCGCGTTGCCGATGTGGCTCGCCCCGGTGCACGCGGTGGTGATGAACATCACCGAAGGCCAGGCGGAATACGCCCAATCCGTTGCCCAAACGCTGAAAAAACAAGGGTTTAGGGTCCAGGTCGATTTGCGCAACGAGAAAATTAACTATAAAATCCGTGAGTTTAGCCTGCAGAAAGTTCCGTACTTGCTCGTCGTGGGCGAGAAGGAGCGGCAGGCGGGCAAGGTGGCCGTGCGTGCGCGCGGCGGTCTGGATCTGGGCGCCATCGGCCTCGATGACTTCATCGAGCGGCTCTCCGGAGACATCACCGCCAAGCGTGCCCAACCGCACAAGCCGGCGTCGGCCTGAGGGCCCGGGCGCGGCGGTGGGCGGGCACGGTCTGGAAGATCACTTGACTGGAGGTTGAGACAATCGCTACCGAACGTTCGCATCGCATCAACGGCGAAATCACCGTGCCGGAGGTGCGACTCATCGGGGTCGATAACGAGCCACTCGGTATCGTTCCTGTCCGGGAAGCCCTGCGCATGGCCGAGGAACGCGAGGTCGATCTCGTCGAGATCGCACCCACCGCGGCGCCGCCCGTCTGCCGCCTGATGGACTATGGCAAGTTCAAGTATCAGGAGCAGAAGAAGGCACACGAGGCCAAGCTCAAGCAGAAGATCATCCAGGTCAAGGAAGTGAAGTTCCGGCCCGGCACCGATGACGGGGATTACAACGTCAAGCTGCGCAACCTCACCCGGTTCCTCGACGAGGGCGACAAGGCCAAGATCACGCTGCGCTTTCGCGGTCGTGAGATGGCCCACCAGGAATTCGGCGTTCGCCTGCTCGAGCGGGTGCGCACCGACCTGGAAGCGGTGGGTCAGGTCGAGCAGATGCCGCGCCTGGAAGGCCGGCAGATGGTGATGATCATCGCCCCGAAGAAGAAGAAGTAGCGGTTCACGAATCCTGCGCCCCGCCGCCTGGCGGCGGGACGCGAAGAAAAGTCCCCCGAAAGGGGGGCCTCGGCCGGGTGGCGACACCGGGTCGATACAAGCCGAGCGGGTCGAGCAAGTTCCGGCGTCGTCAGCCGGACACCTGTCAAGGCAACCAAGAGGAAGCAGAGGGCCCCATGCCCAAGATGAAGACGAAAAAGAGCGCTGCGAAGCGCTTTCGCGTCCGCGCTGGCGGAAGCATCAAGCGAGGCCAGGCGTTCAAGCGCCACATCCTCACCAAGAAGACCACCAAGAACAAGCGTCAGCTGCGCGGTTCCACGGACGTCCACGTGACGAACGTCGATTCCGTGCGGGCCATGATGCCCTACGCGTAAAGGAGCCACGACATGCCTCGCGTCAAACGTGGTGTCACCGCGCGTGCCCGTCACAAGAAGGTCCTGGCCCTGGCCAAGGGCTATCGGGGTCGTCGCAGCAAGGTCTGGCGCATCGCCAAGCAGGCGGTCATGCGCGCCGGGCAATACGCCTACCGCGATCGCCGCAACAAGAAGCGCGTGTTCCGTTCGCTGTGGATCGCCCGGATCAACGCGGCGGCCCGCGAGCACGGCATCAACTACAGCCGCTTCATCGCCGGCTTGAACCGCGCCGCGATCGGTCTCGATCGCAAGGTGCTGGCCGAGCTCGCGGTGAACGACAAGCCCGCGTTCGCGGCGATCGTCGCCAAGGTCAAGGCCTCGCTCGCCACGGCGTGATCGCGCGCCGCGGCGCCGCGCCCTGGGCGCGGCGCCGCGGCACGTGCCAGGCAGACGGGGCCCACGGGCCCCGTTTGTGTTGGCGCGCCCCGCCGGCTGATACCGGCGGGCCGATCCCCTCTCCCGATCCCAGCGCCGCGCGCATCGCGGCCCAGCACGGAGTCATCACCCGATGGACCAGGAACTCTCAGCCCTCGTCGAGCAGGCCCGCGACGCGCTGGCCGGGGCGCCGGACGCGAGCGCACTCGCCAACGCGAAGGCGCGATTCCTCGGCAAGGACGGCGCGCTGACCCAGCGCATGAAGTCGCTCGGCAAGCTCTCGGCGCAGGAGCGCTCCGAGGCGGGCAAGCAGCTGAACCAGGCCAAGCAGGCGATCGAGGCGCTGGTGCAGGCGCGCGAGGCCGCGCTGGCGCAGGCGTTGCTCGACGCGCGGCTGGCGCAGGAGGCGATCGACGTCACGCTGCCCGGGCGAGGGCAGGGCGCCGGCGGCCTGCACCCGCTCACGCTGGCCATCGAGCGCATCGAGGCGATCTTCCGCTCGATCGGTTTCGACGTGGCCGACGGCCCGGAGATCGAGGAGGACTTCTACAACTTCACCGCGTTGAACACGCCCGAGAACCACCCGGCGCGTTCGATGCACGACACCTTCTACGTCGAGGGCCACGACGAGCACGGCAAGGGGCTGCTGCTGCGCACGCACACCAGCCCGGTGCAGATCCGCTACGCGCGCATGCACCAGCCGCCGATCAAGGTGATCGCCCCGGGGCGCACCTATCGGGTCGACTCCGACGCCACGCACTCGCCGATGTTCACGCAGTTCGAGGGCCTGTGGGTCGACGAGGACATCAGCTTCACCGACCTGAAGAGCGTCTACACCGAGTTCCTGCGCCGCTTCTTCGAGACCGACGAGCTCGACGTGCGGTTTCGCCCGTCGTACTTCCCGTTCACCGAGCCCTCGGCCGAGATCGACATGCGCTTTCACGACGGCCCGCTGGCGGGCCGCTGGCTGGAGGTGTCCGGCTCCGGGCAGGTGCACCCGAACGTGATGCGCAACTACGGCCTGGACCCCGAACGCTACATCGGGTTCGCGTTCGGCTCGGGCGTGGAGCGGCTCGCGATGCTGCGCTACGGCATCGGCGATCTGCGGCTGTTCTATGAGAACGACCTGCGCTTCCTGGCGCAGTTCAATCGTTGACGAGGCCCTGGCATGAAGTTCCCTGAAAGCTGGCTGCGCAGCTATTGCGATCCGCAGCTCTCCACCGAGGCGCTGGCCGAGCGCCTGACGATGCAGGGCCTGGAGGTCGAGGAGATCTCGGCCGCCGCCCCGCCGTTCCAGGGCGTGGTGGTGGGCTTGGTCAAGACGGTGGCGCGCCACCCCAATGCCGACAAGCTCGCGGTGTGCGAGGTGGACGCCGGTGGCGCCACCCGCACCATCGTGTGCGGCGCGCCCAACGTGGCGCCGGGCCTGAAGGTGCCCTGCGCGCTGCCCGGGGCCACGCTGCCCGGGGGCCTGACGATCAAGCCGGTGACGATGCGCGGCGTGGCCAGCGACGGCATGCTGTGCTCGGCCCGGGAGCTGGGCCTGTCCGAAGACCACGGCGGGCTGCTGGTGCTCGACCCCGCCACCCCGGTGGGCGCCGACATCCGCCAGGCGCTGGCGCTGGACGACGCGGTGTTCCTGCTCAAGCTCACGCCGAACCTGGCGCACTGCTTCGGGGTCTACGGCATCGCGCGCGAGGTCTCGGCCAGCACCGGCGCGCCGCTGCGCGCGTTGTCGTTCCCGCCGGCGCCGGTCAGCATCGCCGATCGGCTGCCGGTGCGCATCGAGGCGCCCGACCTCTGCGGGCGCTTCAGCGGCCGGGTGATCCGCGGCGTGAACGCGCGCGCGGCCTCGCCCGATTGGATGCGCCGGCGCCTGGAGCGCGCGGGCCAGCGCCCGATTTCCGCGCTGGTGGACATCTCCAACTACGTGATGCTCGAGCTGGGCCGGCCCTCGCACGTGTTCGACCTGGCCAAGATCCACGGCACGATGTCGGTGCGTTGGGGCCGCCCGGGCGAGACGCTGGAGCTGCTGAACGGCCAGACCATCACGCTGGACGCCGAGGTGGGGGTGATCGCCGACGAGCACCAGGTGGAGAGCCTGGCCGGCATCATGGGCGGCGAGAGCACCGCGGTCAGCCTGGACACCACCGACATCTACCTCGAGGCCGCGTTCTGGTGGCCGGCGGCGATCGCCGGCCGGGCGCGCCGCTACAACTTCTCCACTGACGCCGCGCAGCGCTTCGAGCGCGGGGTCGACGCGCAGACCACGGTCGAGCACATCGAGTACCTCACCCGGCTGATCCTCGACATTTGCGGCGGCCAGGCCGGCCCGGTCGACGACCAGATCACCGGCCTGCCGGCGCGCCCGCCGGTGACGATGCGCACCGAGCGCGCGCGAAAGGTGATCGGCGTGCCGATCCCCGACGACGAGATGGCCGGCGCCTTTCGCCGGCTGGGCCTGGCTTTCGAGCAGCACCCCGACCGCTTCGTCGTCACGCCGCCCTCGTGGCGCTTCGACATGCAGATCGAGGAAGACCTGATCGAGGAGGTGGTGCGCCTGTGGGGCTTCGAGCGGCTGCCGGTGCGCCCGCCCAAGGCGAGCTCGCCGATGCGCCCGCAGCCCGAGCGCGAGCGCGCGGTGGCGCTGATCAAGCGCATGGTGGCCGCGCGGGACTATCAGGAGGTGATCAACTTCAGCTTCGTGTCCTCCGCGCTGGAGGCCACGGTGGGGCAGGGGCAGGCGATCCGGCTGCTCAACCCGATCGCCGCGCCGATGGATGTGATGCGCACCACGCTGTGGGGCGGGCTGATCGAGACGCTGCGCGGCAACCTGAACCGCAAGGCCTCCCGGGTGCGGGTGTTCGAGCTTGGGCGCGTGTTCCGGGCCGATGCCTCGGTGAAGTCGGGCCCGCTCAGCGTGGGCGGGGTGGACCAGCCCCTGCGGCTGGCCGCGCTGGCCTACGGGCCGGCGGGCGAGGAGCAGTGGGGCCAGCCCGCGCGCGCGGTGGACTACTTCGACGTCAAGGGAGACCTCGAGGCCTGGTGCGGCGGCCTGGCCGCGCGCCTGCGCTTCGAGCGTGCGACCCACGCGGCGCTGCACCCCGGGCGCAGCGCGCGCATCGAGCTCGATGGCCGGCCGGTGGGCTGGCTGGGCGCGATGCACCCGGCGCTGCAGCTCAGCCTGGAGCTGCCGCAGGCGCCGGTGCTGCTGGAGCTGGACCTGGCGGTGCTGCAGTCGCGAGAGCTCGCCCGGCCGGACGAAACCTCCAAGTTCCCGCCGGTGTCGCGGGACCTGGCGTGGGTGGTGCCGGAGTCGGTCAGCGCCCAGGCGATGCGCGACGAGATCGATGCCGCACTGGCCGAAAACGCCGCCGGCGGACTCGTGAAAAACGTCAGGTTGTTTGATGAATATCGCGGTAAGGGATTGGAAAATAAGGAGAAAAGCCTTGCCTTCCGATTCTGGATGCAAGATACTCAGCGCACCCTGAATGACGGTGAAGTGGCCCAGTTGCTCGAGGGCGTGGTCGCCAGACTCGGGGATCGTCTCGGTGCCCGGCTTCGCTCGGGAGCCTGAAACCCCGGGGTCCGATACCCCACAGACAGTTCATGAACGTTCCCGGCCAGTCGTCTCTCGCTGTCGATTCGCTCGATGTCACCGACCGGCCTCGCGGCCCGGCCGGTGAACCCGGCCTCGACGCGGACGCCTTCACGCTGACCAAGGCCGAACTCGCCGAGATGCTCTTCGAGCGGGTGGGCCTGAACAAGCGTGAGGCCAAGGACATGGTCGAGACCTTCTTCGACGAGATCCGGGCGGCGCTGGAGCGTGGCCACTCGGTGAAGCTGTCGGGTTTCGGCAACTTCCAGCTCCGAGACAAGCCCCAGCGCCCGGGCCGCAACCCCAAGACCGGCGAAGAGATCCCCATCTCCGCGCGGCGGGTGGTCACCTTCCACGCCAGCCAGAAGCTGAAGTCGCAGATCGACGGCACCGCGCGCGATTGAGCGCGCCTGCCCCGATCCGCACCCTGCCGATGCAAACCAAGACCGAACCCAAGATCGTCCTGCCGCCGATCCCGGCCAAGCGCTACTTCACCATCGGCGAGGTGAGCGAGCTGTGCGGGGTGAAGCCGCACGTGCTGCGGTACTGGGAGCAGGAGTTCACGCAGCTGCGCCCGATGAAGCGGCGCGGCAACCGCCGCTACTACCAGCACCACGAGGTGCTGCTGGTGCGCCGCATCCGGGACCTGCTCTACGAGCAGGGCTTCACCATCAGCGGCGCGCGCAACCGCCTGGGCGAGGCGGGCGGGGCGCGCTCGCGTGCGGCCGCCACGGCGATGCCCCCGGCCGAGGCCGACGGCGCGCTGATGGACGGCCTGGCGGTGGAACCCACGGATGCGCTGGCGCCCGAGGGCGGCCTGGACCTGGACGCCATCCGTGCCGACCTGCAGCGCGCCCTGGAACTGCTGGGCGACTGAGCCCCTGGCGCCCGAACGCTCAAAGATGCGCTATACTGTTGGGCTCACGGGGCGTAGCGCAGCCTGGTAGCGCACTTGCATGGGGTGCAAGGGGTCGCGAGTTCGAATCCCGCCGTCCCGACCAATGAAAACAAAGGGTTAGCTCTCACAAGGAGCTAACCCTTTGGCCTTTCTGGGGTTCACGCCCGGAAATCTCGCTTGATGGAAATGTCTGCGGGGTGCGGATGGTACATCCGCCTCTGTCTTGATCCGAGGCCTCCCAATTCGGCTACCGCGTGGGGTCTGCGTTGGCAAGCAGGCCGTCGCCCTCGCAGGTGGTGCTCGCAGCCCGTGCCCGAACGCGCTCTCTGTGGATGCGACGCTGCGCCATCCTTGCGGTTGCGTCGTGCCGGCTTCCGAGTCAGATTCGGCGGCCCAATGCGTTACGGCGCTATTCGGCCGTCCCGGAACGCCCGTGCCTTCTCGTCCTTTGCCTTGGTGCTTCATTCGATAGGGGCCACAGACCCGGCCAGCCGCGTGTACACACAATCGGCACACGCGCTGCTGTTAGAATGTTCCCATGAAGCCGTTCCGATGGGGCCCCGAGAAGAACGCGGAACTACTTCTCGAGCGGGGCATCTCCTTCGAGAATGTCGTGGTTGCCGTTGAGGCAGGTGGTCTCCTGGACATCCTGGAGCACCCGAATCCGGCCCGCTACCCCGGCCAACGCATCCTGGCCGTGACCTGGGATGGGTATGTCTACCTTGTTCCCTTTGTCGAAGCGTCGGACCACTACTTCTTGAAGACTGTCATACCGAGCCGAAAGGCGACGCGAAGCTACCTTGAGCGTGGAGGCAAAGATGCCTAGGGTCGATGAGTACGAAGCAGAATTGCTAAAGGCATTTGACGCAGGCAAGCTCAAGTCCGTCGCGACGAAGGGCGAATTGGCCAAGATGCGTGCGGCAGCACGAGCGACTGCTCTCAAGGACAAGCGGGTCAACATTCGCTTGTCTGCAGGCGACCTCCAAGACATTCAAGTCAAGGCGCTTGAAGAGGGCATGCCATACCAGACGCTGATCGCCAGCGTACTGCACAAGTACGTCGCCGGGCGGCTTCAAGAGGCACCTGCAGTGGGTTCGCCCAAGACTGCAAAGTCTTCGCAGCGGGCTCGAAAGCAAAGCGGCGCCTGACTGGTCGTTCAACCGGAGCGCCAACGGCTGGCCACCTTGCCCGCGAGGCGCTCGGTGCCGACGCTGCGCCTCGCGGGCAAGGCGTCCATCCCTCGTCTCCTGGTTAACTTCGCTCTAGACGAGGGCAACGATCGGCGGTTTCTTGTATCCCAAGGGATACGATGATGCGGGATCGAAATCCGACAGACCGCCGAGTGTGTCGCAGTGGCGCATCGACTTTGGCCCGGGCTAACGCGTTTACTTCGTTCAGCAAGGTGCAGTGCTGATCGTTCTGCTCGCCGGAGGCGACAAGTCGACCCAGGACCGCGACGTCGACATGGCGAAGAGATTGGCTGGCGAACTGTAGGAGCTGCCCCCGTGGCCAAGACGAAAACAACAGTATGGGATCCCGCCGAGCACCTCGACTCCGAGGCGGACATGGCGGCTTATCTTGAAGCGGCCCTTGAACAAGGTGATCCCGCGCTCGTCGCTGCTGCATTGGGGGACATTGCTCGTGCAAAGGGCTGTCCCAGCTGGCCAGGGAAACTGGCGTGGGCCGCGAGAGTCTGTACAAGGCCTTGTCGACGTCCGGAAACCCGGAATTCGCAACCGTCATGAAGGTTGTCGCCGCGCTGGGGCTGAAACTGCATGCGGCCCCTGCGAGACGACCGGTCTAACCCATCGCTCCAACGGCCGCTTGGCCCTTGCGCGGGCCCGCTGCCGCGGTCGCACGGCCGTCTCGAACGCCGCTGATCGTTTTCGTTTAACCCCGAATCCGAACTTGACTGGAATTCTCCGACGTGTGCGTGTGCGGTAGCGTTGGAGGCCCCTTCGCTGAGATCCAACATGCCTCCACCCCCCACCTTCACCCCCACCTTCCGCGCCATCTCCCACCCCCTGCGCCTCTACAGCGGCACAGACGCCCTGGAGAGCCTCCCCGCCGAACTCAAGCGCCAGGGCGCCCGGCGCGCCTTCGTCATCTGCGGCCGCACCGTCTCGCGCAGCCTGGGCCTCATCGCGCGCATCCGCTCGATCCTCGGTGACCAGTGCGCCGGTGTCTTCGACGAGATGGACAAGGACACCACGCTCGATGCGGTGCTGCGCGCCACGCAGGCGGCGCGCGAGGCGCGGGCCGACCTGCTGGTGAGCGTGGGCGCGGGCAGTGTCACGCAGGGCGTGCGGGTGGTGGCCATCCTGCTGGCCGAGACCGCGCCCATCGACACGCTGATCACTCAGTACCCGGAGCACGGGGCGGCGATCAGCCCGAAGCTGATGGCGCCCAAGCTGCCGATCATCAACGTGCTCACCGCCGCCACCGGGGCGCAGAACCGCGCCGGCTCGGCGGTGAAGGACCCGTCTCGTGGGCACCGGATGGAGTTCTTCGATCCCAAGACCCGCCCGGTGTCGCTGTTCTGGGATTCCGAGGCCTTGATGACCGCGCCGGTCTCGCTGGTGCGCACCACCACCGCGTCCATCTACTGGCGCGCGGTGGCGGGCCTGGGCTCGGACAACCCCACGCCGCTGTCCGAGGGCGACCGGCAGCAGGGCCTGCGGCTGGCGCAGTTCGCGCTCTCGCGCGTGGGCGACACCGTCGACCCGGCGCCGCGCATCGCGGCCTGCGCGGCCTCCTACCTGCAGAACCGCGAGACCGACGACGGCGGTGGCCCGCTGGTGGGCCATTGGGTCAGCCGCGTGGTCTACGCCTTCGCCACCGGCATCTTCCAGCTCCACGCCCATGTGGGGCAGGGCGAGGCCAACACCGCGCTGGCGCCGATGGTGGTGCGGCGCCTCGGGTCGCGAGACCCGCAAGTGATGGCGCGCATCGCCCAGGGCCTGGGCGTCTGGGCGCCGGACGAGGCGGTGTCGCTGGCCCCGGAACGCGTCGCCGCCGAGCTCGAGCGCGCCTTCCAGGGCGCGGGCCTGCCCACGCGCGTCTCGCAACTCGGCATCCCGATGGACAGCCTGCCCGCGGTGGTGGCGCACTCGCTGAAGAACTTCAACGCCGACCCCAAGCGGGAGTTTGTCAAGGAGCAGCCGATGCTGATGGAGGTGTTGCGGGCGTGCTGGTAGGGGCGGCGTCCTGTGCCGTTGACAGGGCGAGACTTTCGCTTGGGCTCTTGCGTGCCTCTCCCGAAATGGGAGATACTGAGGGGCAATGAGGGTCATCGCGAAAAGCAGCTTGCAGAGGTTCTGGGGGCGGCCGGGGTGCGCTGATTCAAGAGGGTCGTTGCACAGCTGGTATGTTGAAGCCGTCAAGGCACGATGGCTAACGCCCCAGGACATCAAGGATCACTACGCCGGCGCCAGCATCTGCGGCAACAACCGTGTGGTGTTCAACATTGGCGGGAACATGTATCGACTGGTGGTCGAGGTTCAATACCAAGCGGGCATCGTCTGGGTGAAATTCGTGGGAACGCACGCGCAGTACGACCGAATCGACGTGGAGACCGTCAATGAGTATTAGGCCGATCCGCAACGACGGCGACCTCCAGGCCACCTTCAAGCGGCTGGAAAAGATCTTCCAGGCCGACGAGGGCACGCCTCAGGCGGATGAGCGCGACGTGCTCGTCACACTGATCGAGGCCTACGAAAACAAGCACTACGACTTCGGCCCCGCCGACCCGGTCGAAGCGATCAAGTTCCGTATGGAGCAAGACGGACTGACCCCGCGTGACCTGGAGCCCTACATCGGCCAGAGCGGCCGGGTGTCGGAGGTGCTGAATCGCAAGCGCGCTTTGAGCCTGCGCATGGTCAAGCGGTTGCACGATGGCCTGCGGATTCCGTATGAGAGTCTGTTGGCGGGCGTGCGTTAGGCCGCCTTCGCGGCGCTACTCCGCCTTCGCTCCCGCCGCCCGCGCCGTCGCCCCCCAGGTCGCCACCTCGTCCCGGATCTGCGCGGCCAACTGCTCCGGCGTGCCCGGATCCACCAACGCTCCGTGCTGCGCGAAGCCGGCCAGCACCTCGGGTGACTCCATCGTCTTGCGCAGCGCCGCATTCAGCGTGGCCACGATCGGCCCCGGCGTGCCGGGCGGCGCCAGCACGAAAGCGCTGGCCGCCGCGTTGAAGCCGGGCAGGGTGTCGGCGATCGCCGGCGTGTCCGGCGCGATCGGCACCCGCTTGGCGGTGGTCACCGCGAGCAGCCGCAGCCGACCCGCCTTGGCCAGTGGCAGTGTGGGCGCGATGCTCACGAAGCAGATCGGCACCTGTCCGGCCACCAGGTCGCTCAGCGCCGGAGTGCCGCCCTTGTAGGGCACGTGGGTGATCTCCACGCCGGCCATCTTCTTGAAGAGCTCGGCGCTCAGGTGCGCGATGTTGCCCACCCCGGGCGACGCGTAGTGGTACCGGCCCGGATTGGCCTTGAGCACCGCGATCAGCTCGGGCACGGTGCGCGCCGGAAAGCCCGGGTGCAGCACGATCGTGTAGGCCAGGCTGCCCACCGCGCCCACCGGCGTGAAGCTCAGCGGGTCGTAGGCGATCTTCTCGTACACCGCGGGCGCCACCAGGATGGCCGATTCCGCGAAGTACAGCGTATGTCCGTCCGGCGCGGCGCTGGCCAGCGTGGCCGCGGCGATCGTGCCGCCCGCGCCCGCGCGGTTCTCCACCACCACCGGCTGCCCCAGCACCTGGCTGGCGCGCTGCGCGAAGATCCGGCCGAGCAGGTCGGCCCCGCCACCGGGGGGGTAACCCACCATCAGGCGGATCGGGCGGTTCGGAAACCCGCCCGACGACTGCGCGTGCGCCTGCGTGGCCAGCGCCAGTCCCAAGCCGGCGCCCAGGCCCATCGTCCATCGGCGGCGGTTCATCGCGTGCTCCCCGAGGGGCCGGGCGCCAGGCGCATGCCGGTCTCGCCCTCGCGTTCGAGTTGTTCCACCAGGTCCACCTCCCACTTCAGGTAAGCGCGAAAGCCCGCGTCGCGCGCGGCCGGGTCAGGCAGGGCGTACGGGCTCACCCAGTGGTCGTCGTCGCCGGTGAGCACCCCCGCCGCGCCGCTGGCGCAGGGCAGGCCCGCCGCGGCCCAGGCCGCCGTGCCGCCGGTGATCGCGAACACCTCGCGATCGGTGATCTCGCCCAGTTGCGCGGCCACCAGCCGCGCCACCAGGCCATCGGGCGAGGTGAGCAGCACCGCCTGCCCCGCGGGCAGCCCCGGCAGGAAGGACGCGAGCCGATCGGGCACGCTGAACTTCGCGCCCGCGATCTGCCGGCGCTCGTAGGCGGCGCGCCGATCGACGTCGAACACCGCCGCGCGCCCGTCCTCGAGCATCGCCTTGGCCTGCGTGGGCGAGATCGGCCGAGCCCGCCCGGTGGTGGGCAGCACCCGCACCGGCTCGGGCCCTGTGACCAGCACCGGGTTCTCCGGGGGCGTGTGCACGAACACCTCGTGTCCGCCCAGCTGCGCCAGCCACGCGCCGGTGGTCAGCGCGCGCACCCCGTCCCAGTCGCACAGCACCACCCGGGCGTGCCGCGTGGCGAGGTATTCGTCGGTGGCCTGCACCAGTTGCCCGCCCGGCGCCCAGCGCCAGCCCTCCAGGTGCCCCGCCTCGTACTCCTCGCGGGTGCGCACGTCGAAGCAGTACAACGACCGGCTCGACTGCTCGGCCTGCAGCGCGGCCAGGCCGGCCGCGTCCACCCGGCGCACCCCGGCGCGCGCCGCCACGCCGGCGGCGCGGTCGCGCGCCTTGGCCAGGCCCGCCTCGGAGGGCTCGGGCATCACCGGCGCGCGTCCGCGGGCGAGTTCTCGGCCGGTGAGCAGCCAGGCCATCGTGCCGTCCTTCAGCGACACCACCTTGTTCGGGATGCCCGCGTCGATCAGCGTCTGGGCGCCCACGATGCTGCGCGTGCGACCCGCGCAGTTCACCACCACCAGCGTGTCGGGGTCCGGCGCGATCTCCTGGATCCGGTACACCAGCTCGCCGCCGGGCAGGCTGTGGGAGTAGGGCAGCGTGAACTGCTGGTATTCCTCGGGTGTGCGGCTGTCCACCACCACCAGATTCTCGCCGGCGGCCACCCGCGCGTGCAGCTCGTCGGCGTCGATCCACGGCGTGTGCTTGCCGATCTCGATCACCTCGCCGAAGGCCTTGCTCGGCACGTTGGTGCCTTCGAACACTTCCAGGCCCGCGCGTACCCAGGCGTCGGTGCCGCCCGCCAGCAGGGACACGTCCGTCCAGCCCAGGCGCGCCAGCTTGCGCGCGGCCTGCGGCGCGAGCGATCCGTCGCCATCCACCAGCACCACGCGCGTGCCGCGGCGCGGCACCAGGCGGTCGATCCACATCTCCAGGCGCCACAGCGGCGCGGACACCGCGAACAGCAGGTGCCGGTAGGTGTAGACGCCGGTCTCGCGCACGTCCAGCACCGCGATCTCGCGGCCGTCGCGCAAGGCGGCGTGCAGGGCCTTCGGGCTGAGGGTGGGGAAGGTCGTCGGCGAAGCCGGGGAGGAGGAGGTCGGGCTGGCTGCCTGCATGGTCGTCCGGCGTGGGGTGGGAAGGCAACGAGCGTAAGTCCCGGCCCCGGGGCTGGCAAACGCGGGCAGCGTGGATCGACATGGGGGAGGCGAGCCGCGTGTAACCGGGCGGCGGCCCGCTGCGAACTCCTCGCCACGGCCTCACGAGCGGCCGTGCCGGGCCGGACCGCCCGAGCACGCGTCGGCGCGAACTGAGGTAAGTTCCGATCCACCCCCCGAAGCCGGCCTACCCATGCACGACGTCATCCCATTGCTCGTTCGCACCGATTTCCCCGCGGTGCGCCGCCGACGCGTGAGCACGCTGCAGGTCAATCTCGGCTACCGCTGCAACCAGAGCTGCCAGCACTGCCACGTGAACGCCGGGCCGAACCGCACCGAGGCGATGAGCCCGCAGACGATCGACCAGGTGCTCGCGCTGGCGCGGGCCTGGCGGGTGAGCACGCTGGACCTGACCGGCGGCGCCCCGGAGCTCAACCCCGAGTTCCGCCGCCTGGTGCGCGCCGCGCGCGCCGAGGGCATCCACGTGATCGACCGCTGCAACCTCACCATCCTCTTCGAACAGGGGCAGGAGGACCTCGCGGGCTTCCTGGCCGAGAACGACGTGGAGATCACCGCGTCGCTGCCCTGCTACCTGGAGGAGAACGTCGACGCGCAGCGCGGCAAGGGCGTGTTCGAGCGCAGCATCCGCGCGCTGCGTGACTTGAACGCTTTGGGCTACGGCCAGCCCGGTGGCGCGCGCGTGCTCAACCTCGTCTACAACCCGCAGGGGCCCTCGCTGCCCCCGGCGCAGGCCGCGCTCGAGGAGGACTACCGCCGCTTCCTGGGCGAGCGCTTCGGCGTGGTGTTCACGCGGCTCTACACGCTGGCGAACATGCCGATCCAGCGCTTCGGCTCCACGCTGATCTCCAAGGGCACCTTCAACGGCTACCTGAACCTGCTCAAGCACGCGCACCGCGACGAGAACCTCGAGTCGATCATGTGCCGCGACCTGATCAGCATCGACTGGCAGGGCACGGTCTTCGACTGCGACTTCAACCAGATGCTCGGGCTGCCGCTGCGCCATGGTGCGCGGGTGCGCTCCACCGTCGCCGACCTGCTCGTGCACGACCTCGCCGACAACCCGGTGACGGTTCGCGACCACTGCTATGGCTGCACCGCGGGGCAGGGCAGTTCCTGCGGCGGCGCGCTGGCGGCGGGCTGAACGATGGGAGACCCCGGCCTGCCCGGCCGCTTCTGTCCGGCCGACTACGGCCTGGGCGAGGGCGCCTTCCTGCGCGCCCCCTGGATCGACACCGATTGCCTGTACGTGGTGGGCGGCCTGTACGGCAACACCGAGGCGCTCGCCGCGCTCGAGGCGCTCTTCGCCGCCGAGCGGGCCGCGGCGCCCCGCCTGGTCTTCAATGGCGACTTCCACTGGTTCGATGTCGACCCTGCCGAGTTCGCCCGTATCGAGGCCGGCACCGCGCGCCACCTGCGGCTGCGCGGCAATGTCGAGACCGAACTGGCGCGCGCGGTGAACCCGGGCGACGAGGACGCGGGCTGCGGCTGCGCCTATCCGGACGAGGTGGACGACGGCGTGGTCGAGCGCTCCAACCGCATCCTGGGCCGCCTGCGCGAGACCGCGCGCGCGCACGGGGCCGCCGCGGCCTTGGGTGCGTTGCCGATGGTGGCGCGCGCCCGGGTCGCGGGCCTGGGCGTGGCGATCACCCACGGCGACGAGGTCTCGCTGGCCGGCTGGCGACTCGCGCACGACCGCCTCGGGCAGAGCTGGTCCTCCGGTCTTGCGCGCACGCTGCGCCACGTCGGCGCGCGCGTGATGGCCAGCAGCCACACCTGCCTGGCGGTGGCGCAGACCTTCTCGGACGAGGTCGGGACGCTGGCCGCGATCAACAACGGCGCGGCTGGCCTGGGCAACTTCGCCGGGTCCCCCGCCGGCCTCATCACGCGGATCGCGCCCGCGACGCTGCCGCCGCCCGCGGCCGCGCGCGAGTGCTACGCCTGGGTGGTCGATGGCGTGCGGGTCAGCGCGCTGGCACTCGATTTCGACACCGAGGCCTGGCTGACGCGCTTCGACGACCAGTGGCCCGCGGGTTCCGATGCCGAGCGTTCGTACCGGCACCGGGTGATCCACGGCACGTCCCTGCCCGTACACCAGGCGGCGCAGGGCGGCTTCGCGGTGTGCGCTTGATCCCCCCGGTGGCCTGCGCCACCCGCGGCGCCCGTGCGCGCCAAGGAGTGAATCGATGAACCGATCCAAGTGGCTGCTGCTGCTGGTGCTTGCGGGTGCGGTGGCCGCGTTCTTCGCGCTGGGCCTGCACCGTTACCTCACGCTCGAGGAGGTGAAGGCGCGGCAGGCCGGGCTGACCGAGGCTTTCGCGCAACGACCGCTGATGGTGGCTGGGCTCTTCTTCCTGGCCTACGTGGCGGTCACGGCGTTGTCGTTGCCGGGCGCCGCGATCATGACGCTGCTGGCGGGCGCGATCTTCGGGCTGTGGTGGGGCACGCTGGTGGTGTCGTTCGCCTCCAGCGTCGGGGCCACACTGGCCTTCCTCTCCAGCCGCTTCCTGCTGCGCGACTGGGTGCAGTCGCGCTTTGGCGCCCGGCTGGGCGCGATCAACCGGGGCATGGCGCGCGATGGCGCGTTCTACCTGGTCACGCTGCGCCTGGTGCCGGTGGCGCCGTTCTTCGTGGTGAACCTGCTGATGGGGCTCACGCCGATCCGCACCGGCACCTTCTACCTCGCCAGCCAGATCGGCATGCTGCTGGGCACGATCGTCTACGTGAACGTGGGCACGCAGCTCGCGCGGGTCGATTCGCTCAAGGGCATCGTCTCCCCCGCGCTGCTCGCCTCGTTCCTGGTGCTGGCCGCGCTGCCGCTGATCGCGCGCGCGGTGGTCGACGCCTTCGCGCGGCGCAAGGTCTACGCGCCCTGGCGCGCGCAGAAGCCCGCCCGCTTCGACCGCAACCTGGTGGTGATCGGCGCGGGCAGCGCGGGCCTGGTCAGCGCGTACATCGCGGCCGCGGTGAAGGCGAGCGTGACGCTGATCGAGCGCCACAAGATGGGCGGTGATTGCCTGAACACCGGTTGCGTGCCCTCGAAGGCGCTGATCCGCAGCGCCAAGCTGCTGCACCAGGCGCGGCACTCGTCGGCCTACGGCATCCGCTCGATGCGCGCCGAGTTCGACTTCGCCGAGGTGATGCAGCGCGTGCAGCGGGTGATCGGCGCGATCGAGCCGCACGACTCCGTCGAGCGCTACACCTCGCTGGGCGTGGACTGCGTCACCGGCGAGGCGAAGATCGTCACGCCCTGGGCGGTCGAGGTCACCGCGCCCAACGGCGAACGGCGCACGATCACCGCGCGCAACATCGTGATCGCGGCCGGGGCTCGGCCGCTGGTGCCGCCGATCCCGGGGCTGGAGGACGTGGGCTATCTCACCTCCGACACCGTCTGGTCGCTGCGCGAGCTGCCCCGGCGTGTGATCGTGCTGGGCGGCGGGCCGATCGGCTGCGAGCTCGCGCAGTGCTTCGCGCGTTTCGGCGCCGAGGTGACGCAGGTGGAGATGGCGCCGCGCCTGCTGGTGCGCGAGGACCCGGAGGTCTCGGAGATCGTCACCCGGGCCTTCGCCGACGAAGGCATCCGCGTGCTCGTCGAGCACAAGGCGCTGCGCTTCGAGCGCGACGGCGACACCAAGGTGCTGGTGGCCGAGCACGCGGGCCAGACGGTGCGCCTGCCCTTCGACGCGGTGCTGCTCGCGCTGGGCCGTTCGCCCAACACCGCTGGCTACGGCCTGGAGACGCTGGGCATCCCCACCACCGCCGCGCGCACGGTGGAGGTGGACGGCTACCTGCGCACCCGCTACCCGAACATCTTCGCCTGCGGCGACGTGGCCGGCCCCTACCAGTTCACGCACACCGCGGCGCACATGGCCTGGTACGCGGCGGTCAACGCGCTGTTCGGCCGCTTCAAGCGCTTCGAGGTGGATTGGCGCGTGGTGCCCTGGTGCACCTTCACCGACCCGGAGGTCGCGCGCGTGGGCCTGAACGAGACCGACGCGAAGGCGCGTGGCATCGCCTACGAGGTCACGCGCTACGGCATCGACGACCTCGACCGCGCGATCGCTGACGAGGCGGCGCACGGCTTCGTGAAGGTGCTCACCGTGCCGGGCAAGGACACGGTGCTGGGGGTGACGATCGTCGGCGAGCACGCCGGCGACCTGATCGCCGAGTACGTGGCCGCGATGAAGCACGGCACCGGGCTGAACAAGGTGCTGGGCACGATCCACATCTACCCGACGCTGGCCGAGGCGAACAAGTACGTGGCCGGCGAGTGGAAGCGCGCGCACGCCCCGCAGGGGCTGCTGGAATGGGTGCGTCGCTACCACCGTTGGCAGCTCGGTTGATGGCCGTTGAATGATGGCCGCTGGGAAGATGACCGCCCGGTTGATGGCCACTCGGGTGACGACCGCCCGAACGATGGTGACCCGGTTGAGGAGAACCCGATGAAGACGATTCCCGCCCCGAATTCCCCCTCCGGCACCCGTCGCGCGCTGGGCCGCGCAGTCGGCGCCGCGCTGGCCGTCGCCGTCTGGCCGCACGCCTCGCCCGCGCACGCGCAAGCCTTCGACCACGGCTACGCCGCCTGGGACGCGCTGCTGCGCAAGGTGGTGGCCTGGAACGCGGCGGGCGTGGCCTCCAGCGTCGACTACAAGGCGCTCGCGGCACAGCGCGCCGAGCTCACCCGGGTGCTCGAGTCCTTCAGCGCGGTCAGCCGCGCGCAGTACGACGGCTTTCGTCGCGACGAGAAGCTCGCGTTCCTGATCAACGCCTACAACGCGTTCACGCTCGAGCTGATCCTCACCCGCTACCCGGACCTCAAGTCGATCAAGGACCTCGGCTCGATCGTGCAGAGCCCCTGGAAGAAGAAGTTCTTCAAGCTGCTCGGCGAGGAGCGCCACCTGGACGGCATCGAGCACGACATGATCCGTGCCCCCGGCGCCTTCGACGAACCCCGCATCCACTTCGTCGTGGTCTGCGCCTCGATCGGTTGTCCGGCGCTGCGCCCCGAGGCGGTCGTCGCGAACCGCCTGGAGGCCCAGCTCGAGGACAGCACCCGGCGCTTCCTGCGCGATCGCAGCCGCAACCGCGTCAACGCCAAGTCCTCTCGCCTGGAGGTCAGCAAGATCTTCGACTGGTACAAGGGCGACTTCGAGAAGGGTCACAAGGGCATCGGCTCGCGCGAGGCCTTCTTCGCCCGTTACGCCGACGCGCTCACCGAGGACGCGCGCGAACAGGCGCTGGTGCGCGAGTCGAAGCTGTCGATCACCCACCTCGACTACGACTGGGGCCTGAACGATCGCCGTGGCTGACACGCGGATCGCGGTGGTGATCCCCGCGCTGAACGAGGCCGGGCAGATCGCCTCGCTGCTGGAGGGCGTGGTGGGCGTGGCCTGCGAGGTGGTGCTGGTCGATGGTGGCAGCCACGACGACACCGCCGCGCGCGCGGGTGCGGCCGGCGCCCGGGTGATCCCCTCGCCGCGGGGCCGGGCCGCGCAGATGAACGCCGGCGCGCGCGCGCTGGGCAGCGACTGGCAGGCGTTGCTCTTCCTGCACGCCGACACGCGCCTGCCCACGGGCTGGGCACAGGCCGTGACGCGGGCGCTCGCGGGGGGCGCGCGCTGGGGCCGCTTCGACGTGATGCTGGACAGCCCCCGCCCCGCGCTGCGGATGGTGGAGGCCTCGATGAACCTGCGCTCGCGCCTCACCGGCATCTGCACCGGCGACCAGGCGATCTTCGTCGAGCGCGGGCTGTGGGCGCGCTGCGGCGGCTACGCCGCGATCCCGCTGATGGAGGACATCGAGCTCAGCCGGCGCCTGAAGCGCCTCGCGCCCGGGCCGGCGGCGCTGCGCGAGCGCGTCCGGGTGAGCGCGCGGCGCTGGGAGAAGCACGGCGTGTGGCGCACCATCCTGTCGATGTGGTGGCTGCGGCTGCGCTACTTCCTGGGCGATTCGCCCGAGCGCCTGCACCGGGCCTACTACGGCAAGCCGCGATGAGCGTCGAGGACACCCACCTGCTGATCGTGTTCGCGCGCGTGCCACGGCGCGGGGAGGTGAAGACGCGGCTGGCGGCCGCGATCGGCGCCGACGGCGCACTGCAGGCCTACCGTGCGCTGCTGCACCGCACGGTGGCGGTGGGCGCGGCGTTGCCTCACACGACGCGGTGGTTGTGCCTGAGCGGCGAGGACGACGCCGGCGAGTGCCGCGAGCTGGCCACGCGGCACGGCTATCGGATCACACGGCAGGTCGACGATCCCGATCTGGGCGTGCGCATGGCGCGCGCGCTCGCCCAGGGCCTCGAGGCGGGCGAGCGGGTGGTGCTGATCGGCTGCGATTGCCCGGTGTTCGAACCGCCCGTGCTGGCCGACGCGTTCCAGCGATTGCGCACCCACGAGGCGGTCTTCGGCCCCACCGAGGATGGCGGCTACGCGCTGGTCGGCGCGAACCGCCGCATCGGCCCCCGCCTGCCAGAGCTCTTCGCCGGGATCGCCTGGAGCCAGCCGACGGTGATGGCCCGCACCCGCGCGCGCGCCGCGCAGGCGGGCATCCGCCTGGCCGAGTTGGCGACGCTGTGGGATGTCGATACCCTCGAGGACTGGCGGCGCTGGCAGGCGCTGGCCGCTGGCCTGCCACCCAGCCCGACGGCGCGATGATTCACCGGCTTTCCCTTTCGACAACGCCATGACCCCTCGACCGTCAGCCCCCCGCACCGAGGCTCGACGCGCCTGGCTGCGCGCGGCCGGGGCGCTGTCGTTCGGGCGCGCGTGGCGGGCCGCCGCCGTGGCTTCCCTGGGCTCGGTGGGTGCGCAGAGCCGCGCGCAGACCGCCGACAGCGTGCCGCGGGCGACCGCATCGCCATCGGGTACTGAAGCCGCGTTCGCTGCCCGGGCCCCCGGCGACCCGATCCCCGACCTTTGGCAAGCCAAGGGGGTGGGGTCGATCCCGCAGAACCAGGTGCGGCTCGAGGCCAGCGAGTTCGGCACCGTGCTGCGCATCGACTCGCACCGGTCGGCCTCCAGCCTGGTGCGCCGCTTCGAGCCGCCGATGCGCCTGGAGCGCCTGGCCTGGCGCTGGCGCACCGATGCCTGGCCGAGCGGGGTGGGCCCGGCCGGCGAGAAGGCCGGCGACGATTTCAGCCTGCGCCTGTACGTGATGTTCGACTACCCGATCGGCAAGGTGCCGCTCGGCGAACGCTGGCTGCTGCGGATCGCGCGCACGCTGTACGACCCGCACCTGCCCGCGGCCACGCTGTGCTACGTGGCCGACCACCGGCTCGCGGCCGGCAGCGTGCTGGTGTCACCCTATACCGGGCGCGTGCAGATGATGGCGCTGCGTCAGGAGGCGCAGCCAGGGGCGTGGTGGTCGGAGGATCGGGACCTGCGCGCCGATTTCCAGCGCGCCTTCGGGGCCGAGCACGGCCCGGGCCTGCCGCCGGTGGCCGCGCTCGCGCTGGCCGCCGACACCGATCAGGGCGGCGGGCGGGTGCGGGCCTGGTTCAGTGATCCGCGCTGGAGCGCGGCTCGTTGAGCGCGGACGGGTCGGCCGCGCGCTGCGATTCGGCCTGGCGGGCGGCGTGCTCGCGCGAGCGCGCCTCGGTGGCCGCGGTGCGCGCGTTGAACTGTTCCACCTGATCGAAGACCTCGGCAATTGGGCGCACCGTGCCCACCAGCTCGCCCTGCACGTACTCGACGCCCAGCACGCGCAGACGGTCGTAGATGTCCTGGTTGTGCACGTGCTCGGCGATCGTCTTCACGTTCAGCCGCTTGGCCACGCGCACCGTGGACAGCACGATCTCCTCGTCGATCGGGTTGGTGACGAGGTTGCGGATGAACGAACCGTCGATCTTCAGGTAGTCGATCGGGAAGCGCTTGAGGTACTCGAAGGTGGCCAGCCCGGTGCCGAAGTCGTCCAGCGCGATGCCGAAGCCGTCGGCCTTCAGCTCGTCGACCAGCCGCGAGGCGGCGCCCGGGTTGCGGATCGCCTCGCTCTCGGTGATCTCGAACACGATCTTCTCGGCCGGGATCCGGAAACGCGCCCGCTGCTCGCGGATGAACGCGGCGATCATTCCGTCGCTCATCGTCATGCCCGACAGGTTGATCGAGCACTTCCAGGTGCGCTCCAGCCCGACCGGGTTGGCCGCCAGCCACTCGAACACCTTCTCGATCACCCCACGATCCAGCGCCACCGTCATCTGCGCCTGCACCGCCAGCGGCAGGAACTCGGGCGGGCGGATCAGGTGGCCGTCGGTGTCGCGCAGGCGCGTGAGCACCTCGTAGGCCACCATGTTCTCGGGCGCCTCGGGGTCGACCATCGGCTGCGCGTAGACCTCCAGGCGCTTCTCGCGGATCGCCTCGCGCACGTGTTCCAGCTTGCCCTGGTGCGAGCGGCGCGCGTCGATCATCGTCTGCGACAGCGGCTCGACGAAGAGCTGCGGGTCGCGCACGCTGGCGGCGATCGCCATCGCGTCCGACAGCGACAGCAGGCAGTCCTCGCTGTCGATCAGCACCGTCGGGTCGATCAGCAGGCCGCCCACCGCCGCCTGCAGCCGGATGCTGCCGTGGTCGGCCTTGTAGACCTGGCCGTTCAACTGCGCGTAGATCTCGCGGGCCAGCGAGCGCACCGAGGCCACCGTGTCGGCCGACACCAGCAGCGCGAAGCGTCCCGACGACAGACGCGCCGCCTGCAGCGCGCCCGGCTGGCGCATCAGCAGCATCGCGGCGCTCTGTTCCAGGTGCAGCGACTGGATCGGGCCGCAGAGGTCGTTGACGGTGTCGAAGTTGCCCACGTTTATGCCGATCAGGCCGTAGCTGGGGCGCTCGCGCGCCGACAGCCGCTCGGACAACTCGGTCAGCAGGCCGCGGTCGTTCAGCAGCCCCGTGGTCATGTCCTGGCGCGCCTGCAGCGCCACGCGCCCCAGCGCCTGGCGTCGGTCGGTGGCGACCGCCTGCATCAGCAGCGCGACGACCACCGCGCACAGCACCAGCACCGTGCCCTCCAGGGCCCGCGCCACGTTCTCCTGCGCGTCGCCCAGCCCGTATGCGCGCACCGCCAGCAGCAGCGTCGCGGTGAGGAACAGCGTCATCGCGGTGGTGCGCTCGGGCATGCGCACCGAGGTCCAGGCGACGATCGGGAAGAAGAAGAACAGCAGCGCGTGGCCGTAGTCGCGCAGCTCCAGGTTCGACAGCAGCAGGCTGCCCGCGATCACCACCAGGGTCAGCACCACCGCGGTGGTGTCCAGGCCGGCGCCCTCGGATTCGCCGGTGGAGGCCATCTGCGAGAGGCCGTCCGGCGCCCAGGCGAGGATCGCCGGCGCGATCAGCAGGATGCCCAGCGCGTCGATCAGCCACCAGGCGACGAACAGGTGCGCGGCGTGCAACCCGGGCATCAGTTCGGCATTGCGCAGGCCGAGCGTGGCGATCGCGGCATCCAGCGGGGCGGCCATCAGCGCACCCATCATCATGAAGCGCAGCACCGCGTCCATCCGGTAGTCGGCGGGCTTCCAGGCGTTGAGCCGGCGCATCAGGCCGATCGCGGCCCAGGGGCCCACCACGGTGCAGGCCATCGCGGTGACGGCCACCGCCACGCTGGCGAATTCCACCCAGGCCCAGGCCGACGCGCCCACCGCCGCGGGCAGCACCCACCAGCGACCGTATCGCCATCCACAGGCCAGCGCCACCGCCCCGGCCGGCCAGATCAGCAGCCCCACCGGAGCCTGGAACGCGAGCAGCCGGGCCACCAGGCAGGCGAGAAAGCTCGCCCCGGCGGCCATCAGGGCGAGCAGGGGCGGGGACATGCCGGGGCGGCCTGACGGGCGAAAGGAGGTCGGCAAGGAGGCGTTCGACAGGATGGGATCGGGCCGAGTGTAATTCATCGACGCCAGTGCGGCGTCGATTGTGTCGGCCGGATGCGACCGGCCGGCGCCTGCCGGCCGGTCCGCGCGGGGCTCAGGCGGCCATCAACTGGCGCAGCACGAAGGGCAGGATGCCGCCGTGGCGGAAATAGTCGACCTCGATCGCGGTGTCGATGCGCAGCAGCACCGGCACGCGGCGGGCCGTGCCGTCGGCGCCGCGGATCACCAGCGTCACGTCCTGCTGCGGCTTGATCTCGCCGTCCAGGCCCTCGATGTCGAAGCTCTCCGTGCCGGTGATGCCCAGCGACTGCACGCTGTCGCCGCCCTTGAACTGCAGCGGCAGCACGCCCATGCCCACCAGGTTCGAGCGGTGGATGCGCTCGAAGCTGCGCGCGATCACCGCCTTCACGCCGAGCAGCTGCGTGCCTTTGGCCGCCCAGTCGCGCGAGGAGCCGGTGCCGTACTCCTCGCCGCCGAACACCACGGTGGGCACGCCGTCGGCGACGTAGCGCATCGCCGCGTCGTAGATCGACATCTGCTCGCCGCTGGGCTGGTGCACCGTGATGCCGCCCTCCACGCGCGAGCCGCTCGCGGTGGGCGGGATCATCAGGTTCTTGATGCGCACGTTGGCGAAGGTGCCGCGCATCATCACCTCGTGATTGCCGCGCCGCGAGCCGTAGCTGTTGAAGTCGGCCTTCTGCACGCCGTGGGCCACCAGCCACTTGCCGGCCGGTGACGACTCGGTGATCGAGCCGGCCGGCGAGATGTGGTCGGTGGTGATGGAGTCGCCGAACACGCCCAGCGCCCGGGCGTTGCGGATCGACCCTTCGCCGGCCGCGGGCTGCATCGAGAAGTCCTCGAAGAACGGCGGCCGGGCGATGTAGGTGGACACCGGCCAGTCGTACACCTGGCCCTTCGTGCCCTTGACCTTCTCCCACAGGCGACCCGGCTTGTCCTTGACCTGCGCGTAGTTCGCCTTGAACACCTTCGGGTTCATCGCGTGCTTCATCAGCGCGTAGACCTCGTCGCTGCTCGGCCAGATGTCGCCCAGGTAGACGTCGCGCCCGCCCTTGCCCTTGCCCACCGGTTCGGTCATCAGGTCGACCATGACGTTGCCGGCCAGCGCGTAGGCCACGACCAGCGGCGGCGAGGCGAGGAAGTTGGCCTTCAGGTTCGGGTGGATCCGGGCCTCGAAATTGCGGTTGCCCGAGAGCACCGCGGCGCAGACCAGGTCGTTGCCGGTGATCGCCTCGTTGATCTCCGCGGTGAGATCGCCGGCGTTGCCGATGCAGGTGGTGCAGCCGTAGGCCGCCACCGCGAAGCCGAGCTTCTCGAGGTAGGGCAGCAGGCCTGCCTTCTCGAGGTATTCGGTGACCACGCGCGAGCCCGGCGCCAGCGAGGTCTTGATGTGACGTCGCACGGTCAGGCCCGCCTCGACCGCCTTCTTCGCGAGCAGCCCCGCCGCCAGCAGCACGCCGGGGTTCGAGGTGTTGGTGCACGACGTGATCGCGGCGATCAGGACGTCGCCGTTGCGCAGCGACAGTCCACTGGCGGTGGTGACCGGCGCGGCGAGCTTCTCGGCGGGCTGGTTGAAGCCATTCTCACCGATCGGCTTGGAGAAGAGCTCGGAGAAGGTGCACGCGACCTGGCCGATCTCGATGCGGTCCTGCGGACGCTTGGGGCCGGCCAGCGAGGGCGCGACCGAGCCGAGGTCCAGGCGCAGCACCGTGGAATAGTCGATTTGTCCGGCCTTGGGCACGCCGTACAGGCCCTGCGCCTTGAAGTACGAGGCGAACGCGTCGATTTCGGCCTTGGTGCGGCCGGTGCCCTCGAAGTAGGCGATCGTGCGGTCGTCCACCGGGAAGAAGCCCATCGTCGCGCCGTATTCGGGCGCCATGTTGGCGATCGTGGCGCGGTCGGGCAGCGGCAGCGTCGCGGTGCCTTCGCCGAAGAACTCGACGAACTTGCCGACCACCTTCTCCTTGCGCAGCATCTCGGTGATCGTGAGCACCAGGTCGGTGGCGGTGACGCCTTCGCGCATCACGCCGGTGAGCTCCACACCGACCACGTCCGGGGTCAGGAAGTACACCGGCTGGCCGAGCATGCCGGCCTCGGCCTCGATGCCCCCCACGCCCCAGCCGACGACGCCGATGCCGTTGATCATCGTGGTGTGGCTGTCGGTGCCGACCAGCGTGTCCGGATAGAACACGCCGTCCGAGCCCCGATGCACGCCGCGAGCGAGGTATTCCAAGTTCACCTGGTGAACGATGCCGAAGCCGGGGGGCACGACGCCGAAGGTATCGAAGGCCTGCATGCCCCACTTCAGGAACTGGTAGCGCTCCTGGTTGCGTTCGAACTCCAGCTTCATGTTCAGGTCGAGCGCCTTGCGGTTGCCCTGGTGGTCGATCATCACCGAGTGGTCGACGACCAGGTCCACCGGCACCAGCGGCTCGATCGTCTTCGGGTCCCGGCCCATGCCCTTGGCGACATTGCGCATCGCGGCGAGGTCGGCCAGCAACGGCACGCCGGTGAAGTCCTGCAGCACGACGCGCGCCACCACGAAGGGGATCTCGTCGACTCGATCGGCCTGCGGGCGCCAGTTCGCGAGCTGCTCGACATGCGCCTCGGTGACTTTCAGGCCGTCGCAGTTGCGCAGCACAGACTCCAGCACGATGCGGATCGACACCGGCAGGCGATTGACGTTCGGGAAGCGCCGCGCCAGCGCGGGCAGCGAGTGCAGGCGACCGGTCTTGCCCGAAGCGAGCTTGAAGTCTTTCAGGGTCTTGAACGGGTTGTTCGTCATGATGGGCCTCCGGGTCTTTCAGTGTGGAGCGAGGAAATCGGGGGAATACCGCCCGCGCGGGCTCAAGCGGTGGTGGCCGGGGCCTTGCGCGGCGGCGGCCCGCGGCGCTTGGGTGCCTTGGGCTCGGGTTCCGGGCGCAGGCTGCCATCGTTCATGTTCAGGATACCCATGCCGGGCACGATCATGTCACCGGGCCGGTGCGTGGTGGGGCAAGGCCCGATCATCTTCGCAACCACTGCGTCCTTGTCCTCCCGGCGCGTGCCAGCCAGGGGCGGGTCGTAGGTGACCACGGTGTCGATGCGGTAATCGGTCTCGAAGTTGCCGGAGGCCACCGCGTGACTCGTCACGGTCACGCGGCTTTCCTTGCACACGGAGATCGCGTGCCAGGCGTCGCCCGCGCGCTGGAAGGCGCCCATCGTGCAGGCGCCGCGGGCGCCCGGTGCCCGGTCGAGGTGGGCGGCCGGCGTGTCGGTCTGTTCGCCCACGCAATAGCGCATCGCGGGCAGTCCGGCCGCCTGGGAACCGGCGCTGCGCACCTCCCACAGGCCGGGCTTGCGCCGTGGAAAGACGGGAGGACTGCCGTCCGGGCCCGGGGTGGCGATCGGGGCGGGCTGGGGCCCCGGGGGTGCGGCGGGCGCCGGTGCGGGCGCGGCTGCCGGGGCCGGTGCGGGCGTGGCCGCGGGTGCCGCTCTGCGGGCGGGCGGCGGCGCGGCCTGGGCGAGCAGCGTCGCGGGTGCGGTCAACCCGAGCGCGGCGCCGATGACCCAGGCCAGCATGGTGCGGCGGTTTCGGTCAGCGAGGCAGCGAGGCGCGCGGGCGCGTCGCTCAGAGCTTGCACTCGTTGGCCAGCGTGCGGCCGGCCTTCGAGTCGAGCAGCATCGACTTGCCGACGATCGCGATCCACACCAGGCCCGCGGCCACGTTCTCGAAGCGCAGCGCGCCGGTGCGGGCTTCCACCGCCTTCAGCGTGGCGTCTTTGCCGGCCCAGTTGATCACCATCGTCTGGCGATCCGGCGCGATGCGCCGCACCACCACCCGGCGATTGAGCTCGCAGCGGTACAAGCCCGCGTCCAGCGCGATCGACACCGGCGGCTCAGGGGCCGCGGCCGCCGGCGTGGCGGCCGGGGAGGACCCGGACAACAGCGGTCCCGGCGCGGGTGCCGAGGCGCTCGGCGCGGCCGGGGTCGGCTGGCTGGCGCTGGGTGCGCCGGCCGAGGGATCGGCTGGCGGGCGCTGGCCCGGCGTCACGTCGCGCGGCGGGGGGCGGTCGGTGGCCACCGGCTCGGGGGCCGGCGTGCCGCAGGCCGCGAGCAGGGTCACCAGCAGCAGACAGGTCGTCCAGCCGCGTGCGCGGCCGGGGCGTGATTCGATGGGGCTCGAAACGGTCATGCTGGTGACTCCGCGTGGGGTGGGGAAGGCGACGCTCAGGTCCGCTGGTCGAGCGGCACGAACTTCTGGTCGTCCGGCCCGATGTAGTTGCCGCTGGGTCGGATGATCTTGTTGTCGACGCGCTGTTCGATGATGTGCGCGGCCCAGCCGGCCGTGCGGGCGATCACGAAGAGCGGCGTGAACATCGCGGTCGGCACGCCCATCATGTGATAGCTGACGGCGCTGAACCAGTCGAGGTTCGGGAACATCTTCTTGATCTGCCACATCACGGTCTCGAGGCGCTCCGCGATGTCATACATCTTCGTGCTTCCGGCCTGAACCGACAACTGGCGCGCGACCTCCTTGATCACCTTGTTGCGCGGATCGGAGATCGTGTACACCGGGTGCCCGAAGCCGATCACGACTTCCTTGGCCTCCACGCGCCGACGGATGTCGGCCTCGGCCTCGTCGGGGTTGTCGTAGCGCTTCTGCACCTCGAACGCGACCTCGTTGGCGCCGCCGTGCTTGGGGCCGCGCAGCGCGCCGATCCCGCCGGTGATCGCCGAGTACATGTCCGAGCCGGTGCCCGCGATCACGCGGCAGGCGAAGGTGGACGCATTGAACTCGTGCTCCGCGTAAAGGATCAGCGAGGTGTGCATCGCGCGCTCCCACTGGGCGCTGGCACGCTGGCCGTGCAGCAGGCGCAGGAAGTGGCCGCCGATCGACTCGTCGTCGGTCTCGACGTCGATGCGCTTGCCGTTCGTGCTGTAGTGGTACCAGTAGAGCAGCATCGAGCCGAGCGAGGCCATCAGGCGGTCGGCGATGTCGCGCGCTCCGGGGATGTTGTGGTCGTCCTTCTCGGGCATCTGGCAGCCCAGCGCGGACACGCCGGTGCGCATCACGTCCATCGGGTGCGCGCTCGCGGGCAGGGTCTCCAGCGCGGCCTTCACGTTGGTCGGGATGCCGCGCATCGCCTTGAGCCTGGCCTTGTAGGCGGCCAGTTCGGCCCGATTGGGCAGCTTGCCGTGCACGAGCAGGTGGGCGATCTCCTCGAACTCGGCGGCGTTCGCGATGTCCAGGATGTCATAGCCGCGGTAGTGCAGGTCGTTGCCCGACCGCCCCACGGTGCACAACGCGGTGTTGCCGGCGGTGACCCCGGACAACGCGACGGATTTCTTGGGCTTCGGGCCTGCAGCGGCCTCGGGTGCTTGGCTCATGGAGGTTCCTTTCGGTTTCGGTCAATGCAATCGGAAGGCGACGGCCGCCGGGTCGTCGCCACGAAGGCGGTATAGCACGTGTCGACGCAGGGGATGGCCCTGGGGCAGTCCCGGGTGGTCGAAGTCGTGGTCCGGATCATGCCGCATTCCCAGGCGTTCCATCACGCGCCGGGACGGCTCGTTGGCGACGACGGTGAACGAGACGACCTCGTCCAGTCCGAGCGTGCCGAAGGCGTAGGCGAGCGCGAGGCGCGCGCCCTCGGTGGCCAGGCCGCGGCCCCACAGGGGGCGCGCCAGGCGCCAGCCGATCTCGACGGCGGGCAGGAAGGGCGCCTCGAAGCGCGGGATGTTCAGTCCGATGAAGCCGGCGAAGCCGCCCTCGTGCAGCCGCGCCGCCCAGAAGCCCCAGCCCCGCCGGGTGATGGCCGCCGACAGCGTGTCGACCATCGCGTCGGATTGCGCGCGGGTGAGTGTCGACGGGAAGAAGCGCATCGTCTGGGGGTCGGCGTTGAGCGCCGCGAAGGGCGCGCGATCGGCGTCCTCCCAGGGGCCCAGGCTCAGCCGTTCGCCCCGCAGGCGGGCGGGCGCGGGACCCCGGATCAGGCCGGATTCGAACGCGTCGGGTGCCGACGAACCCATCGACGAGGCCGCTCGGATCAGCCCTTGCGTTGCTGGGCGAAGAGTTGATCGAGCTTGTTCTCGTACTCCCAGTACCCGATCGCGTCGTAGAGCTCCTGGCGGGTCTGCATCGTGGACACGACCGCCTGCTGCGTGCCGTCGCGGCGCAGCGCCTCGTAGACGGTCTGGGCGGCCTTGTTCATCGCGCGGAAGGCCGACAGCGGGTAGAGCGCCATCGCGATGTTCACGGTGCGCAGCTCGTCCACCGTGAACAGCGGCGTCTGCCCGAACTCGGTCAGGTTCGCCAGCACCGGCACCTTCACCGCGTCGACGAAACGCTGGTACATCGACAGCTCGGTCATCGCCTCCGGGAAGATGCCGTCGGCGCCGGCCTCGGCGCAGGCCACCGCCCGCTCGATCGCCGATTCCAGCCCTTCGATGGCCAGCGCGTCGGTGCGCGCCATGATGAAGAAGTTCGGGTCGGTGCGGGCATCGACCGCCGCCTTGATCCGATCGACCATCTCATCCTTGGAGACGATCTCCTTGTTGGGCCGGTGCCCGCAGCGCTTGGCGCCGACCTGGTCCTCGATGTGCATCGCGGCCGCGCCGCTCTTGATCAGCGAGCGGGTGGTGCGGGCGACGTTGAACGCCGACGAGCCGAACCCGGTGTCGACGTCGACCAGCAGCGGCAGGTCGCAGACGTCGGTGATCCGACGCACGTCGGTGAGCACGTCGTCCAGGCCCGAGATGCCCAGGTCGGGCAGGCCGAGCGAACCGGCCGCGACGCCGCCGCCGGAGAGATAGATCGCGCGAAAGCCGGCGCGCTTGGCCAGCAGCGCGTGGTTGGCATTGATCGCACCGGGAATCTGCAGCGGACGCTCCTCGGCGAGGGCGGCGCGGAATCGTTGTCCGGGAGTCATCGGGTCTTCCTTGGAGGGGAGGTCGTGGGAGAGGGAAAGAGCGCCGCCTCGACATCGTCGGCCAGGCGCTCGCCACCGGCGCGGGCCCGGGCGAGCACCGTCCACCAGTAGCGGTATTGGCCGTGGTCCAGGCGGTGCCCGTCGACGATCACCGGTTGCCAGTCGCGCGCCCGGGCGGCCATCAGCAGGGCACAGGCCTCGGCGACCAGCGTGGGGTTGGGTCGCAGCGCGCGGGCCACCGGCTCGATCTGGGCCGGCGTGAGGCAGGCCACGCGGGTGAATCCGAAGTCGTCGCGCGCGCGGCTGGCGTCGCGATAGGCCTGCTCGGGGTCGCCGACGTTCAGGCACGCGGGGTGGCCGGCCACCTTGCCGGCGGCGTGGGCCGCCGCGCTCACGCGCGCCTTGGCCTGCACGAGCAGCGGGTGCTCGAACTGGGCGGGCGAGCGCAGCAAGGTCTCGGGCAGGGCGCCCTGGAAACTGGCGAGGTAGCCGGAGAGCTCGAAGCCGACGCACTGCACCCGCGGGTGCGCGGCGAGCGCCTCGGCGGCGGCCAGACCGCCATGGGTCTCGATCTGGACGTGCACGGGGAACTGGCGGCGCACGCCGCACTGCAGGGCCACGTCGTCGATCGCCGAGACGACCCGCTCCAGCCCGGCCAGGCCGTCCACGCGGGGGACGGTGACGTAGGCCAGCCGGTCGCCCGCGGCGCGGATCACGATCTCGAGGTCGCCGTGCCAGCTGCGGTGGCTGCTGTCGTGGATGCGCAGGCCGACGCGGCCGTGGCGCCCGCCATCCTGCGCGATCAGCGCGCCCAGCATCGTCGCGTGCTCGGCCTCGCGGCCGGGCGGGGCGCCCTCCTGGCAATCGGCGGTCAGGTCGAAGGCCACCGGCCCGGCGGCCTGCCGGGCCAGCGCCTCGCGAACCGTGGGTTCGTCGCCCGCCAGCAGCTCGCACCCGGGCATCACCGCGGGCAGGGGCCCGACCGGGCTGAACGGGGCGCTGCTGTGGGGCACGGCGGGCCGATCGGGCAGCGCAGCGGTCAGGCGAGCAGGTGCTTGACGCCCTCGCGCTCCTCTTGCAGCTCGTTCAGTGTGATCTCGATGCGCGAGCGCGAGAACTCGTCGATCTCCAGGCCCTGCACCAGGGTGTATTCGCCGTTGGCGCAGGTGACCGGGTAGCCGAACATCACGTCCTGCGGAATGCCGTAGGCGCCGTCCGAGGCCACGCCCATCGTGACCCAGCGGCCATTGGTGCCCAGCACCCAGTCGCGCATGTGGTCGATCGCCGCGTTGGCCGCGGAGGCCGCCGACGACAGGCCGCGCGCGTCGATGATCGCCGCGCCGCGCTTGCCCACGGTGGGCAGGAAGACGTCGCGGTTCCAGGCTTCGTCGTTGATCATCGCCTTGACCGACTGGCCACCGATCGTCGCGAAGCGGTAGTCGGCGTACATCGTGGGCGAGTGATTGCCCCAGACGGCCATCTTCTCGATCGCGCTGACCGGCTTGCCGGTCTTCGCGGCGATCTGCGAGAGCGCGCGGTTGTGGTCCAGGCGCAGCATCGCGGTGAAGTTCTTCTTGGGCAGGCCCGGCGCCGATTTCATCGCGATGTAGGCGTTCGTGTTCGCGGGGTTGCCCACGACCAGGATGCGGCAGTCGCGGCTCGCGGCCTCGTCCAGCGCGCGGCCCTGCACGGTGAAGATCGCGCCATTGGCCTCGAGCAGGTCCTTGCGCTCCATGCCCTTGCTGCGCGGACGCGCGCCCACCAGCAGCGCGTAGTCGGCGTCGCGGAACGCGGTCTTGGGATCGTCGGTGACGACCACGCCCGCCAGCAGCGGGAACGCGCAGTCTTCGAGCTCCATGACCACGCCGCGCACCGCCGGCAGCGCCGCGGTGATGTCCAGCAGTTGCAGGATCACCGGCTGGTCCTTGCCGAGCATGTCGCCGTTGGCGATCCGAAACAGGAGGCTGTAGCCGATCTGGCCTGCCGCGCCGGTGACGGCGACGCGCTTGACGGGTTTGGTCATCTGGAGTCCTCGGGGTGGAGTGCGGTTGACTGGGAGCAGCGGCCCGGGGGATGCGCGACGGGCCGGCTGCGCGTTGTCGGGCAGTGTAGGCGCCAGGGGGAGTGCTGTCAAACCAAAAAGCTATCTTATATAAGACATAAGTTATTGAAAGACGACGCCCGCTGTGCTTCAATCCAGGGCATGAATGTCCCCCGACGCGAGGGCGACCCGTCGCGTGCCGACGCGCCCACTTTCAGCCCTCTGTATCGCCAGATCAAGGGGCTGATCACCCGCGGCCTGCAGGCCGGCGAGTGGAAGCCCGGCGAGGCCATCCCCAGCGAGACCGACCTGGCCGCGCGCTTCGGCGTCAGCCAGGGCACGGTGCGCAAGGCGATCGACGAGCTCGCCACCGAGAACCTGCTGGTGCGCCGCCAGGGCCGCGGCACCTTCGTGGCCACCCACCACGAGGCCCGGGCCCAGTTTCGCTTCCTGCGGCTGCGCCGCGACGACGGCGGCGAGCCCGGCCCGATGGACAGCCGCATTCTCGAGTGCCGGCGGGTGAGGGCGCCGGGCGAGGTCGCCCGGCTGCTGCAGCTGCGCGCCGCCGAGACCGTCGTCTTCATCCGGCGGCTGCTGGCCTTCGAGGGTTCGCCCACGGTGCTCGACGACATCTGGCTGCCCGGCGCCTTGTTTCGCGGCCTGAGCGCCGAGCGGCTGGGCGCCTCGGTCGGGCCCTTGTACGGGCTGTTCGAATCCGAGTTCGGGGTGAGGATGATCCGCGCGACGGAGGCGCTGCACGCGGTGTCGGCCGACGCCGAGGTGGCCACGCTGCTGTCGGTGGCACCCGCTTTCCCCTTGCTGCAGGTCGAGCGTGTGTCCTACACCTACGAAGACCGTCCGGTGGAGGTGCGCCGCGGGCTGTACGTCACCACGCAGTTCCACTACTACAACGAGCTGAGCTGAGCGGATCGATTCGAACCGGCACCGCCGCCGCGCGTTGGTGCGGCGCGCCAAAATGATTCAGAATACGCGGGTTTTGCGCTGCGCATCGATCGAACCCACCGATTTGAGGCATCCATGGCTGATCTGGCAGGAAAATCAGGGCCGCGAGCCCGACCTGAGTTTCGCAACATCAACATCACCCAGCTCTCGCACTACCGGCTCCCACTGGCCGGCGTGGTGTCGATCCTGCACCGGATCAGCGGTGCGCTGATGTTCCTGGTGGGCCTGCCCTTCGTGCTCTACCTCTTCCAGCAGAGCCTCACCTCCGAGATCAGCTTTGACAACTACCGCGCGGTGGTCGGCTCGGTGCTGGGCAAGCTCGTCCTGCTGGGCATCATCTGGGCCTACCTGCACCACTTCTGCGCCGGCATCCGGTACCTGCTGCTCGATATCCACGTCGGCACCGACAAGGACCAGGCCCGCAGCTCGGCCGGCGTCGTCCTGGCGGTCAGTCTGGTTCTCACCGGCCTCGTGGCCCTGAAGCTGTTCGGAGCGTTCTGAGATGACCACCAAACGAATCGTCGTCGGCGCGCACTACGGCCTGCGCGACTGGCTCGGCCAGCGCGTGAGCGCGGTGGTGCTCGCGGTGTACACCCTGGTGCTGCTGGGGGCTTTGTTCGTGACGCCGGAGCTCAACTACGGCACCTGGGCGGGCTTGTTCGCCAGCACCTGGATGAAGGTGTTCACGCTGGTCGCGCTCGTCTCGCTGATGTACCACGCCTGGATCGGCGTGCGCGACATCTTCATGGATTACATCAAGCCCACCGGCCTGCGTCTGGTGCTGCTGGTCGGCACGATCGTGCTGCTGGTCGCCTACACCTGCTGGGCGGTGCTCATTCTCTGGAGGGTCTGAGATGGCCGACGTCCTGAATCACCTGGCCAACAACCTGCCCCGCCGCAAGTTCGATGCCGTCATCGTCGGCGCCGGCGGCGCCGGCATGCGCTGTTCGCTGCAGCTCGCCGAGGCCGGCTACAGCGTCGCGGTGCTCTCGAAGGTGTTCCCCACCCGGTCGCACACGGTGGCCGCGCAGGGCGGCATCGGCGCCTCGCTGGGCAACATGAGCGAGGACAACTGGTACTGGCACATGTTCGACACCGTCAAGGGTTCCGACTACCTCGGCGACCAGGACGCGATCGAGTTCATGTGCCGTGAAGCGCCCAAGGTGGTCTACGAGCTCGAGCACTTCGGGATGCCGTTCGACCGCAATCCCGACGGCACCATCTACCAGCGTCCGTTCGGCGGCCACACCGCCAACTTCGGCGAGAAGCCGGTGCAGCGCGCCTGCGCGGCGGCCGACCGCACCGGGCACGCGCTGCTGCACACGCTCTACCAGCGCAACGTGCGCGCGCGCACGCAGTTCTTCGTCGAGTGGATGGCGCTGGACATCATCCGCAACGCCGACGGCGACTGCGTCGGCGTGATCGCGCTGGAGATGGAAACCGGCGACGTGATGATCCTCGAGGCGAAGGTCACCGTGTTCGCCACCGGGGGCGCCGGCCGGATCTGGGCCGCCTCCACCAACGCGTTCATCAACACCGGCGACGGCATGGGCATGGCCGCCCGGGCGGGCATCCCGCTCGAGGACATGGAGTTCTGGCAGTTCCACCCCACCGGCGTGGCCGGCGCGGGCGTGCTGATCACCGAGGGTGTGCGCGGCGAGGGCGGCATCCTGCTGAACAAGCACGGCGAGCGCTTCATGGAGCGCTACGCGCCCACGCTGAAGGACCTCGCGCCGCGCGACTTCGTCTCGCGCTCGATGGACCAGGAGATCAAGGAAGGCCGCGGCGCCGGCCCCGATGGCGACTACGTGCTGCTCAAGCTCGATCACCTCGGCGCCGACACGATCATGAAGCGGCTGCCGTCGATCCGCGAGATCGCGATCAAGTTCGCCAACGTCGACCCGATCAAGGACCCGATCCCGGTCGTGCCCACCATCCACTACCAGATGGGCGGCATCCCCACCAACTATCACGGCCAGGTCGTGGTGCCGAAGAACGGCAACCCGAACGCGGTCGTCGGTGGTCTGTACGCGATCGGCGAGTGCGCGTGCGTCTCGGTGCACGGCGCCAACCGCCTGGGCACCAACTCGCTGCTGGACCTCGTCGTCTTCGGGCGGGCGGCCGGCAACCACATCGTGTCCAGCCGCCTGAAGGACGAAGGCCACAAGCGCCTGCCCGAGAACGCCGGCGACACCACGCTCGCGCGGCTGGCCAAGCTCGATGGCTCCACCAGCGGCGAGAACACCCAGGACGTCGCCAACGACATCCGGCGCACGATGCAGGCGCACTGCGGCGTGTTCCGCACCTCCGATCTGCTGAAGGAAGGCGTCTCGCAGATCCTCGCGCTGGACGAGCGCTGCGCCGACATCCACGTCAAGGACAAGAGCAAGGTGTTCAACACCGCGCGCGTCGAGGCGCTCGAGCTCGCCAACCTGATCGAGACCGCGAAGGCCACGATCGTGTCGGCCGAGGCGCGCAAGGAAAGCCGTGGCGCCCACGCGCACCGCGACTTCCCGAACCGCGACGATTCGCAGTGGATCAAGCACACGCTGTGGTTCTCCGAGGGCAACCGCCTGGAGTACAAGCCGGTGAACATGAAGCCGCTCACCGTCGACACGTTCGAGCCCAAGGCTCGTACTTTCTGAGAAAGGCGCAAGCGAAGTCATGAGCGCAACGATCGAAGCCCCTGTCGCGTCGCCGGCCGCGGCGAAAGCCGCCCGCCGTGTGGTCAAGTTCTCGATCTACCGGTACGACCCCGACAAGGACGAGCGTCCGTACATGCAGAACCTCGAGGTGGAACTGCTGCCCACCGACAAGATGCTGCTGGACGCGCTGATGCGCATCAAGCAGAGCACCGACGACTCGCTGGCGTTCCGTCGCTCGTGCCGCGAGGGCGTGTGCGGCTCGGACGCGATGAACATCAACGGCAAGAACGGCCTGGCCTGCATCACGAACCTGCGCGACCTGAAGGAGCCGATCGTGCTCAAGCCGCTGCCGGGCCTGCCGGTGGTGCGCGACCTGATCGTCGACATGACGCAGTTCTTCAACCAGTACCACTCGATCAAGCCGTTCCTGATCAACGACACGCCCCCGCCCGAGAAGGAGCGGCTGCAAAGCCCCGAGGAGCGCGAGGAGCTCGACGGCCTGTACGAGTGCGTGCTGTGCGCCTGCTGCTCCACCTCGTGCCCGTCGTTCTGGTGGAACCCCGACAAATTCGTCGGCCCGGCCGGGTTGCTGCAGGCCTACCGTTTCATCGCGGACAGCCGCGACCAGGCCACCAGCGAGCGCCTGGACAACCTCGAAGACCCGTACCGCCTGTTCCGTTGCCACACGATCATGAACTGCGTCGACGTCTGCCCGAAGGGGCTGAACCCGACGCGGGCGATCGGCAAGATCAAGGAACTGATGGTGCGACGGGCGGTCTGAGCGCCCGGTTCCGCCGCCTTCGCCATGTCCGACACGCCCCCGCTGGAGTCCGCCACTGACGCATTGGCGACACCGGTCGACGCCGGCCATCAGGCCGATCCCGTCCGCCGGCGCCGTCTGCGCTGGCGCTCACGCCGCGGCCTGCTCGAAAATGACCTCGTCCTCGACCGCTTTTTCGAGCGCCACGAGGACACGTTGTCGGACGAGGATGTGATGGGGTTGGACCAACTGCTGGACGCGCCCGACAACGAGCTGCTCGACCTCATCCTGGGCCGCACCGAACTGCAAGGCGAGGCCGACACGCCGGCGGCCGCCCGGGTGCTGGCGCTGCTGCGCCAGGCCTGAGCCCCTTCAGCCTACTCCTCAACGATCGATCACAAGGATCACCAAGATGACCACGCCGCACAAAGCCACGATCTCGTTCTCGGACGGCACGCCCTCCGTCGAGCTCCCGATCTACCAGGGAACGGTCGGTCCCGACGTGGTCGACATCCGCAAGCTGTACGGCGCCAGCGGCAAGTTCACCTTCGACCCGGGCTTCCTGTCGACCGCCTCGTGCGAGTCGAAGATCACCTACATCGACGGCGACAAGGGCGAACTGCTGTATCGCGGCTACCCGATCGAGCAGATCGCGGTGAACTGCGACTACCTCGAGACCTGCTATCTGCTGCTCAACGGCGACCTGCCGAACCCGGCGCAGAAGAAGGACTTCGAGACCCGGGTGATCCGGCACACGATGATCCACGAGCAGATGACCCGTTTCTTCCAGGGCTTCCGCCGTGATGCGCACCCGATGGCGGTGCTGGTGGGCTGCGTCGGCGCGCTGTCGGCCTTCTACCACGACTCGCTGGACATCCAGAACCCGGAGCACCGCTTCATCTCGGCGATCCGTCTGGTCGCGAAGATGCCCACGCTGGTCGCGATGGCCTACAAGTATTCGGTGGGTCAGCCGTTCATGTACCCGCGCAACGAGCTCTCGTACTCGGCCAACATCATGCGGATGATGTTCGGCACGCCCTGCGAGGACTACAAGCCGAACGAGGTGCTGGTGCGCGCGCTCGACCGGATCCTGATCCTGCACGCCGATCACGAGCAGAACGCCTCCACCTCGACGGTGCGTCTGGCGGGCTCGTCCGGCGCGAACCCGTTCGCGTGCATCGCGGCGGGCATCGCCACGCTGTGGGGCCCGGCGCACGGCGGTGCGAACGAGGCCTGCCTCGAGATGCTCGATGACATCCAGAAGGCCGGTGGCGTCGCGAAGATCGGCGAGTTCGTCTCGCAGGTGAAGGACAAGAACTCGACGGTGCGGCTGATGGGCTTCGGTCACCGCGTCTACAAGAACTACGACCCGCGCGCCAAGCTGATGCGCGAGACCTGCTACGAGGTGCTCGGCGAGCTCGGCCTGGAGAACGATCCGCTGTTCGCGTTGGCGATGTCGCTGGAGAAGATCGCGCTGGAAGACGATTACTTCGTGCAGCGCAAGCTCTACCCGAACGTCGACTTCTACTCGGGCATCGTGCAAAAGGCGCTGGGCATCCCCACGTCGATGTTCACCTGCATCTTCGCACTGGCGCGCACCGTCGGCTGGATCGCGCAGTGGAACGAGATGATCTCCGACCCCGACCAGAAGATCGGTCGTCCGCGCCAGCTCTTCAACGGCGCCACGCGCCGCGACGTCAAGCCGATCGGCAACCGCTGATCCGCCGGGCCGCCTGCGGGCGGCCTGACCCGTCGGGCGCTGGTGCGCCCGGGACCCGAACGCCTCCCTCGTGGAGGCGTCGTCGTTTTGCGGCCGGGTGGATGGCCCGGATGAGAAGACGCCTCCACGGGGGAGGCGTCGTCTGCAGGAGCGCCGGGGAGGACCGGCTCGGTGCGGGCCCCGGACCTGGCCGGGGCCGAGGGCTCACATCAGCGGCCCCATGCGCTGCTCGCCGCGCTCGTAGACGACGTGCGCGCGTCCCACCAGCAGCGGATCGACGTTGCCGATCTCGTCGAGGTTCTTGTTGGCATAGGGCAGCTTGTGCAGGATGTAGCGCATCGCGTTCAGCCGCGCGCGCTTCTTGCAGTCGCTCTTGATCACGGTCCAGGGGGAATCGGCGGTGTCGGTCGCGAAGAACATCGCCTCCTTGGCCTTCGTGTAGTCCTCCCATTTGTCCAGCGACGCCTTGTCGATCGGCGAGAGCTTCCACTGCTTCAGGGGGTGCGCCTCGCGCTCCTTGAATCGGCGGCGCTGCTCCTTGCGGCTGACCGAGAACCAGAACTTCACCAGGTGAACGCCGCTGCGAACCAGGTGCCGCTCGAACTCGGGCGCCTGGCGCATGAACTCGTTGTACTCCTCGTCGCTGCAAAAGCCCATCACCCGCTCGACGCCGGCGCGGTTGTACCAGGAGCGGTCGAACAGCACGATCTCGCCGCGGGTGGGCAGGTGCTGGACGTAGCGCTGGAAGTACCACTGGCCGCGCTCGAGCTCGGAGGGCTTCTCCAGCGCGACGACCCGCGCGCCCCGGGGGTTCAGGTGCTCCATGAAGCGCTTGATCGTGCCGCCCTTGCCGGCGGCGTCGCGCCCCTCGAACAGGATGATCACCCGCTGGCCGGTCTCCTTGACCCAGGCCTGCAGCTTGAGCAGCTCGACCTGCAGGCGGTACTTCTGCTTCTCGTAGTTGCGCCGCAGCATCAGGTTGCGGTACGGGTAGCCCCCCTCGCGCCAGTCGTCGGCGAGTTCCTCGTCGGGATTGGCGGAAAGCGCGGCGCCATCGCCCTTGAGCAGCGCGCGGCGCAGCTTGGCGGCGTCGTCCGCCGACAGCCCCTCCATGATCTGCTGCAGCGTCTTGGCCAGCGATTCGGGGTTGGCGGACTCGCGCTTGATTACGTCGACCACCGCCGATGCCTGGGCCTGCAGCGCGGCTTCCATCGCGCTGCTGACGGTGTGCGTCTCGATCGCGCCCGGTTGCAGGCGTGGCGGCACGTCGCCGGCGCTGGCGGGTCGCGCGCGGCGGGTGCGCCGGGCGGCCGGCGCCCGGGGGGCCGCCTTCGGGGCCGCGGGGGTGGGGGTCGCGGGGGCGGTGCCGCTGGGCGGCACCACGGTGAGGGTGGTCTTCTTGGTCATCGGGTTCTCCGTGCGCCAAGCCCTCCGTGTGCGCGCGCGGCGGCGGCGGGTTCGCCGTCGCCGCCTCGCGAGCTCGCGGTCAGCGAAGCGACATGTTGATGCGTTCGAGCGCGGCGGCGCCCGGACACAGGTCGGCGGCCTCCATCGCGTTCAGGGGCCGGCTCGGCGTGTGAAGGTGGGCGTGCAGGTCGGTGGCATCCGGATCGACGTACAACAACCCGGTGACCACCTCACCCTTGGCCTGGTGCTGCTGGATGAACGACATCGCGCCGAGCCGATCGGTGGCGTCGTAGTCGGTGGAGATCTTGCGCAGGCGCAGCACCGTGCCGTCGTGCTGCTCGACCTCGGTGACCTCGCCCGGTGCGTAGCGCGCGGTGATCTCCTCGCGGCGCGGCATGAAGTCGATCTTGTTGACCGCCTCGTTGTGCGCGCGCACGTACTCGTAGCTCTTCGTGCTGCCGGCGTGGTTGTTGAACGCCACGCAGGGGCTGACGACGTCGATGAACGCCGCGCCGGGGTGCGACAGCGCCGCCTTGATCAGCGGCACCAGCTGGTCCTTGTCGCCGGAGAAGCTGCGGCCGACGAAGGTGGCGCCCAACTGCAGCGCGAGCGAGACGAGGTCGATCGGGGAATCGCTGTTGACGACGCCGCGCTTGGACTTCGAGCCCTGGTCGGCGGTGGCCGAGAACTGGCCCTTGGTGAGCCCGTAGACGCCGTTGTTCTCGACGATGTAGGTCATGTTCACGCCGCGGCGCATCGCGTGCGCGAACTGGCCCAGGCCGATCGAGGCGGAGTCGCCATCACCGGACACCCCGAGGTAGATCAGGTCGCGGTTGGCCAGGTTGGCGCCGGTGAGCACCGAGGGCATCCGGCCGTGGACGGTGTTGAAGCCGTGCGAGTTGCCCAGGAAGTAGTCGGGCGTCTTCGACGAGCACCCGATGCCCGAGAGCTTCGCGACACGGTGCGGCTCGATCGCGAGATCCCAGCAGGCCTGGATGATCGCGGCGGAGATCGAGTCGTGCCCGCAGCCGGCGCACAGCGTGGAGATCTTGCCCTCGTAGTCGCGTCGGGTGTAGCCGAGCGCGTTGGTGGGCAGGGTGGGGTGGTGCAGCTTCGGTTTGGTGATGTACGTCATCGCGGAGGCTTTCGATGCTCGGTGGGGCGTCCGGAACTCAGGCGGCCTTGCCGCGCTTGAGCGGCTCGACGTTGGCGCCGCGGATCCGGTCGCCGACTTCGCGCACGATGAAGCGCGCGGTGATCGGCGTGCCGTCGTAGTGCAGGATCGGGATCAGCTTGGCGGGCGCGACCTCGAGTTCGGTGACCAGCATCGTGCGCATCTGCGCGTCACGGTTCTGCTCGACGACGAACACGGTGTCGTGCTCCTCGATGAAGCGCTCGGCGGCGGCGTCGAACGGGAAGCCGCGCACGCGAAGCGTGTCGGCATGCACGCCGGCGGCCTCGAGCACGTCGGTGGCCTCGTTCATCGCCGGGCTGGTCGAGCCGTAGTAGATCACGCCGAAGCGGGTCTTCTGCGCCGAGGTGCGCACGATCGACTCGGGCACCAGGCCGCGGGCCGTCTGGAACTTGCGCAGCAGCCGGGTCACGTTCTCGACGTAGTCCGGGCCGGCCTCGGAGTAGCGCGCGTACGAATCCTTCGTGGTGCCGCGCGTGAAGTAGGCGCCGCGGGTGGGGTGCGTGCCGGGATAGGTGCGGTACGGGATGCCGTCGCCGTCGACCTCCTTGTAGCGGCCGAAATCGCGGCCGGCCTCGAGCTCGGCGGCGGTCATCACCTTGCCGCGATCGAACTGGCGCGCGTCGTCCCAGACGAAGGGCGCGGTGAGACGCTGGTTCATGCCGATGTCCAGGTCGGTCATCAGGAACACCGGCGTCTGCAGGCGGTCGGCGAGATCGAGCGCCTGCGCCGAGAACGAGAAGCACTCGTTCGGGTCCTCGGGGAACAGCAGCACGTGCTTGGTGTCGCCGTGCGAGGCGTACGCGCAGGCGAGCAGGTCGGCCTGCTGCGTGCGCGTGGGCATGCCGGTGGACGGTCCGCCGCGCTGCACGTTGATGATCGTGATCGGGATCTCGGCGAAGTAGGCCAGGCCGATGAACTCGGTCATCAGCGACACGCCCGGGCCCGAGGTGGCGGTGAACGCGCGCGCGCCGTTCCAGCCCGCGCCGACGACCATGCCGACCGACGCGAGCTCGTCCTCGGCCTGCACGATCGCGAACTTGTTCTCGCCGGTCTCCTTGTCGACGCGCAGTTTCGCGCAGTAGTTCTGGAAGGCCTCGGCGACCGACGACGACGGGGTGATCGGGTACCAGGCGCACACGCTGGCGCCGCCGTAGACGCAGCCCAGCGCCGCGGCCGCGTTGCCGTCGATGAAGATGCGGTCGCCGACGTTCGCCGCGCGGCGCACCTTCAGGTCACAGGCCCCGGCCAGGTGCTCGGTGGCGTAGTCGTAGCCCTTGCGGAAGGCGTCGAGGTTGGGCTCCATCAGCTTTTGCTTGCCCTTGTACTGCTCGCCCAGCAGCTGCGGCACGACCTCGGGCTCGATGCCCAGCATCGCGGCCAGCGCGCCCACGTACATGATGTTCTTGAGCAGCTGGCGCTCGCGCGGATCGGAGTACGCGGCATTGCACATCTGCGTCAGCGGCACGCCGATCAGGTGCACGTCGCTGCGCACGCGCGAGGCCGCCAGCGGCTTCGTGCTGTCGTACAGCAGGTAGCCGCCCGGCTCGATCTCGGCGACGTCTTTGTCCCAGGTCTGCGGATTCATCGCGACCATCATGTCGACACCGCCGCGGCGGCCGAGGTAGCCCTTCTCGGTGACGCGGACCTCGTACCAGGTGGGCAGGCCCTGGATGTTCGACGGGAAGATGTTGCGAGGGCTGACCGGCACGCCCATGCGCATGAAGCTCTTGGCGAACATCTCGTTGGCCGACGCCGACCCCGAGCCGTTCACGTTGGCAAATTTGATCACGAAGTCGTTGGTGCCGGCGATCCGGCTGGGGGCTGTCGTGCTCATGGGTCAGGCGGCCTTTCGCTGGGGACTCCGGCAGGCGGGGCCGGCATGGGTCATCGTGAGCAGGAACTTGTGCATGTCCCAGGCGCCGGTCGGGCAGCGCTCGGCGCACAGGCCGCAGTGCAGGCAGACGTCCTCGTCCTTGACCATCACGCGCCCGGTCTTCAGGTTCTCGGAGACGTACAGCGCCTGGTCGGTGTTCAGCGCGGGCGCGCGCAGGCGCTGGCGCAGGTCGGCTTCCTCGCCGTTCGCGGTGAACGTGATGCAGTCGGTGGGGCAGATGTCGACGCAGGCATCGCACTCGATGCACTGGCCGGCGTTGAAGACCGTCTCGACGTCGCAGTTCAGGCAGCGCTGCGCCTCCTTGAACGCGGTGGCCGCGTCGAAGCCGAGTTCGACCTCGACCTTGATGTCGCGCAGCGCCTTGTTGACATCGCGCCAGGGCACCTTGTTGCGGGCGTCGGGGGCGACCTCGTTGTCGTAGCTCCACTCGTGGATGCCCATCTTCTGGGACACGAGGTTCACGCCGGGGGCCGGGCGCTCGCGCACGTCCTCGCCGTTGAGGAACTTGTCGATCGAGACCGCGGCGTCGTGGCCGTGGGCGACGGCCCAGATGATGTTCTTCGGGCCCAGCGCGGCGTCGCCGCCGAAGAACACGTTCTTCGCGGTGGACTGCAGCGTGACGGCGTCCAGCACCGGCATGCCCCACTTGTCGAATTCGATGCCGCAGTCGGCCTCGATCCAGGGGAACGCGTTCTCCTGGCCGACCGCGATCAGCACGTCGTCGCACTCGAAGGTCTGGTCGGGCTCGCCGGTGGGGACCAGGTTGCGCCGGCCCTTCTCGTCGTAGACCGCCTTGACCTTCTCGAAGCTCATGCCGGTCAGGCGGCCATTGGTGTGCAGGAAGGCCTTGGGCACGAGGAAGTTCAGGATCGGGATGCCTTCGTGGACCGCGTCCTCCTTCTCCCAGGGCGAGGCCTTCATCTCGTCGTAGCCCGAGCGCACGATCACCTTGACGTCCTCGCCGCCCAGCCGCTTGGCGGTGCGGCAGCAGTCCATCGCGGTGTTGCCGCCGCCCAGCACGATCACCCGCTTGCCGATCTTGTCGATGTGGCCGAACGACACCGACGAGAGCCAGTCGATGCCCACGCGGATGTTCGCGGCGGCCTCCTGGCGACCCGGGACGTCGAGGTCTCGCCCGCGCGGGGCACCGGAGCCGACGAAGATGGCATCGAAGCCCTGCGCCTGCAGCGCCTTCATCGAGGTGATCTCGACGCCCCCGCGGAACTCCACGCCGAGGTTCAGGATGTAGCCCGTCTCCTCGTCGATGACCTCTTCGGGCAGGCGGAAACGCGGGATCTGCGAGCGGATCATGCCGCCGGCGCGCGGGTCGCGGTCGAAGACCGTGACCTCGTAGCCCAGGGGCGCGAGATCGCGCGCGACCGTCAACGCGGCCGGGCCGGCGCCCACGCAGGCGATGCGCTTGCCGTTGCGCCGCGTGGCGGGCTTGGGCAGGCGATCGGAGATGTCGTCCTTGAAGTCGGCCGCCACGCGCTTGAGGCGGCAGATCGCGACCGGTTCGGGCTTCTCGGCCTGCTCCTCCTCGACACGGCCACGCCGGCAGGCGGGCTCGCAGGGGCGGTCACAGGTTCGACCGAGAACGCCGGGGAAGACATTGGATTTCCAGTTCACCAGATAAGCGTCCGAATAGCGCCCGGCGGCGATCAATCGGATGTATTCGGGAACCGGGGTGTGGGCCGGGCAGGCCCATTGGCAATCGACAACCTTGTGGAAATAGTCGGGATTGCGGATATCGGTGGGTTGCAACGAAACTCCTCCAGCGCGCGGCGCCGCCGACCGGGGCGCGGGCTTGCGTCATGATGCTGGCGGGGAGTCTATCGCGCGGCACGTCCCGGGAAAAGCCGAGCGTCGACGGGCGGCACCCGCAGATTCATTTGTTGAAACCGGTGTGGGAACGCCGCCAAGACCCGCGTCGCGGGGCCGCCGGGCAGCCGGCCGCTCACGCCGCCAGCCGGGCCGGTTCGCGGCGCGGCAGCCAGACGGTGACCTGAGTCCCCTGGCCCGCCTGACTGGCGATCTCCACCGATCCCCCCTGCAATTCGACGATTTCCTTGACCAGGCACAGGCCCAGCCCGGTGCCCGGGATGTTGCCGGACGGATCGGCCCGGTAGAAGCGCTCGAACACCCGCGACAGCTGCTCGGGGTTCATGCCGATGCCCTCGTCGGTGACCCGGATGCCCACCCGGCCATGAGGGGCGTCGTGGCTGATCAGCGACAGCGTGATTCGCCCGCCTTGCGGGGAGTACTTGTAGGCATTGCTGACCAGGTTGTTCAGCGCCTGGCGCAGCTTCTCGGCATCGACCGCCACCAGCACGTCGTCGTGGTCCTCCCAGTCCACCTCGACGCGCCGGTGGTCGTTGGGCATCAGGATCGCGTCCAGCGTCTCGTCGACGATCGGCTTGAGCGGCTGCACCGCGATGTTGAAGTCTTTGCCGCTGCGCGCCTCGATCCGGGCGAGGTCGAGCAGCTCGTTGACCAGGTTCACGATCAGGCCCGACTGCCGGTGGATCGTCTCGAGCATCACCCGGGTGCGCTCCGGCGAGAAGTTGCGGTGCAACATCAGCTCGGCGAAGCCGTAGATGCTGACCATCGGCGTGCGCAGCTCGTGGGCGGCCGTGGACAGGAACTCGCTCTTCATCCGGTCGATCTCGCTCTCGCGGGTCACGTCGCGGTAGCACAGGATCAGCTCGCCGTTGCCGCTGCGGCTGGTGCGGATCACCCGCTCGAGGATCCGGCGCGCCGGTTGCATCAGGTGCAGCGTGTCGGGCTCGCCGGTGTCGATCAGCACCTCGGGGTAGATCAAGGCGGGATCGCAGCGTTCCTGCATCATCGCCTCGAAGCGGCCGAAGCTGACGCGCCCGATCAGTTCGTCGGCCGACACGCCGATCATCGCGCAGAAGGCCTCGTTGGCGTAGGCGACGATGCGCTGGGCATCGAACATCACGAAGCCGTCCGGGCTCAGGCTGAGGATCGTGTCGAGCTGCTCGCCGCGGCGCGTGACGACCTCCTGGGCGAGCACGCGGGCGGTGACGTCGGTCTGCACACCCACGAAGTGGGTCAGGCCGCCGTCCTGGTCGAACACCGGCGCGATCGCCAGCTCGTTCCAGAACATCGTGCCGTCGCGACGGTAGTTGCGCAGCTGCACCTTCGCTTCGCGCCGCATCCGGATCGCGTTGCGCAGCACCTCGACCTCGGGCTGGTCCGTCTCGTCGCCCTGCAGGAAGTTGCACTTGCGCCCGATCGAGTCCGACAGCGTGAAGCCCGTCAGTTCCTCGAAGGCCTTGTTCACGTAGACGATCGGCTCGTTCGGGAAGGTCATCGACGAGATCACCACGCCGTGGTTGCTCGCGTCGACCACCCGGCGAAACAGGCGCAGGCTGTCCTCGGCGGCGAGCTTCTCGGTGATGTCGCGCACGAACAGCGCGTAGCGGGTCGTGCCGGCGCCGCCGACCTCCGACAAGGCCACTTCGACCGGGAATTCGGTGTCGCCGTTGCGCGAGCCCTTGCACTCGAAACGGGCGATCCGGGTGCCGCGCCCGCCGGTGTAGACCGCCTCGGCCATCCAGTCGTGCAGGCGGGCGGCGTCCAGGCCGGGCAACGCGTCGCCGATCGGCCGCCCGATCGCGGTGTTCAGGTTCCAGCCGAACAGGCTGGCGGTCGACTGGTTCGTGAGCGTGACGCACCCCAGCTCGTCCACCCCGATGATCGCGTCGGCGGTGGTGTTGATCACCGCGCTCATCTCGGCGTCGTGCCGCTCGATCGTCTCGTAGTGGCGCCGCAGGTGGATCGCGGTCTCGTTCAACGCCTGGGAGAGCCTGGCCACCTCGCGCGATCCGGCCTTCAGCGTGAGCAGCTCACCGGCACTGTGGCGCATCCGCGAGGCGAACTGGGCGATCGCCACGAGCGGCTTCAGCGATCGGCGAAGGAACATCACGATGCCGCCGAAGCAGGCCAGGCACACCAGCGCCACGCTGGTGAACACATCGATCCAGGCCTGGTGCATCGCGGCGATCGGCGCCTGCAGGTCGGCTCGGACGTTGATCCAGCCGACGCGATCGTCCACCGAGAACGGGTGCCACGCGCTGGAGGCCGGGTTCGACCCCTCCCACCAGGAGAAGACCTGCGGTTCACGCCGATCCGGCACGGCGATCGCCGGCATGTCGTGACGGACCACCAGCCGGCGTTGCCCGTCGTCGATGCCGGTGCTCCAGGCGGCGGCGATCACCGGCTGTCCATCCTGCCGAAGGATCGAGATCGACTGGATCCCGGGAACGCGAGCCAAACCCTCGACCGCCCGCTCGACCCCCGCGCGGTCCGTGCCGGCCAAGGCCAGGCGACCGGTGGTGAGCGCGCTGTAGGCGATCGCGGCCACCTGGCGTTCGATCGCCGAGAGCACCTGTCGCTTGGAATGCGACAGGGCCAGCCACGCGGCCAGGGCGGACGACAGCCCCACGGCCAGGGCCATCAGCAGACCCAACTGCGTCATCAGGCTGAGCGGCGTGCGCCGGCGGGCGGCGGGCGCCGACGGGACGGACGAGGGCGAGGCGGTGTCGGTCATGCGATGGGCTCGGTGACGGATCGGGATGGACGATCAGGCCGGCGAGGGCGCCAGCAGCTTGTCGATCAACTCGATCAGGTTCAGCGGGCTGAACGGCTTGACGAGGTAGGCGTCGCAACCCGCCTTGCGTCCCTGCTCCTGGTCGGCCTTCTGGCCACGGGCGGTGAGCAGCACCACCCGGGTCAGGCTGATCGACGGGTCGCGCTTGATGCGTTCGCAGACCTGATACCCGTCGAGTTCGCCGGGCATCATCACGTCCAGCAGGACGAGGGCCGGGCGCATCGCCTGGGCCAGTTGCAGGCCCCGGGGCCCGTTGTCGGCCTCGAAGATCTCGTAGTCGTCGAATTCGAGGGTGGCGCGGATCAGTTGCCGGATGTCGGCCTGGTCCTCGACGATCAGGATGCGTTTCATGGTGTCTCCACGGCGAAAAGGGGGGCAGTCGGCGGGGGGGCGCGGCGGCTCGGGCTCAGGCCGTCGCGCCAGGGGCGGTGGACGCGGGGCGCCGGCGCTGCATCAGCCGCGCCAGGTCCTCGGCATAACGCTGGGCCTGCAGCGCGTCGAGGCGGTCGTTGCGCCGTCGCGAACCGCCGGTGGGCAGTTCGATGCGCACCTCGGTCATGTCCTCGTCGGTGCGCTCGAAGCGCAGGTGCCCGTCGTGCATCTCGACGATCTTCTGGGCGAGCGCCAGGCCGATCTTCAGGCCCTTGGCGGGCGGCGGGGTCGCCGGCTTGGCGCCCTTCAGGGTGGATCTCGCGGGGGGCTCGGGTGCCTGGGCGAGGAAGGGCACCGCCTTGCCGTCGGCCAGGCCGAAGGGGCAGGCGCCCTGGTTGATGATCTGCAGCAGGACGTGCTCCGGGTTCTGGCGCGCTCGAATCTCGACCGTGATCTGGGTCTGCGGGCCGCACTCCTCGCGGGCGTGCTTGTAGGCGTTCTCCACGCACTCGCCCAGTGCGCGGCGCAGCCAGTCGCGACTGCCGTAGATCGGCGGCAGCTCCTCGGACAGGCCGGTGGTGACCACCTGGACGCGATACCGGGCCGCCTGCGGCGCCAGCGATTCGAGCACCTCGCGCACCAAGGGGTCGACCAGCACCCGGTCGTCGCCGACCAGCGCGTCCCGGCCGAGCACCTCGACCAGGTCCAGCAGCTTGGCCAGCTTGTCGGTGAGGTCGCGGGCCAGTTCCTGGGTCGATTCGGGCAGCTGCCCGTTGCCCTCCAGCGTGGCGCAGCGACGCTGCATCTCGCGCATCGGCGAGACCAGCTGGTTGCGCACCAGGTCCAGGAAGGTGTCGATCGCGGTGCGGATCTCGGTCTCGTGGTCGCTCGCGGGCACCACCAGCACGAAGTCCTTGCCGTTGGGGGCCATCACGAGCCGGGCGGTGATCGTGTTCAGGCCCCCGGCGTGGATCAGCTCGGTCGTCAGGTCCATCGGCGCCTGGCGGCGGCCGTCGACGACGTCGCGCAGCGCCTGAACGACCGGCTTGGTGCGCTCGATGCCGGACAGCTTGTCCTGCAGGGCATCCTTGGCGGCCTGGTTGGTGTGGATGATGCGACCGTCGGCGCTCAGGAAGATCAGACGGTCGGTGAGGGCGTCGAACAGGGCTCGGGACATGGCATCGCTCCTCGCCCGTTGCGGGAACACCGACATGGCGCCCCACGGGCTGATGACCACGTTAGCGGCCGGGAGACGCCACGAGTGAGCAAAAATGCCCGTCCGCGGAGGCGCCCCGGGTGTTCACCCGGGGCGTCGGACGCCGTTCATCGGGCGTGAACGACACTCCGGCCGCCGTAAGTCGCCCGCAAGGCACCGGTGGTACGATCCGCCCCGCTGATGAAACCGCCTATGAACTGAACCCGTCCGTCCCCTCTGAAGACTCGACCCGCTTGTCCGGAAGCCGGAAAGCGGTCGTCGGCCGCCGCTGATCCCCCCTTCGCTCATCCGGCGGCCGAGCATCTTTGACGAGAAACTCGTTGAGAAAGGTGAAGCGCCATGATGAAAGCATTCCAGTCGAACTCGTATTTGTTCGGCGGCAACGCGCCCTACGTCGAGGAGCTCTACGAGAGCTACCTGAACAATCCCGGTTCGGTGCCGGAACGCTGGCGCGAATACTTCGACAACCTGCAGCACGTTCCCGCGGCTGACGGCAATCCGCAGACCCGCGACGTCGCGCACGCGCCGATCGTGCAAAGCTTCGCCGAGCGCGCGAAGGACGGCACGCTGCAGCCGCGCGTGATGGGCGGCGACGCGAGCACCGCGCGAAAGCAGGTCTACGTGCAGCAGCTGGTGGCGGCGTACCGCTTCCTCGGTTCGCGCTGGGCCGACCTCGACCCGCTCAAGCGCCAGGAGCGGCCCCAGATCCCCGAGCTCGAGCCGGCGTTCTACGACTTCAGCGAGGGCGACCACGCCAACATCTACTCGGCGAGCAACACCTACTTCGGCTTCGAGCAGGCGACGCTGCGCGACATCCTTCGGGCGCTGCGCGAGACCTACTGCGGCACGATCGGCGCCGAGTTCATGTACATCGCCGATCCGGCGCAAAAGCGCTGGCTGCAGGAGCGCCTCGAATCCACGCGCGCCCGGCCGACCTTCACCGCCGAGCAGCGCAAGCGCATCCTCGACCGCCTGACGGCCGCCGAGGGCATCGAGAAGTACCTGCACACCCGCTACGTCGGCCAGAAGCGCTTCTCGCTCGAGGGCGGCGAGAGCTTCATCGCCGCGATGGACGAGCTGATCCAGCGCGCCGGTGAAGACGGCGTGCAGGAGATCGTGATCGGCATGGCGCACCGCGGCCGCCTGAACGTGCTGGTGAACACGCTGGGCAAGATGCCCGCCGACCTGTTCGCCGAGTTCGAGGGCAAGCACGCCGAAGACCTGCCGGCCGGCGACGTGAAGTACCACCAGGGCTTCTCCAGCGACATCTCCACGCCGGGCGGGCCGGTCCACCTGTCGCTCGCGTTCAACCCCTCGCACCTGGAGATCGTCAACCCGGTCGTCGAGGGCTCGTGCAAGGCCCGGATGGACCGTCGCGGCGACAAGAACGGCCGCGAGGTGCTGCCGGTGCTGGTCCACGGCGACGCCGCCTTCGCCGGCCAGGGCGTCGTGATGGAGACGCTGAACCTCGCCCAGACGCGCGGTTACGGCACCTTCGGCACGGTGCACATCGTGATCAACAACCAGATCGGCTTCACCACCTCCGATCCGCGCGACAAGGGGTCCACCACCTACTGCTCGGACGTCGTCAAGATGATCGAGGCGCCGGTGCTGCACGTGAACGGCGACGATCCCGACGCGGTGGTCTTCGCCACGCAGATCGCGCTGGAGTTCCGCCAGAAGTTCGCGAAGGACGTGGTCGTCGACATCGTCTGCTTCCGCAAGCTCGGCCACAACGAGCAGGACACGCCGGCGGTCACGCAGCCGCTGATGTACAAGAAGATCGGCCAGCACCCGGGCACGCGCAAGCTGTACGCCGACAAGCTGGCCGCGCAGGGCGTGATCCCGGCCGATTTCGGCGACGAGCTCGTCAAGCGCTTCCGTGCCGCGATGGACGAGGGCCGGCACACCGTCGATCCGGTGCTGTCGAACTTCAAGAGCAAGTTCGCGGTCGACTGGATGCCGTTCCTGAACCGCAAGTGGACCGATGCCGCCGACACCGCAGTGCCCAAGGCGGAGCTCAAGCGGATCGCCGAGCGCATCACCACGGTGCCGGCCACGCTGAAAGTGCATCCGTTGGTCGAGAAGGTGCTGGCCGATCGCCGTGCGATGGCCGCGGGCGAGATGCCGCTCGACTGGGGCATGGGCGAGCACCTCGCCTTCGCGACGCTGCTGTCCTCCGGCTACGGCGTGCGGCTGTCCGGCCAGGACTCCGGGCGGGGCACGTTCACGCACCGGCACGCGGTGCTGCACGACCAGGCCCGTGAGAAGTGGGACTCCGGCTACTACGTGCCGCTCGAGCACGTCGCCGAGAACCAGGGGCCGTTCACGGTGATCGACTCGGTGCTCTCCGAGGAGGCGGTGCTCGGTTTCGAGTACGGCTACGCCACGGCCGAGCCGAACACGCTGGTGATCTGGGAGGGTCAGTTCGGCGACTTCGTCAACGGCGCCCAGGTGGTGATCGACCAGTTCATCAGTTCCGGCGAGACCAAGTGGGGCCGCGTCTCCGGCCTGACGATGATGCTGCCGCACGGCTACGAAGGGCAGGGCCCGGAGCACTCGTCGGCCCGTGTCGAGCGATTCCTGCAGTTGTGCGCCGAGCACAACATGCAGGTGTGCCAGCCGACCACGCCGGCGCAGATCTTCCACCTGCTGCGCCGTCAGATGATCCGGCTGTTCCGCAAGCCGCTGGTCATCCTGACGCCCAAGTCCCTGCTGCGCAACAAGGAGGCCACCTCCAGCCTGGACGAGTTCGCCAAGGGCGGGTTCCAGACCGTGATCGGCGAGACCCAGCCCGGCATCGATCCGAAGAAGGTGCGCAAGGTCGTCGTGTGCACGGGCAAGGTCTACTTCGACCTGCTCGCGGCGCGCCGCGAGCGCGAGCTCGATGACGTCGCGCTGCTGCGCGTCGAGCAGCTCTACCCGTTCGCGCACAAGACCTTCGAGACCGAGATGCGGCGTTTCCCGAACGTCACGCAGGTGGTCTGGTGCCAGGACGAGCCGCAGAACCAGGGCGCCTGGTTCTACATCCAGCACCACATCCAGGAAGCGCTGAAGGAAGGCCAGAAGCTCTCGTACGCGGGCCGGCCGGCCTCGGCCTCGCCGGCCGTGGGCTACTACGACAAGCACTACGCGCAGCAGAAGGAGCTGATCGCGGCCGCGCTGGGCGAGGTCAAGCCGCGCGCGAAGAAGGCCTGAGCGGCGCGTCCCGGCACCGCGGGCGCGCTCGCGCCGCCCGCCGCCTCACGGACGCCCCTCGTCTCTCCACCGACGAGCGGCCCCGCCCCGAGGGCGCATCCCGATCGCCCCGGGCGGCCGGCTCGGTTCAACCATCGCAAAGCATTCGGAGTACAACATGGCATTGATCGAAGTGAAGGTTCCGCAACTGTCGGAATCCGTCGCGGAAGCGACCCTGCTGGCCTGGCACAAGAAACCGGGCGAGGCCGTCGCGCGTGACGAGAACCTGATCGACATCGAGACCGACAAGGTCGTGCTCGAGCTGCCGGCCCCCGAGGGTGGCGTGATCGCCCGCGTGATCAAGGAGGATGGCGCCACCGTGGTCGCCGGCGAGGTGATCGCGATCATCGACACCGAGGCGAAGGCGGGCGCGGTCAGCGCGGCGCCGGCCCCGGCGGCGCCCGCACCGGCGGCCAGCACGGTCGCGCCCTCGCCCTCGTGGGCGCCGCCGCCCGCCAGCGGCGGCCTGAAGGGTGATGTCGCGATGCCCGCGGCCGCCAAGCTGATGGCCGAGAACAGCCTGGGCACCGCCCAGGTGCAGGGCAGCGGACGCGATGGCCGGATCACGAAGGGCGATGTGATCTCGGCACTGGAGGGCGGCGCCCGTGCGCCGGCACCCGCGAGCGCACCGGCGCCGGCGATCCCCACCGGCGCGCCCGCGAGCACGCTGCCCCAGGTGCGCGCGCCGATGGACCCGGCGAAGCTGCTCGAGGGTCGCCCCGAGCAGCGAGTGGCGATGTCGCGGCTGCGCCAGCGCGTGGCCGAGCGTCTGCTGCAGTCGCAGGCCACCAACGCGATCCTCACCACGTTCAACGAAGTGAACATGCAGCCGGTGATGGACATGCGCAAGAAGTACCTCGAGCGCTTCGAGAAGGAGCACGGCGCGCGGCTCGGCTTCATGTCGTTCTTCGTGAAGGCCGCGGTGCACGCGCTGAAGAAGTACCCGGTCGTCAACGCCTCGGTCGACGGCACCGACATCGTCTACCACGGCTACTTCGACATCGGCGTGGCCGTCGGCTCGCCGCGCGGCCTGGTGGTGCCGGTGGTCCGCAACGCCGACCAGATGAGCTTCGCGCAGGTCGAGAAGCAGATCGCCGACTTCGGCAAGCGCGCCGGCGAGGGCAAGCTCGGCCTCGAGGAGCTCACCGGCGGCACGTTCTCGATCTCCAACGGCGGTGTGTTCGGCTCGATGCTGTCCACGCCGATCATCAACCCCCCGCAGTCGGCGATCCTCGGCGTGCACGCCACGAAGGACCGCGCGGTCGTCGAGAACGGGCAGGTCGTCGTGCGCCCGATCAACTACCTGGCGCTGTCGTACGACCACCGGATCATCGACGGGCGCGAGGCGGTGCTGTTCCTCGTCGCGATCAAGGAGGCGCTGGAGGATCCGGCGCGCCTGCTGCTGGATCTGTGAGGCGGAGAGACATCATGAGCGAACGCTACGACGTCATCGTCATCGGCGCCGGCCCGGCCGGCTACATCGCCTCGATCCGCGCCGCGCAGCTCGGCTTCAAGGTGGCCTGCGTCGAGAAGTGGAAGTCGCCCTCCGGGGAGATGGCGCTCGGCGGCACCTGCCTGAACGTCGGGTGCATCCCGTCGAAGGCGTTGCTCGCCTCGTCGGAAGAGTACGAGAAGACCGCCCATCACCTGGACGTTCACGGCATCTCGGTCAAGGACGTCCGAATCGACGTCGCGAAGATGGTCGCCCGCAAGGACGGCATCGTCTCGAAGATGACCAAGGGCATCGAGTTCCTGTTCCGCAAGAACAAGATCGCCTGGTTGAAGGGGCATGGCCGATTCGTCGGAGCCGGCGACGGCTTCTTCCGGATCGAGGTCACCGGTGACGCCGGCGCCGAGGTCAACGAGGCGCGCCACGTGATCATCGCCACCGGATCGAAGTCGCGCCACCTGCCGGGCGTGCCGGTCGACAACCGCCTGATCTGCGACAACGAGGGCGCGCTCGGATTCACCGAGGTGCCCAAGCGGCTGGGCGTGATCGGCGCCGGCGTGATCGGCCTGGAGCTCGGTTCCGTCTGGCGCCGGCTCGGCGCCGAGGTCACCGTGCTCGAGGCGATGCCCGGTTTCCTCGCGGCGGCCGACGAGGCGGTCTCCAAGGAGTGCTGGAAGATCTTCACGAAGCAGGGCCTGAACATCCAGCTCGGGGTGAAGATCGACGCGATCACGCCGTCGGCGAAGGCGGTCGAGGTCACCTACGACGACGCGAAGGGCGCGCGCCAATCGCTGAAGGTCGACAAGCTGATCGTGTCGGTGGGTCGGGTGCCGAACACCGACGATCTCGGCCTGGAGGCGATCGGCCTGTCGGCCAACGAGCGCGGTTTCATCGAGGTCGACGATCACTGCCGCACGAAGGTGCCGGGCGTGTTCGCGATCGGCGACGTGGTTCGCGGGCCGATGCTCGCGCACAAGGGCGAGGACGAGGGCGTGATGGTCGCCGAGCTGATCGCCGGCCAGCAGCCGCACATCGACTACAACTGCATCCCGTGGGTGATCTACACCTCGCCGGAGATCGCCTGGGTCGGGCGCACCGAACAGCAGCTGAAGGCCGAAGGCCGCGCGTACAAGTCCGGCCAGTTCCCGTTCGCGGCCAACGGACGCGCGCTGGGCATGCAGGCGGCCGAAGGCTTCGTCAAGGTGCTGGCCGACGCCAAGACCGACGAGATCCTCGGCGTGCACATCATCGCGGCGGCGGCGTCGGACCTGATCACCGAGGCGGCGGTCGCGATGGAGTTCAAGGCCTCGGCCGAGGACATCGCCCGGATCTGCCATCCCCACCCGTCGATGTCCGAAGTGATGCGCGAGGCCGCGATGGCCACCGACCGGCGCGCGCTGAACATGTGAGCCCGGCGGCGCAATTGGACGTCCGCCAGGCCTACGAGGCCGCGCTCACCGAGCGCGGCTATCAGAGCGACAGCGCGCAGCGCGCGGCGGTCGACCGCCTGCAGCGGATGTACGACGAGCTGGTCGCGTTCAAGTCGAAACGCTCGAACGCGTTCAAGAAGCTGGTGAACCGCCCGGACGTGCCGCGCGGCGTGTGGATGTTCGGCGGCGTCGGGCGCGGCAAGAGCTTCCTGATGGACTGCTTCTACGCGTCGGTGCCGGTGGTGCGCAAGAACCGGGTGCACTTCCACGAGTTCATGCGCGGTGTGCACCGCGAGCTGGACGAGCTCAAGGGCTCGGCGAACCCGCTCGACGAGGTGGCGCGGCGGATCGCGCGCCGCTATCGGCTGATCTGCTTCGACGAGTTCCACGTCTCGGACATCGCCGACGCGATGATCCTGGAGCGCCTGATGCGCGGGTTGTTCGGGCACGGGGTCACCTTCGTGATCACGTCGAACTACGCGCCCGACGGGCTGTACCCCGAGGGCCTGCACCGCGACCGGATCCTGCCGGCGATCGCCTTGCTTAAGGAGCAGCTCGACGTGATGTCGGTGGATGTCGGCGTGGACTACCGTCGGCGCACGATGGAGCAGGTGCAGGCGTACCACCATCCCCTGGGCGCCGCGGCCGATGCCGCCTTGCGCGCGGCGTTCACCGCCCTGGCCGAGCCCCACGAGGACGACGCGCGGCTGATGGTCGAGAACCGGGAGATCCGCGCGCTGCGCCGTTCCGGCGGGGTGGTGTGGTTCGACTTCAAGACGCTGTGCGGCGGGCCCCGCTCGCAGAACGACTACCTCGAGCTCGCGCAACTCTTCCACACCGTGATCCTGTCGGACATCCCCCGGATGAGTGCGGCGATGGCGTCGGAAGCCCGACGATTCGTCTGGCTGATCGATGTGTTCTACGATCAGAAGGTGAAGCTGCTGATGTCGGCCGAGTGTCCGCCCGAGGAGCTGTACACGGTCGGGGCGATGGCCGGTGAATTCCACCGCACGGTGAGTCGGATCGTCGAGATGCAATCGCGTGAATACCTCGAATCGCCACGGCGTGGCGCCGCCGGTTCTCTGACCTGAGCGGCGGCGGGCCCCGGATGACCCTCACGCGGCAGACACGGATCGCCGGCGCGCGCCGGCCGACCGGTCGCGGTTCGCGCCTGGCCGCCGCGCTCGCCGTGGCCTGGCTCGCGCCGGCCGTGCACGCGACGCTGCCCGATCCGGCGACGATCAACGATGCCTTCGCCGCGCGGCAGGCGCTCGATCAGGTGCGTCGCGAACGCGCCGAGGTCGATGCGCGCCGCCGCGAGGCGCTCGCCGACTGCGCGCGGCGCTTCATGGCCAACCGCTGCGCCGATCAGGTCGAGCGCGAGCACCGGGCGGCCCGGACCGGATTGCGGGCGGTGGAACGGCGTGCCGACGAGGTGATCCGGGAAGACCGCAACCTGGGGCGCAACCGCGATCTGGCGCAACGCGAGCGCGACGCCGAGCTGCGGGCCCGAAGCGCCCAGCAGGCCGAGGCCGAGCACCTCTCGCAACGCCGGGCGCGCGAGGAGGCGCTGGTCGAACAGGAGGCGGACCGTCTCGCCCGGCAGGCGCAGGACGAGCAGGCCCGGGCGCAGTACGAGGCACGGCAGAAGGCGAGGGCGCAGCGCCTGGGTGCGACCCCCCCGGCGCGTGCCGCTCCGGGCGGCGATGTCGCGCCGGTCAGGCGCTGAGCTTGAGCAGCACCAGCGAGCAGTTGTCGCCGCGGCCGCGGGCGCGTTCGCGCGCGAGCGTGATCAGGCGCTCGGCGGCGTCCCGGGGCGCGTGATCGCTGACCAGCCGGCCGAGTTCCTCGGGGGTGAAGTAGGCCCACAGGCCGTCCGAGCACAGCAGGAAGGTGTCCCCGGCCCGGGGGTCGGACAGCCGGCCGATCGTGGGGGTGGGCGCCTGCGCCGAGCCGATCGCGTTGACCAGGCGGTGGGCCGACGGATGCAGCCGGGCGCGGTGACTGGGCATGCGGCCTTCGGCCACCAGTTGCGCGGCGAAGGTGTCGTCGCGCGTGCAATGCGCCACGCGGCCGTCGCGAAAGTGGTAGATCCGGCTGTCGCCCACGTGGCACCAATCGACCCGCCCCGGTTGCACGAGCACCGCGGCGAAGGTGCTGTGCGGTTCCTGCTCCGCGGTGACCGCGGCCAGCCGCAGCACCGTGTGCACCTCGTCGACGACGGTGCGAAAGAAGTGTTCGGGCGTCTCGTTGTCCGGGTGGAAGCCCTCGAAGCGGCGACGGGTCGCGGTGACCACGTTGTCGGCCGCGAGCGCGCCGCCGGACATGCCGCCCATGCCGTCGGCGAGCACGCCCAGCGCGCAACGCGAGGCGTTCAGGCCCCCGAGCAGTGCGACCCGGTCCTGCTGTTCATCGCGATCGCCCCGGTGTTGCGCGGTGCAACCGGAGATGCTCAGTTCCGGCGTGCCGGCAGCCGGCGCGGGCACCGGACGAAGCGCGCCGACGCGGGACGCGGGCGCCGCTTCGTGTCTGGCGGCGGGGGTCGGCTGAGCGGCGGACTGTACCGGGAACATGGTGAAGACTATTATTTCACGCGTGACAATCGCCTTTGACGCCGCCCATCCGCCCGCGGCCCACACTCGACCATGACTGACCTCGAAGCCATCAAGCGCCGGATCGCGGAACTGCAGCTCGAGCACCGCGGCCTGGACGCCATGATCGAGGCCATCGGTCAACAGACGCGCTTCGACGAACTCCAGCTGCGGCGGCTGAAGAAACGCAAGCTCCAGATCAAGGATTCGATCACGCTGCTGCAGATGCAGTTGGTGCCGGATCAACCCGCCTGACCGTGTCGGATCCCGTTCAAGCCGGTCCGCTTGCCCAGGCGGCCGCCGAGGCGCTGGGCGAGCGCGGCCCGTTCGCCCACGGGCAGCCGGGCTATCGGCTCCGCGAAGGGCAGATCGGCCTGGCCAGTGCGATCGCGACGGCGATCGAATCCCGCGGCGCGCTGGTGGCCGAGGCGGGCACTGGCACCGGCAAGACCTTCGCTTATCTCGTGCCGGCACTGCTCAGTGGCGGTCGGGTCATCGTCTCCACCGGCACCCGCACCCTGCAGGACCAGCTCTTCGACCGCGACCTGCCGCAGGTGCTGCAGGCACTCGGGGTGCGCGCCGAGTGCGCCTTGCTCAAGGGGCGGGCGAACTACGTCTGCCGCTATCACCTGCGTCGCCACCTCGCGGAAGGCCGCTTCGCGCGCCGCGAGGACATCGTCGACCTGCGCCGAATCGACCGCTACGCCTCGGTGTCGCGCACCGGGGACCGTGCCGGCGCGCCGGATGTCAGCGAGGACGCCCCGGCCTGGGCGATGGCCAGTTCGACCCGTGAGAACTGCCTCGGGCAGGAGTGCCCCGACCACGACGATTGCTTCGTGATCAAGGCCCGGCAGGCCGCGCAGCGGGCCGACGTGGTGGTGGTGAACCACCACCTGTTCTGCGCCGACCTGGCCCTGCGCGACGAGGGTGTCGCGGATCTCCTGCCGATGGCCGACGCGCTGATCTTCGACGAGGCGCACCAGTTGCCCGAGGTCGCCACCAGCTTCTTCGGTCGATCGGTGTCGACGCGCAAGCTGCAGGAGTTCGCCCGCGATGTGTTGCGCGCGGGGCTGGCCGAGGCGCGCGACGCGGCCGACTGGACCGAGACCTCGCGTCGCCTGGAGCAGCAGGTCCGCGAGTGGCGTCTCCAGGCCGGAGAGCCGGGGCGGCTGGACGCCCCCGCGGCGCGACGGCGCGACGGCCTGCTGGAGGCGGTCGAGAATTGCGAGCGCGAGGTCGCGGCAGTGGGCGCGGTGCTCGCGGCGGCGGCCGAACGGGGCCGGGAGATCGCCCGTTGCGCCTTGCGGGCCGGCGAGCTCGTCGGGCTGTTGCGGGGCTGGCGGGTGACGGTCGATCCCGAATCCGCCCGGGGCGCGGACCAGACGCCCACCGGGCTCGAGGCCGCCATGCCCGACGCCGGCGGGCCGGCCGGGTCGGACGCGGCCTGGGACGACGATCCTCCCGGGCAGCCGGCGGCCGGCCCGCTCGATGACGAGGCCATCCAGGTCGCGTGGGCGGAGGTCAGCGGCTACGGCGTGACCCTGCACACCACGCCGCTGTCGGTGGCCGGCACGTTTCGACGTCATCGGGCGCAGCGCCCTCGCGCCTGGGTGTTCGTGTCGGCCACCTTGGCCGTCGGCGGCCGCTTCGAGCACTTCTCCCGGGCCATCGGGATGGAGGATGCGGCCACGCTCGCCTGGGACAGCCCCTTCGATTTCGCGGCCCACGGCCTGCTCTACGTGCCGATGGGTCTGGGGCCGCCCTCGGGCGCCGACTTCCCGGCGCGGGTGTTCGATGCGATCTGGCCGCTGTTGCAGGCCAACCGCGGCCGCGCCTTCGTGTTGTGCACCACCTTGCGGATGGTCGAGCAACTCGCGCAGCGCATCGGCCAGCGGATCGGGCCCGACGCGGCGTTGAGCCTGCTCGTGCAGGGCACGGCGCCACGCGCCGAGCTGCTCGAACGCTTTCGATCGGCGCCGTCGCCGGTGCTGGTGGGCAGCGCGAGCTTCTGGGAGGGGGTCGATGTGCGGGGTCGGCAGTTGTCGCTGGTGGTGATCGACAAGCTGCCCTTCGCGCCGCCCGACGATCCGGTGCTGCGGGCGCGCATCGACGCGGTGCGCGCGCGCGGGGAGGAGCCGTTTCGGGTGCTGCAGATGCCGGCCGCGGCGATGGCGCTCAAGCAGGGCGCGGGCCGGATGATCCGATCGGAGACCGACCGGGGTTTGCTGGTGGTGTGTGACGAGCGGCTGGCCGAGAAGGCCTATGGGCGCCAGTTGCTGCGCAGCCTGCCGCCTTTCTCACGCACCCGCGACCGGGATCAGGCGTTGCGCTTCCTCGCCTCGTTGGACGAGGAGGTGACGGACGCTACTTCCACAACTGCCACCAGCGACGATCTCCCGCCGCGAAGCCCTGCGTGAGCAGCGTGCTGCGGGGGAAGTTCGCCTTGAGCACCCGTTCGGCGTCGTTGCGCAGTTCGTCCAGGCCCAGCGCCTCGTACGACTTCACCATGATGTACAAGGCCTCCTCGATCGCCGGGGCCTGCTGGTACTGGCGCACCGCGGCCTGGGCGCGGTTGGCCGCCGCGACGTAGGCGCCCCGGCGGTAGTAGTAGCGCGCGATGTGCACCTCGCCGGAGGCCATCGAGTTCACGAGGTACTTCATCCGGGCCTCGGCGTCGCCCGCGTACTTGCTGTCCGGAAAGCGGGTGACGACCTCGCGGAAGGCGTCGAAGGCGTCCCGCGCGGCCTGCAGGTCGCGCTCGGAGAGGTCCTGCCCGCCGAGGCTGGCGAGCCAGCCCTGCTGCTCGTTGAAGTTGATCAGCCCGCGCAGGTAGTAGATGTAGTCGAGCGCCGGGTGATTGGGGAACTGCTTCAGGAAACGGTCGGTCGAGGCGAGCGCCATCGCACGGTCGTTGTCCTTGTACTGCGCGTAGGCGATGTCGAGCTGGGCCTGCTGGGCCCAGCGGCCGAACGGATACCGGGACTCGAGCTTCTCGAGCATCTTGACCGCGGCACTCCAGCGTCCGGAGGCCATCTCCTCCTTGGCCTCTGCGTATAATTTCTCGGCTGTCCACCCCAGCGTCGGGTCGCGCGGTGTCGTGTTGCTGCACCCGGCCGCCATCAGCAAGGCGCCGAGGCACAGGGCCGCGCCCGCGAGCAGGCGACGAGCCCGCCATGAACCGCCGTTGAACTTGCCGATCTGGTGCATTGCCTACCACTCTCGATGAAATCCCCGCCCGTGCCCAGGAAGGAGTCCCCGCCACGCGGGCGGCGCGAGCCGGTTGAGGATGCGGGGGAACCGGCTGCGGGGCCGATTATAGCGGCCGGGGTCGACGAGGCCGACCCCGACGAGACCGCCGACGAAGCGTCCTGGGTGCTGCCGGCCGCGCCGGGCGCCGGGCAACGGGTCGATCGCTACCTCGCGTCGGCATTGAGCGGTCGCATCGAGGGCCTGTCGCGCACCCGGCTGCAGCACTGGCTCGCGCTGGGCGCGGTCTGGTGCGACGAACGCCCCCTCACCGCGGCCACCCGCCTGGCCGGCTACGAGACCTTGCGGGTTCGTCCGTTGCCGCGCGAGGCCGACCACGCCTTCGAGCCGGATCCGCTGCCGCTGCGCATCCTGCACGAGGACGACGACGTGATCGTGATCGACAAGCCTCCGGGGTTGGTGGTCCACCCGGCGGCGGGGCATTGGCGAGGGACGCTGCTCAACGGCCTATTGCACCACCGGCCGTCCCAGGCGCTGTTGCCGCGCGCGGGCATCGTCCACCGGCTCGACAAGGACACCAGCGGCCTGCTGGTGGTGGCCGCGAACGAACGCGCGGTCACCGCGCTGGTCTCGCAGCTCGCGGCGCGCACCGTGTCGCGCCGCTACCTCGCGATCGCGGCCGGCGTGCTGAACGAGGCCTGCCTGGTCGACGCGCCCATCGGCCGGGATCCGCGCCTGCGCACCCGGATGGCGGTGCTCGAGGCCGGCGTCGGCAAACCCGCCCGAACCCGGGTCGTGCCACTCGCGCAAGGGGTCTGGCAGGGCGGCCCGGTGACGCTGGTCACCTGCCTGCTCGAGACCGGGCGCACGCACCAGATCCGCGTCCACCTGCGCCACCTCGGACATCCGCTGGCGGGCGACACCCTGTACGGCGGCCCCCGCGGGCCGATCGCCCGGCAGGCGCTGCATGCCTGGCGCCTCGCCTTCGATCACCCGGGGCATGGCGGGTGGGTGCAGTGGTGCGCCGCGCCGCCGCCAGACTTCGCCCAGGCCTGCGCGGCCTACGGCATCGCCCTGGACGATGCCCTGGCCGTCGAGGGCGCGACATGACGCGCCCGGCGCCGTTCTGGCAGCCGGCCGACTGGACCCTGCCACCCGGGGTCCGGGCCGGCCACACCCTGCGCGCCGGGGGGGTGAGCCAGGGCCCCTGGGCCGCGTCCGATGGCAGCGGCGGGCTGAACCTGGGCGCGCACTGCGGCGATGACGCCGAGGCGGTGCGCGAGAACCGTCGGCGGCTCACGCAGGCGCTTCCCGCGGCGCCCGTCTGGCTCGACCAGGTGCACGGCACGCGGGTGCATGCGGTCACCGCGGCACCGGCAGCGGACGGCGCCCCGGTGCCTGGCACCGACGCGGCCTGCACCACACGGCCCGGCGTGGTGCTCGCGGTGATGAGCGCCGATTGTCTGCCGGTGCTGGTCTGTGATGCGGGCGGTGTCGTGATCGGCGCGGCGCACGCCGGTTGGCGCGGCCTGGCCTCGGGTGTGGTCGAGAACCTGGTCGCGGCGATGCGGGCGAGTGCCCCGGTCGCCCAGGGCCTGCGGGCCTGGCTGGGGCCGGCCATCGGGCCGGCCGCGTTCGAGGTCGGCGACGAGGTCCTGGCCGCCTTCGAAGCCCACGATCCGGCCGCCCGGCAGTGTTTCGTGCCGGGGGCGGCCCGCGGCAAGTGGATGGCCGACCTCTTCGGGCTGGCGCGTCAGCGCCTGCATCAGGCCGGTGTGGCCTCGGTGGCCGGCGGCGGGCAGTGCACCGTGGGTGATCCCACGCGCTACTACTCCTATCGGCGCGACCGGCAGACCGGGCGATTGGCCACGCTGATCTGGCGCGAGCCCGACGTCACGGCCTGACTGGCGAGCGGGTGCGTGCCCGCGCGGGCACGCTCATCGCCCGACGCCTGCCGAGCCCCCGGGCGAGCGGGTCTGGCTGTCGTCGGGGCGGGCGGCGGGTGGCAAGGCCTGGGTGGTGGCGCTCTCGAGCACCGATGGGGCGTCGTCCACGCCCGGGCGGCGCCCGTCCTCTGGCGAGGTCGCGGCCGCCCGCCGCGCCTGGTCGCGACGCCGCTGCGGTGTGCCCATCAGGTAGAGCAGCAGCGCCAAGGGCAGCAGCCCGGCCCCGATGAACGTGACGATGCCGCGAAAGACGCTCGGCTGCATCAGCGACACGAGTGCCAGGACGTACAACCAGGCGATGGCGACGATGTACACGACCCGAATCCCCGCGTGGACGCGCGCAAGCGCGCCGTAAGGCGCACCCGGTACAGTCGCGCCCGCCGCGGCCGGTGAGGCCCTCGATGAGGCCGCGGACGGCGCCGGGCTTTCATTTGACAAAGCCCGAACCGAGTGCAGAATGAATCGAGTCTAACAACCCTGACGGGACGCGCCGACGCGGCGTCTCGAGGAGAGCCGCCATGTCATCCGCGAAGGCGCCGGGTCGGAAGTCGACGACCTCGACCCCGCGACCCAAAGCCGCCACGACCCGCCGGCCGAAGTCCACGTCATCCGCCAACGCCGGTGACGCCGCGGGCGCAGCGAGCGCCGCCGGCCCCGCGCCGCGCCGGCCGCAGGCCGCCGGTGGCGGCGCCGCGGCGATGCCCGGCCTGGAGAGCCTGTTCGGTCAGATGGCGGGTGCCTTGCCGGGAACCACGATGCCGGTGGTGCAGATCCCGCCCGCCCGGCTCGCCGAATTGCAGGCCGACTACCTGCGGCGATGGCAGGACCTGCTGGGCAGCATCGGCCAGCACGCTGCGCCCGCGTTGAAGGACAAGCGCTTCGCGCACGAGGCCTGGCACGACAACGGCCCGTATTCGCTCACCGCCGCAATCTATCTGCTCAACGCCGAGTTCATGCGCAAGATGGCGCAGTCGGTGCAGGCCGATGAGAAGACCCAGGAGCGGATCCGCTTCGCCACGCAGCAGTGGGTCGACATGCTCTCGCCGGCCAACTTCCTGGCCACCAACCCCGAGGCGCAGCAGCGCATCCTCGAGACCAAGGGCGAGAGCCTTCGGGTGGGCCTGGAGAACCTGGTGTCCGACCTCGAGAAGGGGCGCATCTCCCAGACCGACGAAGAAGCCTTCGAGGTGGGGCGCAACGTCGCCACGTCGCCCGGCGCGGTGGTCTTCCAGAACGACCTGATCCAATTGGTGCAGTACCAGGCGAGCACCCCCACGGTGGCCAAGCGGCCGCTGCTGCTGGTGCCGCCGTGCATCAACAAGTTCTACATCATGGATCTGCAGCCCGAGAACTCGCTGGTGGCGTACGCGGTGTCGCAGGGCCACACGGTGTTCATGCTGAGCTGGAAGAACGTCGGGCCCGACCAGGGGCACCTCACCTGGGACGACTACCTCGAGCAGGGCATCGGCGAGGCGATCCGGGTCACGCAGGAGATCAGCGGTTCGCCGACGATCAACGCGCTGGGCTTTTGCGTCGGGGGCACGATCCTCGCGTGCGCGCTGGCCGCGATGGCGGCCCGCGGCGAGCGCCCGGTCGCATCGATGACGATGATGACCACGCTGCTCGACTTCGCCGAGCCCGGGGTGCTGGGCCTGTTCATCGACGAGGCCTTCGTGCGCTACCGCGAGCAGACGCTGGGCGGCGGCGGCATCATGAAGGGTCAGGAGCTGGCCACCACCTTCTCGTTCCTGCGCCCGAACGATCTCGTCTGGAACTACGTCGTCAGCAACTACCTGAAGGGCGACCGGCCGCCGGCTTTCGACCTGCTCTACTGGAACTCCGACAGCACCAACCTGCCGGGCCCGATGTACAGCTGGTACCTGCGCCACATGTACCTGCAGAACGAGCTGAAGATCCCCGACCGCCTCACCTGCCTGGGCCAGCCGGTCGACCTGCGCCGCATCGACGTGCCCACCTTCATCTTCGGGGCCAAGGAAGACCACATCGTGCCCTGGGTGGCGGCCTACGGCAGCACCCAGTGCCTGGCCGGCCCGCTGCGCTTCGTGATGGGCGCCAGCGGCCACATCGCCGGGGCGATCAATCCGGTCTCGAAGAACAAGCGCAGCTACTGGATCGGCCCGGACGACCAGTACCCCGCCGACCCGCAGGCCTGGCTGGCGCGAGCCACCGAGAAACCGGGCAGCTGGTGGCAGGAATGGGCCGCCTGGTTGCGCGAGCACCGCGGTGGCGAGGTCAGTGCGCCGGCGGCGGTGGGCAACGGACGCTACCCGGCGATCGAGCCCGCCCCCGGCAGCTACGTGAAGGCCCGCGCGCCGCAATGACGAGTCTCGCCCGGCGCCCTGGGGGCGGCGGGCCCGGCAGCAATTTCACATCGGAGAGGGGAAGCACATGAGCAAGAAGCTCGCATACGTCACCGGCGGCATGGGCGGCATCGGTACCGCCATCTGCCGCAAGTTCCACGACATGGGTTACACCGTGGTCGCCGGCTGCGGTCCCACCCGGGACTTCGCCAAGTGGCTGGCCGAGCAAAAGGCCGACGGCTATACGTTCCACGCGTCGGTGGGCAACGTCGCCGACTGGGACTCCACGAAGGCCGCGTTCGAGAAGGTGCGCGCCGAGCTCGGCAGCCCGAGCATCCTGGTGAACAACGCGGGCATCACCCGTGACGGCGTGTTCCGCAAGATGTCGCTGGACGACTGGAACGCGGTGATCAGCACCAACCTGAACTCGCTGTTCAACGTGACCAAGCAGGTGATCGACGGAATGCTCGATGCCGGCTGGGGCCGCATCATCAACATCTCCTCGGTGAACGGCGAAAAGGGGCAGTTCGGCCAGACGAACTACTCCGCGGCGAAGGCCGGCATGCACGGCTTCACGATGGCGCTGGCCCAGGAGGTCGCCTCCAAGGGCGTCACGGTGAACACCGTGTCCCCGGGCTACATCGCGACCGACATGGTGATGGCGGTGCGCGAGGACGTGCGCGAGAAGATCATCCAGACGATCCCGGTGCGCCGCCTGGGCCGCGCCGAGGAGATCGGCTCGATCTGCGGTTGGCTCACCACCGACGACGCCGGCTTCACCACCGGCGCCGACTTCTCCTGCAACGGCGGTCTGCACATGGGCTGACCCCGTCGTTCCGCGGCCGGCGCCTTGGGGCCGGCCGAGGAGCGGTCGATCGCCGTGGCCGCCTGGTCGCGTGAATAGAGCGGGATTTGCACTGATTTGAGGCAGAATGACGGCTAAAGCGGAGACACCGACCATGGCGAATGCCACCAGGCTGATCAAGAAGTACCCGAATCGCCGGCTCTACGATACCCAGACCAGCGCCTACATCACGCTGGCGGACGTCAAGCAACTCGTGCTCGAGAACGAGGACTTCAAGGTGCTCGACGCCAAGAGCAACGAAGACCTCACCCGCAGCATCCTGCTGCAGATCATCCTCGAGGAGGAGGCCGGTGGCGCCCCCTTGTTCTCGTCGGTGATGCTCTCGCAGATCATCCGCTTCTACGGGCACGCGATGCAGGGGATGATGGGCTCGTACCTCGAGAAGACGATGGGCGCCTTCGTCGAGATCCAGAACAAGATGCAGGACCAGTCGAAGGCCTTCTACGACAGCAAGGGCCTGCCCAGTCCGGAGCTCTGGACGCAGTTCATGTCGGTGCAGACACCGATGATCCAGACGATGATGAGCAACTACATCGAGCAGAGCAAGAACCTGTTCGTGCAGATGCAGGACCAGATGCAGCAGCAGGCGCGTTCGATGTTCCACACCTTCCCGTTCCAGGGTGGTGCGGGCGACAAGAAGTAGCCCGCCCGATAGAATCGGGGCCCCGCCCCTCAGTCAGGCGCCGCCCTCGGGGCGGCGTTTTCACATGTCGCACAAACCCTCCGTGTCCCGGCGCGCTGCCCGGGCCCCCGCGGCGCCGCCGCGCGTGGGCTTCGTGTCGCTGGGCTGCCCGAAGGCCCTGGTCGATGCCGAGCGCATCGTCACGCAGCTGCGTGCCGAGGGCTACGAGATCTCGCCGAGCTATGCGCAGTCCGATCTCGTCGTCGTGAACACCTGCGGGTTCATCGACGATGCGGTGGCCGAGTCGCTCGACGCGATCGGCGAGGCGCTGGCCGAGAACGGCAAGGTGATCGTCACCGGCTGCCTCGGCGCGAAGTCCGATGCCGAGGGCGGCAATCTGGTGCGCTCGGTGCACCCGAAGGTGCTCGCGGTCACCGGGCCGCACGCGCTGCCCGAGGTGATGGCGCAGGTGCATCGCCACCTGCCCAAGCCGCACGATCCCTTCATGGACCTGGTGCCCGAGGCCGGTGTCAAGCTGACGCCGCGGCACTACGCGTACCTGAAGATCGCCGAAGGGTGCAATCACCGCTGCAGCTTCTGCATCATCCCCTCGATGCGCGGCGATCTGGTCAGCCGGCCGATCGGCGAGGTGATGCGCGAGGCCGAGGCGCTGGTGAAGGGCGGCACGAAGGAGCTGCTGGTGATCTCGCAGGACACCAGCGCCTACGGCGTCGACCTGAAGTACCGCACCGACTTCGTCGACGGCCGCCCGGTGCGCACGCGGCTGCTCGAACTCGCCCGCGAGCTCGGTCGCCTGGGCGTGTGGGTGAGGATGCACTACGTGTACCCGTACCCCAGCGTGGACGCGGTGGTCGACCTGATGGCCGAGGGCAAGGTGCTGCCGTACCTGGACGTGCCCTTCCAGCACGCCCACCCGCGGGTGCTCAAGGCGATGAAGCGGCCCGCCTCGGGCGAGCGCAACATCGAACGCATCCGCGCCTGGCGAGAGCGCTGCCCGGACCTGACCATCCGCAGCACCTTCATCGCCGGCTTCCCGGGCGAGACCGAGGCCGAGTTCCAGTCGCTGCTCGATTTCCTGCAGGAGGCGCAGCTCGATCGCGTCGGCTGCTTCGCGTACTCACCGGTCGACGGCGCGTCGGCCAACGAACTGCCGGGGGCGCTGCCCGACGAGGTGCGTCAGGAGCGGGTCGAGCGATTCATGCAGGTGCAGCAGGCGATCAGCCGCCAGCGCCTGAAGCGCTTCGTCCGGCGCACGATCGACGTGCTGATCGACGAGCTGCATCTGGACGACGAGGGCAATCTGCTCGGGGCGGTCGGGCGCAGCGCGGCGGACGCGCCGGAGATCGACGGCGTGGTGCACGTGCGACCCGATCCGCGCCTGCGGGTCGGCGAGTTCGCGCGGGTGCGGATCACCCGCGCCGACGACCACGACCTGCACGGGTCGATGGCGCGCTGAGGCGGACGCTCACCACAACCGGCCCAGGTACAGCGCGATGCAGCAGCCCAGCGCCAGCACCCAGACGACGCTGCGCTGCCAGGCCCAGTCGGCGATGTAGCACCCGAGGTACAACACGCGCAGCACGACGAAGGCGAGCGCCAGCGCGTCGATGCGTGGCTGCGGCACCGACATCCATTGGGCGGCCAGCACCGCCGCGGCGAAGAACGGAAAGGCCTCCCAGGCATTGGCCTGCGCCGCGTTGGCCCGGGCGCGCCAGCCGGTCTGGCGGGCGAGCCACGCGCGGGGCTGGTGGTTGTCGTAGCCGCGCAGGCCGGCCTTCGCGAGGCCGGCCGAGACGATCGGCAGCAGGCCGGCGATCAGGATGCAGGTGATGGACAGGGGCATGCGGACTCCGTTGGAAGCGGGGCGGCGGATCGCCGCGCGGCCCGCCAGATTACGGGGAGTTTCCGCCCGGTGCTCGCGCCGCGTGCATTCCGGCGCGCATTCCCGGACACTGCGCGCTCGGCGGGACGGCGAGGGGCCGCCCGCGCACTCGGAGGAGACCGAATGACCACGGTGAAGCTGTATGGTGTGACCGCCTCGCGGGCGGCGCGCTGCGTCTGGATGCTGCAGGAGCTGGGCATCGACTACGAGCACGACCCGATCCGTTTCGACGAACCCGCGCTCAAGCAGGCGCCGTATCTCGCGTTGAATCCGAACGGCCGCATCCCCACGCTGGTGGTCGACGGCGAACCGATCTTCGAATCGCTCGCGATCAACCTGTTCCTCGCGCAGCGTTTCCCCAGCGCCTTGTCGCTGGGCACCACCTCGCTGAACGCGCGGGCGGTCCAGTGGTCGATGTGGGCGCAGAGCGACATCGATCCGCCGATCACCGCCTGGGCGATGCACACGCTGCTGCGGCCGCCGGCCGAGCGCGATCCGGCGATCGCGGCCGAGTCGCTGACCAAGCTCGAGCGTCCCCTGGGCGTGCTCGAGCGCACGCTGGCCGATCGACCCTGGCTGCTCGATGACCGGTTCACCGTGGCCGACCTGAACGTCGCGAGCACGATGTCGCGCGCGCTCGCCTGGGACCTCGCCGACAAGCCGCGCCTGAAGGACTGGCTGCACCGCTGTTGGTCGCGGCCGGCCGCGATCCAGACGCGGCGGCTGCGCGGCGACCCGGTCTGAGCGGGTCGAAGCGGCGCGCGAGGGTGGGGCGGCAGCGCCGCCCACGCCAGGTTCGGATGCCTCAGGGCCGCACGGCCGGGGTCTCCACCGCCATGCCGGCGGCCCGCTGCATCAGGTACAGCTCCAGCTCGACGAGTTCCGGCGAGTCGAGCGCGAAGGGTTCGGCCCGGACTCCGGTCATGCAGTTGCGCAGGCGCCGCTGCAGCGAGCCGATCGATTGCCACTCGAGGCGATAGATCGGGTAGCCGGTGGGGTGGGCTTGAGGGATCGTCGCGGCGCCCAGACGTCGGCCGGCGAGGCGGTCGTGGCAATCGGCGCACGCGAAGTTCAACTGGCCGATGCGCCGCTCGTAGCGCTCGCGTCCCCGTTCGCGAGGCGCCGCGAGGCGGGGGTCGGTGTCCGGACGGATCGGCAGGCCACGCGACTGCAGGCCGACCAGGGCGCTCAGTGACAGCAACGCCTCCTCGTCGGGGCGCCAAGCTGGCAGACCCTGGTGGCGGCTGCGGCAGGCGTTGATCCGCTGCGCCAGCGTGAACGGCCCCCGGGCGGGCTCGTCCCAGGCGGGGTAGCGGGCCGCGACGCCGCGCATCGACTCGGGTTCGCCATGGCAGTCGGCGCAGCTGCGCGCGCCGGCGCCTTGCACGGCCCGCCAGCGCTGCCGACCCCCGAGCACGGCCAGCATCGCGGGGTTCGCGCTGTCGTCGCGCTGCATCGCCTGCGTGGCCGGGCTCATGTCGAGCGTGCCCGAGCGGCGCGGGTCGGGGACGGGCGCGGGCGGCCTGGCCTGGGCCGATGGCGCGTCCGGCGCGGCCGCGCGGCGAGGCGTGTCACCGAACGAGCATCCCATCGCCAGGACGGCCAGCAGCAGCACGGCCCCGCGTGGACACCGCACGGCCTCGCGCCCAGTGCCCCTCATGCGACGGTCAGGCGGGCGCTCGCGCGGTGCTCGGCACCCCGGTCGTCGCGCCAGACGCACTCGATCGTGCCACTCGTGGTCACCCGGGTGTGGAAGGCGAGGTAGGGGTTCGCGGTGATCGCCGGGTGCAGGCGCGCGCGGAAGATCTCCTCGCCATCGTAGGTGCAGCGCACCTGCTCGATGATGTGGCGCGGCAGCTGACGGCCGGCGTTGTCGCTGCGGTAGCCCGTCTCCATCGGGTGGGCGATCAGCACGCGGATCTCGATGATCTCGCCCGCGCGAGCCGTCGCTGGCAGCGTGATCAGTCCCTGGGACATCGGCGCCTCACTCCAGGCACGCGGCCAGCGCGACGACCACGTCGACGCGGGCCTGCCAGACGCTGCCGTCGCTGAGCTCGGCCACCGCGGTGATCGTCTGCGATTCGGCCATGCGCATGCGCAGCGACACCCGGGCACGACCGGCCCGCGGCCCGAGCCAGACCTCGATCACGTCGGGCTGCGGGTTCTTCTCGTTGAACACCGCCAGCCGCCGCACGTGATCGCCGGGGGTCATCGGACTGTCGACGGAGACGGTGACCGGCACGGTGTTGCCGTTCTCGACGATCTCGGGGAGCTCCAGCGTGACCCGGCCGGGGCGGGGGGTTGCGCCGCCGGTGAAGCGCTGGATCGCCGCCTGCATCGTCGCCGGGGTGGCTTGCGCGGGCCGCAGCACCAGCCAGGCCGAGCCCGCGGCCAGTCCGCCCAGCCAGCGCCGCCGTCGGTTGGCGCGCGATGTCATCGTGATCCGCCCGCTGCGGGGCTGGCCCGAAGGGTGGCGAGATAGGCGAGCACGTCCTCGATCTCGGCGGGCTGCAGCACCGGGCGGCCATGCCAGGCCTGTCCGACCTGGCGCAGGTGATCGGTGCGGTGGTACGCGGGCATCACGCTGTGCGGGTTCACGCGGCTGGGGTCGACCAGGCGCGCGCGCATCTGCGCCACGCTCAGCCGGTCGCCGACACCGGCCAGCGCAGGGCCGATGTCGCCCTGGAAGCGCTCCTCGGGGATGGGGGCGGTGTGACAGAGCAGGCACAGGCCCTTGAAGCGATCGGCGACGATCGCGCGGCCCCGAGCGGCATCGGCTGGCCCCGGATCGAGCGGGGTGTCGATCGCGTCCATGGCCGCCGAGCCCGGGGCGTGCAGGCACGCCGCCAGGGCCCAGACGGGCCAGGACCGAGCGATCGGCATCGCCCCTGCCCTCAGGTCCGGCGCAGCTCCGCCGGATTGACCGGCAATTGCCGCACCCGCTTGCCAGTGGCGGCGAAGATCGCGTTGAGCACCGCGGGCGCGGCCACCGCGATCGTCGGCTCGCCCACGCCACCCCAGAACCCGCCGGAGGGCATCACGATCGTCTCCACCTTCGGCATGTCGGCCATCCGGACCACCGGATAGGTGTCGAAGTTGGTCTGTTCGATGCGGCCATCCTTGACCGTGCACGCGCCGAACAGCGCCGCCGACAGGCCGTAGGCGAACGAACCCTCGACCTGGTTGGCGATCTGGGCCGGGTTCACCGCGTGACCGGGGTCGGTGGCGGCGACGATCCGGTGCACCTTGACCGCGCCCTGCGGGCTCACGGACACCTCGGCCACGGCCGCGGTGAAGCTGCCGAAGCCCTTGTGCTGCGCCAGGCCGCGGAACACGCCAGGGGCGGCGGGGGTGCCCCAGCCCGCGCGGCGCGCGGCGGCTTCGAGCACCGCCCAGTGCTTCGGGTGCTTGCTCATCAGCCGGCGCCGGAACTCGAGCGGATCCTGGCGGGCGGCGTGGGCGAGCTCGTCGATGAAGCACTCGAGGTAGATCGCGTTCTGGTTGTGGTTCACGCCGCGCCAGAACCCCGGCGGCACCGACGGATTGCGGATCGCGTGATCGACCAGCAGGTTCGGCACGGTGTAGCCGATCTGGCCATCGCCGCTGTCGGTGAGGCCCTGGAAGGACACGATGTCCCGACCGTTCTGCAGGTTCTGCGGCGCCACGCCGGCGAGGATGGACTGGCCGGAGAGCCGGATGTGCAGCGCGGTGACCTCGCCCGCGTCGTTGAGCGCCGCGCGCAGGCGTGCCTGCGTGACCGGGTGGAAGCGGCCATGCAGCATGTCCTCCTCGCGGGTCCAGATCAGCTTCACCGGGGTGCCCGGCATCTGCTTGGCGATCTGCACCGCCTGTCGCACCCAGTCGTGCACCGCGCCGCGCCGGCCGAAGCCGCCCCCCAGGTGCAGCTTGTACACCTCGCACTTCGCGGGGGGCAGGCCGGAGGCCTCGGCCGCCGCGGCCAGGGCCGCCTCGCCGTTCTGCGTGGGGGTCCAGACCTCGCAGCGATCGGGCGTGTAACGCACGGTGGCGTTCATCGGCTCCATCGTGGCGTGGTTCTGGTGCGGGTAACCGTAGACGGCCTCCACCTGGCGCGAGGCCGACGCGAGCGCGGCGCGGGCGTCACCGACCTGGTTGCCGACGAAGGCCTGGGGCGCGTCCAGGCCCGCCTTCAGGACCTCGGCGAACTGCGCGCTGGAGGCCTTGGCGTGGGGACCCTCGTCCCAGACGATCGGCAGCGCGTCGAGCGCGGTCTTGGCCTGCCACCAGGTCTGCGCGACCACCGCGACCGCGGTGTCGTTGACCCGCAGCACCGCCTTGACGCCCGGCATCGACGACACCTTGGCCGCGTCGAAGCTGACCAGGCGACCACCGAACACCGGGCAGTCGCGGATCGCCGCGTTGAGCATGCCGGGCAGCGTGAGGTCGATGCCGTAGATCTGCTTGCCGGTCAGCTTGTCGGCGGTGTCCAGGCGCTTGACCGACTGGCCCGCGATCTTCCATTGCTTCGGGTCCTTCAGCGCGATGTCCTTGGGCGCCTCCAGGCGCGCGGCCGCCGCGGCGACTTTGCCATAGGTGGTGCGGCGCCCGCTGGCCGCGTGCGAGATGACGCTGTCGGCCACCGTGCAGGCACCGGCCGGCACCTGCCACTCGTTGGCCGCGGCTTGAACGAGCATCATCCGCGCGGCCGCGCCGGCCTTGCGCACGTACTCCTGCGACTCGCGGATGCCCCGGCTGCCGCCGGTGGAGAAGTTGCCCCAGACGCGGTTGCGGGCGAGGTTCTGGCCCGGCGTGGGGTACTCGGTGGTCACCTTGGCCCAATCGCACTCGAGCTCCTCGGCGACGAGCTGCGCCAGGCCGGTGAGCGTGCCCTGGCCCATCTCGGAACGGGCGATGCGGATCACCACGGTGTCGTCGGGCTTGATCACCACCCAGGCGTTCACCTCGGGTGTGGCGGCGGGTTGGGCGTGCGCCGAGGGAAGATGGAACGACAGGCTCAGGCCGCCCAGTGCGGTGCCGGTCTGGAGCAGGAAGCGGCGGCGGCCCGGCGTGCGGGGGGCGCTGGGCCGGCGCGAGGCGTGCGGTGCGTTCATGGGGGCGCTCCTCAGGCCTTGCGGGCGATGGCGTCGGCGGCGACGTGGATCGCCGCGCGCACCTTGTTGTAGGTGCCGCAGCGGCAGATGTTCGTGACCTCGGCGTCGATGTCGGCGTCGGTGGGCTTGGGCTTGCTCGCGAGCAGGCTGGCCGCGGTCATGATCATGCCGGCCTGGCAGTAGCCGCACTGCGGGACGTCCAGCGCCAGCCAGGCCTGCTGCACCGGGTGTTTGCCATCGGGCGAGAGGCCCTCGATCGTGACGATCTTCTGGTCGGCCTTCAGCGCGCCGACGGGCATCGCGCACGAGCGCACCGCGGTGCCGTCGATGTGCACCGTGCAGGAGCCGCACTGGGCGACCCCGCAACCGTACTTCGTGCCGGTGAGGCCGAGTTGTTCGCGCAGCGCCCACAGCAGGGGTGTCTTGTCGTCCGCGTCGACCGTGACCGAACGTCCGTTGACCGTCAATCGGGGCATGGGTTCCTCCAGGTGGATGGCGGCATGCTCTCGGTGGCATGCCACGGCGCCGGTGCGGATGTGTCCCCGCGGTCTCCTGTCGTGACGGTTTCCGGCGATGTCGGGCCAGTATACGTGCGACTCGATCGACGCATTCCGGTGGGGTCTTCGCGGCGGTCCGGGAGTGGGGTGATCGCGGGTTGACGTCGTCGTCGGGTCGGTCCAGGCTCGTGACCATCGGGATCCCGACGGCGAGGGGTGAGGTGAATCGAGTGGTGAAGGCGATCGATCCGGTGGCAGCGGCGAGTGGGGTGGCGCAACGGCGCCGCTTTCTCGATCGCGCGGTGGGGGCGCTGACCACGGCGGGCCTGCCCGCGTGGGTGGGTGCGCAAGCGTCCTCGGGGCCGGCGCAGACGCCCGCGGGAACGGCCACCGCGGCGCCCTCCGGCGCGGTCGCGATCGAAGAGGCCCGCGCGCCGGGCCTGCCGAAGGTGGGCAGCCCGTTGGCCCTGCCCGCCGTCGACTGGCTCGATGGCGGCCGTTTCAGGCCCGAGGACGCGCAGGGCCGGGTGCTGATCGTCTACTGGTGGGCCAGCTGGTGCCCGTTCTGCGCGCAGCAGAACCCCTCGATCGAGGCGTTGTGGCGCCGCGAGCGCGCCCGCGGGCTCGGCTTTCTGGGCCTGTCGATCGACCGGCGCGCGCAGGACGCGATCGACTACCGACAGCGCAAGGGCTACACCTTCCCCAGCGGCCTGGTGAGCGCGGCGGTGCAGTCGGTGCTGCCCAAGCCGCAGGGCCTGCCGATCCTGCTGGTGCGCGGACGCGACGGGCGGGTGCTGCAGGCCGAACGCGGCCAGCTCTTTCCGGAAGACATCGAGGCCTTGTCGCGCTGGTTGGGCTGAGCCGGCTCAGGGTCTCGGTCCGGCCGATGCCGCGGACAGGCGCTCGGCCCGGGCCGCCACCGCCAGCAACGCCGCGCAGACGATCAACACCGCGCAGGCCAGTGCCGAGGGCGCCTGGAAGGCGCCGGTGCGTTCGGCCAGCCAGCCGCCCAGCGCGGGCCCGAGGATCTGGCCCAGCCCGAACGCGGCGGTCATGCGCGCCACCAGTGGCCCGCTCGCGCCCCCGCCGAGTTGGCGCGCGGTGGTCAGGCCGAGCGCCGTGATCGCCATGAAGGTGCCGCCCAGGAGCAGGGCGCCCAGCATCACCCAGGCCAGGTGCCCGCCCCAGCCCGCCGCGGCCACGCCCACCGCCTCGGCGAGGAAGGCGGCGATCATCGCCACCCAGGGCCCCCGTCGCAGGCTCAGCCGCTGCCACACCCAGTTCGACGGCGCGGCGGCCAGCCCGACCACGCACCAGACCGCCATCTCCCAGGCCCGCCAGTCGGCGCGCGAACGCACCATCACCACCAGGAAGGTGGCGGTGATCACGTAGCCGAAGCCCAGGCCGCCATAGGCCAGCAGCAACAGGCGCAGTGCCCGGTGGCGGCCCGCGGGTGGCGCCTCGCCCCTGACGGCGGCGGCCGTCGAGGACGCGGGGTGTGCCGGCTCGGCGAGCCGCCAGGCGAACAGCGCGAGCACCGCGGCGATCGCGCCCAAGGCCCACCAGGTGGCCGCGCCGCTCAGGCCGCCGCGACCGGCGAGTTCGACCACGAGCGCGCTGGCGGCGATGCCGGCCCCGACCCCGGCGTACAACGCGGGGAAGAGTCCCGGGCGGCGGTGCAGGGCCAGCACGTCGAGCACCACCGCGGAGCCATGCACCATCACGAAGGCGCTGGCCACGCCGCTGGCGAAGCGGATCGCCGCGAGCACCAGGGCGGGGGCCGGCAATCCCATTGCGATCGTGGTGACGACCGACGCGGCGATCGCCACCCGGAAGGCGGTCAGTCGCTGGCGCGCGGGCACCTTCAGGCTGGCCAGCGCGCCCGCCAGATAGCCGGCGAAGTTGGCCGAGGCGATGTAGCCGGCCGCCTCGATCGACAGACCGTTTTCAGTGATCAGCGCCGGCAGCAGCGGCGTGTACGCGAAGCGCCCGATGCCCATGCCCAGCGCGAGCGCGGCCAGGCCGGCGATCGCGGCCGCCAGCGCGGGCGACATCAGGCGCGCGGCGCGCTCACCGCCGAGCCGAAGCTGTCCTCGAAGCAGTTCAGCAGCGCGTCCAGCCCGCAGTGGTTCAGCGCCACCGTGGTCTGGGCACGCACCACGGGCTTGGCGTGATAGGCGACCGAGACACCCGCGATGCCCATCATCTTCAGGTCGTTGGCGCCGTCGCCGACGACGATCGCCTGCGCGGGCACGCAGCCGAGCTGGGCGCAGGTCTGCTCGACGGTGCGCTGCTTGACCGTCGCGTCGACGATCTCGCCCTCGAGCTCCCCGGTGAGCCGGCCGTCGCGCACCACCAGGCGATTGGCCCGGGTGATGTCCAGGCCGAGTCGCGTCTTCAGGCGCTCGGTGAAGAAGGTGAAGCCGCCGGACACCAGCAGCACGCGAAGGCCCGCCGCTTGCGCGCGCGCGATCAGCTCGGGCGCGCCGGGCGTGACCCGCAGCCGGCGCTCGTAGACCTCGAGCAGCGCGCTTTCGGGCAGTCCCGCGAGCAGCGCCACGCGCCGGCGCAGGCTCTCGACATAGTCGGTGATCTCGCCGCGCATCGCCGCCTCGGTGATCGCGGCGACCTCGGCCTTGCGACCGGCGAAGTCGGCGATCTCGTCGACGCACTCGATGTTGATCAGCGTCGAGTCCATGTCGAACGCGATCAGCCGGAAGTCGGCCAGTCGGCGGCCGGCCGGCACCACCGCGGTGTCGACCTGATGGCGCGCGCCGATCGCGTCGGCGCCGTGTCGATCGAGCGGGCCGGGCAGGGGGAAGCGTGCGCACTGCGCGTGACGGGCCAGCGGCGCGGCGCCGAGTTCCCGGGCGACGGCCTCGACGGTGGCGTCGGGCAGGGCGGGGTGCTGGATGACGAGGTTCATGACAGGGCCTTCAGGACGTCGCGGATCTTCTGCAGACGCGACGCGAGATCGGTGGAGGTGACGCTCAGGCGCAGGCGGTCGGGCCCGGCGAGGCGGGCGTCGCGCCGGCTCTGGATGAAGCGGATGATGCGCTCCGGCGGAATCGGGGGATTGGGCACGAACTGGAACTGGATCGCCTCGGCCGCCGCGTCGATGCGGGTGATGCCCAGCGGCTGGCACTGGATGCGCAGGCGATGGGTCTCGATCAGCGCGCGGCCCGAATCGGGCAGCTTGCCGAAGCGGTCGACGAGCTCTTCCTGAACCGCCTCGAGGGCGTCCAGGCGCTCGCAGCTGGCCAGCCGCTTGTACAGCGTGAGCCGCTCGTGCACGTCGCCGCAGTAGTCGGCCGGCAGCAGCGCGGGCAGGTGCAGCTTGATCTCGGTGGTGGCGCCCAGCGGCGCGGACAGGTCGGGCTCGCGACCGGCCTTCAGCGAGCGCACCGCCTCGTTGAGCATCTCGGTGTACAGCGCGAAGCCCACCTCCTGCATCTCGCCGGACTGGCTGTCGCCCAGCACCTGGCCCGCGCCCCGGATCTCGAGGTCGTGCATCGCCAGATAGAAGCCCGAGCCCAGCTCCTCCATCATCTGGATCGCCTCCAGGCGCTTGGTGGCGTCCTTCGTGATCGCGGCCTCGTCGGGGATCAGCAGGTACGCATAGGCCTGGTGGTGCGAGCGGCCGACCCGGCCGCGCAGCTGGTGCAGCTGCGCCAGGCCGAAGCGGTCGGCCCGGTGCATCACGATGGTGTTCGCGGTGGGCACGTCGATGCCGGTCTCGATGATCGTCGTGCACAGCAGCACGTTGAAGCGCTGCTGGTGGAAGTCGCGCATCACGCGCTCGAGCTCGCGCTCGGGCATCTGGCCGTGGGCGACGTCGATGCGCGCCTCGGGCACCAGCGTCTCGAGCATCTGACGCCGGTTCTGGATCGTCTCGACCTCGTTGTGCAGGAAGTAGACCTGCCCGCCACGCTTGAGCTCGCGCAGCAGCGCCTCGCGGATCGCGCCCTCGGACTCGCGGCGCACGAAGGTCTTGATCGCCAAGCGCTTTTGCGGCGCGGTGGCGATCACCGAGAAATCGCGGATGCCCTCCAGGCTCATCGCCAGCGTGCGCGGGATCGGCGTGGCGGTCAGCGTCAGCACGTCGACCTCCGCGCGCAGCGCCTTCAGCGCCTCCTTCTGCTTGACGCCGAAGCGGTGCTCCTCGTCGATGATCACCAGACCCAGCCGCTTGAAACGGACGTCGTCGGAGATCAGCTTGTGCGTGCCGATCACGATGTCGATGCGTCCGTCGTTGATGCCCTCGATCGCCGCCTTGACCTCCTTCGAGGAACGGAAGCGCGAGAGCTCGGCGATGCGCACCGGCCAGTTCGCGAAGCGGTCGCTGAAGGTCTGGAAGTGCTGCTCGGCCAGCAGCGTGGTGGGCGCGAGCACCGCCACCTGCTTGCCGTCGGCGACCGCGACGAAGGCCGCGCGCAGCGCGACCTCGGTCTTGCCGAAGCCGACGTCGCCGCAGACCAGGCGATCCATCGGCTTGCCCGAGACCATGTCCTGCACCACCGCGTGGATCGCAGCGAGCTGGTCGGGCGTCTCCTCGAAACCGAAACCCTCGGCGAAGGCCTCGTAGTCCTGCGCCTTGAAGCGAAACGCGTGGCCTTCGCGCAGCGCGCGCCGCGCGTACAGGTTCAGCAGCTCGGCGGCGGCGTCGCGCGCCTGCTGCGCGGCCTTGCGCCGCGCCTTCTCCCACTGGCCCGAGCCGAGCTGGTGCAGCGGCGCGTCCTCGGGCGCGGCGCCGCTGTAGCGCCCGATCAGGTGCAGCTGCGACACCGGCACGTACAGCGTGCTGTCGTTCGCGTAGACCAGGTGAAGGAATTCGTTGGGTCCGTCGCCCAGGTCGAGGTTCACCAGGCCCTGGTAGCGTCCGATGCCGTGCTGCGCGTGCACCACCGGATCGCCCACCTTCAGCTCGGAGAGGTCCTTGATGATCGCGTCGACATCGGTCTGCGCCTCGCGCCGGCCTCTGGCGCCGCGTCGCGCGACACCGGCGAAGAGCTCGGCCTCGGTGATCACGTCGACGCCGGCGGCCGGCATCGCGAAGCCGTCGTGCAGCGGTCCCACGCCCAGCGCGATCTCGAAGCCGCCCGAGGCGAAGCCCGCCCAGTCGTCGACCATCGGCAGGTTCGCGCCCATGCCCTCGAGCAGCCGGTACTCGGCGAACAGCTGGGCCAGCGTCTCGCGCCGACCCGGCGACTCGGCCAGGATCAGTTTGCGGTGCGGGGAATCGAGCAGGAAGGACGACAGCGCGGCCAGCGGCTGCTCGGCGCGGCGGTTGACCACCACCGGGGGCAGGGCCTGCGCCCAGCGTTTGGCCGCCGGTGCGTCTGTCGGCGACCCGGCGGCCCGAGCGGGTGGTATCGAGAAGCGCCCGAAGCGCGCCGCGGCGACGAACAGGGCCTCGTCACTCAGGAACAGCTCGTCGGGCCGCAGCAGCGGCCGCTCGATGTCGTGGGCGAGGAACTTGTAGCGCTGCAGGGTCTCCTGGCCGAAGCGCTGCAGCGAGGCGGTGACATCGCCGTGGGTGAGCAGCACCGACGCGTCGGGGAGATAGTCGAAGACCGTGGCGGTGGTGTCGAAGAAGAGCGGCAGCCAGTACTCGATGCCGGCCGGTGCGATGCCGTTGCCGATGTCCCGGTAGACCGAGGATTTCGACGGGTCCCCCTCGAAGCGCTCGCGCCAGCGGCCGCGAAAGGCGGTGCGGGCGGCCTCGTCCATCGGGAACTCCCGCCCGGGCAGCAGGCGCACCCGGTCGATCGGGTAGAGGCTGCGCTGCGTGTCCGGGTCGAAGGTGCGGATCGACTCGACCTCGTCACCGAAGAGGTCCAGGCGATACGGCAGCGTCGCGCCCATCGGGTACAGGTCGATCAGGCCGCCTCGCACGCTGTACTCGCCCGGGCGCAGCACCTGCGACACGTGTTCGTAACCGGCCAGCAGCAACTGCGCGCGCAGCTGTGCCTCGTCGATGCGCTGGCCCTTGTCGAAATAGAAGGTGTGCGAGGCGAGGAAGGCGCCGGGCGCCATCCGTTGCAGCGCCGAGGTGGCCGCGAGCACCACCACGTCGCAGCTGCGCTGCTGCAGCGCGTACAGCGTGTCCAGCCGTTCGGAGATCAGGTCCTGGTGCGGCGAGAACGCGTCGTAGGGCAGGGTCTCCCAATCGGGCAGCAGGCGAACCCGAAGGGCGGGGTCGAAGTATCCGATCTCCTGCGTGAGCCGTTGCGCGTCGGTGGCATTGGCGGTCAGCACCGCGAGCACGCCGCCATCGGGTGTCGGTCGGCCACTGTCGCCAGTCAGGCGGCGGGCGAGCATCGCCACCAGCCACGCATCGGCCAGGCCCGGCGCGGCATCCAGGACGAAGTTCGTGCCGGGGCGGGGCTGCTGCGGGACGGACGGGAGCAGGGCGTCGAGCGTCCAGGGGGCGCTCGCGGGCGGGTCGGCGGCGTTCAAGTCGCGAGGCGTCGGGCGGCGACGCGGCAAAGTTACAATTCTAGCCGATGGTCTCCGATGCCCGCTTCCACGCCCTCGTGCCGGCCGCCGGTGTCGGTGCGCGTCTGGGTGCGCCCGTTCCGAAGCAGTATCTCGAGCTCGATGGCCGCCCGATGCTGTGGTGGACGGTGCAGGCGCTGCTCGCCGCGCCCTTCGTCGCCGGGGTCGATGTGGTCGTGGCGCCGGACGACGCCCGGGCGGGCGAGATCCTGCGCGATGCGCCGCGCACCCGCGTGCGGCCGGTGGGCGGTGCGAGCCGGCGTGATTCGGTGCTGGCCGGCCTGCTCGCGTCCAGCGCCGACTGGCGCGAGGACGACTGGGTGCTGGTGCACGACGCGGCCCGACCCGGCCTGGGCCTGGCGGCGCTCGAGCGGCTGCGCGAGGCGCTGGCCGACGACCCGGTGGGCGGACTGCTGGCCCTGCCGGCCGCCGACACCGTGAAGTGGGCGCACGAGGACGGCCCGCGGGTCCAGGCGACCTGGCCGCGCGATCGCGTGTGGCTGGCCCAGACCCCCCAGATGTTCCGGTTGGGTGTGCTGCGCGCCGCGCTGCAGGCCCACCCGTCGGTGACCGACGAGGCCGCGGCCATCGAGGCGGCGGGCCTGCCCGTGCGCCTGGTGGCGGGCGAGCGTCGCAACTTCAAGGTGACGACCCCCGAGGACCTCGAACTGATGCGGGCGATCTGGCCGCGCACCGCGGGATCCTGAGGGGCGACACGAGCGGGAGAGGACATGTTTCGGATCGGCCAGGGGTACGACGTGCACGCGCTGGTGCCGGGCAGGGCGCTGATCGTCGGCGGCGTCACGATTCCCGCGGCTCGCGGGCTGCTCGGGCACTCCGACGCGGACGTGCTGCTGCACGCCCTCACGGACGCGCTGCTCGGGGCCGCCGGGCTGGGCGACATCGGCCAGCACTTCCCCGACACCGAGGCGCGCTGGCGCGGCGCGGACAGCCGCGCGCTGCTGCGCGAGGTGGTGGCCCGCGTGGGAGCCGCCGGGTTCGAGGTGGTGAACACCGACGCGACGATCATCGCGCAGGCGCCGCGGATGGCGCCGCACCTGCCGGCGATGCGCGAGAACATCGCCGCCGACCTCGGCGTGGCGCCCGCGATGGTCAACCTGAAGGCCAAGACCACCGAGCGTCTCGGCTTCGAGGGGCGTGGCGAGGGCATCGCGGCGCAGGCAGTGGCCCTGTTGCGCGTGAAGGCTTGACGGCGCGGGCAGGCGTCGTACGATGCCCGTCGCCGCCGCCGAGTCCGGCGGCGCCAGTCCGCCGAGGCGATGCCGATGCCCCAATCGAACCGACCCCTGCCTGCCGACGTGGTGCACGTGCCCGAACGTCGACGCTTCGAGCTCGTGCTGCCCGGGGGCGTGTGCCACGCCGACTACCGGGCGGTGGGCACCACCTTGCAGGTGCACCACACCGAGGTGCCGCCGGCGCTCGAAGGGCGTGGCCTGGCGGCGGTGGTGGTGCAGGCCGTGTTCGACTACGCGGCCAGCAACCAGATGCGTGTGCAGCCCCTGTGTTCGTATGTGCGCGCCTGGGCGGCGCGTCACCCCGAGGTGCGCTCGCTGCTCGCCTGACGCGACACCCTCACGCGGCGCTCAGCGGGGCCGGGGCCACAGGCCCATCGACAGCGCAGTGCCCGCGAGCACCACGGCCGTGCCCGCGACCAATGGCCAGGTGATGGCCTCGCCGAGGTAGAGCGCGCCGCTGACGATCGCGACCACCGGGCACAGGAAGGTGACCGACATCGTGGGCAAGGTGCCCACCTCGCGCAGCAGCCGGAAATACATCAGCATCCCCAGTGCGGAGCTGGCCAGGCCGAGGAACAGCGCCTCGGCCCAGGCACGGGCCGACGGGGGCACGGTGCGCGGGGGGCCCCAGGCGCCCAGCCATTCGGCGCAGGCCAGCGGCGCCAGGGCCACCGCGGCCGCCGACATCGTGCCCACGGTGAGCGCCAGCGGGTCGATGCCGCCCATGCGGGTGCGCGAGAAGTTCGCCGCCACGCCCCAGACGACCGACGAGCCCAGGCCCAGCAGGATCGCCCAGGTGACGCCCGCGGCGCTGCTCGTGCCCACCCACCCGAGCTTGTCGGCGAAGAGCACCACCACGCCCACCAGCCCGATCACCAGGCCGAGCGCGCGCCACCGACCGATCGGTTCGCGCAGCCAGACCCACGCGACCAGCGCGCCGAACATCGGCGCGGTGGCATTGAGCACCGCGATCGAACCGGCGCTCAACGTCAGCGCCGCCCCGGCGATCATCACGAACGAGAGCGCGGTGAACGCCACGCCCTGCAGCGCCAGCAGGCCCGCGTGGCGGCGCAGCTGCCCCAGGCCGCCACGCCACGCGAGCAGGGGCAGCAGCACGATCGCGGCCAGGCCCATGCGCACCGCGATCAGGGTCACCGGACCGAACTGGTCGACGGCCGAGCGCGTGAAGAGATAGGCGGCGCCCCACAGCAGCGACAGCACCCCGAGGTCGACGATGTCGCGCGGGCCCAGCGGACGCGACGTCACTCGGTGTCGACCAGGCGTTCGAGCACCGCCGCGCCGATCGCCAGGCTGGCGGTGAGGCCCGGCGATTCGATCCCGAAGAGGTTCACCAGCCCGGGCACGCCGTGCTCGCGCGGGCCCTGGATGACGAAGTCGGCGGCGGGCTCGCCGGGGCCGCCCAGCTTGGGTCGGATGCCGCTGTAGCCGGGGGCGAGCGCGTCGTCGGGAAGACCCGGCCAATAGTCTCGGATCGCCTCGGCGAAGCCCTCGACGCGCCGCGGGTCGACCGCGTAGTCGATGCCATCGACCCACTGCACGTCCGGGCCGAACCGCGCCTGCCCGGCGAGATCCAGCGTCAGGTGCACGCCCAGCCCGGCGGCCTCCGGCACGGGGTAGATCAGCCGGCTGAACGGGGCGCGACCGGACAGGGTGAAGTAGTTGCCCTTGCAATAGCGCTCCGGCGGGATGCGATCGGGGGGCATGCCCTCGACGCGCGCGGCCACCGTGGGCGCGCGCAGGCCGGCGCTGTTGACCACGCGGCGCGCGAGCAGGGTCATCGGCTGCTCGCCGCCGACGTGCAGCTCGATGCCATCGGGGCGACTCACGCCCCGTTGCAGCGGGCTCTTCAGCGCGAGCATCGCGCCGTGGTCCTCGGCCTCGCCGAGCAGCGCCAGCATCAGCCCGTGACTGTCGATGATGCCGGTCTCGGGCGAATGCAGCGCGGCGTCGCAGCGCAGGGCCGGCTCCAGCGCCCGCGCTTCGTCGCCCTCGAGCGTGGCCATCGATTCGACGCCGTTGGCGCGGGCGTGCGCGGCGATGCCGGCGAGCTGGGCCACCTGCGCGGCGCCATTGGCCACGATCAGCTTGCCGCATCGACGGTGCGCCACCTGGCGCTCGGCGCAGTAGGCGTAGAGCGCGCGGCGTCCCTGCACGCACAGCCGGGCTTTCAAGGAGCCTGCCGGGTAGTAGATCCCGGCGTGGATCACTTCGCTGTTGCGGGCGCTGGTTTCGGTGCCAAAGGCGTCGGTCGCCTCCAGCACGACCACTTCCTGGCCGGCGCGGGCGAGCGTGCGGGCCACGGCCAGGCCCACGACGCCCGCGCCGATCACCACGCTGTCGACGACTTCCATGGGTAGCGGGTCTCGAGGCGATCGAGGAGGTAGTCGACCTCGGCGCGGGCCTTCGGGGTCAGCGGCGAGGAGGGGCGGCGCTGCGCGTCGCTGGCGAGCACGCCACGGCGCATCATCACGTACTTGCGCACCGCCAGGCCCACGCCGGGCTGCTGCTCGTAGCGCACCAGCGGCAGGTGGGCATCGAACAGGTCGTGCGCCTCGTCGCGGCGGCCGGCGGCCACCGCGTCCACCACGCCCACCAGCATCTCGGGGAAGCAGTAGCCGGTCATCGCGCCATCGGCGCCGCGCTCGCATTCGAAGTCGAGGAACAACCCGCCGTTGCCGCACAGGATCGAGATCCGGCGCATCGCGCCCTCGGCCTCCCACTGGCGCAGCGCGCTGATCTTCTCCAGGCCCGGCCAGTCCTCGTGCTTGAGCATCACGCAAGAGGGGTGGTCGGCGACGATGCGCCGGATCACCCCGGGGCTCATCACCACGTTGAAGGTGAGCGGGTAGTCCTGGATCACGAAGGGCACGTCGGCGCCGATCGCCTCGACCGCCTGACGGTAGTAGCCCACGATCTGGTCGTCGGTTCGCAAGGTGTTGGGCGGGGCGATCATCACGCCGGCGGCGCCGGCGGCCATCACCTCCTGGGTGAGCGCGCTCATCGCCGCGAAGCCCGGCGCGGTGACACCGACGATCACCGGCACCGGCAGGCGCGAGACCACGTCCGCGACGATCGACACGCTCTCGGCGTGGGCCAGCTTGGGCGCTTCGCCGAGCTGCCCGAGCACGGTCAGGCCGGTGACCCCGGCCTTTCGATAGAAGTCGCACATCCGGTGCAGCGAGCTGCGATCGATCGATCCATCGGGCGCGAACGGCGTGGGCGCGATCGCATAGACGCCGCGAGCGTCGGCGGTCAGGGGCATCGGGGTCACCAGCGGGGAACCAAAAGCGGAAGTATGCCTTCCCGGGCCGGGCGCGCGGCGCGCGGCGGGACCGATTCCCGCGCACGCCGTGTGGGCGGGCGCCCGGCGTCGGACTACCATCGACCCGTCCGCGATCGTCGGCGCCCGGCGGCGGGCGCGATGGCCTCGAAAAACCCTGTCACGGAGATTCCCATGAGCGTCGAATTCATCAATCCCCCCGGCATGCCGCAGGGCAGCTACTCGCACGCCGCGATGGTCAACGGCGGGCGCCTCGTGTTCCTGTCGGGCCAGGTGGCGCAGGACGCCCAGGGCAAGGTCGTCGGCGACACCTTCGCGCAGCAGACCGAGCAGGTGTTCGCGAACCTGCAGCGGGTGCTGCAGGCCGCCGGCGCGGATTGGTCGCACATCGTGAAGATGAACGTCTATGTCTGCGACCTGGACGCGTCCCGGGTGCAGGTGTTCCGCGAGATCCGCACGCGGCTGTTCGGCACGCACAAGCCCGCCAGCACGCTGGTGGGCACCACCGCGCTGGTCCACCCGGACCTGATGCTCGAGGTCGAGGCCGTGGTGCTGCTGCCGTGACGGGCCGCGAGACCGGGGGATGCCGATGAGCTCGCCGATCGAAGCGCTGGAGACGCCGATGCTGCTGCTGGACGCGCCGCGCATGCGGGGCAACGTGTCCCGCATGGCCTCGCGCATCGCCGCGCTCGGTCCGGTGCTGCGTCCCCACGTGAAGACCGCGAAGTGCGTGGAGGTCGCGTTGGCGATGACGGGCGGGCGGCCCGGGCCGATCACGGTGTCCACGCTGCGCGAGGCCGACGAGTTCGTGCAGGCGGGCTTTCGCGACATCGTCTACGCGGTGGGCATCGCGCCCAACAAGCTTCCCCATGTGGCGCGGCTGCTCGAACAGGGCGTCGATCTCACCGTCATCCTGGACAGCGTCGAGGCTGCGCGGCAGGTGGCCGGGTTCATGGCCGGCCGGCCGCGGACGCTGTCGGTGCTGATCGAGATCGACACCGATGGCCATCGCGGCGGGGTCGAGCCCAACGATCCCGTCCTGCTCGAGATCGCGGACATCCTGCGCGCCCCGGGCGTGCGCCTGCGGGGGGTGCTCACGCACGCTGGCGCCTCCTACGAGTGCCGGGATCCGCAGGCGCTTCGCGCGGTGGCCGAGCAGGAGCGCGCCGGCGCGGTGGGCGCGGCGCGGCGCCTGCGCGCGGCCGGCCACGAGGCGCCGGTGGTCAGTGTCGGGTCCACGCCCACCGCCTTGTCGGCCACGGACCTCGGCGGCGTCACCGAGGTGCGGGCCGGTGTCTACGTGTTCTTCGACCTGGTGATGGCCGGCGTGGGCGTGTGCCAGCCCGAGGACATCGCGATCAGCGTGCTCACCAGCGTGATCGGGCACCAGCGAGCCCGCGGCTGGACGCTGTGCGATGCCGGCTGGATGGCCTTGTCGCGCGATCGGGGCACGGCTTCGCAGGCGGTGGACCAGGGGTACGGCCTGGTCTGCGACCTGCAAGGCCGCGTGCTGCGCGACTACACCGTCGTCGCGGCGAACCAGGAGCACGGCACGATCGCCCACCGCAGCGGCGATCCCGCGCGCCTGCTCGACCTGCCGGTGGGCACGATGCTGCGCATCCTGCCCAACCACGCTTGCGCGACCGCTGCCCAGCACGCGTCGTACCAGGTGGTCGACGACGGTTTGTGCCTGGCCGGGCGATGGACCCGGTTTTCCGGATGGTGAGCGGGGCCCGCGCGCCGCTGCGTCCGGCGGGCCGGCCGGGCGGGGCTGGCGCCGAATCAGGGCGCGGGGGTCGACCCGGTGCGGCGGTAGGTGGCCACCAGCACGTCGCGCCAGGCGGGCAGGGCCTCGTCCAGCGGCGTGACCGGCGTGACGCCGTGCAGCGCGCGGTGGTCGTCCACCAGCGCGATGTCGCCCGGTTGAGCCAGCGTGAAGCTGTCCAGCCGGGTGCCCTGCGGATCGAAGATCTGCGTGACGCCGCTGGCGATGTTCTCGCGTCGCACCATCATCACCAGGACGAAATCGACGCCGTCGCGGTGCGCCCCCTCGGGCGTGGGCAGGCCCCGCACACCGCGGCGCGCCTCGATGCGGAACTGGTGCACCTCGACATGGGCGGCGTGCCCGGAGAACAGGTCGCGATAGAGCGCCAGCCCCCAGTGCAGCGCGGCCTGCAGCGTCGGGGTCGCCATGGCCGCCTCGGCAATCGGTTCGAAGTGCCGCTCGATGCCGCCGTTCAGCCGGTTGTACGCGACGCTCTGGTAGTGCGGTGCGTGGGGCTGGCGCACCAGCGGCCCCGTGTGGGCGGGGGCGGCGAGCACCGCGTAGCGCCGACGCCGGTAGCGCCCGCCGTCGCCCATGTGCCGGTCGATCGCGAGATCGTCCCAGGTGTCCGCGAAGGCCTTCCAGGCGGCGCGGGCCGGTTCGCCGAACGCGGCCAGCGTCTGCTCGCCGGGCACGAACGCGAAGGCCCGCTGCCGCACCGCGTCGGCGCAGGCCCGCAGCAGGCCCGTCGCGCTCGGCGTCATCGGCGCTCGCGCGGCAAGGGGCGGCTCACCCGAGGTCCGCCAGCAGCGCGAGCCGGGTCTCGTTGGGCACCGGGGCGCACTGTGCCTGGTAGTTCGGGTGGTCCACCCCGATCGACAGCGACACCCCGTACTTCAGCGCGGCGGCCATCTCCTCGGTGAGCTCGAAGCGCAGGAAATGCACCGAGGAGGTCTTCTCGGCGTTCTCGCGTTCGAGGTCCTCGTCGGCGATCGCGTACACGCGCTCGCAGCCCTCCACCTGCACCCAGACCTTGTCCTCGACGCCGATCAGGCGGGCGAGCTCGGTGCGGCGCATCGCCTCGTCCGGGTACTCGATCATCATCGTCGCCTTGAAGTTGCGGCCGTCGGGCACCAGCGGGTTGTAGGCCTCGAGCTCGTGCTGGATGCCGTCCTCCTCGAAGATCTTCTCGATGCGCAGCATCTCCTGGATCTGGTAGCGCACCGTCAGCTCGTCCTCGAAGAGCAGCATGATGTGCTGCCCCAGCGCCACCGAGCGGTGCTTCTTGTGCCCGATCACGCGCTTGCGGAACTCGGGCCGCGCCTTCGCGTAGGCCTCGAGCGTCATCAGGGAATCACGGGTTACCTTGGCCATCATCGGTCACTCCTTCAATCCGTAAGCCTTGCGCAGCAGGGTCAGCGGGTGCGCCAGCTTGCCGTCGACCGGCTTGCCGGCGATCTGCATGCCCTGCGAGATGTGGTGTCCGGCGAGCTGGCAATCGGAGGCGATCCAGTCGGGTTCGCCGCCCGCCGGGTGCTCGGCCATCTGCCGGAACACCGGGCGGCCGATCTTCAGCGCCGTCTCGTGGAACTCCTTCTTCACGCCCCAGGTGCCGGCGTGACCCGAACAGCGCTCGATCGTGTTCACCTCGGTCTCGGGCACGAGCTGCAGCGCCTCGCGCGTCTTCTGGCCGACGTTCTGCACCCGCAGGTGGCAGGCGACGTGGTACGAGACCTTGCCCAGCGGCTGCGCGAAATCGGTCTTCAGCATGCCGTCCTTGTGGCGGGCGATGAAGTATTCGAAGGGGTCGAACATCGCCGCCTTCACCGCCTGCACGTCCGCGTCGTCCGGGAACATCAGCGGCAGCTCCTGCTTGAACATCAACCCGCACGAGGGGATCGGCGCGACGATCGCCCAGCCCTCGCGCGCGAGCGCGGCCAGCTTCGGAATGTTCTTGTCCTTCAGCGCGGCCACCGCCTCGAGATCGCCGAGCTCGAGCTTGGGCATGCCGCAGCAGGCCTCCTTCTCGACCAGCGTCCAGGGGATCTGGTTGTGGTCGAGCAGCTTGAGCAGATCGTGGCCGATGCCCGGTTCGTTGTAGTTGACGTAGCACGTCGAGAACACCGCGACCTTGCCGGGCGTGCGTTCGCCGTTGCGCACCGGGTGCGCGGGCGAGGGCGCGGCATGGCGGCGGAAAGTGGCGCTGGTGAAGTCGGGCAGCCAGGCGTCGCGGTGCACGCCCAGCGTGTCCTCGCCGAGCTTGCGCAGTGCCGGGGTCTCCTTGGCCTTGTTGACGATCTGCACCACGACCGGAATGCCGGCCAGGCGGCCGTTGCGGTCGGTGGACGACAGCGTGCTGTCCCGAAAGCGGGTGGGCGTGCCCTGCTTGTACTGGATCGCCTTGGCCCGCAGCATCAGGTGCGGGAAGTCGAGGTTCCAGGGGTGCGGCGGCACGTACGGGCACTTCGTCATGTAGCAGACGTCGCACAGGTAGCACTGGTCGACGACCTTCCAGTAGTCCTTCTTGTCGACGCCGTCGATCTCGCCCGTCTTGGATTCGTCGACGAGATCGAACAGGGTGGGGAATGCGTTGCACAGACTGACGCAGCGGCGGCAGCCGTGGCAGATGTCGAACACCCGCTCCATCTCGGCGAGCGCCTGGGCCTCGTCGTAGAACGCCGGGTTCTTCCAGTCCAGGGGATGCCGGGTGGGGGCTTCGAGCGAGCCTTCGCGTGTGGTCATCGTGTGTCTCGGGCAAGAAAAAGGGGAGCGTGCGAGGGCTCCCCTGGGATCACGACGGTCCGGGCGAGGTGGGCGCGCCGGACACGGTCGTCAGCGGAGTGTCACAGGCCTTCCAGCGCCTTCGCGAACTTGTTCGCGTGCGAGCGCTCGGCCTTGGCCAGCGTCTCGAACCAGTCGGCGATCTCGTCGAAACCCTCTTCGCGGGCGGACTTGGCCATGCCCGGGTACATGTCGGTGTACTCGTGGGTCTCGCCGGCAACGGCGGCCTTCAGGTTCAGCGCCGAGCCGCCGATCGGCAGGTCGGTGGCCGGGTCACCCACTTCGGCCAGGTAGTCGAGGTGGCCGTGCGCGTGGCCGGTCTCGCCTTCGGCGGTCGAGCGGAACAGCGCCGCGACTTCCGGATAGCCTTCGATGTCGGCCTTGTTTGCGAAATAGAGGTAGCGGCGGTTGGCTTGGCTCTCGCCGGCGAACGCGGCCTTCAGGTTCGCGTGGGTTTTCGTGCCCTTCAATGCTGGCATGTCAGTCTCCAATGAGCTGAGGGTGGGGAATCGTCGTGCCGGGCGACCGGGAACCGCACCCTCGGGCCGCTCGACTGACACCATTCTACAAACGCGGCACCACGAAGCCCAATTGATCCTTCAAATACGATCGATTGATAGACACTATTGATCGCGACTGGGCGCGGCGGCGTGATCGGGCAGGACCACCCGCACGGTGAGCCCGCCGCCCGGGGTCTGGCCGAGTTCGCAGTGTCCGCCGTAGCGCTGGGCCAGGCGCGAGACGATGGCCAGGCCCAGGCCGCTGCCGCCGCGCTCGGAGCGTTCGCTGTCCAGCCGCGAGAAGGGGCGCAGCAGGCGCGCCCGCTCCTGTGGCGGCACCCCCGGGCCCTGGTCGGCGACGCTGAGCTCGACACCGCCGGCCACACGACGGGCGGCGAGGCGAACCTGGACGATGCCCGTTTGCGGGTTGGCGCCATATCGCAGCGCGTTCTCCAGGAGATTGGCGACGATGCGCGTGAGATCCAGGGAGTCTCCTCGCCAACGCAAGGCCTCGTCCGCCTCGATGGCCAGCGCCAGCTCACCGGCCTGCTCGCGGGCCTGATAGCTCTGACGGACCCCCTCGAGCGAGTCGAGCACCGGCACCGCGGCGATCCGGTCGGCCGTGCGCTCGCTGGATGCCGCCCGTGCGTACTCGACGAACTTCGAGACGATCGCGTCGATCCGGGTGATGTCGTCGGCCATCGAGGCCTTGGTCTCTTCGTCCAGTGACGAGAGCTCGATCTCCATGCGCAGCCGGGTCAGCGGCGTGCGGATGTCGTGGGAGATGCCGGCCAGCGCCACCGCCCGGTCGGATTCGAGCGCGATCAGGTCCGCCACCATCCGGTTGAAGCGGCGATTGAGCGCCGCGATCTCCGAGGGACCGGATTCGGGCAGCGCGGGCGGGGATTCGCCCCGGCTCACCCGGCCCAGCGCGCCCGACAGGTTGGCCAGCGGCTTGGTGAGCGGGGCGGCGACCGCGAAGGCCCCGAGCAGGCCGAGTGCCAGCGCCAGGCCCGCAAAGGCCCACCACGGGGGACCGAGCTGTCGCTCGAAGCGGTTGGCGGCCAGGCCCAGCCAGTAGGGGTCGCCATCGATGTCGAAGCTCACCCACAGCCCCGATTCGCCATTCACCCGCGAGGCGAGCATCGGCACCCCGCCGAGTTGTCCCTTGAGCCGCTGCTGCAGGGCCCGGGCACGCGAGGCGGGCAACAAGGGTTCGGTGCGGTCGGTGGGTTCGAGCGGGGCCACGCGCACGCCCTCCTCGCTGGCGAGTTCGCTGAGCAGCTGGCGACGCCGATCGCTGTGGGTGCTGACGAGCGCGGTGCGGGTCAGGTTGACGATCGAGGAGAGTTCCCAGGCGAGGGTCTGCTCGGCCGGTGTCGGGTCGAAGACCCGCATCAGCTCGAGCATCAGCAGCAGGCACGCGACGACCAGTCCCGCGATCAGCAGGAAACTGCGCCAGAGCAGGCTGATGCGCACGGGCGCGACGCGCGGGGGCTATTGGCCGTCGGGAACGAACACGTAGCCCACGCCCCAGACGGTCTGCAGGTAGCGCGGGTGCTGCGGGTCGGGTTCGATCAGCTTGCGCAGGCGCGAGATCTGGACGTCCAGGGAGCGGTCGAAGGCGCCGTATTCGCGACCGCGCGCCAGCAGCATCAGCTTCTCTCGCGACAAGGGCTGGCGAGGGTGCCGCGCGAAGGCCTTGAGCACCGCGAACTCGCCGGTGGTGAGCGAAACCGTCTCGCCCCCCTTGGTGAGCGTGCGCAGGGAGAGGTCGAGCACGAACTCGCCAAAGCTGACTTGGGCCGGCTCGGCGCTGGGCGCGCCCGGGGCCTCGGCGGCCGGCTGCCGGCGCAGCACCGCGTGCACGCGGGCGAGCAGCTCCCGCGGGTTGAACGGCTTGGCGATGTAGTCGTCGGCGCCCATCTCCAGTCCGACGATGCGGTCGACGTCGTCGCCTTTGGCGGTGAGCATGATGATCGGGGTCGCGTCGTTGGCGCCGCGCAGCCGGCGCACGATCGACAGGCCGTCTTCGCCGGGCAGCATCAGGTCGAGGATGATCAGGTCGAAGGGCTGGCGCTGCAGCAACCGGTTCATCGCCGGCGCGTCCTGCGCGAGGGAGACCTCGAACTGGTTCTCGGTGAGGTAGCGGCGCAGCAACTCGCGCAGCTTGGGGTCGTCGTCGACGACCAGCAGGTGCTTGCCGGGGGCGCTCATGCGGCAATGATACCCAGCCGCGCCGCCGGCCCCGAATGGCTTACCGCTTGTTACAACGCTTACCCGGCGCGCGACCCCGTTGACCTGGGGCTTGCCTAGAATCGAGGGCATGACACGTCCGTCGCGCCCGCCCGTTGCCCGCCTGCTGCCGTCGCTGCTGCTGGGCGGGGTCGCGCTCGTGCTGGGCCTGGCGGGCGGGGATGTGCTCGCCCAACCGGGAGGGCAGCGTCTGGATCCCGCCGAACGGGCGCGCCTGCGGCAGGAGCTGCGGCAGCAGGCCTGGGGCGCGCGCCCCTTGGACGCCCCGACGGCCCAGCCTGGCTGGCCACCGTCGGGGCCGGTCTATCGGGCGCCGCCCCCGGGCGCCTACCCGCCGCCGGGCTACGGTGGTGCCCCGCCCAACCTGCCGCCACGTCCCTGGCCCCCGGCCGCCTATCCACCGGGAGCCTATCCGCCGGGGCAGTACCCACCCGCGTATCCGCCGGGGCGCTCGCCGCCAGGGGCGCATCCCCCCGGCGCTTACCCCCCGGGCGGCTATCCCCCGGGCGGCTATCCCCAGGGTGGCTATCCTCAGGGTGCCTATCCGCCAGGCGCCTATCCGCCAGGCGCCTATCCGCCCCGCGGCCGGGCGGGCGGTGACGATGGCTGGGCGCGCCTGTCTCCCGAGGAGCGTCGTCAACTTCGTCTGCAGTTGCGCGAAGACCGTTCGCGCCGCCGCGGCGACGACGGGCATTGAACGGGCCGTGCCGGCGTACACTCGCCGGCGCCATGCGCCCACGCACGCTTCGCCGCCTCGTTCGCCCGCCCGTCCAGGGAAGGGCGCTGGTGGTGTGCCTGCTGGCCCTGTCGCTGCTGTCGGCCGCCTGTTCGCCGCGGCCGCCGGGCGACCGCGGGGGCGATGCGCCGGTGTCCGACGCGGTGCGCGAGGCGCATCGCCAGGTCGCGCGGTCGCTGCGCCTGGATGACCCGCAGCCGCCGAGCGACGCCGCTCGCGGCTTCATCGCGGCGCCGACCGGCCAGGTGCGTGATCGCCAGGGCCAGGTGATCTGGGACTACGATGCCTTCGCCTTCGTGACAGGGGCCGCGCCGCCGAGCGTCAATCCGAGCCTGTGGCGACAGGCGCTGCTGAACAATCGGATCGGTCTGTTCGAGGTCGTGCCGGGCATCTGGCAGTTGCGGGGCTTCGACCTCGCCAACATCACGCTGATCGAAGGGCGCACCGGCTGGATCGTGGTCGATGCGGCAACCTCGCGCGAGACCGCGGCGGCCGCGATGGCCTTCGCGCGTCGTCATCTCGGGGATCGGCCGGTGTCGGCGCTGGTCTTCACGCACAGCCACGTCGATCACTTCGGCGGCGCCCTCGGCGTGATCTCGGCCGAGGAGGTGCGTCGGCGCGCCGTCCCGGTCGTGGCGCCCGCCGGCTTTCTCGCCGAGGCCACCAGCGAGAACCTGATGATGGGTGTCGCGATGGGGCGGCGCTCGCTGGACACTTACGGGTCCCGTCTGACGAGGGGGCCGACCGGGCTGGTCGACAACGGCCTGGGCAAGTCGGTGGCCCTGGGTGAGATCGGCCTGCTCGCTCCGACGATCGAGGTGAGCGCGCCCGAGCAGACCATCGAGCTCGATGGCCGGCGCTTCGTGTTCCACAACATGCCCGGTGGCGAGGCCCCGGCCGAGTTCGTCTTCTACCTCCCCGAGTTCCAGGCCTTCGGCGGAGCGGAAATGATGGGCCACACGCTGCACAACCTGTACACCCTGCGCGGCGCGAAGGTGCGCGACGGGCTGAAGTGGTCGGCGCACCTCGACGACGCGCTGCGCCACGCCTCGCAGGCCCAGGTGCTCTTCCTGCAGCACCACTGGCCCGTCTGGGGCAACGAACGGATCCGTGATTTCATCGCGCGTCAGCGCGACGTCTACAAGTACCTGCACGACCAGACGGTGCGCCGCCTGAACGCCGGCCACTCCGCCGCGGAGATCGCCGAGACGCTGACGCTGCCCGAGTCGCTCGCCACGCACCTCGATGCCCGCGGCTACTACGGCACGGTGCGCCACAACGTGCGCGCGGTGGTGCAGCACTACCTGGGCTGGTACGACGGCAATCCGGCCACCCTCGACCCCGTGCCGCCGCGCGAGGCCGCGGGCCGGTACGTCGCGCTGGCCGGGGGGGCCAAGGCGCTGCTCGAGGCGGCGCAACGCGCCTTCGACCGCGGGGAGTTCCGCTGGGCCGCCGAGTTGCTGCGGCACCTGATCCTGGCCGATCCGAACGACCGCGCCGCGACGCGTCTGCAGGCGCGCACCTTCGAGCAGCTCGGCTACGCGGCCGAATCGGCGACCTGGCGCAACGTGTACCTGAGTGGTGCGCTCGAGCTGCGTGACGGCCCGCCCGCCCAGGGCATCCCGCTGTCGCAGGCCACCGAGATGCTGCGCCACGCGCCCCGCGAGCGGCTGCTCGAACGGGTGGCCGCCTCGGTGGACGGCCCGGCCGCCGCGGCGCTGGAGATGACCCTGGTGCTGCGCTTCATCGATCTCGACGAGACCTACGAACTGCAGCTACGGCACGGGGTGCTGCATCACCGACGGGTCGCTCGAGCCGGGCCGGCGCAGGCCACGCTGGAGCTCACCCACGAGTTCTTCATCCGGGCAATGACCGGCCAGCTCGGTGTTCGCGAGTTGCTCGACTCGCCGGCGGTGCGTGTCCAGGGCAGCGCGGTGACGCTCGCGCGCTTCCTGAACCTGCTCGAACGGTCCCCGGGCAACTTCCCGCTGGCCACCCGCTGATCGCGCCGCGGATCGGGTCGGGCCCGCGGGTAGAATCGCCCGGTCATGTCATCGCTCCCCCTCCCACCGGCCGACGACGCGCCGATCCTGGCCCTGGGATCGTCCGGGCCCTGGTGCACCGTGGGCCTGCGCTGGCGGGCGCACGCATCGGCGCCGGGCGACGTTCGGCTGGCCTGTGCGAGCGAGCGCGCCGGCAACGCCCATTCACAACGCCTGCTGGCGATGGCGCGCGAGCTGCTCGCGCAGGCCGGGCTGGCGTTGTCGGCGGTCGGGCTGATCGCGTTCGACGCCGGCCCGGGCAGCTTCACCGGGCTGCGCATCGGCTGCGGCCTGGCGCAGGGGCTCGCGCTCGGTCTGGCGTGTTCGGTGGTCGGGGTCTCCTCCCTTCGGGCCCTGGCCTGGCCCCATCGGGAGCGTCCGGTGTTCTCGGCCACCGATGCCCGGATGGGCGAGGTCTACGTCGGCGATTGGCCAAGCCCCGCGGGCGATCACACCGGCGATCTCGCGGTGATCACCCCCGAGGCCTGCGCAGCTCGGCTGGATCGCTTCGCGTCCACGTGTGCGGCCGGCGGGCAGACCGCCTGGGTGGCGACGGGTGACGCGTTCGCCCGATATCCCCTGTTGCGCGAGCGCGCTCGGGCGGGCGGCGCGATGGTGTTCGAGGACACCTTTCCCCGCGGGGATGCGCTGGCCGAACTCGCGGCGATCGCGCGGGCCCAGGGCCTCGCGATTCCCGCCGACCAGGCCGCGCCCCTGTACCTGCGCGACAAGGTCGCCCTGGACGTCGACGAGCAGCGCGCCTTGCGCGCGGCGCGGGCGTGATGTCGGCGCGGCTGGGACTCACCGGCGTTGCCCGCGCCCCCTGGCGGGTGAGGGCGATGCGCGCGCACGATCTCGACGAGGTGATGCGCATCGAGCGCGAGGTCTATGCGTTTCCCTGGACCCGCGGCAACTTCGCGGATTCGCTCTCGTCCGGCTATGACGCCTGGGTGTTGGAATCGACCCCGGCGATGATCGGGTACGCGGTGTCGATGTGGACGCTGGACGAGATCCATCTGCTGAACCTGAGCGTGGACAGCCGATGGCAGGGCCAGGGCGTGGGCCGCTGGCTGCTCGAGTGGGCGTGCCGGGACGCCACGTCGCGCGGCGCGATCGGCATGTTCCTGGAGGTGAGGCCCTCGAACGACCGGGCCCGCCAGCTCTACGCCAGCTGCGGCTTCGAGCGCATCGGCGTGCGTCGTCGCTACTACCCGTCCTACAACGACACCCGCGAAGATGCGTGGGTGCTCCGGGCCCGGTTGCCGCTGGCCGAGCGCCCGATCAGCGCGGGCGGGCCGCAGTGACGCCCTCCCAACTCGCGGCCTGGCGGGCCCTGGGGCTCGGCCCCCAGTGGCGCTCGCGCGATCCGCAGCTCGCGGCGCCGGCACCAGCGCCGGCACCAGCGCCAGCGTGGGCGGAGCCCGACGAGGCGCTCGTCGCCCCGGCGTTCGACGCCCCGGCACAGCCTCCGTCGGGAGACGCCGCACTCGACTGGCCGGCGCTGCGCGCCGCCGTCGCGGATTGCCAGCGCTGCGGCTTGTGCCGTTCGCGCACCCGCACCGTGTTCGGGGTCGGGCCGGAACGCGCCGCGTGGATGATCGTCGGCGAGGCGCCCGGCGCCGAGGAGGACGCGCGGGGTGAACCCTTCGTCGGGCAGGCGGGCCGGCTGCTGGACAACATGCTCGCCACGCTGGGCCTGAGCCGCGAACGCGACGTGTTCATCGCCAACGTGCTCAAGTGCCGGCCTCCCGGCAACCGCAATCCGGAACCCGAGGAGGTGCGCGAGTGTTCGCCGTACCTGCGCCGCCAGGTCGAACTGGTGTCGCCTCGCGGCATCCTGGTGATGGGGCGCTTCGCGGCGCAGACGCTGCTGGGCACCGACGCGAGCATCGCCAGCCTTCGGGGACGTCTGCATCAGCACGAGGTGGGCGCGCGCCGGGTTCCGGTGGTGGTCACCTACCACCCGGCGTATCTGCTGCGAAACCTGCCGGACAAGGCGAAAGCCTGGGCCGATCTGTGCCTGGCGCGCGAGCGCTTCGGGGTGGGCGAGGGCGGGTGAGCCTCGCGTGGCGCCGCGGGGCCGATGCGCTCAGTGGTGCGGGTCGAGCAGCTGGGCCTCGGAGTCGAATTCCCGCTGGTTCGCCCGGTGTCGCAGGATCACGAACCACATCGTCACCGCGACGAAGCCGCCGAACATCACGATGATGTAGCCGATCGGCAGCTTCGCGCTGATCAGCAAGGCGTACAGCCCCAGCATCAGCAGCACGTTGATGTTCTCGTTGAAGTTCTGCACCGCGATCGAGTGCCCGGCGCTCATCAGCACGTGACCGCGGTGCTGCAGCAGCGCGTTCATCGGCACCACGAAGAACCCGGCCATCGCGCCCACCAGCACCAGCAGAGGGTAGGCCGCGCCCAGGCTGGTGACCAGCGTCATCGTGGGCACGATCAGGCCCATCGCGACGCCCACCGGCAGCACGCGCAAGGCGCCGCGCAGCGGGATCCAGCGCGCCGCGACCACCGCGCCCAGGGCGATGCCGAGCGCGACCACGCCCTGCAGGATCGCCGCGCGGTTCAGCGGCATCTGCAGATGGGTGCGCGCCCATTCCAGCACGATGAACTGCAGCGTCGCACCGGCGCCCCAGAAGAGCGTGGTGACCGCCAGCGAGATCTGGCCGAGCCGGTCCTTCCAGAGCACGACACAGCAGTGCGCGAACTCGGCGACCAGCTTGATCGGGTTGCGCTCCTGGTGCGGGTAGTGGGCGCCGGTGTCCGGGATGCGCAGATTGAACAGGGCCGCGATCACGTAGACGACGGCGATCACGAGGATGGCCGCCTCCGCCGGTGTGTCGATGCCGGTGTCGACGCCCGGCAGATCGGCCGCCAGCAGGGTCGAGGACACGGCCGGGCTGATCAGCGCGCCGCCCAGCACGGTGCCCAGGATGATCGATCCCACCGTGGTCCCTTCGATCCAGCCGTTCGCGGCGACGAGCTTCTCCGGCGGCAGCAGCTCGGTGAGGATGCCGTACTTCGCGGGCGAGTAGGCCGCGGCGCCGAAGCCCACCACCGCGTAGGCCAGCAGCGGGTGGACGGTGAAGAACATCAGCAGGCAGCCCACGACCTTGATCGTGTTGGTGATGAACATCACCCGACCCTTGGCCATCGAGTCGGCGAACGCGCCCACGAACGGCGCGAGCACCACGTACGAGATGGTGAAGAACAGCTTGAGCAGCGGCTTCATCCAGTCCGGCGCGTGCAGCTCCACCAACAGGGCGATGGCGGCGATCAGCAGCGCGTTGTCGGCGAGCGACGAGAAGAACTGCGCCGCCATGATCGTGTAGAAGCCGCGTTTCATGAATTCCCTGGCGCCGCCGGGGGTGGCGAGCGCCGGGGTTATACCATGAAGCGATTCGCGCCCCGACGAACCCTTCCCGCCGCAAGGCCAAGGGCGAGCGCCCGCCGCTCCGGTATCCTGCGCCCCTGGCTTCACCGATGACCCGCCCCACGATCGCCCGGATTCACGTTGATGCACTGCGCCATAACCTGGCGCGGGTGCGATCGCTCGCGCCGCGCAGCCGCGTCTGGGCGGTGGTCAAGGCGCAGGCCTACGGTCACGGCCTGGCGGCGGCGCTGGCGGGCTTCGAGCAGGCCGACGGCCTCGCGCTGGTCGAGTTCGACGCGGCACTGCGCTTGCGCGAGCTCGGCTGGCGCAAGCCCATCCTGATGCTCGAGGGTGCCTTCGATGCCGAGGACACCGCGCTGGCGGCCGCGCAGCGGCTGTCGCTGGTGGTACACGAACCCCGGCAGATCGACTGGCTCTCCCGTCTGGCGCCACCGGCCGTCATCGACGTGCACCTGAAGGTGAACACCGGGATGAACCGGCTCGGGTTTCCCGCGGAGACCGCCCGCGCCGCGTTCGCCCGGCTCGACAGCCTGCCCGTGGTGCACTCGATCACCTGGATGACCCACTTCGCGAACGCCGATGGCCCGCCGGGTGTCGAGGCGCCGCTGGCGTTGATGCGCTCGCTGGTGCCGGATCCGACGCAGGCCTGTTCGATGGCGAACTCCGCGGCGATCATCGATCACCCGGCCAGCCACGCGCAGTGGGTGCGCCCGGGCATCATGCTCTACGGCGCCACACCGTTCGCCGATCGACCCGCGCGCGCGCTGGGCCTGCGACCCGCGATGAGCCTGGCGTCGCGACTGATCGCGGTCCAGACCCTGCGCGCCGGGGACGCGGTGGGCTATGGCAGCGCGTTCGTCGCGCCGTCGCCGATGCGCGTGGGCGTGGTCGCCTGCGGTTACGCCGACGGCTATCCGCGCCATGCCCCGGGCGGCACGCCGGTGCTCGTCGAGGGCGTGCGCACCCGGACCGTGGGACGCGTGTCGATGGACATGATCACCGTCGACCTCACCGGCGTGGCCGCCGCGCAACCCGGCTCGCCCGTCCAGTTGTGGGGCGACGGGCTGCCGATCGACGAGGTCGCCACGTCCGCCGGCACCATCGGCTACGAACTCATGTGCGCGCTGGCGCCGCGGGTGCCGGTGGTGCTCGAGCGCGCGGCCCCGTGATCGAAGCCCCCGTGCTCCGGGCCTGAAGGCGACTGGCACATGGCGCGAGTGAAGACCCAATTCGTCTGCGGCGAGTGCGGTGGCGTCTCGCCCAAGTGGGCCGGCCAGTGCCCGCACTGCGGCGCCTGGAACAGCCTGCAGGAGAGTGTGGCCGACGAGCGCGGCGCGGCACGCAACCGGTTCGCCAGCCTGGCACCCACCGCCGGGGTGCAGGCGCTCGGTGCGGTGGCCACCGAAACGATCGACCGCCTGGGCACCGGCAGCGAGGAGTTCGACCGCGTGCTCGGCGGCGGCCTGGTGGTGGGTTCGATCGTCCTGATCGGCGGGGATCCCGGCATCGGCAAGTCGACGCTCTTGCTGCAGGCGCTGGCGCACCTGTGCGCCTCGCAACCGGTGCTCTACGTGTCGGGCGAGGAGTCCGCCGGTCAGATCGCGCTGCGCGCGCGCCGGCTCGGGCTGTCGGCCGACGACCTGCCGCTGCTCACCGAGATCTCGCTGGAGCGCATCGTCGCCGCGGTGGAGTCGCGTCGTCCGGCGGTGGTGGTGATCGATTCGATCCAGACGCTCTACACCGAGGCGCTGAGCGCCGCGCCCGGGTCGGTGTCGCAGGTGCGCGAGTGCGCGGCGCACCTCACGCGGTTGTCCAAGCAGTCGGGCTGCTCGATCGTGATGATCGGACACGTCACCAAGGAGGGCACTCTGGCGGGCCCGCGCGTGCTCGAGCACATGGTCGACACCGTGCTGTATTTCGAGGGGGACACGCACTCGTCGTTCCGGCTGGTGCGCGCGTTCAAGAACCGCTTCGGCGCGGTCAACGAGCTGGGCGTGTTCGCGATGACCGATCGGGGTCTGCGCGGCGTGTCCAACCCCTCGGCGCTCTTCCTGTCGCAGCACGCGCAGCCCGTGCCCGGGGCTTGCGTGCTGATCACCCAGGAGGGCAGCCGGCCGCTGCTGGTCGAGGTGCAGGCGCTGGTGGACACCGCCCACGTGCCCAACCCCCGGCGCCTCTCGGTGGGCCTGGAGCACAACCGCCTGGCCCTGTTGCTGGCGGTGCTGCACCGGCACGCCGGCATCGCGCTGTACGACCAGGACGTGTTCGTGAACGCGGTCGGGGGAGTGCGCATCGGCGAGCCCGCGGCCGACCTCGCGGTGGTGCTCGCGGTGGCCTCGTCGCTGAAGGACAAGGCCCTGCCGCGCGGCCTCGCGGTGTTCGGTGAAGTGGGGCTGGCCGGTGAAGTGCGCCCGGCGCCTCGCGGCCAGGAGCGCCTGCGCGAAGCGGCCAAGCTCGGGTTCTCCCGGGCCCTCGTGCCGCGCGGCAACCTGCCGAAGAAGCCGATCGAGGGCCTGACCGTGATCGGCCTGGACCGGGTCGACGAGGCCCTGCAGGCGGCCTGGCAGACCTGAGCGACGGCCGATGATCCCCAGTCGATGAGCCGCGACCCGCCCCTCGCTTCGCCCGCCCCGGTGCCCGAGACCCGCGCCCCGTTTCCGCCCGACGAGCAGCGTCGCGTGGTCAGCGGACTGCAGGTGGGCATCTTCGTGGCCGCGATCGACTCCACGCTGGTGTCGGTCGCGCTGTTGTCGATCGCGCGCGACCTGGGCGGCGCCAGCCTGATCGCCTGGGTCGTCGCGGGTTACACCGTGGCGGCGACGGTGGCGACGCCCGTCTACGGCAGCCTCTCCGACATCCACGGCCGCCAGCGGATGATGACGATCGCGATCGTCATGTACCTGGTCGCGTGCTTGGGCTGCCTGAGCGCCCAGTCGATGACCCAGCTCCTGGGCTGGCGGGTGCTGCAGGGGCTGGGCGGTGGCGGCCTCGTGGTGCTCGCGCAATCGACGATCGGCGACGTGGTCCCGCCGACCGAGCGCGGTCGCTATCAGGCCTGGTTGTCGGGCACCTATGCGCTGGCCGCGCTGATCGGGCCGGTGGCCAGCGGCTATCTCACGTCCTGGTTCGGCTGGCGCGCGGTGTTCGCGGTCAGCCTGCCGCTGGCCGCGATCGCGCTGGTGCTCACGCGCCGTATCCTGTCGCGACTGCCGCGTCCGGCCAGCGCGCAGTCGCTGGACTACCCGGGCGTGCTGATCCTCGCGGCCGGCCTCACCAGCCTGATGGTGATGCTCACGCGCCTGGGGCAGGGCGCGCCCTGGTCGGATCCGATCGGACTGGCGCTGCTCGCCGCGGCCGCGTGGCTGCTGCGCGCGTTCTGGCGTCGCCAGTACCGCGTCGCGGCGCCGGTGATGGCCCCGGATCTGCTGGACAACCGGCTGGTGCGATGGGGCTGCTTCGCTTCGGCGCTGGTGTTCTTCTCGATGACCGGCGGGGCGGTGATGCTGCCCCTGGCGCTGCAGGCGGTGGCCGGTCGCGCGCCCAGCGAGATCGCGCCGTTGATGCTGATGCATGCGCTCGCCGTGCCCTGTGGCGCGTTCTTCAGCGGCCGGATGATGCCGCGCACGATGCGATTTCGCCGCAACATGGTGGTGGGCACGTTGCTGGCCTCGGCCAGCGCCCTGGCGCTGGCGCTGCTGCGCTTCGAGTCCCCGCTGCCGGTGGCCGCGGCGATGTTCGGCATGGGCCTGGGCATCGGCATCTCCTTGCCGCCAGGCATCGTCGCGGTGCAGGTCGCGGTGCCCCCCGCACGCATCGGCGCGGCCACCGCGCTGATGGGGCTGGCCCGCTCCTTGGGCAGCGCGATGGGGCTGGCGATGCTCACCGCGATCCTGTTCGCGGCGATCGGATCGGCCGGTGGCGGCTCGGCCGCGACGCTCGTGCGGCAGAGCACCCTGGTCGATGCGAGCCTGGTGCGCGGGTTCTCGATCGTCTTCGGCGTGGTGTCGGTCGCACTGCTCGCGTCGGCCGCCGCGTCGATGAAATTGCCGGCGACCGCGCGGCGCGGCTAACCCCCGATCGCGCCCGCGTCGCGCAGCGCGCGCAACTGATCGGCGGTGGCGCCGAGTTCCCCGAGCACCTCGTCGGTGTGCTCGCCATAGCCCGGCGCGAGCCGGCGCAGGCCGCCCGGTGTGCCGCCGAGCCGCGGCACCGCCTCGGGCATCACGGTGCGCTCGCCCTCGTCGCCCGCCGCGGCCGACACGTAGACCCCGCGCCCCACGACGTGCGGGTCCTCCAGCAGCTGACGCGTGTCGTGGATCGGGCCCACGGTGACGCCCTTGCCGCGGAACCAGGCCAGGCACTCGGCCTGACTGTGGCCGCCGATGAAGTCGCCGATCATCGCGTCGATCTCGGCGTCGTGCGCGAGGCGCGCGGCGTTGGTGGAGAAGCGCGGATCGTCGAACAGCGAGCCCTGGCCGATCGCCTCGAACACCCGCCGGGCCATCGTGTCCGAGGAGCCCGACAACGACACCCAGCGGCCGTCGCGGCAGCGATAGACCCCGCGCGGCGAGGAGATCTTCGCGCCGGGCGCCAGCGGCTGGCCGGTGGCCGCGGTCTGCGTGATGTCCGGCCCCATGATCGAGAGCATCGGTTCGAGCAGCGACAGATCGATCACCTGGCCCGCGCCGCGGTTCACCTCGACCTCGCGCACCGCCGCCATCACCGCGAAGGCGCCGGACAGGCCGGTGACCATGTCGGCCAACGCGAGATTCGGCAGTTGCGGCACGCCGTCGGCATCGCGGTGCTTGTGGGCAAAGCCGCTGAATCCCTCGATCAGGCTGCCGAAGCCGGGCAATTCCCGGTACGGTCCGCTCTGTCCCCAGCCGGAGAGTCGGACGATCACCAGTCTCGGGTTGGCCTCGTGCAGCCTCGCGGGCGCGAGGTCCATCGCTTCGAGCGTGCCCGGGCGAAAGCTCTCGATCAGCACCTGCGCCGTGCCGATCAGCCGGCGCAGCCAGCGCATCGCCAGCGGGTCGCGCAGGTTCAGCACCAGGCTGCGCTTGTTGCGCGCATACACCCGCCACCAGGCGTCGTAGCCGTCGGGGTGATCCGGGTGAGGCTCGCGCCATTCGCGCAGGGTGTCGCCGCCACCGACGTTCTCGATCTTGATGACATCCGCGCCGAAGTCGGCGAGCTGCAGGCTGAGCATGTTGCCCGCCACCAGGCGCGACAGGTCGACGACCCGAAGCCCCTTCAGGGGGCCGGCGCGCCGCGGGTCCGGCTGCACCCGGGGCAGGGCGTCGGCGGGGTCGGGGTGGGGGGTCTCGTTCATCTCGGGATCCGTCTCGGGCGGGATGCGAAGCGTCCCATAGGCGCGGGGCTTTGCGAAGCGGCCGCCGCGCCGTCGGAACGCTCGATGGAACGCCCGACGCGGACCGGGCGCGCGTGCGCGGTACGATCCCGGCCGGAGCGCCACCGTCCGGGTGGCGGTCGCCGGGCGCCCGGTGGGTGCCGGCCGACCGATCCGCTCGCGTGTCACCCGATCCCGAGGAACGTCCCGATGTCCCTGTCGCCCCCCGCCCCGCGTCGCCTGCGTCACACGCGAACCATCACCTGCGAGGGCTTCGAACGCGAGGACGGGTTGTGGGACATCGAGGCCCGGTTGCGTGACACGAAGTCCTACGCCTACCGCGAGCCCGAGCGCGGCCTGCGGCCCGCCGGCGAGTCGGTGCACGACCTGTGGGTGCGGCTCACCGTCGGGGACGACCTGATCGTGAAGGCGATCGAGGTGAGCATGGCGGCCCATCCCTACGAGGCCTGCCTCGGCGCGCCGCCGTCGTTCCAGGCGCTGGTCGGCAAGAGCGTCGGTCCCGGCTGGCGCAAGACAGTGCAGGCCTGCGTCGGTGGCGTCAACGGCTGCACGCACGTGCGCGAGCTGCTGTTCCCGATGGCCACCGTGGCCTTCCAGACCGTGCTCGGCTGGCCGGAGGACGACGGCAGCGGCGAGGCGCCGCCGGTGACCGGCGATCCGAAGGGCTTCCTGAACGGGTGCACCGCGTGGGACGCCTCGGGCGAGCGGGTCCGGATCGCGCACCCGCAGTGGTACCGGCCGCGCCCGGCCTGAGGGCCACGGCCACGGCCGGGGGCGCTCAGCGGCGCGTCAGCGCCTGCGCGGCCGCCTGGCCGCTGAGCACGGCCGCTTCCAGCGTGGCGGGGTACTGCGGCCAGGCGTGATCGCCGGCGAGCACCAGCGTGCGCCAGGGCAGGGGCCGGTCGTCGATGCGATCGGCGCGCACCCGGGGGCGGTCGGGACTGCAGCGGATCGTCGCCCGGCGCTCGACCACCAGGCGGGCATCCAGCGGCGTCGGGGTGCCGAGCTGGCGGACGACCTGTCCGACGATTCCCGCCAGCAGCGCCGGATTGTCGACATCGCGTCGGCCGCGCGCGCTCACCACGACCGCGCCCACGCGCAGGCCCGCCTGCTCGCCCCGATCGAAGAACCACTGCCCGTACTCGGCTTGGGTCGGCGCTTCGGTGAGCAGCAGGGCCTGCGGCACGGACGGTACCGGTCTGGCGGGCCAGGCCAGGTACGCGGTCGCGATCGGTTCGCTGGCCAGGCGGGCGAGCGGCGCGATCGCTTCACGGGCCTGCGGCGGCGCGATCGGCTCCAACAGCTCGTGCTGCACCTGGGGCGGCACCGCGAGCACCACCGCCTCGGCGCGCAGCGGGCCATCGGTGCAGTCCAGCACCCAACCGGTGCCATCGATGTCGGGTCGACAGGCGCGCACCCGCACGCCCAGTCGGCAGTCGGCACCGGCCGCGCGAAGCCAGGCCAGGGCGGGCGCCGGCAGGATGTCGTCCAGCGTCCGGCGCGCGGTGATGAAGTCGGTGGCCGAGCGCTGCGCGCCGAGGGTGTCGCGCAGCACGGTGGCGAAGGTCGTCGCGCACGCCTGCGCGGGGTCGGTGTTCAGGGTCGCGACGCACAGGGGTTCCCAGAAGCGGGCGCGCAACGCCTCGGGCTGACGCGAGACCGCCATCCATCGGGCCACCGTGTCGACCCCCTTCGGTGGTTGCCAGCCACGCCACTGCAGCCCTGCCATCAGGCGCACCAGGGACACCCGCTCGCGGACCGACAAGCCGGCCGCGCGCAGCAACCCGGCGAGCAGGTGCCAGGGCGCCGGCCAGGCGGGCGGCGCCAGGACCAGGCCATCGACCGAGGCCAGTGTCATCGGCCGACGATCGAGCGCGTCCGCGGGCGCGCCCACCCGCTGCGACAACGCCAGGCAGTGCCGGTAGGCACCGACGAGCAGGTGCTGACCGTTGTCCAGGGCGAGTTCGCGCTGCGCGAGGCGAAGGACGATGCCCCGGGCCCGGCCGCCCGGCTGGTGCGCGGTGTCCAGAAGGGTGACGCGCCGGCCGGCTTCGGCCAGTGCCACGGCCGCCGCGAGGCCCGACCATCCCGCCCCCACCACGGCCACCGAAAGGGGCTCGCGGGTCATCTCCACGCGGCGGGTCGCTCAGGCATCGGCCGACACCGCGGGCGGGCGGGCGGTGACGTAGGTTCGCCAGGCCAGCCAGAATTTGCGCAGCGGGGTCAGCGAGACACGCTGGCGCAGGACCTGGAAGCCGTCGCGCTCGATCTCCTCGAGCAAAGTGGCGTAGATCGCGGCCATGATCAGACCGGTGCGCTGCTCGCGACGGGCGTCGGCCGGCAACGCGTCGAACGCGCGGCGGTAGTGCGCCCGCGCCCGCTGGGCCTGGAAGCGCATCAGCGCGGTGAACCGTTCGGAGTGTTCCGCGGCCAGGATCTGGTGCGCCGGCACCGAGAAGCGCTGCAGGTCCTCGATCGGCAGGTACACGCGTCCGCGGCGCGCGTCCTCGCCGACATCGCGGATGATGTTGGTCAGTTGCAGCGCGATGCCCAGCGACTCCGCGTAGTCGGCCAGGTCGCTGCGGCCCGGGGAGAAGATCCCGGCCGACAGGGTCCCGACCACGCCGGCGACCCGGTGGCAGTACAGCTCGAGCTGCCGGAAGTCGAGGTAGCGGGTCTGGTCCAGGTCCATCTGCATGCCGTCGATGATCTCGAGCAGGCGCGCGCGGTCCAGCCCGTAGGCACTGATCGCGGGTGCCAGCGCCTGCGTGACCGGGTGCTGGGCGCGCCCCTCGAAGAGCCGCCCGATCTCGTCGCGCCACCACGCCAATCGGGTGCGCGCCACGGCCGGGTCGCTGGTCTCGTCGACCGTGTCGTCGACCTCTCGGCAGAAGGCGTAGAGCGCGGTGATCGCGCGGCGTTGCGGCGGCGCCAGGAAGAGGAAGCTGTAATAGAAGCTCGATCCGCTGGCGGCGGCCTTCTCCTGGCAGTACTGGTCGGGTGACATCGGCGGCGGATTCAGGCGGTGGCCGGCACGGCGCGCAGTGCGTGGCCGAGCACCGCGAGGGCGTCGCGCCGGCGCAGGCGCGGGCGTTCGAGAAACGGGTCGTGGTCGCCGGCGCGCAGCAGCGCGATCACGCGTCGCGCGCCGCCCAGCACGGCGCGCAGTTCCAGCCCCAATCGCCAGGGCACCTGCCGCGCCAGCGGGGCCCCGGATTCTAGCAGCGCCGCCGCCCGGTCCGTCTGAGCCGCGAGCAGTCGGCGCAACGCGGGCCCCGCCCGGCCTTCGCGGCAGGCGCGGTCCAGGTCGGCGGGGGTGAGCGCGGCGGCCGACAACTCGTCCAGGGGAATGTAGAGACGGCCGCGCGCGACATCGATCGCCACGTCCTGCACGAAATTCAGCAGTTGGAGCCCGGTGCAGATCGCGTCGGACGCGGGCAGCAGGGCCTCGTGGCGGCAACCGAACAGGGCAAGCATCAGGCGGCCGACCGGGTCGGCCGAGCGCGAGCAGTAGTCGCGCAGGTGGGCGAAATCGGGGTGGCGGTGCACGGTGACGTCCTGGCGGAACGCGCTGAGCAGCGCCTGGCAGTCGTCCAGCGCACCCGGCAAACCGGCCAGATGGGGCAGCAGCGCTTGCACCGCGGGGTGAGGGCGTGCCGGGTCGAGCAGGGCGCGCTGCAGCGCGTCGAGTTCGGCCAGGCGCTCGGCCGGGCCGACCTCGCCTTCGTCGGCGACGTCATCGGCGTACCGGGCGAATCGGTACAGGGCCTGGACCGCCGGGCGTTGCCGGCGGGGCACCAGCCAGGAAGCGACCGGGAAGTTTTCGTAGTGGTCCACCCCGTGCCAGGGGCGGGCGGCGGCATCGGGGGCGGCGGGGGCAGCGACCATGGGGCATTGTAGGTTCGGCGCGCGAGAACCCCCGGTCGGCCGTGGGCTTGAATTTGACGTTGCCCCCCGATCGCGATAGGTTAATGACTAACGCGTCAGTAAGTAATTCGAGCCCTCGCCGACCTCCGGACAGGGCGCCGCGTTGTCTGCCGCCCCGCCTTCTTCGCGCCGAGAGCCCCCATGCCCGATTCCCCGTCCGAGCCTCCCGATCGTCGCACCCGGCGGGTGGCCGCCCTGGGCGCCGCCACCCTGCTGGTGCTGCTGGCGGCCTGCGGCAAGGAGCCGGCCCCCCGGCAGGAGGCGATCCGGCCGGTGCGCACCGTGGTGGTCCAGGCGCAGCCGGGCGAGACCGCGCTGGAATGGCCGGGCGAGGTGCGGCCCCGGATCGAGACCCGCTACGGGTTTCGGGTCGGTGGCAAGCTGGCCGCTCGGCTCGTGTCGGTGGGCGACCGGGTCAAGCCGGGCCAGGTGCTGGCGCGCCTCGACCCCCAGGACGTGGCGCCACAGATCGCCGCCCAACAGGCCCAGCTCGAGGCGGCGCGCACCGAGCTGAAGCTGGCGCAGATCGACCTCGGCCGGCTGCGTGACCTGCGCGAGCGCCAGTTCGTCGCCCAGGCGCAGGTCGATCGCCAGCAGGCGCTGGTCGATGGCGCGGCGTCCAAGGTCGATGCGGTCAAGGCGCAGCTCGACACCGCCCGCAACGCGGCCACCTTCCAGACGCTGATGGCCGACGTCGCCGGCGTGGTGGTCGCGGTGGACGCCGAGGCGGGGCAGGTGGTCGCGGCCGGCCAATCGGTGGTGCGCGTGGCGCAGGTCCGCGAGCGCGATGTGGTGGTGAACGTCCCCGAGCGCGACATGGCCCAGGCCCGACGCATCGAGCGCTGGCAGGTCCTGCTGCCGATCCGCCCGGACGAACCGATTCCCGCGAAGGTTCGGGAGATCGCGCCGCTGGCCGACCCGGCCTCGCGCACCTTCGCGGTCCGACTGACCTTGCAGGCGGATGCGCCGGGCGCCGAGTGGGGCATGTCGGCGGTGGTCCGGGCGGTCGGCGCCAGCCAGCCCCAGTTCCGGCTGCCCCTGTCGGTGCTGTGGTCCAAGGATGGCCGGCCCCACGTCTGGCGCCTGGACACCAAGCAGAACACCGTGCAGCCGGTGCCCGTCGAGACGGCGGGATTCACCGATGACGGGGTGATCGTCCGCTCGGGCGTGTCCGCCGGTGACGTGATCGTCACCGCCGGCGCGAACCTGCTGGTGCCGGGCCAGACGGTCAAGCGCCTGGCGGGCGCCACGCCATGAGCGGCCCGACGCCGGGCTCGACCCCGGGCGGCGACGACCGCTGGAACCTCTCGGCCGCGGCGATCCGGCGGCCTCAGCCCACGCTGTTCTTCCTGATCGTGATCGCGATCGCCGGGTCGCTGGCCTTCGCCCGGCTCGGTCAGCGCGAGGACCCGGACTTCGCGTTCCGCGCGATGGTGATCCGCACGATCTGGCCGGGTGCCACCACCGAGCAGGTCGACCAGCAGGTCACCGACCGCATCGAGAAGAAGCTGCAGGAGGTGCCCTACTACAAGTGGACGCGCAGCTACTCCAAGCCCGGCGAATCGCTGATCGTGCTCGAGCTGCTGGACACCGCGCCGGCGCGCGAGGTGCCCTCGATCTGGTACCAGGTGCGCAAGAAGGTCGGCGACATCCGCGCGAACCTGCCGCCCGAGGCGCTCGGCCCGTTCTACAACGACGAGTTCGGCGATGTCTTCGGCACCGTCTACGCGTTCACCGGCGACGGCTTCTCGGTGGCCGAGCTGCGCGACGTCGTCGAGGACGTGCGCCAGGAGATCCTGCGCGTGCCCGAC
>WBZM01000028.1_pt2 | contig 226215 bp, 205 predicted proteins | sample 5204271 | NCBI WGS metagenome assembly WBZM01 (sample SAMN12344346, study PRJNA552823) | activated sludge metagenome | biome: Activated sludge suspended growth; feature: Nitrification reactor; material: Wastewater; isolation source: activated sludge from nitrification reactor of wastewater... | reverse complement strand
CTCATCGGGCCGGCATTGACCGGGCCGGACGGTCGGCCTACCGGCGAGGCCGCGTATTTCATTGCCTGCAATCGGGGCAAACGATCGATCACCGTGGACATCGCCACCGAGGCCGGGGCCGCGCTGGTGCGCGAACTCGCCGCGCAGTGCGACGTGGTGGTCGAGAACTACAAGGTCGGCAATCTCGCGCGCTTCGGGCTGGACAGCGCCAGCCTGCGCGCGCTGCACCCGCGGCTGATCTACTGCTCGATCAACGGCTTCGGCCCCGATGGCCCCTACGCGACGCTGCCCGCCTACGACTACGTGATCCAGGGGCTCACCGGCCTGATGAGCACCTGCGGCCGGGGTGACGACCAGCCCGGCGGCGAGCCGATGCGCACCGCGGTGCCGCTCACCGACCAGGTCACCGGCCTGTACGCGGCGATCGGCATCCTGGGGGCGCTGCTCAAGCGCGCGCACACCGGCGTGGGTGAGCACCTCGATCTCGCGATGATCGACTGCGCCACCGCGATCGTCTCGCCGCTGTCGGTGGGCTGGATGCTCAGCGGACGCCAGCCGCCGCGGGTGGGCAACGACAACCCGATCGCCGCGCCCTCGGGGCTCTTCGAGACGCGGGACGGCAAGGTGATCATCGCCTCGGGCAACGACGGCCAGTGGGCGTCGATCTGCCGGGCGCTGGGCATCGATCACCTGATCGACGATCCGCGCTTCGCCTCGAATTCGTCGCGCGTGGAACACCGCGACCTCTGCCACGGCGCGATCTCGGCGGTCACCCGGACCCGCAGCCGCGCCGAGGTGATCGCCGCGTTGAACGCGGCCGGCGTGCCCTGCGGGCCGGTCAACGACATCGCGCAGTTCTTTCAGGACCCGCAGGCGGTGCACCGGCAGCTCGCGCGGCGCGTGCCGCACCCGTCGGGCGGGCAGGTGCCGATGACACGCAGTCCGCTGGACCAGGCCGCCTCGCCGGTGGCCTATCGGGCGCCGCCACAGCTGGGCCAGCACACCGACGAGGTGCTGCGCGAGCTGCTCTCGATGCCCTCGGAACGAATCGCGGCGATGCGTGCCGCGGGCGTGATCTGAACCCACCCCCGGGCGCGGCGGCGCGCGCCCGGCAATGCTCTGCGGCCGCGGCGCGCGCCGCGACGACGATGGAGGACGGCATGAACGGCAAGACGGCGACATCGATTCACGGCGTGGACGCCGCGGCGCTCGCGCTCGGGCGCGAGGACCTCGCGGCGGCGCTGCGCTGGTCGGCGCGGCTGGGTCTGAACGAGGGCGTGTGCAACCACTACAGCCTCGAGCTGGCCCACGACCGGTACCTGATCAATCCGCAAGGGCTGCACTGGAGCGAGGTCCGGGCGGCCGACGTGCTGCTGATCGACGGGGCGGGGCGCGTGCTCGACGGTCCTCACACGATCGAACCCACCGCCTTCTTCATCCACAGCTGGATCCATCGCCTGAACCCGCACGCGAAGGCGGTGCTGCACACCCACATGCCCTATGCCACCGCGATCACGCTGGTGGACAACGGGCGCCTGCTCTGGTGCAACCAGAACGCGCTGCGCTTCCACGGCCGTGTCGCCTTCGACGACACCTACAACGGCCTGGCTCTGGACGACGCCGAGGGGCGGCGCATCGCCTCGCAGCTGAACGGCCGCGACGTGGTGTTCATGGCCAGTCATGGCGTGACGGTGGTGGGGCGATCGGTGGCCTGGGCCTTCGATGACCTGTACTACCTCGAGCGGGCCTGCCTGCACCAGGTGCTGGCGATGCAGGCCGCCGGCGGGCGGCCCCTTCGCCAGGTGCCCGAGGACCTGTGCGCGCGAACCGCGGCGCAGATCGCGGGCGAACGCCAGCAGAGCGATCTCTTTCTCGCGTCGATCAAGCGCATGCTCGATCGCGATGAACCGGGCTGGCGCTGAGCGGGTGCGCCGCGCGGGAACCGGAACACACAATCCAACCGACGGAGGGCAGTGATGCAGATCGATTTCAAGGGCAAACGCGTGGTGGTGGCCGGTGGCAGCCGGGGCATCGGCCGGGCGATCGCGCTGGGGTTCGCGCAGGCGGGCGCGGCGGTGTCCGTGTGCGCGCGCGGCGAGGAGAGCCTGCGCAAGACCGAGGCCGAACTGGCGGCGTTCGGGCACCCGGTGCATGCGGCGCCCTGCGACCTCGCCGATGGCGCGGCGGTGCGCGCGTACGTCAACGCGGCGGCGGCGGCGCTCGGCGGCATCGACGTGCTCGTGAACAATGCCTCGGGCTTCGGGCGCACCGACGACGACGAAGGCTGGGCCGCCTCGATCAATGTCGACCTGCTCGCCACCGTGCGCGCCTCGAACACCGCGATGCCCCACCTGCTCGCCTCCAAGGGCTCGATCGTCCACATCTCGTCGATCTCCGGCCTGGCGCCGTCGGTGCGCACACCCCCCTATGGGGCGGTGAAGGCCGCGCTGATCCAGTACACGCTGACCCAGGCGGCGGCGCTGGCGGCCAAGGGGGTGCGGGTGAACTGCGTGGCGCCCGGGTCGATCGAGTTCCCCGGCGGCGTGTGGGACCAGGCGCGCCAGCACAACCCGAAGCTGTACGCGGGCATCCTCGCGAGCATCCCGTCGGGCCGGATGGGCACGGCCGAAGAAGTGGCCAATGTCGTGATGTTCCTGGCCAGCGACGCGGCGCGCTGGGTCACCGGCCAGACGATCGCGGTCGATGGCGGTCAGATGCTGAGCTGAGAACGCCGGGTGGCCGCTGCGCGCCCGATCTTCCCGGCGCGCACCGGTCCATCGGGAGGCCACCCCGTGGCCCGCCTATACTCGCACCATGACGCACCCACTCGATGACCTCTTCGCCCGCAACCGGGCCTGGGCGGACGCGATCAAGCAACGCGAGCCCGGATTCTTCTCTCGGCTGGCCCAGCAGCAGAGCCCCCGCTACATGTGGATCGGGTGCGCCGACAGCCGGGTGCCGGCCAACGAGATCATCGGGCTGGACCCGGGCGAGGTGTTCGTCCACCGCAACGTCGCCAACGTGGTCGTGCACTCCGACCTGAACGCGTTGTCGACGATCCAATTCGCGGTCGAGCACCTGAAGGTCAAGCACATCGTCGTGGTCGGCCACTATGGCTGCGCCGGGGTGCGCGCCGCGCTGAAGGGCCTGCGCATCGGCCTGGCCGACAACTGGCTGCGGCACATCCAGGACGTGCGCCTGCGCCACCGCCGGCGCCTGGAGCACCTGTCGCCGGCAGAGCAGGAGGACGTGCTCTGCGAGATGAACGTGATCGAGCAGGTGGCCAACGTCGCGCTGTCCACGGTGCTGCAGGATGCGTGGTCGCGGGGCCAGCCGGTCTCGGTGCACGGCTGGGTCTACGGCCTGCGCGACGGCCTGCTGAAGGATCTGCAGGCCACGATCGATCACCCCGACCAGGTGGTCGATGTCTACGCGCGCGCGATCAAGCGCTACCCGCGGTCCGAGGCGCCGTCGACCGACGACCCGGGGCTCGGCGACGACTGATCGATCGGCCAGCCCGACGCGCGCGGCCGGCCACCCGCGGACGGGGCCGGAAGCGACCCCTACGCCGTCTCGGCGAGAAACGCGGCGAGCAGCCGATTGAAGGTCTCGGCGCGCTCGAAGTACGCGGAGTGTCCCGCGGCCTCGATCGTGGCCACCCGCACGTTGGGCGCGACGGTGGCGATCGCGGCCTGCGCGAAGGGCGGGATCAGGATGTCCTCGGTGCCGACCAGGCACAGCACCGGGCAGCCCATGGCGGCGAGTTCGGCCGGTTCGCGACAGCGCAGCGCGCTCAGCTTGGGACGGAACGCGTCCTTGTCGAGTTCGCGGCCCATGTCGTCGATCTGCCGGTACAGCCAGTGCATCGCGGGTTGTTCGCGCGCCATGCGCTCGCCGCACCCGGGGTGGATGCCCGCCGCGACGAGGCGCGCCGCGGTGGCGCGCGACGCGGTGTCCCAAGGTGCCACCTGCTCGCGCCACGGCGAGGGGATGCGCTTGAAATCGATGCTGCCGGTGGTGTTGCACAGCACCGCCCCCGCCAGGCGGCCGGGGTGCCGCAGGCCGTATTCGACGACCGTCCAGCCCCCCATCGACTGCCCCACCAGGTGAAAGCGCGACAAGCCGAGCGCATCGACCAGGGCGGCGAGGTCGCCGGCGAAGTCGGCCGGATCGGGCCCGCCGGGCGGCATCGACGACGGCGCGAAGCCGCGGTGCGCGAAGCTCACGCAGGTGTGCGTGGGCGAGAAGTGCCCCACCTGCTGCCACCACGACATCTGGTTGCCGCCCAGGCCGTGCGCGAACACGATCGCCGGGCCGCTGCCGGTGACCTCGTAGTGGATCTCGCAGTCCGGGCGCGCGAGGCGTCCGACGCGGCGGAAGGGAGCCTGGAAGGCGATCGGATCGGTCATGCGGGTTCTCCGTTGACGAGCGGCCCGGACGTCGCTCGTGCGACGAGTATAGAGGGCGGTCGCGACGGGAATTTGCCCGCGTGCCGGTGCGTTCTGTCGGCATCGTTCCGATCCCCCGAGGCTGCGCCCATGCACCGCCGACATCTCCTGCTGGCCGCCGGGTGCCTTCCCCTGGCCGGCGTGCGCGCCCAGCCGCGCACCACCCCCGCGCCCACGCCCTCGCAGATGGAGGGGCCGTTCTATCCGGTCGAGCCGATCCCAATTCGTGCCGACCTGCTGCACCGGGACGGCCGCTCGGCGCAGGGCACCCCGATGGTCTTCACCGGCACGGTGTCGCGCGCCGGCGCGCCCGTGCCGATGATCAAGGTGGAGATCTGGCAGTGCGATGCCCAGGGCCGATACCGGCATCCGCGAGGCGGGGTGGAGTCGATGGATCCCGGCTTCGAGGGCTTCGGCGCGCAGTTCACCGATGCGCAGGGGCGGTATCGCTTCCTCACGCTGTACCCGGTGCCCTACGAACCGCGCCCGCCCCACATCCACCTGCGCGTCTGGCAGGGCAGCGAGCGCCTGTTGACGACGCAGGCCTATCTGCCGGGACGCTCCAACGAGGGCGGGGCCTGGGGACGCCTGGGCCTGTTCTCCGGCAACCGTGAAGCCCTCGAGATGCGCCTGTCGCGCGACGACCAGGGTCGGTCGCTCGCGCGATTCGACATCCACCTCGGCTGAGTCGCGCCGACCGGTTCAGCCCCCGGCGGGCGATTCGGGTGCGCTCATGCCGGCCACCATGAAGTCGGTGATCCGCGCGACGTGCGCGTCGAAGTCGGCGCGGTTCGCGGGCGTCACCGCCTCGTGCCGATGCACCCAGCGCGCGATCGCGTACACGGTCTCGTGCTGGAGCAGTTCGATTCGGTCGGCGAAGGCCGCGTCGGGCAACTCGGGCAGCGCCCGGCGCAGGTGCTCGATCGTGCGGATCAGGCCACTGCGTCGCTGCGCGTCGATCGAGCCGGGCAGGCCCAGGGCCGGGTGGAACAGCGCCTGCGCCATCACCCGGACATAGTCCGGGCCCCAGTCCCACTCGGACACCACCCGGGCGATCGTGCCGATGCCGGTGGCGACGAGTTCGGCGGGCGTGGGCTGGTGGCCGTCGGCGAGCAGCGCGTCCAGGCGCTCGTGGCGCAGCCGGTCGATCACCTCCATGCGGCGCTCGATCAGCGTGCGGATCAGCGTGTCGCGCGAGCCGAAGTGATAGTGCGCGGCCGACTGGTTGCTCTGGCCGCTGGCCTGCACGATCTGGCGCATCGACACGTTGTCGATGCCGTGTCGCGCAAACAGGCGCTCGGCGGTGTCCAGCAGCCGGGTGGCCGTGGCCGAGGCGGCAACGAGATCGGACGGCAGGGGCAGCGAGTTCACGTCGGATGCGGGACGCTCGCCCGTTGACATCGGGCTCGTCGCCAATTTAATGTAGATGCATTAACCGACGCAAGATCGGCCATCCACCTTTTCCACCGGGAGACAACCCATGACCGTCGCCTCCGCCCCCGTCCGCGAACAGTCCGCGCGCGAGCGGGCCTTCTCGCTGCCGCTGGACCAGATCGATCCGGCCGATCCGGAACTGTTCGCCGACGACACGATCGGGCACTACTTCGCCCGTCTGCGGCGCGACGACCCGGTCCACCTGGGCAACAGCCCGCTGTTCGGCAAGTACTGGTCGGTGACCCGCTACCAGGACATCATGGCGGTGGACACGAACCACGGGGTGTATTCGTCCGACTGGAAGCGCGGCGGCATCCAGATCCACGAGCGGCCGATGGAACTGCGCCGCCCGAACTTCATCGCGATGGATCCGCCGCGGCACGACGAGCAGCGCCTCACGGTCAGCCCCATCGTCGCGCCGGGGAACCTGGCCCGGATGGAATCGCTGATCCGCGAGCGCACGATCAAGGTGCTCGACGAACTGCCGCGCGGCGAAACCTTCGACTGGGTCGAGCGCGTGTCGATCGAGCTCACCACACTGATGCTGGCGACGCTGTTCGACTTCCCGCTGGAAGACCGCAAGCTGCTCACCTGGTGGTCGGACGTCGCCACGTCGATCCCGGGCGTGGACGGCAAGATGGCCGACGAGCAGGCGCGCATGGCCGAACTGATGAAGATGGCCCAGTACTTCATCCGGCTCTGGAACGAGCGGGTGAACGCCGAGCCCCGTCCCGACCTGATCTCGATGCTGGCCCACGGCCCGACGACGCGCAACATGCCGATCGACGAGTTCATGGGCAACCTGGGCTTGCTGATCGTCGGCGGCAACGACACCACCCGCAACTCGATGACCGGCGGGCTGCTCGAGCTCAGCCGCAATCCGGGCGAATGGGCCAAGCTGCGGGCCAATCCCGCGCTCGTCGACAGCCTGGTGCCGGAGATCATCCGCTGGGTGACGCCGCTGTCGCACATGCGGCGCACCGCCACCCGCGACACCGAGCTCGGCGGCAAGAAGATCCGCGAGGGCGACAAGGTGATCATGTGGTACCTGTCGGGCAACCGCGATGAATCGGTGATCGAACAACCCGACCGTTTCATCGTCGACCGTGCCCGGCCGCGCCAGCACCTGTCCTTCGGCTTCGGCATCCACCGCTGCGTGGGCAACCGGCTGGCCGAGCTGCAGCTGAAGATCCTCTGGCAGGAGATCCTCGCGCGCTTCCCGGTGATCGAGGTGGTGGGCGAGCCGGTGCGCGTGAAGTCGAACTTCGTGCACGGCTTCTCGTCGCTGCCGGTGCGCATCCCCGCCTGATCGGCGGGTTCGCGGCAGGCCGGGCGCCCGTGTCCCGGCCCGTCGCGCCTCACATCGGCTTGTCGATCAGGTCCAGCGACTCGCCCAGCGACCGGTAGAGCTCGTACTAGCTGCGCGCGAAGTCGCGCGTCTCGCCCGGTGTGCGGATCTGCGGCACCGACCCCGCGAGTTCGGTGGCGCGGCGCCAGGCGGGGTTCTTGCCCACGGCCTCGAGCCCCTGCGCCAGCCGCTGCACCACCTCCGGCGGCAGCCCCGGCGGTCCGAAGACGCCGCTCCAGCCCGCGAGCTTCTCCATCTCGGGCACGCCCACCTCGCGTGCGGTGGGCACGTCGGGCAGCGATCCGAGCCGCTCGCTGGTGGTGACCATCAATGCGCGCAGGGCGCCCGCCTTGATCTGCCCGAGGAAGGTGCCGATGCTGCCGCAGGCGAAGTCGGTCTGTCCGGCCAGCAGCGACGTGGTGGCCTCGCCCGTGCCCTTGTAGGGGATCTGCGTGGGCGTCTGCGGGCCGAGGTTCAGCAGCTTGGCGAGCTGCTTCGGGCCGAGGTCGTTCGTGGTGAGGTTGCCCGCGGTGCCGTAGTTCATCTCCTTGCCCCGCGCGCGCAGCCCCTTCACGAACTCGTCGAAGGTCTTGTACGGCGACTTCGCGCTCACCATGCAACCGTACGGGTTCAGTTCGAGCAGGCCGATGAAGGTGAAGTCGTTCCACTGGTACTTCGTGGTCTTGGGCACGATCGCCGGCAGGATCGACTGCGAGCCGGGACGCGCCAGCAGCAGCGTGTAGCCGTCGGGCGGCGCGCCCAACACGTGGGCCGATCCGATGATGCCGCTGGCGCCGGTGCGGTTCTGCACCACCACCGGTTGGCCGAGCGCCTGCTGCAACGCGGGCGCCAGATTGCGCGCGGCGAGGTCCGCGTCGCCGCCGACACTGTAGGGCGCCACCAGCGTGATCGGGCGGCTCGGATAGGGCGCGGTCTGCGCGTGCGCGGCACCCGCCGCCAGGCCGAGGCCCAGCGCCAGCGCGCGCAGCGGGAAGAGGGGGCAGCTTGCGAGGAACATGGTCGGTGTCTCCTGGCCGGGTGGGGCGGCGATGGACGTGCGTGGTTCGTTCCGGGGAGGTGGGGCGGCCTACTGGAACGCGGCGATGCCGGTCTGCGCGCGACCCAGCACCAGCGCGTGGATGTCGTGCGTGCCCTCCAGCGTGTTCACCGTCTCCAGGTTCATCAGGTGGCGGATCACGTGGTACTCGTCGGCGATGCCGTTGCCGCCGTGCATGTCACGCGCCATCCGTGCGACTTCCAGGGCCTTGCCCGCGCAGTTGCGCTTGAGCAGCGACACCATCTCGGGGCTGGCCTTGCCGGCGTCGCGCAGGCGGCTCACCTGCAGGCAGCCGAGCAGGCCCAGCGCGATCTCGGTCTGCATGTCGGCCAGCTTCTTCTGGATCAGCTGATTGGCCGCCAGCGGCCGGCCGAACTGGCGGCGGTCGATCGTGTACTGGCGCGCCGCGTGCCAGCAGAATTCGGCCGCGCCCATCGAGCCCCAGCAGATGCCGAAGCGCGCGTTGTTCAGGCACGAGAACGGCGCGCTCAGGCCCTGCGCGTTCGGCAGCCGGTTGGCCTCGGGAACGAACACCTCGTCCATCAGGATCTGCCCTGTCGGCGAGGCGCGCACCGAGAACTTGCCCTTGATCGGGGCGGTCTCCAGGCCCTTCATGCCGCGCTCGAGGATGAAGCCGCGCACCACGTCGCCCTCGTCCTTGGCCCAGACCACCAGCACGTCGGCGATCGGCGCGTGCGTGATCCAGGCCTTGGTGCCCGAGAGCTTCCAGCCGCCGGGCACCTCGCGCGCGCGGGTGGTCATGCCCGAGGGGTCCGAGCCGTGGTCCGGTTCGGTCAGGCCCATGCAGCCCAGCCGCTCGCCGCGCGCCATCGGCGGCAGGAAACGCTCGCGCTGTTCCTCGCTGCCGAACAGGTGGATCGGCAGCATCGACAGCGTGCTCTGCACGCCGACCGCCGAGCGAAAACTCGTGTCCACGCGCTCGAGCTCGCGCGCGATCAGGCCGTAGCTGACGAAGCCGATGCCCGCGCAGCCGTAGCCGGTCAACGTGGCGCCGAGCAGGCCCATCTCGGCGAACTCCTTCATCACCGAGAGGTCGAAGCTCTCGTCGCGGTTGGCCTGCAGGATGCGCGGCATCAGCCGCTCCTGCGCGAAGCGTCGCACCGTGTCGCGGACCTGGATCTCCTCGGCGCTGAGCAGCTCGTCCAGGCGCAGGGGATCGGCCCAGTCGAAGGGCACGCCCTGCAGGCCGGCCACCTTCAGCCGCTGCCGCTGCTCGGCGTCCAGGCTCATGGCGAGAGCGGCTTGAACTTCGGGATCCCGGCCTCCTCGCTGATGTCCTCGAAGGTGACCGTGACGCGCTGGCCGATGTGCACCGACTCCGGCGGGCAGCCGACCACCTGCGCGTACATCCGCGCGCCGTCATCGAGGTCGATCAGGCACACCGAGATCGGCAGGTCGGCCTGCCAGCCGGGAAAGTTCATGCCCACGGTGCGCGCGACGGTGCACGAATAGACGGTGCCGGTCGGACGGGCCGGGGTCCAGGGCAGGTCGCGGCAGCCGCACTCGATGCACCAGGGCTTGGGCAGGAACTGGAAGGTGCCGCACTTCGCGCACTTCTGCAGCACGAAGCGGCGCTCCTTCGCGGCCGTCCAGAACGGGCGCGTCAGGTCGGTGAGGGTGGGCAGGGGTTTGTGCAGTTTGGGATCGGCCATCGCTCACGCCTCGTTGCCGAAGATCATCGAGATCACGCTGCGCCCCGGTCGGCCGTACGGGATGCCGCCGAAGCCACAGGCCGCGCCCAGGCGCGCGCCCTTCACTTGGCGCTCGCCCGCGGTGCCGCGCAACTGCGTGAACGCCTCCAGGATCGGCGAGAAGCCGCCGATCGCGCCGCCCGGTTGCCCGCCCGACAACTGGCCGCCGTCGGTGGACAGCGGGAAGTCGCCGTTGAAGTACAGGTTGTGCTCGGCGACGAAGCGATCACCCTCGCCCTTGCCGCAGAAGCCCCAGTCCTCGATCGACATCATCACGATGATCGGGTAGTCGTCGTAGGGCTGGAAGAACTGCATGTCGGCCGGGCGCAGGCCCGCCATCTTGAAGGCCTTGGGCGCGGCCTGCACGAAGCCGGTGACGGTGATGTCCGGGTGCGAGCGATGCCCGTGCAGGTAGTTGTTCGATTCGCCGCAGCCGAGCAGGTAGACCGGCCGGTCGGTCAGCGTACGCGCGGTCTCGGCGGAGGTGACGATGAACGCCATCCCGCCATTGACGATCGGCACGCAGTCGAGCAGCCGGATCGGGTCGGCCAGCAGCCGCGAGTTGACGTAGTCGTCCACCGTGATCGGCGTGCGAAAGAGCGCGGCCGGGTTCAGGCAGGCGTGGTGCCGGGTGACGTGGGCGATCTTGCCCAGGCTCTCGGTGCGCAGCGGGTACTGGTGCGCGTAGCGGCTCTGGATCAGCGCGAACTGGCAGTTCGCGCCCATCACGCCGAACGGGCCCTGGAAGTCCCAGAAGACCCCGCGGGTGCGCTCGGGCGACAGGGGCAGGCCCGGCGCCACCGAGGGGATGTCCAGCGGCGTGTCGGCGCCCACCACCAGCACCCGGTCGACGATGCCCGCGTGGATCATCGCGGCCGCTCGGATCAGCATCGATCCGGCGGAGGCACCACCCTGGTCGCCGCGGATGACCGCGGCCGGGTTGATGCCCAGCAGCTCGGCGGTGGCCGAGGTCCAGTTCACGGTGTGCGCCACTTCCGAGTGCGACACCGCCAGCCCCTGGCCGTCGAAGTCGGACTTGCTCATGCCGGCGTCCTGCAGCGCCAGGTCGGCCGCCCAGGCGATGTACTCGTCCACCGTGTACTTTCGGTCGCCGGGCTTGCTGCGGCTGTAGGCGGTACGGCCCACACCCACGATCGCCACTTCTCCCCTCATCGCTGCCTTCCTCTCGCGGCTGACGCCGTCTCGTCCTTCGGGAAATCGATGCTACGGCCCGCGGAAGAATTCCGAAAGTTTTGAACGGGAATGCGCTTCATTCGGATTCCGAATAGTGTCCGACGTTCCCCGCCTTGCAAGCACCCGATGCCGATGCCCCTGAATCTGCGCGCACTCGACCTGAACCTGCTGCCGATCTTCGAGGCGATCTACGCCGAACGCAGCATCTCGCGGGCGGCCCGGCGGCTGAACCTCTCGCAGCCCACGGTGAGCAACGCGCTGGCGCGGCTGCGCACCCGGCTGGGCGATCCGCTGTTCGAACGGGGCGCGCAAGGCATGGTGCCCACCCCTCGGGCGAAGGCCCTGGCCGACCCGGTCCGCCAGGCCCTGGCCGGGCTGGAACGCGGCCTTCGCGCGGGCGATGGCTTCGATGTCGCGGGCTCCGAGCGGGAGTTCGTGATCGCGGTGGAGGACTATGGCGAGACGGTGCTGCTGCCCAGGCTGGCCGACGCGCTGGCGCATCGGGCGCCGGGCATCCGGATCACGATCCGGCCCGAGCCCAGTGCCCGCCTGCTCGAGGCGATGCGCGACGGGGCGGTGGACCTGGCCTTGGACTACTTCGCGCCGGACGACCCGCGTTTCCGCGCGGACTGCGTGCTGACCGATTCACTGGTGACGCTGTCGCGGCGCGGGCACCCCATGATCGGCGGACGGCTCGGGCTGGACACCTACCTGTCGCTGCGCCACGTGGTGCTGATGCCCAGGGCCGATTCGCGCCCGATGATCGACCTGGCGCTGGCCAAGCGCGGTCGGCAGCGCCGCATCGCCGTGACCGTGCCCCACTTCATGTCGATGCCGCTGCTGATCCAGGACAGCGACCTGGTCTGCACGCTGCCGCGGCGCATGGCGCAGTGCTACGCCGACCACTTCGAGCTGCAGACCCATCCGTTGCCGCTGCGGGTGCCGGACTTCCCGATCTATCTGATCTGGCACGAATCGGCGCAATCGGACGCGGGGCACCAGTGGCTGCGTCGGCAGTTGGCGGAGTTCTGCGCGGGTCTGTAGCGTGCCGCCCGGCACCCCTGTATCGGCGGCGGCGCATCGGCGCCGGCCGCCATGACTGCTCACTCGGGCTGCATCCCCAGCGAGCGCATCGTCCGGCCCCACACCGCCAGCTGCTCCTTGAGCTGATCGGCCATCACCTGCGGCGTGGACGGCTGAGGGAACAGGCCGAGCTTCTCGTACTGCTCGCCGACGTCGGCACGACGCATCACCGTGTTGAAATCGCGCGAGATGCGCTCGACCAGCGGCGCCGGGAGCTTGGCCGGACCGAACAGGCCGCCCCAGGGCAGGATGTTGACCAGCGGCTGACCGGCCTCGGTCATCGTGGGCACCTCGGGCATCGTGCCGGTGCGCCGCGGCAGCAGCACCGCCAGCGGCACGAACTTCTCCTTGAGCAGGCTGGGCATGATCGCCGGCGTGGCGAACATGCACGCGATGCGCCCGCCGATCAGGTCCAACGAGGCCTGCGCCTCGCCCTTGTAGGGCACGTGGGTCATGTCGAGCTTGTTCGTCTGCATCAGCTGGCCCATCGCCAAGATGCCGGTGCTGTTGCCAGTGGCATACGACAGCTTGCCCGGATTGGCACGCACGTGCGCGACGAACTCGGCCATCGTCTTCACGCCCAGCGCGGGCGACACCATCAGGTAGAACGTGAAGATGCAGAAGGTGGAGATCGGTGTGAAGTCGGCCACCGGATCGTAGGGCGGCGACTTCTTGATGTTCGGCACGTACGACATCGAGGTGGCGGTGCCGAAATACAGCGTGTGGCCATCCGGAGCGGACTTGACCACCTCGAGCGCGGCCACCGCGCCATCGGCGCCTGCCCGGTTCTCGACCACCACCGGCTTGCCGAAGGCCGCGCCCAGGTGCACCGAGACCGCGCGCGCGCCGAGGTCGGCGCCACCACCCGCGGGGAATGGCACCACCAGGCGCACCGGCTTGCTCGGCCAATCGGCCTGCGCGCGGGCCAGGCCCGGCAGGGCGCCGGTCAGCGCGAGCGCGCCACCCGCGCCCAACAGACGGCGGCGGGGCAGGGCGATCGACGGCACCGCCTCGGTGCCCGGGGCGGCGGATTCGGAATCTCGAAGGATGTGTCTCATGGTCGTTCTCATGGGTGTGGAGTCTGGACGATCGCCCCGCGGCGCCACGGCACCAGCGACTACACTACGCGTCGGCAGGGGCGGGGTCGATCGGCGGGGATCATACCCAGAACGATGACGCGGCCCGGGGGGATGACCCGACGACGTGGGGCCTTGCCGCTCGACGCCAATGGAGGGAATCGATTGACGACACGGCTGGCCGCGGTCACACGCAGCCTGCGGATGACCCGACCGGGCTTCCTGGTCGTCACCGGGGTCGGCTGCGCGCTCGGGCTGGCGAGCGCGGCGCAGGCCGGCGTGGTGTCGCCCGTGCTCGCGCTCGCCACGCTGGTGCTCGCCCTGGGGGCCCACGCGGCGGCCAACACCCTGAACGACCATGAAGACGCGCGCAATGGCGCGGACGAGGCGAATGCCGACGGGGTCTTCCCGTTCACCGGCGGCTCCCGCCTGATCCAGCAGGGCGTGGTGAGCCTCGGGGAGATGCGCCGGCTCACGCTGCTGCTGGGCACGCTGGTGGTGTGTGGCGGCCTGCTGCTCGCCGCACGGGTGGGGCCCGTCGTGGTCGGGCTGGGTCTGGCGGGCGTGTTGCTCGGCTGGGCCTACTCGGCGCCGCCGCTCGCGCTGATGTCGCGGGGGCTGGGCGAAGCCGCCGTGGCGATGGCTTGGTGGCTGGTCGTGGTCGGGACGGACGCGGTCCAGCGCGGACACCTGGGCGCACCGGCCGCACAGGCGGGGGTCAGTTTCGGTCTGCTGGTGGCGGCCATCCTGCTGGCCAACGGGTTTCCCGACGCCCGTGCCGATGCCTCGGTGGGCAAGTGCACGCTGGTGGTCCGCCTGACGCCGCCGCGGGCGGCCGACGCCTACCTCGCGCTGGTGCTGGCCGCGCACGCCTGGCTGGCCGTCGGGCTGTGGCGGGGCTGGTTTCCGCCCGCCGCCGCGATCGCCCTGGTCAGCCTGCCATTGTCGCTGGCCGCCAGTGCCATCCTGCGGCGGCACGCGATGTCGCCAGCGCGTCTGAAGCCCGCGCTGATCCTGACCATCCTCGCGGCGGTCGTCCACGGGCTCCTGTTCTCCGCCGGCCTGTGGCTGGCGGCCCGCTAGGGCGGTGCGAGCGCACGACACCACCGTTCCCGACGCCGAACCTCACGACACGAATGTCGACCCCGCCGCCACCGCCGCCTCGGCTCGAACTGCGCGAGATCACCAAGCGCTATCCCGGGGTGCTCGCCAACGACCGGATCTCGCTGTCGGTGGCGCCGGGCGAGATCCACGCCGTGCTCGGCGAGAACGGCGCGGGCAAGTCCACCTTGATGAAGGTGATCTATGGGCTGGTCGCCCCCGACGAGGGCGAGGTGCGCATCGATGGCGAGCCGGTGCTCATCCGCTCGCCGAACGAGGCCAGGGCGCTCGGCATCGCGATGGTGTTCCAGCACTTCTCGCTGTTCGAGACGCTCACGGTGGCCGAAAACGTCTGGCTCGGCCAACCGCCCGGCGAGAGCCGCGAGACGATCGCGCGGCGCCTCAGTGCCAAGGCCGCCGAGTACGGACAGGTTCTCGATCCCGACCGGCCGGTGCACGGCCTGTCGGTGGGCGAGCGCCAGCGGGTGGAGATCGTGCGTGCGCTGCTGCTCTCGCCGCGGCTGCTGATCCTCGACGAACCGACCTCGGTCCTCACGCCCCAGGCGGTCGAGGCGCTGTTCGTGACCTTGCGTCGGCTGGCGGCCACGGGATGCAGCATCCTGTACATCAGCCACAAGCTCGACGAGATCCGCGCGCTGTGCCACCGCTGCACGGTGTTGCGCGCCGGGCGGGTCACCGGGTCGGCGGATCCCCGGGAGGCGAACAATCACGATCTGGCCCGCCTGATGATCGGGTCGGACCTGCCGAGCCTGCCAACGCGTGCCGGACGCGAAGGCGCGGTGGCGTTGGCGATGCATCGCGTGTCCTTGCCCGGCCTCGACCGTCACGATGTCCCCTTGCGCGAGGTCTCCCTGGAGGTGCGCGAGGGTGAGATCCTGGGCATCGCCGGCGTGTCGGGCAATGGCCAGCAAGCCCTGCTCGCCGCGCTCACCGGCGAGGACGCGCGTGTGCCGGCCTCGGGCATCACGCTGTTCGGCCAGGCGATCGGGCGGCTCGGACCCGCGGCACGGCGCCGGCTCGGCCTGCGCGCGGTGCCCGAGGAACGCCTCGGGCGGGGCGCGGTGCCGGGGATGACGCTCGCGCAGAACCTGTTGCTCACCCGGGCGGGCGAGGCGGGCACGCTCGGCCTGCTCGGCTGGTTGCGCACCGGGGCGGCGGCCGAGCTCGCGCGCGAGGTCATCGCGCGTTGGCGCGTGAAGGCGCCCGGACCGCAGGCGATCGCCGCCAGCCTGTCGGGCGGCAACCTGCAGAAGTTCATCGTGGGCCGTGAGATCGCCGCCGCGCCGCGGGTGCTGGTGATCGCGCAGCCCACCTGGGGCGTGGATGTCGGCGCGGCCGCGCAGATCCGGGCCGAACTGCTCGCCTTGCGCGACGCCGGCGGTGCGATCGTGCTGATCTCCGAGGAGCTCGACGAACTGCTCGAGCTCTCCGACCGCGTCCAGGTGATCGCTGGCGGACGCCTGTCACCCAGCCTGCCGATCGCGCAGGCCACCGTGCAGCGCCTGGGGGAGTGGATGGGCGGCGGCTGGCCGCGCACCGACCTGGCGCAGGCCGCCCGTGAGGGCTGAGCGCGTGGCCCGGAGGCGCCGATGAGGCTCGAGGCACGCGCCCAGCCCTCGCGGGCGATGGTCTACGCCTCGCCGGTGCTGGCGCTGCTGCTCACCGTGGCGGTCGGCGCGTTCCTCTTCGTGGCGATGGGCAAGGATCCGGTCCGGGGCCTGTCGATGTTCCTGTGGGAGCCGATTCGCAACGTCTACGGCCTGACCGAGCTCGGCGTGAAGGCGACGCCGCTGGTGCTGTGCGCCCTGGGTCTCGTCGTCTGCTTCCGGGCCAACGTCTGGAACATCGGCGCCGAGGGGCAGTTGCTCGCCGGCGCGATGGCCGGCGCCGGGGTCGCGATGCTGGCCGATGCCGGCAATGGTCGGGCATTGCTGCCGCTGGTGCTGGTGGCCGGCGCGTTGGGCGGGATGGCGTGGGCCGCGATCACCGCCGCGCTGCGCGATCGCGCCAATGCCAACGAGATCCTGGTCAGCCTGATGCTGGTCTACGTCGCCCAGCTGCTGCTGGCCTATCTCGTGCATGGCCCCTGGAAGGATCCGAAGGGCTTCAACTTTCCGCAGACGGCGCTCTTCGTCAACGAGGTGCTGATGCCGGTGATCGTGCCCGGCTCGCGCCTGCACGTCGGCGCGCTGCTCGCGCTGCTGGCCGTGCCGCTGGTGACGGTGTTCCTGTTTCGCACGCTGCCGGGGTTCCAGCTGCAGGTCGCGGGCCTGGCGCCGTTGGCCGCGCGGTACGCGGGGTACTCGTCGCGCGGGGCGCTGTGGCGCGCGCTGCTGGTGAGCGGCGGCCTGGCGGGCCTGGCCGGCGCGATCGAGGCCGCCGGCCCGCTCGGCCAGCTCACCCCGCACGTGTCATCGGGCTACGGCTTCGCCGCGATCATCGTCGCCTTCGTCGGCCGCCTGCACCCGGTGGGCGTGGTGTTCGCCGGGTTGCTGATGTCGATGTTCTACATCGGAGGCGAACTCGCGCAGTCGCGCCTCGGACTGCCCAGCGCGCTGACCGGTGTGTTCCAGGGGGTGTTGCTGGTGGCGCTGCTGGCGTGCGACACCCTGATCCACCATCGGCCGAGGTGGCGGTGAGCGTGAGGCTGCGCGGGCGTGGACGATGGCCGGCCACCCGGGAGATCGCATGGATGCCATCGCGCTGCTGATCGCCGCCACCTTGAACGCGGGCACGCCGCTGGCCCTGGCGGCGCTCGGCCTGCTGCTCAACGAGAAGGCGGGGGTGGTCAACCTCGGGGCCGAGGGGCTGATGCTGCTGGCGGCGGTCGGCGGCTTCGCGGTGGCCCTGCACACCGGCAGCGGGTCGCTCGGGCTCGCGGCCGGTGCCGTGGTGGGCCTGCTGGTGGCCGGCGCGCTCGGCCTGCTGGTGATCGGGCTGAACACCAACCAGTACGCGACCGGGCTGGCATTCAGCCTGCTCGGCGCGGGCCTGTCGGCCTTCGTCGGCCTGCCCCTCGTGGGTCGCAACCTGCCACCGAGTCCGGCATGGTCGGTGCCCGGTCTGTCCGAACTGCCCTGGATCGGTCCGGCGTTCTTCCAGCAGCCGCCGATGGTGTACCTGACGGTGCTGGCCGCGGTGCTGATGCACCTGTTCCTGCAGCGCAGTCGCGCCGGCCTGGTGCTGCGATCGATCGGCGAGTCGCCCGAGTCGGCCCATGCGCTGGGCTATCCGGTGCGTGCGATCCGTGCGGCGGCGATGCTGGCGGGCGGGGCGTTCTGCGGACTGGCCGGAGCCTACATCGCGATCGTCTACACGCCGCTGTGGGTCGAGGGCATGATCGCCGGCCGTGGCTGGATCGCGCTGGCGCTCACCGTCTTCGCCACCTGGCGCCCGATGCGCGTGCTGTTCGGCGCCTATCTGTTCGGCGGGGTCACGATGCTGCAATTCCACCTCCAGGGCATGGGTGTGCAGCTCGCCAGCCAATGGCTGTCGATGTTGCCGTACCTGGCCACGATCGTGGTGCTGGCATTGATCTCCCGGAATCCGGTGTGGATCCGTGTCAACATGCCGGCCTCCCTGGGCAAGCCCTTTCATCCCGGACACTGACGAACGACACGAGGAGATTCCCGATGCTCGACTCACGCAAGAGACTCTGGCTGCAGCGCGCCGCGGCGCTGGGACTGATGGCCGGCGCACTGGCCGCCTGTGGCAAGAAGGACGAGGCACCGGCCCCGGCGCCCGCGGCCGCGCCAGCGCCCGCCACGGCCGCGGCGCCCACCCCGGAACCGCTGAAGATCGCGTTCGCGTACGTCGGGCCGGTGGGCGACGCCGGTTGGACGTTCGCGCACGACAACGCCCGCAAGGCGATCGAGGCCGAGTTCGGCAGCAAGGTGAAGACGAGCTTCGTCGAGAACGTGCCCGAGGGGCCCGACTCCGAGCGGGTGATCCGCGACCTCGCCACGCAGGGCAACAAGCTGATCTTCGGCACCACCTACGGCTACATGGAGCCGATGCTCAAGGTCGCCGGCAGCTTCAAGGACATCCGCTTCGAGCACGCCACCGGCAACAAGAGCGCCGAGAACATGCGCACCTACGACGCCCGCACCTACGAGGGCGCCTACATGGCCGGGGTGATCGCGGGGCGCATGACGAAGTCGAACACGCTGGGGGTCGTGGGCTCGATCCCGATCCCGGAAGTGGTGCGCAACATCAACGCGTTCACGCTGGGCGCGTTGTCGGTCAATCCGAAGGTGAAGACGAAGGTGGTCTGGGTCAACAAGTGGTTCGATCCGCCGAAGGAGACCGAGGCCGCCACTTCTCTGATCAACCAGGGGGCCGACGTGCTGATGCAGAACACCGACTCCGCCGCGGTGCTGCAGACCGCCGAGAAGATGGGCAAGTTCGCCTTCGGCTGGGACAGCGACATGAGCAAGTTCGGTCCGGCGGCGCACCTGGCCTCGGCGATCATCGACTGGGCGCCGTACTACAAGAAGGCCACCCGCGACGCCCTCGAGGGCTCCTGGAAGTCCGAGGGCATCTGGTGGGGGGTGAAGGAAGGCGCGATCGATCTGGTGGCGGTCTCCGACAAGGTGCCCGAGGACCTGCGCAAACAGGTCGACGGCATCAAGGCCGGGCTGAAGGACGGCTCGTTCACGATCTGGAAGGGCCCGATCGTGGATCAGAACGGCAAGGAGATGCTCGCGAAGGACCAGGTCGCCGACGACAAGTTCCTGCACGGCATCATGTGGTACGTGAAGGGCGTCGAAGGCAAGGTGCCCAGCGGCTCCTGACGAGGGCGTCGGCGGGCCGGCGCGCCTGGGCGCGCGGCTTGCCGATCCGGCGTCGCCGGGGCGCTGGCCGGCCCGGCTCGAGGCTCAGCCCGGCGCCGGCTTGCGCTGGCGGGTCTCGCTCCACCCGAGATACAGGCCGCTGCCCACGATGATCGCGGCGCCCACCCAGGTGGTGACCGATGGCACGTTGTCGAAGACCAGATAGCCGAGCGTGCCCGCCACCACCAGCTGGAAGTACTGGAAGGGCGAGACGATGTTCGCGGGCGCATTGATCATCGCGTGCGCCACGCAGTAGTGCCCGAGTCCGCCCAGGATGCCCAGGCACAGCATCATCAGGATGTCGAACGGGGCGGCCGGCGTGGTCCAGAAGAAGGGCACCACCAGGCTCATCACGAGACTGCCGATCATCGCGCTGTAGACCGCCGAGGTCTCGGCGGAGTCGGCGCCGCCCACCTTGCGCGTGAGCACCTGGTACAGCGCATAGCAGATCGAGCTGCCCATGATCAGCAGCGACGACCACTGGAAGACCGCGGTGCCCGGCTTGACGACGATCAGCACGCCGAGAAAGCCGATCGCGATGATCACCAGGCGGCTGCCTTTCAGGTGCTCGCCCAGCAGCCACGCGGCCAGCAGCGTCACCCACAACGGCGACAGGAAGCTGATCGAGGTCGCCTCGGCCAGCGGCACCGTGCGCAGTGCGGTGAAGAAGAGCATCGTGCTGCAGATCTGCAGCACCGATCGCGACAGCTGGACCGCCAGGTTGTCGGTCCGCACGATGCCCAGCCCGTGCCTGGGCAGGAACAGCGCGACGATGAACAGGAAGTGTCCCAGCGTTCGCGCCCAGACGATCTGCACCGAGCTGAAGTTGGGGCTGAGCGCCTTCACCAGGGTGTTCATGCAGCCGAACAGGCACACCGCCATCAGCATGAACACGATGCCGCGGGCGACGCGGCTGTTGAAGGTCGACACTATCGCGGGATCGCGGGGTGGGCCGGCTCGACGCGGGCGCGACCCGGCAGGGGCCGGAGGGCGGCGGCGCGCGAGGCGGGGAGGTGGGCGGGCACGGCATGACTCCTGGTGAGGCTCGGCGGGCATGGGCCATCGCATCGCGAGCGCGGATGCGGTCGCTGCGGCCGCTTCAGGCACAATTCTGTGCCCGTGCGGCGCTGCCGACGCGCGGACGATTCCGATTCCGGCAGCCATGTCGAGGAAAACCATGTCGAAAAACCTCACCCGGCGCGAAGGCCTCGCGTCGCTCGCGGCGCTCGTCTGCGCCGCTTCCGCGCCGCCGCTGTGGGCGCGCACCGACCCCCTGCAGGTGGGCTTCGTCTACGTGAGCCCGATCGGCCCGATGGGCTGGACCGCGCAGCACAACCAGGGACGCGAGCACCTCGAACGCACGCTGGCCGGACAGGTGAAGACCCGTTACGTCGAGAACGTCGCCGAGGGCGCCGATGCCGAACGCGTGATCCGCGACCTCGCCGCGCAGGGCTGCGGCCTGATCATCGGCACGAGCTTCGGCTACCAGGAGGCGATGCTCAAGGCCGCCCGGCAGTTCCCCGGCACCGTGTTCGAGCAGATCTCCGGTTACAAGTCGGCCCCCAACCTGGGCTTTGCGAACGCGCGCTTCTACGAGGGCCGCTACCTGGCCGGGATCGCCGCGGGCGGCACGACCCGCACGAACCTGATCGGATACGTCGCGGCGTTCCCGATTCCCGAGGTGCTCCAGGGCATCAACGCGTTCACGCTGGGGCTTCGCTCGGTCAATCCGCGCGCACAGGTGAAGGTGATCTGGACGCAGGCCTGGCACGATCCCGCCCGCGAGCGCGACGCGGCGCTGTCGCTGCTGAACCAGGACGCCGACGTGCTCACCCACCACACCAATTCCACGGCCACCGCGATCGCCGCGCAGGAGCGACAGCGCTGGGTGGTGGCCTACAACAGCGACATGCGCTCGGTGGCGCCGCAGGCGCAGCTCACCGCGGTCACGCACCACTGGGGCGACTACTACGTGCGGGTGGCGCGTTCGGTGATCGCCGGCCAATGGAAGCCCTCGGGCCTGTGGGGCGGGCTTCGCGAGGACATGGTGCGCCTGGCCGAGTGGGGCCCGGCGGTGTCGCCGGCATTGCGCGAGCGCGTGCGCCAGCAGCACGCGCAGATCGTCGCGGGCCACCTGCATCCCTTTGGCGGGCGACTGGTGGACAGCGAGGGCACGGTGCGCCAGGCCGGCGGCACGATGGCCGACGAGACGCTGGCCCGTATCGACTGGTTCGTCCAAGGGGTGCAGGGGCGCCCCCCGAGCGCATGAAGCGGGCCTGGCGCGCGGCGATCTTGTGCGCCGATGGCGACTCGTCGCTGCGCCGACTCGACGACGCGGTGCTGGTCGTCGAGCAGGGGCGCGTCATCGACCTCGACGAGCCGTCCTCGGTGGCCCGACGGCATCCGGGGCTGGCCTGGGAGGACTGGCGCCCCTGGGTGATCGCGCCGGGCTTCGTGGACCTGCACCTGCACTTCCCGCAGCTCGACGTGATCGGCTCGCCGGCCGACGGGCTGCTCGACTGGCTCGATCGGCACACCTTCCCGAACGAGGCGCGCTTCGCGGATCCCGCCCACGCGGCCGCGCTCGCCGAGCCCTTCCTCGACGAGCTGCTGCGCCACGGCGTCACCACCGCGATGGTGTTCGGCTCCTCCCACCCGGCCAGCGTCGAGGCGCTGTTCTCGGCGGCGTCCTCGCGCGGGATGCGGCTGATCGCGGGCAAGTGCCTGATGGACCGTCATTGCCCGGAGGCGGTCCGCGACGACACCGAGGGCGGTCTGGCCGACTCGCGCCGGCTGATCGAGCGCTGGCATGGTCGCGGGCGGCTGGGCTACGCGCTGACGCCGCGATTCGCCCCGAGCTGCACCGAGGCGCAGATGCGGGGCGCGGCGCGGCTCGCCGAGGCCTACCCGGACACCTGGATCCAGACCCACCTGGCCGAGAACGCCGACGAGATCGCCTGGGTGGCGAGCCTGTTTCCCGAGGCGCGAAGCTACCTCGACGTCTACGAGCGGTGCGGGCTGCTGCGACCGAGGGCGGTGTTCGCCCACGGCATCCACCTGGACGCGCACGACCGCGCGCGCCTCGCGCAGGCGGGCGCCGCGATCGCGGTGTGTCCCACCTCGAACCTGTTCCTGGGCAGCGGCCTCTTCGATTTCGACGCCGCCCGCCAGGCCGGCGTGGCCTGGGGACTGGCCAGCGACGTCGGCGGAGGTTCGTCGTTCTCGCCGTTTCGCACGATGCTTGCCGCGCACGAGGTGGCCCGCCTGCGCGGGGCGACCTTGTCGGCGCGGACACTGTGGCGGCACCACACGGTCGAGGCGGCGCGTGCGATCGGGCTCGGCGGCGTGGTGGGAGACCTCGTGCCCGGGGCGGATGCCGACTTCATCGCGATCGACCCCCTGGCCACGCCGCTGCTCGCGCGCCGTGTCGCGGCCGCCCGCACGCTGGATGAATGGCTCTTCGCGCTGATCGTGCTCGGTGATGACCGGGCGATCGTGCGTCGCGTGGTGGCGGGCTCGCCGTGTTCAGTGCCGGGCTGAGCCCAGCGTGGCCGAGGGCAGTTCGCCGAACAACTGGCGATAGTCGCCCGCGAAGCGGGGCAGGTGCCAGAAGCCCCAGCGGCTGGCGACATCGGCCACCTGGACCTCGCGCGGGGCGGCCTGACGCAGGGCCCGCCGCACCCCGTTGAGCCGCCACAAGCGGAAGTAGCGCGCCGGGTTCACCGCGAGCGCCTGCTCGAAGCAGTACTGCAACGTGCGCCGCGAGACGCCCACCGCCTGGCACAGCGCATCGATCGACAAGGGGCGCTCCGGGTTCGCGTGGAGGTACTCGAGCGCCTGCCGCACGACCCGCTCCCGGTTGCCCCGGGGGGCCGGGCGGGCGGTCGCACCGAAGGCCTCGGCGAGCGCATCGGCCAGGGCGTCCCGCAGGGCGGTCTCGGCATCGCGCCAGTGCGCCGGGTCGGCGGGGCGGCCCGTTCCGGGCCCGGTGCGCGCGGCGCGCGTCAGCGCGGCTTGCGCGCCCTCGTGCAGCGCGCGCAGGCGCGTGGCCGGGCATGGCAGCGCGTGGCTGCCCAGTCGGTCGAGCAGGCCATCGTCGTGGCCGCGCTGGTTCAGCGCGAGCGCGAGGTCCTCCCGCGCCACCGACACGCCGATCAGGTCGAACCCGCCCGGCGTGCGCAGCAGGAACTCGGCGTCGGCGCCGGTGCACAGCAGCCGCGGTTCCTCGCCGAGCGCGGTGCCGCAGAACCAGGCCTCGCCCGACGCCACCGCGGGCCATCCGATCGCGATCCGGCCCGGCTCGACGCGGCCGCGCTCGAACACCGACTGGTTGCGACTCTCCCGAAACACCTGCAGCCGGGTCAGCCGCAATTGCGACAGGCGACCGTGGTAGCGGCCCGGGCTGAGCTGCGCGTAGTCCTGGTGGAAGGCGCCGAGACGGGCCGCGTGCTCGCCGGCGTCGTCGACGTCGAGCTGCGAGTAGATGCCGCAGGCCGTGGGGTCGGTGCCGCTGGCAGTGGGGTCGGCATTCATGGCGGTCCGGGTTTGCCGAAAGCGGATAGCATGCCACGGCGGGCGCCGGTATTCTCGTCCGACAAGAACGAGTGGCACCCGGAGGGAGGAACGATGCGACGTCCAGCCTGGACCCTGTCGGGCGTGCTGGCGGTGACCAGCCTGATCTGCGCCGTCGTGCAGGCCGCGACCGGCGCCCCGGCCCGCGTTCCGGACCCGGCCACACTGCCGGAGACCCTCACCACCACCCGCGTGCCGGAGTCGCTGCGCACCCGGGTGTACGTCACCGATGTCGCGATCGCCCACATCCCCGACGGTCGCCTGCGGGTGTTCGATGCGAGCAGCGGCCGCCTGCTCGGCATGGTGCCCACCGCGTACGCGGGCCAGTTCGCGCTCAGTCCGAAGGGCGACGAGTTGTACGTGGTCACCACCCACCTGTCGCGCAGCACGCGTGGCGAGCGCACCGACGTGCTCGAGGTCTGGGACGCGCACTCGCTGGCCCTGAAGTACGAAGTGGTGGTGCCGCCCAAGCACGCGCAGGCGCTGAACTTCCGGGCCTATCTTCGCCCGTCGGCCGACGCGCGTTGGGTCTATGCGCAGAACGCGACCCCGGCGGTCAGCGTGTCGATCGTCGACCTGGCCGAGCGTCGGTTCGTCACCGAACTGCCCCTGCCCGGCTGCTTCGGCGTGTATCCGGCGGCCGGCCACCCGCGCCGGTTCTCCACCCTGTGCGGCGACGGCACGGTGCTCACCGTGACGCTGGACGAGCAGGGCGGGGTCGTCAGCCGCCAGGCCTCGGCCAAGCTCTTCGACGGAGACCTCGATCCCTGGTACCAGCACGCCGAACAGTCCGGCGATCGCTACTGGTTCCTGTCGTACAAGGGGGAACTGGTCGAGCTCGATCTGGGGGGCGAAGCGCCGCGGTCGGTGTCGCGGCGCGCGCTGATCTCGCCGGCCGAACTCAGGCAGGGCTGGCGTCCCGGGGGCTACCAGCTGTTCGCGATCGACGCGCAGGCGAGCACGGCCCTGGTGGGCGTGCACCCCCGAGGCGGCGAGGGCTCGCACAAGCTGCCAGCCAAGGAGATCTGGCGCTTCGATCTGGGCGCGGGGCGGCGGGTGGCTCGGCTGCCGGGGCACGGCGCCACCTCGATGGTGCTCTCGCGCGAGACGCCGCGCCTGCACACGCTGGATGCCGAGAAGGGCCGGCTCGATGTCTGGACGCTGACCCGGCAGGGCCTGCGCAAGGTGGTCAGCATCGCCGGCGCGGGCGAGGCCTCGTTCCACCTCGAGACCCATGATTGACATCGGCGATCGCCGCACCGGTCGAGGCCCGCGATGAGCGCGGCGTGGCGGCTCGACCCCTGGCTGGGCGCCTGGCTGGCGGCCTGTCTGGCGTGGGTGTTCTGGCCGGCGGCCTGGCACAAGTGGCGCGATCCGGCCGGCTTCGAGGCGGCGCTGCACGCGTATCGTGTGTTGCCCACGCGTTGGTTGCCCATCGGCCGCGTGCTGCCGGGCCTGGAGGCGCTCGCGGGTGCACTCCTGGTGGGCGGCTGGGTGGTGGACGGCCTGCGCGCGCCCGGGGCCCTGATCGCCGCCAGCCTGCTCGCGTTGTACGCTGCGGCGATGTCGATCAACCTCGTCCGCGGGCGCGTGCTCGATTGTGGTTGCGGTGGCGCGCCGCAGCCCTTGAGCTGGGGGCTGGTCGTGCGAAACGGGGTGCTGGCCGCGATGGCGATCGCGGCGGGACTGCCGGCGGCGTCACGCGCCTGGCAGATCGGCGATCTGCTGATGCTGGTGCCGGCGGTGCTGCTGTTCGCGGTGGTGTTCGCCGCGATGAACCAGGTGATGCGCCAGTCGGGCGCGCGTTGGCGGGCGGCGCGATGAGACCGGTTGCTCTTGCCCGCGTCGAACCCCCCGCGAGGACATGACGATGGATGTGCTCACCTGGTCGGTGATCCTGTTGTGGGTGGCGGTGCTGGTGCTCGGCCTGCTGGTCTGGGCGCTTGCCCGGCAGGTCGGTGTGCTGTTCGAGCGGGTCGCGCCGATGGGGGCCTTGATCACCGATGCGGGGCCGGCGATCGGTGAGCCCGCGCCGGCGATGTCGCTGGAGGCGATCGAGTCGGAGACCGTGCGCATCGGCGGACCGCAGGCCCGCCCGCAGCTGGTCTTCTTCCTGTCGCCCACCTGCCCGGTGTGCAAGAAGCTGTTGCCGGTGCTCAAGGCCGCGGCGCGCGACGAGGGTGCCCGGGTGCGGGTGATCCTGGCCAGCGACGGCGAATCGACCGAGCACCTGGCTTTCGTGCGCGAGCAGGGGCTTCAGGGCATGCCCTACGTGTTGTCCACCGAGCTCGGCCTGACCTACCGCGTCTCGCGCCTGCCCTATGGCGTGCTGATCGACGCGCAGGGCGTGGTGCGCGCCAAGGGCTTGGTGAACAGCCGCGAACACCTCGACAGCCTGCTCAACGCGCACGATCTGGGTGCGCCCTCGATCCAGCAATACCTCGGGGCCGCCGATGCGGCCTGACACTGCGGAGCGTCCGATGTCTGCCTGGTTGCGACTCGTCGATCGATTCACCGAGCGTGGCGTGCGCCGCGTGGCCCAGCGCCACGGTCGACGCAGCTGGCTCACCCGGGTGGGCGTGCTGATCGCCGGTGGGCCCCTGCTGCCGATGCTGCCCTTCGACCGCAGCGGTCAGGCCGGATCGGCGTTCGCGGCCGCCGCGCACAACGACCCGACCCGCTGCGACTACTGGCGCTATTGCGCGGTCGACGGCTTCCTGTGCAGCTGCTGCGGCGGCTCGCTGACCCAGTGTCCGCCGGGCACCGAGGCCTCCAAGGCGAGCTGGATCGGCACCTGCCGCAATCCCAACGACGGCCGCAACTACCTGGTGTCGTACAACGACTGCTGCGGCAAGGCCTCGTGCGGCCAGTGCCTGTGCAACAACAACGAGCGCGAACGCCCGGGCTACCGGCTCGGCGTGCACAACGACATCAACTGGTGCATGGCCAATTCGAGCCCGATGTTCCACTGCACCACGTCCATCCTGGTCGGCGTGGCCTGAGGGGGCCACGGTGGTGAGCGCGACCGCGCCCCGCCGTCGGTGCGCCCGGCGCGCGATCCTGCGGGCCGGGCTGCTGGCGGCCGGCCTGGCCGCCGAGTTCGCGTGGGCCGGGGCCTCGCATCCCTTCGTGCGCCGCGATGCGCGGGCATCGTTGCCCGCGCCGGTCTCCTCGCCGGCGCAGCTCTATGCCTTGCATTGCGCGGGCTGCCACCGCTTCGATGGCCAGGGCCAGCCGAGCTACGGCGTGCCGCCGATGCCCGGGGTGATCGGGCGGTTCCTGCGCAGCGCCGAGGGTCGCGCCTACCTGGTGCAGGTGCCGGGCGTGAACAATGCCGGTCTGTCCGACGCGCAGATCGCCGACCTCACCAACTGGGTCGTGCGCCGCTTCGGTGGCGAGACGCTGCCGAGCCGCTGGGAGCCCTTCGTGCCTCAGGAACTGCCCGCGTTGCGCGCCAGCCGTCCGGACGATCTGGCGGCTGCCCGTCGCCGGCTGTTGGAGGCGTCCTCGTCCGACGAGGCGCGCTGATGCGCCCGACGCCTCGGTCCCCCGGCGATCAACCCGACGGTGGGCCGGCGCGCAGACGTTCCCGGTAGGGCAGCAGGCCATCCGCATTCAGGCCGATGTCGTCACCGAAGAGCGTGTCCAGCAGCGCCCGCGGGGCGGCGCTGCGTTGTCGGGCGGCCTCGGCGTGGACCAGGTCGGCGATGCGGGCCGCGAGGAAGGGCTTGGCGTCGGTCAGTTCGAGCGATTCGCGGGCCAGTGCCGCGTGGGCGTCGATCAGCCGGTGCAGATCGGCGGCGTGTCGTTGCACCTCGCGCACCTGACCGAAGTGCGTGAGGTAGACCGCCGACGGGTGTCGCGCGACGATCCGGTCGATCGACGTGTGCAGGGCGTCCGGATCGAACTGCACCGGTGTGGTCGACGGAAACACCCAGGGCGCGCCGTGTGCGTCGAGCTCCCGGTAGGACAGGCCGAAGGTGTCGCCGGTGAACACGCCGCCGCTGCCGTGGTCGACGATGCAGACGTGGTGCCGGGCGTGGCCGGGCGTGTCCAGGAACTCGAATTCGCGTCCGGCCAGGGACACCCGCGCGCCGTCAGGGGTCTCGATCAGACGCTCCGGCGGCACGGGCTCGATCACGCCGTACAGCGCGCGTGCCGCGTCCACGCCGTACACGGCCTCGGTGCCCGCGACCAGGCGCGCCGGATCCCGCAGGTGGGGTGCGCCGCGGGGGTGCACGGTCACCTGGGCACGCGGCAGGTGGTGCAACAATCGCCCCGCGCCGCCGGCATGGTCCAGGTGCACGTGCGTGAGCATGACCCAGCGCACCGCATCCGGACCGAGGCCCGCGTCGCGCAAGGCCTCGAGCACGACAGGCACCGACGCGTTCACCCCGGTGTCGACGATCGCCGCTTCGCCCCGGTGGACGATCAGGTGGATCGCGGCCAGCCAGGGACGCACGTAGCCGGAATCCAGCGCCTGGATGCCGTGCTCGTAGACCAGTCGGTTCATCGCGCGTGAGCCGCGCCGTCGCGACCGTCGGGCCGGCTCAGGCGCTGGCGAGCGCGCGCCGCATCCGGGCGAATTCCATCACCTGCGAGGCGACGAGCTCGAGCTGCTGCTGGACCATCGGGTCGGCGCCGTTCGGGCCGGCATCGAAGGCCGGGCCCGCGGTGTTGACCACCGCCGCGTAGGGCGTGGGCCAGGCGCGCAACGCGTGCACGATCGCGCGCAGCGCCGCGAGGGTGGCGCCCATCGCCTGCGGTCCTTCGGCGCAGACGATGCAGCCGACCGCGCGCGACTCGAGATAGGGGCGGGCGTCCTGGCGCAGGTCTTCGGTGTAGTCCAGCGCGTTCTTCACCATGCCGGAGATCGACCCGTGGTAGCTGGGCGTGGCGATCAGCACGCCGTCGGCCTCGCGCAAGGCCTCGACGAGGGCGGATTCGTGCGGGCCGCGGGTGCCGCTGCCGGGGTCGTAGTGGGCCAGGCGCAGGTCGGCGCCGGCGAACAGGCGCGTCTGGGCGCCGAGGGCTTCGGCCTTGGCCAGGGCCAGGCGCAGGGCACGTTCGCTGGTCGAGCCGACACGGGTCGTGCCGCCGATTCCGACGATCAATGGGCGTGTCGTCATGGGTCAGGCGAACAGCGCGTCGTAGCCTTCGACCGGCTCGAAACGATCTTCGCGGAAGATGAGTCGGGTGGGACCCGGGATGGCCCGGGCGACGGTGGGATGACGGGGGTCGCCGGGATAGGCAACGACCCGAAAGCCTTCGAGATCGAAGGGCTCGGGCTGGATCAGGGGCGGGGTGCGGCCACGCGCCTCGCGCAGGGCGTCGGCCACGCGGTCGTGGCGCGACAGGTGCGCCAGGCTCATGATCTGGGGAGGCGCCAGCGAGATTTCGCGTGCCCAGTAGCGTTCGAGTGCCTGGCGCGGCGACAGCCAGACGCTGTCGGTGGTCTCGCGCTCGTCGTGACGGGCGACCGCGTCCGGGTCGACCTCGACCGCGAAGAACCGGGTGTCGAAACGCTTGGCCTGCACCGAGGGAATCACCGGCGTGATCCAGCGGCTCCAGGGCACCATCCGCGCCACCGCCAGACCGGTGTCCATCCGGGCGAGGATCTCGGCGAACGACAGCCCGTCGCGCGCCAGCGCGCGGGCGCGCTCGGCATCGACCGGGCGGGGCCCCGCGCCCAGCAGCAGCCCGGCCTCCTCGAAGGTCTCGCGCAGGGCGGCGACATACATCGAGGCCGCCGTGGCGGCCGGCAGTTCGGGTTCGCCGAGTTCGGCGTGCAGGCGTTCGACCGGCACGCCGACACGGGCGAGCAGATCGGGGTGCGCGTCATCGGCATCGACCTTGCCGCCGGGGAACACGTAGGCGCCGCCGAGGACATCGGACTCGCCGTGCCGGCGCACCATGAAGACCTCGAGACCGTTGGCGCCGTCGCGCAACAGCATCACCGTGGCCGCGGGCCTTGGCCGGGTCGTCACGACCGCGTGATTCAGTTTCATGTCCCGATGTTGCCACAGGCCTTCGAGTGCGCGGGCCGGCTCCCGAGCATTCGGAACTCGAGGGTCCGGATTTCGATCATCGAAATCAGCGCTTCGAGGGCGGCGGGCCGCCCGACAAGGTGACGATCGCGGCGATCACGATGGCCGCACCGACCATCTGCCAGCCCGACACCGTCTGCCCGAGCACCAGCCAGCCCATCAGCAGCGCGGCCACCGGCTCGACGTTCATCACGGCGGCGTTGTTCACCGCGCCCATCCGGGGCAGCACGACGAACAGCGAGGTGATCGCACCACTGTAGAGCACCACCAGCAGGGCCAGACCGATCCATCCGGGGGCGTCGCGCGGGCCCCGGAAATCGTTGGTCACCGCGCCGAAGAGCAGGCTCACCGAGATCACCACGCCCATCATCATCAGCGATCGGACCCGGCCATCGACGGCACCCAACCACCGGGTGGTGAGCAGCAGCGCCCCGCCGAACGAGGCCGATGCCCCGAGCGCGAGCAGCGATCCGCCGACGATGTCGTGCCCCTCGTGACCGGTGAACGCGCCGGGCCGCCCGCCCAAGGCGAGCGCCAGACCGGCCAGGGCCATCGGCATCGCGACGAGCGCGCGACGGCCCGGCCGTTCGCCGCCGCTGGCCCACGACATCAGCGCGAGCACGATCGGAAAGGTGTTGAACACCAGCAGCGCGAGCGCCACCGGCATCCGCGCGACGGCCGAACTCAGGCACAGGCTCTGCGAGCTGACGAGCAGGCCGATCAGCGCGCCGCGTCGCCAGGTGCGTGCCTCTCGGGGCAGCGCCAACCCCGCCTGGCGGATCAGCCACAGCACCAGCACCGCGGTGCCCATCGAGCGCGCCACGACCGCGGTGGGCACGGACACGCCGTGGTCGAAGGCCAGGCGCGCGGCGACGTGATTGGTGCCGAACGCGGTGGCGGTGAGCAGCAGCCACAGCAGGCCGGTGCGTCGTGTCATGGGGGTGACGCCTTGCTCATTGTCAATGCCGTCTCGCAAAGCCGCAGGCACGATGCCGCCACAGACCCGGGCAGACCCTTCCATGACGCGACGCATTCTGATCATCCAGGGGCACCCCGACGCGAGCGAGACCCACTTCGGCCATCGACTCGCCGACAGCTACGCGACCGGCGCCCGATCGGCCGGTCACGAGGTGCGTGTGGTGGATGTCGGCCGCCTGGATTTCCCTCTGCTGCGATCCCAGCACGAGTGGGAGCACGGCCAACTGCCGGCGGCGTTGGCCGACGCGCAGGCGGCGATCGGATGGGCCGAGCACCTGGTGGTGTTCTTCCCGCTCTGGATGGGAGACATGCCGGCGCTGCTGAAGGGATTCTTCGAGCAGGTGGCGCGGCCGGGCTTCGCCTTCCGGAAGCAGGCCGGCAATACGCTGGGCAACAAGGGCCTGGTGGGCCGATCGGCGCGGGTGGTCGTCACGATGGGCATGCCCGCCCTGTTGTACCGCTTCTATTTTCGCGCGCACAGCGTGAAGTCGCTCGAGCGCAACCTGCTCGGCTTCGTTGGCATCGCACCGGTCGACGAGACCCTGATCGGCCGGGTCGAGGCACTGGGCGAGGGCGGCCGCACGAGCTGGCTCACGCGGCTGCGCCGGCTGGGGCTGCGCGGCGCCTGAGTCGCACGCATGCCTCTGCCGTGGCGCCCGACCAGCAGGCCAGGCGGCGGCGGAGGCGGTCAATCCTGCTGCCAGGGCAGGCCGGCCTTGCGCCATCCGTCGAGGTGGCCCCGCTGCTTGTTGGCATCGGGCTTGCCCTCGAAGCCCTCGAGGATGTTGTAGGCCTGCGGGTACCCCGCCTGGGTGGCGGCGATCGCGGCACGCACCGAACGCACCGAACTGCGGCACAGAAGAAGCACCACGTGCTCGGGAGGCACCTCGGCGCGCAGGGCCGCGAGAAAGCGCGAGACCTGGTCCTCCGTCGTGCCCAGCCAGGCGATCAACCGCGACCCCGGCACGTGACCGACATACTTGAACTCTTCCGGTGTGCGCACGTCGACGAAGGCCACGCCCGGCTTTCCGAGCAGGGCATGCGCCTCGGCCGGCGTGACCGCGCCGGCGTAGGGGCGCGGCTGCCCGGGCTCGACGGCGAGTCGGGCGGCGGCCCGGGCGAGGATCTCGGCGGTGTCGGCGTCGGGTGACGCGGCGGGAGTCGGCGCAGGCATGGTGATTCCGGAAGGGGTGACGGGCACAACGCCGCGCATTGTGCCCGAGTCGGCGCCCGGTCCGCGCGCGGGCCGATTCGCGGATGTGTCCATTCGGCGTCGCGCGCCTTCCGGCGGCGCCAGCACGCCCTAGTTGAACACGTCCTGCCGCAGCCGGCCGGCGTCGATCAGCCCGGCGAGCCATCGGGCGCTCTGGGCCTCGTCGGCGCCGGTGCGCGCCTGGTGCAGTCGGCGCAGGGTGTCGCGCACCGCCGGCGCCATCGCCTTGCCGTCGCCGCAGACGTAGATCCGTCCGCCCTCGTCCAGGCAGCGCCAGACCTGCGCACCGTGCGCCCACACCGCGTCTTGGACGTAGCGCCACGGGTGGGCGGCGAGGCACGAGTACGCGTGGACCGGCTCGACCAGCCCTTCGCGCGCCCATGCCCGGATCTGTTCGCCATACAGGTCGTCGTGGGCCGGGTGACGGGCGCCGGTGAAGAGCCAGGCGCCGCCCAAGGTGGCGCCGGCGTCGCGCCGCGCGGCGCGGTCCTCGAGAAAGCCCCGGAACGGCGCGATGCCGGTGCCCGGTCCGATCATCACGATCGGCATCGCCGCCTCCTCGGGCGGGGCGAAATCGGGCTGTGGCGTGCGCAACTGTCCGTGCACCACGTCGCCGGCGCGCAGTGCGCACAGGTGGTTCGAGGCCACGCCACGATGCCGACCCTCACGGCCGATCGCCGGGGCGTCCAGGCTGCCGACCGTGAGCGTGAGGCTTGCGGGATCGCGCAGCGGCGAGGACGACACCGAGTACCAGCGCGGGCGCATCGGCGTGCAGCCGAGCAGGAAGTCGGCCAGTGTCCACTCGATGGCCGGGAACTGCAGCAACAGGTCGGCGACGCTGCGCCTGGGCACCGTCACCTGCGCGTGAAGGCGCGCGCGGGCCGCCTCGTCATTGGGAGACTCGCCGAGCCAGGCCGACAATTCGGCTCGGGTGTGCGGGCAGCGCGTGGCCGCGTGCAGGCGCTCGATGTCGCGGCGATGGGCCGGGTCCTGCAACTCGACGAGTTCGCCGAACAGCTGACGGGCGCGGATCGGACGGCCCTCCGGCAGGTGCCGCGCCAGCGCGCCACTGCCGCGCACCGTGACGAGCGCCTGCGGGTCCAGCCCCAGGCGCACCAGCAGCGCGTCGACCTTCGCGGGATCGTTGTGGGCGTACACCGACAGGTGATCGCCGGTTCGATACGAAACACCGTGCGGCAAGGCCAGGCGAAGGTGGCGGGTCGAGGGCCGGGGCGGCTCCTGGGCGAAGTCCCAGAGGCCCTCGGGGGGGCCGACCAGTTCGCGGTTCTCGAGCACGGTCAGCGCCACGGTGCCCGGGGGCAGCCAGGCGCGACGGATGTCGTCGGCGTCGCTGATCGACACGTCCAGCGCCACGCTCGGCGCGCGAGCGGCCTGCAGCGGGACCCCGCGACCGAGTTCGGCGTCGAGCTGCTCCAGCCAATCGTCGATCGAGCGGTCGGCGTCGGCGTTGCCATCGGCCTGCGCGCGGGCCAGGGCCTCGGTCGCGCCGATGCCCGCGAGCCATCCGGCCACGCGCTTCGGAAAGGCCTGGTAGGCGGGCCACTGCGAGTTGCCCACCCCGAGCAGCGCATAGCGCAGGGCCGGCGCGCGCCAGGCAGGCAGGTCGCCGGCATCCAGGCGGGCTTCCAGGCGACGCGCGTTGTCCGGCGCGCGACCGTTGTACGTGGCGCAGACGACCACCAGCCAGCCCGAGGTGGGCGGTTCGTCCAGCAGCGTGTCGAGGTCGGCGACCTGCGCCACGTGACCCCAGCGCCGCGCGCACTCGGCGACCTGTTCGGCGATCGCCTGGCAGGTGCCCACGCTGCTGCCGTGGTAGACCCGGACCGGTGACCCGGCGGACCCCCCGCGCGCCGGCCGCGATCCCGCCTCGGCGGCGGGCACGACCGACGGGGACGAGGCCGAAGCGCGCCGAGGTTCGGCGACGGCGGCAGCGGCACCGGCCTCGGCCGCCGGCAGGGCAGCCGGGCGCGAGGCGCCCGCGAGCGCGGCGAGGTCGGTGCGGGGGCGCGCGCGCAGCCGAAAGCCATCGGGTTTGAGCGTCAGCGTCTCCTTGATCGCGAACCGGTAGTCGTGCGGGTCGGACAGCGCGAAGCGTCGCAGGATCATCGCCAGCGCGAGCTTGGCCTCGGTCAGGGCGAACTGCTGACCGATGCAGGCGCGCTCGCCGTTGCCGAAGGGCTTGTAGGCGTGCGGGTGGATGCGGGCGCGGCCGGTCGGCGTGAACCGCTCGATGTCGAAGCTCTCGGGATCCTCCCAATGGCGCGGATGCCGGTGCAGCGCGGGCAGGAAGACCATCACCCGCTGCCCGCGTCGGATCGGATAGCGGCCGCCGAGCGTGGTGTCCTCGAACGGCGCCACCGCGTACGACGGCGCGGTCGGCCACAGGCGCAGCGTCTCGCGAAGCACGCGGTCGATCACGTCCAGGCGACCGAGCTGCTCGTAGGCGGGCTCCACGCCCGCCGGCATCACCCGGTCCACCTCGGCATAGCACTGCGCCAGCACCTGGGGGTGACGCATCAGCAGGTACAACGCGAAGGTGAGCAGACCGCTGGTGGTCTCGTGCCCGGCGATCAGGAAGGTGATCACCTGGTTGCGGATGTTCTCGTTGTCCAGCGCCTCGCCGGTGACGGGGTCGCGGGCCTGCAGCATCAGGTCGAGCAGGTCGCCGCTGGCCGAATCGGCGCGTCCCTCCCGGCGCGCCCGGATCACGTCGTCGACCAGCGCGTGCATCGTCGCGATGTCGCGGTCGATGCGCTCGAGGCTGCCGGGCATCAGCCGGTTCTGGATCGGCAGGCGCGTCAGGCGGTTCATCACCTCCCCGAGCGTGTCGGCCAGGGCGATCAGGAACGGGTGCAGCGCCTGGCGGGCGAACGAGTCGAAGCGATGACCGAAGCCCGCCAGCGAGATCGTGTCCAGCGTCAGCCGGGTCATGTCGTCGGCGACCTCGATGTCGGCGTGCGGCCCGAGCCGCTCCCACTTGGCCAGCAACTGTCCGGCGACCTCGCGCATCAGCGGGAAGTAGCCCTTCATCGCGCGCTGGCCGAAGGCGGGCATCAGGATCCGGTGGGCCTTGCCCCAGTTCGGCTCGTCGCCCCGCGCGGTGAACAGCCCGTCGCCGGCCAGGCGGCGCAGCGTGGACAGCGGCGGCCCGATCGCCTTGCCGAAGCGCCGCGGGTCGGACAACTCGGCGACCAGATCCGGGTCGAACACGAAGGGCAGGCGCGCACCGGCGAAATCGAGCGCGAGGATGCCGTCGAATCCGCGGCTCAATTCGAGCAGGTACTGGGTGACACGCGCTTTCGGGATGTGAAGCAGGTTGCCGACCCAGGGCAGGCCGGGCGGCGAGGGAATGGCGTGGTCGGCCGGGGAGCGCGTCATCGGGTGGGGCAGGCAGGAGGTGAAAACCAATGTAGCAGATGGTGCGGACCCTGCCGCGGACGAGCCTAGAGTTACCGCTCGAAGCCCCGCGTGCTAGATTCGCCGCCACGCCCGCGCGCGACGAACGACGTGGGCACCACACGACGGAGGAACCCGATGATCAAGACCCTGATCGCCGCCTCGGCAACCGCCCTGGCCCTGATCACCGCGCCGGTGGGCGCGCAGACGCTGAAGTGGGGGGCGCAGAACGACATCCTGACGTTCGACCCGCACTCGCAGAACCATGCCACCACCAACACGATGAGCATGCACGTCTACGAGGGGCTCACGCGCTACGACAAGAACTACAAGGTCGAACCGGCGCTGGCCACCAGCTGGCAGCAGACCAGCCCGACGCAGTGGCGCTTCAACCTGCGCAAGGACGTGAAGTTCCACGACGGCTCGCCGCTCACCGCCGATGACGTCGTTTTCTCGTTCGGCCGCATCCGCCAGCCGCAGGGCACGATGCAGATCTACGTGGCCGGCATCAAGGAGGTCCGCAAGGTCGACAGCCACACGGTCGACTTCATCCTCGAGGCGCCGGTGCCGATCCTGCTGCGCAACATCATCGACTTCCGGATCATGAGCAAGGCCTGGGCCGAGAAGAACAAGTCCGAGAAGGTCCAGGACTACAAGGCCCGCGAGGACACGTACGCCTCGCGCAACGCGAACGGCACGGGTCCCTACATGCTCAAGGAGTGGGCGCCCGACCAGCGGATCGTGATGACCGCCAACCCGAACTGGTGGGACAAGCGTGACGGCAACGTGCGCGACGTGATCTACACCCCGATCAAGGCCGACGCCACCCGCGTGGCGGCGCTGCTCTCGGGCGACGTCGACATGGTCACCGACCTGCCCACCCAGGACGTCGCGCGGCTGCGCCAGAACCCCAACCTGAAGGTGGTCGAGGGCCACGAGGTCCGCACGATCTTCATCGGGATGGACCAGTTTTCCAACGAGCTGCCTGGCGCCAGCGTGAAGGGCAAGAACCCCTTCAAGGACGTGCGCGTGCGCAAGGCGATGAACCTCGCGGTGGACCGCGCCGGCATCCAGCGCACCATCATGCGCGGGCTGTCGATTCCCACGAACATCCTGGTCGCGCCCGGTGTCAACGGTCACACGCCCGAGGGTGACAAGGTCGCGCCGGCCGATCCGGAAGGCGCCAAGAAGCTGCTGGCCGAGGCGGGCTATCCGGACGGCTTCGAGTTCACGCTCGACTGCCCGAACAACCGGTACGTGAACGACGAGGAGATCTGCCAGGCGCTGGTGTCGATGTGGGCGCGGGTGGGCCTGAAGGCCAAGCTGAACGCGATGCCGTTCGCCAACTTCATCCCGAAGCTGCTCAAGCACGAGACCCACGCCTACCTGCTCGGCTGGGGCGTGGCGACCTACGACGCGCTGTACTCGCTGCAGTCGCTGGTCCGCACGAAGACCACCGGCGCCGATGGCAACTTCAACATCGGCCGCATCAGCAACCCGAAGCTCGACCAGCTGATCGACGCGGCGCGGGTGGAGGTCGATGCGACCAAGCGTGACGGCATGCTGCGCGAGGCGCTCAAGATGACCGCCGACGAGGCGCACTACGTGCCGATCCACCACCAGATGCGGCCGTGGGCGATGAAGAAGAACGTCACCACGATCCACCGCTCGGACGACCGTCCCGAGTCGCGGTTCGCGAAGATCGACTGATGCCGGTCAGGCCCGGGGGCGGGCCTCGCGCTCAGCCCCCGGGCAGCGGCTCGGTCAACGGGTCGTAGCGGTACAGCCAGTCCATCACGTGGGCCGGCGCACGGCCCATCGCCCGGTCGCGCAACCAGGCCGGGATCCCCGAGAGGTGGAACAGCGTCGCATTGCGCCGCGAGCCGGACTGGATGCGTTCGGTGCGCGACAACCGTGCCTGCACATAGGTCTGCAAGGCCTGCGCCAGCGGGGCGCCGCCGCTCACGCAACGGGCCAGCACCGCGGCATCCTCGATCGCCATCGCCGCGCCCTGCGCCATGAAGGGCAGGGTGGGGTGGCAGGCGTCGCCCAGCAGCGTGACGCGGCCCCGGCCCCAGGCGGGCATCGGCGCGCGGTCGAACAACGCCCACTTGAAGCAGTCGGCCGGGTCGATCGCGTCCAGCAGCACCTGCAACTCGGGATGCCAGCCGGTGAAGTCGCGACGCAGTTCCGTGTGGTCGCCGCGTTCGGTCCAGGATTCGAGCTCCCAGCCTTCCTTCTCGACCACGCACACGCAGTTCACCAGCTCGCCGCGGCGCAGGTAGTAGTGCACGAAATGCCGTCCCGGCCCCCACCACGCGGTGGTCACCGGTCGCACGTGTCCGGCGGGCAGCCGGGAGGTCGGCACGATCGCACGCCAGGCGACGTTGCCGGTGAAGCGTGGTGCCTGCGGGCCGAACAGGTGCTCGCGCACCTGGGAATGGATGCCGTCGGCGCCGAGCAGCCAGTCGCCGTCGAACCAGCGGCCATCGGCCTGCACCCGGACGCGATCGCCCGGTTCGTCGATTCGCTCGACCCGGCTGGCCGGGTGCAGCCGGATTCTCGGCTGCGCGCGCGCCGCCTCCAGCAGCACCCGAAGGAGGTCGGCGCGGTGCACGTGGTAGTAGGGCGCGCCGTAGCGCGCGCGCACCTCGTCGCCCAGCGGGGTGTTGCCGATCACGTGGCCGTCGCGCCAGTGCCGCATCTCGGTGGCCTGGGGCAGGAAGGCCACCGCGCGCAGCGGCGCCTCGAGCCCGAGTTCGTGCAGCACGCGGGAACAGTTCGGGCTGAGCTGCAGGCCCGCGCCCACCTCGCCGAACTCGCGCGACTGCTCCAGCACCGTCACCGCGCAGCCCACCCGTGCCAGGCACAGGGCGGCCGTCAGCCCGCCGATGCCGCCACCGGCGATCAGCACCTCGCCGCCCCGCGCGTCGGCGGTCATCGGCGTGCCCTGCCGGCCGGGTGCCCGACGGCGGGATCGGTGGGGTGGTCGCGCATCAGATGCTCAGGTCCTTCAGGTTGTAGTCCTTCAGGCCCGCCTTGGCCGCCGCGTCCCACTGGAAGCGCTCGCCCGACTGCTGGTGCGGCTGGTAGACGAACGGGGTCTCGTTCGGAAAGCGCTGGCGTCGCGCCGCGATCCCCAGGCCGATCGTGCGGGCCCGCTCGCGGATGTGCGCCTCGTCGTAGTGGGCGGCCGGCGCGTGCAGCGTGCCCCGCGTGCGCACGCCCAGCACCGAGCGGCGACGGTGAAAGCCGAAGTTCACCGTGACACGCCAGTCGGGACTGGTGTTGGCGAAGGAGCCGTGCACCGTCTGGCGATTGGTGATCGCCACGTCGCCGGGCGCGCAGACGATCGGCACCGCGTCGGGCAGGCGCTCGGTACCGGCGCGCGCCACCATCGCCTTGATGTCGGCGCGGCCCAGGCGGTGCGAACCCGGCACCACCCACACGCCGTTGGCCGGTGTGCAGCCGTAGAGCTGCGCCATGAAGTTGAAGCCGTGGGTGCCCGCGTCCAGGTCGGGGCTGTCCCAGTGGGTGACGCCGTCCTGGTGCCACGCCACCGAGGCGCCGCGCCCGGGTTCCTTGATGAAGAGCGCCTCGTTGAAGGGCACGAAGTCGTCGCCGTTGACCGCGGCGGCCACCGCGAGCAGCCGCGGATGGCCGTAGACCCGCAGGGCGGCCTCGGAGAATTGCAGCGAGCCGAGAATCAGGTAGACCACCTCGCGGGGCGCGTCGTCGGCGGCGCGGGGCTCGAACATCTTGACCGGGTGGCGTCCGTTGGCCAGCGTGGTGCCGCCCAAGGGGTCTCCGAGCGGGCGCGCCCACTGCAGCGTCGAGGCGCGGCAATCGGCGCCCAGCGCCGGGCGGCCGTGGCGGTCGAGCGGCGCGCCGCGCTCCACCGGCAGCCGGTCGAGGATGTCGTGGATGTCGGCCTCGATGTCGGCGAGTTCGTCGGGGCCGAGCACGCCTTCGAACACGTAGAAGCCGCAGCGCCAGTAGGCCTCGAGGATGTCCGGGTGGACCTTGCCGTCGGCGGTGAAGCGGATCGGGCCGCGGTTGCCGAGCGTTCGCGCCCGGCGTTCGCCTTGCGCCAGGTAGGCGCGCATCGCGGCCTCCTGCTCGCCGTAATCGACCATGACGGTGCTCATCGATCCCTCCCGGGTGCTCAGGCGCCGCGCCGTGCGGCAGGACACGCTGCTCGAAAGCTTAGTTCGGGGACGACGAATGTCAACCGGGCGACGGCCGCTTTCGCCGTGGTCGACGCGCTCAGCGCGGCAGGCGATCCTTGTAGAAGCGCCCGCCCTTCATCACCGCGCTCAGGTGCTCGCCCTGGCCGGCGAGCAGGGCGGGGTTGGCCAACGGATCGCCGTCGACCACGATCAGGTCGGCCATCGCGCCAGGGGCGATCACCCCGAGCGTGCCCGCCTGGCCCATGAACGCGGCGTTCACGGTGGTGGCGCTGCGCAGCACCTGGGCCATCGGCATCGCCGGCAGGCGCAGCGCGAACTCGTCGCTCTGCCGATCGTGCATGTGCCCGAGCAGGTCGGTGCCCAGGCCGATCGCCACGCCCTCGGCCTGCGCGATCCGCAATGACTCGACGCCCCGGGCCCGCACGTGCGCGAGCTTCTCGAGCATCGAGGCCGGCCAGTGCAGCGCCTTGCCTTCGCTGGCCAGCGCGTCGTAGGTGGCCAGCGTGGGCACCAGCGTGGCGCCGTGTTCGCGCATCACCCGGGCGGCATGGGCGTCGAGCAGGTTGCCGTGCTCGATCGTGCGCACCCCGGCGCGCACCGCGCGGATGATCGCGCGCGGCGTGTAGGCGTGGGCCATCGCGTAGGTGTTGGCCGCCTCGGCCTCCTCGCAGATCGCCCGCAGCTCCTCCTCGGAGTACTGGGTTCCCTCGATCGGGTCGGTGGGGCTCGCGATGCCGCCGCCGGCCATGATCTTCAGGTGGTGCGCGCCATTGCGCAGTTGCTCGCGCGCCGCGCGACGCACCTCGGTGACGCCGTCGGCCACGATGCCCAGCACACCGATGCGCTCGCAGGTGCACATCAGGCGATGTCCGCCCATCGGACGGCCGTCGCCGTGCCCGCCGGTCTGCGACAGCGCGTGGGCCGCGATGAACAGCCGCGGGCCGGGAAAGAGGTCGCGGCGCACCGCCTCGACCAGGCCGAAGTCCGCGCCCGCCGCGTCGCGCACCGTGGTGAAGCCGCGCATCAGCATGCCCCACAGGATGTCCTTGGCCTGCGCGGCCACCAGCGAGGGCGGCGTGGTGGTGAGGTCGAGCAGCCGGGCGCTGGTCGCGGTGATGTGCACGTGCGCGTCGATCAGGCCCGGCAGCAGCGTGCGTCCGGTGAGATCGATCGTTCGCGCGGCGGCCACCGGCGTCGCGTCGAAACGCAGGTCGACGATGCGCTCGCCCTCGATGATCACCGTCGCGCCGGCGCGCAGGCAGGCGGCCTGGGCGTCGAAAACGGTGGCGTTGACGAAGGCGGTGCGGGGTGCCGGAGCGGTCATCGGAGGTCTCACGGGAACGGACGGGCGCCCCGGGCGGGGCGAGGGCGGGTTGGGGGCAAGATACCGTCGGGCCGCGCCCCGAACAAGCCGCGGGCGGACGGACGCCTTCCGACAATGCGGGGTCCCGGGTTGCCGCGGGCCCGCATCGGCGATCCAATGCGGGAATGTGCGGCCGAACCCCCAGGGGCGGCGCCGGGGCCACGTGGCCGCCGGCGTGCGCCGGCGATCCGGTGTGTCGCTGACCTGGCCCGTGGTGTTCGCGGTGCTGGTCGGCGCGTTGTTGCACGCCGGCTGGAACGCGCTCGTGAAGGCCGGGGAGGACAAGGAGGCCGACACCGCGCTGGTGCACGGCCTGGGCTCGGTGGCGGCCGCACCGCTGGTGCTCTGGGTGGGCCTTCCCGAGCCGGCGGCCTGGCCGTACGTCGCACTGTCCGGGCTGATCCACCTGGGCTACTACACCGCGCTGGCGGGCGCCTACCGCCACGGCGACCTCGGCCTGACCTACCCGATCATGCGCGGCTTCGCGCCGATGCTGGTGGCCCTGGCCAGCGCCTCGACGATCGGCGAGCGGCCCAGCCCGGGGGCCTGGCTGGGCATCGCCGGCATCACGCTGGGCGTGGCACTGGTGGGGCTGTCAAACCCCGGGCGGGCCTTGCATCACGGCAAGGCGGTGGGTTTCGCGCTGGCCAACGCGGCGATCATCGCGGGCTACACGCTGGTCGATGGCGTGGGCGTGCGCCTGGCGGGCGACGCGGCGCGTTATGTCGTCGCGCTCTTCCTGGTCGACGGCCTGCCCTACCTGCTGTTCGTGTTCGTGCGGCGCTCGCCGGCGCGCCGGGCCGATCTGCTCGCCTACGCGCGCCGCCGCTGGCCGATCGCGCTGGCCGGCGGTCTGGCTTCGATCGCCTCGTACGCGATCGCGCTGTGGGCGATGACTCGCGCGCCGGTGGCCTCGGTGGCCGCCTTGCGCGAGACCTCGGTGCTGTTCGCGACGGTGCTCGGCGTGTGGCTGCTCAAGGAACGCTTCGGCGGCCAGCGTGCGCTGGGCACGCTGGTGCTGGTGGGCGGCGTGGTCGCGCTGCGGCTGGGCTGAGCATGCCGGCCGTCGCACCGCCCGATAGGATCCGCATTGGCGCCCGATGGGCGCGTGTACCCCGTTCTCCCGACACCTGAAAGGACCCCATGAACGCCCCCTCCCAAGCCCCGATCCACGACTGCGTGATCCGCGGTGGCGACATCGTCGACGGCACCGGCGCGCCGCGCTACCGCGCCGACCTCGCGATCGACGGCGACCGGATCGCCGCGATCTGGCGGCCGGGCGATGCCGGCGCGCCGCCCGTCGGGCGCGAGACGATCGACGCCACCGGCCGCGTGGTCGCGCCCGGCTTCATCGACGTGCACACGCACGACGACACCGCGCTGATCGCCAACCCCGGCATGGCGATGAAGACCAGCCAGGGGGTGACTTCGGTGGTCTGCGGCAACTGCGGTGTCAGCGCCGCGCCGGTGTTCGATCCGAAGGTCAGCTCGGTGATGAGCCTGATCCTGAAGGACCCGGCCCACGCCGCGCCCGACTTCGCGCAGTTCGCGGCGAAGGTCGAGGCGGCGCGTCCGGCGATCAACGGCGCCTTCCTGATCGGGCACTCCACCTTGCGCATGGCCACGATGGGTCGCGAGCTCGATCGCCCGGCCACCGCCGCCGAGACCGAGCGGATGCGCGAGCTGCTGGACGCCTGCCTGCAGCAGGGCGCGATCGGCATGAGCAGCGGCCTGTTCTATCCGCCGGCGATGGCCGCCACCACCGACGAAGTGGCCTCGGTGGCCGAACCGCTGGGCCGCTGGGGCGGGGTGTACACCGCCCACATGCGCGACGAGGGCGAGACCATCCTGGACGCGATGGACGAGACCTTCGAGATCGGCCGTCGGGCCAACGCGCGCGTGGTGGTGTCGCACCACAAGTGCAGCGGCAAGGCGGTGCACGGGCGCACGCGCGAGACGCTGCCGAAGTTCGACGCGATCCGCCAGAAGCAGGACGTGAGCTTCGACGTGTACCCGTACGTGGCGGGCTCGACGATCCTGCGCAAGGAGATGATCGACCGGGCCAGCAAGGTGCTGGTGACCTGGTCGGACACGGTGAAGGACGTCGCCGGGCGCGACCTCGCCGAGATCGCCGCCGAGTGGGGCGTGAGCGTCTACGACGCGGCCGATCGACTGATGCCGGCCGGCGCCATCTATTTCATGATGGACGAGGACGACGTTCGCCGCGCGATGAGCCACCCGGCCGCGATGATCGGCTCGGACGGGCTGCCCTTCGACACCTACCCGCACCCCCGGCTGTGGGGCACCTTCCCGCGCGTGCTGGGCCGCTACAGCCGCGAGCTGAAGCTGTTCCCGCTCGAGGATGCGGTGCACCGGATGACCGGCCTGTCGGCGCGCAACTTCCGGCTGCGCGATCGTGGCGAACTGAAGGTGGGCGCCTTCGCCGACATCTGCGTGTTCAACCCCGACACCGTGATCGACACGGCCGATTTCCAGCGCCCGATCTCGCCCTCGGTGGGCATCGATCAGGTGCTGGTCAACGGCCAGGTGGTCTGGCGCGACGGCGCCGACACCGGCGCGCGTCCGGGCCGGGTGCTGCGTCGGCAGACACCGGCCTGATCGCGCGCCACGGGCGGCCGGCTCAGGCGCCGGCCGGCACGCCCAGTTTGCGCAGGATCGACTCCATCAGGCACCAGCGGGTCAGCGCGCTCTGGAACAGGTTGGCGCCGACGAAGGCGGTGAACGCGAGCCACCACTGGTTCACGAACAGCGGGCTGCCGGGTACGCCGAGCGCCAGCGAGATCAGGATGAAGGCGCCGGCCACCAGGCGCACGATCTGCCACGAGGTCATCAGTGTTCTCCTTGGGAGGGTGAGGCGGTCTTGCCGCGTTGCGAGAGGTAATAGAGCAGCGGAATCACCACCAGCGTGAGCACGGTGGAGACGAAGATCCCGAAGATCAGCGAGATCGCCAGGCCGTTGAAGATCGGGTCGTCGAGGATGAAGAAGGCGCCCAGCATCGCGGCCAGGCCGGTCAGCACGATCGGCTGGGCACGGGTGATCGCCGAGCTCACCACCGCGCGCTCCAGCGGCACGCCGGCGGCCGTCTGCAGCGCGATGAAATCCACCAGCAGGATCGAGTTGCGCACGATGATGCCGGCCAGCGCGATCATCCCGATCATGCTCGTGGCGGTGTACTGGGCGCCGAGCAGCGCGTGCCCGGGCATCACGCCGATCACCGTCAGCGGGATCGGGGCCATGATGATCAGCGGCACCAGGTACGAGCCGAACTGCGCGACCACCAGCAGGTAGATCAGCACCAGCCCCACCGCGTAGGCGGCGCCCATGTCGCGGAAGGTCTCGTAGGTGATCTGCCATTCGCCGTCCCACTTCACCGCGTAGCCGCGGTAGGGGTCCTTGGGCACGCTGATGAAGTGCTCGGCCAGCGGCTGGCCGTCGGGCGTGCGGATGCCGGCCAGCCCGGCGCGCATCCCGAACAGGCCGTAGAGCGGGCTGTCCACGCGCCCGGCCATGTCGCCCACCACCAGGTTCACCGGCAGCAGGTCCTTGTGGTAGATCGGCTGCTCGCGCTCGGCCGCTTCCAGCGTGACGAGCTCGCGGATCGAGACGATCTGGCCCTGCGCGCCGCGCACGCCCAGCTTGAGCAGGGTGTCGAGGTCGCCGTGCAGCTCGGGCGGCAACTGCAGCGTGGCGGCGCCGGCGTAGCGGCTGCCATCGTGCAGCCAGGTGGCCTGGTCGCCGGCCAGGCCCGCGCGCAGCGTGGTCACGATCGCCTGCTGCGAGACGCCCTGCAGCGCGGCCTTGCGGCGATCGACGCGGATGATCGTGCGCGGGGAGGGCGCCGGGCTGGAGTCGTCCACATCCACCACGCCCTCGGTGCGGCTGAACAGCGCGCGCAGCGCCTTGGCCACCTCGCGGCGTCCCTCGGCCTCCGGGCCATAGACCTCGGCCACCAGCGGCGCCATCACGGGCGGGCCTGGCGGCACTTCGACCACCTTCACGTTGGCGCCGAAGGGCGCGGCCAGCCTCTGCAGCTGCGGACGCAGCCGGGTGGCGATCGCGTGGCTCTGCTCGCTGCGGTCGTGACTGCCGACCAGGTTCACCTGGAGATCACCGAGTTCGCCGCTGGCGCGCAGGTCGTACTGGCGCACCAGGCCATTGAAGTTGATCGGCGCCGCGGTGCCGGCGTAGGCCTGGTAGTCGACCACCTCCGGCACGGTGCGCAGGTGCGCGCCCAGCGTGCGCAGCACCGCGGCGGTCTTCTCCACCGGGGTGCCGGGGGGCATGTCGACCACCACCTGGAACTCGGACTTGTTGTCGAAGGGCAGCATCTTCAGCTGCACCAGTCCGAGCACCGGCAGCAACACCGACAGGCCGATCATCCCCACCACCGCCAGGCCCAGCAGCCAGCGGTTGCGACGACCGCGGCGCGCATCGAGCAGTGGCGCGAAGGCCCCTTCGAACACTCGGGTGAGCAGGCGCGTCACGCGCGAGGGCGCCGCCGGTCCGTGCCCGGCGTGCGCCTTCATCCAGGCCCGCGCCAGCCAGGGGGTGACCACGAAGGCGATCGCCAGCGACAGCAGCATGCCCATCGACGCGTTGATCGGGATCGGGCTCATGTAGGGGCCCATCAACCCGGTGACGAAGGCCATCGGCAGCAGGGCCGCGATCACGGTGAGCGTGGCCAGGATGGTGGGACCGCCCACCTCGTCGACCGCGCCGGGGATCAGCTCGGCGAGGGTCTTGTCGGGGTGCAGCTGCTGGTGGCGGTGGATGTTCTCGACCACCACGATCGCGTCGTCGACCAGGATGCCGATCGAGAAGATCAGCGCGAACAGCGACACGCGGTTCAGCGTGAAGCCCCAGGCCCAGCTCGCGAACAAGGTGACGGTCAGTGTCAGCAGCACCGCCACACCGACGATCGCGGCCTCGCGCCGGCCCAGCGCCACGAACACCAGCGCGACCACGCTGGCGGTGGCGAACAGCAGCTTCTGAATCAGCTTGCGCGCCTTGTCGTCGGCGGTGGCGCCGTAGTTGCGCGACACCGAGACCTCGACATTGGCCGGGATCACGGTGTTGCGCAGCAGGTTCACGCGTTCGGTGACCGCGTTGGCGACATCGATCGCGTTCTCGCCGGGCTTCTTGGTGATCGACACGGTGACCGCGGGGAACTCGCCGCCCGGGGTCGTCGCCTTGTCGGGCACGCCGTGCCACACCAGCCGCGTGGCCGGTGGCGGACCGTCGCGCACCCGGGCCACGTCCTGCAGGAACACTGGCTTGCCAGCACGCACGCCGACCACCAGCTCGGCGATCTCGCGGGCCTCGCCCAGGAAGGCGCCACCCTGGATCGCCACGCTGCGATTGGCCCCGAGCAGTTCGCCCACCGGCAGGCCCAGGTTCGCGCTGGTGAGGGTCTGGCGCAGGTCGGCAATGGTCAGGCCTGCGCCCGCGAGCCGGGTGGGGTCGACCTCGATCATCACTGCGCGCCCGGGCCCGCCGATCGTGAGCACGTCGCGCGTGCCGGGCACACGCTTGAGTTCGGTCTCCACGCTGTGCGCGACCCGCTCGAGGTCGAAGGGGCCGGTGGCCGGGTCGCGCGAGAACAGCGTGAGCGCGACGATCGGCACGTCGTCGATGCCCTTGGGCTTGACCAGGGGCGCCAGCACGCCGAGCTCGCGCGGCAGCCAGTCGGCGTGGCTGGAGAGCGTGTCCTGCAGGCGCACCAGCGCCTCGGTGCGCGGCACGCCCACCTTGAACTGCACGGTGAGCACCGCCACACCCGGGCGCGACACCGACATCACGTGCTCGACGCCGGCGATCCGCGAGAGCACCTGTTCGGCCGGCGTGGCCACGAGTTGTTCGACCTCGCGCACCGCGGCGCCGGGGAAGCCGACGATCACGTTGGCCATCGTGACGTCGATCTGCGGCTCCTCCTCGCGCGGGGTCACGCCCACCGCGAACACGCCGAGCAGGAACGCGACCAGCGCGAGCAGCGGCGTGATCCGGGCGTTCAGGAAGAAGCCGGCGATGCGGCCCGCGATGCCCATGGCTGACGTGGAAGTGGTCATCGTTGTTGCGCGGCGATCTGCGGGTCGAGCGCGACCCGCTCGTTGTCGGACAGGCCGGCGAGCACTTCGACGCGGCCATCGATCGTGCGGCCCAGGCGCACCTGACGCAGCAGCGCCTTGCCCTGGGCGTCGATCACGTAGACCGCGTGCAGTTCGGCGCGGCGCACGATCGCGCTGGCCGGCACGGTGATCGGGCGGGCGCCCGAGGCCGGCCCGGCGTCCGCGCCGGCGAACCAGACGCGGGCGAACTGGCCGGGCGCCAGGCCCTCGGTGCCGGCGGGCAGATCCAGCCGCACGGTCACGGTGTGCGTGGCCGGATCGGCGGTGGGCAGGGCCTGCACCCGCACCGGGTTCAGCCAGCGGGGCGCCTCACCCGGACCCGGGATCTCGATGCGCGGGGCGCTGGGCGGGGTGCCGCGAGCGGCGGCGGACCCTTGGGGAACCGGCACCGCGATGCGCAACTGCGCGGGATCGTAGAGCGTGACCAGCGGCTTGCCGGGCATCGCCATGTCGCCCAGCGCCACCGGCACCTCGGCGACGACGCCGGCATAGGCGGCCTTCACCACGAAGAGTCCGGTCTGGGTGCGCGCCGCGCCGGCTTGCGCGATCTGCGCGTTCAACTGCGCCTGGGTCGACTTGAACTCGGCCTCGGCGCGATCGAAGGCGGCCTGGCTGATGAAGCGCTGGTCGGCGAGCTTGCGCTGGCGCTCCAGGTCGCGGGTGGCCACCTCGAGCGCCGCGCGCGCGGCGGCCACCTGCGCGTCCGACGCGGCGGCGCTCTGCTCGGCGGTGCGGGCGTCCAGACGGGCCAGCACCTGGCCCGGCTTGACCCGGTCGCCCACCTTCACGTCCAGCGCGATCACCGCGCCGGCCACCTGGGCGGCGACCACGGTCTGGCGGACCGCTTCGACGGTGCCGTCGTAGGCGACGCTGCCGGCGACCGATTGCACCGTGACCGGCGCGCTGCGCAGCGGCGGCGGGGCGGCCACCACCGCGGCACTGGCGGCGGGCAGGGCCAGCAGCAGGACGAGTCGGATCAGGCGGGTCATCATCGACTCCGGCAGGGGGGTTGTGGATGGGCGGGGCATGAGCGTATTATGTGAGCAACTGCGTAAGTAGTCAATAAGCTTGTTACGCACCATTGAAGTTCCCGATGCGTTGAGGCACCATGACCCTTTCGGACCGCCCCGCCTGCCACACGATGAACGGATTGCCCCCCGAGGCCCTGGAAGACGTCGCCGACTACTTCCAGGCGCTGGCCGAACCCACCCGGCTGAAGATCCTGAACCGGCTGCGCGAGCGTCCCCACAACGTGGGCGAGCTGGCGGCGCTGTGCGAGTGCACCTCGGCCAATGCCTCGCGCCACCTGTCACTGCTCACCAAGCAGGGGCTGGTGGCCCGCGAGACCCGGGGCACGGCGGTGTACTACCGGATCGCCGACGAATCGATCTACGCGCTGTGCGACCTGGTCTGCGGCAACATCGCCCGGCGCTTCGCGCAGCAGGCCGCGCGTCGCGAGGCCTTCGTGCAAGGCGCGCTGGGCACGGAGCCGACGTGAGCGGCTTCGAGGACCCCGCCGCCACCTGGAACGCCCGCTACGACACCCCCGGCTATCTCTTTGGCACCGAGCCCAACGCCTTCCTGCGCGAGCAGGCGGGTTGCCTGCCCGCGGGCGGGCGCGTGCTCTGCGTGGCCGACGGAGAAGGGCGCAACAGCGTCTGGCTGGCACGCCAGGGCCACCGGGTGGAGGCCTTCGACATCGCCGAGCAGGGCGTGGCCAAGGCGCGCGCCCTGGCGCAGTCGGCGGGCGTCTCGGTGCGCTTCGACGTGGCCGATGCCGACCGCTGGGCCTGGCCGGTCGCCGCCTACGATGGTGTGGTGGCGATCTTCATCCAGTTCGCCGACCCCGCCTTGCGGGTGCGCCTGTTCGCGAGGATGGTGGCGGCGCTCAGGCCGGGCGGCGTGCTGATCCTGCAGGGCTACACGCCGGCGCAACTCGCCCACGGCACCGGCGGGCCGGGCAAGCTGTCGCACCTGTACACCGAGGCGATGCTGCGCGCCGATTTCGCCGCGCTGCAGATCCGCCCGCTGCGTGACTACGAGGCCGATCTCGACGAAGGTGAGCGCCACCGCGGGCGCTCGGCGCTGATCGGCCTGGTGGCGCTCAAGCCGGCGGGGTGAGGCGGCGCGGCGTGCGCAGCGCCAGGCCCGCCAGTCCGATCATCAGCAGACCGAGCGAGGCCGGCGCGCTGACGCTGGCCTGGGCCGGAAGGATCAGCTCCCGATAGTCGATGCCATTGGCCGACACCAGTTCCCAGGTGCCGACATAGGGTGTGCCGTCCGGGTTGAACAGTTGGACGGAATCGACCGTGGCCGTGTGGCTGAAGTCGGCGTAGACGCCCGTGCTGAGGTCACCGGTGTCCATCAGGTGCCAGGTCGCGTTGTAGGCGGTCATCAGGCGCAGGTTGATCGCCACCGGCATCGCGTCGGGCAGAAAGACCAGGCTGCCGTAGAACGCTTCGCGACCGATCACCTCGGTCTCGCGCCAGATGTTGTCGCCCCGGGCCAGGACTTCGCCCAAGGCCAGGCCCTCGCTGTCGCCGCCGGCCCCCCATTGCTCGACACCGTACCACTGCTCGTCGGAGGGCACGGCGCTGTACGGTACCGCCGACGAGCGGAACGACTGCTCGACGCTCGTCGTGACCAGACGGGTGAGGGGGTTCTCCCAGGACACCGTGACCATCGCCGAGGACAACGTGGCCCAGGCCACGCCGTTGTGGCTGCCGATGTTCCTGCCGCTTGTCGAGCGGATCTCGCTCTCCAGCGTGCCGTCGACGCGCCAGTCGAAGCGGATGTAGCCGGCCATGCGCCCGCCGGTGGTCTGGGCGTAGACGATGTCGTTCAGCGAGACGGTGGACCAGCCGCGCAGTGCGGCTGTCGTGCCGCCCCAGATGAGGTCGCCACGGGCGCTCGCGCCCGACGACAGGCTGACGGTCCCGGCGATGTTGCTGCCCAGCACGTGGTCGATCGTCACGGAGTTGGCGTTCTGAGGCTCGCCAGGCGGTCGGAACGTGCGGTTGTCGCTGGTCGAGCCGCCCACATCCCATCTCTCCGCGCCCTCGTCTCCTCGGATCCACCCCTGCGCGGCCCATTGGGAGTCTCCGTAGAAGGGCACATTGCCCAGCGTGCCGGACACCAGGCCGGCGTGCGCGCCGCCGTGCAAGGCGGCCAGGCCGATCAGGGTGATCGCGAGCGCGGTGGCCAGCGACGGGCAGGGAGCGTTCTGTTCGCAGAGGTGTCGTGTCATCGCGGTGTCCGTCAGGGTGATGACACGGTTATAGACACCGAGGCGTTATGCCGCCGTTACGGGTCCGCGGCGCGGGCCATCACCGCGCGATTGACCGGTCCGGCCGATTCGAAGCGCGCCCGCTCTTCGCGCGATCGACCCGGCAGCCGCGCGCGGCGGATCCAGCGCCGCGCGCGCTCGGTGCACACTTCGGCGGCCTCGGTCCGCGCAGCCGCGCGCCAGACACAGGCCAGCGTCCACCAGGCGGCCGGCGGGTACGCGCCGGCGAGCAGTCCCCGGCCGATCTCGCGTTGCAGACGTCGGGCCAGGCGCACGGCGGCATCCGGATCCTGCGCGCCGGCCAGATCCAGCCAGACCAGTTCCAGCGTGCGCCGCGCGCCGTCGGCACCGCGCTCCCGACAGGCCGCGATCAGGCGCTCGAGCTGGGCGCGGGCGATGCCCGGCGGATCCCACGCCGCCCACTCGCGATAGACCCGGGGCACCTGACGCAGGTCGGGGTGCGCACGTCCGAGCGCGAGCAGGCGCTGATGGTCGCCGTCGACCGGCTCGCCGCGATGGGCGGCCAGTCGCAGCCGGGTCAGCAGCAGCGTGGCCTGGACCGAGGGCATCTCCGGCTCGATGGGCAACGCCACGAGCCGGGCGCCGGCCTCGTCGAGGCGCTCCTCGTCGCCCAGCCACAGGCAGAATCCCGCCTGCGCGGCGATCGCCAGGGCCGGAATCGTTGCGCCGTGGCGGCCGGGATCCAGCGCGGCGATCGGCGCGATCGCCGCGAAGGCCTCGTCCAGCCGGCCGTGGTGCGCGGCCAGGCGCGCGTGGTAGATCGCCAGGGTCTGGCTCTGGCTGCTGTCGACTCCCATCGCCGCGAACTGGCGTCGGGCCTCACCGGCGGCCCGATACGCGAGGCGGGCGTCGCCGACGTGGGCGGCGATCGCGACCTGGTTGGACAGCAGCAACGACACCTCGGTGGCGTCGCCCGCGGCCCGGGCGCGGGCGATCGCACGGGATTGCCAGTGCAGGGCTTCGGCATGGCGACTGGCCAGGTGCAGCGCGTTGGCCAGCGCGGCTTCCGCGCGCACCACCCGCTGGGGGTCGGCGGACGAGTCGAGGCCATCGCCCACGGCCCGCAAGCGCTCGATCGCCTCGTCGGTGCGTCCGCGCATCGCCAGGGCCCGCGCGGACAGGACGTTCGCCTCGATCCACTCGAAGCGACCGCGGCGCGCGCGTGCCAGCGCCTGCTGCGCCTCGCGCATCGCGTCATCGGGGCGCACCTGGGCGAGCAGGGCCTCGCCGATCATCGTGTGCAGGCGCGAGCGCCGCTCGGCGGCCTTCGTGCGTCGCAGCAAGGCGTGCAGGTCGTCCAGTACGAATGCGGCGCCCTGCCGCAACAATCGGGCCGTCAGCATCTGGCAACGCGCTTCGAAGGCCGCGTCCTCGTCCGCCCCCTGCTCGGCGGCCGACAGGGCGCGCGCCATCAGGGCCTCGCAGGCCTCCAGGCGGCCGGCCATGCGGGCCTGGCGTGCGGCCGATCGCCACGCATCGAGCGCCTGGGGCCAGGCGTGCGCGCCGCTCCAGTGTTCGGCCAGGCGGTGGGGCGGCACACCGCCGTGGGCGTCCAGCTGGCGGGCCAGGGCCAGGTGCAGGGCGCGCCGTGCGGGCGGTGGCAGGGTGGCCAGCACCGATTCCCGGACCAGGTCGTGCGCGATCGCCTCCCCCTGGGTGAGCTGCACCGTGTCCAGTTCGCGCCAGGCGCCGGCCAGCTGCGCCAGGCTCACGTCGAGCGCGGCAGCGCACACCGTCAGCGGCAGGGGCGGATCGGCCAGCGCGAGCAGGGCCAGCAGATCGCGTGCGGTCCGCGAGACCCCCGCGATGCGGCGATCGATCCGGGTGCGCGCCGCCGCCGGCACCGGCAGCGCGTCGCCCGCCGAGACCCCATCCAGGATCAGCGCCTTGAGGGTCTCCAGCGTGAAGAAGGGATGGCCCCCCGCGTGTCGCGCCAGACTGTCGACGAGATCGGGCCGTCGGCGCAGCGGCGCGGGCAGCTCGAGGGTGCCGACCAATTCGGCGATCGCCGCCCGGGGCAGCGGGGACAGCGCAACCGCCACCAGCGGTGATCCGTCGACGAGGCAACGCGCCACCCGGCCGTCCGGGCCCGCCTCGGGGTGGGCGATCAGGCACCAGCGCAGGTCGGTCAATGACGGATCGGTCAGCAGCCAGCGCAGCAGCTCCAGCGAGGCCTCGTCGGCGTGGTGCAGGTCGTCCATGACGATCTGTCGCAGACCCTGGCGCGCACTCGCGGCCAGCGCTGCCCGGACCGACTGCCAGAGCACCGACTGGTCGGCGGCGCGCGGCGATGCCTGGCCCAGCGCGGGCAGCAGCCGGGCCAGCTCCTGGCGCTGGGCGTCATCGAGGGCGGGGTGGTGGTGCTCGAAAGCGGCGCCGAGCAGTGCACCGATGGCCGAATACGGCATGCTCGAGCCGCTGGCGCGCAGACCGACCCACACCGAGCCGGGACGCTCGGCCAGGAACGCGTGGGCCAGACGGGTCTTGCCGATGCCGCTCTCGCCGCGGATGAGCACGGGTCGACCCGACAGCCAGGCCTGCGTCATCGTGCGCAGGCTGTCCTCCCGCCCGACCAGTCGCGGCGGGCGCAGCAGCGACACCGGCAGCGGGCTGGCGGCGCCACCGGCCGTGCGGTCGGCGCGCTCGACCAGCATCAGCAGCGCCTGGGTCTCGGCCGAGGGGCGAATACCGAGTTCCCGACAGACCTCCTGCTCGAAGCGTTCGAAGCACGCGATCGCCGCGCTGCGGTCACCGCGCAGGTAGTGCAGGCGGATGAGCCGGCGCCAGCCGTGCTCCAAGGTGGGCCGCAGCGCGACGATGCGCTCGGCGATCACCAGCGCCGTGGCGATCTCTCCGCCGGCCTCGAGCCGTGCGGCCTCGCCCGACCAGCGGTCCACGCGGTGCTGGGTGAGGCGCTCGCGCTGCTGGGTCAGCCATGCCTCGAAGGCCTCGAGATCCCCATAGTCGAAACCGCCGAGCAGCACGGCGTCGGGCGCGCCGTCGCCGTCGACCTGCGCCCGCACCCCGTCGGCCCATTGCAGCAGCGGCCCGGCGTCGATCAGCGGGTGGCCGGTGGCCCGACGAAGCTTGAAGAGCCGTTGCCGCAACGCGGTGTTCGCCTGGCGCTGGGACGCCTGGGGCCACAGCCAGGCGGCCACGCGCTCGCGCGGGCACGGCGCCGACAGTGCCAGCAGACACAGCCAGGCGGCATCGATGCGCGCCAACGCGCCCTCGCCGGTCTCGCTGCGCCAGCGAGGCCGGCCGGTCAGCACGATCTGCAGCGACGAGGGCGCGGGCACGAGCCTCCTGGGAATAGAAGCGGGGGGCCGACTGTTTCTATCCTTGGCGCCCGTGGGCGTCAATCGCCCGAACCCGTCCCCGGAATCGTGTCGGTCAGCGGACACACGGGTGGGCCCGCCGCGCGCCCTGCACGGCGGGCGCGCCCCGCCTATACTGGCCGGCCTTCGGGCGATCGATCGGCCGTTTCCGACACACCGCACCCCCTCACCCGATCGCCAGAACCACCAGGAGCCAGGAAAACATGACCTCTCACCGCTGGATCACCCCGCTGACCCGATGGGTTGGCGCCCTCGGCCTGTCGCTCGCTGCCTCGGTGGTGTCGGCGCAGACCGTGCTGCGCGTCACCGCGATCCCCGACGAATCGCCCACCGAGCTCGCGCGCAAGTTCGCGCCGCTGGGCAAGTACCTGGAAAGCAAGCTGGGCGTGAAGGTGGAGTGGACACCGGTCACCGACTACGCGGCCGCGGTCGAGACGCTGGTCAACCGCAAGATCGACCTCGCCTGGTTCGGCGGATTCACCTTCGTGCAGGCCAACGTGCGCTCCGGCGGCAAGGTGGTGCCGCTGGTGCAGCGCGAGGAGGACGAGAAATTCCGCTCGGTGTTCATCACCGACGCGGCCAGCGGCATCAACAAGCTGGAAGACCTCAAGGGCAAGACCCTGAGCTTCGGCTCGCAGTCGAGCACCTCCGGGCACCTGATGCCGCGCAGCTTCCTGCTGGCCGCGAAGATCAACCCCGACGCCGACCTGAAGCGGGTGAGCTTCTCCGGGGCGCACGACGCCACCATCGCGGCGGTCGCCAGCGGCAAGGTCGATGCCGGCGCGCTGAACATCTCCGTCTGGGAGAAGTTCGTCGCCGACAAGAAGGTCGACCCGGCCAAGGTGAAGGTGTTCTACACCACGCCGCCGTACTACGACTACAACTGGACGGTGCACGCCGACATGCCGGCCGACCTGCGCAACCGCATCCAGCAGGCCTTCCTCGCGCTGGACCCCAAGACGCCGCAGGGCAAGGAGATCCTCGATCTGCAGCGCGCCACCCGTTTCGTGCCCACCAAGGCCGAGAACTACACCGGCATCCGCAGTGCCGCCGAGAACGCGGGCCTGTTGAAGTGATCGCGGGGGGCGATCCCGCGCGGCGGGATCCGGGTGCCGAGGCGGCCGTGGCCGCCGTGTCGTTGCGCGGGGTTCGCGCCAGTGCCGCGCCCGGTTCGAGCGTTGCCGTGCTGCACGGGGTCGATCTGCATCTCGCCCCGGGCGAGCAGGTCGCGGTGATCGGCCCGTCCGGCGCGGGCAAGACCAGCCTGCTCCACACGCTGGCCTGCGCGATGCCGCCGCTGGGCGGCGAGTTCACGCTGTTCGGTCAGTCGCCCTGGGCTCTGGGCAGCGCGCAACGCCACCGGCTGCGCGCGCAACTCTTTCTCGCCCCGCAGGTGCCTCCCTTGCCGCCGCGCCAGCGCGTGGTCACGGCGGTGCTGGCCGGGCGGCTGCCGGTGCAGCCGTGGTGGCGCAGCGTGGCCAGCCTGTGGCATCCCGCCGAGGCACCACTGGCGCACGGGGCGCTGGCCACCTTGGACCTCGCCGACAAGCTCTGGGAACGCGTCGATCGGCTCTCCGGCGGTGAACGGCAGCGTGTCGGCCTGGCACGCGCGCTGGTGTCCGAGGCCCGCCTGTGGCTGATCGACGAACCGCTGTCCGCGCTGGATCCGGCCCGCGCGTCCCGGGCGCTGGGTGGTCTGATCGAGGCGGCGCGCTCGGCCGGGCGCACGCTGGTGTGCACGCTGCACCAGGTGGACGTGGCCCGCGAGCGCTTCCCCCGGGTGGTGGCCTTGCGCGACGGCCGGGTCTTCTACGACGGTCCCTCGTCCGGATTCGGCGACGACCGCGTGCTCGAGTTGTACGGCGGGCAGCGTCCCGACGACGCGCCCGCCGAGATCGCGCTGCCGGCCACCGCCCGCTCGCCGCAGATGCTGTGTCGGTAAGCCTGCTGCAGGCGGCCGCCCAACCGGACCGCGCCCGTCTCGTCGACCCGGCCCTGAAGGGCCGCTGGGCCACGGTGCTGCTCGGGCTCGTCGTCCTGTGGCCGCTGCTGGTGCTCACCGAGTTCAAGCCCTGGGTGCTCGCCGATCCGCGCAGCCTGGCGTCGACGCTGAAGTTCCTGGGCGACTTCTTTCCGCCCCGTGTCGACACCGAGTTCCTCGCGCTGATGGCGCTGGAGACCTGGCGCACGGTGGCGATCGCCACCGCGGGCATCACGATCGCCTGGCTGATCGCGGTGCCGCTGGCGCTGGGCTCCACCGCGCGCCTGTCGGTGAGCCAATTGTCCGGCCCGATGGCGCCTCTGCCCGCGGTGGTGCGCCAGTGCCTGCGCTGGACGATGATCGTGCTGCGCTCCATCCCCGAACTCGTCTGGGCGCTGGTGTTCGTGCGCGTGGTGGGACTGGGGCCCACCGCCGGGGTGCTCGCGATCGGCATCGCCTACGGCGGCATGCTGGGCAAGGTGTACGCCGAGATCCTCGAGAGTGGCGATGCGGCCAGCACCGAGGCGCTGCTGCGCAATGGGTCGGGACGCTTCCAGGCGTTCTGGTACGGCGCGCTGCCGCAGTGCGGCCAGGAACTCGTCAGCTACACCGTCTACCGCTGGGAGTGCGCGATCCGTTCCTCGGTGGTGCTGGGCTTCGTCGGCGCGGGGGGGCTGGGCCAGCAACTGGACAGCGCCGCCAAGATGTTCGCCGGCGGCGAGGTCAGCGCCATCCTCGTCGTGTTCATCGCGCTGGTGGCCGTTTCCGACCGACTGAGCGCCGCGCTGCGGCGGGCGCTGGCATGAGTCGCGCGGCGATCGCGCTGCCCCCGCCGCCGCCGCGGCGATGGTCGCTGTTCGCGTTGCTCGGCCTGATCGCCGCGGTGATCGTCGCCAGCTTCGTCTCGCTCGACCTGCGCTGGCGGGAGTTCGTCGAACCGCAGGCGCTCGACACGATGGGGCGCTTCGCGCTCAGCTTCTTCCCGCCGCAGGGCGCGCCCGCCTTCCTCGAGAAGACGGCCTGGGCCACGCTCGAGACCTTCGCGATGTCGTTGCTGGGCACCGCGCTGGCGGCGGTCTTCGGGCTGGTGCTGGCCCTGCCGGCCAGTGTCGCGCCGGTGGGCGCGGGGCGCCTGTGGCGCTCACTGGCGCGGGGCTTGCTCAATGCGCTGCGCTCGATCCCGGAATTGGTGTGGGCGGCACTGCTGCTGATCGCGGCGGGCCTGGGGCCGTTTCCCGGCACGCTCGCGCTCGCGGTGCACACCGCCGGCGTGCTCGGACGCCTGTTCGCCGAGAGCATCGAGAACGCCCCGCCCGGACCCCGCCAGGCGCTGCGCGTCAACGGCGTGGGCGGCGGGCGGGTGTTCCTGTACGCGACGCTGCCGCAGATCTGGCCGCAGGTGATCTCCTTCACGCTGTACCGCTGGGAGAACAACATCCGCGCCGCGGCGGTGCTGGGCGTGGTGGGCGCGGGCGGCCTGGGGCAGATGCTCTACTACCACCTGGGCCTGTTCCACATGCGCGAGACCTCCACCGTGCTGATCGCGATGATCGGCCTGGTCGCGTTGGTGGACGCGCTGTCGTACGCCGCGCGGCGACTGCTGAACCGCTGAGGGGCGGGTCGTCCCGCGCGGACAGCGCCGCGCCGAGGGGGCGACCGGCCCGGTTCAGATCGTCGGCAGCCCCAGCGAACGGCGAAAGCGGTTCTTGTTGTCGACGCCGTCGCGCGAGGGCAGCACCCGCGGCGGTTCGGTCTGCGCGATCTTCAGGACCGCCAGCCCCGGCCCCTCGCAGCGGTGCACGCGGGCGCGCAGCGCCGCGATCGCGGCCATGTCGTCGATGCGTTCGGTCCAGGTGAAGGCGCAGCCGCGCGCCACCGCGGTGAGGTCCACGCCGCGGCCGGTGTGGCTTGCCTGCATGCCGGTCTCGCCATAGAGCTCGTTGTCGAGCACCACGATCGCGAGGTTTCGCGGCGCCTGCGCGCCGACCGTGGCCAGCGCGCCCAGGCCCATCAGCTGTTCGCCGTCACCGGTCAGCACCAGCACCGGCTTGTCGGGCTGGGCCAGCGCCAGTCCCAGGCCGATCATCGCGGCCCCGCCCATCGCGCCCCAGAGCAGGAAGTTGCGGTCGTGGTCGCCGGCGGCGGCCGCGTCGTAGGTGGGCGAGCCCAGGCCGGTGATCACCAGCAGTTCGCCGCGATCGGCGAGCAGGCCGGCCACGGCGGCGCGGCGATCGAGGCGGGCGGTGGAGGGTGTGGGTTGGGTCATGGTCAACGGATCCACTGCTTGCGGCCCAGCATGCGCTGGGAGATCAGGATGGCCACCGACCGTTCGGCGGTGAAGGCGTCGTCCAGGCCGGCCTGCACCTCGTCGGCCATCCGGCTGCTGTCGTCGACACGGCGCACCGACACACCCATCGCCTCCAGCGAGGGCGTGGTGGCGCGCGACATCGGCACCTGCCAGGGGTTGAACTCGCCCCATTCGCCGCGCATCGTCACCAGCATGAACAAGGGGAAGCGGCAGTTGTCGATCAGGCTGAGCATGTTGATGCAGTTGCCCACGCCGCTGGACTGCATCAGCAGCACCAGGCGCTGCCCGCCCAGCCAGGCGCCGCAGGCCGCGGCGATGCCTTCCTCCTCGGTGGTCAGCGGATAGGCGCGCATCGACGCATCGGCGTGCGCGCGTGCGATCAGCCGGCTGTGGCCCGCGTCGGGGACGTAGGCGATCTGTCGGACCGCGTTGCGCTGGAAGGTCTCGAAGACCTGGTCGCGCCAATCGGGCGCGGGGGCGGGCGTGGACATCGGTGTTCCAGGAGGGGCGATGGAAGGGCGATTTCTACCCGAGTGGGCGGGCACCGCAACCACCGTGCCGGCCGCGCATTCCGGAATCGATCGACCGAGCGGGCGGCGCGGGCGGTTCGCGCTCAGCGGGCCAGCAGCCGGGCCATCACCGCGTCGGCGCGCGTGTCATCGCCGCCGCGCCAGGCCACCACCTGGTCGGGGCGGATCAGCACGAGGGGTGCGTCATAGCGTTGTTCGAGATCGGGCGCGGCATGGGCGCGCACGACCATCGCCACGCCGTGCCGCGCCGCCGCCGCGACGAAGCCTCCGCCGCCCGGGGCCCGAGGACCGAGGCGCAGCAGCGTCCAGTCCGGGCCGAAGTCGTCGTACAACGAGCGCCCATCGACGAGCCAGGCGTGCGGCGGGCGACCGCCGGGACAGGCGCTGGGCTGGTAGCGGGCGGCGCTGTCCGGCGGCGGCTGGGTGCCGTCGGGGACGATCGCGGCCGAGCCGTCGTACCGACCGCCGAAGGTGATGCCGGGGATGTTGAACTCGGCGCGGGCGTGCCGGTCGAAGTACGCGCCGGCGGCCTCGCGTGCGTGCCGGCCGGCCTCGGTGTCGGCCTCGATCGCGGGGTCGGGCGTGAACAGCCCGAGCGAATCGGCGAATCCCCGCGCGTAGCCGGTGTTGCGCACCGCGACGGGGTGGCGCTCGGCGTGGTAGGTCTGCAGCAGCGCGCGGCCCGCCTGGCCGCGCAGCACCGCCGCGAGCTTCCAGGCGAGGTTCACCGCGTCCTCGATCGCGGTGTTGTAGCCCAGGCCGCCCGTGGGGGTGAACAGGTGGGCGGCATCACCGCCGAGGAACACCCGGCCCTCGGAGAGCCGCTCCGCGACCAGGCAGTGACCGGCGGTCCAGCTCGCGCGCGAAAGGATCTCTAGCGGCTGCGTGAAGCCGAACGCGGCGTGCACCATCGCCTTGGCCCGCGCGTCGTCGATGCTCGACTCGTCCTCGTCGGCGCGCAACTGGGTGTGGAAGGCGAACTCCTCCCGGCCGTCGACGGCCACCATGAAGGCGCGCCGCTGCGGGTTGAAGCAGACGTTCATCCAGGCGGGCCGGTGCGGCCAGCGCGCATAGGCCTGCGGTGCGCGCAGGTAGATCGCGTGCATGCGCCCGCCCATGAAATCGCGCACGATGCCGGTCTCGCCGCGGTACGCGATGCCGAGGTCTCGGCGCACCGTGCTGCGCGGGCCGTCGGCGGCGATCAGGTACTGGGCGCGCAGTTCGCGCGGCGCGCCCCCGGCGCTGGGCGCGACGCTCAACCGCACGCCATGGTCGTTGGCCCGCCACGACTGCATGCGCCAACCGTAGTGCACCGACACGCCGGGCGCGGCCTGTGTCTGCCGTCGGAGCACGCGCTCGACGAACTTCTGCGAGACGCGGTGCGGCAGCTCGGCGGCGCTCCAATCCCCGTCGAGCCGACGGATCAGGTCGGGGGCCTGGCGCGACGAGGGCAGCGAGAAGCGCGCCAGCTCGTGCGTGCCGAACCGGGTGAAGTAAGCGATGTCGGTGGGGAAATCCGGCGGCAGCCCCAGCGCGCGCACCTCGTGGGCGAAGCCCAGCCGACGGAAATGCTCCATCGTGCGCGCCTGCGTGGCGTTGGCCTGCGGGTTGACCGCCGTGTCCGGCTTGTCGTCGACCAGCGTCACGCGGATGCCGCGCCGGCCCAGCTCGATCGCGGCCATCAGCCCGCAGGGGCCGCCGCCGACGATCGCCACCTCCGCCAGCGCCGGCGGTCCGTCGTCCGGCCGATGCCCGTCGCGAGCCGGCGGGTGCGGGGGCATCGGGCGCTCAGCGTCGGAACAGCGCGTGCAGGTTGCCGACCTTCGCGTCGAAGACCGCGTCGCCCTCGTCGATCTGCAACGACAGGCCCAGGGGGCGGGTGTCGAGCAGGGCCTGAAGGTGCCCCTTGGCGGCGTCGGTGAGCGCCTGCCCGGCGCGTTCGAGCACCGCCGCGCTGCGTCCGCGGGCCAGCCTCAGGTTCAGGTAGACGAAGGCGTGGTCACCGCTCCCGTCGGCCACCGCGAAGTGGGTCGCCGGGTAGGCCAGCACCCGCACGCCGCCGATCGGAAACGGCTTTGCGCCGTTCTCGTCGGTGAACCCCGAGAGCAGGGCGGCCAACCGGCGGCACAGACCGGCCATGTCGGCCTGCGGCTCGATGTTCGGGGTGTACTGGATCACGAGGTGAGGCATGGTGGTCGGTCCTGGCGGTCGGGCTCGGCCGCGACATTGTACGGACGCTTTCGCGGACGGAGGACGGCTCGAGGGGCGAGGTCCGGGGCGCGTGCCGCCGGTGGCCACCCCGCGGCCGCGCCGCCGCCACCGCTCAGCTGACGTCGGCGGGATCGGGGCCCTTGAGTTCGGCGAACTTGGCGGCCATCGTCGGGTTGCCGCGGGTCAGCCGCTTGATCGTGAGGTCCTCGGCCTTGTCGTTGGCCAGCCGCAGGTTGTTGGCCGACTTGTGCAGCGCCTCCTTGGTCTTTTCCAGATCCCGGATCGCTTCGTCGATGCGCTTGATCGCTTCGGCAAAGCCCTCGGAGGCCAGGCGCCAGTTCCGGCCGAAGGCCGACTTGAAGTCGTCGATCTGCTTCTCGAAGTTCGTGATGTCGATGTTCTGCGCCTTCACCAGCGCGAGCTCGGACTTGTACTTCAGCGCGTTTTGCGCGGCGTTGCGCAGCAAGGTGATGATCGGGATGAAGAATTGCGGCCGGACCACGTACATCTTCGGAAAGCGGTGCGAGACATCGACGATCCCCGAGTTGTACAGCTCGCTGTCGGGCTCGAGCAGCGAGACCAGCACCGCGTACTCGCAACCCTTCTCCACGCGATCCTTGTCGAGTTCCTTCAGGAAATCCTCGTTCTTCTTCTTGGTGGCAGTCTCGTCGCTCTCGTTCTTCATCTCGAACATGATCGAGACGACCTCGACATCGCCTTCGTCGATTTCGCGAAAGACGTAGTCGCCCTTGCTGCCCGCGCGCGCATCGTTGTCCTTCTCGAAGTAGGCCCGCGGAAACGCCGTCGCCCGGATCCGATTGAACTCGGTCTCGCAATGCTGCTCCAGGGTCTCGCCCACCATCTTGGTCGAGAGACGGGTCTTCAGGTCCCGCAGCCGTTCGATCGCGTCGTCCCGGTCCTTGATCTGCGTCTCGTAGCGGGCCGTGAGCGATTGTTCGGCCAGTTGCTTCTCGAGCCGGGCCCGCTCCAGGCTGCCCTTGAGCTCGTCGCGCTGCTTTTCGACGGCGTTGACGGCCTGGGCGATCGCAAGCTCCTGGGCGACCCGCGTGGCGTCGAGGCGGGCCTTCAGTTCCTGGATTTCCTTGTCCTTCGTCGCGGCGGCGCTTTGCAGCGCGTTGAGCCGTTGGGCCTCGGCCAGTTGCGCGGCGGCCTGCCGGTCGTGGCGGGCCTGCTGGAGCTCGTTGGCGAGGGCGTCGCGCTCCTTCTCGATCGCCCCGAGGGCCTCGGCGATCGCGAGCTTGCGGGCGACGTCGCCGGCATCGAGCTTGGCCTTCAGGGCCAGGATCTCGGCGTCCTTGGCCGCGGCGACCTGCTGCAACTCTCCCGCGAGCTTCGTGCGGGCGAGTTCGACCGCGGAGCGCTTGTCGCGTTCGGCCAGTTCGAGGCGCTCGTGCAACTGGTGCTCGAACTCGGTGTCGCGAACCTGCTTGAGGATGTCCGCGTAACCGGCCTCGTCGATCTTGAACGCCTTGCGGCAATGGGGACAGATGATCTCGTGCATCCGGGTGGGCTCCGTGGTGTCGGCACGGAAGGCGCCGTTCCACCGGCTGCCGTCGCGTCGACGTGCCCGACATCTTGCCAGGATCCCGAGGCCGATCCGGCCGGCATGCACCGGGGCGCGCGGCGGCGAGGGCAACGGCCCTACACTGAGGGATCCCGATGCCCAGCTCCCGAGACCATGACCGATCGGATCGACCCCTGCGTCCTGGAACCCCTGCCCGATTTCCGGGAGTACCCGCCCGACCAGATGCTCGCGCGCGCCCGCGAGTTCCACGCGACGATGGCGCGCCGGCGCACGGTTCGGGATTTCGACACCCGCCCGGTGGCCCGGGAACTGATCGAGGCCTGCCTGCTGGCGGCCGGCACCGCGCCCTCGGGGGCGAACCAGCAGCCCTGGCATTTCGCGGTGATCGTCGATCCGCAGCGCAAGCGGCGCATCCGTGAGGCCGCCGAGGCGGAGGAGCGCGAGTTCTACGCCTCGCGCGCCCCGCAGGAGTGGCTCGACGCCCTGGCCCCGCTGGGCACGGACCCGAACAAGCCCTTCCTCGAGGACGCGCCGGTGCTGATCGCGATCTTCGCGCAGAAGTACGGCGTGCGCCCCGACGGCTCGCGCTCGAGCCACTACTACGTGCCCGAGTCGGTGGGCATCGCCACCGGGGTGCTGATCACCGCGCTGCACACCGCCGGCCTGGCCACGCTCACCCACACGCCCAGCCCGATGGGCTTCCTGAACGAGATCTGCGGCCGTCCCCCCTCGGAGAAGGCGAGCATCCTGCTGGTCGTGGGGTATCCGAAGCCCGGCTGCCAGGTGCCGGTGCACGGCGGGATCAAGAAGCCGTTGTCGGCGATCGCGAGCTGGTGCTGAGCCGCGCGCCCGGCGCGCGCCACCAGCGTCGCAGCTGGTCGTTCAGCAGCCGGGTGGAGGCTTCGATCAGCGGGCCTCGCGGACGCTGCGCGGAGGTGGCGATCCACAGCGTGGCATGCAGCGCCGGCTCGCCGATCGGGCGCAGGTGGTAGTCGGACTCGTTGTCGTGCCCTCGGATCGCGTTGCGCGCGAGCACCGCGTGCACGTCACCCTGACGCACCAGCTCGAGCATCGCCGGCACGCTCTCGATCTCGTAGGCCACGCTCGCGCGGCGCCCGATGCCGGCCAGCGCGGTCTCCACCAGCATGCGCAGCGAATGCGGCCGGCTCGGGATCACCAGCGGCAGTTCGGCGAGCCGGGCCAGCGGCAACGCGGCCCCGATGCCGGCCTGGCCTCGACGGCGGGCCGACACCAGGTGAAGTGGTTCGTCGAGCACCGGTTGCAGGTCGATGTGGGGGGAGGGCGTGCTGGGGTAGATCACCGCGCAGTCGACGCGCCCGATCGCGAGCCACTCGAGCGCGTAGGCCGAGAGCCCCTCGACGATGCTCAGCGTGGCGCGCGGCAGCTCCTGGCGGAACGCGTTGACCAGCGGCGCGGTGAGTGTCCGGCTGACACTGGGCGGCAAGGCGATCGCCACGCGCCCCCCGGTGGCGCCGTGCGGATCGGCGAGGTCCTGGCGGGCGCGGGCGACCTGCTGGAGGATGCCGCGCGCGTGGGCCAGCAGCCGCTGCCCGGCATCGGTGAGCGTCACGCCCCGGCCGTTGCGCTTCATCAGCGATTGGCGCAGCTCGAGCTCCAGCGAGCGCACCTGACGGCTGAGCGCGGGCTGCGCCACCCGCAGATAGGCCGAGGCGCGGGTGAAGCTGCCCTGGTCGGCCACCTGCACGAAATACTCGAGTTGCTTCAGGTCCATGGGGGTATGGGCGAGTGTCGGTGCAGTATGCCACCAGGGCATGCCGAAATGCGATAGCAGGTAGACCTGATATCGCATTGACCGACGGTCGATACTGGCCAAGAATGGGGACCCTCATCACCACCGGGCCCGACCATGCTGCGTTCGTTGCCGTGCCTGTTCATGCGCGGGGGCACCTCGCGCGGCCCGTTCTTCCGGGCGTCCGATCTGCCGGGCGACCTCCCGACGCGCGATCGTGTCCTGCTCGCGGTGATGGGATCGCCCGACCCGCGCCAGATCGACGGCCTGGGCGGCGCGCATCCCCTCACCAGCAAGGTGGGCATCGTGTCGCCGGGCTCGCGCCCGGGCGTCGACCTCGACTTCCTCTTCGCCCAGTTGCAGCCCAACAGCGATGTCGTCGACACCACGCCCAACTGCGGGAACATGCTCGCCGCGGTGGTTCCGTTCGCGATCGAGACCGGGCTGGCCCGGCCCCAGGGGGACACCACCACGCTGCGGGTGCTCACGCTGAACACCGACATGCAGTGCGACATCACGGTGCACACCCTGGGCGGGCGCGTCGAGTACGAGGGCAGCGCGCGCATCGACGGCGTGCCGGGCACCAGTGCCCCGATCACCATCAACTTCCTGGACACCGCGGGCTCGGTCTGCTCGGGGCTGCTGCCCACCGGGCGGGTGCTCGACGTCATCGACGGCCTGGCGGTCACCTGCATCGACAACGGCATGCCGCTGGTGATGCTGCGCGCCAGCGATGTCGGTCGCAGCGGCTACGAGAGCGTCGCGCAGATGAACGCCGACACCGAGCTGAAGATGCGCCTGGAGCGGCTGCGCATCGCCTGCGGCCACGCGATGGGGCTGGGCGACGTCACCGCGAAGAACTACCCCAAGATGACGCTGATCGCGCCACCGCGCGAGGGCGGCAGCCTCGCCACGCGCAGCTTCATTCCGCACGTCTGCCACGACGCGATCGGCGTGCTGGCCGCGGTCACGGTCGGCACCGCCTGCGTGCTCGAGGGGTCGATCACCGCGGGCATCGCGGTGCTGCCGCCGGGCAACCCGAAGACCGTGTCGGTCGAGCACCCCACCGGCGAGTTCAGCGTGGAACTCGCGATCGATCCCGCCAACCCGCAGAACGTCACGAAGGCCGCATTGCTGCGCACCGCCCGCCTGCTGATGCGCGGCGAGGCCTATTTCCCCGGACACCTCTGGACAGGAGCGCCCACCCGATGATCATCGACTGCCACGGTCACTACACCACCGCCCCGAAGGCGCTGGAGGACTGGCGCAACCGGCAGATCGCCGGCATCCAGGACCCGTCGCGCAGGCCCTCGCCCTCGGAACTGCGCATCAGCGACGACGAACTGCGCGAGTCGATCGAGACCAACCAGTTGCGCCTGATGCGCGAGCGCGGCAGCGACCTCACCATCTTCAGCCCGCGCGCCAGCTTCATGGCGCACCACATCGGCGACTTCCAGGTCTCCAGCACCTGGGCGGCGATCTGCAACGAGCTGTGCTTTCGGGTGGGCCGGCTGTTCCCGGACCACTTCATCCCGGCCGCGATGCTGCCGCAAAGCCCGGGCGTCGACCCGCGCACCTGCATCCCCGAGCTGGTGAAGTGCGTCGAGCAGTACGGCAACGTGGCCATCAACCTGAACCCCGACCCGTCCGGCGGGCACTGGACCTCCCCGCCGCTGTCCGATCGCCACTGGTACCCGATCTACGAAAAGATGGTGGAGTACCAGATCCCGGCGATGATCCACGTCAGCACCAGCTGCAACCACTGCTTCCACACCACCGGCGCGCACTACCTGAATGCCGACACCACGGCCTTCATGCAGTGCCTCACGTCCGACCTGTTCAAGGACTTCCCGACGCTGAAGTTCGTGATCCCGCACGGCGGCGGCGCGGTGCCCTACCACTGGGGGCGCTTCCGGGGCCTGGCCCAGGAGCTGAAGAAGCCGCTGCTCAAGGATCACCTGCTGAACAACGTGTTCTTCGACACCTGCGTCTACCACCAGCCGGGCATCGACCTGCTCACCAAGGTGATCCCGGTCGAGAACATCCTGTTCGCCAGCGAGATGATCGGTGCGGTGCGTGGCATCGACCCCGAGACGGGCCACTACTTCGACGACACCAAGCGCTACATCGAGTCGAGCACGCAGTTGTCGGCCGAGGACCGCTACAAGGTCTACGAAGGCAACGCGCGGCGCGTGTACCCGCGGCTGGATGCCGCGCTCAAACAGCGAGGGAAGTGACGATGTACGAGATGGGCGTGGTCAGGCGCAACATCGTGCGGGCCGATGCCGGCGCCGTGCAGCGGCTCTCGGCCTTCGGGTCGGCCACCATTCACGAGGCGATGGGCCGGGTGGGGCTGATGCAGCCGTACATGCGGCCGATCTACCCCGGCGCGCACCTCGCGGGCACCGCGGTGACGGTGCTGCTGCACCCGGGTGACAACTGGATGATGCATGTCGTGGCCGAGCAGATCGCGCAGGGCGACGTGGTGGTCGCGGCCCTCACGGCCGACTGCACCGACGGCTTCTTCGGCGATCTGCTCGCCACCTCGTTCCGGGCGCGTGGCGCGGGCGGGCTGGTGATCGACGCCGGCGTGCGCGACGTGAAGGACCTCACCGCGATGGGCTTTCCGGTCTGGAGCAAGTGCGTGAGCGCCAAGGGCACCGTGAAGGCCACGCTGGGCTCGGTGAACATCCCGGTGGTGTGCGCGGGCGCCTTCGTGAATCCGGGCGATGTCGTGGTGGCCGACGACGACGGCGTGGTGGTGGTGCCCGCCGCACGGGCCGGCGCGGTGGCCGACGCCGCCGGCGCACGCGAGGCCAACGAGGCCGACAAACGGGCCAAGCTCGCCGCGGGCGTGCTGGGGCTGGACATGTACGGCATGCGTGAGCCGCTCGCCAAGGCGGGTCTGCGTTACGTCGATTGAAGCGCGGCGTCGGGCGGGCACCGACCCGCCCGCGGTGGCGTTCTCGCAAGGACAGAGATGAACTTTCAGAAGACTCCCGGATGGCTCGACTGGTACGCCGGTCCGTCCAAACCGCGCTTCGTGCTGCCGCCCGGCAGCGTCGATGCCCATTGCCACGTGTTCGGCCCGGGTGACGAGTTCCCGTACGCCCCGGAGCGCAAGTACACGCCCTGCGACGCCAGCAAGCACCAGCTGTTCGCGCTGCGCGACCACCTCGGCTTCGCGCGCAACGTGATCGTGCAGGCCACCTGCCACGGCGCGGACAACCGGGCGCTGCTCGACGCCTGCCGCGCCTCCGGCGGGCGCGCGCGCGGCGTGGCCACGGTGCGGCGCAGTGTCACCGACGCCGAGCTGCGCGAGATGCACGAGGCCGGCGTGCGCGGTGTGCGCTTCAATTTCGTCAAGCGACTGGTCGACTTCACCCCGCGCGACGAGCTGATGGAGATCGCCGCGCGCATCGCCCCGCTGGGCTGGCACGTGGTGGTGTATTTCGAGGCCGCCGACCTCCCGGAGCTCTGGGACTTCTTCACCGCGTTGCCCACCACGGTGGTCGTCGACCACATGGGCCGACCCGACGTCAGCCTGCCGGTCGATGGGCCGCAGTTCGAGCTGTTCGTGCGGCTGATGCGCGAGCACCCCAATGTCTGGAGCAAGGTGAGCTGTCCCGAGCGGCTGTCGGTCGCGGGCCCGCCGGCCTTGAACGGCGAGCGGGCGGCCTACCGCGACGTGGTGCCGTTCGCGCGGCGCCTGGTCGAGACCTTCCCGGACCGCGTGCTCTGGGGCACCGACTGGCCACATCCCAACCTGAAGGACCACATGCCCGACGACGGGCTGCTGGTGGACTTCATCCCGCACATCGCGGTGTCGCCGGCCCTGCAGCAGGCGCTGCTGGTGGACAATCCGATGCGCCTGTACTGGGGCTGATCGCCCGCCGCTGAATTCTTGGAGCCCGTCCGATGGCACTGGACAAACCCTATCTCGACGTTCCCGGCACCACCATCTTCGATGCGGAGCAGTCCCGCAAGGGCTACTGGCTGAACCAGTTCTGCATGTCGCTGATGAAGGCGGCCAACCGCGAACGCTTCAAGGCCGGCGAGCGCGCCTACCTGGACGAGTGGCCGATGACCGAGGAACAAAAGCAGGCGGTGCTCGATCGCGACCTGAACCGCTGCATCGGATTGGGCGGCAACATCTATTTCCTCGCCAAGATCGGCGCCACCGACGGCAAGAGCTTTCAGCAGATGGCCGGCAGCATGACCGGCCTGTCCGAAGAGGCCTACCGTCAGATGATGATCTCGGGCGGGCGCTCGCCCGAGGGCAACCGCTACCGCCACGAATGGGAGAAGCGCTGATGGCGCGCATCACCGCCAGTGTCTACACCTCGCACGTGCCGGCGATCGGCGCGGCCTTGGATCTGGGCAAGCACACCGAGCCCTACTGGCAGCCGGTGTTCGCCGGCTACGAGTTCTCGCGTCGCTGGCTGACGGAGAACCCGCCGGACGTGATCTTCCTGGTCTACAACGACCACGCCACCGCGTTCAGCCTCGAGATGATCCCCACGTTCGCGATCGGCACCGCGGCCCGCTTCGAGGTGGCCGACGAGGGCTGGGGACCGCGTCCGGTGCCACCGGTGATCGGACACCCCGAGTTCGCCGCGCACATCGCGCAGTCGGTGATCCAGGACGACTTCGACCTGACCATCGTGAACCGGATGGACGTCGACCATGGCCTCACCGTGCCGCTGTCGCTGATGTGCGGGCAGCCCACGGCCTGGCCCTGTCCGGTGATCCCGTTCGCGGTGAACGTGGTGCAGTACCCGGTGCCCTCGGGCCGGCGCTGCTACCAGCTCGGCCAGGCGATCCGGCGCGCGGTGCAGTGTTTCGACGAGCCGCTCAAGGTGCAGATCTGGGGCACCGGTGGCATGAGCCACCAGCTGCAGGGCCCGCGCGCGGGCCTGATCAACCGCGAGTTCGACAACCGCTTCCTCGATCGGCTGATCGCCGATCCGGCCGGTCTGTCGACGATGCCGCACATCGACTACGTGCGCGAGGCCGGCTCCGAGGGCATCGAACTCGTGATGTGGCTGATCGCCCGGGGCGCGATGGACGATGCGCCGCCGGTGGTGCGCCACCGCTTCTACCATGTGCCGGCGTCGAACACCGCCGTCGGCCACCTCATCCTGGAGAATCCCTCATGACGATCAAGGTCGCGCTCGCCGGTGCGGGCGCCTTCGGCACGAAGCACCTGGACGCGATGAAGCTGATCGACGGCGTCCAGGTCGTCTCGCTGGTGGGTCGCGAACTGGGCAAGACCCAGGAGATCGCCGACAAGTACGGCATCGCGCACGTCACCACCGACCTGGCGCAGAGCCTCGCGATCAAGGAAGTCGACGCGGTCATCCTGTGCACGCCCACGCAGATGCACGCGGCCCAGGCGCTGGCCTGCCTGGCCGCGGGCAAGCATGTGCAGGTGGAGATCCCGCTGGCCGATTCGCTGGCGGACGCGCAGGCGGTGGTGAAGGCGCAGCGCGACACGGGTCTGGTCGCGATGTGCGGCCACACCCGGCGCTTCAATCCCAGCCACCAGTGGGTGCGCCGGCGCATCCTGGCCGGCGAGTACGCGATCCAGCAGATGGACGTGCAGACCTACTTCTTCCGGCGCACCAACATGAACGCACTGGGCCAGCCGCGCAGCTGGACCGATCACCTGCTGTGGCACCACGCCGCGCACACGGTCGATCTGTTCCAGTACCAGACGCGCAGCCCGGTGGTGGCCGCGCACGCGATGCAGGGCCCGATCCACCCGACGCTGGGCATCGCGATGGACATGAGCATCCAGCTGAAGGCGGCCAACGGCGCGCTGTGCACGCTGAGCCTGTCGTTCAACAACGATGGGCCGCTGGGCACCTTCTTCCGCTACATCGGCGACACCGGCACCTACATCGCCCGCTACGACGACCTCTACAACGGCAAGGACGAGAGAATCGACGTCAGCGGCGTGGCGGTCTCGATGAACGGCATCGAGCTGCAGGACCGCGAGTTCTTCTCGGCGATCACCGAGCGACGTGAACCCAACGCCAGCGTCGCCCAGGTGTTGCCGTGCTACGAGGTGCTGCACGGGCTCGATCGCCAGCTGCAGGGTGGCTGAGCCGGTCGTCGCGGCGCGCCGCGCGCTGTTGCTCGCGGCGCTCACCGCCCATGCGGTGCCGGGGCGCGCACAGCCCGCCTATCCGAGCCGCCCGATCACGCTGGTGGTGCCCTTCGCCCCGGGCGGCATCGCCGACCTCAGCGCACGCGTGCTCGCCGAGGCGATGGGTCCGCTGCTCGGCCAACCCGTGGTGGTGGAGAACAAGCCCGGGGCCGGCAACGTGATCGGCTCGCAGGCGGTGGCCCAGGCGCGAGCGGACGGGCACACGCTGCTGCTGATCAGCAACGGCAATGCGGTCAGCGTGTCGCTGTTTCGCAAGTTGCCTTTCGACATCCAGCGCGACTTCGCCCCGATCGGGCTGATCGGCAGCTTCGAGCTCGGCCTGTTCGTCGCGCCGGGTTCGCGGTACACCACCTGGCGCGAGTGGCTGGCGCAGGCGCGTGCCCGGCCGGGCACGCTCACCGTGGGCACGATCTCGCCCGGCAGCACGCAGCACCTCACCGCCGAGCTGCTCAAGTCGGGCGCCGCGATCGATGTCCTGATCGTGCCGTACAAGGGCACCCCCGCGCTGCTCGCGGCGCTGCGCTCGGGCGAGATCGACCTGGCGGTCGAGATCCTCGGGCCGATGCTCGGCCAGGTCGCGGGCGGTGGGGTGCGGGTGCTGGCGACCACCGGCGAGTCCCGCCACGCGGCCTTGCCGACAGTGGCCACGGTGCGCGAGTCCGGCCTGGCGGGATTCCAGGTGGCGTCCTGGAACGGGCTGGCGGCGCCAGCGGCCACGCCGCCGGCGGTGTTGGAGGCGCTGGGGCAGGCCCTGCGCACCGCGCTGGGTCAGAGCGCCACCCGCGAACGCCTGGCGCGACTGGGTGTGCGGGTGCAGCCGGGCACGCCCGCGCAGCTGCGCGAGCTGTTGGGCAGCGAGATCGCGCGGTGGAGCGAGGTGGTGCGACAGGCGCGCCTGGAGCCCGCGAATTGAATCCGATCGGTCAGCGCCGGGTGCGTGCGGGCCGCACCTGGGCGACGACCCTCAGCGTCCGGTGACGCTGGGCAGGCGGGCGAAGGCGGCCTGCACCGCGCTGTCGATGACCGCCTGCCACTGGTCGGGCGTGGCGGTGGGCGGCAGCACGTCGATCACCAGTCCCTCCCAGATCATCCGACGGCGCGACGCGTCGATCAGGTCGATCGCCAGGGTGCCGAACGCGGGCGAGACCGTGTAGCGCGGATCGGTGTAGATCGGGATCCCGGCGCCCAGCCCCCAATGGCCGCGGCCCAGGCCGAAGCCGAGCGTGAACACCGGTGCGGGCGCCAGGCGGGGACGCTCGACGACCCGGATCCCGAAGTCCACCAGCAGCTGGGGCGCGGTGTCGACCGGGCGCAGGCCGCGCGCCTGCAACTCGCGCGTGGCGGCGGCCTTCAGGTGGGTGGAGACGAGGCTCTGGAACCCGTTGCGATCGGTGCCCAGGGGTTCGACGAAGCCGAAGGTCTGGTACTGGCCGAAGTGGACGCCGGGATCGGCCGCGGTCTGGACCTGAAGCGGAATGGCGCAGGCGGACAGGACGAGGGCCAGCAGGATCAGGCTTGCCCGAGACAGCAGGGTGTTGAACGAACGCATCAGAGGTCTCCGGCCGTGCCGTACCGACACCGCCTCGTGGGAAACGACCGTCGGCCGGGGCGGTGAACTCCTCAGCCGCGGACACCCATTATTTTACGCCGCGGCGCAGCGCCAGGACCGTCGCGACCTCGCCGGCTGCGGGGGCGGCGGCGGCCGTGGCCATCGCCGCGGCGGTCGGGTCGGCGTCCCACTCGAGGCGCAGCGACGTGGGTTCGGCGACCAGCCGCGTGCAAGGGCGGGCGAGGTGGTAGCCCTGCACGAAGTCCACTCCGAGCTCGCGCAGCAACGTCAAGGTCGCCTCGTCCTCCACCTGCTCGGCCACCGCCTGTTTGGACTGGCTGTGCGCGATCCGGATCATCGCCTCGACGAACAGGCGGCTGCTGAGGTCCTCGACGACCGCGTGCACGAATCCCCCGTCGATCTTGATCGCGTCCACCGCCAGCGTCTTCAGGTGCACCAGGGCGTTCAGCCCGCTGCCGAAGTCGTCCAGATGGGTCGCGCAGCCCAGGCTGCGCAGCGCGTCGATCAGCGTGCGGGCGCGGTCGAGGTCGCCGAGCGCGGAGGTCTCGCGCACCTCGATGTGCAGACGGGCCGGTTCGACCCGATGCCTGGCCAGCGTGTCGCGCAGATGGCCGATGAATTCGGGGTCTCTCAGCGACTGGCCTGAGACGTTGGCCGCGATCGTGATCTCGGGCGACGTGCGCGAGAGCTGCGACGCGCAGTGTTCCAGGGTCCAGCGATCGATCTGGCGGATCGCGCCGCTGCGTTCGGCGTGCCCGATGAACTGCGCCGGGTAGATCAGCAGGTTCGGGTCGTGCTCGTCGACCATCCGAAGCAGCGCCTCGTGGTAGGCGATGCCCAGGTCGTGCGCCCGATGCACCGACTGGAAGTGCAGCGTGAAGCGCCCCTCCTGCAAGGCCCGGTGGATCCGGGCGTTCCAGTTCACACGCTCGGCCTCGTCCTGCGCGCGATGCGGGTCGTGGCGGAAGCGGATCCATCCGTTCTTGCCGGCGCGTTTGGCCTGGTACATCGCGGTGTCCGCGCAGGCCAGCAGCTCCTCGCCGTTGCGCGCATCCTCCGGATAGGTCGCGAAGCCGACGCTGCAGCCAACCTGCAGCTCCCGGCTCGGTCCCGGAAACCGAAGACCGGACACCGAGGCGACCAGCCGCGAGGCGATCGCCCCGGCTTCGTGCGCGTCCACGTCGGGACACAGCAGCGCGAATTCATCACCGCCCAGGCGCGCCACCAGCTCGCCGTGGCGGACCTGCTCGCTCAGCGCGCGTCCCACCGCGACCAGGATCTCGTCGCCGGTGCGATGACCCGCGACGTCGTTGGCGTGCTTGAAGTCGTCCAGGTCGATGAACATCAGGGTGACGCGCTGTGTCGAGCGCTCGGCCCGCGCGATCGCCGAGGACAGCGCCTCCTGCAGACCGCGGCGGTTGAGCAGCCGGGTCAGCGGATCGTGCAGGGCCTGGTACGCGCGCTGCTGCGTCTGGCGTTCGAGCGTGACGTCCTCGTGGAACCAGATGTAGCCGCCATGGCTGCCGTCCAGCGTGACCGGGCGCATGCGCTGCACGATGACGCGGCCATCGAGCGTGTGCAGCTCCCACGACGCGGCGGCGGTCTGGGCGTCGGCCACGCGCATTGACGACAGGTGCCAGGCGTCGGGCTCGGACACCTGGCGTTCGAGCTCGGGCAGCACCCGCTCGACCGAGTCGCCTGGGCGCGGGCCTTCGATCGACCAGATCCGGGCGAACTCCGCGTTCGCGTAGAGCACCCGTCCGTCGGGGTCCAGCAGCAGGATGCCGCTGCGAATCGCGCCCAGCAGCGTGGTGAGCCGGGATTGTTCCTCGCGCGCCCGGTCGAGCAGCGCCCGCTGCCGTGCCTCGCTGCGTTGCAGCGCGCCGACCCGCTGTTCGATCGTGCGGGCCATCGCATTGAAAGCGCCACCCAGTCGGCCGATCTCGTCGCGGGAATCCTCGTGGACCGCCACCTGGCGTTCACCGGCGGCGATGCGCTCGCTCGCGAGTGCCAGCTGACCGAGCCGCCGCGTCAGCGCGAACGCGATCGCCCCCAGGATCACGCTGGACACCGCGAGTGCCAGCAGCGCGATCGTCGCGCTGTGGGTGACGAATCGCTCGCGGGCCTGTCGCAGCGACTGCATCGACAAGCCCACGTCGAGGTGGCCGAGCGCCTGCCCGGAGATCGCCAGCGGCGCGCGCCAATGCAGGGTGCTGTCCGCGCGGTCGAGATCGATCTCGCCACGGTCGCGGGGCGGCAGGGGGCGCGCGAGGTCCCAGCCGGAGGCGGCCACCGGACGATCGCGGTGGTCGAAGAGCACCAGGTAGGTGATGGGCGCGTCGCGGCGGATCTGGTCCAGGGTCTGCTGCAGCGTCGCGTAGTCGCGCTGCGCCATTGGCGTGGCGATCGCCTGCTCGAGCAGCGCGGCACTCTGGCGCACCTGGCTCTCGGCGTTCCCGCGCAGTGCCTGCTGCAGCAGCCGGTGATTGGCCGCGAGCGTCAGCAGGGCAGCCAGCAGCTGCACCAGCACGCAGGCGGTCAGCAGCTTGCGCCGAAGCGACCAGCCCGACGTGGCTGCCAACGGAGGCGTGTCGGTGCTCACGCGGCCGAGGTCAGTGCCCGTCGGGTGGGCTCCACATAGCTGTCCATCGCCTCCATCATCCCGACGGGAAGCTCGCGCATGCCGCTGAAGCCGGTGGCTTCCAGGAAGCTGCGGCCCTCGTCGGACGCGCTGGCGAACTGCATCAGCTGTTCCTTCAGCGCGCGCGCCGCGGCCGCGCCGAGGGCGGGGTTGGCCATCACGACGAAGCCAGGCACCTCGGCGAAGGTGGACACGATCTGCAGCTGGTGGCGGATGGCCTCGGGAATCGCTCGGAACTCGCCACCGCTGCACAGGGCGGCGATCGCGTCACTGCGCACCACCACCGCGCCGACGCTGTCGTCGGTGGGCGTGGCCATCGTCTTGAAGTCGCGTTGTCGCTGGAGGCCCTGCTCGCCGAGCCATTGCAGGCCGCGCATCGTCACCAGCGACTGGGGGTTCGACAGCACCAGGGTCTGGCCGGCGAGTTCGCCGGGCTGACGGATCGGCCGCGATTTCGCGCAGACGAGCAGGCCCTTGATGGACGGTGCGTAGACCAGCAAGGGTTGATAGCCCCGTTCGATCTGCGCGAGCCGGCCCAGGTGCGCCGCGGTGACGATCAGGTCGTAGTCCGCGGCCAAGGTGCGCTGATGAAAGGCCGCCCAGCTCGGGGCGGTGGAGACATGCACCGCCCGTCGCGTCTCCCGCGCGAGGAACTCGCGCATCGGCTGATATTGCGCGAGCAAGACCCGCGCACTGATGTTCGGCAGCACGCCGATCTCCAGCGCAGCGGCCGTCTGTGCGTGGGCTCGAAGCGGGGTGACGGCCAGCGAGCCCAGCGCGAGGCAATGCAGACGACGGCGAGACAGTGACACTGGCATGCAGACCCCCTGGCGACGAATACCGCGCCAAGTATCTCCGGGGCTCATTGACCCCCGCGACCGAGGCTCGACCGGGGGAGCCGATGACCGACGAGTGGTCGATCGGGCGTGACGAACATCCTCCGTTCGGGGGGCGACCCGGCGTCGCGTCGACCGTCGGGCGGTCGCGCGGCGGGCTCAGGCGGGCGACACCGGTGCCGCCTGCTCCACCCGGTTCTTCCCGGCGTGCTTGGCGCGGTAGAGCGCTTCGTCGGCGGCAGCCAGCAAGGCCGAGGCCGTCCGGCCGGACCCGGGGTAGGTCGCGACCCCGATGCTGGCGGAGACGGGGACGTCGATGTCGCCGTAGGGCTGTTGCAGCAGCGTGCGCAATTGTTCGGCCTTCTGCGCGGCCCGCTCGGCGTCGGCGCCGGCGAGCAGCACCACGAACTCGTCCCCGCCCAGCCTCGCGGCCTCGTCATCGGTTCGAATCGCACTGCGCACACGGCGGGCGACCGTGCGCAGCAGCTCGTCACCGGCGGCGTGGCCATGGAGGTCGTTCACCGCCTTGAAGCGGTCCAGATCGAGCATCAACAGGGCCAGCGGCTGGGCGGCGGCCACCCGCCGCGTCAGGTGCTCGTCCAGCCGCGCGCGGTTGGCCAGCCCGGTCAGCGGATCGTGTTGCGCCCGGTGGCGTGCATCGGCCATCAGGCGCGCGGCATCGGTGATCGCCAGGCCGACCGCCTCGGCCTCGCGCAACTGGACCGTGGGCAGCGCCACCGGCTCGCCGTTGCGCATCGCGAGGGCCGCCGCGTTCAGCTGCTGCACCGAGGAGATCACCCGATTGGCCAGGCGGGCGGCCAGCCAGGTGCCGGCCCCGAACACGAACAGGCTCACCGCGAGGAATCCGGCGAGCAGGCGCTGACGCTGGGCGTGCAACTCGGCGCGAGGCGCCCCGATCACCACGTGCCAGCCCCAGGTCGACGAGCGCACGTGCGAGGTGACGACCGCGATCCCGTCCTTCGTGTGGGTGTCGAGCGAACCGCGCTCCTGGCGGGCGATCGCCTCCCGCAGCTCGGGCACCGCGGGCTGGCCGACGAAACGATCCCCGTCGCGCGAGCGGCCCACGATCGTGCCCTGCCGGTCGAGCACCGCGACGAGCCAGCCCTCCGGCACGGGCTGGCGTTGCAGCATCTCGCTCACCTTGTCGGGGGACAGCCCGATGTTCAGCGAGTACTCGATGCCGGAGGGGCCGCGCACGGGCACGCCCATCGCGATGGCCGCGCGTCGGGTGACCGGGCCGATGAAGAGGTCGGTGAGCACCGTGACCCCGTCGCGGAACACGGCCTCGAGCTGCGGTGGGGTGCCGGTGACCGGCAGCGGCTCGCCGATCGGGCGCAAGGTGTTCAGACGCTGACGACCCTCGCGATCGGTGAGGATGTAGTTGTAGACGATCTGCGAGTCGAGCGCGTCGCTCGCGAGGCGGTGAAAGCGCACCAGGTCGCCGTGGCGCAGGGCATCGCTCGTGGCCAGCACCCGAAGGCCGGATTCGATCGCCGACAACTCGCGGTCCATCGCCGCCGAGATGGTCTGCGCCAGCGCGAGCGTGTCGTCATCGACCTTCTGTCGCTGCAGCTCGTGCGTGGTGTAGGCCAGCCAGGCGATCACCGCCAGCGCCGGCAGCACGCACACGCAGACCAGCGCGAACAGATGCCAGCGCAGCGAGTAGCGGCGAGGCGGGGGCCCGCTCGCCGCAGGAATGTCATCGGCCCAGCGTGTCATCGCCGTTCCCGCCTGCTCGGATCGACGGCCCTTCAGGCAGGGCCGGACTCCCGGGAGCGAGACGATGTCGTCGTGCGGACAGGGCCCCATCGCGTTGTCCGGGAGGCTGGCCTCGATTGTGCCGGAACATGGCGCTCCGGTCTGTCAGCACAACATGACGCGCGCTTGTCGGCGCGGCGCGCGCGACGAGCGGGCGTCGGCGGGGGATAGAGCGCTACTGCTGGCCGACCTTGCCTGCCTGGATCACCTCGCGCCAGCGGCGGCGGTCGCCGTCCAGGCGCCGGGCGAAGGCTTCCGGCCCTTCGTAGAGAGGGTTGAATCCGCTGTCCTGGAGGCGCTTGAGGAACGCCGGGTCGTTCATCACCTGGCGCACCGCCTCATCCCAGCGGCGCACCGCTTCCGCGGGCATCGCCTTCGGGCCGCACAGCCCGAACCAGCCGGTGACCTCGAAGCCGGGCAACGTGTCGGCGATCCGGGGAAGGTCGGGGAACAGCGGGAATTTCGAGGGATCGCCCTGCGCGAGCAGGCGCAACTGCCCCGCCTGCACCTGGCGCGCGATGTCCCCGAGGTTGGTGATCATGAAGTCGATGCGGCCACCGATCAGGTCGAGCACCGCGGGCGCCGCACCTTTGTAGGGCACGTGGACCATGTCGACCTTGGCCAGGCGCTTGACGAACTCGCCCGACAGGTGCTGCGCCGAACCCGGGCCCGGGCTGGCGAAGGTGATCTGCCCCGGTTTGGCGCGAGCCGCCGCGACCACGTCGGCCACCTGCCGGTACGGGCTGCTCGCCGCCACCACCAGGCCGTAGGAGGACAGCACCAGGTTGGCGATCGGGATCAGCTCGACACCCGGGTCCGACGGCACCTTGGCGTTGATGAGCTGCGGCGAGATCGCCATCGTGCTCATCGGACACTGGAAGATCAGGTGGCCGTCCGGCGCCTCGCGGGCGACTTGGTCGGCACCGATGATGCCGTTCATGCCCGGCTTGTTCTCGACCACCACCCGTTGGCCGAGGATCGGGGAGACCGCTTCGGCCACGTAGCGCGAGATCAGGTCGCTGGAGCCCCCTGCCGCCTGCCCGACGATGATCTTCAGCGGCTTCTCGGGAAAGGCCGCGATGGCGGGGGCGGCGAAGGCCGCGGCGACCAGCGCCAGCGCGACACGCCAGCGGGCCCGGGTGCGCGCGGGGCGAGGGGCATCGGCGGTGGGCGGGCGCACGGTCGCGGCAGGCGGGGTGGTGGGGCGCATCGTCACTCCTTGGGGGGACTCGCCGGCGTCACGCCAGCGTGAACATCGGCAGCCGGCGGGCGCCGTCGGATTCGACGAAGCGCACCGTCAGCGCCCGGCCGACCACCGCGGCCTCGTCGGGCACGTCGACCAGATTGGTGAGCATGATCGGCCCCTCGGCGAGCTGCACGTAGGCGACCCGCACCGGCGGGGTGGCGCGCGGCATGCGGGTGCTGGCGTACAGGGTGCCGCGACCCGAGGCGGCGCGCCATTCGATGTCGGGGCTCGCGCACAGCGGGCAGAACGGGCGCGGGTACCAGTGCGCCTTGCCGCAGGCACGGCAGGTGGGCAGCACGAAGCGGCCTTCGGCGGCGGCTTGCCAGAAGGGCAGCGTGCCCGGGTGCTCGCGGATCAGCGGATCGTCGTTCAAGGGTTGGGTCATCGCAGCTCACTCCCTTCCGAGGATGGCGGTGGCGTGGGCGTGGCCCGAGCCGATCACACCGCCGGGGCCGGCGGCCAGCGCCAGGTCGCAATTGGGCACCTGCACCGCGGGGTGCGCCTCGCCGCGAAGCTGGCGCACCGCCTCGATCAGCTTGGTCATCCCACCGCGGTTGCTCGGGTGGTTGTTGCACAAACCGCCACCATCGGTGTTCCAGGGCAGCTTGCCCACGCCGGAGATCAGCCCGCCGTCGGCCACGAAGCGTCCGCCTTCGCCCGGGGCGCAGAAGCCCAGGTCCTCGAGCTGCGCGATCACCATGATGGTGAAGTTGTCGTAGATCGAGGCGTACTTGATGTCCGCGGGTTTCACGCCGGCTTCTTCGAAGGCCACCGGTCCCGAGCGCCGCGCGCCGGTGCGCGCGAGATCGAAGTAGCCACCGTTTTGCGTCTGGATCGTCTCGCCGCAGCCCAGCACCTTGATCACCGGGCGCTTGAGGCTGCGCGCGATCTCGGGACGGGTCACGATCAGCGCGCCGCCCCCGTCGCTGATCACGCAGCAATCGAGCCGGCGCAGCGGCGCCGCCACCACCGGCGAATCCATCACCTCCTGCACGGTGAGCGGCTTGCGGAACATCGCGTTCGGGTTGTGCTGCGCGTGGGCCGCCGCCGCCACCCGCACCCAGGCGAGTTGCTCGAGCGTGGTGCCGTGCTCGTGCATGTGGCGCTGGGCCATCATCGCGTAGGTGGTGATGATGGTGCCGTTCAGGCCCGTCTCCCAGGGGCTGTCGGGCCGGTCGACCTCGCCCAGGCGCGCCGCGGTGCCGGTGGCCATGCCCTGGCTGCGCGGGCGTCCGGCGAGCGTGATCAGCGCCACCGAGCACTTGCCGGCGGCGATCGCCTGCGAGGCGTGGTTCAGGTGCGCGAGGTACGAGCAGCCGCCGGAATCGGTGGCGTCGTAGTGGCGCAGCTTCAGGTTCATGTAGTCGATCATCCAGCTCGAGTTCAGCCCGGGCGCGTCGCGTGCGCAGAAATAGCCGTCGACGTCGCTCATCGACAGGCCGGCGTCGGCCAGCGCGCCGCGCGCGCACTCGACGTGCAGCTCCGCGGTGGACTTGTCGGGCGCGTGGCGGGTGGGGTGTTCGAAGGCGCCCGCGATGCAGGCTTTGCCGTGGATGGTCATCGGGAAGGACTCTCCGCAGGGACGGGATCGACGCCCGGGCGATCGGGCCGGGTGCGATCGAGTATGCAATGGCCGATGGGGCGGTGTCGGGTGGCGGCCCGGTTCCTGGAATCGACCTTGTCGTCGCATCGCCGGGGTCGGCCGTTGAGGACGCTTCGTGGAACATCGTGCCGCTGCGCCCGGCGGTCGCCCCGAACACCCTATGATTCGGGCTGCCTTCCCAGGAACATCCCATGCCACTGTCGTCACTGCTTCGTCCTGCGCGCGTGGGCCTGCTGGCCTGCGGGATCGGTCTGTTCGCGGCCTGCGGCGGGGGTTCCTCCGGCGACGAGGCGCCTGCCCCGGCACCGGCTCCCGCGCCAGCCCCGTCGCCGGCGCCAGCACCAGCACCAGCCCCCGCACCGTTGCCTCCGCCCGACCCGGTCGGTCCGGGCGAATTTCTCGAGGCCACGCCCCTGGCCGGCGTGCCCGTGGCCGACATCAGCGCGGCGGTGGCCGCCCAGGGCTCGCGAGCGCAAGGGCTGCGGCCGGTCTATTCGGTGTCGTCCTACCGCATCACTTACTACACCACCGATGTCGATGGCCGGCAGGTGAAGGCCTCCGGGCTGGTGAGCCTGCCGGTCAAGCCCGCCGGCGCGCGAAGCCCGGTGCTGGGCTACCAGCACGCGACCACCTTCCGCGACGCCGAGGCGCCGAGCAACGCGGTCTTGCCCGGCGAGGCCCCGATCGTGCTGGCCTCGCTCGGGTTCATCGTGGTCGCGGCCGACTACGTGGGCTACGGCGTGTCCAAGGGCACGCCGCACCCCTATCTGCTGGCGACGCCCTCGGCCGCGGCGGTGGTCGACTTCCTCACCGCGGCGAGCACCTGGCGGCGACGCGCGGGCATTGTCGACAACGGGCAGTTGTTCCTCACCGGCTATTCCGAGGGGGCCTACGTGACGATGGCGGCCCACCGAGCGATGCAGACGAGCGGGTCCTCGCACCTGGCGTCGCTGAAGCTCGTGGTGACCGGTGGCGGCCCCTACGATGTGAAGGGCACGATGGATGGCCTGCTCGACCTGGTCCGCGACCAGATCCCGGTGGTCGCCTCGCTGCTCGATCCCGGCGTGCTGCGCTTCCTGGGCTCCAGCGTGCGCCGGCAACTGCGCGACGCGCTGCTGCGCCAGTTGTTGCCCGGGGACGCCGACGTGGTCTTCGACGTGCGCTTCATCGACCACTACCTCGCCGACGACTGGTTCCGCTTGGCGGTCGACAGCGACGTGCACGAGTGGCTGCCGGCGCTGCCGGTGCGCCTGTTCCACGGCCGGGAGGACCGCACCGTACCCTACGCCAGCTCCGAGAACACGTTGAAGGCGATGCAGGATCGCGGCGCAGGCAGCCGCGTGACGCTCACCGACTGCACCGCGTCGCCGTCCAGTCACCTGGGCTGTGTGCCAGGCTACCTGAACTTCCTGATGAGCGAAGTGGGGCGGATGGTGTCCGACCTCTGATGGTGGCCCGAGCGCCCCGCAGGGCACAGGGCCAACGATCGCGGCCGGGCGCCATCGCCCCGGTCGCGCGGACCGGTCAGCGGCCCAGCGTGCGCGGTCCGTACCAGTGTCGGCCGGCCTGCAGGTAGACCTGTGCGCCGGCGGGCAAGGCCGCGGCGGGCAGGTGCGAGGCAAGATCGATCGAGAAGGCGGCCTCGATCGTCTCGCCCACGCGCGGCGGGCGGGGCGACCACACCGGAAAACTCACCGGCACCACGTGAGCCTGCGCGCGATTTCGATGCACCACGAGCAGGTTGGCGCGCACCAGGGCCGAAGGCAGCGGGCGACTTGACGGCGCGGGGCCCGGGGCGGGCCCGAGGATCATCGGTGCGCTCAGTTCGAGTTTCAGGGCGGCATGCACCACAGCGGGTCGAGCGCCCCCACCCAAGGCGAACACCACGCCCGGCTGCGCCAGACCCGGCGTGGCGCCCGTGCGCTTGAAGACCGGAAGACCATCGGCCGATTGGCCGGCGGCGGCCAGCCGACCCATCACCGACAGGGCATCGGGCATCGGCGTGTTCGATGGGCCCGGCTGATCGGAGCGCACCTCGACCAGCGCCGGATTCGACGTCTGGTCGAAGGCGATCAGCCGAAGCTGCAGGCGCGCGGAGCGCGCCGACAATCCGAGCAGGCCGGCGGCGTCGAGCCAGGCCAGTCCGACGGTGGCCGCGGCCGGCGGCGGCGGAATCGCCGAGGGCGGGGCGGGCTTCGTCGGTGCCACCGGGGGCGCGGCGTCGGATTCCCGTGGTGCCGGCGACTTCGAGGGATCGGTGCGGAAGGCCGGCGCGGTGAACACCTGATCGCGGTCGATGTCCACCGCCACCAGCATCGCATTGGCGTGCCAATCGAGGGACTGCGCGCGGGCGGGATCGGTGCCGGTCAGCAACAGCGCGTTCAGCGTCAGCGGCCTGCCGCTCGCGGCCTGCACGGCTCGGGGCGCGCCGAGCGCCAGCCCGCGGAAATCGAGCTCCGCCGCTTGCAGCGGCAGGTTGGCCACCGCCGTCTCGTCGCGCCGGGCGTAGACGGCGTCGTCCAACGCCGACAGGCGCTGGGTCAGGGTGCGGAGTGCGTCCATCGGGCGGGGTCCTTTGTCGTTGGCCCACACCGGCGCGACCAGCAGCCAGGCAGCCAGCAGCAGCGTCGTGCGGTGTCTTGGCATGGCATCTCGGTCCGGCTCAGTGGAACTTCGACATGTCGTGGTAGAGGAAATCGAGCGCGCAGTGCTTGCACCACTCGATCTTGTGATCGCGACCGATGCCGAACATGATGCATTCGCCATCGTCGTAGCGGCCGGCGCCGTTGCCCTGCGCATCGCGTTCGTTCGGGGTCGCCGGATTCAGTGCCGGCGCCGTGGGATCGGCGGTCCAGGTGGCGCCGAACGCGCAATGCGAACCACTGCCGCCGCGCTGCTGGTAGAAGAACTTGTGGTCGGGGATTCCGGCCAGGCTGTCGACCCGGGCCTTGGCGAAGAGGTGCCCCATCTCGTGGGCCGTCACGTCCTGTATCGACGAAGCGGGGCGTCCACCCTTGACCACGCTGGCGACCGAGCCGTTCGGCGCCCATCCCAGGTAGGGGCCGTCGGCGGCGCGCAGATGCAATCGGATGCGCACCACATGGGTGGCATCCATGACACCGGCCGCTGGTGGCGTGAGCATCACCCGGTTCTTCGCGGTTCGGGTCTTGGCGACGACCACGTGGGCGGCGGGCAGCGGCTGCTGCGCGCCGATCACCCAGTTGGTGCCGTCCCAGGTCAGTTGCTGCCAGGTGGCGCTGATCACCAGCGCCCCCCCCTGCAAGGGCGGATCGATCAGCGTGAGCTTGTGGGGCCGGACCGCCGTGCTCGTGAGCGTGACCTCGCGCGCGACATTGTTGGCCGCGTCGAAGTCGAAGGGGCAGATGTCGGTGGTCACCCCCTGGGCGTCGAATTGCTCGTCGCAGACCACGACATTGAACTTGGGCGTGGTGGCGGCCGTTTCCGCGACGAACAAGGCCATCGCCTTGGCGTCGTTGTGGGTGCCGATGCACAACTTCGGCGTATCGCCGCCGCCGGGGTTGAACTGCCAATCCGGCCGGTACGGGTCGATCGTGAAGTTCGCGGCGGTCATGGTCTTTTCCTCGGTGAACAGCGGCTCGAGGAAGACCTTGCGTTGGCTCGTGTCGAAGCCGCCCATCGCGGCCATCGCGGTGTCCTTGGGGCATGTCACCTGGTAGAACACCTTGCGCCAGACCTGCACCGGCGTCACCGCCGCGAACACCGGTTCGCGCTTGCCCAGCGTGGCGTGGCCATGCACGTACTTCGTCAGGTGCGCGTCCTGTTCCAGGTACACGCCGGGATGGAACTTGTCGCCTCCCCATCGCGACAAGGTCAGTTCCACCTTCGCCTCGCCCTTGGCGTCGGTGACCGCCTTCAGGTGGAACAGATCCTGGCGGTCGGCCTTGTCCAGGTGCTTGAGCGCCGCGGGGGTGTCCTTCCACTTCACGTCGGTGCCGTTGCTCTTGCCGTCGGTGGGGAAGTCGATGCCCCAGTTGGCCGTCTTGCCGTTGTCCTTGTCGGGCGCGAGCATGAAGCGCAGCGGCACGCCGGCCAGCGGCGCGCTCAACTTGGCCTTGAAGCTGATCTTGCGGCCGGCCGGGTCGCCCTTGCGATTGATGTTGATGTAGAAGCGCTTCTGCGCCTCGTCCCAGGCGGCGTGTTCGTTGGCGCCCTTGGTGTAGTCGATCTTGAACTCGCTGACCGCCACCACCGTGAAGCAGCCCCAGTCGCCGCGCGCCTTGGGGGTGTGAGACAGACCGCCCCCCGCGCGGTCCAGGCCGAGTTCGAGCCGCGCGTCGCGCAACGCCTTGCCCGCGGCACTGCCCTCGACCCAGCGCACCTGCTCGGCCGCCTTCAGTGTGGCGACGGTGAGCGGTGACCCCGCGGCGGGCGCATTGCCTTCCTCCGCGGTGTGCACCGCCAGGCCCCCCACCGTGACGAGCGTGATCTGGTAGTCGTCGGTGCCGGCGGGCCACTGGGCCGCATCGAGCTTGGCGAGTACCACCTTCGCGCGACCGTGGTGCTCGCCACGCTGCGCGTGCAGCCATCGGCCCTTGCCGATCTTGTCGGCGTCCGAGAGGGCCTTCTGATCGGGCAGCTTCTCCTTCTCGAGCGCCGCGTGGTAGTCGGTGACCGGCTCCGTGTCCGGGTTGACCTTGCGTTTCTCGATCTCGGGGATGTCCTGCTCGTGCACCGTCAGCTTGAGCTCGACCACGCCCATCGCCTCGGTGGCCGGGGGCTTCACCACCACGCGGGCGTTGCCCGACGGATCCAGCGTCAGTTTCGCGGTGAACTGGCCCGCGGTCTTGGCGCGCAGGAAGAGCGGCACGGGACCTTGCAGCAACTGTGCCCGGGGAATCTTGCCGGCCAACGGCGTCTGGCACTGGGCATCGGTGAACACCTCGACGTTCGCGGGGCTCACCTCGAAGCTGCCGCCTTCGCCCAGGTAGGGCGGCGCGCCCGTGCTCTGCGTGGCCGACACCTCCACACGGGTGACGTTGTCGGTGAGCAGCTTCGCCTCGCCTTGCGGCTGGTGCGCGCTCAGGCCGCGGTCCAGCAGCACCACCTTGTACTCCACCTCGATCTTCGGCGTGACCACGTTGAGCAGCCACTTGAAGGGCACGAGCGCCCGCCCGGTGCCGCCCACCGGAACGGGCGTGGAGGTCGCGCTGCCGGTGTCCTTTTCGAAGAGGCCCTGAGGCGCGCTGACGCTGACCTGGTAGACGCCCGGCTCCACCTCCTGGAAGGTGTGCGTGCCGGCCTTGGTGCGCTGCTTGAGCGATTCCGGGCCCGACGCGGTGATCTCCACTTCTTCGGTGATCGGCTCGCCCTTCTCGTCGACCACCTCCACTCGCAGATTGCCCTTGCGGGAGGGGGGCTTGGGCGGAAGGGGGCGCGGCGGCTTTGGCGTGGGCCGCGGCTTGGGGGGCAGTTCGCCACCGGGCAGGGCGGGTTGTTCCGCATCCAGCGGGCGGTGGTCGTGCAGCCGGATCTCACCGTGGACGATCGCGCGCGCCAGCGCCGCCAGCACCTCGTCGTCGCTCAGACGGGCCGCATCGGGCAGGTCGGCCCACAGGCGAAGGGCCTGTCGCATCACGGGCTGCGCGTCCGGATGGTGACGCCACGCCTGCAGCCAGGCGAGCACGTCGTCCACACTGGCCCGCGCGAACATCGCCGAGCGCTCGTGCGTCTCGGTGCGGTGGCACAGCGTGTACTCCTGGAAGCCGGCGAAGAGTCGAAGCATGGTCGTTCGGCGGCCCGGCGGGGCTCGGTTGGAGGGGCGGGCACGTCCCGGTCGAACCGGGCGACTCTAGATCGCGACTCGAGGCAGCGTCAAAGGCGCACGTCTCGTCCCATGTGCCGCCGGACGAGGTGGCGCATGCGGTGGACGTCGTCTGCGACGGACCATGATGATCGCGTCCTACAACTCATTCTGCCCGCTAGATGCCTGGACAGGCTATACGACGAAGGTGGGGGGCGCGTCTCGGTCCATGGCGATGCTTCTGGTGGGACGCGAGAACGTGCTGGCGATGCCTAGCGTTCCAGAACGACGTGCAGCGCGTAGTAGCCCGGAATCGGCACCTTCAAGCGGCGAACGCGGCGAAGCCACTGATCCGGCGGTACCGGACCCCCGGCGCAGATCCATCGGAAAAGGAACGGGTCGACCATCGGGAACCACATCTGCTGCAACTCGAGCGCTCGCAAGGCGCTGAAATGTCCGTCGTCCATCAGCAGGCGCTGGAATGCATCGAGGTCGACGTACTCCCGCAGGTGAGTCACGTCGAGCACGGGTTCTCCGTCGCGGCGACGGAAGTACCAGGCCCAGCGACGCTTGAAGACGGTGGTCAGGTACGCGCGGCCCTTCGGCCGCAGCACTCTGGCGATTTCGCCCAGGTATCTCCGCTCGTCCGGCACGTGTTCCATGACCATCGTCGACGAAACGAAGTCGAGACAACCGGAGGCGATCGCAGGCACGTCCTCAGCGGACGCGACCTCGGCGAGGATGAACGGAAATCGGGACGTGACTCGGTGCAGGCGCTCGGCAGAAAGATCGACCGCGTAGACCGGACGTTCCGGCCCGATCGTCCCCCGACGTTCGAGCGCCGCGAGCAGCGGTCCGTCACCGCAGCCGAAATCGGCGAAGCTCAACGGTCCCGACGGAAGGTGGTCCAGCAGGATCGGGGGCAACTCGTCCACGTCGAAATGGCGGGCCAAGCGCGTGTACTGCAGCATCCGCTCCCCTTCTCAGCCGGCTTCGTCCGGTGTCCGGTCCGGTCATGGTAAGCGAATGCCTTCGCTGTCACACCGATGGCTTGCCCGCCTGGACCGTTTACCGGTAGCCCTGGTACACCCGGGTGCGGCCGTCGGCCTGCACCAGCAGCACGTCGTAGGGGTCGCGACGTCCGCCGTAGGCCGGGCCATCCATGCCGGGAGAGCCCACCGGCATGCCCGGCACCGCCAGGCCCAGCGCGCTCGGCCGTTCCTTGAGCAGCCGGCGGATCTCGCGCGCGGGCACATGCCCCTCGATCACGTAGCCCTCGATCAACGCGGTGTGGCAGGACCCGAGGGCTTCGGGCAGGCCCAGTCGGGCGCGGGCGGCGGTGTTGCCGGTGTCGTGCACCGAGACGACGAAACCTTGCGCCTGCAGGTGCTTGATCCAGTCGCCACAGCACCCACAGGTGGGCGCCTTCCAGACCTCGACACGTGTCGCGGGGTTGGCCGCCGCCCAGGGGCTGACCACGGCCGCGGCCAGCGCCACGCACAGCCGGCGTCGCCGGGCCGGTCGGGCAGGCGCCGCGGCGCAAGCGGGCGCATGACCCGGGTGGACGAGAGGGCTGCGGTTGGTGGTCGACATGGCGGTGGCTCGGGACGGCGTGATCGGTACAGGCAGAATAGCGGGATCGTGTCGCCGACGGGATGATGGAGATCAATGGCGGCAGGCAGGGGTTGCCGTGCGCCGCTCGAATCGGCCGGCGTCGCCTCGCGAGGGCTTCGGAGTCAGGGCGAACAGACGACATGGACACGGCCGAACGCAAAACGATCGACGCAACCGAGGTGCTGATCGATGGCCAGGGCCCCGACACCCTGGTGATGCTGCACGGCTGGCCCGACACCCGCCGCCTGTGGGACCCGCTCGTGGCGCGGCTCTCGCCCACGCACCGGTGCGTTCGGTTCACGCTGCCCGGTTCCGACCGGCAGACGGGCCGGCCCGCCCTGGGGCTGGAGGCGATGATCGAGCACATCGCCGCGATCATCGCCTCGGTCAGTCCGCAGGCCCCGGTGACGCTGATCCTGCACGATTGGGGCGCCTTCTACGGCTATCAGGTCGCCATGCGGCATCCGCAACGGGTCGCGCGCGTGGTGGGCCTGGACGTCGGCGACGTGCCCTCGCCGGAGTTCCAGCAGTCCCTGTCAGTGAAGGCGCGGGGGATGATCCTGGCCTACCAGGGCTGGCTGGCCATCGCGCATGCGATCGGCGGGCGCCTGGGCGATCGGATGACCCGCGCGATGGCCCGCGCACTGAGGGCGCCCGCGCCGCCACAGGACATCCACGTCGGGATGAACCACCCGTATCGCGCGCAGTGGACGGGCGGATTCCGAAGCGCGCGCGCCGTGCGGCTGTCCATGCCGGTGCTGTACCTGTATGGGGCGCGCAAGCCCTTCATGTTCCATTCGCCGCAATGGGTCGAGCGGCTGAACGCGACACCCGGCAGCGCGGCGCAGGCGATGCGCACCGGGCACTGGCTGATGGTCGACGACCCGGACGGCGTGCACCGCACCGTGGCGCAGTGGCTGGCGAAGACTCGGGGGGAGGGCGGCGGCCCTTGAGCGCGCGCCGGGCGTGCCGGCGCCGTGCCCCGCCTTACTTGGTGGGGCGCGCCTTGCGGCCCGGAGCGGCCGGGGGGATGTAGCCGGAGACGCGGTACAACCAGGCGTCGATCGGGGTACCGTTGTCGAAGCGGGTGAGCTTGCAGGCGATGACGTCGCCGCGCGCCGCCAGGCCGATCACCTGCTCGCGGACCATTTCCACCGGCATGCCGGTGTCGGAGGCGAGCTGCGAATCCAGACGCTCACCGTGCTTCTTCAGGCTCTTCAGGATGTCGGTCAAGGCGTTCAATCCGGTCAGGACCAAGTGGGGTGGCGAAATGCGGGTAGCCCTCCAGTATGACGAAATCCTCGATGCTTGGCAAGCCGCTCAGACCGCCCGGTAGATCTTGCCTCGACGCTTCACCACCTCCAGCAGCGACCAGTCGCCCGGGGCCACCGCATTGCCCCCGGGCCACAAGGGCCGCGGCGGCAGGCCGATCAGCGGCATCACCGTCGGGTGCGACACGTAGCGCCCCACCGTCTGCGTCGCGAAGGCCTGCAGGAAGGGCGAGCCCTCGGCGCGCAGCGAAGCCACCAGCGAGGCGGCGAGCGCGGGCGCGAGGCTCGCGAACCCCTGCCCGTGCTCGCGTCGCGCGCGGGCGTCCAGGTCGGCCAGGCCGGTGTCGAAGAGGTGGCGATCCCGAGGGGTCATCGGCGCGGGCGAGTCGAACAGGCCGAGCGTGCTCGCCGCGGGCATCCGCCCGTCGGGCGAGGCGGGAATGAGCTGATCCATCAGCACCGCGAGCATCGCGCGCTGCGCGCTGCCGAAGGGCATCGGGGCGGGCGCCGAGGGGGTGGTCGAGGCGGTCATCGCGGTTCAGTCGAAGAGGTTGGCCAGGCGCCGCTTCATCGCGTCGGCGATGTACAGCGCCACCGCCTGGATGGTGCTGGTCGGGTTCACGCCGGCCGAGGTGGTGAAGACGCTGCCGTCGATCACGAAGAGGTTGCGCACTTCGTGCGCGCGGCCCCAGGCATTCACCACCGAGGTGGCCGGGTCCTCGCCCATGCGCGCGGTGCCCATGTTGTGCCAGCCGGCCATCTTCCAGGGCGCCTCGAACTGAACGCCCGTGGCGCCGGCGGCCGTCAGCACCTCGGTGGCGCGCGCCACCGAATGATCGAGCATGCGCCGGCTGTTCTCGCTGAGCGTGTAGAGGATCTTCGGGGCGGGGATGCCGTCGCTGTCGGTGAGCGTGTCGTCGAGCACCACGCGGTTGTGCGCCTCGGGCAGGTCCTCGCAGATGTTCACCATGCCGGTGGTGTGCGCGAAACTGCGCGCGAAGGCCTCGTGGAATCCAGGCCCCCAGGGGATCTGCCCGCTGCCCAGCCCGTTCATCGCGGTGACCAGCGGGCCGCGCCCGCGCACGATCTCCATCGTGTACCCGCGCACGAAGCCGCGGCTGCGGTCGGTCTCGTAGAACTCCTGGCTCCAGATGCAGCAGCCCGAGGCGCCGAACTGGCCGTCCAGGCGCTGCGCGAAGGTGCCGGTGACCCAGGCGTAGGGGTGCAGCATCAGATAGCGCCCCACCACGTCGTTGTTGTTGGCCAGGCCATTCGGAAAGCGGGCCGAGCGCGAGTTCAGCAGCAGCCGCGGCGTGCCGATGCCATTGGCAGCGAGCACCACCACCTCGGCCGGCTGGAAGTGCTCCCCGCCGTGCGCATCGAGATAGATCACGCCGTTGGCCAGGCCGTCGTCGCCGACGGTGATCTCGCGCACGCGGGCCCGGGTCTGCAGGCGCACGCCGCGTCGCATCGCCTCGGGCCAGTAGGTGATGTCGGTGCTCGCCTTCGCGCCCTGCGGGCAGCCGCTGGTGCACGGGCCCAGGTTCAGGCAGCGGTCACGTCCTTCGTAGGGCAGGCTGGCGATCGCGCTGTCCGAGGGCCACCAGTGCCAGCCCAGTCGGTTGAAGCCGCGGGCCAGCCATTCACCCGAGGTGCCCAGGGGCAGCGGGGGCAGGGGCAGCTCGTGGTCCGGATAGGCCGGGTCGCCGGGCAGTCCGGCCACGCCCATCATGCGGTCGTTCAGGGCGAAGAATGGCTCGAGCGTGTCGTAGTCGATCGGCCAGTCGTCGGCCACGCCATCGCAGCTGCGCACCTTGAAGTCGCTCGGATGGAATCGCGGAAAGTGCGCCGCGTAGAGCACCGTACCTCCGCCCACGCCATTGAAGTTGGCGATCTGGATCGGCGAGTGGTCGTTGTTGACGGGATAGTCGGTGATCCGAGCGCGGGTGTTCGGGTTGGAGCTGAATTCGCCCATCTGCCGCAGTTCGCCGCCAAGGCCCGTGCTGGGATAGGTTGCCGGGTTCATCCAGTCACCCTGTTCTAGGCACAGGATGCGCAGGCGGGTGTCGGCCATCGACCAGGCGAAGGCCGCGCCGGCGGCGCCGGCGCCGATGATCAGGATGTCGACAGGATCTTTGCGGGGCATCAGTCGTTCTCGGAAGCGGCGGGGTTCAGCGAGACGGCTTCATTGTAGAAGCGCGACCGACAACCATGTCACCCACGCGACGGATGTCAACGGAAAGGCGCTGCATCGCGTGCTGCGCGGCGGGGCTTAGATACCCGCCTTCGCGGTGAGCGATTCCCAGGACCCGTCGCGAAGACCAGCCTCCCACCGGATGCACGGGAGTGAATCGCCGGCTGACTGACGGTTCGGCGATAGCCGATCGAGGCATCAGCAGCATCGCGTCGAGCGCGCCCGCCAGCATGCGCTCCCGGTTGGACGAACGCGAGATGATCGTCGGCGTCGGAGCGACCAGGTGATTTGCCTGGAAATTGCTCACGTATTCGTGCCAGGTGGCTGTTCCTCGGCCCGTCATCACCCATCGGGCTTCGGCGAGCTCGCGCCACGCGACGGGGCGTCCCCGTCGGGCCAGGCGATGGGCCTTGGGCGCCACGGGCTGCATGGGATCGTCGATGAGGACGTGCCACTCGAGACCATCGCCTGGTGTGTCGCTCAGGCCGAAAACGGCGAATGCGAGTTCGCCGCTCAGCACGCCTTGGCGCAGCGAGTCGGTCATGCCGCCGATCAGTTCGACATTCACCCCCCGATCGACCAGCGCGCCGATGGCCGGCTCTACCCAGGCATCCGGGATGCCGTTGCCCAGACCGAAGCACAGGGTGCCGGCGCGCACCTGTCGGAGATCGCGCAGTTGTGCTTGCAGATCGAAGGCGGCCAGATCGATCCGAGCGGCCCGTTCCAGAAAGGCCCGACCGAGATCGGTCGGGCGCATGCCGCGTGGCAGGCGCTCGAAGAGTTGCACGCGCGTGGCGCGCTCCAGGCGAGCCAGCGCCTTGCTGAGCGTGCCCGGCGCGATGCCCAGCCGTATCGCGGCGGCCGACAGGCTGCCCTCCTGGCCGATGATCACCGCCAGTCGAAGATCATCCAGATTCATGGTTTTCCAATTCGGAAATGGTCATCGCATTATCGTGATTGATCGCCTCGGACGCTCGCCCTATGGTGGGGACCCTGTCCCTGAAGGAGACCCGACGTGATTCGGATCATCGACCGCCTGTCGTCAGCGCTCACGCCAGCGCGATGGGCCGTGGCCGTCCTGATTGCCGTGAGCACCAGCGCTTTCGCGCAGGGTGGTTTTCCTTCGCGCCCGATCACCATCGTGGTGCCGTTCGCGACCGCCAGCGGATCGGACATCAGTGCGCGCATTCTGGCCAAGGAGATGAGCGAGGCGCTGGGCCAGTCGGTGGTGGTCGAGAACCGGCCTGGCGCCAACGGCTCGATCGGCGCCCAACTCGTCGCTCGCGCCAGAGCCGATGGCCACACGCTGCTGCTGGGCAGCGCGACCACCAATGCGACGAACTACTTCTTTTTCCCGACGAAGCTCGGGTATCGACCCGAGGAGTTCGACATCGTCAGCGGCCTGGGCAGCACGCCTCAGGTGCTCTGGGTTGCCGAAAGCTACAAGGGCCGGCGCCTGGCGGATCTGATCGCCGATGCCAGGGCGCGCCCGGGCAAGCTGAGTTGCGGGGCGGGCAATGCGGTGACGCAGGTGGCTTGCGAACTGCTGAAGCGACGCGCCGGCATCGACGTCACCATTGTCTCGTACAAGGGCAATGCCCAGGCCATCGCCGACATCGCCGCGGACCAGATCACTTTCGCGTTCTCCGACATGACCGCCGCGCTCGGCTACATCGAGCAACGCAAGGTGCGTCCGATGGCGGTGGCCCAGCCTCAGCGCTCGCAGCATCTGAAGGACGTGCCCACGCTCCACGAGGAGGGTTACCCGGACATGAACTTCACTGGCTGGGCCGCCGTGTTCGTCCCTGCGCGTACGCCCGAGCCGGTTCTGGCGGCCCTGAACGCGGCCATCCGGCGGTCCAATGCCAGCGAGCTGGCCACCGCGTCGCGACGGCGCAGCGGCAGCACGGATCTGTGGATGACGGTAGAAGACTCCCGGCGGTTCGTTGCCAGCGAGATCGCGCGCTGGCAGGACTACATCCGACTCAGCGGCGTCAAGCCGGAGTAATCGGTATCGGGTGAGATCCGTGTCACGCAGCAGGGATACCGGCCGCCGCGGCGTGCACGGCAGGCAGGGCGAGCGGCCGAATCATGCCGAGGCGATCAGACGCCGATCACCGACTGCACCGTCGGCAGGCCATCGGCCACTCGAGTCCATCGGCACTGGGGGCTCACCCGCCAGACCTCGCCGGTGTCGGTGCCGACCAGCACGCCCCCGGGGGTGTCGGGGTCGGGTGCGAGGCCGTGGAAGTTGGCGGGCGAGGGCGAGTGCGCGGCGTCGCCCAGGCTGTGCCAGCTGACGCCGCCGTCGTCGGAGCGGTACAGCGCCGCCTGCGCGCCGCCCTCGTCGCGGTGGCTGGAAAAGGCCGTCGGCGCGCTGGCCACCGTGAGCGCGTGCGGCGCTCGCGGGTCGATGCACATCGGGCGTGAATAGCGCGGGGTCACGCCCTGCCAGGCGTAGCGCCAGGTCGCGCCGGCGTCATCGGAGCGGAACACGCCGGCATTGCCTTCGATCATCTCGGCCACGCCGTCGAAGCGGCCGTAACCGGTACTCACGAAGAGCGTGCGCGGGTCGGCCGGATGCACGCACAGCATGTGGATGTCAGGGTTCTCGCCGGGCAGGGTCAACGTCCAGTGTTCGCCCGCGTCGTCCGATCGCAGCATGCCGCCGACCTCGACGCCCACCCACAGACGCCGCGGGTTGTCGGGGTCCACCGCGACTGCCCGTGCCCGAGGCGGCAGCCGCGGCTGCACAGGCACGCACCAACGGTGCGCCTCGGGGTGAGCAGCGAGCGACGGCAGTTCGGTCCAGGTATGTCCGCCATCGGTGCTGCGGTAAAAGGCGGCGGGCTCCACGCCCGCGTAAAGAGTGGGGCCGGTGGCCTCGCCGCGGATCTGCCACACCGCCAGGCCCTGCAGACCCGCGGGGTCCCAGTGCTGGCCGTCATCGATCGAGCGGAACAGGCCGTTGGCCGTGCCGGCCCACAGGACGCCCTGCAGGCGCTGCAGTTCCCGCACCTGCGGTTCGGCCAGAACCGATCGCGCGCCGGCAGGTTCGAAGCGGAACAGTCCCTTGCTGGTGCCGGCGAAGATGGTCATCGTGTTCCCGATCGTGGAAGGTCGTGGGCGGCGGCACGGCCGGAGCGGTGGCCATGGGCATCCGTCGGAATCGGGTCGCAGAATAGCCCGAAGGGGGCGCGGGTGTAAGGTTGCGCCACCATGCGAACGAACTTTCTAAGTGAACTTCCCCGGTAGTGGCAACCCCCCTGTGGCGTGGCGGCCTGACCCGGCCCGTTGGCCACCGGCGCTCGCCGGTCGATCGTGCCTCTAGCTGACCTCATGGTCGGACGATGCGACCGATGCGACCGATGCGCTGGCTGATCGGTCTCGCCCTGGTGGCGGTGCTGGGCGCGTACGCGCTGTACCGCGTGCAGATCGGCGAGGCCTACCGACGCATCGCGGGTGCCGGCGAGCGCGTGGCCACGCCGTTTGGCGATGTCGAGTTCGTCAGTGGGGGCTCGGGTGCGCCGGTGCTGGTGATTCATGGCAGCGGCGGGGGCCACGACCAGGGTGCCCTGATCGCGAAGGCGGTGGTGGGCGACGGTTTTCGCTGGATCGCGCCCTCACGCTTCGGCTACCTCGGTTCCGCGCTGCCGCCGGGCGCGTCGTTCGAGACCCAGGCCGACGCGTATGCCCGACTGCTCGACGCGCTGGGCATCGGCCGTGTGGCGGTGGTGGCGATGTCGCAGGGCGGGCCCTCGGCCCTGTTCTTCGCGCTGAAGCACCCGGAACGGGTGACCGCGCTGGTGCTGATCTCCTGCGGCGTGGCCGCCGACTCGGGGCCCGAGCAGCAGCAGGCCAGCGCCAATGGCGATCGCCTCACCACCATCTTCCAGCACGATGCGTTGTACTGGCTGGCCAGCACGGTGTTCCGCGGCCCGTTGATGGAGCTGATGGGGGCGAGCCCGGCGGTGATCGAGGGCCTCAGCGCGGAACAGCGCCGCACGATCGACGAGGTGATCCGTGGCATGAACCCCGTGCGGCCGCGCGCCGCGGGTGTGGTGCTGGACAACCGGGCCGCGATGCCCAACGAACGCATCGCGGCGATCCGCGCGCCCACCCTGATCTTTCACGCCACCGACGACGGTTTGCAGCGCTATCGCAATGCGGCGTACGCGGCCGCGACGATCCCCGGGGCGCAGTTGCGCCGATTCGATCGGGGCGGCCACCTGCTGATCGCGGTGGAGCAGGCGAGCGTGCGCGAGCAGACCCAGGCCTTCCTTCGTGCGCACGGGCCGCCCTGACCCTCAGAACAGCCGCCCTTGCGCGTCAGGCTCGTCGCTGGGGCGGTCCCGGTGCGACGTCCGGGGCTTCGTCGCGGTCGAGCGCCGACCCGACGGCGGCAGCCCGCTCTTGCGCGAGCCGTGCCGGGCCTGGATCGCGGTCGCTTCCTCGTGTGCCGCCCGGCTGCGCCGCAGCGCCCAGAGCCGCTCGCTCGCGAACGCGAGCGCGCCGGCCTCCTCGACGATCGGCGCCGGATAGGCCGTCGTGCCGAACTCGGGCAGCCAGCGGCGCCGGTACTCGCCGTCGGGGTCGTGGTCGCGCGCCTGCTTGGCCGGCGAGTAGATCCGGAAGGTGTTGATGCCGGTGGTGCCTGATTGCATCTGCATCTGGCTCCAGTGGATGCCGGGCTCGAAATCGAGGAACTGCCGCGCGAGGAACAGGCCGGGCTCGCGCCAGTGCATCCACAGGTGATAGGCCGCGAAGCTCACCAGCATCGCGCGCATCCGGAAGTTCAGCCATCCGGTGGCGCGCAACTGGCGCATGCAGGCGTCGACCATCGGGTAGCCGGTGCGACCCTCGCACCAGGCGTGCAGGCGTTCCGTGTCCAGCGGGTCGGGATGACAGCCGTCGCCCGGCCGAAGCCCGTCGGCGGTGCGGGCGAAGTGGCGGTGCTCGATCGCGGGTTCATCCTCGAGCTTCTGGATGAAGTGGCAGTGCCAGCGCAGGCGCGCGGCGAAGCCACGAAGGTGATTGGCCCAGGATCGGTCGGGCGCATCGGCGAGGCGTGCGGCGGTGGCCTGGTGCACGCAGCGCATCGAGATCGTGCCGAAGGCGAGGTGGACGCTCAGGCGGCTGCAGCCCTCGGCGGCGGTCAGGGGGCTGGACAGGGTGGTCCGATACGCCTGACTTCGCGTCTGGAGAAAACCCGTCAAGGTGTCCCAGGCGGCGCGTTCGCCGGCGGGCGGCAGGGGGATGGCGGGCGAGTGCACGCCCAGCGCACCCAGCGAGGGCAGGGGGTCGGCGAGCACGCCCGCCGGCGCCTTGAACCCCCGCGGCCGCGGCGCCTCGGGCGCATTCATGCGCTGGTTCCAGCGCGCGGCCCAGCCGTCGCGCGAACGCAGACGCCGAATCACCCCGGTCTGCGCGAACTCCCGCCAGTCCACGCCGTGGTGGCAACACCACCTCGCCACCGCCTGGTCGCGGCGGTAGCTCCAGCCCGGTCCGGTCTCCTCGTGCGAGAGCAGGTGGGTGAAGCGCAACTGCGCGCGCAGCGCGCCCAGCACCGCGGTCATCTCGCCGGTGCGCACCAGCAGGGGCAGGCCGAGCGCGGCCAGGTCCTCGCGCAGCGCGGCCAGGGCCGCGAGCAGATGGGCCACGTGGCGAGGGTCGCACTCCGGGCTGGACAACCACTCGGGTTCGATCACCGCGAGCGCGATCGCGCGCTCGAAGCCGGCGGCCTGGGCGAGAGGCGCGTGGTCACGCACACGAAGGTCGTGCTTGAACCAGACGAGGGCGGTGGGTGGAGGCATCTCAGTGGGTGGCTCGGTCGACGCGACGCTGGCCTCGGGAGACGCGCGACCACCAGCGGGAGAACGAGTCGCAGCGCACGGGCACCGCGTCGAACAGCGTGGGCGTGGGTTCGAGCGTCGCCCAGGTGGGCAACCAGCGCGCGAGGTGGGGATCGTGGCGACTGCGCACGCGGCGCGCCGCGCCGAGCGCCCGACCGATCGCGGCGGCCTCGCCGTGCCAGCAGTGCGCCGACAGGTCGGCCAGACGCCGCGCGACGAATCGCCATCGCGCCTCGGACCACGGCCAGGCGCGGTGGAAGTCCGCCACGAAGATGCCGATCACCGCCGCGTCGGCCGGCAGGTCCGCCGGGCGCGGGCCGAGGTTCCAGGGGTGGACCAGCCAGACCTCCCGATCGGCCACCTCCGCGGCCCGGGGCGGGGTGAGCGCGATGTCCCCGGGGGGCGTGGCGAGGCACGCCGGTTCGACGACCGGCGCGCCTTCGGGTCGCGGCGATGTCGCGACGGCCGACGCCGGCGTGCGGGCGATCCGCGCGAGCGCATCGTAGGACGTGTCGATCACCGTGCCCGGGCTGTGCCACTCGGGGGACGCGAAGCGCGCGACATTGTCGGCGTTGAAGAGGTAGGGTTGGCGGCTGCCGGTGCCGGCCACCCACTGCCAGCTCAGGTGGTTGCTGGCGAGGTCGCCATCGAGCAAGTGCCCATAGAGCCAGTCGGCGCCGCTGCGCCAGTGCACGTGGCGCAGGTGCACCAGGTAGCTGGCCAGCCACATCCGCGCGTGGTTGTGCAGCCAGCCGGTTCGGTACAGGGTGCGCACCGCTGCGTCGATCGCGGGCACCCCGGTGGCGGCGGCGCGAAGGTCCTCGGGCAATGCGCGGGCGTACCGCGACTCGGGCATCGGTCCCTCGTGCAATGAGGCGAGGATGCCGTCGCCGCGGTGCGACCAGACGTGGCGGAAGTACTCGCGCCAGCCGAGCTCGAAGGCGAACTTGTGACTGGTCGTCAGCGGATGGCGCGCGGCGACGCGGGCGAAGACCTCGGGCACCGTGACGAAGCCGTGGGTGAGATACGGCGACAGGGCGCTCACCGCGCCGTGCAGGTGATTGCGGGTGCGCGCGTAGGCCTGCGGTTGCACGGCGTCGATTCGCGCGTGCGCTTCGGCGAGCGTGGGCGGGAAGCGCTCGATCACGTCGCCTCGGCGGTTCGAACCCGGGTCGCCACCTCGCCGCGTCGGATCGCGGCGGCTCGGTCCCGCACCGCGTGGCGTTGCGCCGCGTCGAGTCGCCCCAGGTTGCGAAGCTGCGGGCGCATGCGCGGGTTGCGCGCCAGCGTGGCCTCGTGGCGCATCAGGAAGTCCCAGTACAAGGTGGTGAACGGACACGCCCGATCGCCCGCGCGCTGCACCGGATCGAACGGGCAGTGCCGGCAGTGCGGACTCATCCGCTGCAGGTACCGGCCGGTGGCCACGTAGGGTTTGCTCGCCATCACCCCGCCGTCGGCGTACTGGCTCATGCCCAGCGTGTTGGGCAGCTCCACCCACTCCACCGCGTCCACGTACACCGCGAGGTACCAGGCGTGCACCTGGCGAGGCGCCACGCCGAGCAGCAGCGCGTACAGGCCGGTGACCATCAGGCGCTGGATGTGGTGCGCGTACCCATGGGCGAGCGTCTGCGTGATCGCCTCGCGCAGACAGGCCATCGTCGTGTCGCCCGTCCAGTACCACGCGGGCAGGTCCTGATCGGCCCGCAGGGCGTTCGCCTCGGCGTAGGCGGGCATTCGCGTCCAGTAGACGCCGCGCACGTACTCCCGCCAACCGAGCACCTGGCGCACGAAGCCCTCGACGCTCGCCAGGGGCGCGCGCCCGTCGCGATAGGCCGCCTCGGCGGCCGCCACCACCTCTCGCGGGTTCAGCAGCTTCAGGTTCAGCGCGGCCGACAACTGCGCGTGGTAGAGCCAGGGTTCGCCGGGCCAGATCGCATCCTGGTGCGGACCGAAGTGCGCCAGGCGCTGATCGATGAAGGACCGCAGGGCGATCAAGGCCTGCGCCCGGGTGACGGGCCAGGCGAAGTCCTCGAGCGAGCCCGGGTGGGTCGGGAACGTGGTGCGCACCAGCGCGATCACTTCGCGCGTGATCGCATCGGGCTCGAACCGGGCGCGCGGCGGTATCGACCCCGGGCCCTGCGGGCCGAACGGTTCGCGGTTCTCGGCGTCGAAGTTCCATTGTCCACCGGTTGGCGCATCGCCTTCCATCAGCACGCGATGGCGGCGGCGCTGCTCGCGGTAGAAGTGCTCCAGGCGAAGACTGCGCCGGCCGCGCGCGTGGGCGGCGAACTCGCGAACCGTGCAGAAGAAGTGCCGGTCTTCTCGGATCTCCAGAGGCAGGCCATTGGCCTGCGCCACCGCCCGGATCGCCTGCAGCACCCGCCAATCGCCGGGCGCGGTCATCACAAGTGCGGTCGGCCGCAGGCGCTCGATGTCGGCCTGCAACTGCGCGTCCAGGCAGCCGCGGTTGCCCGGTTCGGAGAGCGCGGTGTAGTGCAGCGGCCGCCCGGCCTCGCGAAGCGACTGGGCGAAGTGACGCATCGCCGACAGAAAGAGCACCGTTCGGGGTTGGCTGGACCAGACGTGGGTGGACTCCTGGGCCACTTCGGCCATCCAGACGAGATCGGTCGTGGGCTCGAAATCGTCGAAGGCGCTGGCCTGCAGGTCGAGCTGATCGCCGAGCACCAGGACGAGGTGCCGGAGTGAGGATGACGTGGGCCCGGCCATCGGCCGGACCATTGTCGCCGCGGGCGCGGGCTCGGCCGGCGTGTGGCGGCGGGGGTCAGCCATGGGACGTGTCGGGGTGCCGGCCCAGATGGCGCCGGCAGCGATCGGAGCAGAACTTCACGTCGGCCCAATGCCGGGCCCAGCGGCGACGCCAGGCCATTGGCCGGCCGCAGGCCGAACAGGGCTTGCTGGGCAATGCGGACTTGTTGCCGCGGTGTCCGCTGTTCGGCGGGTTCATGGAGGCGGGTGGGTCGGGGCGTGAAGGAAGGGGTGAATGTTAGTCAAAAAGAGGACACTTCGCTCATAGAAGGGATATGAGCGAGTAATGTCGGATAAAATATGCGTCAAACCAGGGTCAATTGCCTTCGACTCGGCTCATGCCACCCGTCCAGCGTCCTCGTCGCGCTCCGGCGTCTGCCGGGCCATCGCCTGCGCCCTCCGGCGCATCGGCGACCCGTGCCGGTGCGCCGCCCCGCTATCGCATCGGCGCGGTCGCCCGGATGCTTCGCATGCCGGTGGCCACGCTGCGGGTCTGGGAGCGTCGCTACGCGCTGACCACGCCAACCTGGTCGACCGGTGGGCAGCGCCTGTACTCGGACGACGACGTCAAGCGCCTGGCGCTGCTGCGCCAGCTCAACGGCCTGGGCCATGCGATCGGCAGCGTCGCCGGGCTGGATCTCCAGGGCCTGCAACGGGTCGTGGCCACCCACGCGAATCCCGCGATCGGCGCGACATGGGCGGGCGATGCCGAGTCGTCTGCGCCGCCGTGGCGCCTGGCCGTGGTCGGTGAGTCGATGGGAGCGCGCCTGGCGTCGTCGGGTTTTCCGTGGGGGGCGGGCCGTGCGGTGGATCTGGTCGGGCCGTTCGGCGACGACGAGCGCCTGGCGGCGCGACTGGAGCGGCAACCCGTCGACGCGCTGCTGTGGCATCTGCCCGAGTTGCCGCCGGGTGATGGCGCGTCGGCACGGCGGCTGCGCGAGTCGGTGCCGGCATCGCTGCCGATCGCGGTGGTGTACCGCTACGGCAGTGAACCCGCGGCCGCGGCGCTGTCGGCGACGGGCGCGATGCTGCTGCGTGAACCCCAACCGGACGTCGCCCTGGGCCAGTGGCTGCGGGCGTGGTTGAACACGCGCGCCTCGCCGGCCGCGGCGCCCCTGGGAACGCGTGTCGAGGCGCTGCCATCGGTCGATCCCGGCGATGCCGTCCCGGCGCCCCGTTGGGACGACGCCGCCCTCGCCGAATTCGCGGCACGCTCCCAAACGGTGGCCTGCGAATGCCCACGCCACGTGGCCGAACTGGTCGCGCAGCTCTCGCACTTCGAGGCCTACAGCGCCGGTTGCGCAGCGCGCAACCCGGCCGATGCCCGTCTTCACGCCTTCCTGCGCCAGGTGGCCGCGCAGTCGCGCGCGCGGTTCGAGGCCGCGCTCGCGCGGATCGCGGCGCACGAGGGCCTGCCCCTGCCGCCCCGAAGTCGCGCCGGGCGCTGACGCGCGCTCGGCGGCCGCACTACAGTGGCGGTCATGCGCGCCCACGTCACCATCGTCGAGACCGGCCGGGAGGGCCAGGTGATCTACACCGAGGGCTTTCGGCACGTGTCGGGCTACTGGGAATTCGGTGGCGGTGACGTGGTGGCGATCGTCGGCATGGGCAGTGTCGAGGACTGGCGCGCCCACCACCCCTGGGCGCTCGAGCGGCGGGCGCAGATCCTGCGGTTCGTGGCCGACGAGGTGCTTCGCCAGCGGGCACCCCGATGCGTGGCGTCGATCGACGACGGCAGCGGGGACATCCGCCTGCACACCTCGAGCCCGGCCAGCGCCGCGTCAGCGCCGGCCGGCGGCGCGCCGGCGGTGGGTTCGGACGCTGCACCGGTCGGGGACGCATCGGCCGCGGCGAGCCCGGCGCACCGAGCGCCGCCAGCGGCCGTCCAGGGCACGGTCCGTCGACGCTGGCGCCGCTGGAGCGACATCGCGGTGGCCGCGGTGCTGCTGCTCGCGGCGGTCCTGTGGGCGATCGATCGCTGGTGGGTGATCGATCCGGGCAAGGGCACGCCGCTGGGCGAGACGCTGCGCACCGAGACGCACCTGGCCACGCTGATCCAGACGCTGCAGGCCTATCGACCGAGTCTGCACCGGGATCACGCCAAGGACCGCTACCGCCTTGGGGTGTTCCTCGTGCCCCTGGATGGCTCGGCACCGCGGCTGGTTCCGCTGGTCGAGGACCTGCGCGGCGGCGGCGCCAACCTGGCGCGTGTCATCGGCAGCGATGGCCGCACGATGTGGATCGATGCGAACGCGCTGCACGGCGTGAATCTGCGCACGGGCGCGCCGATCGGGGTCGCCGCCGTGCGCCAGGCCAACCCGGGGCTGCCCTCCGCCCTGCTGGACGACTCCCGCGGCATGGACATCGTCGAAGGGCGCCTGCGTCTGATGGCGCGTGATCGCAGCGTGGCCTATGCGATCGACCCGGAAAGCCTGAAGGCCCGCGCCGTGACCCCTGTTCCGGTGAACCGTCCCCTGAGAGCCCCCGCACCCGCCCGTTTCCTCGCCGCGGGCCTCGTGGTGTCGGCGAACCAGTGGCTGGGCCTGCACTCGCCGGCCGAACGGGAGGGTGCGTTCCGGGCCGGGCGCTGGGTGCGACCGGTGGAGAGCGCCGAGGAGGCCCGGCAGACGCGCCGGCTGGTGCGCGGGCAGCTCGATGCGTCGGTCAGCGCGATGGGCGGCGCGAACGCCGGTCGGCGCATCGTGTCGATGCAGCCGCTGACCAGCACCGACTACCTGGACGCGGCCTTCCTGCGGCGCGACGAGAAGGCCGAGCCGATCCGCCTGAAGGACCCCGATGGGGCGCTGATGCTGCACACGAGCGCGCCGGGGCGCCAGGGCACGCTCGTGGTGTCGCGGGTGAACCTGGATGGCACCGTGTCGTGGTCACGCGATACCGCGCTGGATCGCTTCACGCTGCGGCAGATCCTGCCGGGCGAGGAGGCCACCGCGTTCGTCGGCACCCGCGTGCCGGTGCCCGACACGGTGAGCGAGCCGTTGCTGGTGATCGTGACCCATGCCACCGGGCAGGTGGTCACGCATTCGCTGTGGCGCTGATGACCGCGCGCGCCGTCTACTTCGCGGCCAGCAAGGCCTCGATCCGTCGCACCAGCGCCTCGTCCTCGGGCTTCACCGAACTGGCGTAGCTGCCCGCCACCGCGCCCTTGCGGTCCACCAGGTACTTGTGGAAGTTCCAGCGCGGGGCCTGTCCGCTCGCCTTGGCCAGCGCCGCGTGCAGCGGGTTGGCCTCGGGACCCACGACCCGCGTCTTCGCGAACATCGGAAACCGCACCCCGTAGGTGTTGAAGCAGAACGCCGCGATCTGCTTGGCGTCGCCCGGCTCCTGCTGGCCGAAGTCGTTCGAGGGAAAGCCCAGCACCACCAGGCCCCGTCCGGCGTATCGGGCATGCAAGGCTTCCAGGCCCTCGTACTGGTTCGTGAACCCGCAGTAGCTGGCCGTGTTCACCACCAGCAGCACCTTGCCCGCGTATTGGCACAGGGCTTGCGGCGCTTCGTCCTGCAGCCGCGGGAAGGTGTGGGCGAGCAGCACGGGGCAGGCGGCAGGGGCTGCCGTGGTCTGGGTGGCCGCGCCCGCACGGGCGCCCACCAGGGCCATCGGCAGGGCGAGAAGGGTTCGACGGGTGGGTGTCATCGGGAGGGCTTCGCTGGCAATGGGCAGGCCGATGCCCCCTTTGTAACGCCAATCGAGCGTCCGTGCCGAAGGAACCCCAGGCCCGTGTCCGGTTCCCGCCCTTCGCCTGGCGGCGCGGCCCGGAGGCTGGCCGCTCAAGGCCGCGCGGGTTACGCCGATATCCGTCGAATGCAGGCCATCCGAATGCCCCGGAGACTGGCGGGCTTCACGCTCGTCGAACTGGTCGTCGTGATCGCCCTGCTGGCGATCCTGGCCGCGGTCGGTTTGCCCCGATTCCTGGACCTGGGGCGGGATGCCCGCGTCGCCAGCCTGCAGTCGGCGGTGGCCGCCTTGCGCAGTGGCGCGGAGGCGGCGCGGGTGGCGTGCATCGCCCGGCCGTCGTGTGGCGACCAGGCGTCCATCAGCGGCAGCCTGCAAGGCCCCGGGGGCGTCACTGGCGTGCTGAAGCATGGGTATCCGACCGGGTTGTCCCGTGTACCCAGCTACTTCGGGATCAAGGAGTGGGTCGACATCGGCGACGGGCTCGTTCTGACCGAGCGCGCGGCCGACTTCACCACGGTGATCACCGCCCAGGGCGCGCCCGATCCCTCGAACTGCCAGGTCACGTACAGCACCCGGACGCTGGTGGCGGCGGGGATGAGGCCCGAGATCCAGATCACGACGTCGGGGTGCTGACGCCTGCGTCAGGCATCTTGCGGACGGTTCGGACCCGGTCGTTCCGGTCGCCGGCCGGGGAACCCCGTCGAATGCCGGATGTGCCCGGACACGATTGTGCTCCCGATGCTGGCGTTCTCACGGCGGCAGGCCGTCCGGACGGCGCGTGTCGATGAGGCAGAGGGGGGGGGCTTGGCAAGTCTTATATAAGACATAAAATAGCGTACTGAACCTGGGTCAGATCGGGCCGGCTGGGGCAAACTGTCATCGATGCCGGCGCCCGACCTCGGTGACCGTCTGCCCGTCCAACAGGAGCCCTCACGATGCTGCAAGCCTATCGCCAACACTCGGCCGAACGCGCCGCCCTCGGCATTCCCCCGCTGCCGCTGTCCGCGCAGCAGGTCGACGAGCTGATCACCCTGATCAAGAACCCGCCGGCCGGCGAGGACGCCTTCCTGCTGGACCTGCTCACCCACCGCGTGCCCCCGGGCGTGGACGATGCCGCCAAGGTGAAGGCCAGCTTCCTGGCGGCGGTCGCGCACGGCGAGCTGAAGGTGGGCCTGGTCAGCAAGGCCAAGGCCACCGAGCTGCTGGGCACGATGGTCGGCGGCTACAACGTGCACCCGCTGATCGAACTGCTCGACGATCCCGAGGTGGCCGGGCAGGCCGCCGAGGGCCTGAAGAAGACGCTGCTGATGTTCGACTACTTCAACGACGTCGCGGCCAAGGCCCAGGCGGGCAACGCCAAGGCCAAGGAAGTGATGCAGTCGTGGGCGAACGCCGAGTGGTTCACCTCGCGCCCCGAGGTGCCCAAGTCGATCACCGTCACCGTCTTCAAGGTGCCGGGCGAGACCAACACCGACGACCTCTCCCCGGCGCCCGACGCCTGGAGCCGTCCGGACATCCCGCTGCACTACCTGGCGATGCTCAAGAACACCCGTCCCGACGCGGCCTTCAAGCCCGAGGAGGACGGCAAGCGCGGCCCGATGCAGTTCATCGAGGACCTGAAGAAGAAGGGCCACCTGGTGGCCTACGTGGGCGACGTGGTGGGCACCGGCTCGAGCCGCAAGAGCGCCACCAACAGCGTGGTGTGGGCCACCGGCCAGGACATCCCCTTCGTGCCGAACAAGCGCTTCGGCGGCGTGACGCTGGGCGGCAAGATCGCCCCGATCTTCTTCAACACGCAGGAAGACTCCGGGTCGCTGCCGATCGAGGTCGACGTCTCCAAGCTCGAGATGGGCGACGTGATCGAGGTGCTGCCGTACGACGGCAAGATCACCAAGAACGGCGCGGTGGTGGCCGAGTTCGAACTGAAGAGCCCGGTGCTGCTCGACGAGGTGCGCGCCGGCGGCCGGATCAACCTGATCATCGGCCGCTCGCTGACCGCGCGTGCCCGTGAGGCGCTGGGCTTGCCCGCGTCCACCACCTTCCGCCTGCCGGTGGCCCCGAAGGACACCGGGCGCGGCTACACGCTGGCGCAGAAGATGGTGGGTCGTGCCTGCGGCCTGCCCGAGGGCAAGGGCATCCGCCCGGGCACCTACTGCGAACCGCGCATGACCACGGTCGGCAGCCAGGACACCACCGGCCCGATGACCCGCGACGAACTGAAGGACCTCGCCTGCCTGGGCTTCAGCGCCGACCTGGTGATGCAGAGCTTCTGCCACACCGCGGCGTACCCGAAGCCGGTGGACGCGAAGATGCACCGCGAACTGCCGCCGTTCATCAGCAGCCGTGGCGGCGTGTCGCTGCGCCCCGGTGACGGCGTGATCCACTCCTGGTTGAATCGCCTGCTGCTGCCCGACACCGTGGGCACCGGCGGCGACAGCCACACGCGCTTTCCGATCGGCATCAGCTTCCCGGCGGGCTCGGGCCTGGTCGCCTTCGGCGCGGCCACCGGCGTGATGCCGCTGGACATGCCCGAGTCGGTGCTGGTGCGCTTCAAGGGCAAGATGCAGCCCGGCGTCACGCTGCGTGACCTGGTCCACGCGATCCCGCTGTACGCGATCAAGCAGGGCCTGCTCACGGTGGCCAAGGCCGGCAAGAAGAACATCTTCTCGGGCCGCGTGCTGGAGATCGAGGGGCTGCCCGACCTGAAGGTGGAGCAGGCGTTCGAGCTGTCCGATGCCAGCGCCGAGCGCTCGGCCGCCGGCTGCACGATCAAGCTGAACAAGGAACCGATCATCGAGTACCTGAAGTCGAACATCGTGCTGATGAAGAACATGATCGCCGACGGGTACCAGGACGCGAAGTCGCTGAAGCGCCGCATCGAGAAGGTCGAGGCCTGGCTGGCCAAGCCGGACCTGCTCGAGGCCGATGCCGACGCCGAGTACGCGGCGGTCATCGAGATCGACCTGGCCGAGATCAAGGAGCCGATCGTCTGCTGCCCGAACGACCCGGACGATGCCAAGTTCATGTCGGAGGTGTCCGGCACGAAGATCGACGAGGCCTTCATCGGTTCGTGCATGACCAACATCGGGCACTTCCGCGCGGCCTCCAAGCTGCTCGGTGGCGCGCGCGACATCCCGGTCAAGCTGTGGGTGGCCCCGCCCACCAAGATGGACGCGGCCGAGCTGATGAAGGAGGGCCACTACTCCAACTTCGGCACCGCCGGTGCGCGCACCGAGATGCCCGGCTGCAGCCTGTGCATGGGCAACCAGGCCCAGGTGAAGGAGGGCGCCACGGTGATCTCCACCAGCACCCGCAACTTCCCGAACCGGCTGGGCAAGAACACCAACGTGTTCCTGGGATCGGCCGAACTGGCCGCGGTGTGCTCGAAACTGGGCCGCATCCCGACGGTGGCCGAGTACCACGAGGCGATGGGCATCATCAACCAGGATGCAGCCAGCGTGTACAAGTACATGAACTTCGACCAGATCCCGGAGTACGCCGAGACCGCCAAGGGCGTGACGGTCTGAGGTGCGCGCGGCGGCTCGAACCGCCGCGTGTGAGATCCGGGCCCGCTTCGGCGGGCCCTTTTCTTTTTTGTAGAGCGCTCGACTCGCGCGACGAACCGCGCCCGTTCTTCCCAGGCCCGGCAACGCGATCGGGTCGATGTCGGCGGCTCGTTGTAACCGCCATCGGCAATCGCGCGAATAGCCCTGTGTCGGGGCACGTCGCGCCCCGGCTCACCGCTCATCCACCAAGGAGACCACCCGATGAACAAGTCCACGTCCGCCTTCCTGCTCGCCGCGAGCGCTTTCGCCCTCGCTACTGCCGCAGGGGCGGCTGATCTGCCCAAGGGCGCAAAGGGCAAGGCGGTGGCCGCTGCCGACAAGGTGCACTGCTACAACGTGCACGACTGCAAGGGCAATAGCGACTGCAAGACTGCCGACAACAGCTGCAAGGGGCAAAACGCCTGCAAAGGACATGGCTTCAAGGCGATGACCGCCAAAGCCTGCTTGGAGAAGAACGGGGTCATCTCCGACATCTGATCCACCGTAGCGATCGCGTCATCCCGCCCCCTCGCTTGTCGCGGGGCGGGCGCCACAAGTCAGACCATGACCTCATGCACCTCGCTGCCCGGCAAAGGCAGCCAACGTCGCTCGCCCGGTTTCGGCCTTGGCTTGCGGCCCAGGCATTATCCGGACTTTCTCGCCCGGCGCCAGGCGGTCGATTGGCTCGAGGTCATCACCGACAATTTCCTGGTCGACGGAGGGCGTCCGTTGGTGATGCTCGAAACCGTTCGACGCGACTACCCGGTGGCATTGCACGGTGTAGGCATGTCCCTGGGATCCGCCGGTGGCATCCGACCGGACTACGTGCGTCGCGTCGCACGCCTTGCGGAACGCTTCGACGCGTTGTGGGTATCCGATCACCTGTGCTGGACCGGACCGAACGGCCAGTCGTTGCACGATCTCTATCCGGTACCTTTCACCGAGCTCTGTGCGCGACGGATCGCGTCGCACGTCCGCCAGGCGCAGGATTTGCTGCGCCGCCGCCTGATGGTGGAGAACGTGTCGAGCTACATCCACTTCGCCGGTGCCGAGATGACCGAGTCGGAGTTTCTTGCGATGGTGGCTCGAGAAGCCGATTGCGAGTTGCTGGTCGATGTCAACAACGTCTTCGTCAGCAGCGTGAACCACGGCTTCGATCCGCTCGCGTACCTGCGAACCCTGCCGGCCGAGCGGGTTCGTCAGATCCACCTGGCTGGCCACTCGACGAATGACGCCGGGCTCATCGATACCCACGACCATCCCGTGTGCCCAGAGGTCTGGGCACTCTACGAGCGTGCCTGCGCCTTGTTCGGCCCGACCGCGACGATGATCGAGCGCGACGATCGGATTCCGCCTTTGGCTGAATTGCTGGAGGAGCTTCGGATCGCGCGTCAGCGGGCGGCAGCGGGCGAATCGGCGTGGCGAACCGTGACGGAAGGCGCGAACGCTGAGTCACGCGAGACGCGTTCCTCGGTCGGTACGGGCGCGTCGGAGGCGCTAGCGAGCATTCAGTCACGTGTGGGGGAATGGATCCTCTCGCCGGAGCTGACCGAGCCGATCGAGGCGCTCGACTCCATCGTGGAATCGGTGGGACCGATGGCTGCCGCGCGGGGCTTGCAGATCTACCATCACGCGTACCGCGCGCGGCTCGTCGGCGTGCTCGCGGAACACTTCCCGAAGTTGCTGAGCTACGTCGGTGGCGACCACTTCGAGTCGCTGGCGCGCGCGTTCGTCGAAGCGAACCCCCCAGGCGAGCGTCCATTGGGACGCTACGGAGAGGGCTTCACCGCGCATCTGGCGCGGGTGCATCCCGCGCACCCGGTGTTGGGCGAACTGGCGGCGCTCGAGTGGGCTTTGCGAACGGTGTTCGACGCGGCTGATGATCTCGCGTGGTCTCTGGAGGCGATCCAGCGCGATGGGCCGCAGGCCTGCCTGCATCAGTGGCCGGTGCTGCACCCCACCTTGCGTGTGTTGAGGCGGAAAACCAACGCCACCGCGATCTGGCGAGCGATCGACGAAGACCGTGACGTGCCGCCCGTCGAGGAGGCCGGTTGCCTGCCGCCGCTCGCGGTGTGGCGCAAGGAACTGCAGCCCCACTTCTGCCCGCTCGAGGATGCCGAAGCACGCTTCCTGGTTGCCTTGGGTGCATCCGGGCAGAGCATTGCGGTGGTCGCCGAACAGCAGACCGCACCGCAGGATCCGGCCGTACTCGGGCGATGGCTGCAACAGTGGTGGTCGCAGCAGATGTTGTTGCGGTCCTGAGTGCTCGCCTCGCGCCCGTCGACCGGGGGGCGGGCGCGACCAGGGCCGCTGTCTACGCGGTTGCGAGTCTGCGTCGAACGGCCTTGATCGCCTCGATCCACAGAGCGCTGGAGAGACCCAGCAGGCAGGCTAGTGCCAGCGTATCCGTCGACAGCCGTGCGAATCGCAGCACGGTGGTCGCCCAGGGCAGGTAGAGCGCAAGCAGCAGCAAGACCGCTGCCAGGCCGATCACCGTCCACATCGTGCGGTTCGGCGTGCGCATCGTTGCCCAGATCGGTCGGATGCCGGATCGGTTCGAGAGGATCAGCGCGAGGTTGCCGATCACCAGCGTGGCGAAGGTGAAGGCGCGGGCCTGGGGTTCGGGCATCGTCGGGCCGGCCCAGGCGTAGGCGCCGATCACCACCACGAGCACACCCAAACCCTGCACCAGCGCCAACCACAACGTGGTGCCCGCGAACAGCGGGGCCTGCGCGTCGCGTGGCGGGCGGCGCATCACGTCGGGTTCGGCGGGCTCGTTCTCGAAGGCCACCGAACAGGCCGGATCGATGATCAGCTCGAGCAGCGCGATGTGCATCGGGTAGAGCAGCGCCGGCCAGCCGAAGAGCACCGGCAGCAGCGCCAGCCCGGCGATCGGCACGTGCACCGCCAGGATGTAGGACATCGCCTTGCGCAGGTTGTCGAAGATGCGCCGCCCCAGGCGGATCGCCTTGACGATCGCCGCGAAGTCGTCGTCGACCAGCACGAGCGAGGCCGATTCGCGGGCCACGTCGGTGCCGCGTCCGCCCATCGCCACGCCCACGTGGGCCGCGCGCAGCGCCGGGGCGTCGTTCACGCCGTCGCCCGTCATCGCCACCACCTCGCGACGGGCCTTCAAGGCCTGCACGATGCGCAGCTTCTGGTCGGGCGCGATGCGCGCGCAAACGCTCACCGTGGCCATGCGCTCGCGCAGCGCGGCGTCATCGAGCCGCGCGATCTCGTCGCCGGTCAGCACGTCCTGCGCCTGCCCCGCGAGGCCGGCCTGGCGGGCGATCGCGCGCGCGGTGGCCGGGTAGTCGCCGGTGATCATGATCACGCGGATGCCGGCGGCGCGGCATTCGGCGACCGCCGCGGGCACCTCGGGGCGCACCGGGTCGGCCAGGCCGAGCAGGCCCACGAACTCGAAGTCGAAATCGTGCTCGTTCGCGGGCCAGTCCTGCCCGACGAAGCCGCCTCGGGCCACCGCCAGCACGCGCAGGCCCTCGGCGGCCAGTTCGTCCACCACCGCGGCGATGCGGGCGCGTCGAGCCTCGTCCAGGTGGCAGAGGTCCATCACCGCTTCCGGGGCGCCCTTGGCGGCCACGGTCTGGGTGTCGCCCTCGGCGGCCGCCCACACGTGCGACATCGCGCGCAACTGAGGGCTGAGTGCGTAGGTCTGCACCAGCCGCCAGTCGTGATGCAGGTGCTCGGTGTCGGCCAGGAAGCGTTGCCCGAGCTGGTGGAAGGCCTTCTCCATCGGATCGAAGGGGTCGACCACGCTGGCGAGGATGGCCATCTCCACCAGCGCGTGGAAATCCTCGGGCAGCGTGCCATCGGTGACGCTGTCCAGCGCGAGGCGCGCCGGCAGGTCCACGCCGCCCGCGGCCAGGTGCGTCACTGTCATCCGGTTGCCGGTGAGCGTGCCGGTCTTGTCGCTGCACAACACGGTGGTGGCGCCCAGGGTCTCGATCGCGGTGATGCGCCGCGTGAGCACGCCTTCCCGCGACAGGCGTCGGGCCCCGAGCGCCGGGAACACCGTCAGCACCACCGGGTACTCCTCGGGCAACATCGCCATCGCCAGCGCGATGCCGGCCAGCACCGCCTGCAACCAGTCGCCCTGGAGCAGGCCATGCACGACGACCAGCCCCAGGCTCAGCGCGAGCGCCAGCAGCGCCAGCGTGCGCACCAGCCGCGCGGTCTGCTGCTGTAGCGGGGAGGCGGTCTTCTCCACCAGGCCCAGCGCGGCCCCGATGCGCCCGATCTCGCTGCGCGCACCGGTGGCGGTGACCACCGCGATCGCCTGACCGCTCACCAGCAACGTGCCGGCGTAGACCAGCGGCAGGTCGTCGCCACCGGGGGCGACCCGTGTCGCGGCGGCGTCCGAAGGGTCGGCGGCTTGCTCGGCGGGGTCCGCCGCCCGCTTGCCGACCGGGACGGCCTCGCCGGTGAGCAGGGATTCGTCGGCGCGAACACCGTCGGCCGTCAGCAGCAGGGCGTCGGCCGGGACGCGGTCGCCCTCGCTCAGCTTGAGCAGGTCGCCGCGCACCACCTCGCGGCCGGCGATGCGCTGCGCACGGCCATCGCGGATGACCAGCGCGCGTGGGCTGGTGAGGTCACGTAAGGCCTCCACGGCGCGCTCGGAACGGCCTTCCTGGTACAGGGTGAGGGCCACCGTGATCACCACGAAGCCGAAGAGCGTCAGGCCTTCCTGCAGGTCACCGAAGAGCAGATAGAGGGTTCCCGCGGCGATCAACAGCAGGAACATCGGCTCGCGCAGCGTCTCGATGGCGATCGAGAGCAGCGTGCGCGGCTGCCCGCCGGGCAAGGCATTGGGGCCGTCCTCGGCCAGGCGCCGGGCGGCCTGCGCCGCGCTCAGGCCCGAGGGGAGAAGCGGCCCGGCAGGAGAAGTCTCGGAGGCATCGACCATGGGGCAGACCCTCCAGGGTCGGTGCCCCGGGTCACTTTGTCAATCGAGCTGCAGCCCGATCCGGCGCGCCACCGCGCCCCAGGTCTTGTGGTCGGCAGCCAGTCGCGCGGCGCTGGCCGCGGGCGGAGCGACCACCACCTCCTGGTCGGTCTGGCGCAGCCGCTCGACCATGTCGGGCTGCTTGAGGGCGGCGGCGATGGCCGCGTGCATCGCTTCGATCGTCGCGGGCGGCGTGCCCTGGGGCGCGTAGAGGACCAGCGAGAACGTGGCGTCGAAGCCCGGAAAGCCGGACTCGGCCACGGTGGGCACCTCGGGCAGGAGCAGCGAGCGCCTGGCGCCCGACACGGCCAGTGCGATCAGCCTGCCCGCGCGCACCTGCGGCAGCACCGTCGGGCCGGCGAGAAAGCCGCAGTCCACCTGGCCGCTCATCACGTCCTGCATCGCGGGCGCCGGACCCTTGTAGGGCACGTGGGTCATGTCGAGGCCCGCGGTGGACAGGAAGAGCTCGGTGGTGAGGTGGCCGGGCGACCCCGCGCCGCCCGAGGCGTAGGTCATCTTGCGGGCCTTCGCCAGCTTCACCAGGTCGTCCACGGTCCGCACGCCCACGCCGGGGTGGCAGACCAGCGTCTGGCTGAACGAACTCGCCCGCGTCACCGGAACGAAGTCGTCGACCTTGAACGGCAGCTTCGGATAGACGTGCGGGTTGACGGTGACCAGCGTGTCGGTGCTCCACAGCCAGGTGTGGCCGTCGGGCGTGGCGCGCGCGGCTTCTCCGGCGCCCAGGTTGCCGGCGGCGCCCGGCTTGTTGTCGACGATCAGTGGCTGCTTGAGCACCGGCTGCATCTTCTCGATGGCGCCGCGCAGCACGATGTCGCTCGGCCCGCCCGGGGGCAGGGGCACGATGAAGCGCACCGGCTTGACCGGCCAGGCGGGCTGGGCCTGCAGCGCGGGGGCGAGCATCAACGCGAGGGTCGTGACCAGCAGCAGTCGGATCGGTGTCATCGGTTGGGCGTCCTGTCGGGGTGGTGGCGGTTCGGCGGGGGTGGGCCGAAGTAGAGCAGAGCGCGTCCCGCCTTGTAAGATGGGCATCACTTGCGGGCCATAACCGGGAGCGATGAGTGAGGCTGGCGCAGATCCGCGATTTCCTGGCGGTGGTGGAGTCCGGCAGCATCTCCGCGACGGCCCGGCGGCTGGGCGTCTCGCAGCCCGGGTTGACCAAGAGCCTGGGGGCGCTGGAGACCGAACTCGGCGCGGCCCTGCTGGTGCGCACGCCCAATGGCGTCGTGCTCACCCGTCAGGGGCAGTCCTTCCTGGTGCGCGCGCGGGCCGGGTACGCCGAGCTGACGAAGGCGCGCGAGGAACTGGCCCGCGACACCCGGCGGCACGTGGCGCTGGGCTTCGGCCCCTTCTTCGCCGCGCAGATCGTGCCGCAGGCGGTGCTGCGGTTCCGGGAGAAGTTCCCGGACGTCCAGCTTCGCCTGGTCGAGGGGCTGCGCCACGCCACCGGTCCGATGGTGCGCGACGGCACGCTGGACATCGCACTGGCGCCCCGGGCGCCGAAGGCGCAGGCCGACCCGGCGATCCGGTTCAAGCCCATCGCGCATCTCGATCAGATCGTGGTGGGGCGCCGCGGCCACCCGCTCGCCCGGGCCGGGTCCGCCTCGGGGCTCTTGGCCGACGAGTGGCTGAGCAATCTGCGCCTGGACGTGATGGCCCAGGCCCTGCATGCGCTGGGCGTGCCCGAGCCCCGACGGATCACCGAGTGCGAGTCCTTCAGCACGATGGTGTCCTTGCTCACCGGTTCCGACATGCTCGCGGTGGTGCAACGCCCTTTCCTGCAACTGCCGCAGGTGGACTTGCAGGTGCAGGAGATCCCGATCGCCGAGCGCCTGCCCGGGCTCACCGTCGGATTGCACCGCCGGGCGGATGCGCCGCTGACCCTGCCCGCGGCCGCATTGGCCCGCCACCTCGCCGAGATCGGGCGGGGGGTGCTGGGCAAGGCCTGAGTGCGCCGCGGGTGTCGGGCTAGGTGTTACCGCGGCCCGATTCGGTGTCGACCTACTTCGAATGGGCCGCCGCGCTGGCCGACGAGCTGAAAGGCATCGACGGCTTCGTCTCGGTGGAGCGTTTCCAGAGCGTGACGCGACCGGGGCGATACCTGTCGCTCAGTGTCTGGCGCGACGAGGACGCGGTGCGCGCGTGGCGCAACCACGCGCGACACCGCCAGGCGCAGCAGGCCGGGCGCTCGCAGCTCTTCGCCGACTATCGCCTTCGGGTGGCCGCGGTGGTGCGCGACCACGGACTCGACGACCGGGAAGCGGTGCCCGCCGATTCGCGTGTGTCGCCGGACTGACCCCATGGCGCCTGCCCACGAGCCCCGGCTCGCGAGCGTCGCGGCGATCGTCGCGGATTCGGCGCCCATCGGCATCGTCATTTCCTTACACAGCGCGGGGTGAAGTACCGGGCTCCGGCGCGTTTCAACTGCCTTTCGAGCGACTTGAAAATCGGGGAAGATGGGGGCATGAAATACCAGCGCGGTAGACGGCAATGACCGCCGTTCGCGGTGCGTGAAGGGCGATGAACAAGACGCCGAAGCCTCCCTACTCCGGTGTTCTCACCGTCGTGCTGGCTTATGCCTTGTTCGCCTCGACCTGGATCCTGCTGTCGGATCGCGCGATCGCGGTGTTGTTTCGCGATCCCGATACGCTGGTGCGGGCCAGCATGGTCAAGGGCTGGCTCTTCGTCGCGGTGACCAGCCTCTTGCTCTACGGGTTGGTGAGGCGATTGACCCGCGCGCTGCGCGAAGCCCACGAACGCGAGCTCGCCGCCGAGAAGTCGAGCCGTCAACCCCCGCCCATGCTGGTGGCCATCGCGGACGCGTCCGATGACCCGATCTTCGCGAAGGACGAGTCGGGTCGATATGTCTTGTTCAACAACGCGGCGGCCCGCTTCGTGGGCAAGTCCGTGGAGTCGGTGCTGGGTCGCGACGACCGCGCGTTGTTCCCGTCCGCCCAGGCCGAGATGTTGATGCACAAGGATCGGCGGCTGCGCACGTCCGGCGCGGCCGAGACCGATGAGGAGATCCTGCAGAGTGCCCAGGGTGAGCGCATCGTGTTGGCCAACAAGGGCGTGCTGCGCGACGCCCAGGGCCGGATCTTCGGAACCTACGGCATCTGTCGGGACATCACCGAACGCAAGCGGGTGGAAGCGTCCTTGCGCCACCTGGCCGACGACCTGAGCGCGACGCTGCAGGCCATTCCGGACCTGATGTTCGAGGTCGACGAGGAGGGGCGCTACCTGAAGGCGAAGTCCCTGAAAGAATCGCTGCTGGCCGCGCCGTCCGATGAACTCATCGGGCGTACGATCGACGAAGTCCTGCCCGAGGAGGCGGCCGCTGTCTCGAGGCAAGCCTTGGCGGCAGCGTCTCTGCACGGCTCGGACTTCGGCCGGACGATGACGCTTCCGGTGGCCGAAGGCGTTCGTCACTTCGAACTCTCGGTCGCGCGCAAGTCGACGCCCGAGGGGCAGCGCCCGCGTTTCATCGTCTTGTCGCGTGACATCACCGAACGCGTCGCGGTCGAGGCGGAACTGCGTCAGCGCAACCAGGAGCTCGAACGGTTCAGCGATGCCGCCACCGAGCGAGAGCTGCGCATGATCGCGCTCAAGCGCGAGGTCAACGAGCTGGCGCGTGCCGCCGGCCGGCCCGCCCCCTACGACGTGTCGTATGCCGACGTGGTCAACTCGTCGGCCGTGCCGTGAAGCGACGACCCCTGTCCGCCGTGCTGGCGCGCCTGATCTGGCTGTGCATGGCGCCGATGATCCTGCTCGCGGTCTGGCTGGTGTCGAACCATCTGAAGGGACTGGACGAGTCGCAGTTGCGTGAGGCGAACAACCTCGTTCGCAACTTCATGCTCGCCAACGACCGGTACCTCGATGCGCGCCTGCGCGCGCTCAACATCCTGGCGGTGTCGCCGCTGGCCGATGACCCCCAGCGCTGGGGCGATCTCTATCGGCAGGCTCAGGGCTTCCACGAGAGCTTCGGCGCGCACGTGATCCTGGCCGATGCGCAGGGTCAGATGCTCTTCAACACCCGCCAGCCCTTCGGCACGGCATTGCCGCACCTGCCGGTGTCACGGGGACGCAGCGCCGCGCCGCTGGCGCTGCAGACCGGCAAGCCGCAGGTCGGCGACATCGTTCAAGGCCCGGTGGCGAACGTCCCGCTGTTGGCGGTGGTCGTACCGGTGGTGCGCGAAGGTCAGCCGATGAAACTGCTGCTCACCACGCTCGAAGTCCAGCGCTTCCAGGAGCGCCTGGAGCGACTCTCGGTGCCCCGTGGCTGGTCACTCGCGCTGCTCGACGGCAGTGGTGCGGACATCGCGCGGCGTTCGCCGCCCGGGTTCGTGAGTGAGCGCGACGTGGCCAGCGGCCATCGCTTCGTCGTCAACTCCGAGTTGGCCGCGTGGTCGGCGGTGCTGGAGATACCGCGAGCCGTCGACGAGGCCAGCCGGCGAGACGCGGTGTGGGCCCTCGGCATGGCGGTCCTGTTGGCGATCACCCTCGGATTGGCGGGCGGGCTGTACACCAGCCGTCGCATTGGGCGGCAGGTCGCGGTGCTCGGGAAGCCGAGCGGGGAGATGCCCGAGCTCGAGATCGCGGAGGTCGACGCGGCGCGCCGACGCATCGCCGAGACGCTCGCCGAGCTGGAGGGGGCTCAGGCGCGGCTTCAGTTGTGGGGAGAGGCCTTCCGGCGGGCGGAAGTCGGCGTGGCCATCAGCGACGCGCGCACCAACACATTGGTGTCGGTGAACGAGGCCTTCACACGCGAGCGCGGCTTTTCCGAGAAGGAACTGATCGGTGCGCCGCTCCTGTGGGTCTTTTCCGAGGATATTCGCCCCGAGCTCCTCCGGCTGCTGGCGCAACTCGATTCGCTGGGGCACCTGGTCTTCGAGAGCGAACACCAGCGCAAGGACGGCAGCCGGTTTCCGGTCCTGGTCGACCTGACCGTGCTGCGCGATTCCAGCGGTGCGCCGATCAACCGCCTCGCGTTCGTGACGGACATCAGCGATCGCAAGCGCGCCGAGCGCGAACTGGCGGATCGACAGTCGGCGGAACTGGCACGCCAGCGGCGGGCCCGCGTCGCGGCGCTGAACCTGATGGACGACGCCCAGGACGCCCGTCGGCGGGCCGAAGCCACCGCCGACGAGCTGCGTCAGCTTTCGATGGCGGTCGAGCAGAGCGCCGAGAGCATCGAGATCACCGACCTCGATGGACGGATCACCTACGTGAACGACGCGTACCTGCGGCAGACCGGGTACACGCGCGACGAGGTGATCGGTCGCAATCCACGGCGCGAATCCGAAGGCCAGGCGTTCAACGAGGCGCGCTCGGCGATGTGGGCCGCGCTCAGCCACGGCCGGCGGTGGCAAGGCGAACTCGAAGGCCGGCGAAAGGACGGCAGCGTGTATCTCGAACGGGTGCATGTGACGCCGATCCGACGGGCCGATGGGCAGGTGAGCCACCATGTGGCGGTGAAGGAGGACATCACCGAGAAGAAGCGCATGGGGGCCGAGCTCGACAAGTATCGGCATCACCTCGAGCGGCTCGTGGCCGATCGCACCGTCGACCTGGAGCACGCCCGTACGCAGGCCGATTCGGCCAATCGGGCGAAGTCCACCTTCCTCGCCAGCATGAGCCACGAGATTCGCACGCCGATGAACGCGATCCTCGGATTCACGCACCTGCTGCGCCGCGACGCCGTCTCGTCGGCCGATGTGCAGCGGCTCGACAAGATCGAGGCCGCCGCGAAGCACCTGCTGGCGGTGATCAATGACATCCTGGACTTGTCGAAGATCGAGGCCGGCAAGGTCGAGCTCGAATCCGAGGATTTCACGCTGGAGGCGGTGCTGGGTCACGTGGCCACGCTGATCGACGGGCCGGCTGCGGCCAAGGGGTTGTCTGTTCGGGTCGAGGACGTTCCGCAGGGACAGTGGCTGCGCGGCGACCTGACGCGCTTGCGCCAGGGTCTGCTCAACTTTGCCGGCAATGCCGTGAAGTTCACCGAACGGGGATCCATCGCCTTGCGAGCCCGCGTCCTCGAGACGCGGGAAGAACAGCAACTGGTGCGATTCGAGGTGCAAGACACCGGCATCGGCATCGAACCCGAGCGTCTCGCGCGCCTCTTCCAGGCGTTTCAGCAGGCCGATGCGTCCACCACCCGCCGCTTCGGCGGGACCGGGCTCGGCCTGGCCATCACCCGACAGCTCGCCCGGATGATGGGCGGGGAAGCCGGTGCGGACAGCACGCCCGGCAAGGGCAGCTGCTTCTGGTTCACCGCCTGGCTCGGGCGCGGGGCGCCCGTGGGCGCCGTGCCGCCCGGCGCGGGCTTGAGCGCCGGCGAGCTGAGCGTGCGTCACCCCGGGGCGAGGATTCTCCTGGTCGAAGACAACGCGATCAACCGCGAGGTGGCCACCGAGATCCTGCGCAGCGCGGGCCTGGCGGTCGACACCGCCGAAAACGGGCGCATCGCGGTCGACCTGGTGCGCCAGCGTCGATACCAGCTCGTCCTGATGGACATGCAGATGCCCGAGATGGATGGCCTCGAGGCGACGCGGTTGATCCGCGCGATGCCGCAGGGGGGCGGGCTGCCGATCCTCGCGATGACCGCGAACGCGTTCGACAAAGACCGCCACGACTGTGAAGCGGCGGGCATGGACGACTTCGTCGCCAAGCCGGTCGAACCGCTGGCCCTGTATGGCACGCTGGACCGCTGGCTGTCCGCGGGCGCACGGGTGGCCGACGGGCCCGTCACCGTCGCGGAGGCGTCTGCTCGGCCTGGTGAATCGCGGCCTTCCCCATCCAGCGCTGCCGACATCGTGGAGCGCCTGGCGCGCGACGCGGGTGTGGACACCCGGCAGGGCCTGAAAGTCCTGAAGGGTCGGCAGGAACGCCTGGTGGATCTTCTTCGCCTGATGGCCACCACGCACCGGCGGGACATGCGGACCTTGCAGGCTTGCCTGCAGCGGGGCGCCTTCGACGAGGCGGGTCGCATCGCGCATTCGATCCGCGGTGCGGCCGCCACGCTCGGGGCGCATTCGGTGTCGCGGGCGATCGAGGCCGTGGAAACAACGCTTCGCGAGACGCCGACTTCGTCCATGGTCGAGTTGTCGGCGCAGGTCGCCGCGGTCACGCGGGAGTTGGAGCGCGTGCTGGCAGTGGTGGGGGAAACGGTGGTCGCGGCGCCTGGTGAGGGCGATGGGTCCGTCGATCCGCGCGCTGCCTCGCCGCAGCGGGCGGCGCTGCCAGCCGAGTCTGGATCCGCCTGAGTCACCCACGGGTTGCAGTGGTCCCGACACGAAGGGCCAGGCGGGTTTCGGCAACGCCTCCCGCGGTCGGTCATACTGGAGTGATGACGTCGATGTCGCCGGGCGTGCGCCGTTTCCCAGTCCTGGGCGGCGCCATCGTGGCACTGGCCTGGTCCCCCGATGGCCGTCGCCTCGCCGATGGCCGGCTGGGCCCGGTGATCCGGGTTTGGGACGTGGCCGATGGCGCCGTCATCCGGACCTGGGACGAATCATCGTCTCGCCGAAAGCCCTGCCGGGCTTCGCTCGCATTCGCCCCGGATGGCGTGCTGTTCGCGCGCATCGATCGGCAGGTGGTCTATTGGGGCGAGCGGGGGCGCGAGCGACTCTTCGGTCACACGGGGCGTGCGCGGGCCGATGGGTTCGATCGCTTGCAGATGTCCGCCGACGGGCGCGTGCTGCTCACCGCCGATGGACACGGAATGGACCTTCGCACGCGGGCCCGACTGGCGAGGCCGCAGCCGCCGGCCTGGGTCGTCGATGACATCCGACTGTCGGCGACCGCCTTGGCTCCGGACGGGCAGACCTGCGCAGTGGCCTGGGACGTTGACGATCGACGGCAGCACACCTTGGCGTTGGCGATCATCGACGCCCACTCCGGCGCACTCCTGGCCTGGCCGACGCAGGGAGAACTGCCGGCGTGCGACGAATTGTGGTTCAGCCCGGATGGCCACCGGCTGCTGGCGATCGGCCATCGGCCTTCGCAGGGCACTCGGCAGGTGTCGGTGTTCGGCGCCGACGGCGGCTCGCGCTTCGAGCTCGCGATTCCGGTCGACGCTGCGGGTGAAGGTCCGCGCGACCTCGCGGTGCGCACCGGCGCCGTGGCCCTGGCTCCGGACGGCGAGCGCCTGCTCAACGCCGCGGGGGCCACGCTGGAGATCGTGTCGCTGGGGACGGCCGCCCGCGCGGCGGGGGGGTCGATCGTCCGGATCGGGTTGCCGATCGGCGATGTCTCCTGCCTTGCCGTATCGCCAGATGGGCGGGCCGTGGCGCTGGGCAATGCGCGGGGGGACCTGGCCGTGATGGATTTGCCGGCATCGGGTGGACGGTTCGACCCGTGTGGATCGACACCCCCCAGATGACGTGATGGCGTGTCCGATTGCGCGCCACCGCGAGGTGGCTCACCCGTCCCTCCCGCCCAGGAAGACCAGCGCCGCATTGACCAGATAGGTGGCGACCAGCGCGACACTGATCCAGCTCATCACCCGAAGCAGCCGCCCCTGAGGACGCAGCACCAATCCGACGATCACCAGCCCGGTCATCACCATCGCCGTCACCGCGGTGCCGGCATGAACCGCAGCCACGTCGGCCAATAGCGGGCCTCGAACATAGAGAGCGTCGTCAACGGCGAGGATCGTCACGTTGAAGAGGCTGCTGCCCAGCAGGTTCCCGATGGCCAGGTCGAGAGCGCCGAGCCGCAGGGCGCCCAGCGTGACGGCCATCTCCGGCAGCGTCGTGATGACGGCCATCATGACGGTCCCCACGAAGCTCCTCGAGAGACCGAGTTCCCGTGCCAGTTCGTCCGCTGCCGACGGCAGCCACGATCCGGCACCGAGAACGACGAGAGCGCAGAGCGTGAATCGGCGCCACTCCCGTGTCACCCGATCCGCGTGCTCGGGCCCTCGCGTCCGTTGCGACGTCGACGTCTCCTGGTGCTCGTGCCGATGCACGCACTGGAGCGTCACCAGATACATGACCAACAAGATCGGGCTGTAGAGCCCCAGGTGAAGGACGTTCGGCGCGCGCGCACCGATCAGCAGGCTCATCGCGACGAAGCCCAGCATCACGACACCGAAGCCGGCCGAGAGCAGGTGGGTGGCGCTGGCGGCCCGATACATCGGCTGGTGGCGTTGAAGGGTATCGACCACGACCAGGAACAGGAGATTGATCACGCAAGCGCCGAGGGCGTTCCCCACCGCGAGGTTGGGGGCGTCGATCATCGTGACCGCGCTGACACCTGAAGCCAGTTCCGGCAGGGATGTCACGGTCGCCAGAAGCGCCAGGCCGACCCAACCGCGTCCCCAACCATGCGCGTCGGCCAGTGACTCGGCACTCTGGCTCAGCGAATAGCCGGCCCGACCGATCAGAGCGGCGCAGATCGTCACCTGCAGGAGTGGCCAGAACATGGCATGCCCGCCGTTCATCGACAGATGTCATCAACCACCGCGAACAACCAGTGTGTCGCAGTCGATCGAGTGCAGGAGGTGCTCGGCTGTGCTGCCCAGCATGATCCGCGCGAGGCCGCTGCGGCCTTGGGAGCCCAGGACGACCAGATCCACGTCGGTGCTGACGACATAGTCCGAGAGCAGCGGTCCTGGAGTTCCCTGCGCCAGGATGCACGAGATCGACCGCGCGGTCATCGGGGGCAGCCCGGCGCCCGCCACGTGAGATGCGCAATATTGGGACAGTTCACCTCGCCACGCGTCGCGTGCTGCGGGGCCTCCCATGCGAATGGCGCCGGGCAGCTCGTATGCGTGAAAGAGTGTCAGCCGGGCTTGCCCGAACCAGTGGGCCGCCACGCGCAGGGCGCAACGCGCCGTTTCGGAGAAGTCGGTGGCGATCGCCACGTGCCGATAGGCGCGTCTGCCGCGGTTGCGGACGTTCATCACCGGCACCTTCGACTGACGAAGCATCGCATCCACCGTGCTTCCGAGCTTGATGCGCTCCATCGCTGCGTCCTTCGCGATACCCAGGATCACCAGGTCGATCGCTTCATCGTCGACGAGCTGAAGGAGCGTGTCGGGCATTGGACCAAGAAGGATCCGGCTGCTCGCCAAGGGCATTGTCTCGACCAGGTCGTCTTGAAGCTTGCGCCCTTGGACAGCGGCGAAGTCATCCGTCTTCAGCCATGCACGGCCGGTTCTGTCGGCGCGGTCGTGCCGAGCCGCGTCGATCGGGTGAACCACGTGCGCCACGGTCACCTCGCATTGCCAGGCAGCGGCCAGTTGCGCGGCCCGGGTCAACGCGCGATCGGACCGTGCGCTCAAGTCGGAGGCGACGAGAATCTTTCGGGGCAATGGGGTTTCGGTCATCGTCGCGTCCTTTCATGGCGGTGAGAGAAGAGCCCGAATGCGAAGCGAAGGCGTTGCCTCCGATACAAGACGACACGACGGTATCCGAGCGTCGATCACTGGGGCGTTTGATCGGGCGCCGTACTCGGGTATCGGAAGATCCGTGCGAAACGTCGTCCCGAGAGGGAGATGCCGCCAATGGCTCAGATTTTCTCGATCGAACTGGATTGTTTATTCGAGGAATCACCCTCCGTCGTTGCTATACAGTTGAACTGGTGACGAGCGTCCTTGACCCGCGGGCGCAGCGTTGTCGGATGTCCCGTGGCCACGTTTCAAGTTTCCGAGGAGAAGCGATGCGCGCTGTCGTGGTGCATATCAACGACGATTCGGTGTCTCGTCACGCGGTGCAATTGGCCGGTGCATTGGCGCGTCGATGGGGGGCGGAGGTCAAAGGCGTCGCCGTGATGGAGCCGATGCTCGGTGGCGTGGGATGGAGCGCCGATACCGCAGCGCTCGTCCAGGATGTCACCCTTGCACAGCGAAACGCTCTCCATGCGCTGGGCGAACGGCTCATCGACGAGGCACGCCGTCGACACCCGGTGTCGTTCGATTTCCGGCTGATGGATGGTGATCCGATCGTTTCACTGCTCGGCCATGCGCGCGCCGCCGATCTCCTGATCGTCTCTCAACGCGCTTCTCCCGACACGGGCGGGCTTCCCCACGGGCAGATCGGTCGCCTGCTCGTTGGCAGTTCTGGGCCCGTCCTGGTCGTGCCGAACACGGGTTACGTCGCGCAGAGTGCGCCTGCCGAGGCTGAAGGTGGCGCTGTGTTTCCGCGCGTCCTCGTGGCCTGGTCGGATACACGCGAAGGCGCACGCGCCGTGCGGGATGCGCTGCCATTGTTGAGGGAGGCCCATGACGTGGAGATCGTCAGCTTCGTGAGTTCCGAGCGTGACGATCTCAAGATTCGGGAGCGATCCCTCGTCGCGGTCGAGAGCCATTTGAGACGGCACGGTGTGCGCGTCTCGGCACGGTTGGTACCTCTGCGAAGCGCCAGCGCGTCCGATCGGTTGGGCGATGGCTGGATTCCGGACGTGTCCGTCACCGAGGCCCTGCAGTCCCGCGCGGCGGACATCGATGCCAATCTCGTCGTGATGGGTGCCTATGGTCACTCCAGATTGTGGGAGTTGATGCTCGGTGGGGTGACCAAGTCGATGTTGATGTCGATGTCGGTGCCCGTGCTGATGTCGAACTGAGGCCGGCCCGGCGTCGCCGTGGTTTTTCCCGGGCTGGCGCTTCGACGCAGTGGCGGGGGCGCTGGGCGGGCACTCAGGCGCGTTTTTTCGCAGGGCGGGGGGGCAGCGGCTTGCGCGGGTGGAACAGGCCGCTTCGGGCGGTGCGCGTGATCGCCAGCACGCAGGGGTGTGATATCCGTCGTTCCACGGAAATCGCGTAGAAGTGCTCTTCGACCTCATCGATCGTGCCAACCTGGGTGACCTGGAGTCGTGCTTCGATTTCTTCCGTCAGAACCTCCGGCGCGAGCAGGTAGCCCACCCCCTGCCGGCCGAACTCCTGTGCCAGAGCGCTGTCATCGAACTCGGCAACGATGCGTGGATGCAGGCCTTGCCGGCGGAACCAGACCCGCAGTCTCTGGCCCACCGCGGAGTCTTCTCCAGGCATCAGCAGCGGTGCGCCGTCGAGGCACGAAGGAAAGGGCCTTCGTATCCGCGATCTCAATGTCCTCGCCGCAAAGACACTGACACGCGAGTCGCCCAGGCGATGGCTGAACGCCTTGACGCTGACCGTTGGGGGAAGCGGTCGATCCGCGATGACGAGATCGAGCGCCAGGACCGCCAGTTCGGACAGCAATCGCTCGAGGCGCCACTCGCGGCAGACGATTCGCAGTGGTGCTTTCACTGACAAGGCGGGTTCGACGAGGTGATAGGCGATGGCCTTCGGGACAGCGTCCGCGACGCCAATCCTGAACTCCATCGCGCGACCCATCCGTGTCTTGTCGCGCACGGCGGATTCGAGCTCTGCCCCCAGCGAGAAGATCTCCCGTGCGTACTCCAGTGCGAGTGTCCCGGTTTCGGTCAGAGCCAGGCGCCTGCCGACCTTCTCGAACAGGGGCCCGCCCAGTCTGTCGGCAAGCAGCTGGATCTGCCCACTGATCGTCTGCGGGGTCAGGTGCAATTGGCGGCTGGCCGCCGCCACGCTTCCGGCTTCAGCCACGTGCAGGAAGTAACGCAGATGCTTGTAGTTCATGGTGGCGATTTCAACGCCGTTGATCGGGTTTTCGGCTGACGCCCATCTACCGATAGCGACCCATCCCCAGCGCGCGCGCGTCGATCTCCGGCGCGCGCCCGCTCACCAGGTCGGCGATCAGCCGGCCGGTGCCGGCGGCCATCGTCCAGCCCAGCGTGCCGTGGCCCGTGGCCAGCAGCAGGTGGTTCACCGGGGTGGGGCCGATGATGGGCGTGCCGTCCGGCGTCATCGGGCGCAGGCCGCACCAGAACGTCGCCTTGGACACGTCGCCGCCCTGCGGGAAGAGGTCGGTGACGACGTGCTCGAGCGTGGCGCGGCGCGCCTCGCGCAGGTTCAGGCTGTAGCCGGCGAGTTCCGCGGTGCCGCCCACCCGGATGCGATCGCCCAGCCTCGTGACGGCCACCTTGTGGGTCTCGTCCATGATGGTGGATTCGGGTGCGGCCGCGGGGTCGGTGATCGGCACGGTGATCGAGTAACCCTTCACCGGGTAGACCGGGATCGACAGGCCGATCGGCTTGAGCATCAGCGGCGAGTAGCTGCCCAGCGCGAGCACCACGCGGTCGGCGCGCAGCAGCCCCGCGTCGGTGAACACGCCGGTGATCGCGCCTCCGCCCACCTGCAGGCCCTGGATTCGGGTGTCGAATCGGAACTGCACGCCCTGGGCCCGGGCCATCTCGGCCAGGCGCTGGGTGAAGAGGAAGCAGTCTCCCGTCTCGTCACCGGGCAGGCGCAGCGCGCCGACGAACTTCTCCTGGGTGCGCGCCAGCGCCGGCTCCACGCGGCAAAAGCCGGCGCGGTCGAGCACCTCGTAGGGCACGCCGTACTGCTTCAAGACGTCGATGTCGCCCCCGATGCCATCGAGCTGCTTCTGGGTCCGAAAAAGCTGCAACGTGCCCTGCGCCCGGTCGTCGTACCGGATGCCGGTCTCGGCGCGCAGCAGCTTGAGCCGGTCGCGGCTGTACTCGGCGATCGGCACCATGCGGCTCTTGTTCAGCGCGTAGGCGCGCGCGTTGCAGTTGGCCAGCATCTGCGCGCCCCAGCGCCACATCGCCGGATCGAGCAGCGGCCAGATCACCAGCGGGCTGTGGGCCATCAGCATCCACTTGATCGCCTTCAGCGGCACGCCGGGCCCGGCCCAGGGCGAGGAATAGCCGGGCGAGACCTCGCCCGCGTTGGCGAAGCTGGTCTCCAGCGCGGGGCCGCTTTGGCGGTCGATGACCTCCACGTCGTGGCCATCGCGCGCGAGCTCGTAGGCGATGCAGGTGCCGATGACGCCGGCGCCCAGGACGAGGACTTTCATGGTGACGGGCGATTGATGGGGCGTTCGAAGACGATGGAAGGACTGTACCGCGCGCGACGCGTGGGTTGAAGCGATGTCGGCGACGCGTGGGGGCTCTGGCATACACTCGGGCCATGATCTCCTCACCCGGTTGGACGCGCGCCTCGCTCGCCGTGCTCGCGGCCTTCGTGGCCGTGCGCCTGTCCGCGGGTTTCCAGTTCCATGCGGTGGCCGTGGTCGCGCCGCTGCTGGTGCCGGCGCTCGGTCTGTCCTACACCGAGGCAGGCTCGCTGATTGGCGCCTATGTGCTGCCGGCGGTGCTGCTGTCGATTCCCGGCGGCTTCCTGGTTCAGCGCTTCGGCGATCGCCGTGTGCTCCTCGTGTCGCTCGCGCTGTGCGTGGCCGGCGCGGCGCTCACCGCGTCGAGCGATGGTTTCACCGCGATGTTCGCGGGGCGGCTGATCGCGGGCACGGGCGGTGCGCTGGTGCAGATCATCGCGCTGAAGATGGCGACCGAACACTTCGCCGGGCCGCGGATGGCGACCGCCACCGCGACGGCGCTCACCGCCTGGCCCCTGGGCATCGCATTGGCGCTCGCGGTCCTGGGCGCGATCGCGCAGGCCGCCAGCTGGCGCGTTGCGCTGGCCGCCGCCGCGGCCTACCCGATGCTGATGCTCGCCTTCGTGTGGCGGGCCTCGACGCTCTTTCCGGCCACGCCCCCGGCGCCCTCGGCGCATCTGCGTGACTTCGCCGGATCCGCGTCGAACAGCCTGGCCCCGGCGCTGGCGATCAGCCTGTCATGGATGCTGCTGAACGTCGGATTCTCCGGCTTCGTCGCCTTCTCGCCGACCTGGCTGGCGGACATCGGCCGGTCGCTGGATCGCGCGGGCGCCGCTGCCAGTCTGACCGGCTGGGCGCTGGTGGCTGCCCAGCCCTGGGGCGGCTGGGTCGCCGACCGCCTGCGTCGGCCCTCGCTGCAACTGACGGTGAGCATCGTCGGCACCGCGGGCCTGATGCTCGCGACGCTGCCGGCCGGGGGCGCCGAGCCGCTGTACGTGCTGGTCGGTCTGGTGATGGGCCTGGGGCCGGGTGTGCTCGGCGCGTCGTTGGCCTTGTCGGCCCGACCCGAGCAGCGGGCGCTGGCCTTCGCCTTGTTCGCGACCGGGTCCGGCGCCGGTTCGATGCTGGGGCCCAGCCTCGCCGGTGTCGCGGTCGACCAGGCCGGTGCGTCGTCGGCCGCGATCGTGCTGGCGAGTGCGGCGATGGCGTCGGCGCTGGTGCCCTGGTGGTGGGCCCGGCGCCTGCAGGCACGGCAGACCACCGGCTGACCCAGGGACCCCGGGCGTCCGGCGGGCGGGGGCCTGTTCAGAACTCGTCGTACTTCCGATTCGTCCCGCGCACCTTGTCGGCGGGATACCGCGTCGCGTTCAAGGCCAGCTTGGCCTGCGCCGCGGCCACCGGATCGATGCCCATCATCGCCGAGAGCCGGATCAGGTAGAGCAGCACGTCCGCGATCTCGCCGCCCACGGCATCGCGTTTCTCCGGGGGCAGGGCCCGGCTCTCCTCGGGCGTGAGCCACTGGAAGTGCTCCAGCAGTTCGCCGGCCTCGACGATCAGCGCGCAGGCCAGGTTCTTCGGGGCGTGGAATGGCTCCCAGTCGCGTTCACGGGCGAACTGGTCGAGCTGGCGGGCGAGGTCGGCGAGGCTGTCGGACATGGATTCCACCGGATGGGAGTTCGCCGAGCATAGACCCGAAGCGGATCCGATGACGCCCCGCGCGAATTGCGGGGGTAAAGCGGCGCTCATCGGCGCTTGCCGCTTCACGCAGGTGCATACCCTGGAGGCCCGATGCGCCGACAACTCCCCGGGCGACCGGCGAGACGTTGGGTGGCGTGATCTTCGAGAGTGTCTCAACCCGAGTGACATGGCATGACATCGATGGATGGACTTCGCAAGCTTCGCCAGGCCGCCGTGGGGGCCGCGCTGGTTCTGACCTTGATTCCGTGTGGCGCGCAGGAGCCGTCACCGTCGGAACGCGCCGCCTACCGCCGGCCCAGCACGATCCCCTTTCCGAAGGACAATCCCTACAGCCCGCAGAAGGCGGCGTTGGGCAAGATGCTGTTCTTCGACACTCGCTTGTCGCGTGACAAGAACCTCAGCTGCGCCAGTTGCCACAGCCCGTCTTTCGGGTGGGAGGTTCCGTTCTCCACCGCCATCGGCGCCGGCGGCAAGCCGTTGGGCCGGCACGCGCCGACCACCGTGAATCTGGCCTGGAGCAAGCACCTGTTCTGGGATGGGCGCGCGCCCTCGCTGGAGGCGCAGGCCCGCGGTCCGATCGAGGCGCCCGTCGAAATGGATCTGCCCCTGTCCGCCGCCGTGGCGCGCCTGAAGAGTGTCCAGGGCTACGTCACCGCATTCGAGAAGGCCTTTCCGAAGGAGGGCCTGACCGAGGCGACGGTGCTCAAGGCGATCGCCACCTTCGAGCGCACCATCGTCACCGGAGACACCCCTTTCGATCGATGGATCCGCGGCGATGCCCAAGCCATCAGCGCCGAGGCCAAGCGCGGATTCGCGCTGTTCAATGGCAAGGCCAACTGCGCCGCCTGTCACAGCGGATGGAATTTCAGCGACGACAAGTTCCACGACATCGGCCTGCCCACGGCGGACCCGGGCCGGGCGGGTGTGTCGAAGGTGAGCGCCGATCAGCACGCGTTCAAGACGCCGGGGCTTCGCGAAATCGCCGCACGCACGCCGTACATGCACCACGGGCAGCTCGCCTCCCTGGAGGCGGTGGTTGCCCACTACGCATCCGGTGGGCAGCAGCGTCCGACGCTGTCGCCGCTGATGAAGCCGTTGTCTTTGAGCCCACAGGACGTCAAGGACCTGGTCGCCTTCATGAAGACCTTGTCGAGCCCGCAGAGCACGCTGGCGATGCCGAACCTTCCCGCCAACTGACGCGAGCCCCACATGAACCTGAAGAAGAGTCTGTACCTGTGCATTGGCGGCCTGCTGGTGTTGCTCACCTTGCAGGGCGCCCAGTCGCTCTTTCAAGTCCAACGTGGCGCGCAGAGCGTGGAAGAACTCGTCGCCCGTAGCCAGCTGTCCGGCGAAGCGCGACAACTCTGGACCGACTTCCTGGCCGCCGAGGGCGCTCTTCGCGAGGCGACCTCGTTCGTCGATACCGCCAGCGTCGATGGGCAACGGCAGGCATTCGCGGCCCGGGCCGACGCGCTTCGCAAGGGCATCGGCGCGATGAAGAAGCATGCGGGCGAGGCGCTCGCGCCGCAGGTCGTCGCCATCGAAGGCAAGCTCGACCGTTGGCTGGGGATGGCCGGCCAGCATGTGGCGACCGAAGCCGTGACCGATCTGCCGGCCTACCACGAACTGGAAGCGTCCCGGGGTGAGCTCGAGGGGGCGATTCGGGCGATGGTGGCGCGCAGCGACGAAGCCACGGCCGCCACCGTGGCGGCAAGCCAGGCGCAGGCACGCAATGCGGTGTGGTGGACCGTGCTCGAGTGGGGCGCGGCGGTGCTGTTCGGCGTTCTGCTCGGCTGGCACGTGATCCGCATCGTCAATCGTCGGCTGGGTGCCGACCCGCGCGAGGTGGCCCGGGTGGCCACCGCGGTGGCCGACGGCGACCTGTCGATGCCGATCAAGACCGAAGGGCTGCCCGCCGAGAGTGTGATGGCCGCGATGGCCAGGATGCAGGCCTCGCTTCGCACGCAGCTGGAGGAGCGCGATCGCCGCACGCAGGAGATCCAGGCGGAAAACGCCGCTGCTGCCAAGGTCACCGCCGAGATCGGCGAGGCCGTGGATGGCGCTTCGCGTGGCGACTTCGTGCATCGCATCCCGTTGGAGGGCAAGAAGTCCTTCCACGCGGAACTCTGCGACAAGTTCAACCTGTTGTTGGACACGGTGGCGCGAACGATGCGCGATGTCCGTGCGGCCGCCTCCCAGCTGAGCACCGCCAGTGCCCAGGTGTCACAGACCTCGCAGAGCCTGTCGTACGGCGCCTCCCAGCAGGCCGCCAGTGTCGAGCAGACCACCGCGTCCTTGCATGAGATCGCCGAATCCGTGCGCCGCAATGCGGTCAGCGCCACCGAAACCGATGGGATCGCCGCGCAGGCGGCCAGTGAAGCCCTCGAGGGGGGCGAGGCGGTGCGATTGACCGTGGATGCGATGAAGTCGATCGCCGAGAAGATCTCCATCGTCGACGACATCGCCTATCAGACCAACCTGCTCGCGCTGAACGCGGCCATCGAGGCGGCGCGTGCCGGCGAGCATGGCAAGGGGTTCGCGGTGGTTGCCGCCGAGGTTCGCAAGCTGGCCGAGCGCAGTCAGATCGCGGCCCAGGAGATCGGGGCGCTGGCCGCCTCGTCGGTCGACACGGCCGAGAAGGCCGGTGACCTCTTGCTGAAGATGGTGCCCGGCATCCGCAAGACCAGCGCGCTGGTCCAGGAGATCGCATCGGCGTCGGGTCAGCAGAAGGACGGCGTCACCCAGATCAGCACCACGATGAATCACCTGAACTCGACCACCCAGCAGACCGCCAGTGCCTCGGAGGAGTTGTCGGCAACGGCCGAGGAACTCTCGACCCACGCCGAGCGCCTGCGCGACTTGGTGGAGTTCTTCCGGGTCGACCGGGAGTCCGAAGGGGGCGTGGAGCCGGACGGTGGCGCAGCGACTGTCAGCGGGCTGGCGCCGACCGAGCGGCGATCGCGCGCGGCACCGTGGCGCGCCTCGTCGAAGAAGCCGGCCGCCGACCCGGGCGTTGCCCGGATCGAGGAGTCGGCGTTCCAGCCGTTCTGAGCAACGGAGCTCGCCGGCGGGTCTTGCTGGCGGGTGCGGGGGCGCTGACCATTCGCGCCCCGGGCCTTCGCAGCGGGCTCTAGCGCAGGATGCCCGCGAAGAAGGCCCCCAGCGCCTCGAACCCGTCCAGTGGCAGCACGTGCGCGATGTACTGGTCCGGGCGCACCACCACCACGCAGCCGTTGTCGCGGTCGATGCCGCGCATCGCGAAGATGTCGCCCACGCCCTTGTGGTCGACGCAGAACACCTTCTCGTGGTCCTGCAGGCCCAGGCGGCCGGTGCGCGGTCGCAGCAGGGATGGCATGTCCTGGTAGGCGAGCTGCTCGAACGTCTGCTGGAACACCGCGCGCAGGTCGATCACCGCGTCGATGTCCTCGCCGCGGCGGGTATGCCGCACCACCGGCGATGACGGGTTCGTCTCCAGCCAGTCGGCCAGGCGGTGGATCCTCGAGCCCGGGGCCGAGCCGTCCGTGCGGCAGGCAAAGGCGTACAGGCGCCAGCGCGCGTCCGCCTGCGCCACATGGCCGAGCTGCATCTGCATGGCATCGGCCAGACGCACCACCGGTGCGGAGTGAAAGCGTCGGCCGATCGGCAGACCCGAGGCCAGGTGCTGGTGGGTGGGCGGCCCCACCAGCATCGACTGATCGTATTGCACCGCCAGGCCGCCGGTGAACTCCAGGTTCGCCTTGAACTGGCGGATGATGCGCGGCTCCTCGGTGCCGTCGCGCTCGGCCTGGGTGGTGGGGGCCGACATGATCCGGGCCCATTCGTGGTCGGTCTCCACCAGCCGTCGGGCCTCGGTGAGGCGTTCCTTCGAGTAGGTGCGCAGCAGGCGGGCATCGGCGCGACCCTGCAGCACGTGCACCAGCTTCCAGCCCAGGTTGAAGGTGTCCTGCATCGAGACGTTCATGCCCTGGCCGGCCTTGGGCGAGTGGGTGTGGCAGGCATCTCCCGCGGTGAAGACCCGGGGGTCGCGATCGGTGCCCTCGGGCACGTCGTCGAACCGGTCGGTGATGCTGTGTCCGATGTCGTAGATCGACCACCACACCACTTCCTTCACGTCGATCGTGTACGGCCGGATGATCCGGTTGGCCGCCGCGATCATGTCGTCCTGGGTGAAGTTGCGGTTGGCCGCCCGTTCGTTCGGGTTGAGCTTGTCGAGCTCCACGTACATCCGGAACACGTAGCCGCCTTCGCGCGGCAGGATCAGCACGTTGCCCTCGGTGGCCGAGGAGATCAGGCACTTCTGCCGGACGTCGGGAAAATCGGTGTTGGCCAGGATGTCCATCACGCCCCAGGCCTGGTGTGCCGCGTCGCCGTGCAGCGTGCCGCCGATCGCCTTGCGCACCGCCGAGTGCGCGCCGTCGCAGCCGACCACGTAGTTCGCCCGCACGGTGCGCGTGGCCCACCAGTTCACGCCGCTGGCGTCCTTCAGCGTCACCGTCACCGGGTGGTCGTCGGTGGTGGGGTCCACCGTCACGCCCACCACCTCCCAGCTGTAGTCGGGCTCCAGGCGCGAGGGCGAGTGTCGCATCACCTCGAGGAAGAGTTCGTGCAGGCGCGCCTGGTTGATCAGGATGTGCGGCATCTCGGAGCTGTCGTCGGCGACGTCCTGCACGCGGCCCACGCGCTTGATGCGCTCGGGGTTCGCGGGGTCGGGCATCCAGAACGCGGTCTGGTTCACCCAGTAGGTCTCGCGCTTGACCTTGTCGGCGAAGCCGAAGGCCTGGAACATCTCCATCGTGCGGGTGTTGATGCCGTCGGCCTTGCCCTTGACGATGTTGCGCGGCATGCGCTCGACGATCATCGTCTCGATCTCCGGGAATTGCGCCAGTTGTGCGGCCAGGCACAGGCCGGCCGGGCCGGTGCCGGCGATCAGCACGTCCACCCGCTCGGGCAGCGGCTCGTTGGGGCCCCGGTTGCGTCGATTGGGCGCCGCCTGCTTGACGTCAGGGTCGCCTCCCCGAAAGCCGTCCTTGTAGAACTGCATCTTGCGTCTCCTCGTGTTCCCGGGCGTCGCCGGTCGCGCATCGAATGGACGCGGGTCCGTCCAGGGCGCGTCGAATGGTATCTATGCTTATTATTGCCCGTCAATACCGTATGTATACTTATCAATTGCCGATGGCGCGCGGTTTCCTGGCCGGCGCGATCGTCGGCGATGACAGTGTCGATCGGAGCGGCCGGATGGAATCACTCGACATGGCGGGACACCTGATCCGCCGCCTTCACCAGCACGCGACCCAGGTCTTCGTGCAGCGCACGCAGGCCGCCGGCTTCGATCTCACGTCCGTCCAGTTCGCCGCGCTGGACGCGATCCATGCCCACCCGGGCATCGACCAGGCCGGTGTCGCGCAGCTGATCGCGTACGACCGGGCCACGATCGGCGGGGTGATCGATCGTCTCGAACAGAAGGGGTGGATCCGTCGCGTCGTCAGCGAGCGGGACCGCCGGGCGCGGGAGTTGTCGCTGACGGCCGAGGGACGGCGTGTCCTGGCGGCGTTGCTGCCGATCGTGCGCGGGCTGCAGGACGAGATCCTCGAACCCTTGACGGTGTCGGACCGGGTGCGCCTGCTCAAGCTGCTGCGCCAGGCGGTGGGTTCCTGAGGCGCCTGGCGAGCGGCGACGCCGACCGACGGGCGTGGCTGGGCTCGCGCCGGGCCGATGCCGGTGCGAATGTATGATATTGTCGAAATCACCAGACACTCGAGGAAAGCGTGCCCGGGTCGGCCATCGCGCCCGAACCCGCGCACCGGCCGGCTTCCCCACCCATCGACGGCGATGCACCGCAAGCCAGACCTGCCGCCCGCCCAGTCGCGCGCGACCGACTTCTTCCAGGAGCTTCGCGCCGAGATCCTCTCCGGCCGACGCCTGCCCGGTGAGCGGGTGCTGCTGCACGACCTGCAGGATGCCTTCAAGGTCAGCCTGAGCCCGATCCGCGAGGGGCTGGCGCGCCTGGTCGCCGAGGGGCTGCTGGTGCCCTCGGGGCTCAAGGGCTACCGGGTGGCGCAGGTCAGCGTCGAGGAACTGCTCGACGTGAAACGCACGCGCATCCGGGTCGAGTCGATGGCGCTTCGCGAGTCGCTGCTCCAGGGTGGCGAGGAGTGGGAGATCGCGCTGTCGGCCAGCTTCCAGCGGCTGCGCAACTTCGAGAACCGCCGCTGGGGGGCGGGCGAGGTCGAGCAGTGGGAGGAGCGTCACCACGCGTTCCACAGCCAGCTGATCGCCGCGTGCGGCTCGCCGCTGCTGATCCGATTCTGTCGCAGCCTGCACGAGACCTCCGACCGGTATCGGCGCATCTACCTCTCGGTGCACGATCCGGCGCGTGCCGACCGCAGCCGCGTGATGTCCGAGCACCAGCGCCTGTACGAGGCCGCGCTGGCGCGTGATGCCGAACGCGCCTGTCAGGTGCTCGGCCAGCACATCGAGGCCACCAGCGCGCGCCTGCTCAAGGTGATGAGCGCCTCGGATTCCCCACTTGGAAGCCCGCCATGACGATCCAGCTGAAATGCCTGTCGCACACGCCGCTGCGCGGTCGCAACGACCCGGGACCGGCGGTGGTCGCCGAGGTCGACGTGGTGCTGGCGAAGGCGCGTGCCGAAGTCGAGGCCTTCGACCCGGAGCTGATCGTGCTGTTCGGTCCGGACCACTACAACGGCCTCTTCTATGACCTGATGCCGCCCTTCGTGCTCGCGAGCGCGGCGCAGTCGGTGGCCGACTACGACACGCTGCCCGGCCCATTGGCCGTGCCCGCCGACGTGGCGCAGGCGCTCGCCCGGCACCTGCTGGACAGCGACATTGACATCGCGATCTCGCACCGGCTGCAGGTGGATCACGGGTGCACCCAGTCGCTGGCCGAACTCACCGGCAGCCTGGTGCGCTACCCCGTGGTGCCGATCGTCATCAACTGCGTGGCGCCGCCGCTCGGTCCGTATCGGCGGGTCCGCCAGCTCGGCGAGGCGGTGGGCCGCTTCGTGTCCCGGCTCGACAAGCGGGTGCTGCTGCTGGGCACCGGTGGCCTGTCGCACGAGCCCCCGGTGCCGCTGATCGAGGGCGCGCCACCCGAGGTGGCCGAGGCGCTGATCGCCGGACGCCATCCCACACCGGAGGCGCGCGCGGCGCGACAGGCGCGCACCATCGCGGCCGGCAAGCTCTTCGGCACGCCCGCCAGCCCGCTCAAGCCCTTGAACCCCGAGTGGGATCTCGCGTTCATGCGCCAGCTCGCCGAAGGGCGGCTCGCCGAGGTCGACCACTTCGACATCGCGCAGCTCTCGGCGGCCGCCGGGCGCTCGGGGCACGAGGTGCGTACCTGGGTGGCGGCGTTCGCGGCCCTGCAGGCCGCCTGCGGGGGCTACACGGCACGGCACGACTACTACCGCGCGATCAACGAGTGGATCGCGGGCTTCGGCGTGATGAGCGCCGTGGGGCATTGATCACCGATGGACCGAACACACGAGGAGACCTGATTGACCACCCGATCCTTCACGCGACGCCAGCTCGTCCAATCCCTGGCGGGTGCGGCCGGTGCCCTGGCCGGCCTGGGGGCGACGCCCGTGCACGCGCAGTCGTTCCCGTCCAAACCCCTCACGATGCTGGTGCCCTTTCCTCCGGGGGGGCCCACCGACATGATGGCCCGCGTGCTGGGCGAGATTCTCGCCGAGCGCCTGGGGCAGCCGGTGCTGGTCGAGAACCGGCCGGGCGGCGGCGGCCAGATCGCCGGCGGCGCGCTCATTCGCGCGGCCGCCGATGGCCACACCCTGATGCTCGCGGAGATGTCGGTGCTGTCGGTGAACGCGCTGCTCTACAAGTCGTTCGCCTACGATCCGCTGGCCGAGTTCCAGCCGGTGGCCAGCATGCTGGTGATGCCGATGATGATCCTCGCGCCGCGCAACAGCCCGGCCAACACGCTGCAGGAACTCGTCGCGCTGTCGCGCACCAAGGCCCTGAACTACGCCAGCCCCGGTGCGGGCACCGTGGCGCACCTGGCCGGCGAACAATTGCGCGCGGCGGCCAGGACCAGCCTCACCCACGTGCCGTACAAGGGATCGGCGCCGCTGATGACCGACCTGATCGGCGGGCAGATCGACTTCGCGGTCGACGGGGTGGGGCCTGCTCTGGCCAACATCCGCGACGGCAAGATCAAGGCGCTCGCGGTGGCCATGCCCAGGCGCTCGCCCGTGTTGCCCAACGTGCCCACCACGGCGGAGGCCGGGTTCCCCTCGGTGGTGATGGATGCGCAGTTCGGCGTGGTCACGCGCACCGGCACCCCGGCGGCGGTGGTGCAGCGGCTCTACGAGGAGATCGCGCAGGCGATCCGTCAGCCGAAGTTCGCCGGGCGATTCGATCCGCTCGGCTTCGAGACCGTGCCACTGGCGCCGGAGGCCTTCCGGGCCCGGATCCGCAGCGAGACCGAGCGCCAGGGCGCGCTGATCAAGGCGGCCGGGATCTCGATGGAGTGATGCCCGGCCGGTGAGCCGTGTCCCGTTCAACCCGATCGTTCGAGATCCCGATGACCGCTGTCGAATCAACCGATGTCCTGGTGGTGGGTGCCGGGCCCATGGGCGCCACCACGGCGCTGGCGCTGGCGCGCCTGGGGGTGAAGGTCCTGCTGGTGAACCGCTTCAACTGGACGGCCCGCACCCCGCGGGCCCACATCACCAACCAGCGGGCGATGGAGGTGTTGCGCGATCTCGGCGTCGAGGAAGACGTCCGCCGCAAGGGCACGCCCTGGGAGTGGATGGGCGACACGCTGTTCACCACCAGCTTGGCGGGGCCGGAGATCGCGCGGCTGCGCACCTGGGGAACGGGCGACAAGCGTATCGGCGACTACCGGCAGGGCAGCCCCTGCCCGATGCTGGATGTGCCGCAGGACCGCATGGAGCCCATCCTCGTCCAGCACGCGGCCGCGCACGGGGCGGTGCTCGCCTTCAACACCGAGTACCTCGGCCACGAACAGGATGCCACCGGGGTCACGGTCCTGCTGCGCGACGTCATCACGGGCAACGAGCGACGGGTCCGCGCGAAGTACCTGGTGGGCGCCGATGGCGCCCGGTCGAAGGTGCTGGACGATGCCGGGCTGGCGCTCGAGGGTCAGCTGGCCCGCGCGGCCACGGCCTATGTGCTGTTCAAGGCCGACTTGTCGCGCTACGTCAGCCACCGGCCCAGCATCCTGTACTGGATCGTCACCTCCAATGCCGCCTTCGGCGAGATCGGCCTGGGGCTGCTGCGCGCGATCGAACCCTGGGACCGCTGGATCGCGGGCTGGGGCTTCGACATGGCCAAGGGCGAGCCCGACTTCTCCCCCGAGGCGGTGCTTCGGAAGGTGCGCGTGCTGGTCGGCGACCCCGATCTCGAGATCGAGGTGGAGAACACCTCGGTGTGGTACGTGAACCAGGCCCACGCGCCGGTGTACTCCAAGGGACGGGTGCTGTGCGGCGGGGATGCGGTGCATCGCCATCCGCCCTCCAGCGGCCTGGGATCGAACACCTGCATGCAGGACGCGTTCAACCTGGCGTGGAAGCTGGCGTACGTGATCCAGGGGCACGCGGGCGAGGCGCTGCTGGACACCTACACGCAGGAGCGCGCTCCGGTGGGGGCGCAGATCGTGCAGCGCGCCAACCAGTCGCGCGTGGACTACGGGCCGTTGAACGCCAGTTTTCGCGACCCGCAGGCCGCCGACCCGGTGGCCGCGGGGCTGGCCCAACTCGCCGAACCGAGCGCCGAGGGACAGGCCCGGCGCGAGGCGCTGGCCAAGGCGCTGGAGCTGAAGAACACCGAGTACAACGCGCAGGGCGTCGAGTCGAACCAGCGTTACCAGTCCACGGCGGTGATCCCGGACCCCGAGGCCGGCGAGGAGGTCTGGCAGCGCGATCCGCAGTTGTACCTGCAGGCGACCACCCGCCCTGGCGCGAAGATCCCGCACGCCTGGCTGATCGATCGCGGGGGGCGTCGCGTGTCCACGCTCGATCGGGTGGGCAAGGGCCGCACCACCGTCGTCACCGGCATCGCGGGGCAGGCATGGGTGCAGGCGGTGGCGGCGATGGCGCTGCCTTACCTGGATGTGCTGGTCATCGGCGCGCCGGGGGCGCAGGACGTGTACTGCGACTGGCGCGCGGTGCGCGAGATCGACGAGGCCGGGGCGCTGCTGGTGCGGCCCGATGCGGTGGTGGCCTGGCGCAGCCCGCGCGGCGTGGCCGATGCCGACGCGGCCCGCGCGGCGCTGACCCGGGCCCTTGGCACGGTGATGGCCACCGGCTGAGCCGCCGCGCAGCGCGGGGTGCCCGCGCGCCGCTACTCCCGCAGATAGGCCTCCAGCCGGTCCAGGCGCTGGTTCCAGGCCTCGCGCTGCGCCACGATCCAGTGCTCGGCGTCGGCCAGTGGCCGGGGCGCGAGATGGAATCGTCGCACCCGGCCTTCCTTGCGTGAACGCACCAGGCCGCAGCGTTCGAGCACCGCGAGGTGTTGCGCGAAGGAGGGCAGGGCCATGTCGAAGGGCCGTGCCAGTTCGGTGGTGGAGGCCGGCCCCAGGGCCAGCCGCGCCACCACCGCGCGCCGGGTGGGGTCGGCCAAGGCCTGGAACACGCGGCCGATCTCCCGATCGCGCGCGGCGCCGCCGCGGGGTGCGCGCGTCCGGGTGCCGGCGTCAGTGCCCACGCAGGTACTCGTCGAGCTTGCCCAGCGTCTGCAGGCCGTACTCCACCGCGCCGAAGCCGATCTTCGCGTCGCGCAGCGCCTTGCTGGGGTGCATCTGGCGCAGCGTGAGCACGGTCTTGCCGTTGGCCTGCTGATCGAAGGTGAGGGTGACCCGGAAGCGATCGGGGTCGTCGTCCGTGTCGTGGCCATGCTCGAACACCAGCCGCTCGTTCGGAACCACCTCGAGGAAGACCATGCGGTTGTCGTAGCGGTGGCCGTCGGGCGCGATCATGTCGAAGCGCCAGACGGCGCCCACCACCACCTCGCCCGCCTGGCGGGCCTCGCAGCGAAAGCCGCTGGGGCCGAACCACTGGAACATCCGCTCGGGCTCGGTCCAGGCGCGATACACGCGTTCGCGTGGCGCGTCGATGACGCGGGCGAGCACGATCTCGCGGTCGAGTTGCCCCGGGGGATAGGGAGAGGGCGTGTTCATCGGATGGGTGTCCTGGGTTGGATACTGAGGCGATGGGCTAAGTATCGGGCATCCGAAAGCTTAGGGCAATGCCTCAGTGATGAGAGCCCCGAGGCGATGGCCCGAAGCGGCTGGCCGGCCCTGGCGATATGTACAGAATGAGGCTATGATGGGTCTCCAACAAGACGAGGTGGTCATGGCGCAAGCAACCGATCCCAACGCGCACCCGAAGGCATCGGCCAGGCGTCGTGCGGCGCCGCTCCCGCGCGCCGCGGTGCGTGGCAAGAAGCCCGCGTCGGCCGGCGAGGGCGGGTCGATCGTCTACCTGCGTACCCGGGGGGTCGATGCCTTCGTCACCCGGGTCGCCAAGGCAACGCCCATCGAGATGGTCGAGGTCGAGCGGCGCGGCATCGACAGTCACTTCCTGAAGGACGTGTCCCGACACATGGCGGTGCCCGCGGTGCGCATCTTCGACATCGTCGGCATCCCGAAGGCCACGGCCGAGAAGAAGGTGGCGGCCAACGAGCCGATCGCCGGGGTGGGCGGGCAGGCCGCGCTCGGCCTGGCGCGGCTGTTGGCGATCGCACGGGGCATCGTCGAGAACTCCACCGCGCCCGAGGCCAAGGGGTTCGACGCCGCGAAGTGGCTGGGTCGGTGGATCGAGCGCCCCCAGCCCGCGCTCGGTGGGCGCAAGCCGGCCGATCTCATCGGCACGCCCACCGGCCTGGCGATGGTGGCGCGGGTTCTGGGTGCGATCGAGAGCGGGTCGTACCAGTGATCCTCTGGCGCATCGCCGCCGACACCCGAAGCTACCGTGCCGACGACCTGAGCGGCGTGGGCGCCGCCCGCAGCCCGGGGCGCTGGAACGACGTCGGGCAAGCCGTCCTGTACACCGCCCCCTCGATCGCGCTCGCGGCGCTGGAGACCGCCGCGCACATCGACGACGGCGGGTTGCCGTTGAATCGCTACCTGGTCGAGATCACCGTACCCGACGCCACCTGGGCCGCGCGCGAGATGCTGGAAGTTCGCCGGCTCGATCCCACCTGGGCGGCGATCCCGGCCGGTTCCGGCAGCGTGAAGCCGGGCTCGGAGTGGATCAAGGCCGGCACCTCGGCACTGCTGATGGTGCCCTCGGTGATCGTGCCCGAGGAGTCGGCGGTCCTGGTGAACCCGAAGCACCCGGATGCGGCCGCGCTGACGGCGCGCGTCGTGCGCTTGTTCGAGTACAACCGATTGTTCCGGCCGGGTTGAGTGCCTGCCCTGTGCGGGGCGACTGGCCGCCATCTTGCCGCCGTCAGGTTCGCGTGCTGCAATCATCGGCCCGTCCCTCGCTCAGGAGCCGCCCCATGACCGACTTCACCGGCAAGCACGTCTGGTTCGAACTGGCCACCACCGACCTGAAGGGGGCGCAGGCCTTCTACGCCAGCGTCATTGGCTGGGTGCCCCGCGATTCCGGCATGCCGGGCATGCAGTACACGATGATCGGGCCGCCCGACCACGCGGTGGGCGGCATGATGACCCTGACCGACGAGATGAAGGCCGGTGGCGCCAGCCCGGGCTGGACCGGCTATGTCGCGGTCGATGACGTGGACGCCGCCACCGAGACGACGCAACAATTGGGCGGCCAGGTCTTCGTGCCGCCACAGGCCATTCCAGGGGTGGGCCGATTCTCGATCGTGTCCGACCCCCAGGGCGCGGTGCTGTGCCTGTTCAAGGGCGCGCCCTCGCAGGACATGCCCGAGCCGCCCGCGGTCGCGCCCGGGACGCCCGGTCACGTCGGCTGGCACGAACTGCACACCAGCAGCGTCGCGGGCGCCTTGGCTTACTACGGCGAGCTCTTCGGATGGCGCAAGGGCGAGGCGATGGACATGGGTCCCGACGGCGTCTACCAGCTCTTCATCACCGGTGCGCAGGGTGACGATCCCGACGGCGGCATGGTGCTCAAGCAGCCCGGGATGCCGCACCCCTGCTGGCTGTACTACTTCAACGTGACCAGCGTGGACGCGGCGGCGGCGCGCATCACCGCGGGGGGCGGCAAGGTGCTGATGGGGCCGCACCAGGTGCCCGGCGGCGGCTGGATCGTGCACGGCCAAGACCCGCAGGGCGCGGCATTCGCGGTGGTGGGGCCGAGGTGAGTCCAGCCTGCCCAACGCCGACCGACTGACCGCTTCAGGTGGGGCACGGTGTCACCCGCTGTTCGGCACCCGCGTGCCCACCGACATCACGTTTACGTGGTCCTGCTGAGCGATCGGGTATGGAACGAGCCGGGGTTTCGTCGCGCCAATCCCGATCACGACCTGACCCGGCCGTGTCTTTACGTCGGCATGACGGGGCTCGATCCGGATCTGCGCTTCGACCGGCACAAGGCGGGCATCCAGGCCAATCGCTTCGTTCGGCTGTACGGGGAGCGGCTGCTGCCCGAGTTCTACGAGCACCTGAACCCGATGCCCTACGAGGCGGCGCGGGAGATGGAGGTGGAGCTGGCGATCGAACTGCGTGAACGCGGGTTCGGGGTCTGGCAGGCGTAGGGACGCGAGGCACCACCCCCGGCGCTCAGTGCGCCGGCATGCCCGCGTCGCGCAGCGTGTCCAGTTGTTGTTCCAGTTGGCGCAGCGCCGACGGATCGTAGGTGCGCACGGCGGAGATGCGCACCGCCTCCAGGCTGCGGAATGCCGGGTGCTGGCGCAGCATCTCGATCCATTCGCGCGCCAGATCCGCGGCGCCCAGCCGCCAGGCCGCCACCGCCCCCGCGACATAGAGTTGTCCGTAGGTGGGATTGACCACCAGGCCGCGCTGAACCTCGTCCAGTGCGGTCTGCGGGTCGCCGGTCGCCAGGCTCGCTTCGGCTCGCACGAGGTGCCAGATCACGCGCAGCGGCTCCATCGGGCTCAAGCCGAAGGCCTTGTCGCAGTTCGCGCGCGCCTCGTCGTGTCGCCCGTGCCTGACCAGTGACAGGGCCAGCAGCCCGTAGGCCGGCGCGTAGGACGGCGACAGGCGCAGGCAATGGCGCAAGGCCTCGTCGGCCCGCAGCCGCTGACCCAGGAAGTACCGCACGGTCAGCGACAGCACGTAGTGCGCGTCCGGGTCCCGCGGATCGAGCGCCACGGCGCGCTCGGCCTCGGCGACGGCGCGCGCCATTTGCTCGTCTCGTGGTTCGTCGCTCCAGTGGAACTGGCCGGCACGCCAGTCGGCATAGGCCAGGCACATCCAGCCCTGGCTCAGTTCAGGGGCCAGGGCCACGGCCGAGCGTGCCAGGCGGGTGGCGCGTCGATTGGTGTCGGGTGTCTGCGCGAGCGCGAAGAGCTGCACCCAGGCCTGCGCCGCGAAGGCGCGTGCCTGCACCTCGGTGTCGCTGGTCGCGGTCGCGTTCTCCCGGCTGGCCAGGTCGTTCAGTTCGAAGCGCAGCGCGCGTGCCAGACGGCCCACCACCTCGCTGGCGGTGGCGTGCCAGGCGTTCGCCGGCAAGGTGAACTCGTCGGCCCAGGTCTGCGTGCCGCGACGCCCGTCGACCACCTGCACGCCCACGTGCAGCGCCTCGCCGCGCTGCTCGAGCTGCCCGTCGACGACGTAGCGAACGCCCAGGTCCGCGGCCAACTGCTGTGGGGGCGGATGCTTCTGCCCGAAGGTGAGCATCGTGCCCAGGGCCACCACCGCCAGGCCCGGCTGGCGCGAGAGCTCGGAGATCAACGCGCCAGTGAGGCTCTCGCTCAGGAAAGACAAGGACTCGGGCAGGCCGCGCATCACGAAGGGCAGCACGGCCACCGAGCGCGGTCCGAGGCGGGGTTCGTCCGTGGCGGCGGGCGCCGCCGTGGTGGCGGCTGCGGGGAGCGTGGCGAGCCGGGAGGTCGGCGCGGCCGGTGAGGTTGCGGGCGGGCCCGCGGCGGCCACGGGCACCGCGGGCAGCTCGGACACCACGGGCGTCACCAGCCGATACCCTTTGCGTGGCACCGTGGCGATGTGATCGGGCCCCAACACCTTGCGCAGCTGCGCGACCGCGTCGTACAACGAGCTGGGGGTGACAACCAGACCGGGCCATACGGCGTCCAGCAAGGCGTCGGCCATCACCACCTCGCCGCCGGCCTGCGCCAGCACCACCAGCAGGCGCATTGCCCGCGGCTCGAGCTTGTGGAGCTTGCCTGCGTGCGGGCCCTGGCCGGACACCTCGTCCAGGGAGACGTTCACGCGCCAGGGGCCCAGCGTGAACCGGTCGGGCAGAGGTGGGGTGGGCGCACGCATGTCAGGGGGCGAGTTTGCCGTAAGTTCACGTTTGGTGCGCTCGCACGGCTTGAGAAAACCCAGAGATCTCCCTGAGCCGCGCCTCAGCCCCTCAACGGTTGCCTGTCCCAAGATGAGCTCACCCCAACCCAGGAGAGCGACATGAACCGCAGAACCCTACTGATGCTGGCTGGTGCGCAACTGATGGCCGCGGCCAGCGGCCAGGCGCTGGCGCAAGCCCCCGCCGCCTACCCCAGCAAACCCATCCGGCTGGTGGTGCCCTTCGCTCCGGGCACGGCGCCCGACCTCCTGGGCCGCCTGGTCGCCCCGGCGCTCGCCGAATCGATGTCGACCAACGTGGTGGTGGAAAACGCGCCCGGTGCCGGCGGCACGATCGGCGTGGGGCGCGTCGCCCGGGCGGCGCCCGACGGGTACACCTTGGTGCTCTCGGGTGACGCCGCGCTGGTGCTCACCGGGGGGGCCTATGGCCTGAAACCCCCCTACGACACGCTGCGCGACCTCGCGCCGATCGCGCAATTGATGGTCACGCCCAACGTGCTGGTGGTGGCCAACGACGTGCCCGCGCGCACGGTGCAGGAACTGGTGGCGCTGGTGCGCAGCCAGCCGGGCAAGTTCAGCTATTCGTCGGGCGGGATCGGCTTCTCGCAGCACCGCGCCGGCGAGCTGATGAACGGCATGGCCGGGCTGGACATGGTGCACGTGCCCAACCCCGGCAACCCCTGGCCGGACGTGATCTCGGGGCGCACGCAGCTCTTTTTCGGCAACATCACGGTCGCGCTGCCGATGATCAAGGATGGCAAGGTGCGCGCCTTGGCGGTGACCTCCACCACGCGAAGCCCGGCGGCCCCCGAGCTGCCCACGGTCAGTGAAAGCGGGCTGCCCGGCTTCGAGGCGATGTCCTGGTTCGGGGTGCTGGCGCCGGCCGGCACGCCGGCGGCGGTGCTGCAGCGTCTGGAGGCCGAACTGCAAAAGGCGATGACCACGCCCGCGCTGAAGGAACGCCTGGCCACGATGGGCGCGATGCCCGGGGTGCCGAACGCCGCGGGATTTACCCAGGTGATCCAGAACGAGATCAAGCGCTGGGCACCCAAGCCTGGGGCCGCGGCTGGAACGGGTGTGCCGTCCACGGCCGGGACACCGGTGGCGGCCGCGGTCGCGGGGCTCAAGCCATGAGCGGCGGGCCGACCGACGGGCGCGCGATGCTGCTCTCACTGGATCACGTCACGGTGCGCAGCGCCGATCTCGAACGCACGGAACGCTTCTACTGCGACCTGCTCGGCATGCGCATCGGCCCGCGCCCGGCGATTCCGGTGCCCGGGCGCTGGCTGTATGTCGGCGACCAGGCGGTGGTGCACGTGCTGCCGCGCTCGGCGCAGGCCCCGAAGGACGTGTCCGGTGCCATCGACCACTTCGCCCTGCAGGCCCGGGACCTGCCGGCGTTCGAGCGGCGGCTGCAGGGCGTGGGTCAGCCCTTCGAGAAGCGTCGCCTGGCCGACACCGACACCTGGCAGATCTTCGTGACGGATCCGGACGGTGCTCGGGTGGAGCTCAATTTCCCGGGCGCCTCGGGCGTGCGGCCGGCGCCATCGGGGGGCTGACACGACCGGACCCGATGCCGACCAAGAGCGGCGTCGTGATTTCCTGGGCGGCGAAGAATCGTTGCACCGCCACGCTCCACGGCGGCATGCCCCTGGGCGACGACGACCGGGCGCCCGTCGCGCCAATTGGCCATCGTTCCCGAGAAGGCTCCGGCGGCCTCGGTCAGGCCGGAGCAGATCGTGTCGTTCGCAGTGTCAGGGACGACGTCGATCGACCCAGTCGGCGGCCCTTTGGCGCACCCCATCCGACGCGATCCGCCTCGCGGCATGCGTCAGCGCCTGCGTGCGCGCCGCCGAGCATTCACCAGTCGTTCATCCATCAGTTCGCGAACCAGGTCCAGGGCCGGCGGCGTGCTGCGGCGTCGCAGCGTGACCAGGCCGAAGCGAGCGGTCACGGCCATCGGCGGATCCATCGGGAGTTCCACCAGGTCCGGCGCCGCCGCGCGAATGGCCAGCAGCACCGTGTCGGTGTGGCGGGCCAGCTCGACGAGACTGGGGATCTCCTCGCAGCGCAGCGAGACGCAGACGTCAGGGTGCGCCCTGGGGCCGTAGCGATCGACCAGCAGACGCGCCACGTCGTCCGACAACGGGGTGGAGGCCACCGGGTAGCGCAACAACGCGTCGATGCCCAGGGTGCGTGGGCCGCGTGGGCTCTTCGCGCCCCTGAGCAGCGGGTGGCCGGGGCGCACCAGGAAGGCGCCCGCCATCTCGTGGACGAAATCCGCATCCAGGTCTGGTGCAGGCCGGAGCGAGCGGGCGTCCAGCACCAAGGCATCCAGGGTGCGCTCACGCAGCGACTGCACCAACAGCGCGGTGTTGGCACGCGTGATCTCGAGCCGCACACGCGGCCGCTCCTGGGCCATCTTCAGCAGCAGCGGCGTCATCAGCATCGCACCGGGCCCCGAGCCCATGCCGATGCGCAGGTGCCCTTGTTCGAGTTCTCCGCCAACCCCGCCGCTTTTGCGCAAGTCCTCGGCGGCCCACACGAGTTCGCGGGCCCGCTCCAGCGTCTGTCGGCCAAAGGGCGTGAGTTCGCTCACGTGGCCGATGCGATCGAACAGGCGCTGGCCGAGTTCGTCTTCCAGCGCGCGGATGCTTCGGCTCAAGGCCGGCTGCGTGAGGTGGGACTCGACCGCGGACTTGGCGAACGAGCCCGTCTTCGCCAGCGAGAGAAAGTGCCTGAGCTGAACCAGGGTCATCGGTGGCCGCCTGTTTCCGATGCGATCTGAAACTCATCGTAACCCAACCAACAATGCATTGGACACACGAATTGCCCACTCCTGCATTGGTCCTGTCGTCCCCGCGGCACCCGCCGGACACCCCCACCCAAGGACCTCTCATGACCAAGTTCGACACCCTTCGTTCGCTGGCTCGATCCGCCGACGAGGCGGTGAAGATCGCGCCGGCGCTGCGGCACATCCGAGCGCAGCTCGCGGGCGCCACCTACACGGCCGAAGACGAGTCGGGCGACGCCAACCGCTTCGCCCGCGAACTCGTCAAGCGCTGCGAGGCCGACGGGGTGACGTTCCTGATGAGCCACACGGTGACCGCATTGCGCGAAGCTGGCGGCCAGATCGATCACGTGGAGGCCACCGACGCGGAAGGCCGCTTCCAGCGTCTGCGCGCCGATGCCTACGTGCTGGCGATGGGCAGCCTGAGCCCGCTGTATGCCGCGCCGCTGGGCATCCGGCTGCCGATCTACCCGGCCAAGGGCTACTCGGTGACGATGCCGGTGAAGGACGCATCGATGGCGCACCAGGTCTCGCTGACCGATGACGAGTACAAGCTCGTGTTCTCACGCCTGGGCGACCGGCTGCGCATCGCCGGCACGGCCGAGCTCAACGGTTACGACCGCGACCTGAACCGGGTGCGCTGCGAAGCGATCGTGCGCCGCGTGGAGGAACTCTTCCCCGGCGCGGGCGATGCCGCCCAGGCGCAGTTCTGGACCGGCCTGCGTCCGGCCACGCCGAGCAACGTGCCGATCATCGGGCGTTCGAAGCTGCCCAACCTGTTCCTCAACACGGGCCACGGCACCTTGGGCTGGACCCACTCCTGCGGCTCGGGCAAGAGCATCGCGCGCATCGTCAGCGGGCTGGCGCCGGAGGTGGACTTCGCGTTCACCGGTGTGGGCGCCCGGCCTGCCGGGGTGTCGAGCGTGAGGCCGGCGCCGTTGGCGGGCTGATGCCACCGAATCCGCCGGCGACCTAGAACGGCATCGCGATCGCCTGGTTGGCGAAGAAGCGCCGTACCGCGGCGCTCCACAACGCGACGCCGTCGGTCGACGTGAACACCCCGTGCCCGCGCGCCTTGGCGAAGGGCGGTACCACGATCAGCTCGGCGCGCGGATTGCCGCCTCGAAAGCTGTCGAACCAGAGCTTCTGCACCCGGGGGCCGATGTACTCGTCGTTCTTCGCATAGAAGAAGAGCACGGGCACGGTGACCTTCGGGGCGATGGCCTGGTAGAGCGCCGCGAGCTTGTCCGACGCGCAGGGTTCGCGAGGGCGCTTGTCCGGATCACCGCCGCGACCCGACGAGAACGCGAGCACCGCCACCAGGCCGGCCGGTTGCTTCGAGGCCGTGTAGAGGGACGCGAATCCTCCCGCGCTCTGGCCCACCAGCATCCAGCGGCGGGGATCGACGTCGCGATGGGACTTGGCGAAGTCGACCGTGGCCAGCAGATCGAGCGCGGCGCCTTCCCCCGCGCGGAAGAAATCGGGGCGGGCGCATCCGCCGTAGTCATCGCCCAGCTTGTCTTCCCCGCCGCCGCTCTCACCGTACCCTCGGCGCACGGGCACGAAGACGGCGTAGCCGCGCCGGACCCATTCACCGATCAAGCGGACGTTGCGGAAGTGACCGGCCTGCCGGTTCCTGTCGCGATCGGGCGAGGTGCCGTGGCTGAGCACGATCCAGGGGAACGGACCGGCGCCGTCGGGCTTGAAGGTGCGCACGACGATGGTGGCGTTCGTGCTCGGGACGGGGATGCGGTCGACCGTCTCGCGCATGGGAAGCGGCTGGTCGAGTCCGGGCAGCTCTTTGGCACGGGCTGGCGCCAAGCCCGCCATGACGAGCGACGCAACGGCGAGCAACGCCGCTGCGATCAGGATTCGTGGCACCCAGGCCCTCAGGGACGCGGTTCAGGGCTTCGCGAGCGCACGCGCCAACGCAGGGCGGGCGTAGCACGTGTCGGCCCAGCGCTGAACGTTCGGGTGCTCGGCGTAGGTGAAGCGGATCAGCTTCATCAACTGCATCACGGAGGCCACATTGAGGTCGGCCACCGTGAACGAATCGCCGAGCAGGTAGGCGCGGCCCGCGAGCGCGGCGTCGAGCACCTTCAGCGGGCGCTGCAAGGCCTTGCCCGCGCCCTCGATCGCCTTCGGATTGCGCTTGTCCTCCGGGGTGAACAGCTTCTGGATCACGATCTGCATCTGAAGCGGCTCGATCTCGCTGATGGCCCACACGCTCCACTGCCAGGCGCGCGCTTCGTCGTCCGGCGCACTGGGGTACAGCGCAGGCGCATAGCGCTTCGTCAGGTAGAGATTGCTCGCCATCGACTCGAACAGTTGCAGGTCGCCGTCGATGAGCGCGGGGATGCGTCCGTTCGGATTGACGGAGAGGTACTCCACTGACTTCGAGTCGGCGCCGTAGCTCACCGGCACGTGCTCGTAGTCGATGCCGATTTCTTCGATGCCCCAGAGCGCGCGCAGCGCGCGCGAGCCGGAGATGCCGAACAGCTTGGGTTTGCTCATGGGGTGCTCCTCGTGTCGGTGAGATTCTGTTCTCGGAACGGGGTTCACGTCGATTCCCGGCTCGTCGCCGGGTTACCCCTGCAGGGAAGGCACATCGTGATCGGGTGGCGTCCCGATACAACCGCCCAGACCCAGGGCGATCGCGTTCGACCGCGACGCCCGGGTCGGGAACTCAGCCGCTCTTCTCGGCCTGGTGGCGTTCCGTCGCCGCGGCGACCGCGCGTTCGACACGGTCGCCCAGTGCCTTCCATTCCCCGATCGCCCGGTTCTCCGCCGCGATCGTTCGCGCGGCCAGCCGTTGGAATCGCGGCTTCACGTACTGTGCGAACAACTCGTAATGGCGGTTGACGGCGGCGGGTCGTGCCCATTCATGGTGAACCATCAGATAGGCGCCGAATCCGCCATTCGATTGCTTCTCCAGCCGCTCGATCTGCGCGATCGCATCGTCGGGTGTGCCGATCACGCCGAGTCCCGTCTCGTTGACCCAGGCGACGCGCTCCTCGAAGGTCTGCCCCGCGGCGCGGAAGTGGGGAACGGCGAGAATCTTCTGGGTGTAGTGACACCAGTCGTCCAGGCCGAATCGGACGTCTTCGATGGCCTGCTCGCGGGTTTCGGCGATGTGCATCGGGCCGACGAGCCGCCACTGATTGCGATCGGCCTTGGTGTTGAACTTGGCCGCGCGTTCCTCCATCACGTTCCAGTGGTGGGCGAGGAGGTCGAAGCCATCGGTGGTGGTCGCTCCGATCGACAGCAGTCCAAGTCCGTGCTTTCCGGCCACGCGCGGGCCGGTCGGCGACGCGATGGCGGCCACGGCGATGTCGAAGTCGCTGTAGGGGCCGTATTGCGACTTCGCGTTGACCAGCTTGTAGCGGGGCGTCTCGACGCTGATCGGTTCGTCGCTGCGCAGAAGATGCATCAACACATCGGTGTCGTGCTCGAGAGCGGATCGTTGCTCCTCGATCGAGATGCCGAGCATCGCAGCGTCGCCGGGCAAGGCGCCCGGGCCCAGCCCGAGCATGAAGCGGCCGCGAAGCAACTGATCGAGAAAGAAGACGCGATCGGCGACGAGCAGTGGGTTGTGATACGGCAGCGAGAGAACACCGGTGCCCAGCTTGATATGACGGGTCTGCGGCGCCGCGAAGGCGATGAAGATCATCGGATCCGGAATGATCTCGGTGCCGGCCGAGTGGTGTTCGCCAATCCAGGCCTCTTCGTATCCGAGCCTGTCCAGGAGCTGAACGACCTCGAGATCGCGCTGGATGGCCGAGATCGGGTCCTGGCCCGCGGGCGGGTGAAAGGGGGCCATGAAGATACCGAATCGCATGTTGCTCCTCCGGGGTTGTTGGCTGAACAGACGTCGATGTACCGAGCACGTCAGATGCCGCCGCAGCGACCTGATCTGATCGGTCCCGAGCCGGTAGCGTACACGCGGCAGGCCGGATGCCGAGCGGTCGAACGCGGGTTACTGAACCCGTTCGGATGGCTGGCGCTGGCGGACCGCGACATCACCGACCGTCCTCCCGAGGACCCCACGAAAGCGTCGCATGCTGTTCGGGGGAGAGCCATGAGCACCGAACGGGCCCGATGACGTGCCATAGAGATCTCGGAGCAGACCGATATCTGAAGAGCTCGAGCGGCCGACCCTTGGCGAGATCGTGAGACATGGACGCGTACATGGTCTTGGGGAACGAGGGGTGCCATCGGCAGGCCGCCGAGCACGCTGCCCGGCCCCAGCACCGAAGCGATGTTCTCCTAGCCCGCTTTGACCATGCCCTGAACGGGCCCCATGGTGTCTTCATCACCTTCGCCGGCCGGCGGGGTTTCCCCGGGGCGCTGGAAAGTCCCGCGCCAGTGCACCACCGAACATGGCCGCCGCCGCCGACTTGTCGCTATGGCGCATGCAGGGACGCGTACGCGCGCGCGATCTCCTTCACCCCGGAATCGATCAGATGGCCGGGAATGGCGGCGTAGCCCAGGCGCAGGTAGGACTGACTGGTCGCGGATGACTTCCTGAAAAAGATGTCGCCGGGTTCGATCAGCACGCTGCGCGCGGCACAGCTATCGGTCAGCGCCTGCGCATTCAGTCCCGCGGGTCCCTGGATCCAGGCACCTGAGCCGCCCTGCGAGGGCATGATGTGGAACTGCGGCAGGTGCTTGGCGAAAGCCCGGACCAGCAGTTCACGCCGCTCGCGGTAAGTCACGTTCAGCTTGCGGATGAAGGCATCGTGGTGGCCCTGTGCGATGAACAGGCTGGCCGTGTGTGCGTTGTTGGCGGGCGTGTGCCGGATGATCAGACGCCTGAGGGCCCGCAGTTCGCGGATCAGCTCCGCCGGGGCCACGATGTAGCCGATCCGCAAGCCGTGCGCGAGGGTCTTGGACAGACTGCCCAGGTAGATGACCCGTCCGTCCGTGTCGAGACTCTTCAGCGCGGGCAGCGGCCGACCGGAGAAGTTCAGCTCGCTTTCGTGATCGTCCTCGAACAGGACGACGTCGTGCTTCTTGGCCAGTGCCAGAATCTCGTGCCGGCGCTTCAGGGGCATCGTGACGGTGGTGGGGCACTGGTGGCTCGGCGTCACGTACGCATAGGCGCACTGGGCCATCGCCCGAGAGGCGATCAAGCCGTCCGCATCGATGGGCAGCGCCTTCACGTGGTCGGTGCGCAGCATGAAGTTGTTTCGTGCGTCCGGATAGCCCGGATCCTCGATCCCGACGACCGTCTTGCGGTCCAGCAGGACATTGGCCAACAGATAGCAGGCCATCTGCGCACCGGCTGTCACCAGGATCTCGTCACGCCGGGCCATGATGCCGCGTGCGGGCAGCAGCCGGTGCTGGATCTGGTCGAGCAGGGCTTCGGAGTCCCGGTTGATGTGGTCCTGTGCCCACTTCCTGACCGCGGGAACGAACAGGGCCTGGTTGGCGCAGGCGCGCCAGTCCCTCAAAGGCACCAGGCTCTGATCGAACTGGCCATAGATGAAGGGATAGGCAAAGTCCTGCCAGTTCGCGGGCTTGACGATATTGCGTTGATGCCGTGCGCGCGACAGCAGTCGCGCATCCCATTGCAGGGCCGCAGGCGCGGGCACCTGGACCGATGACTGGACCGCCTGGCCCAGCAGGATGTCGCCATTGACCACCAGCCCGCTGCGCGGAGACGCGATCAGGAAGCCCTTGTCCACCAACACCTGCAGCGCGAGGGACACGGTGTTGCGCGACAACCCGAGCGCGGCGGCCAAGGCGCGGCTGGTGGGCACCTTCGCGCCCGCCGGCACCAGGCCCATCAGGATCGAGTGGACCATCAGCTCCTTGACCTGACCCTGAAGGGTGCCGCTGCTGCCCGAGAACTGCGGGAACAGCTTGGCCCAGATGTCGGTGATTTCCTGCTTCTGTCGCATGGCGCACTCCTTGCCGAGCGTTCGATTCCTGCACCGCCTTCCGCCGTCATGCACCAACGGCTGTGCTCGTGTCCGGCTGCGCCGCCACTCCGTGGTGCATGCCAGCCGGCGTCACCGCGATTTCTCGGGCCTGTCCATTCTGGCACCAGAACTAAACGAATCTGGATCTATTTGAAAAAAATTCTGGTGCCTAGCATGCGCCGAGGTCTCCTGCACGTGTGCCAGCGAGCCGTTCCCAATCCCCGAGGCTGACACGCCTCTCCTTCTGGATGAACACCATGAATCGACTCGTTAAGTCATTGATAGTCGGCACGGCCTTCACCCTCAGCCTGGTCACCCAGGCGGTCGCACAGACCAAGGTGGTGATCGGTCATTTTGGCGATCCTCTTCCCTACAAGGCGCTCATTGCGGATGGAAGCCTCGAGAGGGCAACCGGCTGGAAGATCGAGTGGCGGCAGTTCGCTTCTGGAGCGGAAGTCAACGCGGCGATGGCCTCTGGCGGCATTCAGATTTCCGAAATCGGGTCTTCCCCTCTGTCGGCCGGCTTGAGCTCCGGATTGCCCTATCAGATGGTCTCTGCCGGCAAGGTCATCGACAGTTCCGAGGCCTTGGTCACCCGCAATGGATCCGGCATCGAGAAACCTGCCGACCTCAAAGGCAAGCGCATTGCGGTGCCCATCGGCTCCACAGCCCACTACTCGCTCATGGGCGCACTGAAGATGAACGGCATGACCGAAAAGGACATCACCCTGCTGGGCATGTCGCCTGCCGAGATCGCTGCGGCCTGGCAACAGAACGCGATCGATGCGGCTTTCGTCTGGGTGCCCGTCCAAGCGAAGTTGCGTGAGAACGGCAAGGTGATGTACACCGCGGGCGACGTGGCGAGATCGGCGGGCTTTCATACCTTCAACGCATGGGTGGCGAACAACAAGTTCGCCGCGGAAAACCGGGACGGCTTGATCAAGTTCTTGCGGGCCATGTTCGAGATCAACGCGGACTACCACAAGAACAAGGCCGCATGGAACGCGGATTCTCCGAAGGTCAAGGCCGTCGCAGCGAGTGTGGGTGTGTCGCCCGCTGCCGTCGTGCCGATGCTCGATGGCACGATCTACCCTGACGCCGAGCTGGCCATGTCCGCCAACTGGATGGGCGGCGGCGCAGCCAAGACCATCAAAGGCACCGCGGAATTCCTCAAGAGCGCGGGTCGAATCAACAAGACCGCGGACGACTACAGCCGGTTCGTCAATGCCGAGTTCGCCAGGGCGGCTGCCGGCAAGTAATCCGACTGTCGTGCCCGCAGTGCCGACCTGCGCTGGGCAGGGCGGCACTTCCGTCGCCCGGTTCAAGGCTTCCCATGACCGCTCTTGCCATCCGAAATGTGTCGGTGTTCTACCCGGTGAAGGGTAAGCCGCCCGTGCATGCGCTCGAGAACATCAATCTCGAGATCCAGGAGAAAGACTTCGTGGTGGCGCTGGGCGCATCAGGTTGCGGCAAGTCGACGCTGCTCAACCTGATTGCCGGCTTCATGGCGCCCAGCGAAGGCGAGATCACCCTGAACGGACGAACGGTCATCGGTCCGGGTGCGGACCGGTCGGTCGTGTTCCAGAAGCATGCCCTGCTGCCCTGGCTGAACGTGCTGGACAACGTGGCCTTCGGCCTGAAGATCCAAGGCCACGACAAGGCCAAGCGCGAAGGCATCGCGCGCGAGTTCATCAAGCTGCTGGGGCTGGAGCAGTTCGAGCAGTCGGCCACGTACGAGCTGTCGGGCGGCATGCAGCAGCGCGTGGGCATCGCGCGGGCGCTCACCAGCGACCCCGACATCCTGTTGATGGACGAGCCGCTGGGCGCGCTCGACGCGCTGACCCGGGAGCGGGCGCAGGAACTGATCCTGAAAGTGTGGCGCGACACCGGGAAGATGGTGTTCTTCATCACGCACAGTGTGGAAGAGGCGCTGTTCATGGGGACCCGGCTGATCGTCATGTCGCCCCGGCCGGGGCGCATCTCGCGCACATTCGATCTGCCGTTCAGCCGGCGCTACTTCGAGACGGGCAACGCGCGCGAGATCAAGGCCTCCGCAGACTTCATCGCGTTGCGGGAAACGATCTTGCGGATCATCTTTGCCGACGAAGAAGGGGGCCATGATGAGTGAGAACCGGTCCACCGGTGGCTTCCTGTCTGGCCTGATGAAGGCCAAACCCGCCAAACCCGGCGAGATCTATGGCGTGCCGGGACAAGGCGAAAGCTTCCGGATCAGCGCCGTCGTGATCGTGCTGCTGATCTCCTTCTGGGGCTTCGTCACGTATGCCGGCTACATTAAGCCGCTGTTCCTGCCTTCGCCGATGGGCGTGGTGACCGCCTTCTTCGACGTGATGAAGGAAGGCTTCACCGGGGTCGCCTTCTGGGAGCACATCTGGGTCAGCACCCTGCGGGTGTTCGGGGCATTCCTGCTGGCGTGTGTCATCGGCATCCCGCTGGGCATCGCGATGGGCATGAGCCCGGTGGCCCGCGGCATCTTCGACCCGCCCATCGAGTTCTATCGCCCGATTCCCCCGTTGGCCTATCTGCCGCTGATGATCATCTGGTTCGGCATCGACGAACTGTCCAAGGTCCTGCTGATCTTCTCGTCGGTGCTCGCGCCGATGGTCCTGGGCGCGCGGGCCGGCGTGAAGTCGGCGGCGATCGAGCAGATTCATGCGGCCTATTCGTTTGGCGCCACCCGCTGGCAGGTGATTCGCATGGTCATCCTGCCGTCGGCCATGCCGGAGATCTTCACCGCCATGCGCGTGGGCATCGGCTTTGGCTGGACGACCCTGGTGGCGGCCGAGATGGTGGCGGCCACCTCGGGCCTGGGCTACATGGTGCTGTCCGCGTCGCGTTTCCTCCAGACGCCCATCGTCATCATGGGCATCGTGGTGATTGCCGCGATCGCCTACGCATTCGACCATCTCGTGCGGTTCGTGGAACGGCGCGTGGTTCCCTGGAAGGGCCGCGGCTGATTCCGGTCGGTGAAGCGCATTTTCTCCAAGGCAGTGTTCCATGGCGATCGAGTATCTGAAGAAGGCGCCCCCGAGGCAGGAGGCGATCGACACCGCGACCTCCGAGACCGTGCAGCGCCTGCTGGCGGACATCCAGCGAAACGGTCGCAGCGCCGTGGAGAAGTACGCGCGCGACTTTGACGGCTGGCATGGCCCGATCGTGGTGGGCGAGGAGGACTTTGCAAGAGCCACCCGGTCCCTGGCCCAGGGGGTGAAGGACGATGTGGCGTTCGCCCATGCGCGTGTCAGGGATTTCGCGCTGCGCCAGCGAGAGTCCCTGCACGAGTTCGAGGTCGAGCTGATCGATGGCCTGGTGGCCGGGCAGAAGCTGATTCCGGTCAACACGGCCGGCTGCTATGTGCCCGGTGGGCGTTATGCGCACGCCGCATCCGCGATCATGAGCGTGTGCACGGCCAAGGTGGCCGGTGTGCCGTCCATCGTCGCGACATCACCCGCGCACAAGGAGGCGGGCATCCACCCCGCCATCCTGCACGCCATGAAGCTGTGCGGCGCCGACACCGTGCTGGCCCTCGGCGGCGTGCAGGGCATCGCGGCCATGGCCTTTGGCCTGTATTCGCCCAAGCCGGCCGATGTCATCGTGGGCCCGGGCAACCGCTTCGTGGCCGAGGCCAAGCGCACGCTGTTCGGCCGCATCGGCATCGACGTGGTGGCGGGCCCGACCGAGTCGGCCATCATTGCCGATGACACGGCCGACGCGCATCTGGTGGCGGCCGATCTCGCCGGCCAGGCGGAGCATGGTCCCGATTCCCCGGTGTGGCTGTTCACCTCGTCGCGCGAGCTGGGCATGAAGGTCATCGAGCTGATGCCTTCGGTCATCTCGGCCCTGCCCGAGCTGGCGCGCCACGCGGCCACTGCCGCCTGGCGCGACTACGGCGAGGTGGTGCTGGTGGGTAACCGCGAAGAGATGCTGGAGATCAGTGACGAGTACGCACCCGAGCATCTGCAGGTGCTGGCCCGCGACCTGGACTGGTGGCTGGCGCGGCTGACCAACTATGGTTCGCTGTTCCTGGGTGAGGAAACCACGGTGGCCTATGGCGACAAATGCGCCGGCCCCAACCACATCCTGCCCACGCGGGGCGCCGCGCGCTATACCGGCGGCCTCAGTGTGGGCAAGTTCATCAAGACGGTGACCTACCAGCGGCTGACCCGCGGCGCCAGCCGCGAAGTGGGGCAGGTGGCCGCACGGATCTCGCGTCTGGAGGGCATGGAGGGTCATGCGCGTACCGGCGACATCCGGCTGCGCAAGTATTTCCCGCAGGACTCGTTTGAACTGGGCACGCTGGCGGGCCATCCGCAGGGAACGGACAATGGATGAAACCCTCACACCGCCCGCTGAGGTGAAGACGCCCGATGGCCTGTGGTTCGGCAAGGACCTGAGTACGCCCGAGCCGATTCCGGAAGAGGCCATCGAACGTGCCGTGGCGCTGATGCGTGGCGGCCGGCTGCACCGCTACGGTGAACAGGGCTCGGGCGTACCGGAGCCGTCCTTGCTGGAGAAGGAATACGCCGCCTACGTGGGCAGCCGCTATTGCGTGGCGGTCAGTTCCTGTGGCGCGGCCATGTTCATTGCGCTAAAAGCGCTGGGCGTGAAGGCTGGCGACAAGGTGCTGACCAGCACCTTCACGCTGGCCCCGGTGCCCGGTGCCATCGCCCATGCCGGCGCGCAGGCGGTGCTGGTGGAGACCACCGCCGACTACCTGACCGACCTGGCCGACCTGGAGCGCAAGGCGGCCAGCGGCGTCGCCAAGGTGTTCCTGCTGTCGCACATGCGCGGCCACATCAGCGACCTGCAGGCCATTCGCGCGATCTGCGACCGGCATGGCATCGCGCTGATCGAAGATTGCGCCCACACCATGGGCGCCCGCTGGGACGGCCGGCACACCGGCACCTGGGGCCGGGTGGGCTGCTACAGCGCCCAGACCTACAAGCACATCAATTCGGGCGAGGGCGGCCTGCTGGTGACCGACGACGACGATGTGGCGGCGCAGGCCATCCTGATGTCGGGCTGCTACATGATGTACGACCAGCACCTGCTCAGGCCGCCTGCCGAGGTGTTCGAGCGTTGGAAGTACGTGACGCCGAACTTCAGCATGCGCATGTCCAATCTGGCGGCCAGCCTGCTGCGCCCGCAGATCGGGCAGCTGGCCGACCGCGGGCGGCGCTGGAACCACGTGTATGCCACGCTGGCGCGCGAGCTGGGCAAGGCGGCGCACCTGACGGTGCCGCCCCGCCATCCGAAGGAAGAGTTCATCGCCAGTTCGATCCAGTTCACGCTGGACTTCACGCCGGCGCAGATCGAGCGTTTCCTGAAGGAATGCACGCTGCGCGGGCTGTACATCAAGTGGTTCGGCACGCCCACGCCGGTGGCCTTCACCAGCAACTACGAGCACTGGCAATACCTCGAGCGCCAGCCTGATCTGCCGAACTCCAAGGCCGTGCTCGACCAGCTGTTCGACCTGCGCACCCCGGTGTCCCTGACCGACGAAGACTGCGTCCTGATCGGCCGCATCGTCGCCGCCGCCTGCGCGTTGGCCGCCGGCCACTGAGACCGGCCATCTCGTTCATTCAAACGGCAACACGAAGGCGACCATGAAACTGACCAACTTTCCCCGCGTGCACATCACCCACGGCCCGACGCCGCTGGAGTTCATGCCGCGGCTGACCGAAGCGCTCGGTGGCCCCAACCTGTACATCAAGCGCGACGACTGCACCGGCCTGGGCTCGGGAGGCAACAAGACCCGCAAGCTCGAGTTCCTGATGGCGGACGCTGTCAAACACGGCGCGGACACGATCATCACCCAGGGCGCCACGCAGTCGAACCACGCCCGTCAGACCGTGGCCATTGCCGTCAAGATGGGCATGAGGTGCGAGATCCTGCTGGAGGACCGCACCGGCTTCAAGGACGAGAACTACAAGAAGTCGGGCAACGTGTTCCTGGACCATCTGTACGGCGCGAACGTCCGCGAGCTGCCGGGCGGCGCCGACATGAACGCGGCCATGGCCACCGTGGCCGATGAGCTGCGTGCCCAGGGCCGCAAGCCTTACATCATCCCCGGCGGGGGCTCCAATCCCATCGGCGCCCTGGGCTATGTGACCTGCGCGCTGGAGATGGTGAACCAGTTCAACACGCAGGACCTGCGAGTGGACTGTATCGTCCATGCCACCGGCAGTGCGGGTACACAGGCAGGCCTGGTGGTGGGCCTGGAAGGCACGCGCAGCCAGATCCCGGTGCTGGGCATCGGCGTTCGCGCGGCCCGGGAGGCGCAGGAGACCAACGTCTACAACCTGGCCGTCAAGACCGCCGAGCTGCTGGGCGTGCCCGGTAGCATTCAGCGCGACAGCGTGAAGGCCAATTGCGACTACGTGGGCGGCGGCTACGGTGTGCCCACCCCGGGCATGGTGGAGGCGGTCACGCTGATGGCACGGCTGGAGGGCATCCTGCTGGATCCGGTGTACTCGGGCAAAGGCATGGCCGGTCTGATCGACCTGTGCCGCAAGGGGCATTTCCGCAAGGGCGAGAACGTGGTGTTCGTGCACACCGGTGGTGCGGTGGCACTGTATGGCTACATGGACGCGTTCAGCGGCCTGAAGCCGCTGTGAAGCGGCTGAACCGATGACAGGTCTGGCGTCTGGCGCGGCTGTCCGATGCACGCGCGCATCCCCGGCCTGCGGGTCACGTTCGGCCTGGCGGGCCTGTCCCGTGGCGATCTGATGGCGGTGCGTTGACGTCCGACACGGGAGGCTCGCGATGATCGGTGTTCTGGGTGGCATGGGCCCATTGGCCACGCTGGACTTCTTCAGCAAGGTGCTGGCCGCCACCCCAGCGCGGGGCGACGCCGATCATGTGCCCCTGCTCATCCAGTCAGATCCGCGCATACCGCCCAGGCCGGCGGCCATCCTGGGCGATGGCGAATCGCCCTTGCCTGAGCTGATGGCCGGACGAGACCGCCTCATTGCCGCGGGTGCCAGCGCCTTGGTCATGCCATGCAACACGGCCCATTTCTGGTTTCCCGATCTGTCGGCCGACTGTCCGGTGCCCTTCATCAGCATCGTCGATGCGTGCGTGGCGGAACTGGCTCCGCTGGTCAAGGCCGGTGACACGGTCGGCCTCATCGCCACCCGGGCAACGCTGGCCGGCCGCGTGTTCGATGCGCCGCTGATCCAGGCGGGCTACACGCCGGTGATTCCACCCGATGACGTGATGGACGAGCTGGTGCTGCCCGGCATCGAACAGGTGAAGGCCGGGCAACTCCTGCCAGCCGGACCGCTGATCGCCAGGGCGGTCCAGGCGCTGAGGGAGCAGGGTGCCAGCGCGGTGATTCTGGCCTGCACGGAAACGCCGGTCGCGCTCGACGCCGTGCAGTCACCGTTGCGCGCGAACTGCGTGGACAGCACCGCGGCGCTGGCGCGGGCCTGCGTCGCTTGGTGGCAGGCGAATCGGGGCGCTGGGAACTAAGCTGCAAGCGTTCCGGCCTCGGCGTATGACGGGCTCTCGACGTTGCGGTGATGGGGCGGGTACCACTTGAGGATCGCCAGAGAGACCGGGCCGTCCTCCAGGACCGCATAGCCAGCTCTGACAAGCCGTCCGCCGGCGAATGGTTGCGCGTCAGTCGTGGCCGCGTCGCCGCCGCACGTTCGACCCGCCTCAACGGCTCGCACGCTCGCGGAACCAGGCGACCTTCCGGCCGTCATCGCCTGCGCGGTACTCGAGGTCGAACAGCCGGGACTCGCTGAGCACCTGCGGCCATGTCTGGCAGCCGTACCTGGCGGGGGTCTGCTCGGCGTGATGCGCCGCAATCCAGGCCTGGACACTGTCCAGCCGTGACCAGCCGTCCACCGACATGCGCTGACCCGCCTCCCGCAGGACGCGAACGATGCCGCTGGCAGGCCACTCGAAACTGCCGTCCGGTGCGATGCCGTTAACCAGCAGGTCGTGGAAGGTTTCGGACTGGTAGAAGGCGGCCGCGTGGGCACGTGCCTCGTCCATGCTCTTGGCCCAGCCCACGAGTTCGCCGTGGTGGCGGTCGATGCGTTCGTAGCTCGTCTCCAGGTGCTGCACGGCGGCCAGACAGCCTACGTCCGTCCAGAGGTCGAAGCGGTCGATGAGGTGGTGGACAAGGTCGTTGCGCAGCGTGACCAGCTCCTCGATGGCGGCCCGCGTCCGCGCCAGCTGCTCGGGTGCCATGGTCATGCGGAAGCTCAAGGCCATTGAGCTGCGGTCCGTCGGCGTCTTGTCCTCGGGCAACATGTCTCGTTCGAAGCCATTGGGCACGGCATAGGTGTCGAACAGCGCCTTCACGAGGGTGCCCAGGGTCTTGTCGGCGAGCTTTTCTGCCCTTGCTTCGCGCTGTGCCTCCAGTGTGTGCACGGGTCCAACCAATTCATGGTGAGCGAGCAGCGTCTTCATCAGGCGTTCGTACTGCTGAAGGCGCAGCAGGCAGCGGCCGAGCAGGCGTTGCACGTCGCGCTGTCGCTCAGGTCTGGGGTCTGGGTTCATCGCTAGGAAGGGGCGCTCAGCTCCGCACGAATGCGAGCAACGGAGCGATGTCGCCTTGGTCCGCTGCACGGAGCGCGTCGATGTACCGGGTGCGGGCCTCACCAGCGCCCACGAGATTGCGGCTGCCCCAGCTGAAGGCCTCTGTGCCGCGCGAGCGCAGCAGCGCATCGGTCATGAGCCGCGCATGCCTGCCGTTGCCGTTCGGGAAGGGGTGAACGAGCACCAGCGCATGGTGAAAGCGTGCCGCCGTCCCGTCCAAAGGAAGAGGCGGCTCGACACTCAGCTGGAAGGTGGTGTTGTCCAGCAACTGCCGCAGCCGCATGGAGACCTGCTGCCAAGGACAGCCGATGTTCTTGTCCGACGTCCTGAACTGACCCGCCCATCGCCACGTCTGGTCGAACATGCGGCGGTGGAGGTCCCGGCAAAAGGCCTCGGTCAACACCTCCGGTCGGCGCCGTCGCCGCAGTTGCCCGTCGAGCCAGCCACGTCCCTGGAGGATGTTGGTCTGCTCCCACTCGTCGAGGTCCCCCTGCGTCGTCAGGTGCGTTGGGATGAGCTGCGCGGCTTCGTCCGGGTCCAGAGGTGTCTGGCCTGGCTCATAGGCGATGCTCAGCGCCACAGTTTGGCCCATGACCCGGCAAGCAGCTCATCCTTGCGCTGCGCCACCTGACGGGCCACGAACTCGTCGGAAGGTCGCTGCGCCTCCAGACCCATCGAGTGGCTGACGCCGAGGACTTCCTGGCGCGCCAACTTCTCGGCCTGCTGCTCGACGGCCTTGAGCAGGGGCTGCCGCGGAACCACCGCATAGACAAGCTCGCAATCGAGCGCTTCGGCAAGCTTGCGCAACTGGCCGAGCGTGATGCGGCCCTCGGCCTCAGCCGATTCAGCCTTGAGCAGGGTTGGCGCGGTCACCCCGATGCGGCGTGCCTGGACGCGCAGTGACCGCCCGAGTGCCTCGCGAATAGCGCGCAGCCAGCCGTCGCGTGGAGTCGGTTTGCCCTTCAGGTCCGCGAACGACGCCAAGATTCGGTCCAGCTGCTCTAGGCGTAGACGGGCAAGCCGAGTGGTCATCTGTTTGCCTATGGTCTATCGGAGAAGAGACAAGTGTAAGCCTATAGACTCATGGATGCACTGTATATGTTTCGCTATGGCGAAACTTTTGTCTAGTAGATGTTTCATCATAATGAAACGAACTCGGCGGCGAGCAAGCTCAGGCCTTCCTGCAGCTTCGTCCAGTAGGGCCTTTTCTTGAGCATCAATTTTCCGTCTTTACATCAGGTGTAAAGACGGGCTGTTCATGATTGATGTTTGCCAGTACGGTGCCTTCGATGGAAGTTGAGTTCAACGACGATGACCTCGACCGCCTGGAGACCGACGCCCAGTTCGCGGTCGGGTTTTCGCAGGAGGTGGTGCGTGCGTTCAGGATGGCAACGGGCGCCTGAGCCGCAATTTGGAACGTGAGCGGGCGGTTCTGGGCTGTAACGGCGAGCGCCCCACCGGTGTGGCATAGAGACGCCCGAGGCCCTACGTCCTGGATGTGCCCCACGGCAGAGCTGGGAAGATTCTTGTACACTGCATTCGTGTACACGTCATTCACAGAATCTTTGCGTTTACAGCGCCCTTTGCCATGAAGAACATCACCCTCAGCGCCGATGAATCCCTCATCGAAGCCGCGCGGGCACGGGCCCGCGCCGAGCACACCACGCTGAACGAGGCGTTCCGCCGGTGGCTGGCTTCCTATGCGCAGACGCAGGCGCGGCTCGATCGCTATGAAGCGGTCATGCAGGACCTGCGCGGCAAGCTGAAGGTGGGGGCCAAGCTCAGCCGTGAGTCGATGAATGAGCGCTGATGTCTTCATCGACACCAACGTCTTCGTTTACCACCTCGACGCGACAGACCGCCGCAAGCACAGGCTGGCCGAGAAGATCGTCCGCGATGCGCTGGCCACCGGCAATGCCTGCATCAGCTCACAGGTGGTACAGGAGTGCCTTAACGTGGCGCTGCGCAAGGCCGAGGTGCCTCTGTCACCCGATGCGGCACGTGCCTATCTGGAAGCCGTGCTCGCGCCGCTGATGGCCGTCACAGCCAGCGAAGCGCTGTACCACCGCGCGCTGGACGTGCAATCGCGCTGGCGCTTCAGCTTCTACGATTCCTTGATCGTGGCGGCAGCGCTGCAGGCCGGATGCCGCACCTTGCTGAGCGAAGACCTGCAGCACGGGCAGGCGCTGGACAGCCTGATGGTGGTGAATCCGTTTCGGTAGGTGCTCCAGCAAGATCGCGTACATCGAAAGAAGGCCTCTGGCTGTCCAGACCGTCAGCATCAGGGCCCGCAGGCGGCGCGGGTCTGCGTCAGTTTCTGCTGACACCAGCGCTCACATGGCCGATGCCAGAAACACAAAGCCCACCGCGAAGGTGGGCTTTGTGCTCTATTCGTTTGGCTCCCCGACCTGGGCTCGAACCAGGGACCTACGGATTAACAGTCCGGCGCTCTACCGACTGAGCTATCGGGGAAAAGAGCCTTCGATTATAGCGCCCCCGTGCACCCCCGGCAAGTCGGGCTCGCCGGAGCTGGGCGCCCTGACCACAACCAACAACCCCCGGGTCACCCCTTCAGGATGGCCGCGATCGCGTCCGCGACGTAGTCGATGTTGCGGCTGTTCAGCGCCGCCAGGCAGATGCGACCGGTGCTCACCGCGTAGATGCCGTAGTTCTCGCGCAGCGTGTCCACCTGCGCGCTGGTGAGGCCCGAGTACGAGAACATGCCGCGCTGGCGGGTGACGAAGGAGAAGTCGCGGGTGACGCCGCGCGCCTTCAGCTTGTCGACCAGCCCGGTGCGCATCGCGCGGATGCGATCGCGCATGCCGGCCAGCTCTTCCTCCCACTGCGCGCGCAGCGCGGGCGTGGAGAGCACCGCGGCCACCACCGAGGCGCCGTGCGTGGGCGGGTTGGAGTAGTTGGTGCGGATCACGCGCTTGACCTGGCTGATCACCCGCGCGGTCTCGTCCTTGTCGGCGGTGACCACCGACAGCGCGCCCACGCGCTCGCCATACAGCGAGAAGCTCTTGGAGAACGAGCTGGACACGAAGAAGCTCAGCCCCGACTGCGCGAAGCGGCGCAGCGCGAACGCGTCGGCGTCGATGCCGTCGCCAAAGCCCTGGTAGGCGCAATCCAGGAACGCGATCAGCCCGCGCGCCTTCACCGCCGCCACCACGCGCTCCCACTGCTCGGGCACCAGGTCCACGCCGGTGGGGTTGTGGCAGCACGCGTGCAGCACCACCACGTCGTTGGCGGGCATCGCGTTCAGGGCCTCGAGCATCGCCTCGAAGCGCACGCCGTGGGTCTGCGCGTCGTAGTAGGGGTAGTTCTTCACCTCGAAGCCGGCGGCCTCGAACAGCGCCCGGTGGTTCTCCCAGCTGGGGTCGCTGATCCACACCCGCGCGCCCGGCTGCAGCCGGCGGATGAAGTCGGCGCCGATCTTCAGGCCCCCGGTGCCGCCCAGGCACTCGAAGGTGGCCACGCGGCCGGCGGCGATCAGCGGGGAGTCCGCGCCGAACAGCAGTTGCTGCACTGCGGCGTTGTAGGCGGCCACGCCCTCGATGGGCAGGTAGCCGCGCGCCGGGGTGCCTTCCACGCGCGCCTTCTCGGCCGCGCGCACCGCGCCCAGCAGGGGGATCTTGCCGTTGTCGTCGTAGTAGACGCCCACGCCGAGGTTGACCTTGTTCGGCCGGGTGTCGGCGTTGTACGCCTCGGTCAAACCCAGGATGGGATCGCGGGGGGCGAGCTCGACGGCCGCGAACAAGGTCTGCGTCATCTTCTTTTACAACCTATTGAATTAGTTGATGAAAAACAAGCTGTTACAAACCGGCCTGCCCAAAAATTGTGCAATGCACTAGCTTTTTGAGGGGGGGCGGGCGATAATCGCGGTTTCAGGAAAGCGCGCCGCCGGGCCACCCTGCGGGGGCTGGTTCACTGGTTATGCAACCACCCCTTCAGACAGGCTTCGGGTGCCGAACCGACCCACACCAACGGACGGCCGTGAACCCTGAGGAATCAACAGTTTAACACGCAGTCCACGCTCGCCCCGCTCCCCATGGCCGATCTGGCGCCCGACGCCAAGCCCTTCGTCAGCTTCCCCGGAAGCCCGTTCCAGCTGTACCAGCCCTTTCCCCCGGCTGGCGATCAGCCGGAGGCGATCGATCGCCTGGTCGAAGGCATCGGCGATGGCCTGAGCTACCAGACCCTGCTGGGCGTCACCGGCTCGGGCAAGACCTTCACCATGGCCAACGTCATCGCCCGCACCGGGCGTCCGGCCCTGGTGCTGGCCCCGAACAAGACGCTGGCCGCGCAGTTGTACGCCGAGATGCGCGAGTTCTTCCCGAACAACGCGGTGGAGTACTTCGTCTCGTACTACGACTACTACCAGCCCGAGGCCTACGTTCCGCAGCGCGACCTCTTCATCGAGAAAGACTCGTCCATCAACGAGCACATCGAGCAGATGCGCCTGTCGGCCACGAAGTCGCTGCTCGAGCGCCGCGACACCGTCATCGTGGCCACCGTCTCGTGCATCTACGGCATCGGCAACCCGTCGGACTACCACGAGATGATTCTCGTGCTGCGGGTGCGAGACAAACTCTCGCAGCGCGACATCCTGCAGCGCCTGGTGGCGATGCAGTACACCCGCAACGAAACCGACTTCGCCCGAGGCACCTTCCGGGTGCGCGGCGACACGATCGACATCTTCCCGGCCGAGCACGCCGAGCTCGCGGTGCGCGTGGAGCTCTTCGACGACGAGATCGAGAGCCTGCAGCTCTTCGACCCGCTCACCGGCCGGGTGCGCCAGAAGATCCCGCGCTTCACCGTCTACCCGTCCTCGCACTACGTCACGCCGCGCGCCACCGTGATGCGCGCCATCGAGACCATCAAGGAAGAGCTCGTCGAGCGGCTGAAGTTCTTCTACGAGGTCGGCAAGCTGGTGGAGGCGCAGCGCCTGGAGCAGCGCACCCGCTTCGACATCGAGATGCTGCAGGAGCTGGGCTTTTGCAAGGGCATCGAGAACTACACCCGGCACCTGTCGGGCGCGCGCCCCGGCGATCCGCCCCCCACGCTGGTCGACTACCTGCCGTCCGATGCGCTGATGATCATCGACGAGAGCCACGTCACCATCGGCCAGCTGGGCGGCATGTACCGCGGCGACCGCTCCCGCAAGGAAACGCTGGTGGAGTACGGCTTCCGGCTGCCCTCGGCGCTGGACAATCGCCCGCTGAAGTTCGAGGAGTTCGAGGGCAAGGTGCGCCAGTGCATCTTCGTGTCGGCCACCCCGGCCGAGTACGAGCGCCAGCACGCCGGCCAGGTGGTCGAGCAAGTGGCCCGGCCCACCGGCCTCATCGACCCCATCGTCGAGGTGCGCCCCGCGGCCACGCAGGTCGACGACGTGCTCTCCGAGATCAACCTGCGGGTGAAGGCGGGCGAGCGGGTGCTGGTCACCACGCTCACCAAGCGCATGGCCGAGGACCTCACCGACTACCTCGGCGAGCACGGGGTGAAGGTGCGTTACCTGCACTCCGACATCGACACCGTCGAGCGCGTGGAGATCATCCGCGACCTGCGCCTGGGCGTGTTCGACGTGCTCGTGGGCATCAACCTGCTGCGCGAAGGGCTGGACATCCCCGAGGTGTCGCTGGTGGCCATCCTCGACGCCGACAAGGAAGGCTTCCTGCGCTCCGAGCGCAGCCTGATCCAGACCATCGGGCGCGCGGCGCGCAACCTGCACGGCACCGCGCTGCTCTATGGCGACCGCATCACCGATTCCATGCAGCGCGCGATCGACGAGACCGGTCGGCGGCGCGACAAGCAACTGGCGCACAACGCGGCCCACGGCATCGTGCCGCGCGGTGTGATCAAGGAAGTGAAGGAACTCATCGACGGCGTGTTCGATCCCCAGCAAGCTCGCCAGGAAGCGAAGGCCGCCGAACAGCAGGCCCAGTACGAGACCCTGTCCGAGAAGGGCCTGGCGCGCGAGATCAAGCGGCTCGAGAAGCAGATGTTCGAACACGCGCGCAACCTGGAATTCGAACAGGCCGCGCGGCTGCGCGATCAGCTCGCCACCCTGAAACAACAAGTCTTTGGAGCGAAGGGCAATGAAAACGTGGTTTCGCTCCTGGCTCCGCGGGCGGCTTAAGGGCCGGGCCGCCTCACCCCACCACTCACCCATCTCCTCGTCGGAAACTGCAATGGCAAAAAAGGAACCGATCTCCCTCGCAATGAACACCCGGGTCCTGTTCGTCTGCATGGGCAACATCTGCCGCTCGCCCATGGCCGAAGGGGTGTTCAGGCACCTGGTCAGGCAGGCGGGGCTCGACGACATTGTCAAGGTGGCTTCGGCCGGCACGCACGCCTTCCACATCGGCGAGGCGCCCGACAAGCGCGCCCAGAGCTGTTCGTCCAAGCGCGGCTTCGACATCTCCGACCTTCGCGCGCGCCGCGTGAAGGAGAAGGATTTCGAGGACTACGACCTCATCCTGGCCATGGACTGGGACAACCTTTCCGCGCTGCAGCAGGCCGCGCCCAAGCACACGCACCACAAGCTGCAGCTGCTGATGCGCTTCGCCACCGAGCACGAAACCGCCACGATCCCCGATCCCTACTACGGGAACATCCAGGGGTTCGAGCAGGTGCTCGACTACATCGAGGACGCCTGCACCGGCCTGCTCGAGCTCGCCAAACGCCGCGCCACGCAGGTGGCCGCCGCCTGACACCCATTCCCCACCGCCCCCGTCCGGCCGGATGGGGGAGGGTTTTCCCGGATTCGAGGCCGCGATTCGTCAGGTCGGACCCACATGTCCGACAACTTTGGTAGGATTCTCTCTAGTTTGTCCTAGACAAACACCCCAAAGGAGTCCTGGGTATACTTGACGAAATTAGTCGGAATAGGCTACCGTTCAGCCTGTCCCGGCTTCCTCACAAGGAAATCGCCATGCGCCTCACCACCAAAGGCAGATTCGCCGTCACCGCCATGATCGACCTGGCCATGCGCCAGCACCAGGGTCCCGTCACGCTGGCCGGCATCAGTCAGCGCCAGAAGATCTCGCTGTCCTATCTGGAGCAGCTCTTTGGCAAGCTGCGCCGCCACGAACTGGTGGAAAGCACCCGGGGTCCCGGCGGCGGCTACACGCTGGCCCGTGGCGCCAAGGACATCACCGTGGCCGACATCATCTTCGCGGTGGACGAGCCGATCGACGCCACCCAGTGCGGCGGCAAGGAAAACTGCATCGATGACGGCCAGTGCATGACGCACGAGCTGTGGTCCACGCTGAACAAGAAGATCGTCGAGTTCCTCGACTCCGTGTCGCTGGCCGAGATGGTCGAGCAGCAGCGCAGTCGCGAGACGGTTCAGGCGCCCAAGCAGATCTCGGTGCTGCGCGAGCACCGCGCCGCGCTGGAGTTCCCCACGTCCACGCTTCAGCCCATTCGCGTCGACGGCACCCGCGTCACCACTTCCTGAGCCCGCAGACCGGCGCCCCCGTTCGGAGACCACCGTGATCCACCTGCCGATCTACCTCGACTACTCGGCCACCACGCCGGTCGACCCCCGTGTGGTCGACAAGATGGTGCCGTACCTGCGCGAGTCCTTCGGCAACCCGGCCTCGCGCAGCCACGCCTTCGGCTGGGAGGCCGAGAAGGCGGTGGAGACGGCCCGCGAACAGGTCGCCGCGCTGGTCAACGCCGACCCCCGCGAGATCGTCTGGACGTCCGGCGCCACCGAGTCCATCAATCTCGCGCTCAAGGGCGCCGCGCACTTCTACCAAGAGCGCGGCCGCCACCTGGTGTCGGTGAAGACCGAGCACAAGGCCACGCTGGACACCCTGCGTGAGCTCGAGCGCCAGGGCTTCGAGGTCACCTACCTCGACGTCCAGGAGAACGGCCTGCTCGATCTCGCCGCGTTCGAGGCGGCGCTGCGCAAGGACACCATCGTCGTCTCGGTCATGTACGTGAACAACGAGATCGGCGTCGTCCAGGACATCCCGCGCATCGGCGAGATCTGCCGCGAGCGCGGCATCATCTTCCACGTCGATTCCGCCCAGGCCACCGGCAAGCTCGACATCGACCTCGGCCAACTCAAGGTCGACCTGATGTCGTTCTCGGCGCACAAGACCTACGGCCCCAAGGGCATGGGCGCGCTGTACGTGCGGCGCAAGCCGCGGGTGCGCATCGAGGCGCAGATCCACGGTGGTGGTCACGAGCGCGGTTTCCGCTCGGGCACCCTGGCCACGCACCAGATCGTCGGCATGGGCGAGGCCTTCCGCATCGCCCGCGAGGAGATGCACACCGAGAACGAACGCATCCGGATGCTGCGCGACCGCCTGTACGCGGGCCTCACGCGCATGGAGGAGGTGTTCGTCAACGGCGACATGGATCACCGGGTGCCGCACAACCTGAACCTGAGCTTCAACTACGTGGAAGGCGAGTCCATGATCATGGCGATCAAGGACCTCGCGGTCTCCAGCGGCTCGGCCTGCACCTCGGCCAGCCTGGAGCCCTCCTACGTGCTGCGCGCCCTGGGGCGCAGCGACGAGCTCGCCCACAGCTCCATCCGCTTCTCGATCGGGCGCTTTACCACGATCGAGGAGGTGGACTACGCTGTCGAGCTCATCCAGCGCAAGGTGGGCAAGCTGCGCGAGATGTCGCCGCTGTGGGAGATGGTCAAGGAAGGCATCGACCTGAACACCGTCCAGTGGGCCGCGCACTGAGCGCGCGAGGCCCCGGGTACCGAACCAGGCAGTACGGAGCGAGAACACCATGGCATACAGTGAAAAAGTCATCGACCACTACGAGAACCCGCGCAACGTCGGCGCGTTCGACAAGGGCGATGCCAGCGTGGGCACCGGCATGGTCGGCGCGCCCGCGTGCGGCGACGTGATGAAGCTGCAGATCAAGGTCAACGAGCAGGGCGTCATCGAGGACGCGCGCTTCAAGACCTACGGCTGCGGCTCGGCGATCGCCTCCAGTTCGCTGGTCACCGAGTGGGTCAAGGGCAAGACGCTCGATCAGGCGATGGAGATCCGCAACACCGAGATCGCGCAGGAACTGGCGCTGCCGCCGGTGAAGATCCACTGCTCCATCCTGGCCGAGGACGCGATCAAGGCCGCGGTGGAGGATTACCGCAGCAAGCATGGCGGCGCGGCGGCCGAGCCGGCTCGTCGCGAAGCGGCCTGAGCACGGAGGCGGCATGGCGATCACCCTCACCGAGAGCGCGGCCACGCACGTGTCGCGCTACCTGCAAAAGCGCGGCAAGGGCATCGGTCTGCGCCTGGGCGTGAAGACCACCGGCTGCTCCGGCATGGCCTACAAGCTCGAATACGCCGACCAGACCGCGCCTGAAGACCTGCTGTTCGAGAGCCACGGCGTGAAGGTCATTGTCGACCCCAAGAGCCTGGCCTACATCGACGGCACCGAGCTCGACTTCGTTCGCGAGGGCCTGAACGAGGGCTTCAAGTTCAACAACCCGAACGTCAAGAGCGAGTGCGGCTGCGGCGAGTCGTTCAACGTCTGATCTTCCGGGTTGTCCGACCCGTCCCGGAGGCGGCCGCAAGCCGCCTCTTTCTTTGGTTCTCCCGTGTTCGACGCCAATCACTTCCAGTTGTTCGAGCTGCCCGAGCGATTCGCGATCGACGACTCGGCGCTCGAATCTGCCTGGCGTCGCCTGCAATCGGCGGTGCACCCCGATCGCCATGTGCAGGGCTCGCCCACCGATCGGCGCCTGTCGCTGCAACGGGCCACCCAGGTCAACGAGGCCTACCGTACGTTGCGTGATCCCCTGCGCCGCGCCGCCTATCTGTGCGAGCTGCGCGGGCGGCCGCTGCAGCTCGAGTCGAACACCGCGATGCCCCCGGCCTTCCTGATGCAGCAGATGGAGTGGCGCGAGGCGCTGGACGAGGCCCGCGGCGGGCGCGACGCGCAGGCGCTCTCGGCGCTGCGCGAGCAGATCGACGCGGGTCATCGCGCGCTGCTCGAGACGGTGCGCACCAGTCTCGACGACACCGACGACACCGCGGCGGCCGCGGCGGCGGTGCGTCAATGGATGTTCCTGGATCGCCTCGCCGAGGAGATCGACGACGCCCACGAGGCCCTTCTCGGGGCGTGAGCCCCGTCTGGCGCCGCTGGCGTCTCCCACCGAACCGTCATGGCGCTGCTGCAGATCTCCGAACCCGGCATGTCCCCCGAGCCGCACGAGCGCCGGCTCGCGGTGGGCATCGACCTGGGCACCACCAATTCGCTGGTGGCCGCGGTGCGCCACGGCATCGCCGAGGTGCTCGACGACGACCACGGGCGGCCGCTGTTGCCCTCGGTGGTGCGCTACCGCGACGACGGCACCGTCGAGGTGGGACTGGCGGCGGCCGAGCAGGCTTCGGTCGACCCGCGCAACACGATCGTGTCGGTCAAGCGCTTCATGGGGCGTGGCCTGGAGGACGCGCGACGCGCGGGCACGCCCTACGAGTTCGTCGAAGCGCCCGGCATGGTGCGCCTGCGCACGCGGGCCGGCGAACTCAGCCCGGTGGCGGTCTCGGCCGAGATCCTGAAGGTGCTGCGCGACCGGGCCGAGCGCACGCTGGGCGGCGAGCTGGTGGGCGCGGTGATCACCGTGCCCGCGTACTTCGACGAATCGCAGCGCCAGGCCACCAAGGATGCCGCGCGTCTGGCCGGCCTGGAGGTGCTGCGGCTGCTGAACGAGCCCACCGCCGCGGCGGTGGCCTACGGCCTGGACAAGGGTGCCGAGGGCGTCTACGCGGTCTACGACCTGGGCGGCGGCACCTTCGACATCTCGGTGCTGCGCCTGTCGCGCGGGGTGTTCGAGGTGATCGCCACCGGCGGCGATTCCGCGCTGGGGGGCGACGACTTCGATCGGCGCATCGTCGAGTGGGCCCTGCACGAGACCGGCCTGGTGCCGGCGGACACCGACCACACCGCGATCGATGGCGCGCTGTCGGCCGGCACGATCAACGTGCACGACCTCCGCGCGATGCTCGATGCCGCGCGCCGCACGAAGGAGCTGCTGACCACGCAGTCGCCGGCCAACTACTCGGTGCAGCTGTCCGACGCCACCCGCGTCACGCTGCCGCTGACACTCGAGCGTTTCGAGGCGATGACCCGGGACCTGCTCGAGCGCACGCTGCTGACGACACGCCGTGTGCTGCGCGATGCGCGCCTGCAGCCGACGGACGTGGTGGGCGCGGTGCTGGTGGGCGGCTCCACCCGGATGCCCCAGGTGCGTCGGGCGGTGCAGGCCCTGTTCGGCAAGCCCCCGCTGATCGACCTCGATCCCGACAAGGTGGTGGCGCTGGGCGCGGCGGTGCAGGCCGACGTGCTGGCCGGCAACCGCTCGGCCGACGAAGAGTGGCTGCTGCTGGACGTGATCCCGCTGTCGCTGGGCCTGGAGACGATGGGCGGGCTGGTCGAGCGCATCATCCCGCGCAACGCGACGATCCCGGTGGCGCGCGCGCAGGAGTTCACCACCTTTCGCGACGGTCAGACCGCGATGGCGATCCACGTGGTGCAGGGCGAGCGCGAGCTCGTCGCTGATTGCCGCTCGCTTGCCCGCTTCGAGCTGCGCGGCATCCCGCCGATGGCCGCGGGGGCGGCGCGCATCCGGGTCACGTTCCAGGTGGACGCCGATGGGCTGCTGTCGGTGAGCGCGCGCGAGCTCTCCAGCGGCGTGCACGCCTCGATCGTGGTCAAGCCCTCGTACGGCCTGGAAGACTCGGAGATCGCCGACATGCTGCAGGCCTCGTTCGGCAATGCCGAGCGCGACATGCAGGCGCGCGCGCTGCGTGAGCAGCAGGTCGACGCCGATCGCCTGATCGAGGCCACGCAGGCCGCGCTCGCCGCCGATGGCGACTTGCTGGGCGCCGACGAGCGCCACGCGGTCGACACGCTGATGTCGCGCGTGCGCCAGGCCCGCGAGGGCGACGATCCCGCGCCGATCCGCGCCGCGCTCGATGCCTTGTCGCGCGGCACCGAAGCCTTCGCCGCCCGCCGGATGGACCGCTCGATCGCGCGCGCGCTGACCGGCCGTCGCCTCACCGACCTCGATTCCTGAAGCCGCGGCTGCCAGTCCGCGCGAGACACCGCCATGCCTGTCGTCACCGTCCTGCCCCACGAGGCCTTGTGCCCGAACGGCGCGCGCTTCGAAGCGCCCGCCGGCACCATCCTGTGCCGCGCCCTGCTGCAGCAGGGCATCGAGATCGAGCACGCCTGCGAGCTCTCTTGCGCCTGCACCACCTGCCACGTGGTGATCCGCGAGGGCGGCAAGTCGCTGGCGCCCTCCACCGAGGCCGAGGACGACATGCTCGACAAGGCCTGGGGGCTGACCGCGAACTCGCGCCTGTCGTGCCAGGTGGCGCTGGGTGCGAGCGACCTGGTCGTGGAGATTCCCCGCTACACCATCAACCATGCCCGCGAGGACCACTGAGATGCGCTGGACCGACGTGCTCGAGATCGCGATCGCGCTGGACGAGGCGCACCCGGAGGTCGATCCGCGCGCGCTGCGCTTCACCGACCTGCACCGCTGGGTGATGGCGCTGCCCGGCTTCGCCGACGAGGCCGGACGCTCCAACGAGAAGATCCTCGAGGCGATCCAGCAGGCCTGGATCGACGAGCGCGACTAGCGCGACAGGCGGATCAGCCACCCCATCCCGGCCAGCCCCGCCATCGCCACCGCGCTGAGCAGCCACAACGCGGGGCGATGGCCCAGCCGCTCCACCACCATCGCATAGGCCATCGGCGCCAGCGCGCTGACGATCATGCCCGGCGCCGCGAGGCGCGCCAGCGTCACCGCGTAGCCCGCGTGCCCGAAGAGCTGCAGGCTCAGCGTGCCGCGAACGATCGTGATCAGCCCGTTGGCCGCGCCGTAGACCACGCAGCCCAGGCCCACCCAGGCCACCTCGGGCGCGCCCAGCGCCATCAGCAGCAGGCCCAGCGGCAGCCCGCCGGTGGCCAGCAGCCCGATCACCGCCGGCGGGATGAACCGCTGCAGCGAGAGCTCCAGGAAGCGCGCGACCACCTGCGCGACGCCCTTCATCGCGGCGATCGACACCGCGGTGGCCGCCGCCAGCCCCAGCGCCTGCAGCACCTCGAGCACGTGCGCCGACAGGCAGGAGAACACGAAGCCGTGCGCGGCGAGCAGCCCCGCGAGCACCGCCAGCGCCCGCTCGCGATCCCGCCCCGAGAGCCGGCCTCGTGCCAGCGCCTGCGAGGCGGCGTCCTGTGGACCCGGGGTGGGAGCGCGCGGCGCCGGGTGCCGCGGCAATGCCCAGCGGTGCAGCGGCACGCACACCAGCAGGTTGAGTACCGCGTACAGCAGCAGCGCGCCGCGCCAGCCCCACTGCGCGCTCGCCCAGTGTCCCAGCGGCCAGAACGCGGTGGACGCGAGACCGCCGTACAGCGTGAGCAGCGAGATCGAGCGGCGTGCGCGCGGCGGCTCGATGCGCGCCAGCGCCGAGAACGCGCTCTCGTAGAGCGCCATGCGCATCGCCAGACCGAGCAGCGTCCACGCGGCGAACAGCACCGCCGGATGGTTCGCCAGCGCCAGCGCCGCCAGCCCGGCGGCGATCCCCAGCGAGCCGATCGTCATCACCTGGCGCTCGCCGCGACGCTCGACCCACTCGCCGACGCGCCGCGACACCAGGCCCTGCAGCAGCATCGCCCACGAGAACGCGCCGTAGATCAGCGTGGCCGACCAGCCGGTGTCGCGCGCCATCGGCGCGAACAGCACCGCGGTGCTGTAGTACGTGGTGCCCCAGCCGACGATCTGGGTGACGCCCAGCGCGGTGATCGCGCGACCGAGCACGCCGGCGCGCCTATTCGTGCTTGAGCGCCGGGAACAGGATCACGTCGCGGATGTTCGCGCTGTCGGTGAGCAGCATCACCAGGCGGTCGATGCCGATGCCGCAGCCGCCGGTGGGCGGCATGCCGTACTCCAGCGCGCGCACGAAGTCGGCGTCGAAGAACATCGCCTCCTCGTCGCCGGCCTCCTTGGCCAGCACCTGCTGGCGGAAGCGCTCGGCCTGGTCCTCGGCGTCGTTGAGCTCCGAGAAGCCGTTGGCGATCTCGCGCCCGGTGATGAAGAGCTCGTAGCGCTCGGTGATGCCCGGGCGCGTGTCGGAGGCGCGTGCCAGTGGCGAGACCTCGACCGGGTAGTCGATGATGAAGGTGGGCTGCCACAGCTTGGCCTCGGCCACCTCCTCGAACAGGGCCAGGCACAAGGCGCCCGCGCCGGCCTGCCGGTGGCGCGGGTCGTTCACGTCCACGCCCAGGTCGGCCAGTTCGCCGCGCAGCCAGTCGATGTCCTCGAAACGCGCCCCCTGGTACTGCGGCGCGTACTTCTCGATCGCGCCGGTGATGGTGAGCCGGTCGAAGGGCTGGCTCAGGTCGAGCTCGCGCCCCTGGTAGGTGAGGGTGGCGGTGCCCGCCGCCTGAATGGCCGCGTCGCGGATCACCGCCTCGGTGAAGTCCATCAGCCACCGGTAGTCGGTGTAGGCCGCGTAGAACTCCATCATCGTGAACTCGGGGTTGTGCCGGGGGCTGATGCCTTCGTTGCGGAAGTTGCGGTTCACCTCGAACACGCGCTCGAAGCCGCCGACGATCAGCCGCTTCAGGTAGAGCTCGGGCGCGATGCGCAGGTACATGTCCTGCGCCAGCGCGTTGTGGTGCGTGACGAAGGGCTTGGCCGCCGCGCCGCCCGGGATCGGGTGCAGCATCGGCGTCTCCACCTCGAGAAAGCCGTGGTGGGTCATGAACTGGCGGATCGCCGACAGCGTGCGGCTGCGCGCGGCGAAGGTGCGGCGCGTCTCGGGGTTGACGATCAGGTCGACGTAGCGCTGGCGATAGCGCGTCTCCTGGTCGGCCAGGCCGTGGAATTTGTCGGGCAGCGGGCGCAGCGCCTTGGCCAGCAGCCGCAGGCCCGAGCAGCGCACCGAGAGTTCACCCTTCATCGTCTTGAAGAGCACGCCCTCCACCGCGAGGATGTCGCCCAGGTCCCAGTGCTTGTAGGCCTCGTGCGCGTCGGGGCCCACGCCCTCGTCGTTCATCCAGATCTGCAGCCGCCCGGTGGCGTCCTGCAGCGTGCCGAAGCTGGCCTTGCCCTGCACCCGCTTGAGCATCAGGCGCCCGGCGATCGACACGCGGATGTCGGCCTGCGCGAGCTCCTCGCGGGTCTTCGTGTCGTGCTGCTCGATCAGCGGGCCGGCGCGGTGCGCGGGGCGCGCGTCGTTCGGAAAGGCCGGACCGGCCTCGCGCAGCCGCGCCAGCTTGGCGCGGCGCTCGGCGATGATCTGGTTCTCGTCGGGCGCGGCGCCCTCGGCGGCGGGGGTGTGCGGGTCGGTCATGTCGGCGCTTTGCTGGTGTCAGACGCCCTGCTTGAGGCTGGCGAAGATGAAGGGATCGAGGTCGCCGTCGAGCACGCTCTTGGTGTTGCTGATCTCGAGGTTGGTGCGCAGGTCCTTGATCCGGGAGTTGTCGAGCACGTAGGAGCGGATCTGATGCCCCCAGCCGATGTCGGTCTTGCTCGCCTCGACCTTGTCCTGCTCGGCGCGGCGCTTGCGCAGCTCGAGCTCGAAGAGCCGCGCGCGCAGCATCTTCATCGCCTCGTCCTTGTTGCGGTGCTGCGAGCGGTCGTTCTGGCACTGCACGACGATGTTCGTGGGCAGGTGCGTGATCCGCACCGCCGACTCGGTCTTGTTCACGTGCTGGCCGCCCGCGCCCGAGGCGCGGTAGACGTCGATGCGCAGGTCGGCCGGATTGATGTCGATCTCGATCGAGTCGTCGACCTCCGGGTAGACGAACACCGACGCGAACGAGGTGTGGCGTCCGCCGCTGGAGTCGAACGGCGACTTGCGCACCAGCCGGTGCACGCCGGTCTCGGTGCGCAGGTAGCCGTAGGCGTACTCGCCCTCGACCTTCAGCGAGGCGCCCTTGATGCCGGCGGTGTCGCCCTCGGTCTCCTCGAGCACCTCGGTCTTGAAGCCCTTGCGCTCGCAGTAGCGCAGGTATTGCCGCAGCAGCATCTGCGCCCAGTCCTGGGCCTCGGTGCCGCCGGCGCCCGCCTGGATCTCCATGAAGCACGGGTTCGGGTCGGCCGGGTTCGAGAACATCCGGCGGAACTCGAGGTCGGCCACCGAGGCTTCCAGCGCCTTCACGTCGGTCTCGACCGACACCAGCGTGTCGTCGTCGTTCTCGCCCTTGGCGATCTCGAAGAGCTCGGCCGCGTCGTTCAGGCCGGACTCGATCGACAGGATGCGCCCGACGACGCCATCGAGAAGCTTCTTCTCGCGGCCGAGGTCCTGCGCGCGCTTGGCGTCGTTCCAGACGTCGGGCGCCTCGAGCGCGCGGTCGATCTCGATCAGGCGGGTCTGCTTGACCTCGAAGTCAAAGATACCCCCGGAGTTCGATCACGCGACGGCGAAGGTCGGCGATCAGGGCGTCGAGGGCATTCAGGCGTTCGGCTTCCATGGGGTCCTGTCCGGCGCGCGGCGCGCGCCAACGATGCAAAACCCATCATTATAGGGAGCGACGACCGCTTTGCGGCGCTTCTGGCGCCGCGCGCACCGGATTCAGCGCGAGAAGTGGCTGACCGGGGCGGCCGATTGTTCCGATGACGGCGTGTCCGCCGGTGCCGAGGTGATCGCGTGGTCGTGCACCTCCACCCAGCCGAAGTGCAGCGCCGCGAGCACGAAGGCCAGCGTGGCGACGATGCCGCCGGCGAATCCCAGGCCTGCGGCCACGGTGATCTGGCGCGAGGAGGCCTTCTCGGCGCGCGCGCGCTCGAGCTTGATCTCCTTGGCCGCGGTGGCGATCTCGCGGCTGCGCACCTCGAACCGGTGCTCCACCGCGGCGGCCATCATGCCCTTGTCGGCCAGCAGGTTGATGCGGCGGGGCAGGCCGCGCGACAGGCCCGCGATCAGGCGCACCGCATTGGCCGAGAACACGCGCGGGCCCTCGTAGCCGGCCGCCTTCAGCCGCTGGTGAAGGTAGTCGCGGACATCGTCGAGGTTCAGCCGGCGCAGCCGCAGGCTGTGCACGATCCGATCGCGCAGCGCCGCGTAGTCGGGCCCGGCCAGGCGCTGATCGAGTTCGGGCGGGCCGAGGAAGACCAGTCGCAGCAGGTTGTCGCCGCTGCCCACGCCCTGACCGAGCAGCCGAAGCCGTTCGAGGGTCTCGAGCGGCATCGCGTGGGCCTCGTCGACCAGCACGATCATCTGGCGGCCGCCCTCGGTGCAGGCGCGCAGCCGGGCCTCCACCGACGCACGGGTGCGATCGGGATCGTCGCGCACGGACTCGGCGCCCAGCGCCTCGGCCAGCGCGAAATCGAGCTGCTGCGCGCTCAGCGTGGGATCGGCGAGGTGGATGGCCTTGAAGTGCTCGGTGGGCAGCGTTCGCAGCAGCCAGCGACACAAGGTGGTCTTGCCCGCGCCGACCGCGCCGGTGATCTTGACGAAGCCCCGTTCGCGTTCCAGCACGAACCGGAGCGCTTCGGTGAATGCCGCGCGACTGCCATCGACGAAGACTGTCGCCGGTTCGGTCGAGACGTCGAAAGGCCTGCGATGCAGGCCGAAATGAGCCAGGTACATGAAATCGATTATCCCGGTCGGGCCGATCCGGATCCGGGAAGTCTGTCACACGATGCGGGATTCGAGCGTTTCCGATCGTGTCCGGGCCGGGCCGCCGAGTCGGTCGAATCTACCGCTCGACCACCTGCTCCACGATCAGTTGCAGGTCGGTGCGGCCATTCCACTCGTTTTTCGCAATGCGGTAGACGAGGGTGGCCCGCCGCCCCACCGGTTCGGCGCGTCCGAAGGCGATCGCGCTCAGACGCTGCGCGCCCAGGCGGACGTCCAGCCGCAGGTGCTTTTCCTTGAGCAGGCGCTGCTGCAGCACCTCGACCTCGTCACAGAAGACCGGGGCCGGGAACCCCTGGCCCCAGACCGCCCGTTCGATCGCATCGACCAGCGCGAGGTCGGGCGGCTCCCCGGCCAGCGAGCCGTCGGTGGGCAGCACCGGGGCGAACGCGTCGGCATCGGCCAGCTCGTCGACGGCCGCCACCAGGGCGGCTTCGAACGCCGGCAGCGCCTCGGCGCGCAGCGTCAGGCCCGCGGCCATCGCGTGGCCGCCGAAGCGCAGCACCGCCCCGGGCAAGCGCTTGGCCACCCGATCGATCGCGTCCCGCAGGTGCACGCCCGGGATGGATCGCCCGGACCCTTGCAGGCAGCCCGCTTCGCCCGAGGGCGCGAAGGCGACCGTGGGCAGGTGGTGGCGCTCCTTCAATCGGGAGGCGACCAGGCCGATCACGCCCGGGTGCCAGTCGTCGCGGTGCACGACCAGCGCCCGCGCCGAGGCCGCCGGTTCGCCCGCGACGTCCAGTGCCTGCTCGCGCATGCGCTCCTCGATGTCGCGGCGCTGCCGGTTCATCGCGTCCAACTCCCCGGCCAGCGTCTGCGCACGGGCCTCGTCGTCGGTCAGCAGGCACTCGATGCCCAGCGAGATGTCGGCCAGGCGTCCGGCGGCGTTCAGGCGCGGCCCGAGCGCGAAGCCGAGATCGGCGCAGGTGGCGGTGCGCCAGGCGCGACCGGCCACCTCGAAGAGCGCGCGCGCGCCCGGCGCGGCCTGGCCGGCGCGCAGGCGCTTCAGGCCCGCGGCCACCAGCACACGGTTGTTGCGATCGAGCGGCACCAGGTCGGCCACGGTGCCGATCGCGACGAGGTCCAGCAGCCCGGCCAGCGCGGGCTGCGTGCGTTCGGTGAAGACCCCCTGGGCGCGCAGGTGCGCGCGCAGGGCCATCAGCACGTAGAACATCACGCCCACACCGGCGAGCGCCTTGCTCGGGAAACCGCAGCCCGGCTGGTTCGGGTTCACGATCGCGCAGGCCTGGGGCAGCTCGGGGCCGGGCAGGTGGTGGTCGGTCACCAGCACGTCGATACCGAGCTCGCGCGCTCGCGCGACCCCCTCGAGGCTGGCGATGCCATTGTCGACCGTGATGATCAGGTCGGGTCGACCCAGGCGCGGGTGCCGTGCGGCGAGGTCGACGATCGTGGGGGTGAGGCCGTAGCCGTGCTCGAAGCGGTTGGGCACCAGGTAGTCGATCGTCGCGCCCATCGCCCGCAGGCCGCGCACGCCGACCGCGCAGGCGGTGGCGCCATCGCAGTCGTAGTCGGCGACGATCAGCAGGCGCTCGTGCGCCGCGATCGCGCGGGCCAGGCGCTGCGCCGCGAGGTCGACACCCAGCAGCCGCTCGGGGGGCAGGAGGCCCGCCAGCGCGGGATCGATGTCCTCGGGTCGGGCCAGCCCGCGCGCGGCGTAGACCCGCGCCAGGACCGGGTGCACGCCAGCGGCGCAGAGCGTGCGATAGGCCTCGGAGGGGACCGGGCGCGTCTGCAGGCTGGGGGCGGTCCGGGTCATGGGCGCATCGGGGTCGGTGCGGCGGTGGGCGCGAAGCGGTCGCTCAGGCCGGCGCGCGGGCGGCGATCGTCGCCATCGCGTCCAGGCGAGACCACAGCGCCCAGGCGGGCCGACGGTTCGCGTCGATCGTCAACAGGCGCCGCTCGCCGGTCAACGCCACGCGCAGGCGACCCTGGCTCGCGGCGGCCCGCAGCAAGCCCTCGTGCGTCGCCAGCCAGGTGTCGGCCATGTCCCAGGCGGCCCGCCAGCCGGCGAGGTCGCCGAGCCGGCGCGGCGTGCGCCAGAACCCCGGATCCAGGCAGCAGGGACCGGCGAGTTCATCGAGCACGGTCGGCACGGCGTCGCCCGGCATCACTGTCCACCCGCAGGCCTGTGCGGCCCCGCGCCACGCGGGATCGTCGCTCACCAGCCGGCCGCGTCCCGGCGGCGGTGGCGTGCGCGCGAAACCGTCGAGCCACAAGGCGTTGATCGGTCGCAGGCCCGCCTGCGCGCGCGCCTCGTTCACCGGGTGTTCGTGCCAGAGCATCTGCACCTCGGTGAGCAGTCGGCGCCACGTCCGGGCGGCGGGACCTGCCGGCTGATAGGGGCCGATGTGCCGCCCGCTGGCCATCGGCCAGGGCCAGGCTTGCAGGTCCCAGGGTTCGCCCTGCGCGTACCACGCGAGCGGGGTGCCCACGCGCAGCGTGAGGCCGGCCTCGGCGAAGACCGGTGTGGCCGTCTCGGCGAGCGCGCGCGCGTGCGCCTCGTCCAGCCCCGATCCTGGGGGGTCGATCAGCATCGCGTGATCCATGCCCAGGTGCAGGTGCACCGGCGTGAGCCGCCAGAACGGCGCAGGCAGGCCCTCGGCGAACCCGGACAGCGCGATCGGGGCGGTGTCCTCGGGCACGCCGAAGACCTCGCGCACCCAGCGGTCTTCGGGCGATTCCGTCATCGGGTCGCCGCTCAGGCGCAGGTCCTGGGTGACCGCGCCGCGTGCCAGCAGCGCGGCCAGCCGGGCGCTGGCCGGCGGCTCGAAGCCGTGTCGCTCGTCGGCCTGGCGATCGGCGGCCGCACCGACGCACAGCAGGATCACGGGTGTCGTCACGGGGTGCGTCTGGAGGCGATCGGGGAGGGCGGATCCGGCCGGGCACGCGGATGCGGGCCGGCTCGACGCCCCGGATTCTATGGCAAACTCGTCCGCCTCCTCGCGGCGCCGCACCGGCCCGCTGCGCCCCCGCCCGTCGATCGCAGACCTCCTCAGCCTTGGCCTTCCCCTACGAAATCCAGATCGGCCTGCGCTACACCCGCGCCAGCCGCGGTGCGTCGCGCCGCAACGGCTTCATCTCGTTCATCTCCGCGTTGTCGGTGGCCGGCATCGGCCTGGGCGTCGCGGCATTGATCACCGTGCTGTCGGTGATGAACGGGTTCCAGAAGGAGGTCACCGACCGGATGCTCTCGGTGCTCTCGCACATCGAGGTGCTGGGCATGAGCGGCGGCGTGGCCGACCCGGCACCGCTGCTGGCGCAGACCCGCGCGCACCCGCGCGTGGTCGCCGCGGCACCCTACGTGGCCGGGCAGGCGATGGTCGCGCGCGACGACATGGTGCGCGGCGTGCTGGTGCGCGGCATCGATCCGGCCCAGGAACCGCAGGTGGCCGATTTCCTGAAGGGCCCGTCGGGGCGGCTGTTGCCGCGACTGGTGCCGGGCGAGTTCGGCCTGCTGATCGGCACCGAGTTCGCGCGCCAATGGGCGATCCAGGTCGGCGACAAGCTCGCGCTGGTCGCGCCCCAGGGCACCACCACGCCGGCGGGCGTCGTGCCGCGGCTGCGCCAGTTCACGGTGGTGGGGGTGTTCGATTCGGGGCACTACGAGTACGACAGCACGCTGGTGCTCGCGCACCTGCAGGACGCCGCGCGCCTGTTTCGCGTGGATGGCGTGAGCGGCGTGCGCCTGAAGACCGCCGACATGCTGGCGGCGCCGGCGATCGGGCGCGAGATCGCCCAGGTGCTCGGCGGCAGCTATTACGTGCGCGACTGGTCGCAGGAGAACCGCAACTGGTTCGCCGCGGTGCAGATCGAAAAGCGCATGATGTTCATCATCCTCACGCTGATCATCGCGGTCGCCGCGTTCAACCTGGTGTCGATGCTGGTGATGACCGTCACCGACAAGCAGTCGGACATCGCGATCCTGCGCACGCTGGGCGCCAGCCCCACCGGCATCATGCGTATCTTCATGGTCCAGGGCTCGGTGGTGGGCCTGCTGGGCACGGCGATCGGCGTGGGCGCCGGCGTGCTGCTCGCGCTGAACATCGACAGCGCGGTCGGCGCGATCGAGACCCTGTTCGGCTTCCAGGTGCTGCCCAAGGGCGTCTACTTCATCAACCGGCTGCCGAGCGATCTGCGCTGGCCCGACGTGGCGGTGATCGGCGCGGTGTCGTGCGTGCTGGCGCTGCTGTCCACCCTCTACCCGAGCTGGCGCGCCTCCCAGGTGCGCCCGGCCGAGGCCCTGCGTTATGAGTGAGCCCGCCGCCACCGCGATCCAGGGCGCCCCGGGCGAGGCCGTGCTCGCCTGCCAGGGGCTGTGCAAGCGCTACGACGAGGGGCCCCACGAGGTCACGGTGCTGCGAGGCTCCGACCTCACGGTGCGCCGCGGGGAACGCATCGCGATCGTCGGTGCGTCGGGCTCGGGCAAGAGCACGCTGCTGCACCTGCTGGGCGGGCTGGACGTGCCCACCGCCGGCTCCGTGAGCTGGTGCGGGCGCGACATCGTCGGCCTGGGCGAGCGCGAACGCGGCGAGCAGCGCAACCGCCTGCTCGGTTTCGTCTACCAGTTCCATCACCTGCTCCCTGAGTTCACCGCGCTGGAGAATGTCGCGATGCCGCTGCGCATCCGGCGTGAGCCGGTCGATCGGGCGCAGGCGGCCGCGCGCGAGGTGCTCGGGCGCGTCGGTCTGGCCGAGCGCGTGGGCCATCGGCCCGGCGAGCTCTCCGGCGGCGAACGCCAGCGCGTGGCCCTGGCGCGGGCCCTGGTCACCCGGCCGGCCTGCGTGCTGGCCGACGAGCCGACCGGCAACCTCGATCGCGCCACCGCGCGCCAGGTGTTCGAACTGATCGAGTCGCTCAGCCGCGAGCTGGGCACCAGCTTCGTGATCGTCACCCACGACACCGAACTCGCCGGGCGCGCCGATCGCATCCTGGCCCTGCGCGACGGCGTGCTCTCGCCCGCCTGAGGCGCGCGGCGGCGCGCTGGCCGGTGCATCATTGCTCGATGCTGGTCGACACCCATTGCCACCTGGACGCCGAGGAGTTCGGCGACGACGCCGACGCGCTGCGCGAGCAGGCCGCGGCCGCGGGCGTGCGCCTGATCGTCGTGCCGGCGGTGGCACCGGCCAACTTCGCGGCGGTGCGCGGATTAAGCGGGCGGCGCGTGGGCGCGCACTGCGTGTACGCGCTGGGCATCCACCCGATGGCGGTCGATCGCGCGCCCGAGGATGCGGTGGCACGCCTGCGCGCGGAGCTCACCGCGCGGATCGACGATCCGGCGCTGGTGGCGGTCGGCGAGATCGGCCTGGACTTCTTCGTGCCGGGGCTCGATCGCGAGCGACAGGAGCGCGTGTACGTCGAGCAGCTCGCGCTCGCGCGCGAGTTCGAGCTGCCGGTGCTGCTGCACGTGCGCCGATCGCAAGACATCGTGCTCAAGCACCTGCGCCGGATGCGCCCGGTGGGGGGCATCGCCCACGCGTTCAATGGCAGCCACCAGCAGGCGCAGGCCTTCGTCGACCTCGGTCTGGCGCTGGGCATCGGGGGCGCGATGACGTTCACACGCGCCTTGCAGATCCGTCGTCTCGCGCGAGATCTCGACGCGCACGCGTTCGTGCTCGAGACCGACGCACCGGACATCTCCCCCGCCTGGCGCCACCCGGCCCGCAACGAACCCGCGCAACTGCGCGGCATCGCCGACGCGCTGGCCGAACAGCGCGGCCTGAGCGCGACCGCCTGCGCCGATCTCACCACCCGCAACGCCTGCCGGGTGATTCCGCGGTTGCAGTCCTGGGTGGATCGGTTGGCCGAACCCTCGGCGGACACACTCGGCCCATGGGCCTAGCGCGTTCGGTCGCACGCTCGGTGTTCGGCCCGACCGCCTAGGCCGCGCGTCCGGGCACCCGGCGCTCGGGCCGATGTTCCGGCCTGCGCCCCGGCGCGACAGTGAGCGGCATGACCGTGCCGCCCCGCGCCCTCGCCACGCTGGCCCGATGGATGGCCGCGTGCCCGCCGGGCGCGGCGGTGATCCTTGCCTGCCTCGCGGTGCATCGCCTGCCGCGGCTGCCCGATCGGCCGGTCGTCGCCGGGCTGGCGGGGTTCGGGCTGGCGCTGTTGCTCGTCCGCGGGCACTGGCCTCGGCTGGTTCGGGCCTGGCGGAGGGTGGCCGGCGGCCGGGTGGGGGCCGCGCGTCGCGCGTTCGCGCGCGCCGGTGCCGCGGGGGTGCTGTGTCTGGCCTGCGCCCTGCTCGCCGCCGCGTTCACGCTCGAGGCGGCGCGACGTGCGCTTCAGGCCCGGTTGCCGGCGGCCTGGGAGGGCCGCGAGTGGGTGGTGGTGGGCGTGATCGACGAGATGCCAGCCGCCGGCACGCACGGCTGGCGCACACGGCTTCGCATCGAGCGGTGCGAATCGATGGTCACCCCGACGCCTCGCGGCGCCGGCAAGGCCGGCGCCACGGCCGCCTCGACCGAGCCGGGCACGGTGCCGGATGCCTGCCCGACCGACGCCGTGGTTCGCCTGAGCTGGCCGGCGCCCGCGCCGCCCCGGCGCGGCGGGGCGGCGGTGGCTCGGCCCACGCCCGAGCAGGCACCGTTCTCCCCGGGCGAGCGTTGGCGGCTCTCGGTGCGCCTGAAGCGGCCGTTGGCCGCGCAGAACCCCCATCTGTTCGATGCCGAGCTGCGCGCGCTTGCCGAGGGTGTGCAGGCGGTGGGCAGCGTGCGCGACGGCGTGCGCACCTCGGTGCGGCCCGAGCGCCTGCCCGGCCTGTCGTTGTCGCCCCGCCATTGGGTGGAGCGCGCGCGTGCCCGCCTGCGGGACACGATGGCCCGTGCACTGGCGAGGCGCAGCGCGTCGGTGCGCGGTGTGCTGATCGCACTGGTGGTGGGCGACCAGGGGGCGGTACCGGGCGCGGACTGGGAACGCTTCAACCGCACGGGCGTGGGACACCTGATGAGCATTTCCGGCTTGCACATCACGATGCTCGCCGGGCTCGCGATGCTCCTCACGCGGCGCGTGTGGCGATGGCCGCTGCGCCTGCCCGGACGCGGTTCGGCGCAGGCCGGCACGCTCGTGCGCTGGGTGAGCGCGCCGCGGGCCGCCTGGCTGGTGGGGGTCACGGTGGCGTTCGGCTATTCGGCGCTCGCGGGCTGGGGGCTGCCGGCACAGCGCACCTGCTGGATGCTCGCGGTCGCCGGCTTCGCGATGCTGCACGGACGCGCGCGCCACGCCGCGCCCACGCTGTGCACCGCGGCCGCGATCGTCTGCGTGGCCGATCCCTGGGCACCGATGGCCGCGGGCTTCTGGCTGTCGTTCGCCGCGGTCGCGGCCATCGTCTGGCACGGCTCGGTTCGACGGCTGCCGACGACGGCTTCGGCTCCGGCACCGGCTTCAGCACCGGCTCCGGCTCCGGCTCCGGCCTCATTCTCCGCGTCGGTGTCGGCGCTCCTGCCGCGATGGCGCACGATGCTCGCCGAGGCGTCGCGCTCGCAGGTGGCGGCCACCGTGTCGCTGCTGCCGCTGGGCGTGCTCTTCTTCTCCTCGGTGTCGTTGGTCAGCCCGGTGGCCAATGCGCTCGCGATCCCGCTGGTCTCCGCGCTGATCACCCCCTTGGCGCTGGCGGGTGGCTTCATCGGCCTGGCCCACGAGACCGCCGGTTCGGGCGTCCTCGCGCTCGCGGCCTGGTTGACCGAGGCCCTGATGGTGGCCCTTCGGGCGTGCGACGCGCTCGCCTGGGCGGCGGTGGCGGTCCCCGCGCCGACACTGCCCGCGCTGCTGCTGGCGACGCTGGCCGCGGCGGTGCTGCTCGCACCCTGGCCCGTGCCCTGGCGTGGCCTGGCGCTGGCCGGCTTGCTGCCACTGCTGTTCGCGCCGACGCGTGCGCCACGCCCGGGCGAGCTCTGGCTCACCGCGTTCGACGTGGGGCAGGGCATGGCGATGCTGGTCGAGACCCCGGAGGGGCGACTGCTCTTCGACGCCGGGCCGTCGCACGGCCCGGACAGCGACGCGGGCGCCCGGGTGATCGGCCCGTATCTGCGAGCGCGTGGCATCCGGCACCTGCAGGCCCTGGTGGTGTCGCATCGCGACAGCGACCACGCCGGCGGGGCGGGCAGTCTGCTGCGGCAGGTGTCGATCGACTGGTTCGCGTCCTCGCTCGAGGAGAGCCATCCGCTGCTGCGCGCGGCGCCACGGCATTTCCGCTGCGAGCTCGGACAGCAGTGGCGCTGGGGCGAAGTGGAGTTCACCTGGCTGCACCCGAGCCCGGGTGAGTCACCCGGCGCGCGCCGCACGGGCAATGCGAGAAGCTGCGTGCTTCGCGTGCGCTCGCCCGCCGGATCGGCGCTGCTGGCCGGGGACATCGAGGCCGCCCAGGAGGCGCAGCTGCTCTCACGGGAAGGCGCCGAGGGCCTGCGTGCCGATGTGCTGCTGGTGCCGCACCATGGCAGCGCCTCGTCGTCGACGAGCGCCTTCGTGCAGGCGGTGGCGCCCACCTGGGCCGTGTTCCAGGTGGGCTATCGCAACCGCTTCGGACACCCCGCGCCGGCGGTGCTGGCGCGCTACCAGGATGCCGGCATCGACGTGCTGCGCACCGATCACCACGGCGCGATCCAGCTGCGGTTGCGCGCCGGTGGCCCGTCCCGCCTGCATCGCCAGCGGCTGGACGAGCCGCACTACTGGCGATTGCGGGCGGACCCGGGCGCGCTGGCGGGCGAGGACGAGATCGGTGAGGACCCCGCGCGCTGATCACGCGGTGTCGTCGCGACCGCTCGGCGTGGGCCTGGGGCCGGTCTTGCGCGCGGGCCTGGGAACGTTATTGCGCCGTCCAGCCGCCATCCATCGCCCACGCCACGCCGCGAACCTGCGCGGCGGCTTCCGAGCACAGGAACACCGCGAGCTCGCCGAGCTGCTCCGGGGTGACGAACTCCACCGACGGCTGCTTCTCCGACAGCAAGGCCACCTTCGCGGCCTCCTGGCTGATGCCGGCCTGCTGGGCGCGCGCGTCGATCTGCTTTTGCACCAGCGGCGTGAGCACCCAGCCCGGGCAGATCGCATTGCAGGTGATCGCGGTCTTGGCGGTCTCCAGGGCGACCACCTTGGTCATCCCGACGATGCCGTGCTTGGCCGCGACGTAGGCCACCTTCTCGACCGAGGCCACCAGGCCGTGCGCGGACGCGATGTTGATGATGCGGCCCCAGCCGCGCTGCTTCATGCCCGGCAAGGCGCAGCGTGTGGTGTGGAAGGCGGCCGACAGGTTCAGCGCGATCACCGCGTCCCAGCGCTCGGTGGGGAAGCGCTCCACCGGGGCCACGTGCTGGATGCCCGCGTTGTTCACCAGGATGTCCACGCCGACGCCCGCGGCCTGCAGGCGTGCGAACAGCGCATCGATCTCGGCGGGGCGGGTGAGGTCGGCATTCTCGTAGCGCACCGTGACGCCGTGGGTGGCCGCCAGTTCGCCGCGCAGCTGTTCGATCTGCGCCGCGTCCCCGAAACCGTTGATGACGAGGTTCGCCCCGCGGGCCGCGAGCGCGCGGGCGATGCCCAGGCCGATGCCGCTGGTGGACCCGGTGACGAATGCCGTCTTGCCTTTCACGATGGAGCTCCCTGTTAAGATCGGCCGATTGTACCCGCGGCCCCGACACGTCCCGCCCGCCGATGCGCGCGGTCGGGCGCGGCGCTCGGCGGTTCGCGCGGGTCCTCGTCCAACCCCAGGGAGAAACCAACGATGACCATCCAACGCTTGCACGTCGGCCCGCGCCTGTCCGAGGTCGCGATCCACAACGGCGTGGTGTACCTGGCGGGGCAGGTCGCCGAAGACCCCACGCTGGACATCACAGGGCAGACCCAGCAGGTGCTGGCCGCGATCGACCGTCTGCTCGGGGAAGCCGGCAGCGACAAGACGCGCATCCTGCAGACCACCATCTTCCTGAAGACGATGGCCGACTACGCGGGCATGAACGCGGCGTGGGACAAGTGGGTGGTGCACGGGCAGACGCCGCCGCGCGCCACGGTGGAGGCCAAGCTGGCCAAGCCCGAGTACCTGGTGGAAGTGAAGATCATCGCGGCCCAGCGCTGAACGCCGGGCCGCTGGCGCGTCGGCGACGGCTCAGCGCCAGCCGACGCGATCGACGATCTTCGCGGCCGTCACCTGCGCGCGGCCGATGCTGGCCAGCGACAGGCTGTCCTGCTTGAAACGGCCCAGGCTGTCCAGCGCGGGGTTGCGCACCGCGACCGACGCCACCGCGGGCCATTCGTTGTTGCCCTCGGCCAGGTAGCGCTGGGCCTCGTCGCTGACCAGGTACTCCAGGAACTTCACCGCGGCCTCGCGGTGCGGGGCCTGCCGGGCGATGCCGCCGCCCGAGATGTTCATGTGCACGCCGCGATTGGCCTGGTTGGGCATCACGATGCCGACCTTGCCGATGATGTCGCGGTCGGCGGTCTTGTCCGAGCGCATCAGGCGCGCCAGGTAGTAGCTGTTGCTCAAGGCCACCGCGCACTCGCCGGTGGCCACCGCCTTGATCTGGTCGGTGTCGCCGCCGCGGGGCGGCCGCGCGAAGTTGCCGACGACGCCGCGCGCCCATTGTTCGGCCGAGGCCTCGCCCAGGTGCTCGGCGATCGAGCCGATCAACGAGAGCATGTAGGGGTGGGTGCCCGATCGGGTGCACACCTTGCCCTTCATGCCGGGCTTGGCCAGGTCCTCGTAGGTCTGCACGTCGGCGGGGTTCACGCTCGCCTTGTTGTACAGGATGACGCGGGCGCGCGTGGAGACGGCGAACCACTCGCTGCCCTTGCCGTCGTCCTTGCCGCGCAGGTGCGCGGGCAGGCGCGACTCGAGCACCGTCGAACGCAGGGGCTGGAACAGGCCTTCGATCTGCGCCTTCCACAGCCGGGCCGCATCGACCAGCAGCACGACGTCGGCCGGGCTGTTGCGGCCCTCGTTGCGCAGCCGTTCGAGCAACGCCTCGTCGCCGGCCTCGATCCGGTTGATCCGGATGCCGGTCTGCTTGGTGAAGTTGGCGTAGAGCGCCTCGTCGGTCTGGTAGTGGCGCGCGGAGTAGAGGTTGAGCACCTTCTCGTCGGCCTGGGCGCGGGCGGCGGGCGCACCCAGCAGGGTGGCCGCGACGACGAGGGCGGCGCCCAGACCCAGGACGCGACGCGAGCGCCCGGCGGGGCGCATCACGCGCTCGGGCGTCGGGATCTCGCGGCGGGCAGGGGACGTGGCACAGGGAAGACAGGGAACGGGCATGGCATCGGGTGGGTTCGGGTGTCGGTTGTCGGCAGTGTAGGCCGAGATCTCGATGAATGCAAATGCGAAGTGTTCGCATTCGTATGTGAGCACTGTGCCCCGAGGTCTACAATCCGGTCGCCATGAACGCGTCCGACCCCCGCTCTCGTCGCCGTGCCCTGCACGCCCTGGCCGCGCTGGCGGCGGTCCCGGCCGGCTGCGCGTCGCCGATGGGCGATCGCGGGACGGTGGCCGGAGATCGCGCCACCCGTGGTCCCGTCGAAGCGCCCGCGGGAGTGCTCGCCTCACCCGTGCGCACGCCGGCACCGGCCCCCAACGCCAACGCCAACGCCAACGCCAACGCCAACGCCAACGCCAACGCCAACGGCGGGCGCCGCCCGCGACTGGCGCTGGCCCTCGGTGGCGGCGCCGCCCGGGGCTTCGCGCACGTCGGCGTGATCGAGACCCTCGAACAGGCGGGCCTGCGTCCGGACCTGATCGTGGGCACCAGCGCGGGCAGCGTGGTGGGCGCGCTGTACGCGAGCGGGCTGAGCGCGAAGGCCTTGCGCGAGGCCGCCCTTGGCCTGGAGGAGGGTGTGCTGGGCGATTGGACCTGGACCGCGCGCGGGGTGCTGCGGGGACGGGCCTTGCAGGAGGCGGTCAATCGGTGGGTGGGGTCCCGGCCGATCGAACGGTTCGCGATTCCCTACGCGGCGGTGGTCACCGACCTGTACGACGGCAGCCTGAAGCTGGTGCGCCAGGGAGACGCCGGGCTGGCGGCGCGCGCCTCCAGCGCGGTGCCCGGTGTCTTCGAGCCGGTGCGCCTGGGCGACCGCGAGTACGTCGATGGGGGGCTGGTGAGTCCGGTGCCGGTGCGCGTGGCGCGTGCGCTGGGCGGCGAGGTGGTGATCGCGGTGGACATCTCGGCCAAGCCCAAGTTCCAGGACACCGACTCGATGCCGCGGGTGCTGCTGCAGGCGTTCGCGATCATGGCCCAGCAGATCGCCGCGCCCGAACTGCGCGAGGCCGACGTGGTGGTCTCGCCGCCGGTGGCCGACCGAAGCTCGGCGGATTTCTCCGACCGGGCCGGCGCGATCGCGCTGGGCGCCGAGGCGATGCGCGCGCGGCTGCCGGCCCTGCGCGCGCGGCTGGCGATGGCGCGTCCCGCGGGTTGACCCGCGACCAGGGCGAACGAGGCGAGGGGCGACGCGGCGTGGGCCGCGTCAGTGATTCAGGCTGGGCGCCGCGGGGTTGTCGTGCCCGGTCGCGCGCGGCAACAGTGCCCCGCTCAGGGGCAGCGAGGCCGGGGTCATCGGCGCGCTCAGCGCGGCCGCGGACAGCGCGGCGGCCTGCGTGATCTCCGCCGGACGCTCCAGCCCCAGGCCCTCGGCGATCAGGCGGCGGGCCCCGTTGAAGCGCTGGGCCCAGTACTGCTTGCTCATGTGCTCGACCCGGACCGCGCCGCCCGACGAGGGCGCGTGCACGAACTGGTCGTTGCCGATGTAGATGCCCACGTGCGAGAAGGTGCGCCGCAGCGTGTTGAAGAAGACCAGGTCGCCCGGCTTCAACTGGGACGAATCGATGGTCTGGCCCGCTCGGCTGATCTCCTCGGCCCGGCGCGGCAGCACCAGGCCCACGGCCTCGCGAAAGACGTGGCGAACCAGTCCGCTGCAATCCAGCCCGGTGTCCGGCGAAGACCCGCCGAACTTGTAGTTCACCCCGAGCAGCGAGAGCGCGCGCAGCACGAGCTCGGCCCCGGTGCGGGTCTCGGCCGACGGCTCGCCATTGCCGGCGGCCTGCGCGCCGGTGGCGCCCAGGCAAGCCGCGAGCACGACCACGCCGACTGCGCGGTGACATCGGTCACGCCAAGGGGTTCGATCCATGCCCGCAGGGTAGGGGAAACCCCACACGGTGTCAAAATCGCCGACAGTTCGACCCCGCCCGGTCGCGCGGAGCGGCGACGGTGCCCCTGCGCGATCGACCGTCGGTCGGGTGGAATGGGCAGCACGTCAGCGCTCAGTAAGCGCCGGGACGAAGAATCCCGGTCGAGCGTAGGGGTGTTGGCGCATCGGCCGGGCACCGGCCACGACGTTAGCGAGGAAGACCATGGATCTGAAGTCGTTTCATCGGCGCTCGATCGAGGATCGCGCCGGCTTCTGGGCCGAACAGGCCGCGTTGATCGACTGGCACAAGCCATTCACCCAGGTGCTCGACGACAGCCGCCTGCCGTTCGCGCGCTGGTTCGTCGGCGGCGAGACCAACCTGTGCCACAACGCGATCGACCGGCACCTCGCCACCCAGGCCGACAAGCCCGCGCTCATCTTCGTGTCCACCGAGACCGACGAGGAGCGGGTCTACACCTTCGCGCAATTGCACCGCGAGGTGCAGCGCATGACCGCCACGATGCAGTCACTGGGCGTGCGCCGCGGCGATCGTGTGCTGATCTACCTGCCGATGATCCCCGAGGCGGTGTTCGCGATGTACGCCTGCGCGCGGATGGGCGCGATCCACTCGGTCGTGTTCGGCGGTTTCGCCGCGCACTCGCTGGCCACGCGCATCGACGACGCGCAACCGGCGCTGGTGGTCAGCGCCGACGCGGGCTCGCGCGGGGGCAAGGTGGTGCCCTACAAACCGCTGCTCGACGAGGCGATCACGCTGTCGGCGCACAAGCCGCCGAAGGTGCTGATGGTGGATCGCGGCCTCACGCCGTTCGAGCGCGTGGCCGGTCGCGACGAGGACTACGCCGCCTGGCGCGAGCGCCATCTCGACGCGCAGGTGCCCGTCACCTGGCTCGAGTCCAACGAGATCAGCTACACGCTGTACACCTCGGGCACCACCGGCAAGCCCAAGGGCGTGCAGCGCGACGTCGGCGGCTACGCGGTGGCGTTGGCGGCCTCGATGAAGCACATCTTCTGCGGCAACCCGGGCGAGACCTACTTCTCGTCCAGCGACATCGGCTGGGTGGTCGGCCACTCGTACATCGTCTATGGACCCCTGATCGCGGGCATGGCCACCATCGTCTACGAGGGCACGCCGCTGCGTCCGGACGCCGGCATCCTCTGGAAGCTGGTGGAGAAGTACAAGGTCACCGTGATGTTCTCGGCGCCCACCGCGATCCGGGTGCTCAAGAAGCAGGATCCCGCCTACCTGACGCGTCACGACACTTCCGGATTGCGGGCGCTCTTCCTGGCCGGCGAGCCGCTGGACGAGCCCACCGCCAAGTGGATCGCCGAGGGCATCGGCCGCCCGATCATCGACAACTACTGGCAGACCGAGACCGGCTGGCCGATCCTCACCGTGGCCCACGGCATCGAGAAGACGCCCGCCCGCTTCGGCAGCCCGGGCATGCCGATGTACGGCTACGACGTGCGCCTGCTGCACGAGCAGACCGGCGAGGAGGTGGGCAACAACGAGAAGGGGGTCGTGGCGATCGTGCCCCCGCTGCCCCCGGGCTGCCTGCAGACCGTCTGGCGCGACGACGAACGCTTCGTGAAGACGTATTTCTCCAGCGTGCCGGGGCGGCAGGTCTACTCCACCTTCGACTGGGGCATCCGCGACGACGACGGCTACTACTTCATCCTCGGGCGCACCGACGACGTGATCAACGTGGCCGGCCACCGGCTGGGCACCCGCGAGATCGAGGAGTCGATCTCCAGCCACGCGGCGGTGGCCGAGGTGGCGGTGGTCGGCGTGGCCGATTCGCTCAAGGGCCAGGTGGCGATGGCCTTCGCGGTGCTCAAGGACGCCGCGCTGGCCGACACGCCCGAGCGCCGCCTGGCGCTGGAGGGCGAGCTGATGAAGACCGTCGACCACCAGCTCGGCGCGGTGGCGCGGCCCTCGCGGGTGCACTTCGTGACGGTGCTGCCCAAGACCCGCTCGGGCAAGGTGCTGCGTCGCTCGATCCAGGCGCTGTGCGAAGGGCGCGACCCGGGCGACCTCACCACGATCGAGGACCCGGCCGCGCTCGAGCAGGTGCGCCAGTCGGTCAGGCCGGGCTGAGAACGCCGGCCGGGCCGGCGCGCGCGGTTCGTCAGTCCACCGACAGCGCCGGCTCCTGCATCGCGCCGAGCTGCTCGCGCAGCTCGAGGATGCGGTCCTGCCAGTAGCGTGGCGTGCCGAACCAGGGAAAGGCGGCGGGGAAGGCCGGGTCCTTCCAGCGCCGCGCGATCCACGCGCTGTAGTGCAGCAGCCGCAGCGTGCGCAAGGCCTCGATCAGCAGCAGTTCGCTGCGGTCGAAGTCGCGGAAGGTCTCGTAGCCGGCCAGCACCTCGCGCAATTGTTCGGCCATCGAGGGCGGATCGCCGGACAACAGCATCCACAGGTCCTGGACCGCGGGGCCGGTGAGCGCGTCGTCCAGGTCGACGAAGTGCGGGCCGTCGTCGGTCCACAGGATGTTGCCGGCGTGGCAGTCGCCGTGCAGGCGCAGCGTGCTCACCGATCCCGCCCGCGCGAAGGCGGCCTGGCACTCGTCGATCGCCCGATCGACCACGCTGATCCAGGCCTCGCGCAGCGACTCGGGAATCCAGTCGCCCGCCAGCAGGGTCTCGCGCGAGGCCTCGCCCATGCCCGCGACGCTCAGGGCGGTGCGGTGCACGAAGGGCGCACTCGCGCCGATGCCGTGCAGCCGACCCATCAGCCGGCCGATCCAGCGCAGCACGGCAGGATCCTCCAGCGCGGGCGCCCGGCCGCCGCGGCGCGGGTACACCGCCAGCCGGTGTCCGCGGTGCGCGAACAGGGTCTGGCCCCGCAGCCGCGATGGCGCGATCATCGGCACCTCGTGGTCGGCCAGTTCCTGGGCGAACGCGTGTTCCTCGAGGATCTGGGCGTCGCTCCATCGGCCCGGCCGATAGAACTTGGCGACCATGACCGATCCATCCTCCAGCCAGGCCTGGTAGACCCGGTTTTCGTAGCTGTTCAGCGCCAGCAGGCGCCCGTCGGTCCGAAGACCGGTGGCGTCGATCGCCTCGAGCAGGCGATCGGGCGTCAGATCGGCGTACGGTGCGTCGTCGTGGTCGGAAGAGTCGTCGCTCATCGGGACATCATAGCCCCGGGGGGCAGGGAGTCACTGGGACATGGACGCGTTCTCCAGCCGCTGGGCGGCCGAAATGCTGCTGCTGCCACCGGGCGGCACGCTGCTGCTCGCGCTGCTCGGGCTGCTGATCGGGTGGCGTCGCCGGCGCAGCACACTGGGCACCGCCTTCGTGGTGCTGGGTCTGCTGGGCACCTGGGGGTTCGCCACGCCACTGGTGTCCAGCGTGCTGTGCCGCCAGGTCGAAGGCGAGGGGGTTCGCGCTCCCCCTGAGGAGTTCTGGCGTGGCGTCGCGCGAGGGCCCGGCGCGCCCGGGGCGATCGTCGTGCTGGGCGGCGGCACCCGGCGCAGCACCCGCGACGGTCCCGAACACCACTTCCCGAATGCCCGCACCATGGAGCGCCTGGCCCACGGCGCGGCGCTGGCCCGGCTCACCGGGCTGCCCTTGCTGGCGGCCGGCGGCTCGGCGCCCACGCGCAACGAATCCGAGGCGCTGATCATGTCGCGGGCGCTGGAGCGATCGTTCGGCCTGAAGACGCGCTGGCGCGAGGAACGTTCCAAGGACACCGCGGGCAATGCCCGCGAGACCGCCGCGCTGCTGCGCGATTCGGGCGTGCGCAAGATCGTGCTCGTCACGCACGCGTACCACATGCGCCGGGCCAAGGCGGCCTTCGAGGCGGCCGGCCTGGAGGTGATCGCCGCGCCCCACGGCTTTCTCTCCGGTGGCGAGGCGGGGCCGCTCGACCTGGTGCCCAGCGGGCGCGCGCTGGATCACAGCTGGCTCGCCTTGCACGAGACGATCGGCTGGTATTGGTACCGCTGGAACAACGACATCTGAGGCAGCGGCTAGAATCGGGCGCATCGCCCGCGCGTCGCGGGCCACGCCCGAGGACGCCCCGATGATCTCCCGCCCCTGCCTGGAACTCGCCGACATCAAGCGCATCGCCGCGGCCGCCGAAGCCGAGGCCCTGGCCAATCGCTGGGCGGTCACCTTCGCGATCGTCGACGCCGGCGGACACCTGCTGTGGCTGCAGCGCCTGGATGGCGCGCCGCCGATCTCCTCGCACATCGCGCCGGCCAAGGCCCGCACCGCCGCGGTCGGCCAGCGCGAGTCGCGCATCTACGAGGAGATGATCAACAACGGACGCGTCTCCTTCCTGTCGGCCCCCACGCTGGAGGGCCTGCTCGAGGGCGGCGTGCCGATCATGGTTGGCGGACACTGCGTCGGCGCGGTCGGGGTCTCGGGCGTGAAGTCCACCGAGGACGCCCAGATCGCCCGCACGGGCATCGCCGCGCTCGGCGCGGCCTGACGCCGCTCGCGGGCGCGCGGTGGCCTTCTTCGACCGTTCCGCGCTCAACCCGGGGGTGCGCCCCCGTGAGGTGTTCGGGTGGGCGATGTACGACTTCGCCAACTCGGGCTACACCACCGTGGTGCTCACCGCGGTGTTCAACGCGTACTTCGTGGGCGTGGTGGCACGGGGCGCCGACTGGGCCACGCTCGCCTGGACGGCCACGCTGGCGGTCTCCAGCCTGCTCGTGGTGCTGACGGCGCCGGCGATCGGCGCCTGGGCCGACGAGCACGGGGCCAAGCGGCGCCTGCTGGCCCTGTGCACCGGGGGGTGCGTGCTGGCCACCGCGATGCTCGGTTGGGCGGGGGCGGGCGACCTCGCCTGGGCGGTCGTCGCGGTGATCGTCTCGAACTACTGCTTCAGCGTGGCCGAGGGCCTGATCGCCGCCTTCCTGCCCGAACTCGCACGTCCGGCGGCGCTGGGCAAGGTGTCGGGCTGGGGCTGGAGCTTCGGGTATTTCGGCGGCATGCTGACGCTCGGCCTGAGCCTGGCGGTGGTGCTGTCGGCGCAGGCCAAGGGCCAGGGCGCGGCGCAGTTCGTGCCGATCACGATGTGGCTCACCGCCGTGGTCTACGCGGTGGCCTGCGTGCCCACCTTCCTGTGGCTGGGCGAACGCGCGCGCCCCGAGGCCGGACCCGGCTCTCCGCACGGCCCCTGGCAGCGCCTGGCCCGCACCTGGCACGAATCGGCGCGCTTTCGAGATTTCCGCGCGATGCTGCTGTGCGGCTGCCTGTACCAGGCGGGCATCTCGGTGGTGATCACGCTGGCGGCCGTCTACGCCGAGCAGGTGATGAAGTTCACCGCGCTGCAGACGATGACGCTGGTGTTCGTCGTGAACATCGCCTCCGCGGCCGGTGCGTTCGCCTTCGGCTACGCGCAGGACCGCCTCGGCCACCGGCGCGCGCTGGCGGTCACGCTGGTGGGCTGGATCGTGATGGTCGCGCTCGCGGCGCTGGGCGAATCGATCACCACCTTCTGGATCGCCGCGGGCATCGCCGGCCTGTGCATGGGCTCGAGTCAGTCGTGCGGGCGCGCGATGGTGGGCGCGATGTCGCCGCCGCAACGGCTCGCGGAGTTCTTCGGGCTGTGGACGCTGGCGGTTCGTGTGGCCGCCATCATCGGGCCGATCACCTACGGCGCGGTCACCTGGATCACCGGCGGCAATCACCGCCTGGCGATCGGGGTCACCGCGATCTTCTTCGTGCTGGCGCTGGTGGTGCTGCGCGCGGTGGACGTGGCCCGCGGCGAACGCGCCGCCCTCGAAGGCTGAGAAGGCCGCGCGACGCTAGGCGCCCGCCAACACCGCGGGCAGCGTGCGCATCCAGGGCTGGGCCATCTCCAGTTGCGCGGCCAGCGCGAGCAGTCGCGCGTCCTCGCCGAAGCGCCCGATGAACTGCACCCCGATCGGCAGTCGCTGCGGGCTCATCCCCAACGGCAGGGACAGCGCGGGCTGCCCGGTCATGTTGGCCAGCGGGCAGAACGGCGAGTAGCGGATCAGGCCCTGCGGGCCGAGACGGTACTCGAGGAAGTCCGGGTGGCTCATCGCCCAGCGGCCGAGTTCGGCCGGCGGCTCGGCCAGCACCGGACACACCAGCACGTCGAAGCCAGGCTGGCCGTCGCTGCCATGGAAGAACGCGCCGATGCGCCGATTGAGCCGGTGCAGCGTGGCCAGCGACGCCAGGTAGTCGGCCGCCGAGAGCTGTCGGCCCAGGGCGTGCGCCGAGCGGGTCGTCGGTTCGAGTTCGTCGGCGTTCGCGGGACGTCCGAGCGCGGCCAGCCGCTGATCGATCGCCATCGCGGTGCCACTGGCGACGATGCGCATCACCGGCTCGAGGATCTCCCGCGTGCCCACCGCCGGGCGCGCCTCGATCACGGTGTGACCGAGGCTCTCCAGCAGTCGCGCCGCACCGGTCACGCTCGCCGCGACCGCCGGGTGCACCGGCTCGCCCTCGAGGGTGGTCGGCATCACCGCGATGCGCAGTGATCCCTGCGAAGCGCCCGCGTCCTCGACGCCCGCGATCGCCCCGGTGTAGCGAGGCGCCGCATAGGGGGCTCCCACGTCGGCGCCCGCCGTGCAATCCAAGGCCATCGCGCTGTCGCGCACCGACAGCGACACCACGTGCTCGGTGGCCAGGCCGCCCCAGCCCTCGCCGGACAGCGGCCCGCTGGGAATCAGTCCGCGTGTGGGCTTCAGGCCCACCAGGCCGCAGCAGGCCGCCGGGATGCGGATCGACCCGGCACCGTCGGAGGCGTGCGCGATCGGCACCACGCGCGCGGCGACCACCGCCGCCGCGCCGCCGCTGGAGCCGCCCGAGCTGTGGGCCGGGTTCCAGGGGTTGCGGGTGGGGCCGCCATAGGCCACCGCTTCGGTGGACGGGCTGATGCCCATCTCGGGACTGGTGGTGCGCGCGTAGAGCACGAAGCCGGCCTCGCGGTAGCGGGCGACCAGCGCGCTGTCCACGTCCCAGGCGATCGCACCGAACAGGCGCGACCCCATCGTGGAGGGCAGGCCGATGGCCGCGGTGCCCAGGTCCTTCAGCGGCATCGGCACCCCGAAGAAGGGGCTGCTGCGACGCAGGGCCGCCAGCCGTGCGCTGGAGCGACGGGCCTCGCGCAGCCGGGTGTCGAGCGCGTCGGCCTGAGCCCGGGCCGCGTCGTGCGCGGGATTGCACAAGGCGTTCAGCTGGCCATCGACGCGTTCGCCGCGTTCGATCGCGCTCTCCAGCGCTTCGCGTGCGCTCAGCTCGCCGCGCAGGATCAGGTCGGCCAGTGCCAGCGCGTCGCTGCCTTGGGGCCAGGTGGGTCGGGTCATGGCGGGGGATTCCGTCGGGTGGATCGGGGCCGAAGCGCCTCAGGCGCCGGTGAACACCGGACCGAGCGGACGCATCCGCAGGCCTTTGCGCAGACGACGCCAGGGGAAGTCGACCGGATCGGCCAGCGCCGGGCCGGGCGAGCGCACCACCAGCACCTCGCGCGCGATCGGCTGGAAGTCGGCCCGGAAATGCACCGAGCTCTTCAGCGCGACGATGCGCTGGCGGACCGGTTCGATCCCCAGGTGGCGAAACATCGCCTGGTCGGCGGCCTGGCACTTGCGCGAGGCGATCGCCACGCGCACGCCCGGCGCCTGCTCCGAGCGCAGCAGCGCCATCGGGCCCAGCGTCATCCGGAACCCGTTGAACATCGGTCCGGTGCAGGTGAACTGCCCATCGCCCAGGCGCTCGACGGTGAAGCGCCCGCCCAGCGGCTCGTGGCCGGGAACGCCGGAGATCGCGCCCAGCCGGAACTCCAGCGTGCTGCCCTGGCCGGCCTCGTGCGCGCGCTGAGCGCTGCCCGGATCGATCAGCAGGCCCAGCACCGCGTCGGGGGCGCGCTGGCGGATCATCGCGCCCAGCAGGCCCACCGTGTCGCCATTGCCGCCGGCCCCCGGGTTGTCCTGCGTGTCGGCCAGCACCACCGGCGCGCCGATGTCGCCCCTGGCGGCCGCGCGCTGCACCGCCTCGTCGGGCGTCAGCAATTCGAGCGCGAAGTCCTTCTCCGCGGCCTCGATCGCGGCGGCCAGTTCGGCCACCGCGGCGCGCGCGGCACGGCCGTCGTGCGAGTAGCCCACCACCGACATGCCGCATTCGTCGAAGTCGGCCATCGGAAAGCCCGGCGCGAACGACAGCGACACGCCGGTCTGCTCCTCCAGCCGCTGCAGCAGCGCGTAAAGGGTCCGACAGGGCTCGATGAAGGTGCTCTGCGAGGGGATGCCGGTGAGGTAGTCGAAGGTCCGATAGGCCTTCTCGAATCGCTGGCCGCTGCTGAGCAGGCGCATCAGCAGGCCGGCGGCGCGCGCGCCGGTCTCGGCCATGTCCACGTGCGGGTAGGTCCGGTAGATCGACAGCGCGTCCGAGTGTTCGACCATCGCCCGGGTGACGTTCGCGTGGAGGTCCAGGCTGGCCACGATCGGCACCTCGCGACCGACCAGTTCACGGACCCGCCGCAGCAGTTCGCCCTCGCCGTCGTCGTGGTGCTCGGTGACCATCGCGCCGTGCAGGTCGAGGTAGACGCCATCGACCCGGCCGAGCGCGCGCAGCCGGGCGATCAGGTCATCGGCGATCGTCTCGAAGGCGTCCCGGGTGACGTGCGCCGACGGCGAGGCCGCGGCCCAGGTCAGCGGCGCGAGCCGATGGCCCGCGGCGCGCAGCGCGGTGATCGCGCCCTGGATCGGGATGTTCGCGCCGGCCACCGCCTCGAACAGGGGTTCGCCGCGCTGGATCGAGGGCCAGCCACCGCCCTGGACGAACGCCTGGTAGTCGGCCTTGGTGGGCGCGAAGGTATTGGTTTCGTGCTGCATGCCGCCGATCGCGATCAGTGCCATCGGTTGGTCCTCGTGGTGGGTTCGGGAATGCGTCGCACCATAGCCGCGAACCCGCCCGGACGCCAGCGCGCCCCCCGCAATGCAGAAACACCGGCCCCCAGGCGCACGCACGAATGTCGGGCCTTGTGCACCGCAAGAAACCATCGACGCCCGACGGTGGTTCATCACCATCCGGATTCGGCAATTCCAATGGGGCAGGGTCGATACCGACTTGCATGGAACGCCCGGCCTCGCTATGTTCCGCCCACGTCGTCCCCACAAAACTATTTGCAGGAGCAGACCGTGATCGTTCCCAATTTCCTCAAGAAGTCGGCCGTGGCGGCACTGATCGCCGGTGCCGCCGCATTGTCGGCGCCGATCGCCGCGCAGGCCGAGACCACGCTGAAGGTCGTGATGCACTCGGATCTGAAGATCGTCGATCCGATCTGGACGACGGCCTACATCACGCGCAATCACGGTTACATGGTCTATGACACGCTGTTCGCGATGGACGCGAAGGGCGACATCAAGCCGCAGATGGTCGACAAGTACACGGTGTCGGCCGACAAGCTGACCTGGACGTTCACGTTGCGCGACGGCCTGCTGTTCCACGACGACAAGCCGGTCACCTCCGAGGACGTGATCGCCTCGCTCAAGCGCTGGGGCGCGAAGGACTCCCTGGGACAGAAGCTGATGAGCTTCGTCAAGGAGTGGAAGGCCGTCGATGCGAAGACCTTCACCGCGACGCTGAACGCCCCCACCGGCCTGATGCTGCTGGCGCTGGGCAAGCCCTCGTCGAACGTCCCCTTCATCATGCCCAAGCGGGTCGCCGAGACCAGCCCGAACGAGCAGATCAAGGAATACATCGGCTCGGGGCCGTTCATGTTCAAGGCCGATGAATGGAAGCCTGGTGACAAGACCGTCTACCTGAAGTTCAAGAAGTACAAGCCGCGTGCCGAGCCGCCGTCCGGCCTGTCGGGCGGCAAGGTCGTGAAGGTCGACCGTGTGGAGTGGCGCGCGATCCCCGACGCGCAGACCGCAGTGAATGCGCTGATCGCGGGCGAAGTCGACATGGTCGAAGACGTCAAGAGCGACCTGCTGCCGGTGGTCTCGAAGAACGCGAACGTCAAGATGTTCGACTTCAACCCGCTGGGCAACCAGTACGTGTTTCGCTTCAACACGCTGCACAAGCCCTTCGACAATCCGAAGGTGCGCCAGGCACTGTTCTACGCGTTCAACCAGGAGGACTTCCTGAAGGCGGTCCACGGTGATCCGAAGTACTACACTGTCTGCAAGGCGCTGTTCATCTGCGACACCCCGCTGGCCAGCACGGTGGGCATGAACGACAAGCTCGAGTCGAACATGAAGAAGGCGCGCGAGCTGCTCGCCGAGGCCAAGTACGACGGCACGCCGATCGTGCTGATGCACTCCACCGACCTCGAGGTGCTGACGAACCTGGCGCCGGTGGCCAAGTCGCTGATGGAGAAGGCCGGCTTCAAGGTCGACATGCAGTCGATGGACTGGCAGAGCGTGGTCGCCCGCCGTGCGAAGAAGGATCCGCCGACCCAGGGTGGCTGGCATGCGTTCCTGACCTCCTGGGTCGCGGCCGACGTGCTGAACCCGGTGGGCGCGGCGTTCCTGAACTCCAGCTGCGAGAAGGCGCTGTTTGGCTGGCCCTGCGATCCGCAGATCGAGAAGCTGCGCGACGACTTCGCGCGCGAGACCGATCCGGCCAAGCAGAAGAACATCGCCGAGCAGGTGCAGCTGCGCTACCTCGAGTACCCCACGCACGTCCACCTGGGCCAGTGGAAGAAGCCCGCCGCCCTTCGCAAGAACGTCAGCGGCAACCTGGTGGCGCCGGTGATCTCCTTCTGGAACGTCGAGAAGAAGTGATCGCCGCCGGCCGGACCGCCGCCGCGTCCGGCTGACCCGATTCGGGCGAACGCGCGGGGCTTCGGCCCCGCGCGGCGTTTTCAGCGGCGCGCGGGCCTTTGCGGCCCGCCGCTCCGATCGCCAGGCATCGAAGGAGTTCCCCATGTGGGGCTATATCGGACGTCGAATCCTCGCCACCATCCCGGTGCTGCTGATCGTCGCACTGCTGGTGTTCATGATGTTGCGCTTCACCCCCGGCGACCCGGCCGCGGTGATCGCCGGCGACGCGGCCACCACGGCCGATCTCGCCGAGATCCGCGCCAAGCTGGGCCTGGACCGATCGGTGTTCACGCAGTTCGTGATCTGGTTCGGTCATGTGCTGCAGGGTGATTTCGGTGAATCGTTCTTCTACAAGAAGACGGTCGCGGCGCTGATCCAGGACCGCCTCGAGCCGACGCTGTCACTGGCCGCGCTGACGATCGTGCTGGCCACGCTGATCGCGGTGCCGCTGGGCACGATCGCCGCGTACCGCCAGGGCTCGTGGATCGACCGCGGCGTGATGGGCCTGTCGGTGATGGGCTTTTCGGTGCCGGTGTTCGTGGTCGGCTACCTGCTGATCCTGTTCTTCTCGGTGCAGCTCGGCTGGTTCCCGGTCCAGGGCTATCAGCGTCTGTCCGAGGGCTTCTGGGGCTTCCTGCACCGCCTGCTGCTGCCGGCGATGACGCTGGCGATCGTCTACATCGCGCTGCTCGCGCGGATGACGCGCACCAGCGTGCTCGAGGTGCTCAACGAGGATTACGTGCGCACCGCGCGCGCCAAGGGGCTGCCCAATCTGAAGGTGCTGGTGTTCCACGCCTTGCGCAACGCGGCGGTGCCGATCGTCACGGTGATCGGCCTGGGCATCGCCACGCTGCTGGGCGGCGTCGTCGTCACCGAGAGCGTGTTCAACATCCCCGGCCTGGGCCGCCTGACCGTCGACGCGGTGCTGGCGCGCGACTACCCGACCGTGCAGGCGGTGATCCTGCTGTTCTCGTTCGCGTACGTGCTGATCAACCTGGTGATCGACCTGCTGTACACGGTGCTCGATCCGCGCATCCGGTACTGAGGCCGCACCCATGACTGCTGCTGCTACCCCACTGAACGAAGCGCCGGCCGTCGCCGCCGCCAAGCCCGGCGTGCTGCGCCGTTTGATGAAGAACACCAGCGTGCTGATCGGCGGCGCGCTGGTGCTGCTGATCGTGCTGATGGGCCTGAGCGCCCCGCTGCTGACCTCGGCGGACCCCGCCGCGATCGATCCGAGCAACCGCAACAAGGTGCCCGGGTTCGAGATCACGCAACGCGACGACGAAGGCAACAAGATCACCCGCAAGGTGGCGATGGGCACCGACGGCCTGGGGCGCGACGTGTTCGCCCGCGTGGTCTACGGCGCCCGGGTCTCGCTGGTCGTCGGCCTGTCGGTCGCGCTGATCTCGGTGGCGATCGGCCTGGCGATCGGGCTGGTGGCCGGCTACTTCCGCTGGGTCGACAGCATCGTGATGCGGGTGATGGACGGCCTGATGGCGATACCGGCGATCCTGCTGGCGATCGCGCTGGTGTCGCTGTCCGGCGCGAGCCTGATCACCGTGATCCTCGCGGTGACGATTCCCGAGGTGCCGCGCGTCGTGCGGCTGGTGCGATCGATCGTGCTGACGATCCGCGAGGAACCTTACGTGGAGGCCGCGATCTCGGTGGGCACGCCGACCGCGAAGGTGCTCTGGCGCCACGTGCTGCCGAACACGATCGCGCCGCTGATCGTGCAGGCCACCTTCATCGCCGGCGCGGCGATCCTGCTCGAGGCGATCCTCTCCTTCCTCGGCGTGGGTATTCCGCCGGAGGTGCCCACCTGGGGCAACATCATGGCCGAGGGCCGTTCGGTGTTCCAGCTCTACCCGCACAACATCCTGTACCCGGGCCTGTTCCTGACGCTGACGGTGCTGGCCATCAATCTGCTGGGCGACGGTCTGCGCGACACGCTCGACCCGCGCATGTCCAAGAGGCTCTGAGATGAGCGCCGCCAACCAAGACCCGGGCCGCGCGCCGATCCTCGACATCCGCGGCCTGCGCATCGGCCTGCCCAAGGGAGGCGACCGCGACGACGCGGTCGCCGGCGTCAGCTTCTCGGTCGCGCCGGGCGAGATCGTCTGTCTGGTCGGCGAATCCGGCTCGGGCAAGTCGGTGATCGCGTTCTCGGCGATGGGCCTGCTGCCGAAGAACCTGCCGGTTCGCGAGGGCACGATCGCGCTGCAGGGCGAGAACCTGGTGGGCGCCACCGAGGAGCGGCTGCGCGAGCTGCGCTGCACCCGGATGGGCATGATCTTCCAGGAGCCGATGACCGCGCTGAACCCGGTGATGCGCTGTGGCGACCAGATCGACGAGGTGCTCAAGGAGCACACCGATCTCTCCCCCGCCGAGCGCAAGGCGCGCATCATCGCGATGATCGAGCAGGTGCACCTGCCCGATCCGCCGCGGATGTACGCGTCCTACCCGCACCAGCTTTCCGGCGGGCAGCGCCAGCGGATCATGATCGCGATGGCGCTGATCCTCGGGCCTTCGCTGCTGATCGCCGACGAGCCCACCACCGCGCTGGACGTCACCACGCAGGCGCAGATCCTGAAGCTGATCAAGGAGCTGCAGGTCGAGCGTGGCACCGGGGTGCTCTTCATCACGCACGATTTCGGCGTGGTCGCCGAGATCGCCGATCGGGTCGCGGTGCTCAAGCACGGCGAGCTCGTCGAAATGGGCCCCACCGAGCAGCTGCTGCGCTCGCCGCAGCACCCGTACACGAAGATGCTGATCGCGTCGGTGCCCAGCCACGAGCCGCCGGCGCGCCCCGCGGTGGGCAGCGGCGAGGAGCGGGTGGTGCTGCGCACCGAGGGCCTGGTCAAGACCTACGGTAACACCGGGCTCTTCGGCGGCGGGCGCAAGGTGGCCGCGGTGAAGGACGTCGCCTTCGACATCAAGCGCGGCGAGACGCTGGGCATCGTCGGCGAGTCCGGCTCGGGCAAGTCCACCGTGGCGCGCTGCATCGCGCGCCTGATCGACCCGACCGCCGGGCACATCGAACTGGCCGGGACCGACATCGCGACGATGCCCGCCGGTCGGCTTCGCGAATTGCGTCGCAAGATCCAGATCGTGTTCCAGGACCCGTACCGCTCGCTGAATCCGCGACGCACCGTCGGGCAGTCGATCGTCGAGGGCCCGATGAACTACGGCGCGTCGGCCTCGGAGGCGCTGGCCCGTGCCCGCAAGCTGATGGAACTGGTCCGGCTCGATCCCGAGTCGCTCGACCGCTATCCGCACCAGTTCTCGGGCGGCCAGCGCCAGCGCATCTGCATCGCACGGGCGCTGGCGATGGAGCCCGAGGTGCTGATCGCCGACGAGGCGGTGTCGGCGCTGGACGTCTCGGTCCAGGCGCAGGTGCTCCAGCTGCTCGAGGAGATCCGCCATTCGCTGCACCTGGCGGTGCTCTTCATCACGCACGACCTGCGGGTGGCCGCGCAGATCTGCGACAAGGTCGCGGTGATGTCCAAGGGCCTGATCGTCGAGTACGGCACCGCCGCGCAGGTGTTCGGCGCGCCCAGCCACGAGTACACGAAGGCCTTGTTCGAGGCGGCCCCGGGACGCCATTTCCGCTTCGGCGAGGCGTCCTAGTCGCACCCCACGGCAACCATCCCGACGGCCCAGGCGGGCAGAAAGACCTCCGATGCGCGTGTTCGCAGGCTCACTCGGTACCGAGACCAACACCTTCTCGCCGCTGCCCACCGGGATGGATTCCTACCGCGAGTCCTGCTACTACCCGGCGGGCCAGCACCCGGACAAGCCGCAGTTCGTCGCCGGCCCCCTGTGGGCGGCGCGCGCCCAGGCCAAGGCCCGTGGCTGGACGCTGATCGAGGGGCTGGTCGCCTTCGCCGCGCCCGCCGGCCCGACCACCCGCGAAGCCTACGAGGCGCTGCGAGGCGAGCTGCTCGCCGACGTCCGCGCGGCGATGCCGCTGGACATCGTGCTGCTGGGCATGCACGGCGCGATGGTCGCCGACGGTTGCGACGACTGCGAGGGCGACATCCTGGCGCGGGTGCGCGAGATCGTCGGACCCTCGGCCGTGATCGGGGTGGAGGTCGACCCGCACACGCACCTGTCGCCCGCGATGGTCGCCAATGCCACGCTGATCATCGCGTTCAAGGAGTACCCGCACACCGACGTCTTCATCCGCGGCGAGGAACTGGTGAACCTGTGCGCCCGCGTGGCGGCCGGCGAGATCCGCCCGGTGCCGGCGGTGGCCGATTGCCGGATGATCTCGATGATGCACACGAGCCGCGAGCCGATGCGCGGTTTCGTCGACCGCATCCAGGCGATGGAGGGGCGCGAGGGCATCGTGTCGATCTCGCCGATCCACGGTTTCCCATGGGGTGACACGCCCGACATGGGCACGAAGGTGCTGGTCTATGCCGAGCGCGACGCCGCGCTCGCCGAACGCACCGCCCGCCGACTGGCCGACGAGATCATCGGCTTTCGCGATCGGCTGACGCCCAACCCGATGGGCATCGATGCCGCGCTGGATGCCGCGCTCGCCGAGCCGAAGGGCCCGGTCGTGCTCGCCGACACCGCGGACAACTCCGGTGGCGGCGCGCCCAACGATTCCACCTTCGTGCTGCGCCGCATGCTCGAGCGCGGCATCGATCGTGCGGCGCTCGGCCCCCTGTGGGATCCGGTCGCGGTGTCGATTTGCTTCAACGCCGGCGAGGGCGCGCGGCTCGCGCTGCGCATCGGGGGCAAGATCGGTCCGGTCTCCGGCGCCCCGATCGATGCCGAGGTGACGGTGCTGCGCTTGAAGCGTTCACTGATGATGACCGGGCTGGGTGGCGGGCCGGCCGGCCTGGGCGACGGCGCGCTGGTGCGGGTCGGCGGGGTGCAGGTGCTGCTGAACAGCCTGCGCGCGCAGGCGATGGGCATCGACATGTTCACGAACATGGGCTGCGACCTGCTCGCGCAACGCCTGATCGTCGTGAAGTCCTCGCAGCACTTCTACGCGTCGTACTCGACGATCGCCGCCCGCGTCATCTACATCGACGGCCCGGGCACGCTGACCAGCGACCTGGCCAGCCTGCCGTTTCGCAAGGTGCCGCGGCCCAAGTGGGGGCTCGACCGGGACGCGCCGTGAGGGCGGGGCGGCCGATCGCGACGCGGATCGCTCGCTCGGCCGATGGCTCGAGCGCATCGGCGCCGGGTCGGCGCGCTGCGCGGCCGAGCGCTCGCGCCGGGGGATGCGCGCTGATCGGCGCGGCGATCGGGGCGATGCTGTTCGCCGCGGCGCCGACGGGTCCCCGGGCCCAGCCGCCCGCGAACTCGCCCGCGACGGTCGAGGTGCCCAGCCTGGATCGCGGCGCCGATGGCGCGATCCGGCTGCCCGGCCGATGGTTCCCCGCGCCCGGTGCCGAGCGGGCGCCCGCCGTCGTGATGCTGCACGGGTGCGGCGGCGCCTGGAGCTCGGCCGATCCCGGCCGGCTCGCGCAGCGCTACCGGGACTACGCGCGCCTGCTGAACCGCGAAGGGGTCCACGCGCTGCTGATCGACTCGCTGACACCGCGCGGCGAGCGCGAGCTGTGCACCCAGGCGACGGCCTCCCGCGCGGTCACCGTGGCGCACCGGCGGCTGGACGCGCTCGGTGCGATCCAATGGCTCGCCGCACGCCCCGACGTGATGGCGGCGCGGATCGGCCTGCTGGGCTGGTCTCACGGCGGCTCGACCGTGCTGGCGACGATCAACGACCGGCGTCCCGACGCCGGGGCGGCCCGCGCCTCGTTCGCGATCGCGTTCTACCCGGGTTGTGTCGATGAACTCCGGCGTGGTTTCCAGAGCGCCACCGGGCTGCTGATGCTGCTGGGCGGCGCGGACGACTGGACCCCGGCCGGGCCGTGCCAGCAGCTGGCCGCGGTGATCGGACCGGAGAAGGGCCGCGCGGTGGTCTTCGAGGGGGCGCACCACGGCTTCGACGGCACGGCGCCGGTGCGCTGGCGCGGCGACGTGCCCAATGGCGCGAGGCCGGGTGCCGGCGTGCACGTGGGCGCCGACCCGGTGGCCCGCGAGCTCGCGCAGGCGACCCTGAGGGAGTTCCTGCGCGAACGAATCGCCACGCCCTGAGCGCGCCTCGCCGGGCAAGGCCGGCGCGGCGCGCGATGCGTCAGGCGCCTTGCAGCCGGGCCGGGTCCGGCATCGTCGCGATCACCTCGATCTCGATGCGGGCGTCCAGCGCCAGCCGGGCCACCTGCACCGTGGAGCGCGCCGGCAGGCGATCGGTGAAGAAGCCCCGGTAGACCTTGTTGAACGCGGCGAAATCGCCGAGGTCCACCAGGAACACGGTGGCCTTCAGGATGTCGTCGTAGCCCACGCCGGCGGCCTGAAGGATGGCGCCGAGGTTGCGCATCACCTGGTCGGTCTGCGCCTCGATGCCGGGGCCCACGAGGCTGCCGTCCAGGCGCATCGGCAGCTGGCCCGAGACGTACAGCGTGCCGTTGTGGTGGGTGGCCTGCGAGAACAGCTCGGGCCGAGACGGCGCGGTGGGGGTGGAGATGGTCTGCATCGGGGTCATCGCTCAGGCCTTCACGACGGGGATCTTGCCGATGCGCGCCTGCCACTCGCGCGGACCGGTCTCGTGCACCGACACGCCGTTGGCGTCGACCGCCACCGTGACCGGCATGTCGTTGACCTCGAATTCGTAGATCGCCTCCATGCCCAGGTCGCCGAAGCCGAGCACCTTCGAGCCCTTGATCGCCTTGGACACCAGGTAGGCGGCGCCACCCACCGCCATCAGGTAGGCGCTCTTGTGCTTGCGGATCGCCTCGATCGCCAGGGGGCCTCGCTCGGCCTTGCCGATCATCGCAATCAGGCCGGTCTGCGCCAGCATCATCTCGGTGAACTTGTCCATCCGGGTGGAGGTGGTCGGGCCGGCCGGGCCCACGACCTCGTCGCGCACCGGGTCCACCGGGCCGACGTAGTAGATGACGCGGTTCGTGAAGTCGACCGGCAGCTTCTCGCCGCGGGCGAGCATCTCCTGGATGCGCTGGTGCGCGGCGTCACGGCCGGTGAACATCTTGCCCGACAGCAGCAAGGTCTGGCCGGGTTTCCACGACGCGACCTGCTCGCGGGTGAGGGTGTCCAGGTTCACCCGCTGGCTCTTCTCGTAGTCTGGCGTCCAGCCCACCTTGGGCCAGTCGTCCAGCGAGGGCGGCTCGACATAGGCCGGGCCGGAGCCGTCCAGCGTGAAGTGCGCGTGGCGCGTGGCCGCGCAGTTCGGGATCATCGCCAGCGGTTTGGAGGCGGCGTGGGTCGGGTACATCGCGATCTTCACGTCGAGCACCGTCGACAGGCCGCCCAGGCCCTGGGCGCCGATGCCCAGCGCGTTGACCTTCTCGTAGAGCTCCAGGCGCAGTTCCTCGACCTTGTCGCGCGGGCCGCGGGCAATCAGCTCGTGCATGTCGAGCGGCTCCATCAGCGACTCCTTGGCCATCATCATCGCCTTCTCGGCCGTGCCGCCGATGCCGATGCCCAGCATGCCCGGCGGGCACCAGCCGGCACCCATCGTGGGCACCGTCTTCAGCACCCAGTCGACCACCGAGTCCGACGGGTTGAGCATCACGAACTTGCTCTTGTTCTCCGAGCCGCCGCCCTTGGCCGCGACCGTGACGTCGACCTTGTCACCGGGCACGATCTCGTAGTGGATGACCGCGGGCGTGTTGTCCTTCGTGTTCTTGCGGGCGAACTGCGGATCGGCCACCACCGAGGCGCGCAGCACGTTGTCCGGGTGCAGGTAGCCGCGGCGCACGCCCTCGTTGACGGCGTCGTCCAGCGAGCCCTTGAACCCCTCCCAGCGCACGTCCATGCCCACCTTCAGGTAGACGTTGACGATGCCGGTGTCCTGACACAGCGGCCGGCGGCCCTCGGCGCACATCCGCGAGTTGGTGAGGATCTGCGCGATCGCGTCGCGCGCCGCCGGGCTCTGCTCGGTCTCGTAGGCGCGCGCCAGGTGCCGGATGTAGTCGGCCGGGTGGTAGTAGCTGATGTACTGCAGCGCGGCGGCGACGGATTCGACGAGGTCTTCCTGCTTGATGACGGTCATGGCGGGGCTTTCGGGTCGAAGGATGGGTTGACGGGCGGCCGGCTCAGTGGTCGGGCTTGATGCCCTTGGGCGGCGTGTGCGACATCACGCGGTCGATCAGCGCGATCGCCAGGGCCGAGATCAGGAACAGCGCGTGGATCACGCTCTGCCACAGCAGCGTCTTGTCCGAGAGCGTGCCGGCCGAGATGAAGGTCTTGAGCAGGTGGATCGACGAGATGCCGATGATCGCGGTGCCCAGCTTCACCTTCAGCACGTTCGCGTTGACGTGCGACAGCCACTCGGGCTGGTCGGGGTGGCCTTCGAGGCGCAGCCGCGACACGAAGGTCTCGTAGCCGCCGACGATCACCATGATCAGCAGGTTCGAGATCATCACGACGTCGATCAGCGAGAGCACGATGATCATGATCACCGTCTCCTTGTTGCGCTCGGCGATCCCCAGCCGCGTGACGGTGGCGTCCAGCGCGGACGGGTTCCACAGCAGCTCCACCAGGTGGATCAGCTCCTCGACGAACAGGAAGACATAGACCACCTGCGCGACGATCAGCCCCAGGTACAGTGGCAGCTGCAGCCATCGGCTGGCGAAGATCAGGCGCGGCAGCAGCGCCAGGGGCTTGTTTTCGTCGATCACGGAGGGCCACCGAGGAGGGGTCGCGGACGCGCGATTCTATCGGAATTGCACTGCAGCATCCGCGGGGTGCGCCCGAGGTTCCCGAGGGCGTGTCGGTCGCGGCGCCCTGGGGAAAGGTGTTCGATTCGCTGCTGTTGCAGCGCAGCACCCCCATGTTTCCCCTGGTCGCTGCGTAAGGGCATCGTAAGCGTGCGTCGATAACTTCCCTCGACATCGGGTCGCCTCGATGCGGCCTTCGTCGACATCACAGCGCAGGAGAAGAACGTGGCCGGGGAGATCGAATCGGTGATGCAGGAGACTCGGGTCTTCCCGCCACCGCCGTCGTTCGTGCGTCAGGCGACCATCGCCGGCATGGACCAGTACAACGCGCTGTGCGCGGACGCCGAGCGCGACCACGCCGGCTTCTGGGCCCGGCTGGCCCGCGAGCACGTGCTCTGGCACAAGCCGTTCACCCGCTCGCTCGACGAATCGAACGCGCCGTTCTTCAAGTGGTTCGAGGATGGCGAGCTGAACGTCTCGTACAACTGCCTCGATCGCCACCTGGGCACACCGGTCGAGAACAAGACCGCGCTGATCTTCGAGGCCGACGACGGCACCGTCACCCAGGTCACCTACCGTCAGCTCTACACGAAGGTCTGCCAGTTCGCCAATGGCCTGAAGGCGCTGGGCTACAAGAAGGGCGAACGCGCGATCATCTACATGCCGATGTCCGTCGAGGGCATCGTCGCGATGCAGGCCTGCGCGCGGCTGGGCATCATCCACTCGGTGGTGTTCGGTGGCTTCTCGGCCAAGAGCCTGCAGGAGCGCATACAGGACGCCGGCGCCACGCTGGTGATCTGCGCCGACGAGCAGGTGCGCGGCGGCAAGAACATCCCGTTGAAGCCCGCGGTCGACGAGGCCTTCGCGCTGGGCGGCTGCGAGTCCATCCGCAAGGTGGTGGTGTACCAGCGCACCGGCGGGGCGGTGGCGATGCAGGCGGGCCGTGACGTCACCTGGGCCAGCGTGGTGGCCGGTCAGTCGGACACCTGCGAGCCCGAGTGGGTCGGCGCGGAGCACCCGCTGTTCATCCTGTACACCTCGGGCTCCACCGGCAAGCCCAAGGGCGTGCAGCACTCGTCGGCGGGCTACATCCTGCACGCGATGCTGACGATGAAGTGGACCTTCGACATCAAGCCCAGCGATGTCTTCTGGTGCACCGCCGACATCGGCTGGGTCACCGGCCACACCTACATCGCCTACGGCCCGCTGGCCTGCGGCGCCACCGAGATCGTCTTCGAGGGCGTGCCCACGTACCCGAACGCGGGCCGCTTCTGGAGCATGATCGCGCGCCACAAGGCCACGATCTTCTACACCGCGCCCACCGCGATCCGCTCGCTGATCAAGGCCTGCGACACCGATCCCACCACCCACCCGACCAAGTACGACCTCTCCAGCCTGCGGTTGCTGGGCTCGGTGGGCGAGCCGATCAACCCCGAGGCCTGGATGTGGTACTACAACCAGGTCGGTGGCGGTCGCTGCCCGATCGTCGACACCTTCTGGCAGACCGAAACCGGTGGTCACATGATCACGCCGCTGCCCGGGGCCACGCCGCTGGTGCCGGGCTCGTGCACGCTGCCGCTGCCGGGTATCACCACCGCGATCGTCGACGAGACCGCGCACGACCTGCCCAATGGGCAGGGTGGCATCCTGGTGGTGAAGAAGCCCTGGCCCTCGATGATTCGCACCATCTGGGGCGATCCCGAGCGCTTCAAGAAGAGCTACTTCCCTGAGGAACTGAAGGGCTACTACCTGGCCGGCGACGGCGCGGTGCGCAACAAGGACACCGGCTACTTCACGATCACCGGTCGCATCGACGACGTGCTGAACGTCTCGGGACACCGGATGGGCACGATGGAGATCGAGTCCGCACTGGTGGCCAACCCGCTGGTGGCCGAAGCCGCCGTGGTCGGCCGCCCGGACGATCTCACCGGCGAGGCGATCGTGGCCTTCGTGGTGCTCAAGCAGGCGCGGCCCTCTGGCGAAGACGGCAAGAAGATCGCCAACGACCTGCGCAACTGGGTGGGCAAGGAGATCGGCCCGATCGCCAAGCCCAAGGACATCCGTTTCGGCGACAACCTGCCCAAGACGCGTTCCGGCAAGATCATGCGCCGTCTGCTTCGCGCCATTGCCAAGGGCGAGGCGATCACGCAGGACGTCTCCACGCTGGAGAACCCGGCCATCCTAGAGCAGCTGAAGCAGACCTTGTGACCGACTGATCCGACGCCTGGCGCGCGAGCGCCAGGCAACCCACCGCCTCGGGAGACCGGTGCGGTGTTTTCGATAGTGGTGGTCGACGACGGTGCCGTTCCGAGTGCCGGGTCGACGGAGGAGACACGACCATGATCGACTGGGTGCCCCTGGGAAAGGGGTTGGTGGAGTTTGCCGCGTTCCTGCTGCTGGCGCAGGGCGGCGTCTACGTGCTCAGCTTCGGCGGGCACGAGCGCAACGCGGTCTACCGCGCGGTGCGCTTCCTCACGTCGCCTGTCACGCGGCTCGTCCGGCGGATCACGCCGTCGCGGGTCGCCGACAAGCACGTGCCGCTGGTGGCGTTCTTCCTGCTGTTCTGGCTGTGGGTGCTGGTGTTCGACGGCATCCGGCTGGTGCCGCGCCCGCCGGGAGCGTGAACGATGCTCGGCGCTCTCAATGTTTCATTCCATCGGCAGATGGCGATCTGGTCGGCGGTCTTCGGCTGGCAACGGCGCGCGATCGAGCACTGGCGGGTGGTGGCGCGGCTGCGGCCCGCCGATCCGCGGGTGCCGGCCAGCATCGCGCACCTGCTGGTGGCGATCGGTGATCGGGAACAGGCCGCGCAGCAGCTCGAGCACGCGCTGACGCTCGATGCCCGCGCGGCCGCCACCTGGTTCAATCTCGGGTACGTGCAGCAGGAACTCGATCGCCACGAGCAGGCGGTGGCCAGTTTCAGCCAGGCGATCACGCTCGACGAGAAGCTCGACCGGGCGCTCTACGGCAAGGCCTTGTCGCTGATCAAGCTGGGGCGGGTCGACGAGGCGATCCCGCTGCTCAAGCGCAACACCGAATTGCAGCCGATGAGTCCGTTCGGCTGGTACCAGCTCGCGCACGCGTACTGCCGCACCGGCCAGCCCGAGCGGGCGGCGCGGGTGATCCAACGTCTCTCGACCTTCGAGCCGCAGGTGGCTCGCCAACTCGAGCGTGAAACCGGTCTGCAGGGCAAGGCCCCGCAGACGCCCGCCTGACCACGACGCAAAGGAGACCCATCGACCCGAGATCTCGGTTCCCGGATCCAACCATCCAAGGAAAATTCGGAGGAAGACATGCAATTGACAGCGAAACACGATGAGTACTGGCGAAAGAACCTGACCATCACCACCATCCTGATGATCGTCTGGTTCGTCGTCACGTTCGTGGTCGGCTACCTGGCGCGCGACCTGACGTTCAACTTCTTCGGCTGGCCGTTCTCGTTCTACATGGCGGCGCAGGGCTCGTTGATCGTCTACTGCCTGATCATCTGGTACTACGCGCGGTACATGAACAAGCTCGACATCGAATACGGCGTCGACGAGGGAGAGGAACAATGAGCGCGCAACCGCAATCCCAGAAGGCCTTCACGTCCCAGCTGAAGAAGGTCTATGGCTGGTACACCGGCGGCTTCGTCTTCTTCGTGGTCGTCCTGGCGATCCTCGAACAGATGGGGATGGGCCGGGCCACCATCGGCTACGTGTTCCTGGCCGCCACGGTGCTGCTGTACGCGGGCATCGGCATCATGAGCCGCACCAACGATGCCGCCGAGTACTACGTGGCCGGGCGACGCGTGCCCGCGATGTTCAACGGCATGGCCACCGGCGCCGACTGGATGTCGGCGGCGTCGTTCATCGCGATGGCGGGGGGCCTGTACCTGCAGGGCTACGGGGGCTTGGCCTTCATCATGGGCTGGACTGGCGGCTACTGCCTGGTCGCGCTGTTCCTCGCACCCTACCTGCGCAAGTTCGGGCAGTTCACGATCCCGGACTTTCTCGGGGCGCGGTATGGCGGCCACGTGCCGCGGCTGATCGGCATCTTCGTCGCGATCCTGTGCTCGTTCACCTACGTGGTGGCGCAGATCTACGGTGTCGGCCTGATCACCACCCGGCTGGCGGGCGTGGACTTCACCGTGGGCATCTTCCTGGGCCTGGCCGGCATCCTGGTCTGTTCGTTCCTGGGCGGCATGAAGGCGGTGACCTGGACGCAGGTGGCGCAGTACATCATCCTGATCGTGGCCTACATGATCCCGGTGGTGTGGCTGTCGGTGAAGCAGACCGGATTCCCGGTGGCGCAGCTGGTCTACGGCAAGCAGCTCGAGAAGGTCACCCAGCTCGAGCAGAAGCTGATCGACGACCCGAAGGAGAAGGAGGTTCGCGAGATCTTCAAGAAGCGCGCGGCCGACGCCGACGCGAAGCTGAAGGACTCCGCGAAGGCCTATGCCGACGGGAAGGCGGGGCTTGAGAAGGCGGTTGCCGATGCGAAGGCCGCCAACGACGCCGACGCGACCCGCAAGGCCGAGGACGCGCTGTCCAAGTACCCGAAGTCGGAGGCTGATGCCAAGGCGGCCTGGACCAAGGAGAAGGGCGTCGCGGCCCGGGCCAACCCGCCCCTGCGTCACGGCGAGGCCTTCCCCGGCAAGGACGAGAAGGCGCGTGACATCGCGCGTCGCAACTTCCTCGCCCTGGTGTTCTGCCTGATGGTGGGTACGGCCGCGCTGCCGCACATCCTGATGCGCTACTACACCACGCCGTCGGTCAAGGAGGCGCGAAGCTCGGTGACCTGGTCGCTGTTCTTCATCTTCCTGCTGTACTTCACGGCGCCGGCGCTCGCGGTGCTGGTCAAGTTCGTGATGTACAACGACGTGGTGGGGCTGGCATATTCGGCACTGCCCGGGTGGGTGCAGAACTGGACCAAGGTGGATCCGTCGTTGCTCTCGGTGGTCGACATCAACAAGGACGGTATCGTCCAGTTGGCGGAGATCTCGATCGGCGCGGACATCGTGGTGCTCGCCACGCCGGAGATCGCGGGGCTGCCGTACGTGATCTCGGGTCTGGTCGCGGCCGGTGGTCTGGCGGCGGCGCTGTCCACCGCCGACGGTCTGCTGCTCACCATCGCCAACGCGCTGTCGCACGATCTCTACTACAAGATGATCGATCCGAACGCGCCGACGACCCGTCGCGTGCTGCTCTCGAAGATGCTGCTGCTGGTGGTCGCGGTGCTGGCCGCACTGGTGGCGGCGCAAAAGCCCGCGGACATCCTGTTCCTGGTGTCCGCGGCCTTCTCGATCGCCGCCGCCGGCTTCTTCCCGGCGCTGGTGCTCGGCATCTTCTGGAAGCGCACCACCGGGGTGGCGGCCAGCCTGGGCATGCTCGCCGGGGTGGCGGTCACTTTCTACTACATGTGCATCACGCAGCCCTGGTTGCGCGGCGTGTTCGGCGTCACCTCGCCGATCGCCGACAACCTGTGGTGGGACATCCAGCCGATCTCGGCCGGCGTCTTCGGCGTGCCGCTGGGCTTCCTGGTGATCGTGCTGGTGAGCCTGGTCACGCCCGCGCCCTCGCGCGAGACGCAGGAGCTGGTCGAGCACGTGCGCTACCCGAACCTGCGCGCGGCCTGATCCGCGCGCCGGGGCCGCGGTGGTTCGCCATCGCGGCCCGGCCGCGGCGCCTTTCGGGGTGCCGTGGCACCAATGACAAGGGCCCCATCGGGGCCCTTGTCGCTGGGTGCGTCGGACGGGTTCGCGCGGTGCGGGCGCGCCGCCGTGGGATCAGATGTACGCGCGCAGGCCCATCGGCATGCGACGCAGCGCGATCGACATGCTCAACCGGGTCTGGTCGGTGGGCGAGAGCAGGAAGCGCGCCATCGGGATCACCACCGCGTCCTCGAACTGGGCGTGCCGGTCGTAGGCGTCGGCCAGCGTCGTCAGCTTGTCCAGGTCGATCTTGGCCGCCTTGCGGTGCCCGATGCGGCGTAGCGCGGGGATGATCTCGTCCCACAGCGCCTCGAGTTCGCGGTGCTCGTCCTTGAGCCGCGCGCCGATCGACTTGAAGGTCTGGGCGTCGGTGTCCTGCGCCGAGCGCTCGAGCATCGGCCAGAGCTCCTTCTCCTCCTCGCGGTGGTGGGCCAGCACGGTGCTCTCGTAGAAGCGCACGATCGCCTCGGCCATGCCGGCGGCGGCCTGTGAGGGTTCGGCCTCGCCGAGGGTCTCGGCCAGCGCGCGCACCATGCCCATGCGTTCGTGGATGCGGGCGTGGCAACCCGAGAACAGCTGCATCGGGTCGAGTTCGTCGGGGGTCGGGGTCTGTGTCACGTCCGTCTCCGGAGGGTGTGCGGCGATAGCGCACTGTAGAAACCGGGCGCGGCAGCGACAATGACAATCCGCAAGTGCGGCGCCCGGCCAGGGCGCGGGCTCACCGGAAATCGCGGCTGTGGCTGCGCAGCTGGCCGAGCATCGCGCTGTGGTCGACGACCCGCCGGGCGATCAGGTGGGTGACCTGCCCGCCGGTGTGCCGGTCGGACTGCCACACGCCGTACACCGTCATCAGCTGGGCGCCGAGCACCTCGCGCCGGTAGCGCTCGAGGGTGTCGGGCCAGATGATCACGTTGACCGCGCCGGTCTCGTCCTCGAGCGTGACGAACACCGTGCCCTTGGCGGTCTCGGGGCGCTGCCGGTGGGTGACCAGGCCGCTGGCGCGGGCCAGCCGGCCCGGCGGGTAGTCGATCAGCGTGGCGGCGGGCTCGACCCGGAAGGCGGCCAGCCGCTCGCGCAGCAGCGCCAGCGGGTGACGCCCCATCGAGAGCCCCAGCGAACGGTAGTCGGCCACGATGTCCTGCGCCTCGTCGGGCTCGGGCAGCACGGCAGGGGCTTCATCGAAGCGCGTGTCGGCCAGCAGCGCGGGCAGGGCGTGCACCGCCGCCACCTCCCAGTGGGCCGCCGCCCGATGGCCGGCCAGCGGCACCAGCGCGCCGCCTTGCGCCAGCGCCTGCAGGTCGCGACGCTCCAGCGCCGCCGCCCGGGCCAGGTCCTCGACGCTGTCGAACGCGAAGGCTTCGGGCCCGCGTTGCGCGAGGCGTTCCTGCCGGGCACGGACCAGCCGTTCGATGCCCTCGGCCGAGAGCCCGCGCACCTGGTTCAGGCCCAGGCGCACCGCGGGCTGCGCACGGAAGTCGTGCTCGGCGCCGGGCTCGGGTGGCGGCTGCCCGGGGGGTTCCTCGAGCGTGGCCTGCGCCCCGCTGAGCAGGACATCGACCGGGCGCACCTCGATGTCGTGCTCGCGGGCGTCGCGCACCAGTTGCGCCGGTGCGTAAAAGCCCATCGGCTGGCTGTTGAGCAGTGCGGCGAGGAAGGCGGCCGGCTCGTGACGCTTGATCCAGCAGCTCACGTAGACCAGCAGCGCGAAGCTGGCCGCGTGCGACTCGGGGAATCCGTACTCGCCGAACCCTTGGATCTGCCGGAAGATGCTCTCGGCGAACTCGCGGGCGTAGCCGCGCGCCATCATCCCCTCGACCACCCGTTTCTCGAAGGGCTCCAGGCCGCCCTTGCGGCGCCAGGCCGCCATCGCGCGGCGCAGGGCGTCGGCCTCGCCCGGCGTGAAGCCGGCGGCGAGCATCGCGATCTGCATCACCTGTTCCTGGAAGATCGGGATGCCCAGCGTGCGCTCCAGCGCCGGCTTGATCTCCTCGCGCGGATAGACCACCGGCTCGAGCCCCTGGCGGCGCCGCAGGTAGGGGTGGACCATGCCGCCCTGGATCGGGCCCGGGCGCACGATCGCGACCTCGATGACGAGGTCGTAGAAGCAGCGCGGCTTCAGGCGTGGCAGCATCGTCATCTGCGCCCGGGATTCGATCTGGAACACGCCGATGGTGTCGGCCCGGCCGATCATCTCGTAGGTGGCCGGGTCCTCGGCGGGGATGTCCTGGATCCGGAACGGATGACCGCGACGCGCGCCGATGAAATCGAGCGCGCGGCGGATCGCCGAGAGCATGCCCAGCGCGAGCACGTCGACCTTGAGCAGGCCGAGCGCGTCGAGGTCGTCCTTGTCCCATTGGATGACGCTGCGCTCGGGCATCGCGGCGTTCTCCACCGGCACCAGCCGGGTGAGGCGGTCCCGGGCGATCACGAAGCCGCCGGTGTGCTGCGACAGGTGGCGCGGAAAGCCCGCCAGCACGCTGGTCATCTGCGCCCAGTGCTGCACCGTGGGCGCCTCGGGGTCGAAGCCGGATTCGGCCAGGCGCTCGGTGCGGATGCCGCGGCCATCCCACCACTGGTGCGAGCGGGCGACGCGGTCCAGGCGCTGCTCGTCGATCCCCAGCGCGCGGCCGACGTCGCGCAACGCCGAGCGGGCGCGGTACGTGATCACGGTGGCGGTGAGGGCGGCGCGTTCGCGACCGTACTTGCGGTAGAGGTACTGGATCACCTCTTCGCGGCGCTGGTGCTCGAAGTCGACATCGATGTCGGGCGGTTCGTTGCGCTCCTTGCTGATGAAGCGCTCGAACAGCACGTTCATGCGCGCCGGATCGACCTCGGTGATGCCCAGGCAGTAGCACACCGCCGAATTGGCCGCCGAGCCGCGGCCCTGGCACAGGATGCCCTGGTCGCGCGCGAACCGGACGATGTCGGCGACGGTGAGGAAGTAGGGCTCGTAGGACAGGTCGGCGATCAGCGCGAGCTCGTGGTCGACCTGTCGGCGCACCGCGGGTGGCATGCCCTCGGGATAGCGCAGCCGCGCGCCCTCCTCGGTGAGCGTGCGCAGCCACGAGGCCGGCGTGTGGCCGTCGGGGACGATCTCGCGGGGGTACTCGTAGCGCAGTTCGTCGAGCGAGAAGCGGCACCGGGCGGCGACCTCGAGGGTCTCCTCGAGCAGCGCGGCGGGGTAGAGCTGCGCCAGGCGAAGGCGGCTGCGCAGGTGCTGCTCGGCGTTGGGCGCCATCGCGAAGCCGAGCTCGGCCAGGGGGCGGCGCAGCCGGATCGCGGTGAGGACGTCCTGGAGGCTCTTGCGCGAGCGCACGTGGAAGTGCACGTCGCCGGCGGCGACCAGGCGCAGGCCGGTGCGTTGACCTGCGTCGCGGAGCCGCTCGAGCCACACGGCATCGTGGCCGTGGGCGAGCAGTTCGGTGGCCAGCCAGGCGCGCTCGCCGAACACCTCGCGCACGAACCCCGCCTGCGCGAGCAGCGAGGGGTGCGCCCGGCCGGGCGGGGCCTGGTCGAGCGGCACGAACGCGCAGGCGGGCGTCGGCACCAGCAGCGCGAGGCAGCCGGGCACCCCATCGGCGAGGTCGTCGGCGAGCAGCCGGTACTCGCCCTTGCCGGCGCGTCGGCGCGCCCGGGTGATCAGTTCCGAGAGGTTGCCGTAGCCCTCGCGGGACTGGGCGAGCAGCACCAGGCGCGACGGGGCCACGCCGGCCTGGGGGGAAGCCGGCGCATCGGGTGCCTGCGGCGCAGGCGGGCGATCCGGGGAGGCGGCCTCCTGGGCAGGAGCGAACACCTCGTGCAGCGAGAACTCCGAGCCGATGATCAGGGGCAGTGTGCTTCCCCGCGAGGCAAGATGGGCACGCACCACGCCGGCCAGGGAGCATTCGTCGGTGATCGCCAGTGCCGCGTAGCCGAGTTGCTGCGCCCGTGCGACCAGTTCCTCCGCGTGCGAGGCGCCACGAAGGAAGGAGAAGTTGCTCACGCAGTGCAGCTCGGCGTAGGGATGCGGCATATGGATGAATATACAGTATCTCGGTTCGCGGTCGATGTCCTTTCCCGGACGTGGGATGGGTTCCGTGGGGCGCCCGGCTGCGCGTATAGTCGGTTCGCCGTCGCGCGTCGCGCGACGAGCCTGCCGGATCCACAACGCAAAGGAGACACGATGTCATTCAGGAAGTCGGAGCGACGCGGCCTGCTGGCTGGCGGCGTCGCCGCCACGCTGGCCGCCGCTGCGCTGCTCGCCACGCCCGCGGCGCGGGCCCAGGACTACCCGAACAAGCCGATCAAGTTCGTCGTCAGTTCCGCCTCGGGCGGCGTGGTCGATATCCGCGCCCGGCGATTCGGGGCGCGCCTGGCCGATCTGCTCAAGCAACCCATCGTTGTCGAGAACCGCCCCGGCGCGTCCACCACGATCGGTGCCGAATTCGTCGCGAAATCCCCGCCCGATGGTTACACCGCGCTCTTTGGGGGCAACACCGAGGTGGTGGTCGTTCCCGCGCTCGGCATGCCGATCCGCTACGACCCGGTCAAGGACCTCACGCCGGTGGCGCAGTTCACGCTCGGTTATCCCGTCCTGGTCGTGAACTCCGGTCTCGGCATCAAGAGCCTGGCCGAACTGATCGACTGGGCCAAGGCGCGTCCCGGCCAACTCCTGTGCGGTACTGCCGGCCACGGCAGCGGCCAGCACTTCGTCTGCGAACTGCTGGCGCGCAGCGCGAAGATCCAGTTGCGCAGCGTGCCCTACAAGGGCACCGGGCCGATGCTGCTCGACACCGCCAGTGGCCAGGTCCACGTCTCGATCGGCTTCCTGGCGGAGGTCGACAAGCAGTACATCGGCACCGGCAAGGTGGTTCCGCTCGCGGTGCTCGCGCCCAAGCGGATCGCACGTTTCCCGAACCTCCCCACCATGGGCGAACTCGGCCACCAGGGCTTCGACATGATGTCCTGGACGGGCCTGTTCGTGCCGGCGGGCACGCCCAAGGCCGCGATCGACCGCCTGAATGCCGAGATCACCAAAGTGGTCCGCGAGCCCGAGTTCGCCACTTGGCTCGCCGAGACCGGCAGTGAGGTGGTCACGCCCACGCCAGAGCAGTTCGCCGCGTTCACCCGTGGCGAGCTCGAACGCTGGCGAAAGATGTCCAACGACTTCGGCATCAAGTGGGAGCAATGACCACTCGCGGGTCGGCCGGACACGGCGGCTGACCCGCACCCTCGCCACCCCTTGCTGACCCGGGCGTGCCGACACGCCCCTGGAGACCCCGATGATCCGACGCCTGCTGATCGTGCTGCTGGTGGCCGTGCTGGGGCTGCTGGGCTACGCGGCGCTGCAGCCCGATCGCTTCCGCGTCGAGCGAAGCACGGTCATCGCGGCGCCGCCGGCGGCGGTGTACGCGCAGATCGACGACTTCAACGCCTGGGCCCGCTGGTCGCCCTGGGAGAAGCGCGACCCGGCGATGCAGCGCACGCTGGGCGGCGCGGCGCGCGGCGTCGGGGCCACCTACGCCTGGAAGGGCAACGACCAGGTGGGCGCGGGCCGGATGACGATCACTGAGGCCGTGCCGCCGCAGCGCGTGGTGATCCGGCTCGAGTTCCTCGAGCCGTTCGCGGCCACCAACACCGCCGAATTCACGCTGCAACCGCAGGCCGATGGCACGAAGGTCACCTGGGCGATGCACGGCCCGTCGCCGTTCCTGAGCAAGCTGATGCAGGTCTTCGTCAGCATGGATGCGATGGTGGGCAAGGATTTCGAGACCGGACTGGCCAACCTGAAGTCGGTGGTGGCTTCCGGTGCGGGAGTGGCGCGATGAACGTTGGTGTGCTGGTGTTCGAGCAGGCCGAGGAGCTCGACTTCGTCGGGCCCTGGGAGATGCTCACGATGTGGGGGCGCTACTTCGGCGGCCCCGATCCCTGCCTGCTGGTGGCGCAGACCGCCGGGCCCGTGGCGTGCGCCAAGGGAATGTCGGTGAATCCGCACGTCACCTACGACGACTGCCCGCCCCTCGATCTGCTGGTGGTGCCCGGGGGCTCGGGCACGCGCCGCGAATCACGCCACGAACCGACCCTCGCGTTCATCCGTCGACAGGCGCGCAGTGCGCAGGCGGTGCTGTCGGTGTGCACCGGCGCCTTCGTGCTGCACGCGGCGGGCCTTCTCGAGGGTCGTCGGGCGACCACCCACTGGATGTCGCTGGACGAGCTGCGCGCGCTGCCGGGGGTGCTGCAGGTCGTGCCGGAGCGGTACGTGCGCGACGGGCCGGTCTGGACGGCCGCGGGCGTCTCTGCGGGTATCGACATGACGCTCGCCTACATCGCCGCGGCGGCCGGTGACGAGGTGGCCGGCCGGGTGCAGGCCGGCGCCGAGTACTTTCCCGACCCAGTGCGCTACGGATCGTTCGCTGCCAGTGCTCGCGCCCCGGCCTATGTGCGGCGAGGGACGGACGGCAATGCCCAAGCCTGAATGCAACGCGTCGTCCGGCACACAAGTCCGTGAGCCGGGCGACGCGGTGCCGCGCATCGTGCTGCAACGTCCGCAGCGGCCCGAGCACTGGGCGCAGATGCTCGCGCTGATCGATGCCTACGCGGCGTCGCTGTCGGTCGACCTTTGTTTCCAGGATTTCGCCCGGGAGCGCGAGACGCTGGCGCGGCGTTACGGCCTGCCCGAGGGCGACGCGTGCCTCGCGCAGGACGACGAGGGACAGGCCCTGGGATGCGTTGCCTTGCGTCGGCTCGCGTCGGGCGACGTCGAGATGAAGCGCCTTTACGTCCGGCCGCAGGCGAGGGGCAGCCACCTGGGCGAGCGGCTGGTGCGGTGGGTGCTCGACCGGGCGGCCTCGATGGGCGCCCGGCGCGTCGTCCTCGACACCTTGCCCGAGATGGGCGCGGCGCAACGGCTCTACGAGCGGATGGGGTTCACCGACATCGCGCCCTATACCGACAACCCCGTGCCGGGCGCACGCTTCATGGGGCGCCGACTCGACGCTTAGGACGCGATCGTCGACGCGTCAGCGCACGCGCCGGGTCCGCCACCAGGCGAACGGGCGCCAGGCGATTTGAATCGAGCCGCGGAATGAATCACGCACGAGATTCGGAGACGTATCTTGTCGAGTATTTTGACAGTTCTCGTTTCAGAACGTCTGAATGACTTCTGAAAGGCTCAATGAATCATGGGCTTGTGCTTCGTTGGCACGGTGATTGCATGGTGAGCCTTTCCGCTGCCCCACGATTGAAGGAATCCCATGACTCGCGTCCTCCGCCATCTGGCTGCAATCGCCGCGCTGCTTGTCTGCTCGTCGTCCTGGGCCGCCGCCGTTTTCACCTCGTCGTCGGCCTTCCTGGCCCAGGTGGCGCCCGGTGCGTATACCGAGAACTTCACCAGCGTCGCTGACGCCAACACCAATGTTCAGGTGTTCAGTGGCCCGGGGGGATTCGGGCATACCGCGTCGGTGCCATCCGGTCAGCAGTTCTATTTCGGCGCCGGCTCACTGAGCACCAACCTTCCCTCCATCGTCGTCACACTGACTTTCACGGGCACGGCCGTGACGGCGATCGGGGGTAATTTCTATGCCATCGACGTTGCCGATGCGTTCCTGTCCGCGCCGGTGACGATCGCACTGTCCGATGGCACCACCGAAACGTTCACCCCGAGCGATCTGGCGAGCAGTTTCCGCGGGTTCACGTCGACAGTGGCCATCACCTCGCTGACCTTGTCGAGTGCGACGCCGGGCGCCTATGTCACGATCGACAACCTGACCATCGGCACGGCGGTCACGAATCAGTCCGTCCCCGAGCCGGGCACCGCGGCGCTGCTGGGACTGGCGCTGGTCGGGCTCATGGGGACGCGCCGTCGCGACGCCTGAGCGATCGCGGCGTGGCGAGGTCGGTCACGATCGGCTGATTACCAAGCCCGGCGCACCAGACCGCCGAACGGCGGTGTTCGTCAAAGGACCCGGCGGGTCCACCACCATGACAGGGCGCTGCCGGCCAGGGCGAGCAGCGCGGCCGCGGCGGCGAACAGGAACGTGACCTCGGTGGTGCGCTTTTCCAGCGTGAGCTTGGCGCTCAGCCCCTGGTACACCTTGCGCAGATCGGCGGCGGTGCCGGCGTAGGTGTACTCGCCCAGCGTCGTCTGCGCCATCATCTTCAGCGCCTCCTCGTCCAGGCGCATGTAGATCGACATGCCGCCGAAGTCGACCTCGGCGCCCGCCACTGTGCCGATGCCCACCGTGTAGATGCGCACGCCGCGCTCGGCGGCGAGCTTCGCGGCCTCGACCGGATCGACGCCGGTGGTGCGCCGGCCGTCACTGAGCAGGATGATCGCGGCGGCGTTGTACGAGCCCGGCTCCACCGGCGTGAACGGCGTCTTGCGCTCGGGCGCCGCCTTGCGTTCGCCGGGGGGCTTCTTCGACTGACCGAAGCGGTTGCCGAAGAGCATCGATTCGATGTCGATGTCGTGATCGGGAAAGAGGGTCTGCAGCGCGACGACCAGTCCGCTGCCGGTCGCGGTGCCCCGCTGCATCTCGAGCCGGTCGATCGCGGCCAGCACCTCGGCGTGCTGGGCGGTGGGGCGCTGCACCAGGGTGGCGGTGCCGGCGAACGAGACGATGCCCACCTTGACTTCGGGCGGGAGCTCCTCGACGAAGGCGCGGGCCGCGGCCTTCGCCGCGGTGAGTCGGTTCGGCTCGACGTCGCGGGCCCGCATGCTCAGCGAGACATCCAGCGCGAGGATGACGGTCTGCTGGTTCGAGGGCAGGGTGATCGTGGCGCGGGGTCTGGCCGCGCCGACCAGGGCGCAGGTGAGCGCCGTCAGCATCAGCAGCGCCGGCAGGTGGCGGCGCAGCCGGGCCCCCGCCGCGGAAGGCGCGGGATCGACCCGCAGGCCGGGGTAGCGGCTCGTCCAGCCGGCCTGGTGTCGCCCGAGCCACAGCCAGGACGCGCCCAGCAACGGCAGCAAGCCGAGCAGCCAGAGAAGGCGAGGCCATTCGAATGTCATGGCGCGTGGCGGCGGTGCGTCGGGCCGGGAGGCTCGCCTCGGATCGGCCGGTTGGCGATGGGGTTCCCGGCAATGTAGCACCGTCGGATCGCGCGCGTGCACAATGCGCTCGATGCCCGATCCCACGCCATTCACCCCGGTCCGCCTGCGGGCGATCCACGACGACATCACCCGGTTGCCGGTCGACGCGATCGTCAATGCCGCCAACGAGTCGCTGCTGGGCGGCGGGGGCGTGGACGGCGCGATCCACCGGGCGGCGGGGCCCGCGCTGTTGCAGGCCTGTCGGCCATTGGGGGGATGCCCCACCGGGCAGGCGCGGATCACGCCGGGCTTCGCCCTGCCGGCGCGCTGGGTGATCCACACCGTCGGTCCGATCTGGCGGGGCGGGGCGCTCGGCGAGCCGGCGCTGCTGGCCGCCTGCTACGCGAATTCGCTGCGGCTGGCCCATGAACACGGCGCGCGATCGATCGCCTTTCCCTGCATCAGCACCGGTGTCTACGGTTACCCGGCCGAGGACGCCGCGCGGATCGCGGTGAGCGCGGTGCGCGAGTCGCTTCGTTCGCCCGGAGCGCTCACCGAGGTGCTCTTCTGCTGCTTCTCGCGTGCCGATCTCTTGCGCTACGAGGAACTCTTGCGATGATCCTGGAATCCGCGCCACTGCAGGTTCGACCTGGCCAGGAGGCCGACTTCGAGGCCGCGTTCCTGCGGGCCCAGGCGATCATCGCCAGCATGCCGGGCTACCGCTCGCACGAACTGCAACGTTGTCTCGAGCGCCCTGGCCACTACCTGCTGCTGGTGCGCTGGCGCAGCCTGGAAGACCACGAACAGGGTTTTCGGAAGTCGGCCGGCTACCAGCAGTGGAAGGCGTTGTTGCATCACTTCTATGATCCGTTCCCGGTGGTCTTGCATTACGAACCGGTGGCCGGTGCCGCCGGTCCCTGACGGAGCGGGCAGACATGAAGATCGGTGTGTGGGTGTTGGTGGCCGGCCTGGTCGGTTCGGGTCAGGCCGCGTTCGCCCAGACGTTCCCGACCAAGCCGATCAGCTGGATCGTGCCGTTCACGCCGGGGGGCGTCACCGACACCACCTCGCGCGCGGTGGCCAAGCGCATGGGCGAGTTGCTGGGCGTGTCGTTCGTGGTCGAGAACCGGCCGGGCGCCGGTGGCATG